>ENA-OWPA01000056-OWPA01000056.1-bioreactor-metagenome-genome-assembly--contig:-NODE-56-length-204723-cov-10.275539_pt1 | contig 204723 bp, 205 predicted proteins | sample MGYA00238139_ERZ651803 | MGnify/ENA primary metagenome ERZ651803 (study PRJEB26909, sample SAMN07631231) | bioreactor metagenome | isolation source: Switchgrass digestor | place: USA: Dartmouth...
CTGCACCCCCTTAGATGGTTGCCGGAGATGACCATCTAGTCGGGGTGCTTTTTACACCACTACTGTGGACTGTAGCCTTGCTTCTGGCTATGCTCGGGGTGGTCCACTTTCGGGGAGTTGGTGTCGATGCCGAGGAGGACGCACTGACCAGCGGCCTTCAGCCAGTCCGCCAGCCTGGCGTAGGTCTCCGACTTCACGACCCTCCAGTTGCTCCCATTGGGGATGTGCACGCTGACGGCGAGAACTTGCTTGCCGTCCTGCAGGGAAAGCGGCACGACCAGGGACTGCTCAGGTACGGGCAGGGGCAGCAGCTCTGGCTTCTCCGCCCAGCCGGAGTGTCTGACTGCGACTGCGCAGGTGTACCGCTTCGGTGACGGTTTCACCGTTGTCAACTCGATGGCCGAAAACACGTCCGCGAACAGGCCAGACTGCGCCAGTGTCTTGACCGGGGCGGGATTAGCCTCCTGCAACGCCAGGACGTCGGGGTGTATGGCACGCATGAACTCGATGTGGCGGGGCGTGGGCCGTCTGGCATTCACATTCCACGTGGCGAATCGCAGCTGGTGCATCTCGACCCCTCCTGCACCAGGAGTATGGGCTCGTTCGCCGGCGCAGAAGGGGACTGCGGTGAACACAGATGCCAGGCGGCCTCATGGCGCCCGGCAGATCGTCCCTCCATCGGCTTGGTGCTGAGCTAGTGGCGGATTGCTCGCCTGGCGGCTTGGATTCCGACCAGTGGCAACTTGTTCGCCCGGCGACTTGGTTCCCGACTAGTGGCATATTGCTCGCCCGGCGACCTCATAGGCGTCCGGCAACCATCCCCAACCCCCAGACGCATAGCCGGCGTCGGCGAGTACCGTCCGACCAGCGAAACTCTGGCGGTTTGAGACCACCTGGAAGCCGCAGCCCATGTGGGCTGGACTCGCAGGCACCGTGACACAGTTCCTCGAGCCACTCTCAAACCGCAGGAACTACATGCCTGAACTAGCCCCTGAGGCCCCTTACCTCCAGTGGGTCAGCGAACCTCCGGCGGTTTGAGACCACCTCGAAGCCGCAGCCTACGCGGGCTGGACTCGCAGCCCCCGTGACACAAGCCCTGGAGCCACTCTCAGACCGGCGGAATTGCATGCCTCAACCATTCCCTGAGGCCACCGCCCCACGCCGGCCAGTCACAGTCTGGCGATCGCGGACCGGCTCTGCCGCACGAACCAGACATACAAGTAGTTCCGTCTCTCTTTCGGAGGAGGCATGCCATGAGAAGAACGGGACTCGTCCGGGGGCTGCTGGTCTGTCTGGCGCTGCTGGCCTGGGCCCCGTGGCTGAGCGCCGGCGCGGCACAGCAGCGGGCGGTGACGGCGTTCCGCACTGCCTGGTCCGGAGTGAACGACGGCTGCGGGTTCAACTGCCAGGGCTGCGGTGCGGTGGGGGCCAGGCGCACCGCGTTCGGCTGGCGGGTGGAGGTCGAGTACGCCTGCGGGCTGCTGCCGGCGGACCTGACCGAATACCACAGGCGCGATACCCTGTTCGTCTCCGCCCTGGGAACCGTACACGGGATCAACCGCCCGTGACTGCTGCCAGCCTTTGACCGGTGAACCAAGGTTATGTATAATTCGGTCTTGTGTGGGGAGCGCCACTCTGGTGGCGTGCAGCATCATACCGGAGGTGTTGGGGTGCTCGCGGGGGTACGGCAGAGGGTCTTCCGCGTGGTGGGGCACCGCCTGATCAAGACGGGGATCGCGGTCAGCCTGGCATGCGGGCTGATGTCCCTCGTGGACCCAACGAAGGGGCTGGTGGGGGCCGGCGTCTCGGCTGCGCTGATGATCGCGCCGGACGAACACGTGGGCCGGCAATGGGCGCACAACCAGTTTCTCGCCGCATTCCTCGGCGTCTTCACGGGCGCCGTGGCCGGCTGGCTGCTGGGGTACGCCCCTTGGTTCACCGGCCCGGTTGTGATGGTTGTGATTCTCCTGTACACCCGGCTCGGCTACCCGGCGGCGGCCATCGGCGGCGTGACGAACGCCCTGTTCATCCTGGAGCACGCCGACCTGGGCTTCCTGTTCGCCGCCTATCGGTTCACCTCTTCGGTGGTGGGACTCGCCATCGGCTGGCTGGTGAACCGGTACGTACTGCCCTACTCTCCGTCGTCTTTGGCCGAGCGAGGGGGCGCGCTGTCGGGTGCCGGGCAGACCAGCCGGATGGAGCAGGTACTGTAGGCAGGGTAGGTAGCACAACATCGCTGTACCTGTCGCCCGGTGTAGGCTGGATCAGGACAGGGCACCATCGACTGCCTGCCAAGTATTGCGCCCTTTGGAACTGTCGCGGCAACGTGAGCGCACTCGCCAACCCTCTCAACGACTCGTCCTTGATCGGAACCTCCCTTCCTGTACCCTTGGTCGTATCGAGATAGCGACTGCCGGGTATGCTCAGTCCGCCCATCACCGAGTCCTTCGTATCCGGGTGAAGCGAGTTAACGTCCAAATCACAAGTTGGCACAGTATTCAGCAGGAACCATCGAAACATCAACGAAGTATCCTACACATACCGCACCCTGTGAGGGGGTCAAAATGCGTTACACCATACGAGCTCTGGATGTGGAGGTGTTATGGCCAAAAGACTTCCAAGTCGATTGGGAGCCTTGGGTCGAACGCCTCAAGAGTCTAGCGGACCACAAAGTGTCGTATGACAGCGAAAAGCAGGCTGGCAGAGTCGTCAGTCCTAACATGGTGGGCAACTTCGGCCCACTAGGCTTTGGTGCATCACTGCGAGTTCTAAAGGGTACTCGGCGAGACACCATTCTCAAACAGGCCCAGGAGTTGCTGACCTCAGTCATGTCCGTAGGCCCCAACGTCTCCCCGTATCTCAGTGTCGATTTCAGGCTTGAGGCTACACTGCCCGAATCATGGAAAGGCCCACTGAGACAGGCCGTTGAGGCATTCCGAGTTCAACCCTGGGTCAACGAAGGTGAAGAAATAGACTTTGTTGGAGTTCGGTATTACATACGTAGTACTGAAGATGAATCACTGGCGATGCTTGATATCGTTCCGGGTTTCGTCAGGCCGACGTTGGCGCTCGTCAAGCTAGAGGTTTTTCACGCAGAGGCTCATGAAGCGAGTCCAGCAGACATGGTTCGTTGCGTCAATAGGATTCTGAAAGTTGACGTTCCGAAGCTGATCGGAGTCTAGGGAGAAGTCATGATGATAAAGGAGCGAGTTGCCTTTTTTGAGGAACCGGCCAAACTTTCCGCACCGCCGCTACGTTTTGGTATACGAGCGGTGGGCGCCTCGTGGCCGATCATCTGCGGCTTTGCCATAGACGCTTTGGATCAGATAGCGGATGGCTCCACGTACATTCTCGGTATGTATACCGCAGGCGAGTACTACCACCCCTCAGGGGTGACGGATGAGCTGAAACCATCCGATTTCACTGATTACTTGCGTTGGAGGCGCTGGGTCTCTACTCAGGAGGCGTCACAGCCAAAGAGAGCCAGGGACCCCATGATTGACTACTATGCCCGAATTATGGAACAGTATGACCCTGACGAGGTGGAACAGGGACTGCTTGAGTTCATCGAACTGTACTACCGAAGTCAGGATCCCGATCAACGCTAACTGCCCTAGGAGCTAGAGTTATGGACGTAGAAGTTCGTGACGTCTGGCGGTGTCCTGTTGATTACCTCGACAGAGATCATGACTACTTCCGCCTGGGTGGAAAAGAGCCCTTAACTAAGCGCTACCGGCAGGTGCATCAGGACTCTGAGTACGAGGTGAAGCGTTGGGGCAAGTTCCGTCCAGTGGTCATCTTGGGGCTGGACCGAGCTACAGATCGATACCTTGCGGCACCCGTGTACTCACTTCACGAGGGAGCAAAGGTAGTTCCCCTCCTGCAGCAGCAGATAGAGCAAAAGAGAAATGGCAAGCGCAGGGTATATACTCTAGTCAAGATTCAACCCAGTGACGTTCACCCGGTGACGAAGGCAGCCAACGAACCGGGGTTGACAGAAGTGTCAGTTATACGCCTAGATGAGGTCCGAGCTATTCCTCGCCGAGCACTAGACGAGCGGATGGGTCGACTTCCCCACGACCTGTACCGTAAGCTTGTGGCTGGATATCTGCACATGGCTTGGCACGAGCGGTTGCCTGACTTTTTCGATGCTCTGGGTGTCTAGATGTGAGGCCGTGGCCCCCAGGCCACGGCCTCAACGCACTTACAGCACACCTGCCTCCGCCAGCACGGCCCGCAGGACCTCCCGCTGCGCCTCCGTGGCGTCTACCAGCGGCAGACGCACCGGGCCCACGGGGAACCCGGTCATGTTCAGCGCGGCCTTCACCAGGATCGGGTTGGTCACCGTGAACAGCCCGCGGGACACCGGCAGCAGCCGGCGGTGCCAGGCGGCGGCCTGGGCGGTGTCGCCCGCCAGGAAGGCCTGGATCAACTCCTGCATCTGCGGGCCCACCACGTGGCTGGCCACGCTGATGATCCCGTAGGCGCCCACGGTCAGGTACGGCAGCAGGTTGGCGTCATCCCCGGACCAGACCAGGAAGCCTTCGGGGGCGCCCCGCAGGATGTCGGCCAGCTGGCTCACGTCGGCGCACTCCTTGATCCCGATGATGTTCTTCACATCGCGGGCCAGCCGCACCGTCGTCTCGGCGGTCATGTTCACCGACGTGCGGGAAGGCACGTTGTAGGGGATGCACGGCAGGTCCACCGCCTCGGCGACGGCCCGGAAGTGCCGGTAGAGCCCCTCCTGCGGCGGCTTGTTATAGTACGGTGCGACCAGCAGCAGCGCGTGGACGCCGGTGCGGGCCGCCTCCCGGGAGAAGCGGATCGTCTCCGCCGTGTTGTTCGACCCGGTTCCGGCGATGACCGACACCCGGTCGCCCACGGCATCGACTACCGCTTCGAACAGGCGCAGCTTCTCCTCGTGTGACAGCGTGGGCGACTCGCCGGTGGTGCCGGCGACCACCAGGCCCTCGGATCCCGCCGCCACCAGGTGTTTTGCCAGCTCCCCTGCCCGCTTGAGGTCCACAGCACCATCAGGGGTCATCGGGGTCACCATGGCGGTCAGGAGCCGTCCAAAGGTCGGCACGGGGGATCCCTCCTCACGAGATTACGGATCACAATCGACTTGCGGCGCTCAGCCACGCCGCCGGTACGCCGGACCTGTGGGACTCAGCGCGCTGCGTGCCAGGCGGGCCCGGCGAAGTTCGGCCACGGCACGGGTTACTCTCTCCTCACACCTTGCCCAACTCGAACGCATCATGCAGCGCCTGCACGGCCCGCTGCACATCGGAGGCAGGAATCAGGCACGAAATCGTCACGTGCGAGTCCGCAGTCTGCCAGATGGGCACCTCGGCGGCGTAGAGCGCCTCGGCAACGGTGGCCATCACGCCGGGGCGGCCCCGCATGCCGGAGCCCACAACGGTCACCTTGGCGCAGCCCTGGCGGACCTGCAGGTCCACGAGGCCCAGCTCGGTCAGGATCAGCTCCGCCTGGGCGGCCCGCTGCTCCGGGATGGAGAACGCGCTGGACTCCAGCGAAACGCTGATCAGGTCCACCGAGATGCCGGCGTTGGCCAGCCGGCGGAAGAGCCGGGGCGTGGCCCAGTCACGGCCCGTCTTCACCACCACCTGGGCGAGCCCCACCACGTGGGTGACTGCGGTCACCACCCGGTCGGAAAAGGGCTCGCTCCACATCACGCCCGCCTCGGCACTGTATGTGATCAGCGTACCCGGCAAGTCGCTGAACGTGGAGCGCACCCGGATGGGCACCCGGTGCTGCATGGCGATCTCTACCGCCCGGGGGTGCACCACCTTGGCGCCGTAGTGGGCCATCTGGGCGATCTCGTCGTAGGTAGTGACCGCAAGCGTGCGGGCCTCGGCGACCAGACGCGGGTCGGCGGTCTTCACGCCGTCCACGTCCGTGTAGATCTCCACCACTTCCGCCCGCAGGGCGCCGCCCAGGGCCGCGGCCGTGGTGTCGGAGCCGCCGCGGCCCAGGGTGGTAACCTCGCCGGCGGCGTTCACGCCCTGGAAGCCGGCCACCACCACCACCAACCCCTCCCGCAGGCGGGCGAGCACCGGGGCGGGGTCGACCTTCAGGATCTGGGCGGAGCCGTGGTTCCCGTCGGTCTGAATGCCCGCCTGGCCACCGGTCAGCGCCACGGCTGGGATGCCCTGGGCGCTGAGATGGGCGGCCATCAGCACGCTGGAGATGATCTCCCCGCAGGAGAGGAGCAGGTCCATCTCGCGCGGGGCCACCTCGTTCGATGCGGCGTTGACCAGTTGGATGAGCGTGTCGGTGGCATAGGGGTCTCCCTGGCGCCCCATGGCGGAGACCACCACCACCGTGGCGTACCCGTCCTGAACCGCCTGCCGCACGCGGCGCAGGGCAGCCTCCCGTCCCTCCGCCGTGGCGACGGAGGTGCCACCAAACTTCTGTACGATGATCCGCATGCCGAGCCGGCGTCCCTCCTTCCAGGTGTCGAGCCAACCCGGCACGGGCGCAGCCTAAACCAGCTGCATTTCTACGAGCTTCTCCGCGATCTGTACGGCGTTGGTTGCAGCGCCCTTGCGCAGGTTGTCGCTCACGATCCAGAGCCAGAGTCCCTTCTCGTTCGTCAGGTCCTCCCGGATGCGGCCCACCAGCGTGTCGTCTGTGCCCGCCGCGTCGATGGCAGTGGGGAAGACGAACTGGAACGGGTCGTCGACCACCTTCACACCGGGGAAGCGGCTCAGGGCCTCACGCGCCTCGGCGGGGGTCACCTTCCGCTCGAACTCCACGAGCACAGACTCCGAGTGGCCGACGAAGACCGGTACCCGGGTGCAGGTCATGGTCACCGGCAGCTCCGGCAGGCCCATGATCTTGCGGGTCTCTGCAGAAAGCTTCAGCTCCTCAGTGGTATACAGATTATCGGTGAAGGTCTCGGCGTAGGGCAGCACGTTGAACGCGATCTGCCGCTTGTAGACGGTATGCGGCAGTTCGCCCTGCTGACCCTCCGACCAGGCCCGGGTCTGCGCTTCCAGTTCCTCGATGGCCTCCTTGCCCGTCCCCGACACCGCCTGCATGGTGGTGACGATGACCCGGGTCATGGGTGACAGGTCGTGCAAGGGCTTCAGGGCCATCACGAGTCCGATGGTCGTGCAGTTGGGGCTGGCGATGATGCCCTTGTGCCAGCGCAGGTCCTCAGGGTTGATCTCGGGGACCACCAGGGGCACCTCCGGGTCCATCCGCCACGTGGAGGACTTGTCGATGACGACTGCCCCCGCACGGGCGGCCGCGGGCGCCAGCTCCCGGGAGAGGGAACCGGTGGCAGCGAAGAAGACCAGATCCATGCCGGCAAACGAGTCAGGGGTGGCCTCCTCCACGGTGACCGCCTCACCCCGGAAGGTGACCGTGGAGCCGGCGCTGCGGGCGCTGGCCAGGGGCAGCAGCCGCCCGACGGGGAAGTTGCGGGCCTCCAGCAGGGCGAGGAGCTCGTGGCCGACAGCGCCGGTGGCGCCGACGACAGCAACGTTCTTCATGCCGATCCTTCCTTTCCGAGTCTTCCTGCGCCCTTCCGCCGGCGGCCCGCAATCGTCTACTGTTCCTTCGGCCCCAGGAGGAGGGGCTGCACCTGACGCCTCTCCATCGCCGCGAGGATGGTGGGGAGCAGGTAGTTTTCGATGTCGGCGTCAATGGAGGTGGGCTTGCCGACCGGATTATCCTGGCGGAAGGGCACGAAATAGATGTTCCTGGCCACCAGCAGGGTGCCAAGGTTGCGTGCGTTCATGCCCAGGCCGTCGTTGGTGGTGACGGCCAGGACGACAGGCCGGTGGTTGCGCATCTGAGCCTTGGCGGCCATGCAGACCGGCGTGTCGTTGATGGCGTTGGCCAGCTTGGCCATGGTGTTGCCCGTGCAGGGCATCACCACGAGGCAGTCGAGCTTGATCTTCGGCCCGAAGGGCTCCACCTCCGGGATGGTCATCAGGGGCAGGCGGCCCGTGATCTGCTCGATCTGTGTGATCCAGTCATCAGGCTTCCCGAACCGGGTCTCGGTGGTCCGCACGTTCGCCGAGATGATCGGTATGATCTCTGCGCCCTCGTCCCGCAGCACCCTGAGCTGGGCCATCGCCCGCGCCAGGTTGCAGTGCGAGGCCGACATCGCCACGCCGATCCGCTTGTCGGCCAGTTGCTGCACGCTCATCGCTCCCCCTCCATCGCGTCGGTCCGTCGGAGGTGGCGAACGACGAGTTCGGCGATGATGCGCCCAGCGGTCACGGGAGCGACGATCCCCGGCAGCCCGGGTGCGAGCCGGGCCGTGAGGCCCAGTTCCCGTGCGGCTTCGAAGTCCGTTCCCCCGGGGGCGGAGGCCACGTCGATGATCACGGCGTGGCGGGGGGCCCCGGAAAGGACGGCCCTCGTCAGGACGGGAGCCGGCACCGTGTTGAAGATGATGTCCGACTCAGACACCGCCTGCGCCAGAGAGGCCCACTCCACCGGCCGGTGGCCGGCCGCCCAGATGCGCGCCTGGTCCAGCTCGCTGCGGGCCGCCACGGAGACCTCGCTCATCAGCCCCTTGAGCAGCAGGGCGACGGCCCGTCCGGTGCGGCCGAAGCCGACCACCAGGGAGCGGCTGCCGAAGATGGTGAACGGGGTTGACTCCATCGCCATCTGAATCGCGCCCTCGGCCGAGGGGATCGAGTTCCAGGTTGCGAAGTGGTCGGACTCCCGGTACTCGATCAGCGGCAGGCCTGCCTCCTCGCAGAGCCGGTTCAGGTGCGGGTTGCTGAGGCCGACGAAGACCGGTGCCCCGCGGGCGACGCGGCGCAGACCGTCCAGATCCACCACGCAGGGGGGCACGCCCTCGGCTGTGTAGACGGTCCCGTCCGGGCTCACGCCCTGCACGGGCAGGATCACCGTCTGCGCACCGGTCAGCGCTTCGGCGCCCGAGGAGCAGACCTCCACGCCGGCGAACCGGTCCTCCCAGTCAAGCCCGGCAAGGCGGACTCGGGCGCCGGCCCGGAGCAGGAAGTGCACCGCCTCCGCCATGCGCCTGTCGCCGCCGATGACGGCGATTTGCTTGCCGTACACGCTCATCCACCCAGTCCTCCAATCCTACCGAACCTCATCCCATTCTATGGGAGCGGATCAGGCAGGGTGCGGAACGGGGTTGGCGCACGCTGAACCGGCCAAGGACGCGGACGAGAGCACTCGACGGGGCGATCAGGCCATGCGTTGGTTGCGCAGCCGAGGGCGGTGGGTCGTTCAGGTGCCCGAGAAGGCGACCTCCTCCAGGTCGAAGGCGACGCGTTTCTCCCTGAGCACCCAGCGGCAGGTCATCAGCACGCCGGGCAGGTAGGCCTCACGGGTGGGGGCGTCGTGGCGGATGGTCAGGGTCTGGCCGGGCCCGCCGAAGATCACCTCCTGGTGCGCCACGAGGCCGGGCAGGCGCACGCTGTGCACCGGCACCTCGGGGGCGGAAAGGTCGCCCCGGCCCCGCTCCAGCCTGGCCCTGGTGCGAAGCGCGGTACCGGAGGGGGCGTCCAGCTTGGTCTTGTGGTGCATCTCGATGATCTCGACGTCGGGGAAGAAGCGCCGCGCCTCCTCGGCGAAGCGCATCAGGAGCATCATGCCCACGGCGAAGTTGGCGATGAAGGCGCCGCCCAGCCCACGTTTTCGGCAGGCCTCCGCCCAGGCCTCAGTCTCGCCCGGGTCGAAGCCGGTGGTGCCCACCACGGGGGCGATGCCCGCCGCGATCGCCGCCGGTATGGTTTTTCGGGCGGCGGCCGCCACCGTGAAGTCGATCAGCACGTCGGCCTGGCCGCCGGCGGCGAGGAACGCCTCCAGCGAGCCATGGATCTCGACGCCCGGACGGCCCCCCAGGTTGACCAACTCGGCCAGGTTCCGGCCGGCGCCCTCCCGGGCAATGGCCCCCACCAGGGCGAAGCCGGGCTCCTGGGCCACCCCCCGGACCAGCGCCTGCCCGACCCTGCCGGTGGCACCTGCGAAAACGACACGAATGGGCTGCAAGCGCACTCACCTCTGTAACAGTTTCCGAAACCGGGGTAATACAAAACGGCTGCGAGCAAGCCCGCCTGGGCTTGATCGCCAGCCGCTCCCATGGCTGCGGTATGAACCGGGCCGTGCAGTGGTTTTAGACTAACCTCCGCCGCCTGACCCTGTCAATACGTCTCCCGCAAAGCCACATGGACGGTGATCGACCCCAGGCCGGTCTCCAGGGGGATCACCAGTCGTTTGATGGAGAGTGTAGAGATAGATGTACCCTTGCCCACCACCACGGAGGGAGGGGCGATCTTGCAGGGGTACCCCGCCGCCTCCAGTTCGCCCGAGGCCAGACCGGTGATGACATTGCCCAGCTCCGCCACGGCCGACTCGCACATGGCGTCGAACTCCGGCACCCTCTCGCCCGTCATCGCCGAGACGAGATTGCATCCGGTCTCCTCGGTCATGCCGTAGAGCACCAGACCCTGCGCACGCCCGACCACGCCGATGAGCACGGTGACCTCATCGGATTCCAGCGGTGAGTCCTCGAGCCGCACCGGCCCCTGAGTCACCTCGGTACCGGTCTCGGTCTGCAGCACCTGACATGCCGATACGAGGAAGGGGTTGACAAACTCAGCCTTCACCTGCATGTTCATTCCCTTCTCCAACGGCCCGCTCGCCTCAACCCCTCACTTCACGGCCCGGTAGAAGAAGGGCGAGGCGCTCGCGTAGCCCAGTTCTCTTGCCTTGAGCAGGCTCTCGGTCCCGCCGACGAACAGGATGCCCCCCGGCTTCAAAGCGGCGTGGAACTTGCGGTACAGCTGATCCTTGGCCTCTTCGGTGAAATAGATGACCACGTTCCTGCAGAGGATCAGGTCGAGGTTGGCGGGGAACGGGTCAGAGAGCAAGTTGTGCTGCTCAAACTTCACCCGGGACTTCAGGCGCTCTGTGACAGCATAGTCCTCTCCCACCCGGGTGAAGTACTTGGACCGCCTGGCCGGAGAGACGTTCCGCAGGTCCTTCTCCTGGTAGACCCCGGCCCGGGCTACCTTGAGGATCTCGCCGTCCAGGTCGGTGGCAAGAATCTGGTGGTTCCCCATGGGGTCGATCTCATCCAGCAGCATCGCCACAGAGTACGGCTCGGAGCCGTTGCTGCAGCCTGCGCTCCAGATGCGCAGTGTGCGTGTCTGCTTGAGCAGATCGGGCAGAACCACCCGCTGCAGTTCCTCGAACTTGTCCGGGTTGCGCAGCCACTCCGAGACGTTGATGGTCAGGAAGTCCCGAAACTCCTTCACCCGCGCCGGGGTGGTGGCCAGCAGCCGGGCGTAGGCAGCGAGATCGCTGACCCCCGCCCGCCGCATGATCGTCTGCAACCGGCGCTCCATCTGGGTTCCCTTGTAGCAATCCAGGTCGATCCCGGTGAGCTCCAGCACGGTGCGCCGAAACACCGAGTAGCCCGGCTGATTCACCATTTACCCCTCTCCCACCGCCCGGGTAATCGCTTCTGCGATAGCGTGAACTGGCAGGACCTCCTTGGCCGCCCCCAACTCCACCACTACCTTGGGCATTCCGTGAACCACGCAGGTGGAGGCGTCCTCCGCGATGGTCCAGCCGCCGGCTCGCATCACGCTGACCATGCCCTTTGCGCCGTCGTACCCCATGCCCGTCAGGATGACGCCCACCATGCGGCTGCCCCACTGCGGCACCACAGACGCCAGCGTCACATCGACTGCGGGACGCACGCCGTGGACCGGCGGTCCCTGATCCAGCTGAATCCGGCCCTCGCTGTCCACGGTCATGTGGTAGCCGCCGGGCGCCACCAGCACCTCGCCGGCACGCACCATATCGCCGGCCCGGGCCTCCCGCACATGGATGGCCGACAGCTCGTCGAGCCGATCGGCCAGCGAGCGGGTGAAGCCGGGCGGCATGTGCTGCACCACCAGTACTCCTGCCGGCAGGTCAGCCGGCAGGTGCGGGATGATCTGATGCAGAGCGCCGGGGCCGCCCGTGGAGCACCCGATCACCACCAGCCGCCTCGGTGGGCGGTCTCCACCGATGACTGGCCGCTGCCGCGTCACCTCGGGCCGCCCCTCGGCCCGTACCCGGGGCAGCGGGGGCGGCGGCGCCACGGTCCGCACACGGGGCGTGGCGCCGGCTGCAGCCTTCACCTTGGCAACCAGTTCGTCGCGGGTGATGTGCATGTTGAGAGAGATCGAACCCGACGGCTTGGCCACGAAGTCGACGGCGCCCAGTGCCAGGGCCCGAATGGTGGCCTCGGCACCCTCGCTGGTATGGCTCGATACCATCACGACGGGCGTCGGTCGCCGGGCCATGATCTCCCGCAGGGTTCCATAGCCGTCCAGACGGGGCATCTCGACGTCGAGCGTCACCACGTCAGGCTCGAGCCTGAGCACCTTTTCGAGTCCGTCCTGACCGTCCCGTGCGGTATCGACCACCTTGAGCTGGGGGTCCGACTGCAGCAGTTCGGTCAGCACCTTGCGCATGAAGGCGGAGTCATCGACAACCAGAACGCGGATCGGACGCTGAAGACGCTCTCGCATGGCAGGCTAGCCGACGAACTTCCTGACAGTAGACAGAATCTTGTCGGGTTCGAAGGGCTTGACGACGAAATCCTTGGCGCCCGCCTTGATCGCCTCGATCACCATCGTCTGCTGCCCCAGTGCGGAGACCATGACCACCTTGGCGTCTGCGTCGATGTTCTTGATCTCCCGCGTGGCGGTGATCCCGTCCATCACGGGCATGGTGATATCCATCAACACCAGGTCCGGCCGGTAGCTCTGGTACATGGCAATGGCCTCCTGGCCGTTCTCCGCCTCCGCCACCTCATAACCGTGTTCGGTCAGCAGCTTCGAGCACCGCATACGCATGAAGGCAGCGTCGTCCACCAACAGAATCTTGGGCATTCGGTTCCCTCCTGCGCATTCTGGGACCTACAACTCGCGTTCGCCGCGCCCCACCGTGCTGACCAGCAGCCGGCCCGAGTCGACAAACAGTTGGAGCGTGCGGCCATAGGTCCCGCCCATGTCCTCGGCAACCAGTGAAATCCCATGTCGGGCCAGTGCAGCCCGCACCGCCTCTGCGTTGCGAGCACCGATGTCCAGCTTCGGATTCGATCCCGCCAGGCTCAGCATCCGGGCACCGCCCGCCGCCCGCGCCGTGAGGCGAGACCGGGAGGCACCGGCCTTGACGATCGCTGCCAGCGCCGCCTCAACCCCGGTATCGGCATACTTCCCCGGAGGGGCATCCCGCCCCCTGGCCATGCTGCTGTCGGGCAGGACCACGTGAACCATTGCGCCAACTCGGGCCACCGAATCGTAAAGTGCCAATCCGACGCAGGAACCTAATCCGTAACACACGAGCACCCGTCCCGGACCGCTGGCGACCTTCACTTCCCCCAGCCCGACGGCCTCAGTCTCGACACCGATCATCGAATCGCCTCTAGCGCCGCCACCAGGCGCGCCATGGACACCGTGTCAGGCATCAACAGGAGATGTCCGGGCAGTGCACCGTTAAATGAAGTCGCCACGACGAGGGCCTCCTCGCCGCTCTGGTAAAGGTCGACGGCCACGGCCTGCAGGATGGCGCCGGCCATGTCGACCACCACGACCGGCGGCGATGGTTTCACCTCGAGACCGGTGCGGTCTGCGATGGCGGTCATGAAGGCCGAACTGCAGACGTTGCCCAGTTCCGCCAGGGCCGACGTGGCCATCTCGTCCAGCGCCTGGCATGTGCCGACCGGATGGCCAAGCAGCAGGTCGACCAGGCCCCTGGCGTTCTCGGGCTGGAAGAGCAGTACCACATGGCCGTGGATGTCACCCTCGACAGCCAGGTATACCGCCACGACGACCGAGGCGGGTCCACCGGCGATGCCTGGCAGCTCATTCAGCGGCAAGAACGAGAGATCCGGCTGATGGAGGGCGATCTCGCCGGTCGTCATCTGCGACAGCGAGCGGGCGCTGTCAGCGAAAGCCTGGGCAACGATCTCCTCCAGGTGGTGCCACTGGCTGGACTGGAGTTCCATGCCGCATCGCCCCCTACCTTACAGCCGCCTCGAGACGGCCGGCCTCCTCCTGAACGGAGCTCACCAGGCTGGGGACGTCGAGAATGATGGCCACGTCGCCATCGCCCATGATGGTCGCACCGGAGATTCCGGGAATCTCGCCGATGAACCGGCCGAGCGGCTTGATGACCACGTCGCCCTCGCCGACCAGCGTGTCGACCACGAGGCCAATCTGCCTTCCCATCACAGCCACGATCACGACGAAGATCTCCTCGGGCTCCTCCGCTCCCTCGGGCCGCTCAAGCTGGAAGACCTGGGCGAGCCGGAGCAGCGGGATGACCTCGCCGCGCTTCACGATGACCTCCCGCTGGCGCACTGTGCGGATATCGGCGGTGGGAATGCGGTCGGTCTCGACCACCGACCCCAGCGGGATGCAGTAGGTGGTGCCCAGGAGGTCCACCTGCAGGGCCCGGATGATGGCCAGCGTGAGCGGCAGCTTCACCCGGAACTCGGTGCCCTCGCCCACCTTGCTGTGGATCTCCACCGAGCCGTTGATCTTCTCGATGTTCTTCTGCACCACGTCGAGGCCCACGCCCCGTCCGGAGATGTCGGAGACCTTGTCGGCCGTGGAGAAGCCCGGCGTCCAGATCAGGTTGACAGCCTCGGGATCGGGCAACCGACGCGCCGCCTCCTCAGACAGCAGCCCCTTGCGCACAGCGCTCGCCCGGACCTTGTCGGGATCCACGCCCCGGCCGTCGTCGCGCACCGAGATGATGATGTGGTTCTCCTCGTGATAGGCCTCGAGGATGACCGTGCCGGCAGCCGGTTTGCCTGCGGCCAGGCGTTCGGCCGGCGGCTCGATGCCATGGTCGACGGCGTTGCGCAGGAGGTGCATGAGCGGATCGCCGATCTCTTCGATGACCGAGCGGTCGAGTTCGGTCTCCTCGCCCTTCATCACAAACTGGATCTCCTTGCCGGCCTTCTGGGCAACGTCGCGCATCATGCGGGGGAACTTGCGGAAGAGGTTGTCCACCGGCAGCATCCGCGCCCGCTGGATCTCCTCCTGCAAGTTGCCCGTCAGGCGCCCGATCTGCGCCAGGGCCGAGGACATCACCTGTGCCATGTCGTCACCCTCGCGCTCCGCCTCAAGCCTGCTCAGCACCTGCTGCAGGCGAGTCCGCTCGATGACCAGCTCGCCAACGGTGTTCATCAGGTTGTCGAGAACCTCAACGTCCACGCGCACTGTCCGGAGCCCCGTCTTGGTCGACCTGGCGGCCTGGCCGTTCTCGCCGTTGGCCGCGGCCCGTGCGCCCGCCTGCGGCGCCGGGGCCTGGTTCGCCGCTGTCGCCTGCGGCGCAGCCGCCTCGTGTGCTGCGGCCGCCTGGGACGCCGCGGCCACCTCAGCCGCCGCCACGGGAGCGGCGGATGAGTAGGGGGCCAGTGTGCGGATCGCAATCTCAGGCACCTGTTCCAGGATCTGCCTCACACGCTCCGGCGTCTCCTTGGTCAGGAACAGAACTTTGAGCTCGCCGTCGATCTGGTCGGCCTCGACCTGTTCCTGCGTGGGCACCGAGAGGACGGTCTCACCCACGTCGCCGACGGCCAGCAGCGCCTGGAACGCACGGACGGCAGGCATGGCGGCGTCCTCCGCCAGCCTGATCTCGGCCCAGTAGGCCTGCATTCCCCGCGCCGGGGCGCCTTTCACCTGCGCCTCCTGAGCGGGCGTGAGGGGCGGCATCTGCGGCGACACCGCGGCTGCCGGCTCCGGGGCCCTCTGCGCCCCGGGCTGACCCGACTGGTCGAATGCGGCCAGCCGGCGCATGACCTCAGCCGTATCCACGGAAGCAGGCTCGCCCGAGGCGATCTCGTCCTTGAGCGCCTTCAGCACGTCGAGACAGCTGAACAGCGTGTCCGCAAGCTCAGTCGTCACCGTGAGCTTGCCCTTGCGCAGCCTGTCCAGCACGTTCTCCATGGCATGGGTCAGTTCGGCCATCCGCTGGTGCCCCAGCGTCGCCGACGAGCCCTTCAGCGTGTGGGCTGCGCGGAAGATCTCCTGAATGACCTCCGGATCACCCGCATCGGTCTCGAGCCGGAGAATGCCGCCCTCCATCGTCTGGAGCAGCTCCTCGGCCTCGTCGAGGAAGACCCGGATGTCCTCGGCGCTTATCTCAAAACCAGACCCCATTCCGGTGATCCCTCCTGGTGGAGGCTGGCCGGCCAGCGGCCAACCCCAGCATCCTACCCCGCTACTGGGGTGCGACGGGGCTCCTGCGGTCTTCCCGTACCAGAATGCGCCTCAGGTCCAGCAGCGTGATGAGCCGGTCGCCGACCTTGGCCACCCCAAGCACGTTGTCACGGTCCAACTGGGCCATCAGGGCAGAGGGCGGCTCCACGGCATCGCTGGAGACGCGTGCAACCTCTTCCACTGCATCCACGATCATGCCCACCTGGTCTCCGTCCACCTCGCCGACGGCGATGCGCGTGGCCTTCGTCATCTGGGCTTCGGGCAGCCCGAGCCGCTGCCGCAGATCAATGACCGGGATTACCCGGCCCCGCAGGTTGATGACACCCATCACGTACTCGGGCGTCCGGGGAACCGGGGTCACCCGCTGCAGGGGGACAACCTCGCGCACCACGGCAATGTCGGCGCCGTAGTACTCACCGGCCAGACGGAAAACGACGATCTGGCTGATCGCCTGCTGTTCGCGCTGCTCCTGGATCAACATTATCCCTCCTTGCAGTTCCAGCCCTGCTACTGCAGGGCTGTCGCGATGACCCGGGGCGCGTCAAGCAGGACCACGAGGCGGTTCTCACCCAGCCTGAGGATGGCTTCGACCACAGCCTCTGCGGCGCCGCCCAGGTGGCCGAGCACCGCGGAACGAGGGGCCATCCCTGCTGTCGCCACGCTCTCCACGGCCACCACGTCATCGACGATCAGGCCGGCGCTCTGACCGGCCATCTCGAGGATGATGATACGGGCGTCCGCCCCGGTCCTCCGTTGAGTCAGGCCGAAGCGCCGGGCCATGGCGACAACCGGTATCACCTCGCCGCGCACAGAGATGACGCCCGCCACCCAGGGTGGGGCCTCGGGCACCGGCGTGGGTTCCGTCCAGTTGATGATCTCGCGCACGGCACTGATGGGCAGGGCGTACTCCTGGCCACCGACGGAGAAGATCACGACCTTTGCGTCAGCTGCCCGCTCCACATCTGCACCTCCGCACCAGAGGGCGGGCTGGCGGCGAGCCACCAGTGCTACCCTCATATGAGTAAGTGTAAAATATGTAAGCTGTTCTTCAACATAATGTGAGCAGAATCCTGCTACGAACCCTATTTCCGGGAGTCGAGTATGTGATTTGTGCGCTGCCAACGGGAGCGCAGCAGCGCCACCGACAGATGGTCCAGCTCCTGGCTGATCGGAAGCAGCCCGGCCACCCGCTCCGGGTTCAGCGAACCCTGCGCGCTCTTGTACAGCTGGCTGCGCAGGGCCTCGATGCGCTCCAGAGTCTGCCGCTCCATACCCATGCTGCGACCTCCTTATCCGGTCCGGCCGGTCGACCCGATTCCGCCCACCCGCGCACCGCCGGGCCGGTCGTCGACCGTCGTCATGTAGCTGAGGAAGATCCCCTGGGCGATCCGCTCCCCGCGGGCAATGGTCACGGGGTGCTGGCCGAGGTTGGCCAGTGCGACCATGATGTGCCCCTCGTTGTCGGGGTTGTCCACGTAGTCGGCATCGATGACACCGATGCCGTTGGCCAGGGTGACCTGCCGCTTCACCGCCAGGCTGGAACGGACGGCCAGGAGGAGCACCTCCCCCGGCCCCATGTAGGCCTTGAGACCGGTGGGAACCAGGGCGACCTGCCCGGGCTGGAGGGTGACCTCCTCCGCCGCCTCCAGGTCGTACCCCGCCGAAAGGGCGGTCTTCCGCTCGGGAAGCCGGACCCTGCCCTCGTACCCCTGCACCGGTGCAAAACGACGCTCAGTCATGGCGAACCTCCCCGAGACATGCCTATCTCGCCCCGTCTCCGCCGGGGCATCACACCGGCCGCCTGCAAGGCGCAGAGGGGGGCAGCGCCCCCCTCGTGCACCCCCGGCCCGATGGGCCTCAGTTGCCAGACTGGGCTGGCTGGCCGGGCTTGCGCTCCTTCTTGGCGAGGTCCCGCTTGGCCTCCTTGATGGAGAGGTTGATGCGGCCGAGCCGGTCGATCTCGGTCAGCTTGACCACGACCTCATCGCCCACGTTCACCACGTCCTCGACCCGGTTCACCCGCTCGTCGGACAACTGGCTGATGTGCACCAGCCCCTCCTTGCCGGGGAGGATCTCCACGAAGGCGCCGAAGTTCATCAGGCGGGTCACCCGGCCGTGGTAGATCATGCCCGGCTCGGGGTCCTTCACCAGCGCCTCGATCATCTGGCGGGCCTTCTCGCCGGCCTCCAGGTTGACCGCGGCGATGTGGATCGTGCCGTCGTCGTGGATATCGATCTCGACCTTGGTGTGGCCCACCTTGGTCTCCTCGATGATCTTGTTGATGGTGGAGCCGCCCTTGCCGATCACGTCGCGGATCTTGTCGGGATGGATCTTCATGGTCATGATGCGCGGCGCATACGGCGAGAGCTCCTTCCGGGGCTCGGCGATGCGCGCCAGCATCTTGTCCATGATGAACATCCGGCCCTCCCGCGCCTGGCTCAGGGCCTGGGCCAGGATCTCCCGGCTGGTGCCGGAGATCTTCATATCCATCTGCAGCGCGGTGACGCCCTTCCGGGTACCGGCGACCTTGAAGTCCATGTCGCCCAGGGCGTCCTCGATGCCCTGGATGTCGGTGAGCACGGCGTACCGGCCGGTCTCGGGATCCTCGACCAGGCCCATGGCCACACCAGCCACCGGCGCCTTGATGGGCACACCGGCCGCCATCAGCGCGAGGGTGGAGCCGCAGACCGAGCCCATGGAACTGGATCCGTTGGACTCCAGGACCTCGGAGACGACGCGGATGGTGTAGGGGAACTCCTCCTCCGAGGGGATGACGGGCTCCAGGGCCCGTTCCGCCAGGGCGCCGTGACCGATTTCACGCCGGCCCGGGCCCCTGAGCGGCCTCGACTCGCCCACAGAGTACGGCGGGAAGTTGTAGTGGTGCATGAACCGCTTGGTCTCTTCCAGGGTCAGGTCGTCCAGCTTCTGCATGTCGCCCAGGGTACCCAGGGTGCAGATGGAGAGGATCTGCGTCTGGCCCCGCTGGAAGAGGCCCGAACCGTGCGGCCGGGGCAGCAGGTCGATGTCGCACTCGATGGGGCGGATCTCGGTGAGGCCGCGCCCGTCGGGGCGGATACCCTCCTCGATGATCGCCCGGCGAACCTCTTCCTTCAGCACCTTCTTCAGCAACGCCGCGATGTGCTTCACGGAGTCGGGGAACTGCTCGGCGAGTTCGGCCTGCACGGCCTCGCCCACTGCGGCGACGGCCTCCTCGCGGGCCAGCTTGTCGGGATTGCGCACGGCGGCTCGCAGCCGCTCGGTGGCTGCGGCGCGCACGGCCTCCTCCAACTCGGGCGGAGGATTGAACAGCACGACCTCCCGCTTGGGCTTGCCCACCTCGGCCTGCATCTGCTTGATCGTCGGGATGATGGTGTTCTTGATGACCTCGTGGCCGTAGAGGATGGCATCGAGCATCACCTCTTCCGGCACCTCCTTGGCGCCGGCCTCCACCATCAGCACGGCCTGCTCGGTGGCTGCGACGGTCAGGTGCATCTCGCTGCGTTCGGCCTGCTCGGCGGTGGGGTTGATCACGAACTGGCCGTCCACCAGCCCGACGATCACGCCGCCGATGGGTCCCTCAAAGGGGATGTCCGAGATGGTCAGGGCCGCCGAGGCGCCGATCATCCCCATAATCTCCACCGGGTGATCCGGATCCACCGAGAGCACCGTGCAGACGATCTGCACGTCGTTGCGGTAGCCCTCGGGGAACAGCGGCCGGATCGGCCGGTCTGTCAGCCTGGCCCAGAGGATCGCCTTGCTGGTCGGCCGGCCCTCCCGCCGGAACCAGTTGCCGGGAATCCGGCCCACCGAGTACATGCGCTCCTCGTAGTCGACGGTAAGCGGGAAGAAGTCGATACCCTCCCGGGGCTGGGCGCTGCCCACCGCGGTGCAGAGCACCACGCTCTCCCCGTACCGAACCAGTACGGATCCGCTGGCCTGTTTGGCCAGGCGTCCGGTCTCGAGGGTCATCGTGCGGCCCCCGAGTTCCATTGAAAACGATGCGGTCACTTTGGTCCTCCTTCTGTGCCCAGGACCGTCTGGTGCACCGGGCGGTCCCCGCGCCGGAGGCGGTCGCCTCCGTTACGCCCGCCCGTCGCCGCTACCCAGCGGCATCTCCCGTTGGCACTTTTTCTCCTAACCTCTTTGGTTTCCACACTTTGACTAGCATCTCCTTCCTGGTGGAGGAAATACGAGGCTTTGGCCGTGAACGAGAGTCGACTGAGCAACAGGCGGCGGCATGCAGGCCGGGGTCGGGTGGGGGCGCTGGTTAGGAACGTTTGATTGGCCTTGCGTCGAGGCGGTCCCGCCGGTATGGCGGGACCGTTGCCTGGTGAACGTGGCCCTCGCCTGCTCGAGCGTTCCAGGAGGCCTGGCGGGTGACAGGCTGGTCAGTCCGAGGAGGTACTGGACCGGCCCCGCAGCCGCTCTCAAACCGCCGGAACTTCACGCTTCAACCAGCGCCGGGGCAGCTCTGCGCACCCGAGACGCTCCGAGACACCTGTGCCCGAGCTTGCCTCCGGCGGTTTGAGACTCCCCCGAAGCCACATCCCCTGCGAGTTCGCCACACAGACCCTGTGGCACATGCCCCGCAGCCGCTCTTAAACCGCCGGAACTTCACGCTTCAACCAGCGCCGGGGCAGTTCTGCGCACCCGAGACGCTCCGAGACACCTGTGCCCGAGCTTGCCTCCGGCGGTTTGAGACTCCCCCGAAGCCGCATCCCGTGCGAGTTCGCCACACAGCCCCTGTGGCACACGCCCCGCAGCCGCTCTCAAACCGCCGGAGCTTCACGCTTCAACCAGCGCCGGGGCAGTTCTGCGCACCCGAGGTGTTGCGGATACGCATGTCCGCCACTCACCTCCCGAGCGGTGTTGATCCGGGCCACCACGGTCCTCCACGGTCCTCGATGAAGAAAGCCTGCATGCGCTCCACTCGGGTGCATGCAGGCTCTTGTCTACGGCGGCGGCTTCGGGGCGCCCCAAACGCACTCCACATCGTGCCCCCGGGCCCTGCCCCGCTACCGCGTTCTCTCGAACAGCGCCTCCGTCCAGTTGCGCAGCGGCACCATCCATTGCTCCACCAGTGGGCCCGGGTCCACCCCGCTCACCGCCTGGTGGATTCGCAGGCCGAGGAACGTCAGTCCACCGGCGGCGATAGCCAGTGCGGCAGCCACCCCGACCAGCTGGCCGAGAACCCAGCGCCACTGGGGCGGGCGCTTGCGCCCGGCAGCCGCCCGGAAACCGTCCGTGGCGTCTGCGCGCACTCCAGGCGCAGCCGAGGTACCGGCGCCGGCCGGCATGGCGGTCGCCGTGGCCTCGAGAACTCGGTCCACCACACCCGGCACGGGTCCGAGGTCCAGGCTGGCGGGCAAACCGCGCAGGCGCTTCAGGAGGTTCTCCACCTCGCGGACCTCGCGGCTGCAGTGGGGGCAGCGCTCTGCATGTGCGGCCAGCGGTGCGGGGAGGGTGAGCACCCCCTCGATCATCGCGGCCTCCACCGCCTGGCGCACCCGATCGCACGAGCCGCCGATCACGTAGGGTCTCACTGTGCTCCCTCCTTATCTGCTGCCGTGAGGACCGCGCGCAGCTTGCCCATGCTGGCGTGCAGGCGCGACTTGACCGTGCCCTCAGGCACCGCCATGACCTGCGCAATCTGGGGGATGGACAGGTCCTGGAAGAACCGAAGCACCACCGTGGTGCGCTGCTCAGGCGAGAGTTGCTGCAGCGCGTCCAGGAGCGCCCAGTCGGTCTCTGGCGTAGTATACCCGCCGGAGCTCTCCACCACCCCCAGGCCCGTGGGCGTGACCCGGGAGCGCCGCCGCCCCACGTCGTAGCAGGTGTTGACCAGGATGCGGGTCAGCCAGGCCGGTCCCGCGTCGGGATCCGACAGCGTAGCGAAGTACCGGAAGGCCTTCAGACCGGCCTCCTGGAGAGCATCGGCGGCGTCGTGCGGGTTGCCGAGGATGCCCATGGCCGTGCGGTAAAGGCGCGGCGCCATCTGAGAGAACAGAGCCGTGAACGCCTCCCGGCGGTCAATGTCAGGATGGGTCACTCGTAACCACCTCTACAGGCTAGACCTGTCCGGCGCGGCAAAACGTTCGACCGAGTTCAGACCAAAAAGAGGCCGAACCCTGTGGGCTCAGCCTCTTTCCAGTTGCGTGGGTTAGCGGATGACGTTACGGATGTTGAGGCGGTCGATCAGCTTGGCATAGCGCTCCGGCGAGATCTTGTTCAGGTAGACCAGCAGCGCACGGCGCTGGCCGACCATCTTCAGCAGACCCCTCCGGGAGTGGTGGTCCTTCTTGTGTACCCGCAGGTGCTCGGTCAGTTCGTTGATGCGGTGGGTCAGCAGCGCAACCTGGACCTCGGGCGAGCCGGTGTCGCCCTCGTGGGTCTTGTACTCGTTGATGATGGCCTGCTTCTGTTCCTGAGTGAGCGGCATGGAACTCATCCTCCTCCTGTTTGGACAAGCGCCGGCAACCCAGTAAGCCGCCGGAGTCAGCGGCAGACCGCGTCACCGGTTGGTTTGACAGGGCCTAGTCTACCACACACAGTACGCGCGGGCAAGTGTCGTCTCGCCCGGCCAACACTGGCCCGACTTATGGTTCAGGCAGCGGAAGGGAAGCCGAGGCGTACAACGCTGCCACCTCTTCCTCCGTCAGCGGCCGGGCCTCGCCCCGCGGCAGGTCGCCCAGGGTCAGGGGACCCATGGAGAGCCGCCTGAGGTACACGACCCGCTTTCCCCGCGCCGCGAACATCCGGCGCACCTGATGGTACTTGCCCTCGTGGATCGTGACCACGCCCTCCTGCGTCCCGGTGATCTCCAGCCGCCCGGGCATGGTGACATACCCGTCATCCAGGGTCACCCCCGCTGCGAAGGCCTCCGCGTCGGCGGGCTCCAGCGGCGCATCCACCTGCGCCAGGTAGCGCTTGGGCTGGTGCCACCGGGGCGAGAGGAGCCGGTGCGCCAGGGTGCCGTCCGTGGTGAGCAGCAACAACCCTTCGGTGTCCTTGTCCAGGCGCCCCACGGGGAAGAGGTCCCGTCGCCGCAGGGCGTCCGGCAGCACGTCCATCACCGTCGGCTGGCGGGGATCGTCGGTAGCCGTGATCACGCCGGACGGCTTGTGCAGGAGCACGTGAAAGTGGTGCCGGAAGGCCACGGGCGCCCCGTCCACCGCCACCGAAACCATCGCCGGGTCGACCTGGATGCCGGCGTCGTCCACGCGCCGGCCGTCCACGGTCACCCGCCCGGCCCGGAACAGCGCCTTCAGCTCCCTCCGGCTGCCGAACCCCATGTGCCCCAGGAGCCTGTCCAATCGAACCTTGCCCATCTGCCAGCCCGCCCCTCGCCGTGCTTCCCCTCGCCTCTCCGTTCAGCCCGCTGCCTCTCCGTTCAGCCCGCTGCCTCTCCGTTCAGCCCGCTGCCTCACGGTTCAGCCCGCTGCCTCACGGTTCAGCCCGCTGCCTCACGGTGCTGCCGCCCGCAGCGGGAACGCGCCGCCTCCCTGAGCAGGCGGTTGCAGTGACTGTACGGCCTGAAGCCCCCGCTCACTCATGCTCCGCCAGCCAGGTCCGCGCAGCCTGCTCGTCGGTCTGCAGTTGCGCCACCAGGGCGTCCACGCCTGGGAACGCCCGCTCGGGACGAAGATACTGCAGGAAGTCCACCTGCAGCTCGCTGCCGTACAGGTCGCCGCTGAAGTCGAAGAGGTGCGCCTCGCACCGCAGCTCGGAACCGCCTACCGTCGGACGGGTGCCCAGGTTGAGCATTGCCCCGTAACGGGGACCGCTGCGCGGCGAGACGGTCGTCGGCGGGTGCACCGGCCTGGACTCGCCCAGTAGCGTCACCCGTGCGACATACACGCCCGGTGCGGGCAGCAGCCGGCCGGGCACCACCCGGATGTTGGCCGTGGGATATCCCAGCTGCCGGCCCCGCCTGTCGCCATGTACGACGGCGCCGCGAATGGAAAATGGCCGGCCCAGCAGCCTGGCCGCCGACTCCATCCGCCCCTTGGCCACGGCGAAGCGCACCTCGGTGGAGGACACGTTCTCCCCGTCCACCCGCACCGGGTGGAAGACGTGCACCGGAGTCCCCAGCGGTTCGCACAGCTGCCGCATGGTCTCCGCGGTGCCCGTTCCGCCCCGCCCGAAGGTGTTGTTGAACCCTACCATCACCTGCTGCGCCCGGAGCTGCCGCACGAGCACGTCGTGGACGAAGGCTTCCGGGGTCAGATCTGCAAAGGCCCGATCGAAGGGCAGAGCCAGGTGGACGTCGACGCCCAGACCGGCCATGACCTCGGCCCGCTCCTCCAGGGTCTGGAGCATGGGCGGGGCCAGTTCGGGGCGCAGCACGGCCATGGGCAGCGGGTGGAAACCGATGGCCACCGACTGGCCGCCGACCCGGCGGGCCTCGTTCACCAGGGCGCGCAGAATCGCCTGGTGGGCCAGGTGGACGCCGTCCCACTTGCCGATCGCAACGATGTTCCCCGTACCCCTCTGCGGCACATCAGCGATGCGTGTGACGAGTTCCATGTGTATACCTCTTATGCAAATACTTTGAGTAGCCTCAGCCCGCCCCGCCGCGCCTCGGCCAAGGCGAGCAGGTCGCCGTCTGCGCCCAGCAGGGCCACGGTCTCTCCATCCTGTTCAGCCACGCTGACCTGCGGCGCCACCCCGTGCCGGAGGCGCGCAGCCGCAGCCCCGCTGATCACCAGCCGCGGCATGTCACCCAGGGCTGCGGCAGGCGGCAGCAGGCGTGCCTGCCCCGCGGCCAGCTCCTCCAGCGTGGCCGCCTCGGCCAGGGTGAAACCGCCCGAGCGCGTCCGCACCAGGTAGGAGAGGTGCGCGCCCACCTTCAGGTGCTGCCCGAGGTCGTGGGCCAGCGTCCGCACGTAAGTCCCCTTGGAGCACACCACGTCCACGTAGGCCACCGGGCGCGGGCCCGGCCGGAAGTCCAGCAGCTGGAGCTTGTGGATGGTCACCCGGCGGGCCGCCCGTTCCACCTCCACGCCCTCCCTGGCCAGCTCGTAGAGGCGCCGTCCCTCCACCTTCACCGCGCTCACCATGGGCGGCACCTGGTCGATGGGCCCGTGGAACCGGGTGAGGGCGTAGGCGACATCGCCCCGGGTCAGGTGGGAGGCCTCGACCTCGGCCAGCACCTCCCCGAAGCTGTCCTGGGTGCTCGTGGTAACGCCGAAGGTAATCTCGGCCCGATAGGCCTTGTCGCTGCCGGCGATGTACTCAGCCAGGCGGGTCGCCCGCCCGATGCAGACGGGGAGCACGCCAGCGACGCCGGGATCCAGCGTGCCGGTGTGCCCCACCCTCTTCTCGCCCAGCGTGCGCCGGACGAAGGCCACCACGTCGTGCGAGGTCATGCCGGGCGGCTTCAGAAGGTTAAGGACGCCGTCCATCGCTACAGCACCGCCTTGACGGCGGCGACCACCTGGTCGACCGCCTCGTCCAGCGACGTGTACAGGGTGCACCCTGCTGCCCGGGCGTGGCCACCGCCGCCGAAACCCTTTGCCACCACACCCACATCGGCCGTCTTGCGGGATCGCAGGCTCACCCGCACCCGGCCGTCCGGGGTCTCCTTGAACAGGATGCCGACCTCCACCCCCGCCACCGCACGGGCGTAGTTGACCACGCCCTCCGCGTCGTGGTCCTCAGCGCCGGCCTCCTTCAACATCTGCTGGGTGATCACCATCCAGGCCACCCGGCCGCCTCCGTCAAGCTGCAGCGTCTGCAGGGCGCGGGCCAGCAAGGCGAGCCGGGGAAGGCTCTCCGTCTCGAAGATCGCCTGGGCCACATCGTAGGGACGGGCGCCCAGCTCGATCAGGTCGGCCGCCACCCGGTGGGTGGACGGGCCGGTCGAGTCGTAACGGAAGCCGCCGGTGTCGGTGACCAGCGAGGTGTACAAGCAGAGCGCCGTCTCGGGGTCGATGGGCGCCCCGATCTCCCGCAGGATGCGGTAGGCCAGTTCGCCCACCGCGGCGGCCGAGAAGTCAAGGTAGTTGAACTCGGCAAAGGCAGAGTTGGTGGCGTGATGGTCCACGTTCAGCGTCCGACGGCCGCGCTGCACCGCCGGAAGGGCGTCGCCGACGCGCTCCAGGTCGCCGCAGTCGAGGAAGCAGGAGAGGTCCCACTCCCCGGATACCTCCTGCCACTCCACGCGGTAGCTGTCCCAGCCGGGCAGGAAGTGGTACATGGGCGGGATGGGATCCACGCCCACCATGACTGCCTCCTTGCCCATCTGGCGCAGGGCGCGGATCATGCCCAGCGTCGACCCGATGGAGTCGCCGTCGGGCTGAACGTGCATGAAGAACAGGATCCGCTGCGCGTCACGGATCATCCGGCTTGCAGCCGCCAGGTCGATCAGCAGGCTACTCACCCTCTTCCGCGGCCCGTCGCTTCTGCTCGTCCTGCACCTGTACCAGCAGCTGAGCGATGCGCTGGCCGTGCTCGATCGATTCATCCAGCTCGAAGTGCAGCTCGGGGACGTAGCGGAGCTGAAGCCGCTTGGCCACCTCGCTGCGCAGGAAGCCTGTGGCCGAGGCCAGCCCCTTCATCGAGTCCTTCTTCTGCTGCTCGCTCCCCAGCACAGACACATACACCTTGGCGTGGCGCAGATCGTTCGATACCTCCACCCTGACGATGGAGACGAAGCCGATGCGGGGGTCCTTCACCTCGTTCCGCAGCAGATCCGCCAGGAAGTCGCGCATCTGCTCGCCCACGCGCACGGCGCGCTGGTTCCCTGCCATGACGTACACACCTCCTGTCAGCAAAGGCCGGTGGCAGCGCGCCACCGGCCTTGCGCCGGAATCGACACCGGGCCTAGCCGGCCTTGACCTCCTTGAGTTCGTACGCCTCGAGGATGTCGCCGCGCTTGAAGTCCTGGAAGTTCTCCAGCGTGATGCCGCACTCGTAGCCCTCGGCCACTTCCTTGACCTCGTCCTTGTAGCGGCGCAGGGCATTCAGCTCGCCGTCCCAGACGACGACGCCATCGCGGATGAGCCGGTAGCGGGCATTGCGGGTGACCTTGCCGCTGACGACCATGCAGCCGGCGGCCATGCCCACCTTCGGCACCTTGAAGGTCTCGCGGACCTCCGCCCGGCCCAGGATGACCTCCTCGACCTTCGGCTTCAGCATGCCCTTCATGGCGGCCTCGATATCGTCGACGATATCGTAGATCACGTTGTACGTGCGGATATCGACGCCCTGCTCCTCGGCCGCCCGCGACGCCCGGTCGTCAGGCCGCACGCTGAAGCCGATGATGATCGCCTTGGAAGCGCTGGCCAGCATCACGTCCGACTCCGAGATCGCACCGACGCCGGTGTGGATGACCTTGACCTGGACCTCCTCGTTCTTCAACTTCTCCAGCTGCCCGCGGATGGCCTCCACGGAGCCCTGGACGTCGGCCTTCACGATGAGGTTGAGGTCCTTCATCTCGCCCTGGGCAACCTGGGTCATGAAGTCGTCCAGCGAGATGGCCTTCTGCGCCTGCCGCTCGGCCTGCGCCTTCGCGATCCGCTTCTCGGCCACCGCACGTGCGGTCTTCTCGTCTGGCGTAACCCGGAACACGTCGCCTGCCGCGGGCACGGAGTCAAAGCCCAGCACACGCACAGGCGTCGAGGGCCCGGCAGACTTCAGCTTGCGGCCGCGGTGGTCGAACATCGCCCGCACACGGCCCCATGCGGTGCCGGCTACGAACACATCGCCGTTGTTCAGCGTGCCTGCCTGCACGAGTACCGTCGCCACCGGACCACGGCTCTTGTCCAGTTCGGCCTCCAAGATGGTGCCGGCAGCCGGCTTGTCGGGGTTGGCCTTCAGTTCGGCCACCTCGGCCAGAACCAGGATGTTCTCGAGGAGCAGGTCCAGGTTGGTCTGCTGCTTCGCCGAGACCGGTACCATGATGGTGTCGCCGCCCCACTCCTCGGCCACCAGGCCGTAGGCGGTCAGGTCCTGCATGACCCGCTGCGGGTTCGCCTCGGGCTTGTCGATCTTGTTGATCGCCACGAGGATCGGCACGTTGGCCGCCTTGGCGTGGTTGATGGACTCGATGGTCTGCGGCATGACCGAGTCGTCGGCCGCAACTACCAGGACGGCGATGTCCGTCACATTGGCGCCACGGGCGCGCATGGCGGTGAACGCTTCGTGTCCCGGCGTGTCGAGGAACGTGATCTTCCTGCCGTTCAGCTCGACCTCGTACGCGCCGATGTGCTGCGTGATGCCGCCCGCCTCTCCGGCCGCCACCTTCGAGTGGCGGATCGCGTCAAGCAGGGAGGTCTTGCCGTGGTCGACGTGGCCCATGATGGTGACCACCGGATGCCGCGGCTTCTTCAGCTCATCCGGCTCGTCCGGATCCTCCACCCGGTCGTAGATCTCGATGATGTCCTGCTTCTCCTCGACCGTGACCTCCACGCCGAACTCGGAGGCTACGAGGACACACGTATCGGTGTCCAGTTCCTGGTTGATGGTCGCCATGATGCCGAAGCCGGTAAGCAGCTTCTTGATGACCTCGGCAGCGGTCACGCCCATTTCGTGGGCCAGGTCCTTGACGGACATCGGCCCGGTGATCGTGATGGGCTTGAGCGTGCGCCGCTCCACCACCGAGGGCTTGCGCACCGGCCTGCGGCCGAACAGCTTCTCCTCAGAGGGCCGGGACGGCGAGTTCTCACGCCGGGAGAAGGCGTCGCCGCGCTTGCGGTCGCCGCCCTGGCCGATGCGGGGCCGGCCGTCGGCAGGCTTCGCCTGCTCGGCGACCTTCGGATCGACCTTCGGGATGTTCAGCGGACCGCCGCGCCGGCCCCCCTTCTGCGGCAGGCCGAGACCGCCGACGCGCGGACCATCGGCCCTCGCCGGGGCACCAGGCCGCGGACCCGGACCCGGCCGCGGGCCAGCGGGCTTCACCGGCAGGCCAATGCCCGACCCCGAGGGCTTTGCCGGCTGCGCAGGACGCGAGGGCAGACCAAGGCCCGACCGGGGGGCCGAAGCGGGCGCAGGCTTGACGGGCAGCCCCAGGCCGGACGTGGCCGGACGGGCCGGCTGTGCGGGTCCGGCGGGCGCAGGACGCACCTGCGTGCCCTCACCCGCAGCCTCACCGGCGGACGGAGCGCCCTTTCTGGCGTCGGCGGCCGGTGCAGCCTTCGCAGGTGCGGCGCCGACCACAGCCTCGGCGGCAGGCGCCTGCGGCTTGCCGGCTGCGGGCGGCTCAGCCGCACTGGCAGCCGCAGGCCTCGGTGCACCGGCCCCCTCCGCGCTCGGGCGCGCGGCAGCGGCCGGACGCTCGTCGGCAGGCCGTTCCGCAACCGGCCGCTCTGTGACCGGCTGCTCGGCAACCGGGCGCTCAGCGACGGGCCGATCGGCCGCCGGACGATCGCCCACCGGCCGCTCAGCGGCTGGACGTTCAGCCGTCGGCCGTTCGGCAGCCGGGCGCTCCGCAACCGGGCGCTCGACAGCCGGACGTTCAGCCGCCGGCCGCTCAGCAGCCGGGCGCTCCGCAACAGGACGCTCGACAGCCGGACGTTCAGCCGCCGGTCGCTCGGCAGCGGGGCGCTCTACGGCCGGACGCTGCGCAACCGGCCGCTCGGCAGCCGGACGCTCCGCAACCGGGCGCCGCTCTGCCAGCGGGCGCTCGGTGAGAGGGCGGCGTTCGGCAACCGGGCGCCGCTCCGCCAGCGGGCGCCGCTCCCGTTTTTCGGCAACAGGCTGGCGCGGCCGCGTACCGGCCCCGAAGAAGTCTTCGAGGAGCGAGGCTTTGGCAGGGTTGGCCTCCCTGGTCGCCTTCTGCGTCGCAGCCTGCCTGCTGGCCTTGGCCGCGGCGCCGGTCGACTCCTCCTCCTTCTGGGTGCCGGTGCGCTTCACCGCTCCGGTCACCTGCTCTGCGGTCTTCTGGTCGATGGTGCTCATATGGTTTTTCACATCCACGTTCAAAGATTGAAGGACTTCCAGCACCCGCTTGGAGTCCACACCCAGCTCTCTAGCCAGTTCAAATACGCGCAGCTTCGGCTCCAACGGATCACCCCCGTCCTGTCAACGGAGCCAGGCCCTCCCGCTCAAGGATGCCGATCATGCCGTTGGTGAAGTCGCGGGACTGGATGACGATCACCGCACGCCCCGCCTTTCCCACCGCACTGCCCAGCGCCTCACGGGTGCCCACGCTGTAGCACGGGGTGCCCGCCTGAGCGGCCAGGTGGATGAACTTCTCCCGGGTCCGCTCGCTGGCGTCCGTCGCCAGCAGGACCAGATCGGCTCGCCTGCGCCTGAGCGCCTGCTCTGCGGCCAGGTCGCCAGAGACCAGCTTCCCGGCACGCTGGCACAACCCGAGCAAGGAATGCAGCGATGGCGGAATCACTCAGCGTTCACCATCCCCATTCCCGCCTCGAGCCGGGCCCAGACCTCGTCGGAGACCGGCTGCTCCAAGGCTCGCTCCAGCCGCTTGCCCTTCACTGCCTTCGCCAGGCACTCCGGGTTGCGGCACAAGTAAGCGCCGCGGCCAGGCCGCTTTCCGGAAGGAGAGGTATCCAGTTCGATGACGCCTTCGGGCGTCCGAACGATACGGATAAGCTCTTTTTTCGCCTTCAATTGCCCACAGCCGACACACATGCGTTGCGGAACCTTCTTCACCTTGGGCTGCTGCCCTCTGGCCATCACCGCCACCTCCTCTTCCAGGGCCGGGCCTGCCCGACCTTACTTCACGTCCTCTTCGCTCAGTTCGTCCCAGGCGCCTGCGGCCGCCTGCGACTCGGACTTGATGTCGATCTTCCACCCGGTCAGCTTGGCGGCCAGCCGGGCGTTCTGCCCCTCCTTGCCGATGGCGAGGGAGAGCTGGTAGTCGGGAACGATCACACGGGCGATGCGGGCGGCCTCGTCGCAGATCACCTGGGTCACCTTGGCCGGCGACAGGGCCTTCGCAACGAACACCGCGGGATCCGCCGACCACTCCACCACATCGATCTTCTCGCCCTGAAGCTCGTCGACGATGTTCTGCACCCGGAGGCCCTTCTGCCCGACACAGGCCCCGACGGGATCAATGTTGGGATCGCGGGCGGCCACGGCCAGCTTCGACCGGGCGCCGGCCTCACGGGCGATGCCCTTGATCTCCACCGTGCCGTCGTGGATCTCGGGCACCTCCAGCTCGAACAGCCGCTTCAGCAGGCCGGGATGCGTGCGGGACACGGCGATGGCCGGACCCTTTGTGGTGCGCTTGACCTCGATCACGTAGGCCTTGATGCGCTGGTTCTCCACGAACCGCTCGCCGGCAATCTGCTCATTGGCGGTGAGGACGGCCTCAACCCCCTTGGAGAGCTCGAGGTAGACCGTCTTCGTCTTGGGATCCTGCCGCTGCACGATGCCGGTGACGATCTCGCCTTCCCGGCTGGAGTACTCCTCGTAGATCATACCCCGCTCGGCCTCGCGAATCCGCTGCACCACCACCTGCTTGGCGGTCTGAGCGGCGATGCGGCCGAAGTCGCGCGGGGTAACCTCCACCTCGAAGATCTCACCCAACTGCAGGGTGGGGTTCTTCGCCCGGGCCTCCTCCAGGCTCACCTGCAGGCGCGGGTCGGTGACCTCCTCGACGATTTCCTTCTGGGCGTACACGCGGTAGTCGCCCGTCTTGGCGTCAAAGAAAACCCGCACGTTCTGTGCGGCACCGAAGTTCCGGCGGTAGGCCGAAATCAGCGCCGCCTCAATCGCCTCGATCAGGACCTCTCGCGCGATGCCCCTCTCACGCACCAGGTCATCCAGCGCCTCGAGAATCTCGGCTTTCATACGCTATACCCCTTCCGCACACCTAGAAATCAACGTGAAGCCGAGCGCTCGCAACCTGCTTACGGTCGAGGGCAACCGTCTGGCCCTGCGACTTCCCTTCGGTGAGCCTCAGCGTGACGCGTCCATCAATGAGTCCGATCAACTCACCCACAAACGACTTCTGCCCGTCCACGGGGGCGTAGGTAGTCACGGCCACCTTGTGCCCCGCGTAGCGGGCGAAGTCTGCCTCGCGCTTTAAGGGCCGCTCCAGCCCGGGCGAAGAGACCTCGAAGAACTCGTACGGTGGATCGGGCAGAATCTCGTCCAGCCGGGCGTCGACCACCCGGCTCAGTGCCTCGCAGTCGTCGAACCCCACACCGCCCTCCTTGTCGATATACACCCGGAGATAGCGGTTGGCACCCTCCTTGACCAGTTCAACCCCCACCAGTTCGAGCCCCAAGGCCGCAGCATGGGGCGCGGCCAACTCCTCCACCATTTCCTCGAGACGTTTCCCGCTCTTCGCCAAACAGGACCAGACCTCCGATCACGGGCTACAGAAAGGCCGTCGCTGCGAACGCCGAGCCTTCAGCACTACTCTTTCCCAACTCCGGGCACCAAATGAGCCGGCTCTCACCGGCTCCCGGCAGTTCCGGATGGCGGAACCTCGGACGTTGAAAAGAGTGGGTTGACACCCACTCCTTGACACACAGGACGGCTACCTCGTTGCTGATAATAGCACAGATTGCCGCTGGTGGCAAGGGAATCCGGACCTACTTTCCACCAAGTCGCTCATCAACAGTGAGCGGCGGAATGCGCCGCTTCATCTCCGCGACGAACTCTCTCACCGAGCGCAGGTAGAACATCGGGATGGGCACGATGGTCAGCTTCTTGCCCGGGTTGCGCCGCTGGAACTGCGCCAGCAGCTCCTGCACCTGCGGCGGCACGCCCTTGTCCGGCACCGCGCGCCCCACGTCTACCCCGCGCAGCACCACCCAGAGCATGGGGAAGATGGGGTTGCGCCCGCCGCACACCAGCATGCCCACCTTATCCATGGGGACTACGATGACCCGGCCGGCGTCCCGCACCTGGATCTCAGACGCCGACACCTCCACGCTGAACATCCAGCCGGACGAGACGTACCAGGCGAGAACTCCGACCAGGATGCCAAAGAGCACGAACATCACCGTGCCGGCCGCACCGGTGAAGAGCGGGCCCAGGGGGACGACGAGCGCGGCAACTGCCAGGAGCAGCACACCGTAGAGGATCTTCTGCACCAGCGTGAGGCCGAACTGAGTACCAGCTGTGGTCTTCTTCGTTTCTGTCGCCATGATCCGCGACGACCCCGCGCGCCGGAGCCGTCGCCCCACCTCCATATGTCCTAGTCTCGTCCCATCCTGGTCCGGTACACACCATAGAGCCCTTCGGCCAGCGCGTCGATGACCGCCCGCTCCCGCAGTTCCTGGCTCCACCGCCGCGGCACGGCGTCGGGGCCATAGGCGGCGCCGGCCAGCCCGCCGACCACGGCGCCGACGGTGTCGGCGTCATCTCCCAGATTCACCGCGACCGTGATGCACTCCTCCAGGGAATCCGTGCGCAGGAATGCCCACAGGGCCGCCTCCAGCGTCTCCACCACGTACCCGCCGGCACGGATACGCTCCCCCGGCCGGTCCTTCAGCCTTGCGAAGCGGTGGCCCAGTGCGGCGATGTTGCGGGAGACGGCAGGCTCCGCACCCGGAAGCGGGGCAAGCCCAACCGCCAGCGCATCCTCAGGGCCGGCCCCCTCGAGGAGCGCGTCCACCATGCGATGGTAGATCGCGATCGCCGCGTCAGACTCGGGATGCGGATGGGTCATCCGCCCGATGCGAATGGCCTGTTCCGGGTCCCGCCCGTACGCCAGGGCAGCCGGGAGGGTGCGCATCAGGGCGCCGTTCCCGCCGGCCCACTTCCCCAACTCGTCCTCCACGTGCCGGCTGGCCGCAGTCCAGGAACCCAGCCGGAGGAACGCGGAGATGGCCACGCGGCAGGTGCTCCCCACGTCCGGCGGGCCGGACTGAAGCCAGGCGACGAAGTGGCGCCCCACCGCATCCACAGGGTCGCCAGGCGACTCGATGATCCCCCGCCCCACCGCGACGGCCATGGCGGTGTCATCCGTCCAGCTGCCGGCGGGGAAGCCGAAGGGGCCGCCGCCCAGGATCTCCCGGTGCCCGCCGGGGTAACGGCGTTGGATCGCCTCCCGGTCCATGAACTCCACGGTACACCCGAGGGCGTCGCCGACCGCCAGGCCCAGCAGCGCCCCCAGGGTGCGGCCGGCCCGGGTAAGCCCCAGTGCTTTCTGCGCGGCAAACCCTTCCCGGTGCAGCCAGGTCAGCCGCCCCTGGACGACGTGCCAGACGGGAAGGCTCATCAGCCGCGTGAAGGGGAAACAGGCGTCGGGGAGACCGCGCACCGCAGCCACCAGCACTGCAGCCTCGATGCAGAGCAGATCCTCCGGCGCCATGCCCGACGGGAGGCCCGCCTCCACCTGGTCGAATGGCTGCCGCTCACGCTCGGCGTGCGGGTTCCGGTAACCGATATCGATCATGGACACGAGGGCCCGGTCCAGGGCCCGCGCCTCCGCGGGGCCGAGTCCGTCGTAGAGGGCCAGCACCGCCCGCCAATCGGGCTGGTCCGCCCAGTGGGCCTGCGAGGCACGAAGCGCCTCCAGGACCCGCAGGTCCCAGTCCATCAGCGCCTCCCCCTCTTATCCTCGGCGAAGGGCCCCAGCACGAGCACGCCGGTGCCGAGCGCCATGCCGACGGCAAAGACCCGCTCGGAGAGCGTGTGCCAGCGGTTGTAGGCCACGCGCACCGGATCGGTCTCGGCGTAGGTCTGAATCGGCTCGGGCGGCTGCGCCCGGTCCATCTGCGGGAAGATGTAAAGCCACGTGGTCAGTGCGATGCCGATGCAGCCCAGGAGCAGCACCAGGCGGACCTTGTTGACGCCGCTCCGCAGCCGCGGCAGCAGCGCCAGGAAGGCAACTGCGCCCAGCAGGAGCCCAACGTTGTTGAGCATGTAGATGATGTCGCCGGCCAGGTCGCCGGCCGCCTGGCGGTCCGCGCCGAACGCGGCGAAGATCTTCGGGGCGCCCAGGGCGAAGCCGGCAGCCGCACCCACCCACAGCGCCATCGCCAACTGCGTTACGGCCTCGAGAGCCCTCATAGTCCGCATACCTCCTCCAGGACGTGTGCAACGCCGTCTTCTTCACAACATGGGGCTACCCGGTCCGCCGCGGCCTTCACGTGGGCGGCGGCGTTGCCCATCGCCACCCCCAGACCCACGTAGCGCAGCATGGCCAGGTCGTTGTCCGAGTCGCCGAAGGCGATCATCGCCTCGGCGGGAATGCCCAGTCTCTCGCCCAGCGCCATCAGGCCGCTCGCCTTGGACACGCCGGCGGCGTTGACCTCCAGGTTGCCCACCCCCGAGGAGGTCACCTCCACGCCGGCCACCTCGCGGCGGATCTGGTCGGCCAGGGACGACAGCCGGTCGGGGTCGCCCAGGAGCATGAGCTTCAGCACCGGCGGCCGGCCTTCGGCTGCGGCCCACCTCTCCAGGCGCCGGACAAGGCGGGTCTGGTTAGCCCCCCACATCCGGACGACGGCCAGCGCAGACCGGAGCGCCGTCTCGCCGGTGCGGATCCAGCGGTAGGTGTCGCGGACGTGCGCCACGGGCTGGTCCAGCACCTTGCCCTCGGGGGTGTAGCAGTGCACGAGTGCGCCGGACCGTCGGCCGAGTGCGATGACGTGCGCCAGCGCATCGGCGGGGATCTCCGACCAGCTCACGTACGCCCCGTTTTCGTCGAGGACAGCGGCGCCATTGCAGCAGATCACCGGCCCGCCGCCGATTTCCTGGCTGATGCGCAGGGCAGAGTGGGGCATGCGGCCGGTGGCGATGACGGTGATCAGGCCCCGCCGCCGCGCCGCCGCAAGAGCCGAGCGGGTGCGGGGGGAGATCTCGTGGCGTCTGCAGAACAGCGTGCCATCCACGTCGAGTGCGACCAGCCGGTACTGCAAGTCCACACCTCCAGGCGCCGGAACCTCCGCCACCATGCTACATCCTTCCCTTCCGTGGCGCAACGCGGCCGCTCACACCCGGCGCAGCTCGGCCGCCAGCGCCTCCTGCAGTTCCTCCATGCCGCCCCGGTAGCCGGCCCGGGCCAGCGAGGTCATGAACGCATCGTGGCTTCTGCCTCTGCGGTAGTCCGGCTCACGGGACGGATGCGGCAGCAGGGCGCCGATCTCCTCCAGGTCGGGGTCAACCAGGAGAGACCCCTGGTAGAGGGCCACCTCCCGGTTGGCGTACAGGCTGGAGCCCAGCACCTTCAGGTCGCCGATGGCCACGTCGCCCATCCCCCGCACCGTGACGTCCGACAGCCCCAGGCTGGTGAGCGCACGGGCCACCGCCTCGGCAATCGGGCCGATCCACTGCGTGGCGAACGCCCTGCGGCGGGCGTCGTAGGCCGCCGTGATGATCAGGCAGCCCGGGGTGAGCACCACGGCCCCGCCCCCGCCCCGGCGGCGGTACACGGGAATGCCCGCGGCGGCGCAGAGCGCCAGGTTCACGTCGGTCTCCGGCGTGCCGGCGCCCAGCACGGCCTCTGCCCGTTCCGGCTCCCAGAACCAGATGAAGGGACCCTCCCGGCGAAAGCGCTCCAGGGCGATGGCGTCGTAGGGCAGCGGGGAGATCTGCATAGAGGTCCTCCTCAGCGGGCGGCGGCAGTCTGGGGCGAGCAACCTCATCGAACCGAGGAACTGGTCGGACTCCACCTGATCCGGCTCAGCGATGCCCGCCGCCAGCTCGCAGAGCCGTTTCGAGTGGACGCTGGCTCACCATGCCGACCCGTTCCCCACTAGAACCCGAACACCAGCTGATTCCCCTCGGGCAGGCCGTTCAGGCACCCGTGGTTCTCCAGCAGTTCCATCACGGACTTGTTCAGCCGTGCCCGGTTCTTCAGGTCTTCCTTCGAATGGAACTCGCCCTGCGCCCGGGCCTCCACGATGGCCTGCGCGGCGCTGTCGCCCAGCCCAGCCAGCGAGTTGAAGGGGCAGAGCAGAAGGTTCTCGCCGACGATCTGGTACCGGGTGGCGTCCGACCGGTACAGGTCCACCCGGGCGAAGCGGATGCCCCGCAGGAAGGCCTCCTCCACCAGTTCGTACTCGGTGAGGGAGTCCTTCTCCTTGGGCGTGGCGTCGCGCCCCTTGGCCTCGATCTCCTGTACGTACTTCCGCACGGCTTCGGGCCCCTGTACCAGCAGGTTTGCGTCCACCGACCCGGCCCGCACCGTAAGGTATGCCGCGTAGAAAAGCGTCGGCTCATGCACCTTGAACCAGGCGATGCGCAGGCAGGAAAGGACGTACGCCGCGGCGTGCGCCTTCGGGAACATGTACTTGATCTGCTTGCACGACCAGATGTACCAGTCGGGCACGTTGCAGGACCGCATGGTCTCCTCCATCTCAGGGGTGAGGCCGCGGCCCTTGCGCACCGACTCCATGATCTTGAATGCGGTGGCCGGCTCCACGCCCCAGTAGATCAGCTGCACCATGATGTCGTCGCGGCAGCCGATCACGTCCTGGAAGGGAATGCCCTTCTTCACCAGCTCCTGGGCGTTGTTCGTCCAGACGTCGGTGCCGTGCGAGAGACCCGAGATGCGCACGAGGTCCGAGAAGTTGCGGGGGCTGGTCTCCATCAGCATCTGCCGGACGAACCGCGTGCCCATCTCCGGCAGCACGATGGTGCCCAGGTCGAACTGCAGGCGCCCGTCGTCGATGCCCAGCGCCCGGTTGCCGCCCGGGCTGAAGAGGGCCAGCACGTCCGGATCATCCACAGGCACCTTGCGGATGTCGTAGTCCGGGTTGCCGGTCTTCTCCCGGTAGAGGTCCTGGAGCATCCTCAGCATCGTCGGATCATCGTGGCCGAGGATGTCCAGCTTCATCAGGGCCTGCTCGAAGGAGTGGTAGTCGAAGTGGGTCGTCTTCACCCCGGAACTGCGGTCGTCAGCCGGGTACTGGACCGGGGTGACCTCTTCGATCTCCATTCCCACGGGGCAGACCACCATACCCCCCGGGTGCTGCCCGGTGGTCCGCTTCACGCCGGCGACGCCGGAGGCCAGGTAGCCGATGTGCGCCTCCCGGACGCCGGCGATGTTGTTCTCCTCCAGCCAGGCCCGCACCATGCCGTAGGCGGTCTTCTCGGCAATCGTGCCCACCGTGCCGGCCTTGAAGACGTACTTCTCGCCGCCGAGCAACTCCTCGGAAAACTTCTGGATGCGGGTCTGCACCTCTCCCGAGAAGTTCAGGTCAATGTCAGGTACCTTGTCGCCCTTGAACCCCAGGAAGGTCTCGAAGGGGATGTCCTGGCCGTCGCGGTCCATCGGCGTGCCGCAGTGCGGGCAGGCCTTCGGGGGCAGGTCGTAGCCCGAACCGGTCTTGCCGTCGTCGTGCCACTCGAGGTACTTGCACGAGGGGCAGATGTAGTGCGGCGGCAGGGCGTTCACCTCGGTGATGTCCATCGCCCAGGCCACGAAGGACGAGCCCACAGACCCCCGGGAGCCGACGAGGTAGCCCAGCTCGTTGGACTTCTTCACCAGCAGGTGCGAGATGTAGTACGACACGGCAAACCCGTTGCCGATGATCGCGTTCAGCTCCTTCTCCAGGCGCTGAGCGATCTTCTCGGGCACCGGGTCGCCGTAGACCCGCTTCACCTTCTCCCACGAGAGCCGGCGGGTCTCCTCCACCGACCCCTCCAGCACAGGCGGGTAGAGCCTATCCGGCACCACCTTGACCTTCTCGATCTGCTGGGCGATGGCATTGGGGTTCGTCACCACCACCTCGTAAGCGGCCTCCTCGCCCAGGTAGGCGAACTCGTCGAGCATCTCCTGGGTGGTGCGCAGGTAGAAGGGGCCGTCGGACTCATCACGGAAGCCGATGCCGCCCTTCAGGATCCGGCGGAAGACCTGCTGATAGGGTTCCAGGAAGTGCGCGTCCGAAACGGCGCAGACAGGCTTGCCCATGCGCTTGCCCAGCTCATAGATGTGGCGGTTGAGCGACAGCAGCTGCTCCTCGGAGTTCACCTGCCCCTCCTGCAGCAGGAAGGCCAGGCAGTCCCGCGGCAGGATCTCCAGATAGTCGTACCAGGAGACCATCTGCTCCAGTTCCGCTTCGGGCACGCCGCGCAGCAGGGCGTCGAACAGGTGGCCGCCGTACGTGGAAGAGCCGATCAGCAGCCCCTCCCGCCGCTTCTCGAGCTCCGTCCGGGGCACCCGCGGTGTGCGGTTGAAATACTCGATGTGCGAGAGGCTGATCAGCTTGTACAGGTTCTTGATGCCGGCCTGCGACTTCACCAGGCAGGTCACGTGGTGCGGCCGCAGCTGCTCGGCGTTGATGTCCCGCGCCAGGTTGTTCAGGTCTGAGACGGTCTCGACGCCCTCGGCCCGCTCCAGCAGCTTGCCGAGCACCATGGCGGCGGTCTTCGCGTCCGCGTCCGCCCGGTGGTGGTCCACCAGTTCCACCTGCAGTTCCTTGGTGAGTGCGGCCAGGCTGTGGCTGCGCATATGCGGCAGCACCGCCCGCGCGAGCGTCAGGGTGTCCAGCACGGGGTTGTCGAAGGGCTCACCCAGGTGCTTCTGCCGGTGGTAACGCAGGAAGGAGTAGTCGAACTGGGCGTTGTGCGCCACGATGATGGCGTCGCCCACGAAGTCGAAGAACTCGCGCAGGGCCTCTGCCGGCCCGGGGGCGTCTGCCACCATGTCGGGCGTGATGTGCGTCAGTTTCTGCACGTCTTCCGGGATGGGCTTCGACGGCCGCACGAACCGCTGGAACGACTCGCCGATTTTCCCGTTCTTGTAGCGCACGGCGCCCAGCTCGATGATGTCGTCGCCGATGGGCGAGAACCCGGTGGTCTCGATGTCCAGCACGACGAACTCGGCGTCGGCGAGGGGCAGGTTCTCCGGCGGTCGCGCCACAACCGGCACCCCGTCGTCTACCAGGAAGAACTCGCACCCGTAGATGACCTTGAAGTCGTCGGGCACCTTCACGTGGCTGGCGGCGGGGAAGGCCTGCACCACGCCGTGGTCCGTGACGGCCACCGCCTTGTGGCCCCACTTCACCGCCGTCTTCACCAGGTCAGCGGGGTCGATCATGCCGTCCATCGCCGACATGGTGGTGTGTGCGTGAAGCTCCACCCGCTTCAGCGGTCCCTCGTAGGTGTCGTTCCGCTCGGGGCGCTTGCCCACCACCACGTCGTCGGCCAGCAGGGTCAGCTCGCCGGAGAACTTGTCCACCTGGACGTTGCCCCGCACCTTGAGCCACGTGCCATTCTTGATGACGGCGAGGTAATCAGGCTCCTTCTGCGGGTCGCGGAAGAGCTTCACCGGCAGCGTGTCGCCCAGGTCACCCGGGTGCTCGGCCCTCCGCAGGTCGCAGACGCCGAACGAGATCAGCTGTCGCCCGCTCTTGAGGTCGCGGCTGTCGAGGCCGACCACCTCGCCCTCGATCACCACCCGGTTCTCCTCCTCGGTGATGGAGGAGATGGGCCGGACCGGCGCGTCGTCCGGAATCGCCTTGCCCTTGAGCGGCCCCTCAGACGGCGGGGCCGCGGCGGCCGCCTCCTTCTTCCCGAAGGCAGACTGCCGCTGCATCCACTGCTCGAGATAGGCCTCCGCGAAGCCGGACTCCTCGGAGACCGGCTCAGGCGGCAGCGGCACCTCTTCCTCCTCATCCGCGAAGGGATCCTCGGGAAGCAGGTCGGCCGGCCGCGCCTGCTCCGGCCTGGGGGCAGGGCGGGTCGTGAGCCGCACCTGGAGGGGGCAGCCGGTCTCGCGCCGCACCAGGCGCTCCAGCACCGGCACGACGCCGCGCTGCTCGACCACCTCCGCCTGCGCGGCGGTGGGCAGCTCCAGCACCAGTGACTTCCCCTCCACCCGGCGCTCCGCCCGGTCCAGGATGCCATTGACCAGCGGCAGGGCAGCCTTCAACTGCAGCAGGATGTCTGCCCACGCCTCGGTCAGGCAATCGGCAGGATCGGCCTGGGGTGCGGGGTCCCGGACGGGCACCACCGTCACGGATGCCGCCAGGCCGCCGAGGCAGGAATCGGCGACGGCTGCGGCCAGCGCGCCGCGTTCTTCATACGGGAGCCGCACCGGACTCGCCAGGTGCAGTGCAACGCTGCGGGCCCGCTGATTGACCTCCACACGCACAACCCTGGCCCCGGCCAGGAACGCCTGCACCGCCGGCGAGAACTGTGCGGCATCGATGAGCGAGAGCCAGTCGGACTGCGGTGACATCTGGATGGCTCCCCCCAAGCGCTGAAATCATTGCGCCGCTGCCCCGGCAGGGGCGCAGCGGCGAGAAACCGGCGAGCGCCCTGGTTGACCCAGCGCGCCCGCAGGCCTGTATGCTAATCTTCTTCAGTGACCGCGATGACCCCTTCTGTGGACATCAGATCGCCAATCAGCCCCGAAATATCAACGTTCCGACTCATAGGTTTCAGCGAGAAGCTGATCTCGATCGTGCCCGGCAGGGGGCCCGTGCGCATGGCCACGTTCTTGATCGTGCAACCCCACCGGCCGCAGACCGAAGCCAGCGCACCCAGCTTGCCCGGGGTGTCGGTGACGTGCACCACCAGGGAGTGGTAGCCACCCCGGGAGATGAACCGCCGCTCGACCTCGGAGAGGGTCTTCAGGGTGAGCAGCACGAGCACCACGGCGACGGCGGTCTGCAGGTAGAAGCCGGCGCCAACGGCGAGGCCCATGCCAGAGACGACCCAGAGCGATGCAGCGGTCGTGAGGCCGCGGATGTTCGCCCCCTCGCGCATGATCGTACCCGCGCCCAGAAAGCCGATGCCGCTCACGACCTGTGCGGCGATGCGCCCCGGATCGGCGTTGCCGAACCCCATGGACAGCACGAGATCGTACATGCCCATGGAGACCTTCATAATGAGTGCGGAGCCCACACAGACCAGAACGTGCGTACGCAGACCAGCAGGCCGGTTGGTGGCCTCGCGCTCCAGCCCGACCAGTCCACCCGCGATCGCGGCCACCAACAGAGGAACCGTATTATCCCAAAGCTGTATGGCGAATGAGTGGTAGTTCGCCTGGATGAAGTCTAACAACGTCAATATCCCTTCTGTACGTACTTCAGTATTTCATAATACATCTTCAACCGCGCTGCCGCACCCTTCACGAACCCGAACTTCTCTTCCTTCATGCGGTGGCTCATCTCCTCCAGCACCACCTCGACAACGCGGCACCCGTGATGCCGGGCGAACTTGGTCAGAGCCACCTCGATGCCGAACCGGGCCTGGTCAGCATCCGGCTCCTCGCGGAACATGTCCGCGAGAATCGAGCGCCTCACCACCCGCTGCCCGGAGAGGTAGGGTGCCACCATCTGGGCCAGGTCCGTGGCCACCCTCCCGTCGCCGAACACGCCCACCGCCATGTCTGCCTCACCGCGCAGCACCGGCTGGAGGAGGTGCTGCAGGTGTGCCGGCTGCAGACCGATCAGGTCTGCATCAAGGAACAGGAGAACCGGGGCGGTGGTCGCCTCGTAGCCGGTCTTCATGGCGGCAGCCTTGCCCCGGTTATCGCCGTGCCCGATCACCGTTGCTCCCGCTGTGCGGGCCCGTGCCGCCGTCTCGTCCGTCGAGCCGTCATCCACCACGATGACCTCATCGATCTCCGGCACCCTCGTACAGGCGGCGACGACTTCGCCGACGGTGTCCTCTTCGTTGTATGCAGGGATGACAACCGAGACTCTCTCCACTGGGAAGACCTCCGAATCAAGCGGCCTGCCGGGCAGGCCTCGTTGGCCAAACGAACCGGGTTTCTTGCTGTAGGGTATTCCGTACACTGCGACCGTTTTCCTCCTCATGCGGACAGACCCGGTTCTAGACTACCCAACGTCTGACTCCGGTACCAATGTGCCAGGGGGGCAGTCCCAAGTGTTGGACTGCCCCCCTTTCCTGACAGAGTCTCCGGGGCTCTGAAACGGCAGCAACACCTGCCCGTCGCGGGCGGGTCAGCCCCGCCGCCGGCGTCGCGCCCACCAGAACACCAGCGCAAAGAGGACGCCGCCGACGACAGCCATGGCGCCTGCCACCGCTGTGTCGGTGATCCTCGCCAGCAGGTAGCCCAGCACGCTCGCCAGCGCCCCCAGCCCCACCGCGAGGGCGAGCATCGTGGAAAGCCGTTCGGTGAGCAGGTAGGCCGTCGCCCCCGGCAGCACCAGCATGGCCACCACCAAAATGGCCCCAACGGCGTCAAAGGCGCCCACCGTTGTGATGGAGACGAGCGTCATCAGCAGGTAGTGGAAGGCTGAGACGTTGATGCCCAGGGCCTCCGCGGTGGCCGGATCGAACGCGCAGAACTTCAGTTCCTTGAAGAAGAGGACAACGGCCAGGAGGTCCAGCAGGAAGATGGCGCCCATCGTCCAGAGTGCGCGCGGACCGAGGCTCACGTCGCCCACCAGCCAGAGGTCCCAGGGTGCATACGCGATCTCGCCGTACAGCACGTGGTCCAGGTCCAGGTGCACGCGGCCCGCAAACGCCGTGATCAGCACCACGCCCAGCGCGAACAGAGCGGTGAACGTCACGCCCATGCCGGCATCCTCCTGGACGCCTGCGCGCTGCAGGGTCTGGACGGCGTAGGCCGTGAGGAGTCCGCAGAGGGCCGCACCGAGCACCATGACCGGCGCTGCGCGGCTCCCGGTCAGAAGAAACGCCAGCGCGATGCCCGGCAACACCGCGTGGCTGATGGCGTCGCCCAGCATGGTCATGCGCCGCAGTACCAGGAAGGAGCCGACGAGGCCGGAGGCACCGGCAGCCAGCGCCCCGACGGCGATGATGACGAACGGTGCGGGAAGCGCCACCTACCCCACCCCCTCTCCAGGCTGGCCGCGCCCTAGGACCGGTTCCAGCCCGTGCAGGCGCAGCAGGGGCTCCAGCTGCGGGTGGACCTCCGGCCCGAACGGCGCCCCGATCTCGGCCTGATGCATGAGGTAGACCAGGTGCAGCCGCTCCCGGCGCGCCACCTGGTAGGCCTCAGCCAGCCCATGCCCGGTCAGCCGCCAGGCCTCCTGCCGTTCTGCGGCAGCCCGTACCCGTTCCACCACTCCGGTCCGCACCATCCGCTCCAGCAGCGGCCCCACCCACCGGGGCGACAGCCCTCGCCGCCGCTCCAGGTCGGCCACTGTCACATCGGCTGGGAGGCCGGCAGACGCCGCCTCCTCGCTCAGGTCGTACAGCGCCTCCAGGAGCCGCTCCCGCCTTACTTGTGCCCTCGTCCGGGCCATCCGGACGAGGCGGGCCGCAAGGCCGCGGTGCGGGGCGGCCAGCAGCGACACCACGAAGAGGAGTGTGGCGGCCAGCACGATAAGGGGACCGGTGGGCATGCGGGGACCGACCTGCGAGAGCAGCGTACCCGCCACGCCGGAGAGCGCACCGAACAGGCCCGCCAGCGGCAGCATGCGGGAGAGCCGGTCGGTCCAGTAGCGCGCCGCCAGCGCCGGAGTGGTCAGCAGTGCGGCCATGAGCACGACGCCCACCGATTCGAGACCGGTGACCACAGCCAGAACCAGCCCGAGGTTCAGCAGGAGGTCCAGCCGACCCATGGGCAGCCCCAGCCCGGCGCCGAACTCCTGGTCGAAGGCCAGGAGTTTGAACTCCTTGTAGAACACCAGCACGAGTAGACAGAGTGCGCCTGCGAGCACCATGATGACCCGGACGTCCCGGGGCACGATGGCGGCCGCCTGGCCGAAGAGGAACTTGTCCAGGCCGCTCTGGTTGCCGCCGGGCATCCGCTGCACCACGTTGAGCAGCATGATGCCCAGCCCGAAGAAGACGGTCAGGACCAGGCTCATGGCAGCGTCCTGTTTCAGGCGGGAGTACCGGGTGATGGCGGCCATGGCGCCGGTGCCCAGCACGCCGGCCACGGCAGCGCCGGTCAGCAGGGGGCCCGGGGTCTTGCTCCCCGTCAGCAGGAAGGCGGCCGCGATGCCCGGCAGCGCAGCATGAGCCAGCACATCGCCCATGAGGGCCCGACGCCGCAGCAGAGCCAACACCCCGACGACCCCCGCAGCCATCCCCAGCAGGGCCGTCCCGCTCATCACCCACTGCGTGTTCGCGTCCACGGCTCAGTCCCCTCCCAGGGACCGGAGCTGCTGGGGCATGGCCCCCGCCAGGAGCGCCAGGTTTCCGAGGCGCCCGCCATAGGTCCGTGCGAGGTTCTCGGGGGTGAAGACCTGCTCCACCGGCCCGGCAGCCAGCACGCGGACGTTGAGCAGCACCAGCCAGTCGAAGTACTCCCGTACCGTCTGCAGGTCGTGGTGCACCACCACGACGGTCCGCCCGGAGGCCTTCAGCCCCGAGAGGAGCGACACGATGGCCTTCTCGGTGGCCGCGTCCACCCCGGCGAAGGGCTCATCCATGAAGTAGATCCGTGCGTCCTGCGCCAGGGCCCTGGCCAGGAAGACCCGCTGCTGTTGCCCCCCCGAGAGCTGACTGATCTGCCGGTGGGCGAACTCGGCCATTCCCACGCGCTCCAGGGCCTCCATGGCGGCAGTCCGCTCCCTCGCACCCGGCCGACGGATGAGCCCGAGGTGGCCGTAGCGCCCCATCATCACCACGTCCAGCACGTCGGTGGGGAAGTCCCAGTCCACGGAGGCCCGTTGCGGCACGTACCCCACGGTGCGGCGGACCCGATCCACGGGCTGGCCGTAGATTTGAACATCGCCTGAGATCCGGGGGATCATGCCCAGGATGGCCTTGATCATCGTCGACTTGCCCGCGCCGTTGGGTCCTACCACGCCGATGAGCCGCCCCTCCGGAAGGGAGAGGCTCACCTCCTTCAGCACGGGCCGCTTCTGATAGGCGACGGTAAGGTCGCGCACCACCAGCGGCAACTCCTGTACTCTTTCCATACACACCCTCCGTCCGCGCTCCTGCTGCCTGCGCCTACCGCAGTGCAGCGACGATGGTGTTGACGTTGTGCCGGACCATGCCCACGTACGTGCCCTCGGGGGTGCCCTCCGCCCCCAGAGCGTCGGAGAACAGCTCCCCGCCGATGGTCACGGCGTGCCCCCGTGCGGCCGCCCCCGCCACCAGGGCCTCCACCGAACTGCGCGGCACGCTGGACTCGACGAAGACCGCCTTGATCTGCCGCTCCACCAGCAGGTCCACAGTCTGCTGCAAGTCGGCCAGCCCGTACTCGGTGGCCGTGGAGATGCCCTGCAGCCCCCTCACCTCAACGTCGTAGGCCCGGCCGAAGTAGCCGAAGGCGTCATGTGCGGTGACCAGCACCCGCCGCCCTGCCGGAATGGCCGCCAGTTGCTCTCCGGCATAGGTATGCAGCTCCGCCAGTTCTTCCCGGTACGCCGCAGCGTTCTGTTCGTACACGGTGCGCCCCGCGGGATCCAGCTCGATCAGGCTGTCGCGCACGACGTCCACGGCCCGCATCCAGAGCGACACGTCGAACCAGATGTGAGGGTCCTCCACACCGTCCTCAGTCACGAGCAGGAGTTCCTCAGGAACTCGCTCGGCCACAGCCACGGTGGGCTTCTCCCTGGCCATCTTCACCAGGATGTCGCCCATGCGCCCCTCCAGGTGCAGGCCGTTGTAGAAGATGATCTGCGCCTGCTGCAGACGAGCGACGTCGCCTTCGGAAGCCTTGAACAGGTGGGGGTCCACGCCGGGCCCCATCAAGGCCGTCACCGCCACCCGGTCACCGCCGACGTTGCGCACCAGGTCAGCCACCATGCCCGTCGTCGCCACGGCGTGAACTCGCCCATCGCCCGAACCCGCTGCCCGACCGGTCCCGCACCCCGCCGAGACCGCCGCCATGAAACACAGACATACCGCCGCTGCTACGCGCCCTAACTGCCGCATACGTCCCCTCCGTTCCTCCGGACTCCGCCGTGTGTTTGTCCCAGAGCCAACACTTTTAGACACGGCCAACTCTCAGGCTGTGAAAACGGGGCGGTGTCGCCCCGTGTTTCGGAAGTGCAAGAGTTTTTGCCTGAGGAAACTCTTGCTGCTAACCGAATTATGCGTCTGGTGGGCTCACCCTGTCAAGAGTGATTCTCATTTCTACTTCGTGCTGTTCTCCAACCGCCTGCCGCTCCGCAACCGTTGGCGGCTTGGGGCGGTCGCCGGGGCCATCATGGCCTCGGCCTCGTCTAGGCCGGCGCGGATCACCGCCACCTCCCGGGCCACGTCCTCCTCCGTCACCCGACCGGTCATCATCATCTGCCGTATGGCGCTGCTCGCGCTGGCCATCCGGGCGGCCAGTCCCGGGTCTGCGGCGCCGATCTGGCCCAGTACCGGCTCCAGTGCCGCGTCGAACCGCCGGTAGGCGGCTCGGAACGCCTCCAGGTCGCCTCCGGCCGCGACCCTCACCAGGCCGGGTGCAGCCTCGCCTGCCGCCCGGATCCCCTGCAGCAGAGAGTCGACCGCCTGTCCAGTCGCCACTCCCCGTACCGCCGCCAGCCCCTGTCCGGCGGCAGCCGCCAGCACCGCCACGGCGAGCAGCACGAGCCCGGTCCGCTTCCACCACCGCTTCATACTCGCTCCCCCTCCATCGACTGCATTCCCGCCCACAGTGTCTCCCGCCGGGGCGGAAACGAGTCGGTACACCGGCGCCGGGCGGAGCGTATGATGCCGAGAGGCCTCTCGGGAGGAGGGGTGCGGGATGGTTCGGCTGGCACAGGCGGTGTTCAAGGGCGGCGGAGTGAAGGGGATCGCCCTGGTGGGAGCCCTGGCGGTGGCGGAGGAGCTGGGGTGGCGCTGGCGTGCCGTGGCCGGGACGTCGGCCGGCGCGCTGGTGGCGGCCCTGGTCGCGGCGGGCTACGGGGCCGAAGCGCTGCGCAGGGTCATCCAGGACCTGGACCTGCGCAGCTTCGCTGATCCGGACGGCTGGAAGGTGGCCAGCCTGCTGCTGCACGAGGGGATTTTCAAGGGTGAGAAGCTCCTGGCAGAGGTGGAACGGCTGCTCTCAGAGCGCATTGGCCGGCCGCGGGTCACGTTCCGCGACCTGCCCCTGGCCTGCCAGATCGTCGCCACAGACCTGACGCACCGGCGCATGCTCGTCTTCCCCCACGACCTGGCCCGTCCGCCATACGGGCTGGATGACCCCTACGGCTTCCCCGTGGCCGACGCTGTTCGGGCCTCCACGGCCATCCCGTTTTTCTTTCAGCCCTACCGGCTCACGCTGCCCAATGGGGTACAGGCCACGCTGGTAGACGGTGGCCTGCTCTCCAACTTTCCGGTGCATCTCTTCCAGCCCGTCGGGGGGCCAGCCTACCTGCCCACCTTCGGCTTCGACCTGCGCGGCGGCGACAACGACCTGCAGCCGACCGACACGCCTCTCGAGCTGGTTCAGGCCATGGTGAACACCATCCTCAGCGCCCGGGATTTGAGCGACCTGCAGAACCAGCGCTACGTCCGCACAATCCCCATCGACACCGCGCCTTACCGCACCACCCAGTTCGACCTCGACGCCGCGGACAAGGAGGCCCTCTACCAGCGCGGGCGGGCTGCCGCCGAGGCCTTCTTCGCCGACCCGGCCACGTCGGCGTGGCTGCAGGACTTCGCCGTGCGCCGCGCCCTGCGGCCGCTGCGCAGCGCGCTCTCCATCTGATCTCCCCGTTGTCGCTGGCGTACTGGACGGACGTCAGGTAGGATCGCCTCACGTACACCATCTCCCGCGGCGAGAAGGTGGTACGCAAGGGGCGCGTCCGGGGCAGGCGGTCGTCGTTTCGCCTGCCCGAGGCCCCCGGTGAGTACAGCGGCGGCATCGAGCACCTCTGGGGCGGGGGGCTGTCGGGCACCCGCACCGAACAGCTCGCATAATGAAGGGCTTCAGGAGATCCCTTACCCTCGGCAGGCCGGCGAACCGCCTGCGGATTCAAACCACTCCGAGACCGCATCCCACGTGAGCTCGCCACGCGGAGAGGGGCGATCCCGCAGCCATTTCATCGATGGCTCCCGGAACCGCCCCCTGTGTTCTTGCCCCTCGCCTGAGGTGTTCAGTCGCCTGCCGGTGGCGCACTGTGGTCGGGACGGCGCTCTGCGCCCCAAACGGCGGCCAGTTCACCCACCCAGGAGGACAAGGGGCAGGGCGCGCAGGCCGTAGAAGGCGACGATGTGGGCCACCTCCCCCGGTCCGGCACCCGAGGTGAACCCCACAGCGACGAGGACAGTGGTTGTTGCGAGGACGACAGCGCTCCCCCAGGCTGCGAGACACCAGCGCACGTAATTCACCAGACCACCTCCCACGGGCGTATATGATCACTGCCGATAGTGCGACGTCCCGTCCCAGGCGAGCGTTGCGGAGCGCCCGTGGGCCAGTGCCGCCAGCCACGCCCTCCCTCGGACCCCGCACAGCAACACCCTGGCTGCGGCGCCGCAGCCAGGGTGGTTTTGATCAGTACGCCCGGGCGAACCACACGGTGTGCTTCGCCTCCCCGCCGCAATGGATGCAGGTGTGCTTCCGCACCGGCGGGGCGAAGGGGATGTTCCGGGAGGTGAACTTGGTCTCCTCCTTCACCTTCGCCTCGCACTCATCGGAGCCGCACCAGCCGGCCAGGATCCAGCCGGGCAGTTCGCCGGCCTCCTCGCAGCGGGCGATGTGGGCCTTCAGCTTCTCCAGCGTATCGATGTCCAGGTGCGAGTTGGCATCGCGGAAGGCCTTCGCCTTCTCGAACATGTTGCGCTGGATCTCCTCCAGCAGCGCCTGCACACGCTCCACCGCCTCGTCCAGCGATACGGTCAGCTTCTCGCCGGTATCCCTTCGGGCGAGGACGCACTGGTTGTTGTCGACGTCGCGCGGGCCCAGCTCGAGCCGGATGGGCACGCCGCGCATCTCCCACTCGTTGAACTTCCAGCCCGGGGTCTCCTCCCGCAGGTCGGTCCGCACCCGCACGCCGGCGGCCTTCAGCCCCTCGAAGAGCGGGTCGAACCTGGCCATCACCTTCTCCCGGAACTTGGGCGGCCCTACGGGGATCATGATCACCTGGATCGGAGCCAGGCGGGGTGGCAGGGCCAGGCCCCGGTCGTCGCCGTGCACCATGATCAGGGCGCCGATCAGGCGGGTGGAGACGCCCCACGAGGTCGTGTGGACGTACTTCAGCTGGTTGTCCCGGTCAAGGAACTTGATTTCGAACCCCCTGGCGAAGTTCTGGCCCAGGTAGTGGGACGTGCCGGCCTGCAGCGCCTTGCCGTCCTTCATCATCGCCTCGATGGAGTAGGTGTCCACGGCGCCGGCGAACTTCTCCGACGGGGTCTTCTGGCCCACGTAGAGCGGGATGGCCATCTCGGTCTCCACGAAGTCGCGGTAGACCTCAAGCATCCGCATGGTCTCCTCCCGCGCCTCCTCCTCGGAGGCGTGGGCGGTGTGCCCCTCCTGCCAGAGGAACTCGGAGGTGCGGAGGAACGGCAGGGTGCGCTTCTCCCAGCGGAACACGTTGGCCCACTGGTTGATCAGCACCGGCAGGTCGCGGTACGACTGGATCCACTGCGAGTACATGTGGCCGATCATCGTCTCGGAGGTCGGCCTGAGGGCCAGCCGCTCCTCCAGCTTCTCGCCGCCGGCCTCAGTCACCCAGGGCAGCTCGGGGTTGAACCCCTCCACGTGCTCCTTCTCCTTCTGGAAGAAGGACTCGGGAATCAGCATCGGAAAGTAGGCGTTGCGGTGGCCGGTCTCCTTGAACCGCCGGTCCAGCCCGTCCTGGATGCGCTCCCAGAGCTCATAGCCGTCGGGCTTGAAGACGATGCAGCCCCGCACGGGCGTGTAGTCCATCAGGTCGGCCTTCCGGATCACGTCAATGTACCAGCGCGAGAAATCCTCCGACTGCGGCGTGATCTCCTTCACGAAACCCTTCTCTTCCTTCATGCCCTACCTCTCCTTCAGTCTGCCCCCCGGGGACGGAACATGCGCGCCTTCCCAGGGGAAGTAAAGAGCCCCCGTCCCTCTGCAGGGACGGGGGCCTTGCTCCCGTGGTACCACCCTCGTTGACCGGACGCTGTCCGGCCCACTCGTACCCCGGTAACGGCGGGGAACCCGGCGCGGCTTAGGCCCTTCGGGCGGTCGCCGACGGCTCCGGGGTGGGTAGCTCTCGCCGACGCTGTGCCAGCCTTGCACCGGGTGGCCGGCTCTCTAGGACAGGCCGTGCGGAGCGCGCCCCTTCAACGCCTTTTGCTAGAGGTAGCCTACCAGTTGATGGTGCGGTTGTCAACCGCGATCATGCTGCAGGTGGCCCGCCGGTGGGCTCTTCCGGGTGTGGGCGTCCGACGGACACAGATCGTCACGTCTGAGCCCCCACAGAGGGCTGGCTTGCGGGACCGCCCTTGCCATCTCATTCCTCCGCCTGCAGAGCGCTCAGGGAGCGTTCCCTCCCAGCCTCACTTCTTCTCGTGCCGGCTGTAGCCGGTGAGCTGCTGGCCGGAGGCCTTGATCTCGGCCGCCTTCTGCTCCACGAGCTGCACCAGCGACTCCACCATCTCTTCCTCGCTGGTCTTGCGCACCTGCTCGCCGCCCACGTAGAGCATGCCCACGCCCCGGCCGCCAAAGAGCGCCACGTCCGCCTCGGCCGCCTCGCCGGGGCCGTTGACCACGCAACCCATCACGGCCACGTTCAGCGGCACGTCGATGTGCTGCAGACGCCGCTCCACCTCGTTGGCCACCTTCACCAGGTCGATCTGCACCCGGCCGCAGGAGGGGCACGAAATGATGTTGATGCCCCGGGTGCGCAGCCCCAGCGCCTTCAGGATCTCGTAACCCACCCGCACCTCCTCGGTGCAGTCGGTGGAAAGCGAGACCCGGATCGTGTCGCCGATGCCCTCGGCCAGGATCGTGCCGATGCCCACCGCAGACTTGATCGTGCCGGAAAAGGGCGTGCCCGCCTCGGTGACGCCCACGTGCAGGGGGTACTCCACCCTCTCGGCCAGCTTGCGGTAAGCCTCGATCATCATGTCGACCCGCGACGCCTTGATCGAGATGACGATGTCGTGGAAGTCCAGCTCTTCCAGGATGGAGACGTGCTTCAGCGCCGACTCCACCATGCCGTCGGCGGTGGGGTAGCCGTACTTCTCCAGGAACTCGTCCTCCAGTGACCCGGCGTTCACGCCGATGCGGATCGGTACGCCCCGATCCTTGCAGGCCTTGACGACCTCCTCCACCTTCCAGCGGGCGCCGATGTTCCCGGGGTTAATGCGCAGTTTGTCGATGCCGGCCTCCAGCACCTTCAGTGCGATCCGGTAGTCGAAGTGCACGTCGGCGACCAGCGGGATATTGCACCCCCGGCGGATCTCCTTGAAGCACTCCGCCGCCTCCATGGTGGGGGCGGCCACGCGGACGATGTCGCAGCCCGCCTCCTCCAGGGCGCGGATCTGAGCCAGCACCTCGGGCACGTTGCGCGTGTCGCACTTCGTCATGGACTGCACGGAGATGGGGGCGCCCCCACCGATCTGCAGGTTCCCCACCCGTACGGCCCTCGTCTTCCTCCGCTCCATCATCGCCCGTCCTCGCTCCCTTTGCGGAACCTCTCGTTCTGCTTGTCACCGCCGGCCGGTGCTCATGCGGCAGCGATCCGCGGCGGCACGGCCAGGCGGCAATAGCTCAGCGGCCCAGGATAGCAGCCCTCAGGTCGCCGTAGGTCACAACCAGAATCAGCCCCATCAGCAGAAGGAACCCGAAGAAGTGCACCATGTTGACCCGCTCGGGGTCCAGCTTACGGCCCCGGATCGCCTCCACGGCCATGAAGAGCAGGTGGGAGCCGTCCAGCGCCGGAATCGGCAGAAGGTTGAACAGGCCGAGGTTGATGGAGAGGAACGCCGTGAGCCAGAGCAGGTTGGTCAGCCCTGCCGAGGCCTGCGTGGCGATCTCACGCGTGATCCCCACCGGACCGGAGAGCTGGACCGCCTGCTGCCCTGTCACCGCCTCGACCAGCGAGATCACCCAGGCCTTGGAGTAGGCGTAGGTGAGGGACGGCCCCTGGGTCAGCGCCTTCCAGAAGGAGCCGCGCTGGAACGACTGCCGGATCCCGAGGATATGGCTCCCCTCGACCTCCACCGGGGTCAGCACGACGCTGAACTGCTGTCCGTCCCGGTCCACCAGGATCTCAAGGGGTTGGCCGGCGGCCTCGCCCACAATACTCGGGATGTCCGTCCAGGTGAGCACCGGCTTACCGTCGATCGTCAGCACCCGATCGCCGGGCTGCAGCCCGCCGGCCGCGGCCGGGCAGGGCTGCCCCCCGCAATCGGCCAGAACCTCGCCGACGATCGGCGTCTGCACGGGCTCGCCCTGCGTCCAGACGAAGGCAGACAGCAGGAAGGAGGCCAGCAGGAAGTTCATGAAGGGCCCGGCGAAGATCGTCAGCGCCCGCGCATAGATGGGCTTGCTGTTGAAGCCGGCAGGGTCATCCTGCTCGTCCGGATCCATGCCTGCCATGCGCACGAAGCCGCCCAGGGGGATCGCACGGAGGCTGTAGCGGGTCTCCCCCCGGTCGAAGCTGATCACGCCAGGGCCGAAGCCCAGCGCAAACTCGTGCACGCGAATGCCGAAGAACTTGGCCACAGCGAAATGGCCAAGCTCGTGCATGAAGATCATCAACCCAAAGACCGGGATTGCCCACAGCCAGTCGATCAGGGTCACGCACTCACCACCTGTTTCCGTGCCGCTGCCCGGGCCCACCGGTCCGCAGCGAAGATCGCCTCCAGATCGGGCTGGTGGACCACCTCATGGTGCGCCATCACCCCGGAAACCAGTTCGAAGATGCCTGTGAATGGAATCTCACCGGCGAGGAACCGCTCCACCGCGACCTCGTTGGCAGCATTGAGCACCGCCGGCATCGTCCCTCCCATTGTAATGGCCCGGCGGGCGTAGTTCAAGGAAGGGAAGGTCTCCTCGTCGGGGCGCTCGAACGTCAGGCTGCCCAGCGCCGCCAGGTCGAGCGGTTCGGTGCATCCCTGGCACCGCTCCGGATAGCACAGGGCGTACTGAATCGGCAGCCGCATGTCCGTCGGACCCAACTGGGCGATGATGCTGCCGTCGCAGAACTCCACCGCCGAGTGGAGAATCGACTGGGGGTGCACCACCACCTCGATCCGCGCCATGTCCACGCCGAAGAGCCAGTAAGCCTCGATCATCTCCAGCGCCTTGTTCATCAGGGTGGCGCTGTCGATGGTGACCTTCGCCCCCATGGACCACCGCGGGTGCCTGAGGGCCGCCTCGCGGGTCACGCCCGAGAGGTCCTTCCGGCCTCGGAACGGCCCCCCGGAGGCGGTGAGCAGGATCCGTCGCACCCGGGAGGGGTCTGCACCAGCGAGGGACTGGAAGATCGCCGAGTGCTCCGAGTCCACCGGGATGATCCGCACGCCCCGGGCGCGGGCCGAGGCCATCACCAGGTCACCCGCCGCCACCAGCGTCTCCTTGTTGGCCAGTGCGATGTCCTTTCCGGCTGCAATGGCCGCCAGGGTCGGCCGAATGCCGAGCGCACCCACCACGGAAGTGAGCACGAGGTCGCTCTCCGGGTGCGTGGCCACCCGCTGGAGGCCGTCTTCGCCCCAGACGATCTCCGGTCGGTACTCTGCCGCCATCGCCTGCAGCCGCCGGCGCAGGTCGCCGGCCAGGGCCTCCGTGGCCACTGCAAGCAGGTCAGGGCGGTGGCGGCAGGCCTGCTCCGCCAGCAGGTCCACCTGCCTCCCGGCCGCCAGGGCCACCACCCGAAAGCGACCGGGCAGGCGGTCGACCACGTCCAATGCCTGCGTGCCGATGGAGCCGGTGGACCCGAGGATGGCGATCCTTCTGTTCATCAAGCCAGGACTCCTTCACTTACAGATCTCAGCGCTTGCGGCTCTCGTCGGGGAAGATCGGCAGCAGCCCGGAGGTGATCATCGCCTTGAGCAGGATCGTGATCAAGGGGCCGAAGAGCACGCCCAGGGCGCCGAAGAACTTGATGCCCAGGTAGATGGACAGCAGCACCGCCAGCGGGTGCAGGCCAACGCGGTCGCCCACAAGCTTCGACTCGAGCACCTGGCGGGCGGCACTCACCGTCGCGTACAGGATAAGCAGCTTCACACCGAACCAGAAGCTGCCCGTAACGGCGGAGTACAAGGCCCAGGGCACGAAGACGGCGCCGGGGCCGACGATCGGCAGCACGTCCATCAGGCCGATCAGCAGACCGGCCAGCGCCACGTAGTTGGCACCGATAATCGACAGGCCGATCATCGAGATCACGGTCGTCAGCAAGATCAGCAAGGCCTGGGCCTTGGCCCAGCCGATCGCGTTGTTCCAGACCTCGGTCTTCACCTGCCGGATCTGGTCACGCCACCTGACGGGGAAGAGCGAGAGCAGGAAGGCGCCAATCTGGGCGCGGTCGCGGGCCATGAAGAAGGTGGCCACGAACGTGATGACCACGTTGATCAGGAAGCCAGGCACGCTGGTCACGAACCCCAGCTTGCCGGCCAGGGTTTCCAGATAGCCGCCCAGGTTGGACTGCAGCTTGTCGAGGTTGGCGTTGATCTGCTGCTGCACCGTCTCCGGGAGGTTGCCCACCAGCTCTTCAAGCTGCGTGAGCAGCTGCCCGGAGAGATCCAGGCCGGTTGAGTACAGGTACGGGAGGTTGCTGATCAGGGTGCGGATCTCGCCCACGAGGTAGGCGATGCCCACCGTGAACAGTCCGCCCAGCGCACCCAGCACGATTACCAGCATCACGACCACAGCCAGCGACCGCGGCATGCGGGCCCGGCGGACCAGCCAGCTGACCAGTGGCTCCATCAACTCGGCCACCAGCAGGGCCAGCACGAACGGGAAAACGATGGGCAGCCCGTAGGTCAGGAGTGCCCAGGAGACGAGCAGGAAGCCCGCAAGACCGAGTACTGAGAAGAGCCAGGTCCGGTCCAACCGCTCCACCTCCGGGACCTGTTGCGGCTCACGAGAGCCCGAAAATCAGTGTAGCTATATAGTAGACGAACGGCAGGACAAACAGGCTACTGTCAAACCGGTCCAGAACGCCCCCGTGCCCGGGAAGCAGCCGCCCGGAGTCCTTCACGCCCGCTGCCCGCTTCAGCGAAGACTCCGTCAGGTCGCCGAGGGTGGCCACCAGGGCGATGGCGACCCCGAGGAGCGCCCCCTGCCAGCGGAGCACCCCGATCGTCGGCCCGAGAAGAAGGCCCACCACTGCGGCGCCCGCTACCCCGCCCAGCAGTCCTTCCACGGACTTGTGCGGCGAGATCTTCGGCGCCAGCTTGTGCCGCCCGAGCGCAATCCCCACGAAGTAGGCCATGGTGTCGGCGCCCCAGGTGCAGAGGAAGGCGAACCCCACCCAGGCGAGCCCCGCATCCCACCCGCTTCCGCCCCCGAGCCGGCGAAGGAGCAGGAGGTGGCTGAACAGCCCCACGTAGACGACGCCGGCCAGGGTGATCAGCGCATCGACCACCGAGAACGACTCCGGCCGGAAGAGCGTCAACGTGAGAATCACGAGGGTGGAGAGAGCGAGAGCCGCCCCGAGGTAGAGACCGTCAGGCGGCATCAGCCCCGCTGTGAACAGGACGGCGAGCACGGCGGCGCTGCCCAGCGGGAACGACGGGTTAAAACCCATGGCCCGGCCCATGCGCGAATACTCGTAGAAGGCAACAAGGCCCATCCCCGTGACCAGCGCGAGGAGGGGCCACTGCCCGAGAAAAAGCAGGCCCAGGAATATCGGTATACCCACAAGGCCCGTCAGAATGCGAACGAGCACAGCGTCACCTGCTTTACTAGAGCTGCGGCCGGCCGGAGTCCGGATCGCTCACACGGCGCCGAACCGGCGCTCGCGGCGGGCGAACTCCCGCAGTGCCTGTTCCAGGTGCTCCCGCGTGAAGTCGGGCCAGTACACGTCCGTCACCCAGATCTCTGCATATGCCGCCTGCCACAGCAGGAAGTTCGAAAGGCGCATCTCACCGGCCGTTCGGATCACCAGGTCGGGGTCGGGCAGGCCCGCCGTGTACAGGTGGCGGGCCACCGTTGCAGCGTCGATGCCGGCGGGGTCAAGCTGGCCGGCCTTCACCTCGGCAGCGAGGCTGCGGAAGGCATCGACCAGTTCAGCCTGGCCCCCGTAGTTCACGGCCAGGTTGAGGATCAGCCGGTCATTACCGCGCGTCAGGTTCACCGCCCGCTCGATCTCCTGCTGCTGCGCAGGCGGCAGTTCGTGGATACGGCCGATCGCGTTGATCCGCACGCCGTTCTCGTGCAGTGTCGCGGCCTCGAGCCTGCAGTACTCCAGAAGCAGGCTCATGAGGGTATCGACCTCGTCCTTGGGCCGCTTCCAGTTCTCCGTCGAAAAAGCGTAGCAGGTAAGGACCTCGATGCCCAGCTCGGGGGCAGCCTTCACCACCCCGCGCAGGGCCTCCACCCCTGCGCGGTGTCCGGCGGTGCGGGGAAGGCCGCGCTGGACCGCCCACCGTCCGTTGCCATCCATGATGATGGCGACGTGGCGGGCCCCCCCCGCCTTGGGCGCCGGCGCCACGCCGGGGGAGGCCTCCCGCTCCCGCCACACTAGTTTGCGCAAGTCGTCTAGCACGCCTCTCCACTACCTCCCTGCCCAGGCGCCTGCTCCCGACGCGCATACTCCCGGTGCGCCAGCACGAGGACCAGGCCTTCGGGCGTCTCACGCTGTGCGACGACCCGCAGTTCCCCGACCCCGACAGGGCGGCTGGGAGGAGCGGTAACCTTCCACGTATAGGAAAGGCCGCGGTCGATCAGGATCGGCTCCGCCTCAGTCCAGGGGAGACCGACAAGATCCCACCGCCATGAACCGCCATCCACAGGTCAGACCTCCATGATCTCCTTCTCTTTGGCGGCCATGATCTGCTCGCTCTCCTTGATGTACTTGTCCGTCAGCTTCTGCACCTCGTCCTGTGCGCGCTTGGACTCATCCTCGGAGATGGCCTTCTCCTTCTCGAGCTTCTTGATGTGGTCGTTCGTGTCGCGCCGGATGTTGCGGATGGCCACCCGCTGCTCCTCGGTGCGCTTGTGGACGACCTTCACCATCTCCTTGCGGCGCTCCTCTGTCATCGGCGGGATGCTGAGCCGGATCACCACGCCGTCGTTGTTGGGGTTGAGCCCCAGATCCGAGACGTTGATGGCCTTCTCGATTGCCTTGATCAGGGAGCGGTCCCAGGGCTTGATCACCAGCGTGCGGGGGTCGGGCACTTCAATGGTAGCGACGTTGTTCACCGGAACCGGGGAGCCGTATGCGTCGACACGGACCTTGTCCAGCAAGGCCGGCGTGGCCCGTCCGGCCCGCATGCCAGCCAGGTCCTGGCGGAAGACATCAACCGCCTTCTTCATGCGCTCCTCTGCTTCCTTGATGATCTCCTTGGTCACCGGTTATTCCCCCCTGACATAGGTTTGACCCACGTCCTCGCCGAGGACGACCTTCACAACGTAGTCAGGCCCCATCATGTCAAAGACGACGATCGGAATCTGGTTGTCCATGCAGAGCGCGGTGGCCGTGGCATCCATCACCTGGAGGTTCTTGGCCAGGACCTCCTGATACGTTACTTCGCCGTACTTCACCGCATGCCTGTTGACGCGGGGGTCGGAGTCATAGATGCCCTCCACCCCCTGCTTGCCCATGAGGATGGCCTCGGCCTCGATCTCGGCGGCCCGGAGCGCTGCGGTGGTGTCGGTGGTGAAGTACGGGTTGCCCGTGCCGGCGGCGAAGATGACCACGCGCCCTTTCTCCAGATGCCGGATGGCCCGGCGTCGGATGAAGGGTTCGGCCACCTGGCGCATCTCCACGGCAGACATCACCCGGGTGTCCACATTCTGCTTCTCGATGGCGTCCTGCAGCGCCAGGGCGTTCATCACCGTGGCCAGCATCCCCATGTAGTCCGCCGAAGCGCGGTCCATGCCCATCTGCGCTCCCAGGCGGCCGCGCCAGAAGTTGCCGGCACCGACGACGATGGCGATCTCCACGCCCATGGAGTGGACTTCCTTGATCTGGCGGGCGATGGCCGTGAGCACCTGCGGGTCCAGTCCGAATCCGTTCTGGCCCGCCAGCGCCTCACCGCTGAGCTTCAGCACGACCCTGCGGTACTTGGGTGTCTGCATCCTCAGGCCTCCAGTTTCGGGTCGGCCTCATGCGGCCGATCACCAATCGTTTCTACGTCTTCCAAAGCGTTTCCTCCAGCAAATACCGCAATTCCCGGCAGCGGCCCATCTGGCCATGAGGGCGGGAGGTGCTAACGCCTCCCGCCCCCCGACAAGCTCTACTTCAGACCGGCCTGCCGCATGACCTCGTCCTGGAAGTCATCCTGGCGCTTCTCGATGCCCTCGCCCTTCTCGTAGCGGGCAAACCGCTTGACGGTGATCTCGCCGCCGGCCTTGGCGGCAACCTCCTTCACCAGGGCGCTGACGGTCTTGCTGGAGTCCTTGACCCACTCCTGCTCCAGCAGGCAGACTTCCTTGTAAAACTTCTGGATCCGGCCGGCCACCATCTTCTCGGCAATCTCGGGCTTCTTGCCCTCGTTGACCGCCTGGGCCTTCAGAATCTCCTTCTCGTGCTCGATCTCCTCGGCCGGCACGTCAGACGGCTGCACGTAGCGGGCCTTCATCGAGGCAATCTGCAGGGCCAGCTCGTGGCAGAGGTTCTTCACCTCGGGATGGTCGGCCACCGCCTGGCTCGAGGTCGCCAGCTCGATCAGGACGCCGACCCGGCCCTCGCCGTGGATGTAGGCGTGAACCCGGCCGGCATCGGCCACCTCGTACCGGGCGAACCGGCGAACCTGAATGTTCTCGCCGATGCGTGCCACAGCCTCCTTCACCGTGTCGCCGAGGGCCTCCTGCAGCGCCGCCATGTCCGCCGGCCTGGTCTTCAGCACCAGTTCGGCCACATGGTTGCACAGGTCGATGAACTGCTCGCCCTTGGCCACGAAGTCGGTCTCGCAGTTGACCTCCACCAGCACGCCGTGGCGGTCGCCCTCCTCCACGATGGCGTGGACCCGGCCGTCAGCGGCGACGCGGCCGGCCTTCTTGACGGCGGTGGCCAGACCCTTCTCCCGCAGGAAGTCAATCGCCTTATCGAAGTCGCCGTCGGTGGCGATCAGCGCCTTCTTGCAGTCCATCATGCCGGCTCCGGTGCGGGCCCGCAGGTCTGCGACCATCTTTGCGGTAATCTCGGCCATGTGCAAACTACCCCCTGTTGGTTAGGATTCCACCTTCCGGGACAGGTGATACCAGTTTTTGGTCCGAACGGTCATAACGCACCGGGGGAAGCGGAGTGGTGCACACTCTCCCCCGGCATGCCCCCTACGCGCGCAGGGGATCCGTATTCCGATAGAAAGGCGGGGCACCCAAGGCGTCGATCCCGTCTCATGGGATAGGCTTCCTCGAGTCCGCCCCGCTCATGCTCAACTGCAGCTACTCCGCCTCGATGTCCAGACCGGCCTCGAGCTCGTCAGCCGGCTCGGCGTCCGCAGCCGCCTCCTCACCCTCGTCGACCGTGGCGGAAGCGTCCACACCCTGGCGGCCCTCGATGACGGCGTCGGCGATCTTGGCGGTAAGCAGCTTGACCGCACGGATGGCGTCATCGTTGCCCGGGATGATATGGTCGATCTCGTCCGGATCGCAGTTGGTGTCGACGATCGCAACGATCGGGATCCCCAGCTTCCGCAGCTCGGCCACCGCGATGCGCTCCTTGCGGGGGTCGATCACGAAAGCCATGTCGGGCAGGCTCTTCATGCCCTTGATGCCGCCCAGGTACTTCTCGAGCTTCTCCCGCTCGTGCTGCAGCTGGGCCTGCTCCTTCTTGGTCAGCTTGGTCCAGTACTCGGTGGACTCGATCTCCTCCAGCTGGACCAGGCGGGCCACACGCTTCTTGATGGTCTCGAAGTTGGTCAGCATGCCGCCCAGCCAACGCTGGTTGACGTAGAACATCCCGCAGCGCTCAGCCTCTTCACGGACGGCATCCTGGGCCTGCTTCTTGGTGCCGATGAAGAGGATCTTGCCGCCGTCGGCTGCCATCTGCCGTACCGCGTTGTAGGCGGCGTCGACCATCCGCACGGTCTTCTGAAGATCGATGATGTAGATGCCGTTCCGCTCGGTGAAGATGTACTCCTTCATCTTCGGGTTCCACCGGCGGGTCTGATGGCCAAAGTGCACGCCGGCCTCGAGGAGCTGCTTCATGGAAATCACAGACACGGGAAAAACTCACCTCCGCTGATTTTGGAACCTCCGCCCGCCTCATCCCGCCCCGGAACTGCCCGCAGGCAGCATCGCCGTTGTGGTCGGCGGACGTGTGTAGTCACACACCGTCCGATATCTTAGCATAATCAGGGGGCAGTGGCAAAGGGTTTTCGCGTCTACAGGCCAAACCAGGTCCGGATCTGCTCCGGGGTCGCCCCCTGAGCGACCATCGCCGACAGGTTGCGGAGGAGCGGAACGGTGTCCGGTGCGTAGCGTGCCTCGCCGTCCGGGCCCCGCACAGTCAGGCAGCGCATCTGCGCCGCGAACCTCTCGGTGAACCAGCGCAGTTCGGCAGGGTTGAGCCCGGCCTGATCAAGCAGTTCGCGTTCCGAGAGCCATTCTGTCACGCCAGCTCCTCCTTCGCCATGCGTGTTCGCACCTCTACAAACGAAACGCCCCGGCGCCTGGTTCACGCCGGGACGGGCCCCCGGTGCGGGTCACCGGGAACGGATGCGCACCGGAACCTGCACACCGGGCGCCACTTCCACCTGCAGCCGCTGGTCTTCCAGCACCTCCGCGAACCGCTCCCGCGCAAGGGTTGCCGCACGCTCGCCGATACGCTCTGCCAGTCCGTCCACGTCCACCAGTCCCGCGACGGCGTCCACCCCGGCCCGCACCGCCTGGTCGACGGCCTGCTCCACCTGTGCCTCCGCTGCCTCGGGCAGGCCGAACGACATCCCGCCCAGTTCCACCCGCAGCCCACTCAGGTGGCGCCGGGCCTCCGCGCTCACCTGCGCCGGAACTTCGGCCCGCACGGACTCCAGGGCAGCGGGCAGCTCCCGCCGCACGGCCGCCCGGACCTCGGCGCCCACCCGCGCCGCCAGGGCGTCCGTCTCCACCGTCACCACCAGCCCCGCCCGCATCAGGTAGCCCAGGGCCAGCGCGAGCACGGCCGCCGCGGCCCCTGCGCCGGCCACCACGCCGCGCAGAACGTACGTTGCGCGTTCTCCCACCGACGGCATGTCCCCGATCATCCCGCACACTCCCCCGCCGGGGCACACCAGCCGCGACACGACCCCGGCTGCCACGAGGGTATGCCGGGGTCGCTCCGCACATGCGTCAGACCTTCACATCGAGGCGGCCGGTGCCGGCCTCGGGCTCCTGGCGGGGCGCCTGTGTCTCACGCTGCCGGCGTCCGCCGCCGGACCGCTGCCCGGCTTGGCTGCCGCTGCCGCGGGTGTCGGGGTTGATCGCCGGCCCTTCGGCCTCGGTGCGTCGCCGCACCTGCTTCTGGCTGCGCTCACCCTCCTGCTGGACCTGCACCCCCAGCACCTGCTGGAACGCGTGCGGGTACTGCTCGTTCTGCTGCACCGTACGCCCCGCCTCCGTTAGGCGCGGCAACATCGTCAGCGAATCGATCGGTCGCACCGACATCGTCAGACACCTCCCGCCATGACCACCCTGTCACCGTACAGCACCGGCGTCAGTACGCAGGTACCAACACCACCGAACCGTCATCGCCGATGACGAAGCAGCTGTTGGTCGACTCGTCCACCACCGTGTAGCGTTCTGCGCCAATGGTGATGCGCACCCCCGGGTACACCGCAGTGAAAGCCTTCACGCACGCCCCCTGAACAGGCACGAGCTGTGCCTGCAGGGTCGCGGCCCGGCTGGCCAGCTGCTCGCGCTCAGCAGCGGTAAGGTGCTTGAGTGCCGTCCGGGAGAACTGGCCAAACCGCTCCTCCACCTGGGCCAGCCGCTCTCGGATCTGCTCCAGCTCCGTCCGTACGGCGGGCGGCACGCCCACCTGCACCTCAGTTACCGTTCCGCTCGCAGAGCCGATCGTCTGCGCGCTGATCTCCCGCAGCGCCCGCACCCGGCCTCCCACGATCGAACTCCGGCCACCGGTCACCACCACACGTTCGCCGGAGACGCGCGAACCGAGGACGCTGTCGGCCACAACCACGTCGCCCCCAGCCTCTACCTCCGCAGACTCGATGAACCGGCAGCGCACCTTGCCGCCAGCCTTGATCTGGCTCCGGCGGCCACCGACGATCCCGTACCGCACGAGCAGGTCCCCGCCGGCCTCCACGCTGCCGCCCATGATCCCCCCGTGCACCTCGACGTTCTGGCCCGCCTTGACGGTGAACCCCTGCGTCACGTCACCGCGCACGATCACCGTGCCGACGAAGTCGATGTTACCGGTGGCGTAGCCCACGTCCCCCGGCACGATGAACACCGGGGAGACCGTCACCTCACCACCGGCCGAGATGGAAGCATGACCTTCCACCTGTGCGATCACAGACTGGCGGTCCGGTGAAAGCCGGGTTCCCTGACCCGCCAGGAGACGGACGTCGCGCCCGGGCCGCGGCCTGACGGTGTGCCCGTACACGTCACAGCCTGGCTCGCCCTCGGTCGGCGGCTTCCGCTGGGCCAGCACCGTCCCCTGTGCGACGTTGCGCACCATGTTCAGGTCGAAGAAGTCGGCCCTTCCGCTGTCCGTCACGCGCGGGTAGCCTGCCGGTGTCTGGAGCAGCGGGTGGTGGACCACAACGCCGTCCTCTCCGTCGACCGGCCGGCGGCCCTCGGCCACGACCACTCCTGAGCGGTCCATCCGGTACCCCTTCGCCGCCATGTCCACCAGCCGTGCGATCGCATCGTGGTCGATGCCGTACACGACCCGGTGCGCGGCCAGTGCGGCGAGCACCTGGTCCACGGTGACGGGCGCCCCGCCAGGCTCAGGCGGCACGATGCGTGCCTCCACGGTCATGTTGTCCGGGGCGATCGTCAGCTGCACCTCACCATTGCGCGGCGCGTTCTGGCTGGTCTCTTGGCTCACGCCCCTGTCGCTCACGCAGTACCCCCCTCAGCTGGTCTACACCAGGCCCAACTTACGACGGCGGCGCTGCTCTGCGAAGATGTATTTCACAATGTACTCCCTGTCGCGTTCATCGATGGCAGTGAACCGCACCCCGAGCCGTATGGGTCCCTCCACATCCGTGACCCGGCGGACCACCTCCGCCTCGGCGGGAATCAGCCGCTTCGGCAGATGCAGCACCAGGTCGAGGCGGGCGCCCACCTGGAAATCCTCATCCGTCAAGATAAGAGCGCCGCCGCCGCTCAGATCGATCACCCGTCCGGGCGCGAGCGGCACCTCACCTTTCTCCCCCGACGGGCGAGCGCCGCAGGGCACGTACTCCAGAGGCAGGCTTACATCCAGCCGGACGAAGTCGCGCAGCTGCAGCCTGCGAACCTCCTCGGGCTTCGGGCGCGTGAGGATCAGCCCGGGGATCTGGTCTCCGGTCCGCTGCACGACGGTGGCCTCGAAGCCGATCCGTCCGCCGCTTTCGAGGTACTCAACCACCACCTGATCACCCGGCATGAGCGGGACCAGGGCGGAACCAAACATCGGGTGTGCCACACGGACCGTGGCCTCGTCCAACGCTTCCATGTAGGTCGAATAGCGGCCCTTCCACGAGCCCTGTGGGATGTAGATCGTCACACGCTGGTTGATCGCGGGCAGTCGCACGGGCCATATCCTCCTTGGTCTCCATGTGGCCGGCTCAGCCCCCGGATGCAGGTGGCCAAGGGGCCTCCGGGAGGCTAATCCGCCTGCTCCCGGCCGCCAGAGAGCGGGGTGTGGCAGGCGCGCTTGAACTCGATCACCCTCCCGATGACCTCATCCACCGACTCCTCTACGATGAGCTTGTGTCCTGTGGTCAACGTAACGACGGTATCCGGGGTTGCCTCCACCGTCTCGATCAGGTCGGCGTTGACGACAAGTTCCCCATCCTTCGCCCTGAACCGCCGGAGCTTGATCACGGCGCCTCCCCCTTCTGGTACTGACCCTTATTGCATAGGAATGATCAACGGCTGGCAACGGCTTTAGCACAAAGTTCGCTCTCCGCCGAGCACTTCCCTTCTGCGCTGCGCGACCGACAAAGGAAAACCCCACGCGGGCAGGCGTGGGGTGTGTGGGTTCGCCCTCGCTAGCGGAGCTTCCGCAGCTCCTCCACCAGGCGGTCGTTCAGCACCTTGATGTGGGTGCCCTTCATGCCGAGCGAGCGGGACTCGATGACGCCGGCGGATTCAAACTTCCGCAGCGCGTTCACGATGACGGAACGGGTGATGCCCACCCGGTCGGCGATCTTGGAGGCAACCAGCAGCCCCTCGTTGCCGTCGAGCTCGTCGAAGATGTGCTGCACGGCCTCCAGCTCGGAGTACGAGAGCGTGGCCAGGGCGATCTGGACGGCGGCCTTCTTGCGGGCCTCCTCCTCCAGCTCACCGGCGTGCGCCCGGAGGATCTCAACGCCGGCGACGGTCGCCGCCAGTTCGGCCAGGATCAGGTCCTCGTCGCCGAGCGCCTCGGCCCGGACGAACACCAGCGTGCCGAGCCGCTCACCGCCGCCGTTGACGGGAACGATCGTCACCTGGCCGCCGCGCATCTGCGTCTCGGCGCCGTCCCGGACGACGGTCACGCTATCCTGGGGAGCGTTGGGCGTCGTCTCGTCCACCTTCATCAGGGAGTTGTTATACTCGTCGGTGAACGTGGCGTTCTGATACGCCTCGACGTCGCCGCTCGTCAGCCCCAGCCCGAGGATCTTGCCCTTGCGGGACGCCACGAAAACGTCGGCCCCCACCAGATCGGCCAGCACACCGGCCAGCTCGTTAAAGTTGACCTGGGTTCCAGCGCTCTTCTGCAGCAGGCGGTTGATCCGACGGGTCTTCTCCAGCAGTGTCTTCATCTGAAAATCTGCCTCCATTTCAGTCTTTCCTATGTGATGGCAAGTAGGTGCAGCCCTGCCTTCCCTTCCTGACAGCCGCAAAGGCCGTCTCCACGTGTACCGAGAAGCTCCGACTACTCTGGCTCTACGCTAATGATGCCCCAACTCTCTGCTAAATCAATCGCCTCCGCTGCCAGGAATGCGAAAATGGGAGTATGTGGGTCGCCGATGTGGCGGCTGCGGGAACCGCCACGTGCCAAAATGGCCTGGGACGCCCAACTGAGAAACACGTCAGGAATCGACGCCGGGCTCGGTCCGCCGCTGGCGCGGGTGCGCCTTCAGGTACTGCTGCCGAAGCCGCTGCGTAGTGACGTGCGTGTAGACCTGTGTGGTGGAGAGGCTGGCATGTCCCAACATCTCCTGCAGGGCACGGAGATCTGCGCCGCGATTGAGCATATGGGTGGCGAATGAATGGCGCAGCTTGTGCGGGCTGATGTGGCGGTTCAGCGCCAACTGCTCGATGTAGCGGTCCAGAAGGCGCCTCACCGACCGGTCCGAGAGCCGCGTGCCCAACTTGTTGAGGAAAAGCGGCTGGCGCGCCTCCGGCAGGGCCTGTTCCCCAGCAGGGGCCCGGGACCGCAGTTCGGACCATGCGCCTGCAAGGTAGGCGCCCAGCGCCTGGAGCGCCTCGCTCCCCACCGGCACTGCCCGCTCCTTCCGCCCCTTGCCGTACACGACCACCCATCCGTCGCTGTAGTCGATGTCGCCACGGTTCAGGGCGACCAGTTCGCTCACCCGCAACCCCGTTGCGTAAAGCAGTTCCAGCAGTGCCCGGTCGCGCAGGCCGAGGGGAGTACTCGTGTCTGGCTGGGACAGGAGCCCGCCGACCTCTTCCTCATCCAGGAAGACGGGGAGCCGGCGCTCCAGTTTCGGGGTGTGCACGCCGGCCACCGGGTTGGAAGCGACGAGATCCGACTTGAGGAGGTACTTGTAGAAGGAGCGCAGGCAGGACAGCTTTCGTGCGATGGTGCGACGGCTGAACTGCTGGGACTGAAGAAAGGCCAGGTACGAACGGATCGTGAGGTGGGTCACGGCACGCAGCTCCGGCAAGCCCACAGTAGAACCCACTGCCGACTCGCTGGTGGCGAAATCGTGCCTGCGCGTGCGCCCGGTGCTCCGCCCGCCCACAACCGGGACGCAGGCACCGCCGCTGGCCAGCCAGGCGTAGAACTGCTCGAGATCCAGCCTGTAGCTGCGCAATGTGTGATCGGATGCCGATTTCTCCACGGACAGGCGGGTAAGGAAACCAGCGACCTCCGGACCGAGGTGATCCCCTGCAGGACCGGCTGTCACCTGCGTGCACCCCCCCTGCCCGCCAACCACTTTGTTACGAGGCTTATCCAATCGGTCTCTATCCTAGCATAGAGTGTGTCCACAAGGCAAGGCCACAATTCAGAAAATACCTCTACCCGGCACCAATTTGCGCTCGCCGATTTTCGACGCTTTATGGCCGCTTGCTCCCATTTTCACGAGAAATCGACCGGTTTCCATTTCCTCCCGTTCATGTGACAGTTTTGTTACAATCTCTCGCCTGCCAGAAAACGCGCAGCACGAACTGTTAATCGGATGTTAGTGAAACCCCAAGTGCACCCGGGGCCCAGTCTGCCAGAACCGCGAGGGCCCGCTCCGAGATCTGCCGCTTGCGCGCACGCTTGTCCCTCATGGTCGGCCCCTCCAGCGGAGGCATGAGGCCGAAGGCGATGTTCATCGGCTGGAAGTGCTCGGGATCGGCTTGCGTGATGTAGTGCAGCAGCGACCCGATGGCCGTCTCACGCGGAAAGACGACCGGCACCTCGCCGAGCGCTCTGCGCGCCGCGTTGATCCCTGCCACCAGGCCGCCCGCCGCGGACTCCACGTAGCCCTCAACGCCCGTCATCTGACCGGCGAAAAAGAGGCCGGGCCGCGTGCGCGACTCGCCGGTGGGATGGAGCAGCCGGGGCGACTTCATGAAGGTGTTCCGGTGGATCACGCCCAGCCGCTCGAACTCGGCGTTCTCCAGCCCGGGGATCATGCGGAACACCCGGACCTGGTCGCCCCACTTCAGGCTGGTCTGGAAGCCCACCAGGTTGTAGAGGGTGCCGGCGGCGTTGTCCTGCCGGAGCTGGACGACGGCCCAGGGGCGCCGCCCGGTGCGCGGGTCGGTGAGGCCCACGGGCTTCATCGGCCCGTACCGCAGTGCGTCAGGGCCCCTGCGGGCAATCTCCTCCACCGGGAGGCAGCCCTCGAAGAAGCAGACCTTCTCGTCCTCCGGGTTGTGCGGCATCGCCTTCTCCGCGGTGAGCAGCGCCTCGTAGAAGGCCTCGTACTCCTCCCTGCTCATCGGGCAGTTGAGGTAGTCGTCTCCGTCACCTTTCCCGTAGCGGCTCATGCGGAACACCTTGTCCATGTTCACCGTCTCGATGTTCACGATCGGGGCGGCCGCGTCGTAGAAGGAGAGCGCCTTCTCGCCGGTGAAGCGCAGGATGGCCTCGGCCAACGGCGCTGACGTCAGCGGCCCCGAGGCCACCACCACCACGCCCTCGGCCGGGATCTCCCGCACCTCCTCCCGCACCACGGTGATGTTGGGATGCTGTTCGAGCGCCGCGGTGACCCCCGCTGCGAACTCGGAACGGCTCACCGCCAGCGCGCCGCCGGCGGGAACGGCGCTCTTGAGGGCCTCACGCATGATGAGGCTGCCCAACCGGCGCATCTCTTCCTTCAGCAGGCCCACCGCGTTCTCCAGGCTGGCCCCCCGCAGCGAGTTGGAGCAGACCAACTCGGCAAACAGGCCAGTCCGGTGAACAGCGGTGGTGACCTTTGGTCGCATCTCGTACAGCGTTACCTTCACACCGCGGGACGCGGCCTGCCAGGCCGCCTCCGAGCCCGCCAGACCGGCGCCGATAACGGTGATATGGGGCTGTTCCACTCAGGCATGCACCTCTTCCATTGATTCCACCGGCTCGGCGTAGCCGCAGTCCGGCGTCTTGCACACGTGGGCGAGGCCCAGTTCCTTGGTGCGCTTCTCCACCAGGTAGGGCGCGCCGCACTCCGGGCAGGGACGGTTGACAGGCTTCTCCCACGAGACGAAGTCGCACTCGGGGTAGTTCGTGCAGCCGTAGAAACGCCGGCCGCCCTTCTTCGCCTTGCGCTCCACGATGCGTCCCGTGCCGCAGTTCGGGCAGGTGACCCCGGTCTCCTCGAAGATCGGCTTCGTCGTCTTGCACTCGGGGAAGCCAGGGCAGGCCAGGAACTTCCCGAACCGGCCGTACTTCACCACCATGAGCCGGCCGCACTTCTCGCAGGGCACGTCGGAGACCTCATCTTCCAGCTCGAACCCGCCGACCTTCTCCTCCGCCTCTTTCAGCGTGGACTCGAAGGGCTCGTAGAACTGGCGGATCAGATCCTTCCACTGGATGGCGCCCTCGGCCACGGCGTCGAGGTCATTCTCCAGGTGCGCCGTGAACTCGACATCGATGATGCTCGGGAAGTACTCCTTCAGGATGTCGGTTACCAGTATGCCCAGCTCAGTCGGGTGGAAGCGCTTATCCTGTTTCACCACGTAGCCGCGGGTCTGGATCGTCTGGATGATCGGGGCATACGTGGAGGGGCGCCCAATCCCCCGCTCCTCCAGCGCCTTGACCAGCATGGCCTCGGAGTACCGGGGCGGCGGCTGGGTGAAGTGCTGCCTGGGCTCCAGCCAGCGCAGCTCCACCCGCTGGCCCTCGTTCAGCTCCGGGAGCAGCCCCTCGGCCTCCTCCCGGTTGCTCTCCTCGTCCTCGCTCTCGATGTAGACCTTCATGAAACCGGGGAAGCGGAGCGTCTGGCCGCTTGCGCGGAACACGTGCTCGCCGGCGACGAGGTCGACGGACACGGTATCCAGCACTGCCGGCGCCATCTCACTGGCGACGAAGCGCTCCCAGATCAGCTTGTAAAGCCGGTACTGGTCGGGGGTGAGGAACGGCTTCACCGACTCCGGCGTGCGGTTCACGTCCGTGGGCCGGATAGCCTCGTGCGCGCCCTGCTCGCCTGTGCGCTTGTCGGCCTCCCTGCGCCGGGCAGGCAGGTAATCCCGTCCGTACTGCCCCTCGATGAAGGCGGCAACCGCCCGGGCCGCTTCGTCTGCGATGCGGGTGGAGTCGGTGCGGATGTAGGTCACCAGGCCGGTGTGGCCGGCGTCGCCGAGGGGAAGGCCCTCGTAGAGCTGCTGGGCAACGGCCATCGTGCGCCGGACGGTGAAGCCCAGCTTCCGGGAGGCCTCCTGCTGCAGGCTGGAGGTGGTGAACGGGAAGGCGGGGTTGCGCTTCTTCTCCCGCCGTCTGACGTTGCGCACCTCAAGGGTGAGACCGGCGCCGCTCAAGTCGACCGGCTGCCCGGGCGGAAGGTTGCCGGCCGTCCTCCCCAGCACCGCCTGCACGACCGCGACGGTCTCATCCCAGTTCTTGAGCTCGGTCTTCTCCTGTCCTGCACCCTGGTACCGGGCGCTGAACGTCTGCCCGTCTCCCGTCTGCAGCCTGGCCGTCAAGGACCAGTACTCCTCGGGCAGGAAGGCCTGAATCTCCCGCTCCCGATCGACGATCAGCCGCACCGCCACCGACTGCACCCGGCCTGCGGAGAGGCCCCGCCGCACCTTGCGCCAGAGCAGGGGGCTCAGCTTGTACCCCACAAGCCGGTCCAGCACCCGCCGCGCCTGCTGCGCGTCGACCCTGGCAAGGTCGATGGGCCGCGGCCGCTTGATCGCCCGCTGGATCGCGTCCTTGGTGATCTCGTGAAACTCGATGCGCACGGGCTCGTCGCTGGGGATGCCCAGGGCGTGCGCCAGGTGCCAGGAGATGGCCTCTCCTTCACGGTCAGGGTCGGTCGCCAGGTAGACGCGTTCCGCCTTCCGGGCGCTGTCCCGCAGCTCTTTCAGGATATCGCCCTTGCCGCGGATCGTGATGTATTTGGGCTCAAACCCGTCCTCCACCGCCACCCCGAGCTGGCTCTTGGGCAGGTCCCGCACGTGGCCCATGGAGGCCTTCACGGTGTACTTCCGCCCCAGAAACTTCTCGATGGTCTTGGCCTTGGCCGGGGACTCGACGATAATCAGGCTCTTGGGCACCCAGTCCACACCTCCGTGTGACACGCCACGGCACGAAGCCTTCCTCCTGCCAGTGGCCTATCCAATACGTATGTATTGCCCGTCAGGTAAGCGCCGAATCGCGCTGCGAATCTCCAACATCGTCAGGCAGGCCTGTACCTCCGCAACCGAGAGGCCGCACGTCTCCGAGAGGTCGCCCGGCCACCACGGGGCGCTGCCCATCCAGCCCAGCACCCGCTGCTCCAGGTCGGTCAGGCCCCGCGGCGAGAAGTGCAGGGGGCCTTCCGCCGGCGTCAGGAACCCCAGGTCCTCAAGCACCTGCCGCCCGCTGACCGCCAGCCCGGCGCCGTCCCGGATGTAGCGGAACAGGCCGCGCGACAGCGGACTGGTGATCGGTCCGGGCACGACGAACAGTTCCCGGTCCTGTTCGATGGCATGGCGTGCGGTGATCAGGGTGCCCGACCGCTCTCCGGCCTCGACCAGGATCACGGCATGGCTGAGGCCGCTGATGATCCGGTTGCGCTCAGGGAAATGCTCCGGGCGGGGGCTGCTGCCGGGGGGCTGTTCCGAGAGGACCGCCCCCGACTCCCGCATCCGCCGGTACAAGGCCACCGATTCACGAGGATAGCAGACATCGGCGCCGCCGCCAAGCACTGCCACGGAAGTTCCTCCCACACCGAGCGCGCCCCGGTGGGCGGCCGTGTCGATGCCCCGGGCCATGCCGCTGATGACCACCGCCCCCAGCTGCGCCAGTTCCCGGCCCAGCTGCTCGGCCACAGCCAGGCCGTAGCCGGTGGGCCGCCGGGTGCCCACGATGGCCACAACGGGCCGTTCGGGCTTGACGTTGGGTTCCCATGGGCCGTACTGGTAGAGCACGGGAGGCGGCTCCGGGATCTGCCTCAGCCGCTCCGGGTAACCGGGCGTTCCAAAAGAAAGCACCCGGAGTCCGACCCGCTGGGCCCGCTCCAGGTCCCGTTCCGCTTCACGCCGGATATCGGCGTTCCGACGCGCCGCCACGGCTGCTCGGGCAACCGCCGGCGTGAAACCCTTCACCGCGGCGAGCTCCGCCTCGCCGAGCTGCCAAGCCTCGTGCGGGTCGGGATGCGCCCTCATCAGCTCCGCCAGCCGCTGCCGGCCGATGCCCTCAGTGCGCCCGTAGATCATCCAGACCAGGGCCGGTTCCATCGCACTCCCCCCCACGAATGCGGCGCACCGGGCGTCTCCCCGGACGCCGCTGCGGTCCCGCGGCAGCGCCGGTCCCCTCACCGGCGCCCGCCGCTGCCCCTGCGGCGGCACGGATCCCAGCACCCGTTGCAGCCTGCGTGCCCGCATGCGGAGAGCCCGGTCGCTCCGCTACCGGGCTCGCAGGGGCAGCTGCTGAACCCCCAGCACCAGGAGCAGAACCTGAGCCAGCCCCCTGGCGAGCGGGGAAGTATAGATGTACTCGTCAAGCCGGTGGCCGTTGGCCCCCAGGGTCACCCCGACCGTCACAGCGGGGATGCCCATGGAGAGCGGAATGTTGCTGTCGGTGGACGATGGGTAAGTGCGGGTCTGCAGGCCCAGCTCCCGGTGGACGGCCCTTACAAGATTGCACAGCGGGTGCTCGTCGGGAATCGCCCCGGTGGGGCGCTCACCCAGCAACTCCAGCACGGCCTTCACGCCCGTCTCCCGCTCGACAGACCGGACGATGCGCTGCACCCGCTCCTCCAGGCGGATCAGCTCCATCCGGTCCAGCGACCGGAGGTCCAGAACCGCCTCGGCCCGTGCGGCGATGGTGTTGACCGAGGTGCCTCCCGAGATCAGACCCACGTTGTACGTCGTCTTGGGATAAGCGGGCACCCGCAGTTCACTGATGCGGGCGATGATGCGGCCAAGGCTGTGGATGGCGCTCGGGGCACCGAATGCGCCCCAGGAGTGTCCGCCGGCGGTGGTGACCACCAGTCGGAAGCGGCGGCTGCCCACCGCCTCGCGCACCATGCCGCCCAGTCCACCGTCCAGGGCGATCACGTAGTCGATCTCCCGTTCCAGCGCCCGCACGACGGCACGCATGCCTTCCAGGTTGCCCAGCCCCTCCTCGCCGCAGGTGGCGGCGAAGATCACGTCACCGGCCAGGGGCACGTCCGCTTCCACGAGCAGCCGGGCGGCATGCAGCATGGTGGCCACGCTGGCCGAGTTATCCCCGACGCCAGGGGCCCGCAGGACCTCGCCTTCATCGCGCACGGTCACGTCGGTCCCAAGAGGGAAGACCGTATCCAGATGGGCCGCAAGCAGCAGGTTCGGGCCGGTTCCCCGCCCCCGCAGGCGCCCGATCACATTCCCGGTGGCGTCGCGGCTGACCGCGCGCACGCCGACCTCCGCCATGCGCTGCGCCACATACGCGGCACGCTCTTCCTCGTGGAATGTGGGCGCCGGGATCTGGCAGATCGCGATGACCTCTCGGACAAGAGCGGGCAGTGCGGTCTCCGCCCCGGCTAGCATACGGAGGGCGGTAGGGCGCTCGAAGTACATGCGGCGTCGCCCCCTTCGGCAGTTCAATCTCCGATTATAGCGGAAGGTTGTAAGGTTGGAAAGAGTTCTCCCTCAGCGGCTACTCAACCCGCTTGCGTATGACCACTTCCCACTCGCGTTCGCCCACGGTCCGAACCGCCAGCACCTCGTCGCCGTACATCTCCGCGCTGCGGGGCACGTTGCGGCTGGCCGGCTCGTAGTCCAGCCGGACGAGGAGAACCTGGCCCACTTCCATCTCCTCGAGTGCGATCTTGGTCTTGGCGAAGGTGATCGGACAGACATCGCCGCGCAGGTCGAGAATGCGGTCCGGCTGTGGTAACGCACGGGCGTCGGATGGCGCCATGGGGCAGACCTCCTTCGAATGCTACTCCGTCTGCGCCAGGCTCTCCTGAACCCGGCGCACCGCTTCCTCGAAGTCCGGTGTACGCCATACCTGCTCGGAGTGGCCGGCGGGATAAAGCTTCTCGCTGCGAGGGTGCGGCAGCGCGTCGAACTCTGTGCCGACATACTCTCCAGTGCACTCGTCGCGCGCGACCACCAGGAACCCGCCCCGCGCCAGGTGCGGTCTGTTCAACTTGAAGCGGGCGGGCTGGGCGGCATAGCCGATCACCCGGCCCTCGGCGTCGCAGATCTCCTGGCCGGTGGCAGCGAGGAGCTCCCGGATCTCCGCCGTCTCCATCCGCTCACCCCCGTCTCACACGGCAGGGGAGGCCGGCGGTGCCTGCCTCCCCAACCGGTCTTGGGCTAATCTTCGCCCTTCACGCCACCGGAACCTGCTGCGCCATCCCGCCCATAGAGTGCTCCCTCATCGGACTTGGCCCTTGCGGCGTGCGCCTTGTCGGTGCTGGTCAGGTTGCCGGGCGGCGTCTTCATCGGGTTCTCCAGGCGCTCCTGGTCAAGGGCCTCCAGCCTGGCCGCGTCTTCACGCCATCCGGTTCCGCGGCGGTCGGCCATCGGCCCCTCGTGAACCGGCTGGCCGTCCTTCCTCGCCATCTTCTCTCTCCCCCCCCCACGCTCGGGCTGACCGCTCGGCGCGGTCAGGCGTTAGCATGCGCGGGGAGAGGTTGATGCACAACCCCGCGGTACTGAAGCGCCTCGGCCAGGTGCGTGAGGCCGATCGCGTCCTGGCCGTCCAGGTCGGCCAGGGTCCGGGCCACGCGCAGGACGCGGTCGTGCCCGCGCAGGGTGAGACCGAACCGCTCCATCGCCCCCCGCATCAGTTCCTCGCCGCCCGGGGGCATGCGGCAGAAACGGCGCAGCATCGCTGGCCCCATCTCGGCGTTCGTGGTGTACCCGGACCCAGCCAGCCGGTGCCGCTGCCGTTCCCGCGCCAGCAGGACCCGCTCCCGCACCGCCGCCGAGGACTCTGCCGCGGCGACGGAACGGTACTGCTCGTAACTCACGGGCTGCAGATGGAGCTGGAGGTCGAACCGGTCGAGCATCGGTCCTGACAGGCGGCTGCGGTAGAGGTGCACGGCCGCCGCCGAGCAGATACAGGGACGCACAGGATCGCCCAGGTGCCCGCAGGGGCACGGATTGGCTGCGGCGACAAGGGTGGGGCGGGCGGGGAACGCATAGTGGCCATTGGCCCGGGACAGCCGAACGACGCCGTCCTCCAGGGGTTGGCGCAGAGCCTCCAGCACGTCGCGGCGGAACTCTGGCAACTCGTCCAGGAACAGAACGCCACGGTGGGCGAGGGTGGTCTCCCCGGGCCGGACGGGGCTGCCGCCGCCCAGAAGCGCCGCCCGTGAGGCAGAGTGATGCGGCGCCCGAAACGGTCGGCGCCGGAGCAGCCCGCCCCCGGCCAGTTCACCGGCTACGCTGTAGATGCGGCTGACCTCCAGCGACTCCTCGTCGTCCAGCGGCGGCAGGATCGTCGGCAGGCACCGGGCCAGGAGGCTCTTCCCTGCACCGGGCGGGCCCACCATCAGCAGGTTGTGGCCCCCCGCCGCCGCCACCTCAAGCGCTCGCCGGGCGACCAGTTGGCCGCGCACCAGCGCCAGGTCGACGTCCGGTTCGCCGAGCGCCTCCGCACCTGCGGCTGAAACCGGCACATCCAGTGCCCGCTCACCCCGCAGGTAGGCCACCAGGTCGGAGAGGTGAGGCGCGGAGAGGACCGGCGCCGGCTCAAGCCGGCCGCACACCGCCGCTGCCTCGGCGGCGCTTTCCGGCGGGAGGATGAGGCGGAGTCCGCGCTGCGCTGCCAGGGCCATTGCCAGGGCGCCACGAACGGGCCGGAGGGCGCCGTCCAACGCCAGCTCGCCGGCCACGGCCACACCTTCCAGTGCGGCGGGGGAAAAGGCGCCGGCGGCGGCCAGCACGCCCAGGGCGATGGCGGCGTCGAAGCCCGCTCCCTCCTTGCGCGTGTACGCCGGGGCCAAGTTGACGGTGATCCGCTGCAGCGGGAAGCTCCAGCCCCCGTTGCGGACTGCCGCGCGCACCCGCTCCCTGGCCTCGCGCACGGCGGCGTCGGGCAGCCCCACGATTTCGAAAGCGGGGAGCCCCGGGCTCACGTCGACCTCGACTGCCACAGGCACCGCCTCGATGCCCTGCAGGGCAAAGCTCCATACCCGCACGAACACCGTTCCCACCCCACCAACACTTGTTCGTGTTACCCATATCATGCCATTGCCGTCGTCTTCTGTCAATCCTCTCTTGTCGTGTTCGCGCCGCTCTGTCATGTGCGGCCTCCGGGCCGCACCACTGCCGTTATGTAAACATAGGTTGATAGCGGACCGCCGTGACCTGACGCGGACGGCACAGGAGGGAGGCCGATGGCGTTTGAAGTCGAACAAGTGGTGGGTTCCGGGAACGTGCAGCAGCTGCTCTGCCAGACGATCCAGCTGGGTGCCAACGCCGAGGAAATCAAGCAGATCGCCAAGACGGTCATCGTCGACAATTGTCTGGTCGTCTTCGACAAGGTAATCATCGACGGGCGCCTGCGTAAGGATATCATGTTCAAACAGGCGACAGCGGGCTTTCCGATCCCGGGCACCGTGCAGGGCTGCACGGGCGTCACCGGCATGGTGAGCGGACCGCTGCTCGACCTGGACCTCGAGATCAGCTTCAACGCCCTGGTTCCGGTGCCGGGGGCCCAGCCCGGTGACAAGTGCGTGGTGCTGCAGGCCTTCGTGGAGGGCGAGAAGGAGGAGCCGGCCAACATCCGGCCCGACGGCACCTTCACCGCGCTGGTCGACAAGTCGATCATCTTCCTCTGCGTGAAGGTCGTGCGCGACGTGGTCACCGATACGCTGGGCAACGGCATGGGCAGCGGCACGACAGGAGTCGTCATCAACGGCACCAACAACAACGGCACCATGCTCTGCCCGCAGCGGCGCTCCACGGGCTTCTTCCCCGGCGGCAACGGCACGATCCCGCGGGCCCGGCCCGGGATCCTGCCGGGAACCTTCGTCGGCCCCACGCTGATCTTCCCCGGTGTGCTGAATCCGGGCATCCCCACCACGATTCCGCCGATGAACACGATTCTGAGCCAGCAGGGTACGCAGGTGCAGGTGACGGGTGCGGCGGCCGCGGAGAACAACATGACCTCAGACGTCACGACCACCGGCGGTACCGTGGTCAGCTAGTGTGCGAAAGGAGCCGCCCGGCACCATGCCGGACGGCTCCTCATGTTGCGCTTTCACGAGGCGCCGAACGCGCCCCTGATAACCTCACACCGGTAGCGGCCGCCGGGTCCAGGCTCCACCGAGACCACGTCGAAGCGGCACGGTGGCACCGGGCCGCCCCGGCGGGCCAGGTAGAGTGACGCCAGCCGAACCAGGCGGCGGCGCTTCTCCGCGGTGACCGCCTCCGCGGGCGCCCCGAAGCCGCGGCCACGCCGGGTCTTGACCTCCACGAAGACCAGGACGCCCCCGTCCTCCGCCACCAGGTCGATCTCCCCGGCCCGGAAGCGCACGTTCCGCTCAATGACCCGGTAGCCCAGCGAGGTGAGGTATGCGGCGGCCGCATTCTCTCCCTCAAGGCCGACCCGCCGGCTCACCTAACCCTCCGTAAACAGAAGGGGTGCTCCCACGGATGTGCCCTCGGCGGGCTTCCGGTGCAGCGGGCAGGGGCCGTACCGCTCGAGCGCGAGCCGGTGCTCTGCGGTGCCGTAGCCCTTGTGGTGGGCGAAGCCGTACTCGGGGTACTTGGCGTCCATCTCGATCATGTACTCGTCGCGCACCACTTTCGCCACCACGGCAGCGGCCGCGATGGAGCAGGAAAGCGTGTCGCCGCCCACAACGGGCACCTGCGGATAGGTGACGCCAGGGAGGTGCACGCCGTCGATCAGCAGGTAGTCCGGTGTGACGGGCAGATCGGCCACCGCCTTGCCCAGCGCCTTGTAAGTGGCAACGACCACACTGGCCTCGTCGATTCCCTCGGGCTGCACCATGCCCACGCCGACGGCCACAGCCGTTGCCCGAATAAGTCCATACAGTTCCTGCCGCCGCCGGTTTGAGAGCCGCTTCACATCTTCGATGCCCGGCAGTTCCACCTCGCCAGGCAGGATCACCGCTACAGCCACCACCGGGCCCGCCAGCGGTCCCCGGCCGACCTCGTCCACACCGGCCACGTTGCGGTACCCCATTGACCAGAGCTGCCGCTCGTAGCTGTACATGCGGTGCAGCGAGGTACGCCGCCGATCGCGCTCCTCCAGGTGAGTACGGCACTGGCGCACGAGCTTCTGCGCGCCTTCGCGCGGGTCATCGGCCAGAGCAGCGATGATGTCGGGGTAGATGTCGGGGCCATGCTCCGCCATCAGCGCTTGTAGACGTTTCAAGCTCATCCTCTTCAGGATGAATCTCCTCACCTGTGGTCACCCCTCACCCTTCTAGACGGCTTCACCCCGGTCACAACTCGCCGGCCTTACCCCTTTAGGCCTTCAACAGAGTTCGCAGTTGAAGTCGTAACTGTGGTTTTCGGCGGGTTGTGCGAAAAATCCTCCCTCATTATTAGACCCGTAAGGATTTCCTGGTGTACTTGCAATATCACACTTTCGAACCCAAGGCCGGGGGTGACTGGAGGGTCACACGTCCGAGCCGGCCCTCGCGGAACTCGCGCAGCACCAGGGCCGCCGCCGCATCCACGTCCACCTGGTCACCGGCGCGCAGGAGCCCCCGGTGCCGGCAGAGCGCCACCAGGTTGGCCTCGGGGTCCGGGTCCAGCTGCGTGAGCCCGAACCGCTCCGCCAGGTTGGGGCCCAGCGGCTCCCAGAGCATCTTGAGCAACTCGCCGGCGACGTCGCGCCGGTCGAAGACCTCGTCCTTCACCGAGCCGATGGCCGCCAGCAGCAGGCCGTCGTGCTGGTCGTCGAACTTGGGCACGAGGATGCCCGGCATGTCCAGCAACTCCACGTCAGCGCCGATGCGGATCCACTGCTTACCCCGGGTCACCCCCGGGCGGTCGCCGACCACGGCACGGCGCGCCCCCACCAACCGGTTGATGACCGACGACTTGCCCACGTTCGGGATGCCGACCGCCATCACCCGGGCGGGGCGGGGTTTCCGCCCCTTCGCCGTCCAGGCGGCCAGCACCGGGGCGAAGGCCTTGCGGACGGCGGCCAGCACCTCCCGGGCCCCTGTTCCCTTCACCGCATCCAGCGCGACGGCAGGCCGGCCCGGCTCGTTCAGACGCCGCACCCACTCGCTGGTGGCGGCGGGATCCGCCAGGTCGGCCTTGTTCAGGATGAGAACCTGCGGCTTGTGCGCAACCAGACGCATCAGATCCGGGTTCCGGCTGGCCACCGGGCAGCGGGCGTCGACGATCTCCAGCACCACGTCCACCAGCGGGGCGTTCTCCTGCAGGATGCGCCGGGCCTTGGCCATATGGCCGGGGAACCACTGAATCACCGGCACGGAACTCCCTCCCTTACGAGCGGTCCCCCTGTGCCGGCGAGGCGAGACCGCCGATCTCCGAAATCGGCCAGATGCGGGCGAAGGCGAGGCCTCGGATGTACTCCAGGGGCACCTCGCCGAAGTACCTGCTGTCCTCGCTGTTGGACCGGTTGTCGCCCAGGACGAACACCGAGTCCTCCGGCACCACGTACGGCCCGAAGTCGCCTGCGCTCAGCCGGACCGTGCTCACCTCGGGGAAAGGCTCGCCGTTGACGTACACCTCTCCCCCGCGCATCTCAACGGTGTCGCCGGCCACCGCCACGACCCGCTTGATGAAGTCCCGCTCCGGCTGGCGCGGGTACTGGAAGACGATGATGTCGCCCGGCTCCGGGTCACGCAGCACGTGGTAGATGAACTTGTTCACCAGCACACGCTCGTGGTCGTGCAGCGTGTTGGTCATGGAACTGCCCGACACCTGGTACACCTCCACCACGAAGGTGCGGATGACGAGAGCCAGGAGCAGGGCGAGTACCAGGGTCTCCACCAGTTCACGCACGGGCAACTTCCGCTTGACGGCCGGTCTCTCCTCCGAGACATCCGCCATCTAGCCTCTCCTCCCAGTAGGAATCCGATGTGGCGCGGGGCACGCCGCCCCGCGCGTTTCCGCCCAACAGTCGAACGCTCCGCTCAAACCCGTAAGGGTGTCGAGCGGAGCGATACGCTTTTGATCCCAGACTAGGCCTCTTCCGGCCGGACAACCCGACGCTCCCGGATGCGGGCGGCCTTGCCAGTCAGGTTCCGCAGGTAGTACAGCTTCGCCCGGCGGACAACGCCGCGGCGGACCACCTCGATGGAGGCCAGACGCGGGCTGTGAACGGGGAACGTACGCTCAACGCCGACGCCGTAGGAGATGCGGCGGACGGTGAAGGTCTCGTTCAACCCCGAGCCCTGCCGCTTGATCACCACGCCCTCGAAGGCCTGGATGCGCTCCCGGGAACCCTCGATGACCTTCACGTTCACCCGGACGGTGTCGCCAGGCCGGAAGGCGGGGATATCGGTACGCAGGTACTCGCGCTCGATCTCGTTGATGATGTTAGACATGATTTCACCCCTTGTACGTGACGTTCGTACCGGTGCTTCCGAGCGTAGCAAGCGGGCCGGCAGCGGACCGTCCGTGATTACACGCAACCCATTATACCAGGGCAGGTGGTCCCTGGCAATATCAACGTTCCTGTGTGCGCCGCCACTCCTCCACCATGGCCCGTTCGGCCGCGCTGAGATCGGCGGTCTCCAGCAGGTCTGGCCGCCGCTCAAACGTCCGGCGCAGCGCCTGCTCACGCCGCCAGCGGTCGATGGCACCATGGTTGCCCGACGTGAGGATCTCAGGCACCCGCATGCCCTCGAACTCGAGGGGCCGGGTGTACTGTGGACCCTCCAGCAGGCCGGAGGTATGGGACTCGGCAACGCTCGATTCCAGATCCCCCAGCACGCCGGGGATCAAGCGGGCCACCGCCTCCACCACGACCAGGGCGGCAAGCTCGCCGCCCATCAGCACGTAGTCGCCGATGGAGATCTCGTCGGTGGCCAGGGACCGGATGCGCTCATCGAACCCCTCGTAACGGCCGCAGACCAGGATCAGGTGATCCTCCAACGCCAGCTCCTCGGCCATCCGCTGGTTGAAGCGGCGCCCCTGCGGGTCCATCAGGATGATCCGCGGCGGCCTGGCGCCCTCCGGGCCGCGCCCGGCCGCCCAGCGCACCGCGGCGTAGACCGGCTCCGGCTTCATCAGCAGGCCGGCACCGCCCCCGTAAGGGTAGTCGTCGGTCTGCTGGTGCTTGCTCAGGGCATGGTCGCGGATGTTGACCACCCTGAGGTCGATGATCCCCGCCTCGTTGGCGCGGCCGAGGATCGACTCGCGGAAAACCGGCGCCACGATCGCCGGGTGGATCGTGAGCAATTGCATCAACATCAGGCTAGTCCTCCAGCAGGCCGGGGATCGGGTCGATCACCATGCGGCCGGCCTCGAGGTCGACCTCCTTCACGAACCGGTGCACGGCGGGCACCATGTACCGCTTCCCGGGCGCCGTCTCCACCACGTAGAGGTCGTGCACCGGGCTGTTGTGGTCTACCTCCACCAGCCGTCCCAGGAGGGTGCCCCGGGTATCCACCACGTCCATGCCGATCAGGTCAAAGTCGTAGTAGTAGCCCTCTGGCAGCGGGTAGACCTCCGAGCGGGGGACCAGCAGGTTGACGCCGCGCAGGGTCTCGGCCTTGTTCCGGTCGGTGACGCCCTCGATCTCCAGGATCACCAGGTTCTTCACAAAGCCGCGGAACCGGACCCCTGCCGGCCGATCCGGACCGTCCAGCAGCACCCGCCGGAGGGTGGTGAACCGCTCGGGGAAGTCCGTGACGGGAAAGACCCGCACCGCACCCCGCACCCCGTGGGGCGCGGTCACCTGCCCGATCCGGACCAGTTCAGGACTGGACCGCTGGACCACTAGGCCTCACCCCGGATCGCAATCACCTTTCCGTCCTCAACCACGATCTCGGTCGCCATGATGGCGTCGAGGTTGTCGCCGACGTTCACGCTGGCGACGGCCTGCACCGTGCCCTGCACGACTTCAGACCCCAGCGGCAGGGCCTGGATGTGGCTGATCTCCTGCTGGAGCTGCGCCTTCTTGTCCGCGCGCACCGCCCGCTCCTGCTCCACCAGCTGGTGCAGCTGCAGCTGCTGCTGCGGGCTGATCGAGGCGGTCAGCTGGGCGCGCTTCACCTGGCTCTCCAGTTCGTTCATCTCGGCGTCCAGTTGCTGGATCGCCGCGTTCAGCTCTGCGGTCAGACGGGCCTTGAGGCCTTCGGTCACCCGCGCCTTGATCGTGACGGGACGCAAGATCTGCAAGCTCATGACATGAACTCCACCATTACTCGGCGGCCGTCCTTCACGGCAGCCGCCTTGACTACCGTGCGGATCGCCTTGGCGACCCGTCCCTGCCGTCCGATGACCTTGCCCATGTCGCTGTCAGCCACACGGACCTCGAGGGTGACGGACCGGGGGGATTCAACCGCCGTGATTTGGACCTGATCCGGATGCTCGACAAGCCCCTTCACCAGGATCTCTACCAGCCGCTCCAGCATGAAGCAACAACCCCCTGTTCTGGGGTGGGTCGTCCTCGCCCCTTACTTCTTGGCCTCGTCCAGCCGCTTCATCACGCCGGCCTGGGAGAGCAGCGAGCGGGCCGTATCCGTGGGGGTGGCGCCCTTCAGCAGCCAGTTCAGCGCCTTGTCCTCGTCAACCTTCAGCACTGCGGGCTGCTTGGTCGGATCGTAGTAGCCGATCTCCTCGACGAACCGGCCGTCGCGGGGCGAGCTGGCCTCGGCGACCACGAGCCGGTAGAAGGGGGCCTTCTTCATACCCATCCGCTTCAGACGAATCTTGAGAGCCATTCGGGTTCATCCTCCTTGGTTGTTGCACGCGTAATCTATCTGTGCACATCCCTTCCCCAGGGGAAGCGATGGAGCACCGCAGTCGTCTAGCGCCGGCCGAAGAGCCCGCCGAACCCCCCGCCCGGGAGCCGCGGCATCTTGCCGCCTCTCTTCATCATCTTCTCCATGCCGCCGAGCTGCTTCATCATCTTCCGGGCCTGCTCAAACTGCTTGATCAGCCGGTGCACCTCGGCGATGGGCCGGCCGGAGCCCTTTGCGATGCGCTCGCGCCGGCGGACGTTGATGATCTCGGGGTGGCGGCGCTCCTTCGGCGTCATGGAGAGGATCATCGCCTCGACGTGCTTCAGCTCTTTCTCGTCGATGTTGATGTCCTTCAGCTGGGATCCGACGCCGGGCAGCATCTTCAGGATGTCCTGCAGGGGACCCATGCGCTGCATGGCCCGCATCTGCTCCAGGAAGTCCTCGAAGTCGAACTGCGCCTTCAGCATCTTCCTGGTCATTTCCTCGGCCTGCTTGCGGTCCACCTGCTCCTGGGCCTTCTCGATGAGGGTGAGCACGTCGCCCATGCCCAGGATCCGGGAGGCCATGCGGTCGGGGTGGAAGGGCTCGAGGGCGTCGAGCTTCTCGCCCACGCCGACGAACTTGATCGGCCGCCCGGTCACCTCGCGCACTGACAGCGCCGCGCCGCCGCGGGTGTCGCCGTCCAGCTTGGTGAGGATCACGCCGTCTATCCCCAGCTTGCCGTGGAAGTGCTCGGCCGTCGTCACGGCGTCCTGGCCGATCATCGCGTCGATCACCAGCAGGGTGTCGTGGGGACTCAGCAGCTCCTTGATCTGCTTGAGCTCCTCCATCAACTCCTCGTCGATGGTGAGCCGGCCCGCGGTGTCGACGATGATCACGTCGCGCCGCTCCTGAGCGGCGTACTCCAGGGCGCCCCGGGCGATGGCCACCGGGCTGACCTGGTCGCCCTCGGAGTAGACCGGCACGCCCACCTGCTCGCCCAGCACCTGCAGCTGCTTGATGGCAGCCGGGCGGTAGACGTCGGCGGCCACCAGGAGGGGCTTCTTCCCCTCCCTCTTCAGGCGCAGCGCCAACTTGGCGGCATGGGTGGTCTTGCCGGCGCCCTGCAGGCCACAGAGCATGACGATCGTCGGCGGCCGGTCGGCCATGTTGAGGCCGACGCTCTCGCCGCCCATCAGGGCGACAAGCTCCTCATAGACGATCTTGATGACCATCTGCGCCGGGTTGAGCGTTTCGAGGACCTCCTGGCCCACAGCCCGTTCCTTCACCCGGGCGATGAACGACTTGACCACCTTGAAGTTGACGTCGGCCTCCAGGAGGGCGAGCCGCACCTCCCGAAGCGCTTCGGTCACATCAGACTCGGTCAGCTTCCCCTTTCCCCTGAGCCGCTTGAACGCCTCCTGAAGGCGTTCCTGAAGGGATTCAAACAACAGCTTCCCACCCTTTCTTCAGTAGAAGGGTTGGCGTCACGCTTCCGACTGCAGGGCCGCCAGCGTACGGCGGGCGGCGGCGAGATCATTCCGGTCCAGGGCCTCGGCGAGTTCGGCCAGCAGCGCCTTGCGCCGCAGATGCTCGGCCACGAAACCCAGCCGCTCCTCGTACTCCTGCAGCGCCGCCTCCGAACGCCGGATCAACTCGTGCACCGCCTGGCGGCTCACACCGTCGGCATCCGCGATCTCGGCCAGCGAGAGGTCCTCCAGGTAGTAGGCCCGGATCAGCTCCTGCTGCCGCTCCGTGAGCAGCGGGCCGTAGAAGTCAAAGAGCAGGGCGATCCGTGGTATGTCCTTCATCCGAAGCCGCCCCCTCCGGCGTGATCCCGTGTCAAGCGAATCCCCTTGACAGCACCGTCGCCTGTTTGAGTATAGGCGGCCGGGAAACAGCTGTCAAGGGGTTCGTATTGACATCGTGCGGAGATCCCTCAGGGCGGTGGCCGGTACCTGGCAGTGCGCCCACAACTCCCTCAATCCTTGGGCCGTCGGTCCTTGCGAGACTCCAGGCGCCTCACTCTCGTTTCCAGCCGAAAGACCCAGACACTGCCGGCCACAAAAGCAACGAACGCGAGCCACCCGGCCACCGTGTTGAACACATCCCAGAAGCGCCCCATATGCACCTCCAAGCTGAGTCTGTCTGATCTTGACTGCGGGGCCACGCCTAAGGTTGCCGCTTCCAGCGGTCTGCGTCCCGCTCCCGGTACTTGGCCAGTACCCGGTCAAACGCCTCCTCGAGGTCGATGTTCATCTGGTTGGCCATGGCTGCCACGACGAAGAGAATGTCGCCCAGCTCCAGGGCCACATCCCCCGTGTCCTCCGTCGGCTTCTTCGTCTTCGGCCCCCACCGGTGGTTGACCTCGCGGGCCAGCTCGCCCACCTCTTCCGTCAGCCGGGCGAGGTTGGCCAGCGGATCCCAGTAGCCGAAGGGAGCGATCCAGCGGTCGACCTCCCGCTGCACTTCCCGCAAATCCATGCGCTCACCTCCCGAGCAGAGCGGGGCTGCGCCACACGCCACTCCCGGCCCCAACAGGGGCGGAGCTACAGCAGCAGCCAGGCCAGGGTCGCCAACAGCCCCACGCCGCCTGTGGCGGCGGCTGCGGCGGCCCCGCGAATCAGGTTGACCCGCCCGCGCAGGTAGCGGTCCAGCGGAGAGACCTCCAGGCTCTCGCCCACGGCCTCCCGGAACCGGCGAAGCACCTTGGGGTAGCGCGAGAGCGGAAGCGCCCGCTCGGGCAGATCCAGCGCATCAGGGTCGGGAACCGACCGGCGCAGGTAGGACGACAGCGTCGCCGCCCACTCCTGCATCTCCGACGAAAGCGACTCGCCGGGCAGGGAAAGCTCGGGGTTCAGCTGGGCCAGCCGCTCCACGAACCGGACCTGAGCCAGGAGCAGGGCGTCTGCCTCGGCCTCCCGCTGCGACTGGCGCAGCCACTCGGCGTAGGCAGCCAGGCGGAACCCGGCCGTCACCAGGGGCAGCGGCTCGCCCGGCACCGGGTGCAGATCGGCGTCGTGCACCAGGCAGGGGTACTCGGCGAAGACCTGTCGCCAGATGGCGGCGGCCTCCTCGGGCCGCCCTTCTCCCCATGCCTCCCTGGCCCGGGCAAGCACGGCGCTGAGGTGCACGGCGTAGGCCTCGTAGCCCACCGACTTGCCGTCGACCGGCGTGCGGGCGGCCACCGGGTCGGTGACTACCTGCGAGACCAGGTTCGCCGCCCTGGCTTCTGCCTCCGCATTCTGCCCAGCGTCCAGCAGGTCGCGGATCGGCGGAAGGGCTGCCCGCAGGTGCTGACGGAGCCGCGCCTGCCGATCGGCTGTGGGCACCACCCTACAGTTGCCCTGGGCGTCCGCATCCAGTTCGCAGCCCATGCGCCTGAGGTCGCGCTGCACCCGCAGGAACAGGCCCCCCACCAGGCTGAGGTAGATCAGCTGAAACCGCCGCTGCCGCTCGGGCACGAACCCGGCGAACTCCCGCTGGAAGGCCTTCCAGCCAGCCTCCACCTCTTCCAGCGCCCGGTCCAGCGTCCGGTCGACCCCCAGCATCTGGGCGGCCGCATCCCGTCCCACCAGGGGCTCCAGTGCAGAGGCCACCGCGCTGCCGATGATGCGGGCGCCCTTCTGGATCAGCGGCTGGGACCGCAGCCGGGCCACCAGGTCCGAGTACAGCTTCAGGTTCTGTGCGTGTTCGCTCAGCGCCTGCGCCACCGGGCGGCCGGCCATGGCGATCTGATCAGCCAGGGCGCGCAGGGCCTGGGGCGGCAGGGCGTACCGCCGGGCGATGCCCGGATGCGGCACGGCCTTCGCAAGGTCTGCGACGATGTGGTTGTACTCACTGAGGTCAGGCGGGGTCAGCCCGGCGGCCAGCTCCCGGGAAATGGCCGCGGGGTTCATCAGGGCAAGGCGGTGGCGCAGGGCCTTCAGCTCGCCCTTGTGCCCTGCGTTCTTGCTCTCCTTCCTGCGGGCCTGATCGATCTCCTTGAAGCGGCGGGTCAGCGGCTTGACGAAGGCCCAGTTCGACTCCTGGGCCCGCGCCTCGGCCCGCTTGATCAGGTGAGCGGCCAGCCGGTCTGGCAGCTCGTGCTTGAGCTCGGCCACCAGGTTGTCCCACTCCCGCTGGGCGCCAACCCACTGGCCCACAGCCGGAAAGATCAGGTCCTGCATCCGCACCCCTCCGCTACAGGTTGATGCCCATGGCGTCCAGTCCGCTCCAGTCGAGGTTGGCGTATGTCTGAAGCTCGGCGAGCCACCCCTCATACGAGACGGACTCCAGGGGCAGGACCCGCCGCCAGGCTGCACGCAACTCTTCCCAGTCCGCCCCGGCGGAGAGCGCCGGAGGACCCCCGGGGTCTTCCACCACGCGTCCGTCGCGCAGAAAGTCCTCGAAGCTGCTGTCAGAGAAGAGAACCCCGCCCTCGGGCAGCGCGATCGCAGCGGCGCGCAGCGGGGCGACGTGTTGGAACAGGAGTGCGTCCAGCCGTGCCATGCCGTTCAACCTCCTCGGAGCCGCAGGTGGGGCGGCACATACTGGTAAGACGTCCGGGTGCCGGGGATCACTTCAACGGGGACCGTCAATGAGTATGACTCAGGAGAACGCCGATCTGGTTCTCGCCGCGGCCGGGATCGGCGGGGACCGTCAGGCACCGTCGAAACCTTTTCGTACCGCGGGGCGGAGGCGCCGTGACACGCGCTGCACCGCCGGCCGCCCGTCAAACGCAGCGACCAGGGCGATCGCTCCCCTGGTCGCTGCACGTTCACCCGGGCTCATGTCGCGCGGCACCCATCATCTCAACGCCTTCAGGATCTCCAGCGCCTCCAGCGTATACTGCGCGTCGCAACCCGGATAGCGGCTGGTCCATACTCCTCCGGGTCCCCGCCGCTTCAGCAGCTCGTCCCGGTAAGCTCGCACGGCCTCCGCCCGAGTGTCGAGCCCCGCGAGCCCCCACAGGATCAGGGCCCAGGTGAGGTCCATCACGTCGAACCACGGCTCGTCTCTGTACTCGAACAGGATATGCAGGGAGTCGCTCAGATGGCGCTCGGCCTCGCTCCTCTGCCCGCGCATGTGGTAGGCGGCCGCCATCGCGTGCGTGGTAGACAGGTAGCCGGGGAAGACGCCGTCGGCCGGTCGGTTCGCCTCCATCCATGCGACCGCCTTCTCCGTGGCCGGATCGTGCGCCAGTCCCAGGGCGCAGAGGCACGCCGCGTTGTTGGCAGTCTCCCAGAGATCCACGTTCAGGTCTCCCGGCCGGTTCCACTCGGGCGGGTTCGCCCCGTACTGTGCCGGATCCTCGGTCCAGCGCCCGTCCGGCTGCTGGGTTCGCCGCAGGAATGCCACTGTCGCCCTGCACTCCGGCGTATCGCCCAGCCCGCTCCAGACCATGCGCATCAGGCTGACGCTCGTGGAGCCCATGTTGGAGACGGGGCTCATGAACTCCCGGCTCCGCCAGCCGCCGTCCGGGTTCTGCCGCTCGGCCCAACCGGCCGGCGGTGGTTCGGTGGATCCCATCAGCCGCTTCGCCCGCCACTGCTCCCATGTCGTGCCGTTCTTCAGTATGTACTCCAGCGCAAGCGAATCCTTCCTGTCCATAGACTCATCCCACCTTGTGCAGTGTTGCCCGGCCCGGTTCTCCCCGGGCGTCCCGGTCGCCGCAGCGGCCTGCGTTTCCATAGACGGACCAGCCGTGCGAAGCGTTTCTCGTGTCTGGACTGCGCAGGGTCTGCCCGGCGCTGCGGAGAGGCTGACTCGGGCAGGCGTTGTGCGGCGCCTCGGGTCAACGGTGCTGGTCGTGCTCCGCTGGCGCGGCCGCCGGGCTGGCCCGGCACGCACCGACTTTCTTCGAGACTGGGTGTTGACCCTCACGCAACGTCAGGGTCTATCCTACGGTCAGGAGGTGAGCAGATGGCGCTGACGGTGAAGGCGGTGGCCGATCTGGCCGGCATCAGCATCCGGGCCCTGCACCACTATGACGAGATCGGGCTCCTGAAGCCGGCCGGACAGTCGGCATCGGGCTATCGGCTCTACTCCCAGCAAGACCTGGAGCGGCTACAGCAGATCCTGTTTTTCCGCGAGCTGGGCTTCGGCCTCAAAGAGATCAAGGAGATCATCGACAGCCCCGGCTTTGATCGCCGGCAAGCCCTGCTGGCACACCGGGCCGCCCTGGAGCAGCGGAGGGAAAGGATCGACCGGTTGATCAGCACGATCGACCGCACACTGGAAGGTGTTGACAAGGAGGAAACCCCAATGAGCCGGGAAGAGATGAAGGAGTTGTTCGATGGATTCGATCCCAGCGAATACGAGGACGAGGCCCGTCAGCGCTGGGGCCGCACCCGGGAGTTCGAGGAGTCGGCGGCGCGCACCGGCAAGTACACCAAGGCGGACTGGGAGAAGATCAAGGCCGAGGCCGATGGGATCTACCGGAACATCGCCGACCTGATGGATCGCGACCCCGGCGATGCGGCGGTACAGGAGTGGGTCGGCCGCTGGCACCAGCACATCAACAAGTGGTACTACACCTGCTCGCTGGAGGTCTTCCGCGGCCTGGGCGAGATGTACGTGCAGGACGAGCGGTTCACGAAGAACATCGACAAGACCAGGCCCGGCCTGGCCCGCTTCCTGCGTGACGCCATGCGGGTCTACTGCGACCGGCGGGAAGGGAAGTAGGAAAGGGGCCCCCGGTGTGGCGGCCCTGGGAGCCCGCATGCGCGGTCAAGTCAGCGCGCCGCGCCCTCAGCACGGGATCCGTCCCCCCGGGCGGACCGGGTTTCCTCCAGCATCTGCGCCTGGCACAGCGCAGACTGGGCCTGCATCCGAAGCGACTGCGCCTTGACCGCAACGGCCGCCTGTCAACACAGGCGGCCGCATCGGTGTCTACTCGCTGAACAGCGCATCCGCAAACTGCTTGGGATCAAACGGCTGCAGGTCGTCGAGCCGCTCGCCCACGCCGATGAACTTCACCGGCACCTGCACCGTGTCCGTGATCGCCACCACCACGCCGCCCTTGGCGGTGCCGTCCAGCTTCGTCAGGGCGATGCCGGTGACGCCGGCGACCTCCTTGAAGAGCTTCGTCTGCTGGATGGCATTCTGCCCCGTGGTGGCGTCCAGCACCAGCAAGGTCTCGTGCGGGGCGCCCGGCACCTCCCGGCCAAGCACCCGGGCGATCTTTCCCAGTTCGTCCATCAGGTGGCCCTTGTTGTGCAGCCGGCCGGCGGTGTCCACGATGAGCACGTCGGCCCCCCGCTCCCGCGCCACCTTGACGCCGTCGAAAGCCACGGCCGCCGGGTCGGCGCCCTCGGCGTGCGCCACCACCTCGACCTCGGCCCGCTCACCCCAGACCTTCAGCTGGTCGATGGCGGCAGCGCGGAACGTGTCCGCTGCGGCCAGGATCACCTTCTTCCCCCGGTCCTCCCGGAGGTGGCGGGCCAGCTTGCCGATGGTCGTTGTCTTGCCCACGCCATTCACGCCCACCACCAGAATGACGGTAAGGCCGCCCTCGTTCATGTTCAGCGGCACGACCGAGGAGCCCAGCCGCTCGGCCACCAGCTCCTTGAGCAGCGGCAGCAGCTCGTCGCCGTTCTTCAGCCCCCGCTGGCGCGCCTGCCTGCGCAGCTCCTCCACCAACTCTGTGGAGGTCGTCACGCCCACGTCGCCGCGGATGAGGGCCTCCTCCAGCTCCTCGAACAGCTCGTCGTCGATCTTGCGGAAGACGCTCATCACCGTGTTTACCTGGCCGACGAGCGCCTCTTTCGTCTTCTGCAGACCTGCCTTCAACCGGTCAAAGAATCCCACAGGGCTCGCTCCTTCACAAAGACTCCGCTTGCTCTAGACTCCCCGGCCGTCGGAAGCGGAAACCGGCGCCCGGGCGCCGCGGCCCAGTCACGACAGCAGCCAGTTCAGGATCGACTCCACCCCGAGCAGGATGACCACCAGGAGACCGATCAGCAGCGCGTAGACCCAACCCGGGAACCGCCGGCCTCCGTCCTCCACCGGCCGTCCGCTCTCGTCCAGCTGAATGTCGTCGTCCTTCGCCATCTAGCTCGCCTCCGTTTCAATGTCCACCAGACGGACGGAGACCACACGGGAGACGCCCGTCCCCTCCATGGTCACGCCGTAGAGTGCATCGGCCACCTCCATGGTTCCCCGCTGATGCGTGATGCAGATGAACTGACTCTCCCGGGACACGTTTTTCAGGTAGCGGCCGAACCGCTCCACGTTGGCCTCGTCCAGCGCCGCCTCCACCTCGTCGAGCACGACGAAGGGCGACGGCCGCACTCGAAGCAGGGCGAAGAGCAGGGCCAGGGCCGTCATCGCCCGCTCGCCGCCCGAGAGCAGGCTCAGCGGCTGCGACTTCTTGCCCGGAGGCTGGGCGATGATCTCGATGCCCGTCTCCAGCAGGTCGTTCTCATCCAGCAGCTGCAGGTCGGCCCGGCCGCCCTCGAACAGCTCGCCGAAGACCTGCTGGAACGCCCGGCGGATCTCCTGGAACGACTCGTAAAAGTGCGTCTTGATGCGCCTGTCCAGTTCCGTGATCGCCCGGTACAGCGAGGACTTCGCCTCCTCGAGGTCGGCTTCCTGCGCCTGCAGGAAGGCCAGACGCTCCCGGGCGTTCCGGTAGTCCTCGATGGCCTGCAGGTTCACCGGCCCGAGCTCGCGGATCTGCTCCCGCAGCGCGGCGATGCGGGCCCGGGCGAACTCGGTCTCCTCCTCCGGCAGCGCCCGCTCCAGGGCCACCGCCGCCGTCAGCTCATACTGCTCCGCCAGCCGGGCCAGCAGGCCCTCCTGCTCCATCGCCAGGCGGGCCTCCTCCACCTCGCCCTGCTGGCACCGGTTCTGCAGCTCGGTCTGGCTCCTGCGCAGGCTACGCAGCTCACGCTCTCGGGCGTTCACCTGCTCCTGCGCCGCCAGCTTGCGCGCCTGCACGCTGTCGCGCTCCTCGGCGAGACCGGCCCGGGACCGGGCCGCCTCATCCGCCTCGGTGCGGGCCGCCTCCAGGTCGGCGGCAAGCTCCTCCAGACGGGCGGCCAGCGCAGCCTGCTCCTGTTCACGCTGCACCCGGTCGGCCAGGAGCCCTGCCCGCTCCGCCTCGGCGCGCCGGCGCTGCGCCTCCACGCCCCGCAGCTGCTCCTGCAGCCCGGCGAGGCGGACCTGCACGTCCGTGAGCTCCTGGCGCCTCCGGGCCAGCGCCTCGTCCCGCTGGCGGCCGTCCGCCGTCAGGCGGCTGACCTCGGCCTCGAGTTCCTCCCGCTCGGCCGCCAGAGCCGCAAGTTCCTCTCGCAGGGCCGCGGCAGCCCCTCGGGCGGCGGAGATCTCCTCCTCGATGGCCGCAGCCTCCTGCGCGTGGGTGTCCAGCAACTGCGCCCAGCGCCGCGCCTCGTCGGCCAGCCGCTGCTCGTCACCCTCGGCCTGGGTGAGGCGGGTCTCCAGGGCACGCAGCCGACCCTCGGCCTCCTGAATGCGCTGGCCCAGGGCCGTCCGCCGCGCCTGCTCGGCCTCGTGGGCGGCCCGCGTCTCCTGCAGCTCGGCCCGCAGAGCCGCCAGCTTGGCCGTCAGCTCCTCCCGCTCCCGCTCGCGGGCCAGCAGGCCAGAACCCTGCCCGCCGGACGCGCCGCCCGTCAACGCACCGCCCGCGGCCAGGAGCTCGCCGTCCAGCGTGACCACGCGGAAGCGCTGCCCGGTCTTCCGGCCCAGCGCCAGCGCGGCATCCAGGTTTTCGGCGATCAGGGTGCGGCCCAGGAGGGAGGCGATGGCGGGCCGGAAACGCTCCTCGAAGCGGACCAGGTCGATGGCTACGCCGAGGATGCCGGGCGCCCCGCGGAACTCGCGCTCCTCGTCCGGCCGGTAGGACTGCGGCCGGATGGTGTTCAGCGGCAGGAACGTCGCCCGGCCTCCGCCCGTGCGCTTCAGGTGCTCGATGGCCGCCTTGGCGCCCACGTCCGTGGCGGTGATCAGGTTCTGCACGGCGCCGCCCAGGGCGACCTCGATCGCCTTCTCGTACTGCGGCTCCGTGCGAAGGACCTCGGCCACGGCCCCCAGGACGTCGGACGCCCAGGGGGCGCCCTTCTCCCGCCCCTGCAGAACCGTGCGGGGGCCGCGCTGGTACCCCTCGAAGCCGCTGATCAACTCCTCAATCGCCCCGAGCCGCGACGCAGACGCCTGAATCTGCTCCCGCAGCTCGGCATGCCGCGACTGCAGCGACTGCAGGCGCCTGTCCGTGGCGTTGCGCTCGGCGGCCAACTCCGCCAGCTCCGCCTGCTGAGCGGCCCGCTGCCGCTCCAGTTCTCTGCGGGCCTCGGCCAGCTCCGCAGTGCGCTCGCTGGTGCGGGCGGCGTCCGACTCCGCCCGCTCCCGCTCGGCCTGAAGGCGCGCCATCCGTCGGGCCGCCTCGTCGGCCGCCCGGTCCGCGGCCTGGGCGCCGTTGCGCTTCTCGGCCTCCAGCTGCAGCACGGCGACGATGCGGTCCTTACGCGCCTCCACCTCGGCCTCTGCTGCCAGACTGGACTGCTCGGCCTCCTTACAGGCGGCCTCCAGGGTCGACAACTCGGCGCAGAGTCGCGCGGCGTCCTGCCGGACGGCGGCCTCCCGCTCCGCCAGGTCAGCCAGCTCGGCCTCCACCTGTGCGAGCCTGACCGCCAGCGCCTCCAGCTCGCGCGCAATGCGGGCCCGGTCGGCCTCTACCGCCTGCCGCTGCTGCTGGGCCAGGGCGAGGCGCCCCTCGGCCCGCTCCTGGCGGCCGGCCGCCTCGGTGAGCTGAACTGACAGCACGCCCAGCTCCTCGTCCAGCGCGGCGACGAGCTGCCGCGCCACCTCTGCGGCCTCCTCGGCGGTCTGCATGCGCTGCACCACGTCCGCCGCCCTCTGAGCGAGGGCGGCGTTCTCAGTCCGCTGCTGCTCCAGCCGGGCCATCACGCCCCGCAGCTGGTGGGCGAGAAGGCCCACGTCCAACCGGGTCAGCTCGCGGTCCAGCTCAGTGTAGAGGCCGGCCTTCTCGGCCTGCTGGGCCAGCGCGTCCATGTTGGCGGTGAGCTCGCCGATGATGTCCGTGATGCGCAGCAGGTTCTGCTCGGTCTCCTGGAGCCGACGCTGGGCCTCGCGCTTTCTCGCCTTGTAGCGGGAGATGCCGGCGGCCTCCTCGAACAGGGCGCGCCGGTCCTCGGGCTTGGAGGAGAGAATCTCGTCGATGCGGCCCTGCCCGATGATGGAGTAGTTCTCCTTGCCCACGCCGGTGTCCAGGAACAGGTCCTGCACATCCTTCAGCCGGCAGGGTACCTGGTTGATGAAGTACTCGCCCTCGCCGGACCGGTCCACACGGCGGGTGATCATGATCTCCGTGAAGTCGAGGGGCAGGGCGCCGTCGCTGTTATCCAGCACCAGCGAGACCTCCGCGAAGCCCATGGCCCGCTTTCCGTCGCTGCCAGCGAAGATGACGTCTGCCATGGAACCGCCCCGCAGCGCCCTGGCCGACTGCTCGCCCAGCACCCAGCGGATCGCATCGGACACGTTGGACTTGCCGGAACCGTTCGGTCCGACAACAGCGGTGATGCCAGGGGTAAACTCCAGCTCCGTCTTTTCCGCGAAGGACTTGAAGCCAAAGATCTCCAAACGCTTCAGGTACAATACTCGCTGCCTCCTCGGTCAAGGAGGGCGCCCGCTTCCCGCGTGTCTGGCGCCTCGTGCGACTGCTCGTATTCGACAGGGAGGCAAAACTCTCCTCTGCACGAGACCAGCCGCCTGCTCTGCCGTGCAGGCGGCTGGTTCATCTGCTCGTTTGCGTTGCTACCGTGGTTCGACGATGAATCGGATTGCTGTGCGCTCCTCGCCTTCGATGGCAATCTCGGCGAAAGCCGGGACGGCCACGAGGTCAATGCCGTTCGGCGCCACGTACCCCCGGGCGATCGCAATCGCCTTTACCGCCTGGTTGACCGCTCCCGCTCCAACAGCCTGAACCTCAGCGCTGCCTTTCTCCCTCAGGACTGCAGCAAGAGCACCTGCTACCGATTTCGGGTTCGACGATGCTGACACCTTTAGTGCTTCCATAACCATTCCCCCCATTACCAGAACAGCGCTGCAAAGAATTTAGAATGCCCTCATTCTCTATTTGATGTCGTTGCCCTTTTTTCCTCTATTGGCGTAAAGATTCCTCTAGGAATATAGCGACAGGTTCGAATACAACGGGTGGGTGCCCGCGCGGACCACCCGGGTGGGCTAGCCCGAGTGGTTCTCGCCCGTCAGCGCCTTCCGCGCAGCCTCCTGCTCGGCCTCCTTCTTGTTGCGGCCCCACCCGGTGCCGAGCAGCGCGCCCTGGTAGTACACCCCCACCTGGAACCGCTTGAGGTGCGCGGGTCCCTCCTCCGTCAGCAGCCGGTACTCGGGGGCAGCTGCTCCCTCGCGCTGCAGCCGCTCCTGCAGCTGCGTCTTGTAGTCCACCCGCACGAGCCCCTGGCGTGCGGCGTCCACCAGCGGCCCCAGCTCGCGCAGCACGAAGCGCTGCGCCGCCTCCAGACCGCCGTCCAGGTACAGGGCGCCCACCACCGCCTCGAAGCCGTCGGAGAGCGTGGAGTCGCGATCCCGCCCCGTCACCGCTTCCCCGCGGCCGAAGCGCATGCGCTGCCCGAGCCCGAGCGCACGGGCGCGGGCGGCCAGCGAAGGCTCACAGACCACGGCGGCCCGAATCCTGGTCAGCTCGCCCTCGGGCAGGTCAGGAAACTTTGCAAAGAGGTGTGCGGCCACCACCATGCCCACCACGCTGTCGCCCAGGAACTCCAGCCGTTCGTTGGCGCGGGCCCTGGGGTGTTCGTTCGCGTAGGTGGTGTGGGTGAGCGCCTCCATGAGCAGGGTCTCGTTCTGAAACTCGTAGCCGAGGGCCTGGGCACACCAGGCGCGCCGTCCCGGGTCCAGCACGGACACGGCCATCCCTCCCGGAGATGAAAAGCCCCGCACCGGCGCTGCAAGGCTGCGCGTCGTTACGGGACTTTGCGTGTACAGTCGGTCCTTCGAAAGCTACCTGTGTTCCTTGATGTAGGCCACCGCAGCGCCGACGGTGGTGAGCTTCTCGGCGTCCTCGTCGGGCACCTCGATCTCGAACTCCTCTTCCAGGGCCATGATCAGTTCCACGATATCCAGGGAGTCGGCGCCGAGATCCTCGATGAACGAGGCCTCCGGGGTCACCTCTTCCTCCTCGACCGACAGCTGGTCGACGATGATCGCCTTCACCTTCTCAAAAATCGGGTCGTTGGACATGGGCGGGTTCACCTCCTCTCAAGGTATCTGCACCGTGTACCGGAAAGTGCTAGTACATGGTCAGGCCACCGTCAACCGCGATGGTCTGCCCGGTGATATACGCTCCCCCGGGACCGGCGAGAAAAACCACCGCCGCGGCGACGTCTTCGGGCCTGCCAAAACGCTCCAGTGGAATCTGCCGCAGGAAGCTCTCCCGCTGCTGCTCATTCAGCTCGAGCAGCATGCCGGCGTCAATGGCCCCCGGGGCCACGCAGTTCACCGTGATGTTCCGGCTGCCCAACTCCCGCGCCACCGACCGGGTGAGCCCGATGAGGCCGGCCTTGGCGGCCGAGTAGTTGGCCTGGCCCGGGTTGCCAGCCAGCCCCGCCACGGACCCGATGTTGATGATACGCCCGCTGCGGGCCTTCATCATGGAACGGGTCACGGCCTTGATGCAGAGGAAGGCGCCCTTCAGGTTGGTGTCGAGCACGCTGTCCCAGTCTGACTCTTTCATGCGCATCAACAGGGTGTCGCGGTTGATGCCGGCGTTGTTCACCAGGATGTCGACCCTGCCGAACCGGTCCAGCGCCGCCTTCACAAGCGCCTCCGCACCCTCGGCCGTCGACACGTCCGCCTGGACAGCCAGCGCCGCAGCCCCCATCTCGCTGAGCCGGCTCACCAGCGCCTCGGCCTTCTCGGCGCTCCGGGCGTAGTTCACCACCACGGCTGCGCCTTCCCGCGCCAGACCCGTTGCGATCGCCTGACCCAGCCCGCCGGTAGCACCGGTAACAATTGCCACCTGATTGGATAGGATCATCTTAGCAGACCCTCCCCAGGGAATCAAGCACCCGAGCCAGCGACGCCGGGTCCTCCACCTGCAGGGCGTTCACGCCTCGGTCGATCTTCCGCAGGAAGCCGGTGAGCGTCCGCGAGGGGCCCACCTCGATGAAGGTGTCCACCCCGTCGGCGATCATGCGCCGCACCGATTCCTCCCAGCGCACCGGCCGGGAGACCTGCTCGATCAGCAGGCGGCGAATCTCGTCGGCCTCCGTGACGTAGTCGGCGGTGACGTTGGCCACCACCGGGATCTGTGCGGAGCGAAGCGGCACCGCGGCCAGGGCCTCGGCCAGCCGCTCGCCGGCCGGCGTGAGCAGCCGGGAGTGGAAGGGTGCGGTCACCGAGAGCCTGACCGCCCTCCCGCCTGCGGCCGCGGCCAGCGCCATGCAGCGCTCCACGGCCGGCGTGTGGCCGGAGACCACCACCTGGCCGGGGCAGTTGTAGTTGGCCCCCTCCACGTGCAGATCGGTCTCCCGGGCGGCCTGTGCGCAGAGTTGGTCCACCTGCTCCGTCGGCAGCCCCAGGATGGCCGCCATCCCCCCCACGCCCAGCGGCACGGCCTCCTGCATGTAGGTGCCCCGCAGCCGCACGAGGGGAACCGCCTCCTCGAAGGTGAGCACACCGGCCGCCACCAGGGCACCGTACTCGCCCAGCGAGAGGCCGGCGGCCACGTCGGGCCTGATGCCCTGCTCCGCGAGGAGCTCCATGCAGGCCACCGAGAGCGCCAGCACGGCTGGCTGCTGATTCGCCGTCTTCTTCAGTTCCTCTTCCGGCCCTTCCCAGCAGAGCCGCGTCAGGTCGAAGCCAACCAACTCGTTCAACTGCTGGAAGCGTCGGGCGACGGCAGGGTACTGCCGGGCCAACTCGAGGCCCATCCCCACATACTGGGCGCCCTGCCCGGGGAAGAGGAAGCCAATCTTCGCCATACCCAAATAGCCTCTCTCTTGATGTGTTCGCTCTGATTATCGACCAGCAGGGCGCCGGCCTAGTCAACCTCGTGGAAGATAATACCCAGGGCGCCGGGACCGGCGTGGCACGCCACCACGGCCCCCAGGTCCCCCACCAGATACTCCTCCACCTGGTAGTAGCGCTTGACCTCCTCGCCCCACGCCCGGGCCTCGTCGGGCGACTGGGCGTGGACGATGGCCAGCCGGATGCGCCGGCCCGGCGGCACCCGCTGCTGCATGATCTCCTGGGCCCGTGCCAGCACCCGGGAGCGACCGCGGACCTTGTCGGCGGGGGCCACCACGCCCTCCTTGTCGACCTGGAGGATCAGCTTGAGGCCCAGGAGCGAGCCCAGCAGGGCGGCCGCCTTTCCGATGCGGCCGTTGCGCTGCAGAAACTCCAGCGTGTCGATGGTGAAGAGGATGTTCATCCGGTCGCAGGTCGCCTGCGCCCAGCTGACGATCTCTTCCCGGCTCTTCCCCTCCCGGGCCATGCGGGCCGCGCCGGTCACCACCAGGCCGAGCCCCAGCGACACCGACCGGGTGTCGATCACGCTGATGCCGGCCTCCGGCAGCATCTGCGCGGCAATCTGTGCCGACTGGGACGTGCCGGACATCCGGGACGAGATGTGAATGGAGATGATCTCGTCGCCGGCCTCGTGGATGCGCCGGTAGCGCTCCAGGAAGTCGCCGGGGGCAGGGTTGGCCGTGCTCGGGTGGTGGGGGCTCTGCCTGAGCTTGGCCCAAAAGGCGGCTGAGTCCAGGTTCACGCCGTCGAGGTAAGACTCCGGGCCGAAGTTCACGGTGAGCGGCACCACCTCGATGCCGTACTCCTCGCAGAGGGCCTTCGGCAGGTCAGCAGTGCTGTCGGTGACGATGCGGATCCCCATCTCCGGTCCTCCCCCTTTGCTCCGTCTGTCCCGGCGCCAGGTCTCTACGCCGCGCCGGGGTTCCCCCCTCTGTCTCTACCGACCCCAGCGCAGCGCCAGGGCGCCCCACACGAGTCCAGCCCCGAACGAGACGCAGACCACGCGGTCGCCGTCGTGCAGCCGCCCCTGCTCCAACGCCTCCGCCAGGGCAACGGGAATCGAGGCGGACGAGGTGTTGCCGTACCGGTCGAGGTTCACCACCACCCGCTCCGTCGGGATGGCCAGGCGCTTCACCGCGCTGTCGATGATGCGGGTGTTGGCCTGGTGCGGCACGAGCAGGTCGATGTCATCCACGGTGAACCCGGCCTTCTCGGTCACCTGAAGCGTCGCCTCGTTCATCACCCGCACGGCGAACTTGAACACCTCGGGGCCGTTCATCTGCACGTAGTGCAGCCCCCGGGCCACGGTCTCGGCCGATGTGGGCATGCGCGACCCGCCCGCCGGGATGTGAAGGTGGCAGGCCCCCGCCCCCTCGGAGCCGAGCACGGAGGCGAGAATGCCCCGCCCCTGGGCGACCGGCTGGAGCACCGCGGCCCCGGCCGCGTCGCCGAAGAGCACGCAGGTGCTGCGGTCCTTCCAGTTCACCACCTTGGAGAGCAGTTCCACGCCGATCACCAGGGCACAGTTGTACAGCCCCGTGGCAATCGACTGCTGCGCCATCACGACGCCGTACACCCAGCCCGGGCAGGCGGCCGAGAGGTCGAAGGCCGCGGCGCGGTGGGCGCCGATGGCGTCCTGCACGAGGACCGCCGTGGCCGGGAACGGCATGTCGGGAGTTACCGTTGCGCAGATGATCAGGTCCACCTGGTCGGGCGTGACCCCGGCCTGCGCCATGGCCTTCCGGGCCGCCCGGATCGCGTAGTCGGAGCTGGCCTCGTCAGGGGCGGCAATCCGCCGCTCCCGGATGCCGGTGCGCGTCCGAATCCATTCATCGGAGGTCTCCACCATCCGTTCCAGCTCCTGGTTGGTGAGGACCCGTTCGGGCACCGCCGAGCCGATCCCGGTGATGCCAACGGGGCGCAGACTCATCCTGGGGACTCCCCCTTGTCACTGGGTTTGTGTGCAGGCAGCTTGGCAACAGCGTCGGCCAGCCGACCGATCACGTTGCCCTCCAGGGCGAGTTTCATCACCCGGATGCCGCTTGTGATCGCGTGCGCATTGGACGAGCCGTGGCACTTGACCACCGGAGCCTTGAGCCCCAGCAGCAGGGCGCCGCCGTACTCGGTGTAGTCGAACCGCTTGGCCATCTGCTTCAGGCCCGGCTTGGCCAGCGCCGCGCCGATCGTCGTGATGGGCGTCGCCGTGAGCGCCTGCTTCATGGCCTTGAACAGGGCCATGGCCACGCCCTCGTAGGTCTTGAGCAGCACGTTTCCGGGGAAGCCGTCGGCCACCACCACGTCGGCGCCGCCGAAAGGCACGTCACGCGCCTCGATGTTGCCGATGAAGTGGATGGCGTCCAGTTCTTTCAGCAGCGGGTAGGTGGCCTTCGTCAGGGCGTTGCCCTTCTCGGCCTCGGCGCCGTTGTTCAGCAGCGCCACCCGGGGCCGCTCCAGGCCCAGGATCTGCCGGGCATAGATGTCGCCCATCAGGGCGAACTGCACCAGCCACTCCGGCCGGGCGTCAGGCGTGGCGCCCACGTCCAGCATGAAGACGGGCTGCTCCACGGTGGGCATGATCGTTCCCAGGGCCGGCCGGTCGATGCCCTTCATCCGGCCGATGCCCAGCGTGCCGACCACCACCAGGGCGCCGGTGGAGCCGGCGCTGAGCAGGGCGTCGGCCTGCCCCTCCTTCACCAGCCGGGCTGCGACGGTGAGCGAGGCGTCCTTCTTGGAGCGGACGGCCTTCGTGGGCTCCTCGTCGGGCGTGATCACCTCGGTGGTGTGCATGACCTCCACGTTGGAGGGAAGGCCACCGGCCTTCTGCGCCTCCGCCCGGATGCGCTGCTCGTCTCCCACCAGCACGAACCGGAGCCCCGTCCACTCCCGGGCGGCGGCAATGGTGCCGGCCACCTCCGGAGCGGGAGCGGCGTCGCTGCCCATGGCGTCTACTGCGATGCGAAAGCTCATTCGTTAGCGCCTCCCGTCACCCGGGCCGGGTCCACCGCAAACACGGAGAACTTGCCGCGGAATACGTTTTCGGTGCCCACACGGGTCTCCACCAGCACCACGTGCTGGTTCCGCCGCCGGCGGATTACCTCGCCCTTCGCCACCAGCTTCTCGCCGACCGTCACCGGCCGCTTGAACTTCACGTTGGCCAGGCCTGTCAGCACCACGTCTGCGTCGATGAGGGCGATGGCCAGCGACTCGGCCTGGGCGAAGATGTACTGCCCCCGCACCACCCGGCTCCGCTCGAAGACCATGTCCTCTGTGGTCTCGAGGATCGAGATGCCCCGCTCGCCCAGGGTGATGTCGATCAGCTCGCCGACGATCTCCTTGGAACCCATGGACTTCACGATCCCATAGGTGCGCTCGGCCACCGACTTGGTGCGCTCCCTCAGTTCGGGAATGCCCAGGGCCAGCCTGTCGAGCCGGATCGTCTGGATGCTGACGCCGAAGATGTGCGCCAGTTCCTCATCGCTGAGGAAGGGGTTGTCGCGTATCTTCTCCCGGAGCGCCGCCTGCCGGTCCCGCTTCTTGAGCCCGGAGTTCACGGAAGAACACCTCGCCTTTCTCACGCCGCTGCTGGTGCTGGTTGTGGATGGCACCTGTCCGGCCACCCGCTCATAATCGTTGCTGTGTCATGCCGCTTCTAAAACGAGGTTTTAGGATCTGGTGATAATTATAGCCATTGGGAGTTGGGCTGGCAATAGTCACCTGCGGCGGGCTGTGGCTTGATATCCACTGCCACTTCGGACGGGCCATGTCGAAGTCCGTATCGGCGAACGGGGTTCACGCCATGCTCCAGTCTTCATCGAACCCGCCCGGACAGATACGTGAGACGGATTGCCACTTCGGTCTCGCGCCAAGTGGTAATCCGTCGCAGTTCGCTGTTGAAACCGTCGAAGACCGGCGGTCTCATCAGGGTTGCCGTACCTCCACGTACCCGGTGATCTCCTCACGCCCTACCTCCTTGCGGATGCGGTACCAGCCCGGTTCCAGCGATCCGGGCAGCAGGTGGGGCTCCGGACCCGGGCCAGGAAGGCCAACTTTGCCGACGATGTGCGGGCCATAGATCCGGTTCTGGGGCGGGGACTCGCCTTGGCCAGTGAAGAGGATGAAGCGCGGCGACGTTGACGAGGTCGGCCCGCCGCGGGTTCGGCGGGCTGTGCGGGGTGAACCGGGCGTTGCGCCGTGTGATGGAGACGTCTGGCCTCACCCTGGCCCGGGTCTTCTGGGAGGACTGGGAAGACCCGCTTCCGGGCCGCGAGGAAGGCGAGGTCGAGTATGCTCTGACCCGGGCGGAGTGGCAGCGCCAGGCGGAGGGTCTGGAAGCCGCAACCTGAAGCGACCGGACCCCGGCCGTGGAACGTCGATACTGATGGGGGTGATGGCTCCGGTCCGCTTCAGGTCCCGCGCGGCTCCTGCGGACGCGGGCCGGCAAGAACGCAGTCCGGGCAGCCCCAAAGGGCTGCCCGGACTGCGGGAACAGACTGACAGAGACAGGGCCGACCCTGTCTCTGCCTGAAGCTTCCGTATTACTGCGCGGCCTCGGTCTCCTTGTTGATGACCTGCCGGCCCTGGTAGTACCCGCAGGTGGGGCACACCCGGTGCGGCAACGTCGGGGCCTTGCAGTTCGGGCACGGGATCAGGTTCGGCGCCACGAGGCGGAAGTTGTGAGCGCGCCGGGAGTCCCTACGGGCCTTGGACATCTTTTTCTTCGGAACCGCCATGCTACTTTACACCCCTTTCACATCTCCGTCAGTTCACATGACGGACCCGAGACCCGGTCCCGGGGGGAATTCTTAGGATTGGGAATCCGGCTTGCGAAGCAGATCCTTCAGCACCGCCAGCCGGGGGTCGACATGCTCATCGGTGCGGTCGCAGGCGCACGGCCCCTCGTTCAGGTTCGCCCCGCACCGCGGACAGAGCCCCTTGCAGTCCTCGCTGCAGAGCGGCTTCATCGGCAGGGCGAGCAGGATGTTGTCCCGGAGCGGGTCCGTCAGGTCGATCTCGTCGCCGGTGTAGAACGAGACCGTTCGACCGGTGTCTTCATCCTCCTGAACCGCCGGGTCGCCCTCGCCGGGCTCCCCTTCGACGAACTCCTCGTCGAAAGAGACCTCCAGCGGCTCCATGTACCGGCCGAGACAGCGGCTGCAGCTCAACTCGGCCTCACCGGTCAGGCTCGCCTGGACCAGCAGGCGCTTGCCCAGGTTCCAGATCTCGGCGGTGCCGGTGAAGGGCCGGTCGAACCGGGCCTCCTGACCGCCGAACTCGATGGGCTCAAGGCTGACCGAGAGGTCGATCTTCTTGTGTAGGCCCGTCTCCTGCTTGATGTCAGACACGTCAATCCGCACAGGCAACCACCTCGATCCCTGGCCCCGCACCCGGGCGTGCTGCGCGGGCACAAGCAGTATTATATCGATGGAGCCGTTTTCTTGTCAATAAACCGCACTCATCCACAAGCCGTGGAAACGCATCGCACCGCATACTCTCTGCGAAAACGTCCGACCCTATCCAGGATCCGACCGGAGCCATCCGAGTGCCTCCCGCACGTGCTCCACCGGTACCACCTGGATGCGAGTGGCCACCGCCGCGGCGTCAGCATAGTTGCCCGCGGGAACGAACATCAGCTCGGCGCCGGCGGCCTCTGCCGTGTAGACCTTCTGCTGCACGCCGCCGATCACGCCGACGCTGCCGTCGGGCTCGATGGTGCCCGTCCCGGCCACCACCCGATCGGTGAGGCCGCCCGGCGTCAACTGGTCCACGATCTGCAGCGTGAACATCAGGCCGGCGGAGGGGCCGAAGATGGAGCCGGACCGGATCTCGACCGGCAGCGCGTCGTCGTCGAACTCCAGCTCGTCCTGGACGGTGATGCCAAGCACGGCCGTGCCTTCCCGGCCCGCCTCGGACGACGCCCGGGTAGGCAGGACGAGCGTCAGCTCGACGCGGTTGCGCAGCAGAGCGGCCTCAACTTCTGCGCCCCCCGGATACTGCGACAGGCAGGCCCGCAGCGCCGAGACGCTGTCCACCGGCTCGCCGCCGATAGCCGTGATCACATCGCCGGCCTGCAGGATGCCCCGCACCGGGCTGTCGGCCAGAATCCCGGCCACCCGTGCGCCAACCGCGCGCACGCCCTCGCCGAAGCCCAGCAGTTCGAACGCCACCGCCTGCGCGGTGCGCTGGCTGTCCTCCATCAACTGCTGGCTCCAGTCGAGGTACTCGGCGTAGGTCTCAAAGCTGCCGAGGTACTCCTCCTTTGTCTCGAGCACGGCCCGGCTGTCCAGCTGGGCGTAGAGATACCAGAAGAGGTTGGCGGGCTGAGTGTTCACCACCAGCATGTAGAGGCGCCCCCGATGGGGGCTTCCATTCTCCACCGCCACCAGCCGGCTCGTGTCGATGGCGGCGCCGGGGGCGGTCACGTAGTAGTCCGTCGGGGTGTAGACCAACACAGCGCCCAAAATGGCAACAAGGCCCGACAGCAGGAAGAGCCGCCGAACCCATGCATCCAGCTGGCGAAACCACAGGACGACCACCCGCAAAGGGCTCCCCCCTCGCCCGCTAGAGCTGATTCTGCAGTTCCTCCCGCGCCTTGCGCACCGCCATGGCCGCCCTCTGGGTGTCGGCTGCGATGCGCTCGAGGTCGGGCTGGGTACGGGCGAACAGCTCGTCGGCCCACTCGAGGGCGTTCTGCCGGATCTCCCGCGCGACCCGCTTGGCCTGGTCGATCAACTCGTCGGCCTGTGACTGGGCCTCCTTGGTGACGGCTGCCTCGCTGGTGAGCTGTGCTGCCAGCGCCCGGGCCTCGCGGATGATCTGCTCCGCCTGTTCCCGGGTCTCCTGCAGAACCGACTCCCGATCCCGGGCGATGCGGTTGGCTTCCCTGAGCTCCTGCGGCAGCACGTCACGCATCTGGTCGACCAGCGAGAGCAGCTCGTCGGGATCCATGAGGATCTTTCCGGTGAGCGGCACCCGCGTGGCCTGCGAGACCAGCTCCTCCAGGCGGTCAATCAAGGCCATGATCTCCATGGCGAACCCTCCCAGATTCAGGCTTGTGGCTTCGAAAACTTCTCCTTCAGCCGCTCCGCGGTGGACGGCGGCACCAGCCCGGTCGTCGGCCGCCCGAAGTAAGCCAACTCCCGCACGATGCTCGATGACAGGTGTGCGTACTCAATGCGGCTCATGAGGAAGCAAGTCTCAATGCGATCGTCCAGCTGCTTGTTGACAGCGCCCATCTGCCACTCGTACTCAAAATCCTGAATCGGCCGCAGCCCCTTCACGATGACCTGGCAGCCCTGCTGGCGCGCAAACTCCACCAGCAGGCCGTCGGCAGCGGCCACCGAGACGTTGGGAATGTGCTGCGTAGCTTCCCGAAGCATCTGCACCCGCTCCTCCACGGTGAAGAGCGGCGCCTTGCGCGGGTTGGTCAGGACGGCGACCACCACCTCATCAAAGGTGCGGGCCGCCCGCTCAATGATATCGAGATGCCCCAGCGTCACGGGATCAAAGCTCCCGGGACAGACTGCCTTCGTCACGAGTGTTGCCCCCCGGCGTCTTGGGTCTGGGTCCGAAAGATCGATAACACAGTCTCACCTACCACTACTTCCCTGACCTTGTGCAGACCTCCTGCCGCGACGGGCACGGGATCCTTGCCGTGATGCTCGCAGATCACCCAGCCGTCGTCCGCCAGCAGGCCTTGGGCATCGATGCCGGCCAGCGCCTCCGGAACCAGCCCCTGCCCATAGGGCGGGTCCACGAAAATCAGGTCGAACCGGCGTCCGCGATGCCCCAGGTCAACCAGCGCCGCACGGGCATCCCTGCGCAGCAGTTCCGCCCGCTCCCGCAGCCCGGTCGCCTGCAGGTTCTCCTCGACCACGCGCAGGTGCGCAGACTGCAGGTCGACGAAGACGCAGCAGCTGGCCCCGCGGCTCAGCGCCTCGATGCCCACGGCCCCGGACCCGGCGAACAGGTCGAGGAAGTGAGCTTCCACCACCCGGGGACCGATGATGTTGAACAGCGTCCCCTTCACCCGGTCGCTGGTGGGCCGGATGTCCCGACCCTTCACCGTCTTCAACGGCCGGCCCTTGGCCGACCCTGTGATTACGCGCACAGCGCCTCACCTTTCGCTCTTCTTCCCCGAAATCGCCCGCATCATCCAGTATAGCCCCAGCCGAAGTGGGTACCCTAAAGACCAGTGAGAGCCGATGCCGATCGAGCGGTAACCACCCCTCAGGTTGGGCTCTTTCTCCGTTCCGTTTCCTCTCCCACTTCTCCTCTTGGGCAGTCCGCATGGGCTGCCCCCTTTCTTGCTTCAAATGGGGAGGGGGCGTCTTCCCCCTCCCCACCGCAGACCGGAGCGAACGGTTTTCCGGCTAGGGCAACACCCAGACCTTGCGGGGCTGAAGCCCGAAGTGCAGGGCGTCGGAAACCGAGGCCCACGAGAACAGGTCGATGCGGTTTCCCCTGATGGCCCCGCCGGTGTCGACGGCGACGGCGTATCCATACCCCTCCACGTAGAGCAGGGTGCCCAGCGGGATCACGTTCGGGTCCACAGCCACAGCGCCGGTGCGGACGGAGACTCCCGTGCGGGTGACCGTCCCCACACCGGCCTCACCGGTGGTGTAGACGGAGGCGGTCATATCCAGCGCGTCGCGGTAGACCACCTGGTGCCCGTCTATGAACACCGCGGGCAGGGCCGTCGGGTCAAGGAGCACCCGCTGGATGAGCGCGGCGGCTTCGGCCCGGCTGGCATAGACGGTGGGGCGGAGGGTTCCGTCGGGGAACCCGTTCACCAGCCCCTGGCTCAGCGCGTAGGCGTAGGTCGGACGCCTGTCCCAGGCGATGTCCTTCCAGTCCGTGTATGCGCGCAGGATCCCGTTGATCAGGTCCCGGTCCTGGGAGTGCGCCGCCCAGCGCTGACCGATCGCCCGCACGATGCCGTCCACCAGCTCTTCCCTGGTCATCGGATTGCCGGGACGGAAGTACGCACCGTCTGCGGGATCGAGGATGGCCAGGCGGTAACCGAACTCCACGTAGGGGGCGTGCCACTCCCCGCAGGCGACGTCCGGGAAGATCGCCTCGCACTTGCCGGCTGTGTCGATGCGGCGGGCGGTGAGCAGCATCTTGAGGAACTCGGCCCGGGTCACGGTCTCGTCGGGACGGAAGCTTCCCTCGGGCGACCCGTGGATCACCCCGGCTTCCACCAGCCGCGCCACCTCGGGGTACGCCCAGTGGTCCGCCGTCAGGTCGGCAAACGGCGCAGGCACAACTTCAGAGCCGGACTCGGCCTCGGTCCCGGGATCAAGGTCGGCGCGGGACTCAGCCTCGGAAGGAGCGGAGTCGGGAGGAGGCGAGGAAGGCTGCTGCAGGTCACTCACCAGGGACGGCTCAGCTGTGGCGGCCTGCCCTGGCTCGGCGGCGGACGCGGGAGCGCTGCAGGCCATCACCAGGAGGGCAGCTGCAGCGGCGGACATCCATCTCTTGTACATGTCTTCCTCCTTCATCCGGGACGGGATGAGGGAGGAATTCAACGTGCAACTCCATGATCCTTCTAAAGTTGTATTATCGCACCACCCGGCAGTAGAAGAGGCGCTCCACGATGGGTCTGCGGCCCGAACGGCCGGCCCCGTTGCCGAAGATGGCGTACTCCCTGGTGAACAGTTCGACGGGCCCGCGCCGCTCCAGCGCCGCCCAGATCACCTCGTCGGGCACGATCCCTTCATTGTTATAGGAGAGCAGGATATGCCGGGCCCTGGCCCGCTCAATCAGCCGGGTCAGGTGCTGGCCGGCCGTCGCCTTGCGGGAGTAGGCCGACTTGAGGTGGTCGCGCGCAAACTTGCGGGTCTTGCCGTGCAGGCGCGGTTTCTGCCAGCGGGCGATGTTCTCCAGCACATGGTAGTTGTCGATGTACTGCCGCCCGTTGTACGGCGGGTCCAGGTAGAGCACGTCGGCCTCGATCTCGTCGATCAACGCATCGGCGTCGGCGCAGAGCACCCGGTTCGCGTCCGACTCCACCACCTGGGGCAGACCTAACTCGAGCGGCTTGTACACCGAGGCGTCCACCAGGTGCGTCCCGTCCTCGTGGTAGGGCTCGTGACCGAGGTGCTTCAGGAAGGCATCGTACTGGCCGCAGGTGTTGGCCACCTTGTCCGCCGCGTACAGCAGGCTCGTGAGCAGCACCGCCTCCTCCTGCTCGCCGATGTCCCCCTGGGCCCGCCAGGCGGCGATCTGCTCCCGGATTGCGTCGATGCGCCCGGCATTCTCAGGCGTGAAGTAGGTGCCGCCGAACTCGGCGAAGCAGTAGCCCTCAACCGGGGGCAGCCGGTCCAAGTCGGCGAGGAGTCCGGAGAGGCGCGCCCAGTCCACCTCCCCCGGCCGTCCGCCCAGGAAGCAGCGGGCGGCCACATAGTTGTGGTAGAGGTGGTCAGACGCCGTGACGGCAAAGCCCCGCGCCGCGAAGTGGTAGGCCACCACCGCACTGCCGGTGAACGGATCGGCCAGCGAGCGCGCCTCAGGCGCCCGCTCCTCCACCACCCCGGCGATGAAGGAGAGCAGGTTCTGCTTGCTGCCGATGAACTTCCGGTTCTGCACCCACAGCGGCTTCAGGCGAACCTCGGGTGCGCTTGCCGACACGGCGAACCTCCTCTCCTAAGGCTTGCGAAGGACCAGGATGTTCTGGTGGATCATCGAGGGGATGAACTCGTAGCGGTAACCGTACACGTGCAGCGGCTTGGCCACGTCGTACCAGATCAGGTTGGCCTTCAGCACCAGCCCAAGACCCTCCAGCAGTTCGGCCAGCTGGGCGGAGAGCATGTGGTACCGGCCCGAGTGGTACATGTCGCCGATGAAGACCACCAGGTACCGCCGGGGGCGCAGGAGGCGCACCGCCTCGCTGAAGACGGCCCGCATCGTCGCCAGCCACTCCTCGCGGCCCTCCAGGCCGGTCACGTCGGTCTCGGTCTCGCCGGCTGCGAAGGGCGAGAGCTTGGACTGCCTGCGCTCGCTGGCAGGACTGCCCGCCCGTTTGAACTTGCCGGTGGAACGGCGCCGCCGGTCCATGTTCCAATAGGGCACGTCGGTGAGGACCAGGTCGAAGGTGCCGTCGGCCATGCCCTTGAGCACGGCGCGGCTGTCGCCGCAGATTGTCTCCTGCTCTTCCAGCCCTTCCAGCCGGCAGACCTCCCGGTAGATCTCGACCCACCTGGGGTTGATCTCCACCCCCAGCGCGTGTCGTTCGGTCAGCGACGCGCCGATCAGCGTTCCGCCGACCCCCATGAACGGGTCCAGCACCCGCTCCCCGGCCTTGGTGAAGGTCCGGATCAGGTCCGCACACAGCTCGGGCGGCTTCTGCCCCCCGTGCTGACTGCGGAGCGAAAACTGGAAAGAGGGAGGAAAACTCTTGCTGATCACCGAGCGCGTGGCAAAGACCCACTCCTTGCCCGTCAGGTCGTTGAGCCGGTTGTCGCGGTGGTAGATGCCCCGCTCGCCCATGTCGATGTGCTGCGGCTTCAGCCCGTTCCGGATCTCCTCCACGGCGGCCTGCACCCCCCTGCTTCCATGCTGCCTACTACTATAGCCGAACCAAACAATGGCGTAAAGAAAGGGGGGCTGGGTTGCTCCGGTCACTCAGCCTGGGACCGGGAGTCCTGTGTAGCCTCCCAATGCACCTTCCTGTTCCCCGAACGGTTCGTCGGGTAGCCTTCTGATGGAACGGCGAGGTGCTTTGGGGTAAGGCCTTACTCAGAAGACTACATAGATACTTGATTCCATATCTGTCATGTTTCGTTGTATGGTAAAGTATATGATTAGAACAGTTGTGTTTTTATGTTATCTGAACGGGAGGGGATTCATCATCATCCGCGTCAGGATCCGCACCAAGTTGGTCGCTGGGTTCACAGTTGTGGCTGCACTCATCACTGTTGTTGAACTGTACCTCGGCTTCGCGCTCCAGAACGTCGCCGCTGAGTACACAGTCGTCGTGGAAGGGCTCCAGCCTGCCAGCAATCTCATGTCAGACATCATGGCCGGTCTTTATGATGAGAGCGCCGGGGTGCGGGCGTACCTGCTATACGGCGAGGAGTCCTTCGCGTCGCAGTTTGAGGAAGCCGACAAGCGCATCGACCAGCAGATCACATCCGTGCTGGGGCTGCTCGAAGATGACAGCCAGAAGGAGATTGTCAACCAGATCGATGACCTTCGCCGGGCGTACGCCCGGGAGATCGCCTCGGCCATCGCCCTTGCAAGGTCCGGCAAGCTTGACGAGGCCAAGCAGAAGACCGAAGACGCCCTCCCGCTCACTCTGGACGCCAAGTCCCTCGCTGCGGACCTTAACGAACGCATCGACGCCCTCGTCGTGGTGGAAACGACCGATGCGATGGACAAGGCGAAGCGCTCAGCCTTCCTCTCCTACTCTGCGACGGGTGTCGCACTGACCGTCGCACTGCTGCTCGGCTGGTTCCTGGCGCGCCAGATCGCCCGCCCCGTTCAGGAGACGGCAGCCATCGCCCTCCGGGTCGCCTCCGGCGACCTGACGGTGCCAGAACTCGTGGTGCACAGCCGCGACGAGGTCGGCGAGATGGCCCGGTCGTTCAACAGCATGGTCGTCAACCTCCGGGGGATCATGCAGCGGCTCGCGGCCAACAGCGATGAGCTCAACCGGTCAGCGGCGCAGCTCTCCACTGCGGCGGGGCAGTCCGCACAGGCAGCCCAGGAGGTGGCCGGCGGGATCTCCCACGTGGCTGCCGGATCGCAGGACGAGGTCCGGTCGCTGGCGGCGGTCAACGAGGCCATGCAGGAGCTGGACCAGGCCATCCACCAGATTGCGAGAGGCGCCACCTCCTCTGCGGACGAGGTTCAGGACGCAGTTGTGAAGCTGAACGAGGTCATCCGTGCGGTGGACGCGATGGCCGGCAACACATCCGCCGTGGCCGTCCAGGCAAACGCGGCGGCCAGCGCGGCGCGCAGCGGGTCCGAAGTGGTTGACCAGACCCTCGAAGCCATGAACCGGATCAAGGAGGCCACCCGGGAGTCTTCGGAGCGGATCCATTCCCTCGGCGGGCTCTCCGCGCAGATCGGTGCGATCACGGAGACCATATCGGGCATCGCCGACCAGACGAACCTTCTGGCCCTCAACGCGGCCATCGAGGCCGCGCGGGCCGGCGAACACGGCCGCGGGTTCGCCGTGGTTGCGGAGGAGGTCCGCAAGCTCGCCGAACGTTCCGCCGGCTCGGCCAAGGAGATCGCGGCCCTGATCACGCAGATTCAGGAAGGAACCGCAGAGGCCGTGCGTTCGATGGAACAGGCCTCGCAGGCGGTGGATGTGGGCGACCGCCTGGCCGGAGAGGCGGGCCAGACCCTGCAGACAGTGCTGCAGTCCGTGACAGCGGCTGCCGTCCGAGTGGGCGAGATCGGCAAGATGGCCAGCGACGTGGACCAGAGCGCCCGCCAGGTGGCGGAGACGTTCAACACCCTCGCGGCCACCACCGAGGAAAACCTGGCCGCGACGGAGCAAATGGCGTCCAGTGCACGCACCGTGGTGGACCAGGCCTCCGGGATCTCTGCCTCGGCCCAGGAAAATGCTGCCGCCGCAGAGGAGGTTTCGGCCGCGGTGGAGGAACTCACCGCTGTGTCAGATTCGGTCTCAGAGGCAGCACAGAACCTGAACACCATCGCACAGGGGCTGCAGGAACAGGTGCGCGGCTTCAAGCTCTGAGGTATGGCAGGGAATGCCGTCGGAGAGAATAGCCGATGGTGCGACCCACCGATCCGGGAGGGAGATTCGTGCAAGCCTGGGAACCCCTGAACCCGTTTACGGACCTGGCCCTGGAGGCGACGGCGGCCGCCCGCGGCGACGCCCACACGGAGATACCGGGCGTGATGATGCGGGAGGAGCGGTACGAAAACGCCACCGTCTCCTGGGTCGAGGTGCTGGACCAGGTCGGCGAGCAGATGATCGGCAAGCCGATCGGCAACTACGTCACCATCGACGCGCCCGAACTGCGCCGGCGCAACCGGGACCTGCAGGAGCAGGTGGGCAAGGTGCTGGTGGAGCAGCTCGACAAGCTGCTGGATCTGAAGGAGAACGACACCGTCCTGGTCGTTGGCCTCGGAAACTGGAACGCGACCCCCGACGCCCTTGGGCCGCGGGTGACGGGCAAGCTGCTGGTGACCCGGCACCTGCGGGACTACGTGCCGACGGACGTGGCGGGCGGGCTGCGGGCGGTGGCCGCCATCTCACCCGGCGTGCTGGGCATCACCGGCATTGAGACGGCCGAGGTGATCCACGGGATCGTGGAGCGCATCAACCCGGCGGTGGTGATCTGCATCGACGCCCTGGCCGCCCGGTCAGTGGAGCGGATCGGCACCACCATCCAGATCGCCGACACAGGCATCCAGCCCGGCGGCGGCATCGGCAACAAGCGCCAGGCGCTGAACAAGCAGACCCTGGGCGTACCGGTGATCGCCATCGGGGTACCCACCGTCGTCCACGCCGCCACGATCGTGCAGGATGCTTTCGAGGCCATGGCGGGCAGTTTCGCCGACACCAAGCCCTTCTTCCAGCTCTTCCGGTCGCCCGAATCGCGGCGGCAGCTGCTGAACGAGGTGCTCTCCCCCACAGTGGGCGAGCTGGTGGTCACCCCCAAGGAGATCGACGACCTGACCGAGGACATGGCCAAGCTCATCGCCGGCAGCCTTAACGCGGTGCTCCACACCAGCGTGACGGCGCAGGATCTGCTCCGCCACATCAACTGAAGAGGCAGGGGCGGCGACCCGCTCCTGCCTCACCTTCGGGCCTGCGGTCAGAACTGCCGGGTGCTTCCGCCCGACAGCTGCGACTCGGCCAGGGCGATCATCTTCTTCACCATGTACCCGCCGACCGAGCCGTTGACCCGGCTGGGCAGGTCGCCCTTGTACTGCTGGTCGTAGTTCTGCAGTCCGAGCTCGGCGGCTGTCTGCTGCTTCAGCTGCTCCAGGGCGGCCCGGGCCTGAGAGACCAGGATCTGGTTGCTGTTGCTTCCGCCGCCACCGCCGCCACCCGTCTGGAAGCCCGTCGTGTCGGTCGTCCCGGTGCCAAAGACGTTCGCCATGCTGACTGCTCCTCCTCTTGCTGGTCAGAAAGTCGTTACCGGATGGTGCCCGTGCCGCCCGCCAGCTGCTGCTCGGCCAGGGCGATCATCTTCTTCACCATGTACCCGCCGACGGAACCGTTCACCCGGCTGGGCAGGTCGCCCTTGTACTGCTGGGCGTAGTTCGCAATGCCAAGCTCGTTGGCCGTCTCGATCTTCATCTGCTCCAGTGCGGCGCGGGCCTGCGAAACGAGAACCGAGTTGCTGCTGCTGTTGTTGGTAGCCATGGTTCTGCGCCTCCTTGTTATGTTGTTGCCTGTAATCTGCAACGAACCGGTCAACCTCATGCAAGGAATCTGTTGCCAGGGGCGCGCCGCCGCCGTTCCGCCGGGCTGATCGAACGGACCGACAGCGCCGGTCGGCCCGGTGTGGGGTGACCCCTCAGAACGCGCAGCCGCCGCAGCGGGCTTTCCGCTGCGGCGGCTGCGACGTTCTCGGGCAAGCGGTCGGTCAGGGGTCTGGGAGCACCTGCTGTCTACTTCCTGCCGTTTCCGGGCTTCTTCCCCTTGCCGTTCTTCTGCCCGTTGCCGGGCTTCCAGTTGCGGTCGTCTTCTTCGTCGTCTCTACCATCATCGTCATCATCGTCGTCGACATCTTCCTGGTCCCACCAGTCGCGATCCCAGCGCTCGCTGCGATCGCCCTGGCCGAACAGGTCGAGCAGTTCCTCGGCAGCGTCGGGGTGGACAAACTTGCCGCTGAACTTCTGAACGTGCTTGGCGAAGGAGCACCAGTTGCCGTTCATCGCCTTGGCCTTCAGGGCGTTGAACTGGCCGTGGTGGATCCGGGGCTGCCACTTGTCCAGCGTCTTCAGTACCTTCTGCCTGAAGGCCTCGTCGCGGGACGGGGCATCGGCATCGTCGCCCTCCTCGTCCGTTGCCTCCACCACGGTGAAGGCGACGGAGGCGCTCTCCTTGTTCCCGGCACGGTCGACGGCCGTCACGGACAGCACGTGCTCCCCCTCGGCCAGCTCCGCCAGGTTGATCGCCGACTGGGTCAGCTGCACACCGTCAAGGCTCACCACAACGCCGTCCCGGGCAACGCCGGCCAGTGCGTCCCGCACGCTGTACGACACCGATACCTCGCCCTCGGCCACGTACTCCTCGCCATCCGCCGGCGAGGTGATGCGGATGGTCGGCTTCGTCTGGTCAACGGTGAAGATGACGGTGGCAGAGGGCTCGCTGACGGCCTGGTCGTAGCGTGCCGTCACGCAGTACGACCAGATGCCCTCGCCGGACACGGTATCGCTGAAGTCGAGGTCCGTGGCGGCCGTGGTGCCGATAAGAACGAACTCGCCGTCACCCTCGGCCCGGTACACGTTGTAGCTTGTCACGCCGTCTGCCTCAGCAGCCTGCCACGCAAAGGAGACCGTGCGGCTGGCGGTGGCGGAGGACTTCGTGACCATGGCCGGCGAATCGCGCAGAATGGGGGCTTCCACAACGAACGAGACGGTGGCGGTGCCGACGTTGCCAGCCCGGTCCGTCACTTCGACCTCCAGCCGGTGTGTGCCCTCGTCCAGGTCAGCCAGTGGGATGACCGGCGCGTCGAGCAGGGTGCCGTCCAGGAGGTAGACCACCGCGTCAGCATCGTAGCCGGCCCCTTCCTCCTCCACCCGGATGCGCACGGCCAGCGAGCCTTCATGCCGGTACGCCTCGTCAGCCTTCGGCTTCCAAATGGTGACCCGGGGGGCCCCGGTGTCCATGGTCACCTTCACCGGCGCAGAGCGGCGGCTGAGGTTGCCCGCCTCGTCCTGCGCCACGACAGTGTAGTAGTATGTGCCGTCCTCGGTCAGCTGGTCGTCGAAGTAGGCGATCCCGTTCTCCACGTAGCCCACGAATGCCGCGTCCGAGTCCCCTGCTGCCCGGTAGACCAGGTACCGGGCGAGGTCATCGGCCTCCGGTGCGGTCCAGCTCAGGGACACGGCCCCGTCCTTCGTGTAGACGGGCTCGGCCACCAGATCGGTGGGCGCCGCGGGGCCTGCCGTGTCCACGGCGATCTCGTCGCCGTTGGCGGGATGATCGTAGAGCACGGGGCGCCAGGTGGTGGGCGCGCTGCGGCGGCCTTGTGCATCCACGGCGATCACGGCGTAATGGTAGCGGCCCTCGGCCGCCAGCACGTCGGCGGCCCACAGGTCGGGGGTTGTGGCCAGGTACGTGGTCTCATCCGCCCGGCGGCGGGTCGTGCCGTCACCGTAGGTGCGGTGCACCTCGTAGGCCACCACGTCAGAAGAGGTCGAGGCGTCCCAGTCCAGTTCCACGTTCCCGTCTGCGGTTACCCTGTCCGGTGTCAGCGCCAGGTTCCGGGGTGCCGCCGGTCCACTCTCGGTGGACGCCAGCACCGCGGGCGCCCCCAGTGCGGCTGCGATTGCCAGGGCCGTGGCAACGGCCGCGGCCTTGTGCACACGGAAGGGCAGCGGCTTCATGCGCATGCGCGGATTCCTCCTGTCTTCCCTCGGTCACTAGACGGGTTCGTCCCGCGCATGCCATCTTGTGGGGGTGCCGGGCAAACTCGTGCACCGGTAATGGCTTGTCTGGACGGTAAGGGGGCAGGGTCTCGATCCCCTGCCCCTCCCAGCGCAGCGCCAACGTCGTCAAGTGCCGCACCTGCTCCACAATGGCCGTATCGTTGAGCGTCTCCCTTGCGCCATGGCGGAGCGCCTCCTCACTGCACAGCGCCCGCATGGTAGAGCGCCCGCATCTCCTCCGACCGCTCAAGCAGTTCGTCCAGGCGACCGCAGTCCACGACCCGCCCATCCTTCAGCAGGATGATCTGGTCGGCCCGCCGCAGCGCCGCCTCACGGTGGCTCACCACCAGGCAGGTGACGTCCCCCTTCCCGAACAGCCGCTCCCAGAGGGCCTGCTCGGTCTCCACGTCCAGGGCACTCGAGAGATCGTCCATGACCATCAGTTCGGGCCTGCGCAGGAACATGCGGGCGGCCGCGGTGCGCTGGATCTGGCCCCCAGAGAGCCGAAGCCCCCTGGTTCCCACGCGGGTCTGCAGCCCTTCCTCCATGGCGGCGAGGTCCCGCTCCAGCACCGCGTCGTGGACGGCCGCCGCCACCTCAGCAGCAGAGGCGTCGAAGCCCATGCGGATGTTCTCCTCCAGGGTGCCGCTGAAGAGCAGGGGCACCTGGGGGGTGGCGGCACACCGGGGCGGCACCATGAAGGCCGCAGGGTCTACAACGGGCTCGCCGTTCCAGTAGAGGGTGCCCGACTGCACCGGCAGCAGGCCCATGATCGCGCGCAACAGCGTCGTCTTGCCCGACCCGACGCGGCCGGCGATTACCGTGAAGCTGCCCCGCGGCACCGTGAGGCTCACCCCCTCGATCCCCCGGCCGCTGTCGGCGTGGCGGCAGGTGAGCCCCTCCACCCGCAGCTCTTGCAGCGGCCCGGCCGCCGGCGGCTCCGGCTCCGGCGGCACCTCCACCGGACCGCGCAGGCGGATCACAGACCGCCGCAGCAGGCGCCCCGGAGGCGCTCCCTGCAGCAGCGCAAGCAGGCGCTCCTTGGCCACGCCGGTCTGTCGGTACATGGCCAGCCACCTGCCGGTGAAGTGGGTGAAGTCCGCCACGTAGCCCAGGTAGTACACGAACAGGACGAAGTCGCCCACCGTGAACTGACCCGCGGCCATGGTGCGGGCCCCGAGCAGGAGAATCAGGCCGGTCCCCACCGATGAGGCGTTGAGCGCCACCGATTCCAGCACCTGCGTGAGCAGCCGGTCGGCAACCATCGCTTCCCGCCGCTCGTCGCTGAGGCGGCGGAAGTGCCCGATTACCCGCGCCTCGGCGCCCGCGACCTGCACCGCCTGGACCGCGCCGAACATCTCGGCGATCAGGCCCGTCACACGCGCTGTAGCCTCGCGGCTGCGGCGCCGGTTCTGCAGGATCCGGTTGCCCACGGTGCGAGTGACCACCAGCACCGCCGCCAGCGGCAGAAAGACCAGAAGTGTCATCCGTGCGTCGATTGCCATCAGCATGCGCACCGCCACGACGGCGAAGGTCGTCTGGCCGACCACGTCCAGCAGAAAGTCGGTCGTCTCCTCCGCCTGCAGCACGTCGTCCCGCAGCCGGTTGAGCACCTCTCCCGGGGGTTCGGGCAGGGCGGCGGCCCCGGGCAACTCCAGGATGCGCTCCAGCAGGTTGCGGCGGAGCAGTGCTGAGAAGTACTCCCGCCCCGTGGCGGACGTGGCGAACCCGGCTGCGATGACGGCGAAGCGGCCCAACGCCACGGCCACCAGCAGGGCGATGATGGACCATGGCTCGAGGCCGGCCTGGGCGGAATTGGTCAGCCGGTCGAAGAAGGCCTGGGTCAGCAGGCCCGGAACGACGGGAAGGACATAGACGCCGGTGAAGAGGATCACGCTTGTCAGATAGAGCAACGGCCGGTAGGTCACCAGCCCCCACACAAAGCGCCAGGTGGACATCAGACCAGTACCTCCTCCACTCCCGTGCGCAGCAGGCGTGCGAAGCGGGAGGCCGGGTCCGCCGCGAGGCCGGCCCGGGCACCGCGCTCCACCACCTCCCCGTCCTCGAGGATCAAGATCGTGTCCGCCCGCTCAACGGTGGCCAGGCGATGAGCGATGATGATGCCGGTGCGGCCCTCCAGGAGCCGGTCCACAGCCCGCTCCACCAGCGCCTCGGTGGCGGGGTCCAGGCGGGAGGAAGCCTCGTCGAGGATCACCAGGCCGGGATCGGCCAGGAACACCCGGGCCAGGGCCAGGAGCTGGGCTTCTCCGGCTGAGAGCCCGCCGCCGCCGGACTCCAGGGGGGTGTCCAGCCCCTGGGGCAGGGACTCCAGCCACGGGCCGAGGCCAAGCTGGTTCAGCACCTGCCGCAGCCGCTCGTCGGTGACGTTCGGGTCGAAGAAGGTGATGTTGTCCCGCACCGTGCCGGCGAAGAGTTGCACATCCTGCGTCACGAAGCCGACGCGGCTCCGCACCGCAGCCACCTTCGCCTCCCGGATGTCCACGCCGCCGAGGCGCACGACCCCCTCGTCGGGGTCATAGAAGCGCAGCAGCAGCCGGGCGAGGGTGGACTTGCCGCTGCCGGTGCGGCCCAGCAGGCCCAGTATCTCGCCGGGGCGCAGACACAGGTCCACGTCCTTCAGGGCCGGCGCGCCGGGCTCGTATGCAAAGGATACGCCCGCCAGTTCCACGGAAAGGGCGCCTGCCGGCAGTGGCCGCCCCGGCCCGTCGGGCACCGAGGTGCGCAGGGCGAACAGCTCCTCCACCCGCTCGACAGCGGCCCCCGCCCGCTGAAGCTCCTGCAGGTGGACCCGGATTTGCTCGATGGGGCGCCGGATGAGCTGGGTGTAGTGGAACAGCAGATAGACGGTGCCGGCGGTGGCAGCGCCCCGGGCGTGAAGCCAGGCCCCCACCCCGAGGGAGATTGCCGTGCCGAGGGCAAACGTGACGATAGACGAACCCCACATGAGACCGAACATCATGGTCGCCTTCAGGTTGTGCCGGTAGAAGTCCTGTACCATGGCCAGGTGGCGGCGAAGCATGTGGCTCCGGGCGCCGCTGACCCTGATGGCCTCAGTGCCGGACAGCACCTCGCCCAGGAAGCCGTAGAACTCCGCTGCCGCCTGGCGCTGCCGGGTCAGGTGTGGCAGTGAGATCGTGCGGATCTTGCCCAGAAGCCAGAGCGTGAAGAGCGCAAACGCCGTCATGGCCAGCCCGGCCCGCCAGTTCTCGCGGAAGACGAGCACGAGGATACCTGCCATCAGTGCGAGGTTGGCCAGCACGCCGATGAACAGCTGCGAGAAGAACTGGGAGAGCGCCATTACGTCGCCGTCGATTCGCTCCACCATCTCTCCGGGCGTGCGGCCCTTATGGAAGCCGAGATCCAGGCGCAGGCAATGCTCCGCCAGGTCGGCCCGCAGGGCGTTGGTGGCCCGCCAGGACACCGACTCGCTCAGGTAGCGGGCCAGCACGTTCACCACCTCAGCCCCCAGGGCGAGGGCGATGAAGAGCCGGGCAAGCGCCGTCAGCGAAGGACCGCCGGACACCTCGCCGGCGGCAAGGTCGAGGAAACGCCGCAGGACCTGCGGGTTGAGCAACTGGAGGGCAATGCTGATGACCAGAAGCAGGGCCAGCCATGTCACCTGCGCCCACTCAGGCCTCAGGTACCGGTGCAGCAGCTGGAGGTATCGGCGAACCGGTATGCTCATCACAACCGTTCTCCTCCCTGTGTACGGTTCGGGTGTCTCGCAGGCAGATGATAGATTCGCTTGAATTAACCCAATCACCTGTTTATTGCACGCATTTGCAGTGTGTCCCCTCGTACCCCCCGGGGCGGGTGGACGGGGCCCGGCCCGCAGGGTAGAATGAACCCTAGCCAGAGCTGAGGAGGCGTTCCCTGAGATGGAGAAGCTGCGTGTAGCCGTTGTCGGGTACGGTAACGTGGGGCGCTACGCCGTGGAGGCGGTGCAGGCCGCTCCCGATATGGAGCTCGCCGGGGTAGTCCGCCGCCGGGTGCTCGGCGCGGTGCCGCCCGAGCTGACCGGCGTGAAGGTGGTCACCGACATCGGCGAGCTGGAGGGCGTGAAGGGAGCGCTGCTCTGCGTACCTACCCGGTCCGTGCCCACCCAGGCGGAGAAACTGCTGCGGCAGGGCATCCACACCGTGGACAGCTACGACATTCACGGCGAACTGGCCGACCTGCGCCGCCGGCTGGATCCGGTGGCCCGGGAGCACGGCGTCGCCGCCGTGATATCCGCCGGATGGGACCCCGGCACCGACTCGATGCTGCGGGGAATGCTGGAGTTCATGGCACCGCGCGGCATCACGTACACCAACTTCGGCCCCGGAATGTCCATGGGCCACTCGGTGGCCGTGAAGGCGATTCCCGGGGTGAGGGACGCGCTCTCACTGACGATCCCTGCTGGCATGGGCGCGCACAAGCGGGCCGTCTACGTGGAACTGGAGCCCGGAGCCGACTTTGCGGCGGTGGAGCAGGCAGTCAAGAGCGACCCCTACTTCATCAAGGACGAGACCCGGGTAACCCAGGTGGAGGACGTGAGCCAGCTGATCGACATGGGCCACGGCGTGGTGATGGAGCGCAAGGGCGTCTCGGGCGCCACCCACAACCAGTTGTTCCGGTACGAGATGCGCATCAACAACCCGGCGCTGACGGCGCAGGTGATGGTAGCCGCCCTGCGGGCCGCGGCCCGGCAGCGGCCCGGGTGCTACACGATGATTGAGATTCCGGTGGTCGACTTCCTGCCGGGAGACCGGGAGGACTGGGTGCGGAAGCTGGTATAGCGCTGCCAGGCCGGGCCGTGGGTACGGGCGGCCGGCAGGCGTGCGTATGGGAGGCCGGGCGAGCCACGTCGCCCGGCCTCCTCTTCTTTTCCAGGGAAGTCCGAGCGTCCGCTTCCGGGCGCCCGGAGTTGTGTGTGCGGAGGCACTGCCCCCAACCCTGGATGGTCGTGTCAACGCCCAGCACCGAGGGCTCCGCGGCGGGCTCGAGGCGCGGACCCCGCCGCGGAGCCGATCCTGCCGGCGGCCTGCGCGGCGAGTGCCTGCGGGGACGCCGCCAACGGCAAAGCCCCCGCCTCGGCAGAAGGCGGGGGCCATTCGCTTCCCGACAGGGCCTGTCCCTTGGGCACCGGGCTACGCCCCGGCACCGTCCAGCAGCCGGAACCGATCTACCTCGGCGAAGGCGGCCTCTGCGATACCGGCCAGTTCGGAGGCCGATGCGGCCAGCTCCTCCGTGGCCGCTGCGTTGGACTGGGCGATCTCCGTCAGGCGGTCGGCGTGGTCGCCGATCTCGCTGATGGTCGCGCCCTGCTCCTCGATGGCGGCGGCGATGCGCTCGAGCAGGCCATGGCTGTCGCGGGCCGCCTGCTCGATCCGATCCATCTCCGCGCTGACGGCGGCCACGCTCTCCGCCGCCCGCCGGGCCTCTTCCACAGCCTCCTTCACCAGGCTGTTGATCTCCTTCGCCGACTTGCTGGAGGTGGAGGCCAGGTGACCCACCTCGGAGGCGACCACCGCGAAGCCCTTGCCGTGCTCACCGGCCCGGGCCGCCTCGATGGCGGCGTTGAGCGACAGCAGGTTGGTCTGCGTCGCAATCTCTTCGATTACACTGGTAAACTTGCTGATCTGTTCGCTGCTGGCGGCGATCGCCTCCACGACTGCGACCATGCGCTCCATGGCAGCCCGGCTCGCCCGCACCACTGCGACCGTCTCGCTGGACTTGCCGCTCGCCGTCTCGGCATCTGACGCCAGGGCGGCGATCGTGCTGCCTGACTCTCGTACGGCCCGGGTCACGTGCTCCACCGTGAGCATCTGGTCCGAAGCGCCGGAGGCAATCTGCTCGGTGGCCTTGCTGTTCTCCATCGCCGCGTTGGCCACTTGGCTGGCCTGGGTGCGAAGGGTGAGCAGCGTGGACGTCAGCACCTCAAGGGCGGCATTGTACTGGCTGGCCAGGACCGCCAGCTGTCCCTTGGCCTCGACCTGAACCGTACGGCTGAGGTCGAAGGATGCCATGGCCTGAACCGACTCGATGACGTCCTTGAGCACCGTCGCAAGCCGGGACGCGGCCGTCGCCGCGTTCTCCTGCGCCTCCCGGAACCTGCCCTCGGCGGCGATAGCGTGCTGATGCAGGTCCAGATCGCCGTCGGCCAGCGCGGCCAGCTGGGCGTTGAGGGCGTCGACGGTGGACTCGATCTGCTCTGCTGTGCGGTTGGCCGCCTCCTTGATGCGGCCCAGCTCACCCGGCAGCGTCGTCTTGATGCGCCGCCCGAACTCGCCCCGCTTCAGGCCGTCCAGCATCTGGCTGATGTCGGACACGGCGATCTCCACGCCGTCGAGTGCGAGGTTGATCGACCGGGCGATCCTGGCCATGCTGGACTTGCCCGGCAAGTCGATGCGGGCGCTGAGGTCGCCCCGCTCAAAGGCGGACATCGCCTCGGCGAAGGCCTTGAGCGGCTCGGTCTGCCAGCGGTAGACCAGCAGTCCCAGCGAGCAGCCCACGATGCCGCCCAGGCCGGCAAGGGCCCAGAGCAGGGCCGGAGGGAGCCCCAGGGTGCCGGCGGTGGCCAGCGCAATGGACACCAGTGCCGGCCAGCCCAGCAGGATCAACTGCTGGCCCAGGACCCCGACCCGCTCACCCTTGCTCTGCCGGCGCCGGAGGCTTCCCAGCGTGTCCAGGAGGCCCTGTTCGCCGGCGTTCATCCGGCGGTACAGTTCCTCTGCGGCTGCGATCTCCTCCCGGGTGGGCTTGCGGCGCACCGAACGGTACCCAACGATCTCGCCGTTCACCTTGATCGGCGAGACGACGGCCTTCACCCAGTAGTGATCGCCGTTCTTGCAGCGGTTCTTTACGAGTCCTACCCACCGCTCACCGGCCTGGATGGTGTCCCACATGTCCTTGAAGGCGGCCGGCGGCATGTCCGGATGGCGCACAATGTTGTGGGGCTTGCCCACCAACTCCTCGTGGGTGAAACCCGAAACGGCGCAGAATGAGGCGTTGGCGGCGGTGATGATGCCGCGCAGGTCGGTTTCGGAGATCAGTCGTTCTTCTGCCGGATAGTCGTGTTCAATCTGAGTCACAGGCAGATTACGCTTCATGTCAGCACTACTCCCCTCACGTCTTCCGGCGCTGGTAGGGCATATGTTTCTGGTGTAGGACTGTCTATCTAGGTTATAGCATGTCGAACCCATTCGACAACACCCGATTTATCTTGACTATAATAATGCTTTGTATCTAATTTCGTGTAATTTCTGGTATGTACAGATTAGGATGTCGACCCGATAGTGCATGTCGTGCCGATCACCCGTCGGAAAAGGCGGGCAAGGGCCCGTGCTTGAAACACCAGAGGCGCCTGCGTGCCTGGCGTGACCGGTTCAGGGCCTCTTGCCCGCTTGACGCGGGCGGCGCGGCAGAGCACGTGCAGCGAACCGATAAGAGCCAAAGGCCGGAGTCCCATGCGGGGTCTCCGGCCCTTGTTCATCACCGCCATCGGTTTGCCGGGTGCAATCACCGGTCAGCTGCGGAGCTTAGACGGAAAAGATCGAACACTGAGTACGTCAAGTGAAGGTGCAGAGGAGTGGTTGCTGCTGGCGAGGAGGGAACCCCATGCTCCACTATGCCGCATCAACGGTGTCGGACGAGCCGGCCATGGCCGCCGCACGGCAGGCGTTCATCAGAGACCGCCAGCGTACCGCCGTCCCCGTCTCCCGGCGGCGCACCGCGGCGCTGCGGAGCGACTGCTCACCGTGCCACCGGGCGAACGGCCGGTTGTGCGAGTCGAACCCGACGGGCCGGTGGTAATCGACCCTGTAGCGGTACTGGCGAGCTGATCGTGCGCGCAAGGCCGGAGATCCCACGCGGGACCTCCGGCCCTTGTCGTTTTCAGTTAGCCGACCATCTGAGCCAAGCCGGAGAGGGCGATCAGCGCCCCGCCCAGCGAGGCCAGGAGGCCGCTGGCCATCCGCGTCACGGCGGGCAGTTCATCGCTCTCGCCCCGAATGTAGGCGCCCACCGTCGTCTGCTCCCCCAGCAGCGCATGGCCGGCGCCGGCGAGCACAAGCGACCCGCCCATGGCGAGCAGCTGCCACCCAGGCCAGAGCTGCGGCGCAAGGCTGCGCAGGGCAAGTGTCACCGCCAGTCCCACGAAGCCCGCCACCATGAACACTCGGAGCCACCGGTCGTGCGCCTGCCCCCACCGGTACAGCCGCAGCCGCCACCAGAGCCTCTGGTCCATGCCGCCATCTCCCTCTTGAGAAGGGGTGTTTATGGCCATGATAACAGATCCTTCTGGCGACTCGCAAGGGCGAACATACATATTGTTGTTATTGATGTTGCGCCACCGAATCACAACGCCTCCACCCGCGCCCCGAGCCGGCGCAGGTCCGCGAAAAACGCCGGATACGACTTCGCCACGTGATGCGCATCCCGGATCACCACCGGCTCCCGGGCGCGCAGGGCCACGATGGTGAGCCCCATGATCACCCGATGGTCAACGCGGCTATCCACCGTGACGCCGCCCTCGACCCCTTCGGGCCGGCCGGCGATGATCAGCCTGTCCCGCTCCTCCCCCACCCGGGCGCCGAGCTTGACCAACTCCGCCCGGTAGTCGGAGATGCGGTCGCACTCCTTGTAGCGCAGGTTCTCTACATTGTAGAAAACCGTCTCCCCCTCCGCGAGGACCGCTGCGGCGGTCAGGGCCAGAACGGCGTCGGTGAAGGGGTCGCCATCGAACCGCCCGCCCCGGAGGGAACGACCCCCCCGGATCCGCACCTGCTGCCCGTCGTGGGCGATGTCCGCCCCCATCGCCGCCAGCACGTCCACCGCAGCCCGCTCCCCCTGCTCGTCGCGGAAGAGCCGGGGGATCGTAACATCGGAGGGCACCACTGCCGCGGCCGCCATCAGAGCTGCAGCGCCGGGATAGTCGCCGGGCACGGTGTACTCCCGGGCCAGGTACCGCTGCCCTCCGGGGACGTGGAAGCGGCGCAGGTCGTCGGAGGCCTCCACCTGGATCCCCGCCTCCCGCAGCACCTGCAGGGTCTGCCGGATCGGCGGACGGGATTTCATGTCGCCCGTCACCTCGATGGTCAGGTCCTCGCCAGTCAGCGGGGCGGCGAACAGCAGCGCTGACGTGTACTGGCTCGAGACCTCGCCGCTCACCCGCACAGTCCCGCCGCGCAGTCGTGCGCTGCTGCCATCCGACCAACCGTCACCTGTACTGGCCCCGTTACCGGGTCTGCGTCTGCGAATCCTGATTGGCAGCCGCCCGTCCCTGCTCTCCACGTCCGCACCCAGCTGCGCCAGGGCATCCAGCAGATCCCCCTGGGGCCGCCTGCCCAGGGACTCGGCGAAGTCGGTGACGAACGTGACCTCGTCCAGCGTGGCGGCGCAGACGGCCATCAGGAAGCGCAGCACCGCCCCGGCGTTGCCGGGGTTCAACGTGCCAGGGTTGCGGGGGTGTGCTCCGAACCCCCGGACCCGCAAGTGCGCTCCATCGGGGGTGAGTACCGCTCCAAGCTCGGCCAGGCAGCGCTTCAGGGCCGTGGCGTCCTCACTATCGGCGGGAAAGCGGATCAGCGACTCGCCCTCCGCCAGGGCAGCGGCCAGCAGATAGCGCGTGGTGTAGTTCTTGGAGGAAGGCGGGTTCACGACGCCCTCCAGTCGATCGGCCGGGTACACCTTGACGTCCATGGAACCCTCTCCCTTCATCCAGGAAAGGCGTAGCTGTGCCACCGGTGCGGTCGGTCGGGTCGCATGCCAGCGGGTACCCGTTTGACACAGTGGGGGCCCAAATGCGGGGCCCGTTTGATACAGTGAGCCGGTATGCAGGAGGATACGGCAGCGTGCATGAGGCAGACGTGGGTCGAAGACTGGACGACCGAACCTGCCGACCCTGGTGAACCCCGTCTCAGACTGGCCGCTGGACCCGGGGGCGTTCCCCCATGGCCACGCGAGACGGCCGGGACTCCACTCCAGACCCGAATGGGTTGACATAACGCTCCATCTCCTGACACACACAGCCGGACTGTGTCAGCAGTGTATCACCCGATGTGAGATTCTGTGGCCCACTGTATCACTTCATGTCTTAAGGGCATGCGCAGGCTTGCATATTGATGCACCGTGTCTCGGACTGGCCCCCGAACCGGTCGCACAAGACACCTCAGCCCCCGCCCGTTCACCAGCCGCACACAACTCCTTAGCCCCCGCCCGCTCACGCCCCCCGAATCGCCCGCCGCCGGGCGGCGTGGGCCTGGTCGAAGAGCGCGGCCAGGGCCTCGCCGTCTCCCGCGGCGATCGCCGCCTCCAGGTCTTCCAGCGCCCCCCGGAAGGCGGCCGCCGCCTCCTGCACCGCAGGCCGGTTGTTGGCCCAGATCTCGTGCCAGAGCGCGGCCGGGCTGTCGGCGATGCGAGTGGCGTCACGGAAACCGCCTGCCGCCAGCGCAAGGGTGCCGGGCTGTGCCGCGTCCAGGCGCAGCGCCGCTGCGGCGAGGGCGGTAGCCACGAGCTGCGGCAGGTGGGAGACGCCGGCGACCCGGCGGTCGTGCTCCTCGGGGGTCATCACGACGGGCTCGGCATCCAGCGCCATAACCAGGTCACGGACACGCTCGAACGCGGTCGCCGCCCCGGAACCGACTCCACTCCCGGTCTCGCCTCCGCCGGCCCGGTCCCCGGGCGTCAGAACCCAGCGGCAGCCGGGGATCAGGTCCGCTGAGGCCGCGGCCACGCCTGAGCGCTCGCGCCCGAACATCGGGTGTCCGCCGACGAAAGTGACGCCGTCGGGCAGGTGCGCCTCCCACGCCGCCACCACCGCCCCCTTCACGGAGGCGACGTCGGTGACGATGGTTCCCGGACGCAGCAGCGGTGCGGCCTGGGGCGCCAGGTCGATCATCGCCTGGACCGGCATCGCCAGGATCACCAGGTCCGCTCGGGCGAGGGCGGCGGCGGGGTCGGTGACCATGCGGTCCACCGCCCCCAGCCGCACAGCTTCCGGGTTACTCGGCGCGGCCTCCCCCGGAGGAAGGGCGCCCGCCGGGTCAGCACAGGCGCCGACAACCAGTGCGGCACCGGCCCCGCCTGATCCCACACCAAGGGTCCTCACCGCGCTTTCACCGGTCGCCCGAGCAGCACCCGCACCAGCCAGGTGCGCAGCGGCTCCCCCACCCGCGGCCCTTGCGATCCCGATCACCTCGTCGGCCAGGCCACGCTGCCGAATGGCCATGCCGATCGAACCGCCGATCAGCCCGACGCCCCAGATGGCGACGGTGCCAAAGCCGCTACACATGGACCGAGACAGGAGTCGGCACCCGGCGGCCGAGCACCTGGGCGATGGCGGCCACCTCGTGCATCATCTGCTGGAACGCCGACGGGCCGATCGTCTGGGCGGCGTCGGACTTGGCCTCGTCTGGCCGCTGGTGGACCTCCACCAGGATGCCGTCGGCCCCGGCGGCCACACCGGCCCGAGCCATGGCGACGACGAAGTCCCGCCGGCCCACGCCGTGGCTCGGGTCGACCACCACCGGCAGGTGGGTGAGCGACTTGGCCACCACCACAGCCGAGAGGTCCAGGGTGTTGCGGGTGGCGGTCTCGAAGGTCCGCACCCCCCGCTCGCAGAGGATCACCTGGTGGTTCCCCTCGCTCATCACGTACTCGGCGGCCATCAGCCACTCCTCGATGGTGGCCGACATGCCCCGCTTCAGCAGTACGGGCTTGCTGGTCCGCCCCACCGCCTTGAGCAGGCTGAAGTTCTGCATGTTCCGGGTGCCGATCTGCAGCACGTCGGCGTACTCGGCCACCAGATCCACGTCCCGGGTGTCCATAACCTCGGTGACGATCGGCAGGCCGGTGACCGCCCGGGCCTCTGCCAGGTACCTGAGCCCCTCTTCACCCAGCCCCTGGAAGGAGTACGGGCTCGAGCGGGGCTTGAAGGCGCCGGCGCGCAGCGCATGGGCGCCTCCGTCCCGCACGAGGCGGGCCGACTCCAGCAGCAGGTCACGGCCCTCCACGGAGCACGGGCCGGCCACGACCCAGAGGTCGCCGCCCCCCACCGTCGCCCCGCCCACGCGGATCACCGTGTCCTCCGGATGGAAGTCCCGCGAGACCAGCTTATACGGCTTCGAGATCGGCGTCACCCGCTCAACGCCGGGTGCGGCCTCCAGGTTCAGGTCAGCCAGCACCCTCCGGTCGCCGCCGATGGCCCCGATGATCGTCCGCTCTTCCCCCTGGGAGAGGTGCACGCCGAATCCCGCCGCCCGAACCCGGTCCACGACTTCGTCCACCTGCGCCTGCGTGGCGCCCTTCCGCATGACGATGATCACCGCACAACACCTCGCCCTTCCCTCTGGTTTCGCCGGAATAGAAAACGGCTTCCATCCCGTGTAGGGACGGAAGCCGCAAACTGACGACTTTCGTGGTACCACCCTGCTTGGCCCGCTGCGATACGGACCCACTCTTTCCCGGGGACCAACATCCCCTGCGCCCGTGGTAACGGGGGCGTGCCGGCGTACCTACTCGACTCGACGGACCGGCGGCGGCTCAGCCTCTCGGCCGCCCGACCGGATGCGGTCAGGCTACCGCCAGACCGCCCGAACGAGCCTTTCAGCCTGCGCTCACGGGTGTATTCGAACCCGCCTTCGGCGCCAGCTTGCACCAACCGCTGGCTCTCTGCGGCTCTCCGGCGTTGGGTCTACTTCTCCCGATCATCGCTTTGCGATATTGAAGCCGATTCTACACCGGTACCTTGGTGTCGTCAAGACCCACAATTCACAAAGTCACAAAGCGGACAGCCTCAGTCCGGTGCCAGGCCGCGTCGCAGCCTTCAACTCCTCAGCCAGGATGCGGACCCGGCTGACCAGCTCGTGCTCGGGCAGCCCCTCGCCGCAGCGGCGGACGAAGGCCGACCCCACGATGGCCGCATCCGCCACCTCGGTGATCTGCCGCACGTGCTCCGGCCGGGAGACGCCGAAGCCAACCGCCACCGGCGTGTCCGTCACAGCCTTCACGGCCCGCACCAGATCAGTCACCTGCGGGGGGAGGGACGCCCGCATCCCCGTAACGCCGGTGAGCGAGACGGCGTAGATAAAGCCCCGGGCGAGGCCGGCGGCCCGGCTGATGCGGTCCGGCGGCGAGGTGGGGGCCACGAACTGGATCAGGTCCAGCCCCGCCTCCTGCGTGGCGGCCTGGATCTCGTCGCCCTCCTCCATCGGCACGTCGGGCAGGATCAGACCGTCAACGCCGGCCGCGGCCGCCCGGCGGCAGAACGTCTCCACCCCAGGCCGCAGGACCAGGTTGTAGTATGCCATGATCAGGAGCGGAATCTGCAGCCCATCCGCCCGCAGCGCCGCCACCAGTTCCAGCACGTTGTCGGTGTTGGCGCCGGCGGCCAGCGCCCGCTGGCTCGCCGCCTGGATGACGGGGCCATCCGCCAGCGGGTCGGAGAACGGCAGGCCCAGCTCCACCATGTCGACCCCGCCCGCCGCCAGGGCGTGCACCAGCTGGCGGGTGGTCTCCAGCGAGGGGTCGCCGGCGGCGATGTAGGCGATGAGCCCCTTCTCGCCCCGGCTGCGCAGCGTCGCAAAACGAGCGGTGATCCTGCCCACGCGGGGCGCCTCGGCGATGGTCATGCCCCCTCACCTCCCAGGATGCGGGCCACCTCGGCCATGTCCTTGTCGCCCCGTCCCGACAGGTTGATGATCACGATCTGGTCCCGTGCCATCCCGGCCGCCATCTGTACGCCGTAGTAGATGGCGTGGCTGGACTCCAGCGCCGGGATGATTCCCTCGGTCCGGCTGAGCAGCTGCATCGCCTGCAGCGCCTGCTCGTCCGTGACGGCCACGTACTCGGCCCGCCCGGTGTCACGCAGGTAGCAGTGCTCCGGTCCCACGCCGGGGTAGTCCAGGCCCGCGGAAATGGAGTGGGCCTCCAGCACCTGGCCGTACTCGTCCTGCAGCAGGTACTCCCGGGCGCCGTGGAAGACGCCGACCGTGCCGCCGCCGGTCATGGTGGCGCCGTGCTTGCCGCTGTCGAGCCCCAGGCCGCCGGCCTCGGTGCCCACCAGCCGCACCTCCGGGTAGGGCACGAAGGGGTGGAAGATGCCGATGGCATTGGAGCCTCCGCCCACGCAGGCGACGATGGCGTCGGGCAGCCGCCCCTCTGCCTCCTGGATCTGGCTCATGGTCTCGAACCCGATCACGGCCTGGAAGTCCCGCACGATCATCGGGTAAGGGTGCGGGCCCACCGCCGAGCCGATGATGTAGTGCGTGGTTTCCACGTTGGTCACCCAGTCGCGGATCGCCTCGTTGGTGGCGTCCTTCAACGTGCGGGAGCCCGACGTCGCCGGGATCACCCTGGCCCCCAGCAGCCGCATCCGGAAGACGTTCAGTTCCTGGCGGGCCACGTCCACCTCGCCCATGTGCACGTCGCACGCCAGGCCGAAGAGGGCGGCCACCGTGGCGGCGGCCACGCCGTGCTGGCCGGCGCCGGTCTCGGCGATGATGCGCTTCTTGCCCATGCGGCGGGCCAGCAGCGCCTGTCCCATGGCGTTGTTGATCTTGTGGGCGCCGGTGTGGTTCAGGTCCTCACGCTTCAGGTAGATCTTGGCCCCGCAGGCGTACTCCGTCAGCCGGGCCGCATAGTAGAGGGGTGTGGGCCGGCCGATGTACTGCCGGCGGTAGTAGGCGAGCTCCTCCAGGAACTCGGGGTCGTCCTTGTAGCGGATGTAGGCCTCCTCCAGCTCGATGCAGGCGGCCATCAGGGTCTCGGGCACGTAGCGGCCGCCGAACTGGCCGAAGTGCCCCCGGGCGTCTGGCAGTGCGCTGCTCATCGTGCGGCCCCCTTTGCCGCCTCCACGAAGGCGTAGATCTTGTTGATGTCCTTCTGGCCCCCGGACTCGACGCCGGAGGAGACGTCCACCCCGCCGGGCGCCGCGTGGGCAATCGCGTGCGCCACGTTCTCGGGGTTCAGCCCCCCGGCCAGGATCAGCCGGGGGCGACCCGGCGTCAGCGGCTCGTCCGGCCCGGCCGTCGCCACCCCGGCCTGCTCCAGGACCCGGGCAGCCCACCGGACCAGCGTCCAGTCCAGAGACTTGCCGGTGCCTCCGGCCTGGCCCTCGACGTACGGGTCCAGCAGAAGCCCCGCCGCCTCCCGGTACTCGGGCAGACGGGCAAGGTCGTCGGGGCCCTTGATGCGGAAGGCCTTGATCGCCGGCAGGCCCACCTGTGCGATGACTTCAGGCGGCTCGCTGCCGTGCAGCTGCACCGCCTTCAGGCCCGCCTGCGCCGCCACCCGGCGGATCTCCTCCACCGGGGCGTCCACGAACACCCCCACGGTCACCGTCTCCGGCGGCAGCCCAGCAATGAGCGCCTCAGCCCGCTCCGGCGTCACCTGCCGCCGGCTGGGAGCGAAGACGAAGCCCAGGGCGTCCGCCCCGGCCTCCACGGCAGCCACGGCGTCCTTCATGTTCTGCAAGCCGCAGATCTTCACCCACATGCGGCGCTCGCTCCTTTCCTGATTCCGGTTCCGGCGACCGGCCCGCTCTAGCCGACTCCCCGCAGGGCCCGCAGGGCAGCGGCCACGTCAGGCTGCCGCATCAGCGACTCGCCCACCAGCACCGCCCGGGCACCGGCGGCAGCCACTCGGCGCAGGTCGTCGTGGGTCCAGATGCCCGACTCGCTCACCAACAGCCGGTCCGGCGGGACCAGGGGCCCCAGCCGCTCCGTCACCTCCAGCGTCGTGCGGAAGGTGCGCAGGTTGCGGTTGTTGATGCCGATGAGCGGAGCGCCGGACTCCAGCGCCAGGGCCAGTTCGTCGGCGGTGTGGACCTCTGTCAGCACATCCATGCCCAGCTCGGCGGCCAGGGCGGCCAACCGGTTCAGATCCGCCGGGGTTCGGCCGCCGGCGCACTCGCCATGGAATGCGGCCACGATGAGGAGGATGGCGTCAGCTCCTGCCGCCCGGGCCTCGTAGACCTGATACTCGTCGACGATGAAGTCCTTGCGCAGCAGGGGCAGGTCGACGGCCCGCCGGATGGCCGCCAGGTAGGCCAGCGAGCCCTGGAAGTACCGCTCGTCGGTGAGCACCGAGAGGCAGGCGGCGCCGCCCTCCGCGTACGCCCGGGCGATGGCCACGGGGTCGAAGTCGGGCCGGATCAGCCCCTTCGATGGACTGGCCTTCTTGACCTCGGCGATCACCCGGACCGCCGTCTCGTCACCGGCCGGGTGCGCAACCGGCGCTGGCGGCCTTGCGCCCGCAGGATGCGCTGCCGTCGCCGGTAGCCCGACGCCTGCCGGGTACCCGCCCAACGCCCGACGGAAGCCACGGGGGGCCGGCGCCCGGCGGACGGCGGCGGCGACCTCCTCCAGGGGCCGCGCCCGCCTCGCCGCCGCCACCTCCGCCTCTTTGGTCGCCAGGATCTCGGCGAGGATCATCGCCGCGTCCGGGGCAGAAGCCCCAGGGCGTCCTGCACCCGGCGCAGCACCGGCGTGGAGACGGCCTCGGCCTCCGCGGCGCCCTTCTCGAGAATGGCCTCGATCACGCCCGGCTCACACAGTTCCCTGTACCGCTGCTGGATGGGCTCCAGGGTCGCCACCACGGCCTCGGCCACATCCTTCTTGAACTGGCCGTAGCCCGTGTACCGGCCGGCGATCTCGTCCAGCGACATGCCGGTGCAGAGTGAGAGGATGACCATGAGGTTGGAGACGCCGGGCTTCTTCTCCGGGTCGTAGCGCACCTCGCTCTCCGAGTCGGTGACGGCCCGCTTGATCTTCTTGCGGATCACGTCAGGCGTGTCCAGCATGTGGATCGTGGCGGACTCGTCGGGGTCGGACTTGGACATCTTCTGCGTCGGGTCCTGGAGCGACATGATCCGGCCGCCGGCCTCCCGGGGCGGGATGTAGGGCTCGGGCACCACCACGAGTTCCCGGCCGAACCGGTTGTTGAGGCGGATGGCGATGTCACGCGTCAGCTCCAGGTGCTGCTTCTGGTCGTCGCCAACCGGCACGTGGGTCGTGTCGTAGAGCAGGATGTCGGCGGCCATCAGCGCCGGGTAGGTGAAGAGGCCGGTGGTCACCACTTCGGCCTTGGCCGACTTGTCCTTGAACTGGGTCATGCGCTGCAGCTCGCCGTAGTAACAGCTGACCTCCATCAGCCAGCCCATCTCTGCGTGGGTGGAGACGTGCGACTGGGCGAAAATGGTGGCCACGTTCGGGTCGATGCCGGCCGCCACGTAGATGCGAGCCATGTCCAGGGTGTTCTTGCGCAGTTCGGCGGGGTCCTTGGGCACGGTGAGGGCGTGCAGGTCGACCACGCAGAAGAAGCACTTGGCCTGGTGCTGCAGCTTCACGAAGTTGCGCATCGCCCCCAGGTAGTTGCCCAGGGTGACCCCGCTGGTGGGTTGCATGCCAGAGAAGACGGTCTTGATCGGTTTGGTGCTCATGCGGACTACACTCCTTTGCACGCTGGCTTGGGTTGACTTACACGGCCGGCCTGACTGAGACTCTGGTTCATCACGTTTCGTCAAAGGATTAGTGTTCCCTGGTAAGCTCTGTCCAGAGGAGGGAGCAGTTCGTTGAACCGCCGGCACTTTCTCGTGCGAGCCGCGCTCTCGATCCTGGGCCTGGCGCTGGGGCTCACCGGCTACAGCCGGTTCGTCGAGACCAGGCGGGTCCGGTTTGCGAAGCGCACCATCGGCATCCCCGGCCTCCCTCCCCACCTGGAGGGGTACACCATCGGGGTGCTCAGCGACCTGCACGTGGGGCCCACGACCCCGCCCCGATGGGTGCGGCAGGTGGTGGAGCAGCTTGCGGACCGGCGGCCGGACCTGGTGGTGGCCGTCGGCGACTTCATCGGCGGCCACGAGCATGTCGCCGACGCCAACTGGTGCCTGGAGCCGGTGCGGGGGGCCCTGGGCGTGCTGGGCAACTGGGACTACTACGACTTTCGCATCCGGCGCGCCCTCACGAACGTCACGCTGCTGGAGAACCGAGGCGTTCTGGCCGCCGACGGGCTGTGGATCGGCGGGGTCGACGAGCCCCGCCTGGGCCGGCCCGACATGAACGGTGCGCTGGCCGGTGCGCCGCCGGACGCCGTCCGCATCCTGCTCTGCCACGAACCCGACTACGCCGACCGGCTGGTCCGCCCGGAGCACCGGGTGTCGCTGGTGATCGGCGGCCACAGCCACGGCGGCCAGGTCTGCCTGCCGCTCATCGGCCCGATCTTACTGCCCGAGGGGGGCAGCAAGTACCACACGGGGCTCTACCGGGCGGACCACTGCCAGGTCTACACCACCCGGGGCGTGGGCACCGCCCACATCCCCGTACGCCTCTTCTGCCCGCCCGAGGTCACGCTGCTGCGCCTCGTGCCGCAGTAGGCGGCGCCGGTTGCCACGGGCGCCTCGCGAGACTTGGCTGACTGCGGCGGCGCCGTGGAATGTGCGAAACCCCGGGGGCAGGGGAGCGAAGCCGCCGTTCAGGGCGCCAGTTCAAGGTCCGCAGGAGGCCGGCGCGGGCGCAGCGGAGCGAGCACCCCCGGCCGACGAGGACCGTTACCGCCAGTGGCGCCCTGGGGCGGTGAGTCCCCCGCCCCCCGGGCGTATCACTCCCTACCTCCTCACGCCGACTCCGCCCGCAGCCGGTGCGTCAGCTCCCGGAGGCGCTCCAGCGCCCGCCGGGCCTCGCCCGAGTCGATGGCTTGCGCCGACAGGTCGACCCCCTCACGCAGGGTCCGGACCCGGTCGGCAGCCAGCAGGGCGGCCGCGGCGTTCAGAAGCACCACGTCCCGCCGGGGGCCGGGCTCGCCGGCGAGCACCGCCTCGGTGATGCGGGCGTTCTCCTCCTTCGTGCCGCCCCGGATGTACTCCCGGGGCGCCCGGCTGAGCCCCACGTCCTCCGGCACCACCCGGTAGGTCTGCACGAAGCCGTCCCGCATTTCTGAGATCACTGTCGGGGCCGAGATCGAGATCTCATCCATCCCGTCAGTGCCGTGCACCACCAGGGCGTGCTGCACACCCAGGTTGCCCAGCACCCGGGCCAGCGGTTCGGTGAGGTTCGGGTCGTAGACGCCCATCAGCTGCGCCTGGGCCATGGCCGGATTGGTGAGCGGCCCCAGGAGGTTGAAGATGTTCCGGAGGCCGATCTCCCGCCGCACCGGCGCCACGTGCTTCATGCTCGTGTGCAGGGCCGGGGCGTACAGGAAGCCGATGCCCACCTCGTCGATGCACCGGCCCACCTGCGCCGGCGTCAGGTCGAGGTTCACCCCCAGCGCCTCCAGCACGTCCGCCGAGCCCGTGAGCGAGGTGGCAGCCCGGTTGCCGTGCTTCGCCACCGCCACCCCCGCCCCCGCCACCACGAAGGCGGCGGTGGTGGAGATGTTGAACGTGTGGGAGCCGTCGCCGCCGGTGCCGCAGGTGTCCACCACCAGCGGCCGGCTGTGGTGGATCCGCGTCGCCCGCTCCCGCATCACCCGGGCGGCTCCGGTGATCTCCGCCACCGTCTCGCCCTTGATCCGGAGGGCCATCAGGAAGGCCGCCACCTGGGCGGGGGTGGCCTCCCCGGACATCATCAGTGCCATGGCCGTCTCCGCCTGCGCCTCGGTCAGATCCTTTCCCTCCGCCACCTGCCTGAGCAGGGCCTTCATGTCCATCTCCACGCCTTCCGCCCTCCCCTCTCATGCCGCCACCGGCTGCGCCAGACGGAGGAAGTTCTGCAGCAGCTGCCGGCCGCCCTCGGTGAGGATCGACTCCGGATGGAACTGCACGCCGTAGACCGGATGCACCCGGTGCTGCACCGCCATCACGAGCCCGTCTTCCGTCTCGGCCGTCACCACGAGGTCGGCGGGCAGGCTCTCCCGGTCGACGATGAGCGAGTGGTAGCGGCCGGCCGTGAAGGGGCTGGGCATCCCGGCGAAGAGCCCGGCGCTGCTGTGGTGGATCCGACTGGTCTTGCCGTGCATCAGCGCCGGGGCCGGAACCACCCGCCCACCGTAGGCCTGGCCGATGGCCTGGTGGCCCAGGCAGACCCCGAGGATCGGGATGGTCGGCCCCAGCCGGCGGATCAGCTCCAGCGAGATGCCCGCCTCGTCCGGGGTGCAGGGGCCTGGGCTGATGACCACCGCATCCGGCTGCAGGGCCTCGACCTGCTCCACGGTGACCTGGTCGTTCCGAAAGACCGCCTGGGCCGCCCCCAGCTCCCCCAGGTGCTGGACCAGGTTGTAGGTGAAGGAGTCGTAGTTGTCGATCACCACGATCATCAGAGCCCCTCCTCTGCCAGTTCCAGCGCCCGGATCAGCGCACGGGCCTTGTTCCGGGACTCGTTGTACTCGGCCTCGGGGTCCGAGTCAGCCACAATGCCGGCACCGGCCTGGATGAAGACCCGGTCGCCCTTCATCACCAGGGTCCGGATGGCGATGCAGGTGTCCATGGAACCGCTCCACGAGAAGTAGCCCACGGCCCCGCCGTAGATCCCCCGGCGCACCGGCTCCAGCTCGTCGATGATCTCCATCGCCCGGACCTTCGGCGCCCCGCTGAGCGTGCCGGCGGGGAAACAGGCGGCCAGCACGTCGCAGGCGTCCCGGTCGGCGGCCACCTCGCCCCGGATGTCACTGACGATGTGCATCACGTGCGAGTACCGCTCCACGTGCATCAGCTGGTGCACGTGCACCGACCCGTAGGTGCAGACCCGGCCCAGGTCGTTGCGGCCCAGGTCCACCAGCATCACGTGCTCGGCCCGCTCCTTCTCGTCCGCCAGCAGTTCCGCCTCCAGCCGCCGGTCCTCCTCCTCGCTGGCCCCCCTGGGCCGGGTGCCCGCCAGCGGTCGGGTGGTGGCGACCCCGTCCTCCACCCGAACGAGCAGCTCCGGCGAGGCGCCGATCACCTTCAGGTCGCCGAAGGCCAGGTAGAACATGTAGGGGCTCGGGTTGAGCATGCGGAGCGCCCGGTAGATGTCCAACGGACGGCTGCGCACCCGGGTCTCCCATCGCTGGGAGAGCACCACCTGAAAGGCGTCTCCGGCCCGGATGTAGGCCTTGGCCCGTTCCACCGCCGCCGCAAACTCCTCCTGTGTCTGGCAGGGCCGCACCTCCAGGGGACGGGGCCGGCCCCAGGGAAGGCCCGGGGGCAGTGGCACCGGCCCCCGCAGCCGCTCCACCGCCCGATCCAGCAGTGCCTGCGCCCGCCGGTAGGCCACCTCGGGCTCGCCGCCCGGCAGGGTGTTGGCGATCAGCAGCAGCTTGTGCTTCAGGTGGTCGAAGACCACCACCAGCTCCGGAGCCATGAAGAGCGCCTCAGGCAGGTCAAGGTCGTCGGGCGGCCCATCGGGCAGCCGCTCGTAGGCCCGCACGGCGTCGTAGGCCAGGTAGCCCACCGGACCGCCGGCGAAACGGGGAAGCCCCGGCGGCTGGTAGACGGCGTGTCGCCGCAACACCTGGCGCAGGTGGCTCAGCGGGTCGCCCTCCATCCGCTCGCCCCGCTCCGGGTCGGTCACCATGCCTACCGTCCGGTACTCGGCGGCCTCCTCGCCCTTGAGCAGGCGGCTCACGCCCGCCTTGTGGGCCAGCGTGAGGAGCGGCCGGCAGCCCAGGAAGGAGTAGCGGGCCACCTTCTCGCCGCCCTCCACCGACTCGAAGAGGAAGGCGCCGGCCTCGTCCAGGCAGAGCTTCATGAAGACGGAGATCGGCGTCTCCAGGTCCGCCAGGACCTCCCGGTGGACCGGGATCAGGTCGTACTCCCTGGCCAGGCTCAGGTAGGTCCCCAGGCTGGGGTGGTACATCGCACTCACGCTCCTCGGGTTGACAATGCAAAACGGCCTTCGTCCCCTGAACAGGGACGAAGGCCGTGTGTATACAGCCTACGCGGTGCCACCCCACTTCGCCTGCATTGCAGGCGCGCTCTCCGCAGGTACCATCATACCCTCTACCCGGTAACGGCGGAAGCCACCGGCCCGCCTACTGATGCGCCCGCAGGCGCACGTTCGGCCGACAAGCTCGTGGGACCATTCGCCAGACTCCTCCGTACCGGACCTCACACCACGGGACCGCCTGGCCCCCGCCGGCTCGCTGAGACGGATCGGTCTGGGTACTCTCCCCAGTCATCGCTGCGAGACGATTTGATTTGAGTCAGAGATTAGCACGGGTCAGGGCGGGTGTCAACACCTGTTTTCCGGATTGGGTGCTAATCGTAGAAGCACAGCAAACGCTCAAGGGAAAGCCTCCCAGCGGAGCCGCCGCCCCGGCCCTTGTGCTGACGCGGTCAGTCGGGCTGGCCTTCCGCAGCGCTGGGAACCAGGACGGGGCAACGTGATCGCTGACGGTCGTTCAGCCTGACCGCCACGTGGGTCTGCGTTCGCCGGGTACAGGGTAGGCGAGTTGACCTTCCTCGCTGGAGCCGTGCTTGATACTTGAAGTGAAAGCCCACGCGCCACGCCGCCAACGCGGGTGGCTCACAGCGTTTCCGTTACACTTCGCCCAGGGGTGGTGAAAGCATCCGCAAGCTACCCGGCGGGGTATTCTCACCGCAACTTGCGCCACCCGTGAACGAGCTGGACGGGCAGATCGGCGGTGGTGAAGCGATGCTTGATACTTGAAGTGAAAGCCCACGCGCCACGCCGCCAACGCGGGTGGCTCACAGCGTTTCCGTTGCCGTTCGATCAGGGGTGGCGAAAGCATCCGCAGACTACCCAGTGTCGGCGCCCCGGCGGTTCGCCTGTGGTGCGATCGATAACCCTCGGAGGAGATGACCAGGACACGGCCTGCGAAGTCGCCTTCCGTTCCCGCTCGCGAAAAGGGAACCGCGTCGCATCTGAACAAGTCACACAAGTGAACCAGTGCAACTTCCCAGCGAACTCCCGAATCGAGGAAGGTCAGATGAGGCGCACGCTCCTGGCGCTCGCCCTGCTCGGTTCCCTTCTGCTGTCGGCGTGCGGCAGCAATCCGAACGTCAACGGGCCGACCCAACCCATCCCTGAGCCGGCTGTGGCTTCGCCCTCGGAGACAGAGACTCAGCCAACCCCGTCGGCGTTGCTGCGCCCTGCGGAGACCGACCCGCCCGCGGCCCAACTCCTCCCGGGAGACGGTGCGCAGCACGGCTTTACCCTCTCTGACGGCGCCGTAGTGGAGGAGCACTACATCAGGGACGGCGGCCGGCTGATCGGCTCCTACAACGGCGAGCCGTACGTCACCTGGTTCATCACGGACCAGGGCATTTTCCGCCGGGACCCCAGGGGGCCGGGCCTGCTCCGCTACCTGCCTCCTGAGCCTGAGGACGGCCTGGCCTGGAAGCAGAGAAGCGGCGACGCGGACGTCTGGTTCAACCTCCAGGCGGTTCCCCAGTGCCACTCCCCTCTCGGGCCGACCTACGACGCGTGCTGGCAGCTGACTGTGCTGAACCGGGGCGAGCAGACGGTCTACCTGTTCTCGCCCGGTCCGGCACCGGAGAACTGGATCGGCGACATGACGGGCGTTCTGGAGGTGCGGGGGGACAACTTCGGCAACCCTGCCGAATCGTATGTGAAGTGGCGCCGTCAGGCGCAGGCCACCGAGCCCCCTTCCCGTGAGGCCATGCTCGCAGGGGCGGATCCCTGGCCCACAGAGGAGTACGCTCCCATTCAGGAGGTCACCTTCGCTGAGTTCAGGAGCGAACAGCTGCATCAGGTGGCAGAGGCCGGTCTGCCGGTGAAGGAAGTGGACCTCAACGGGGATGGAGAGACCGAGGCAATCATCGGTCGGCTGGGCGAGTGGCACGACGGCGAGGTGCTTCTCCTGGACAGACGGGGCAACCGTCTGCTGGCGCTGAACGAGCACCTGCCGTCTTCCGTCCTGGGCCGCGTGGATCTTGTGACCCTTCCCGGCATCGCCAGCCCCGTGCTGGTCCGTCAGGCTGGCACATCCGGGGAGTGGCACAGCATCGAGTTCCAGTGGATGGAAGGCGACCAGTTCGTCTCGCCGTGGGGCTGGCATCCGAAGACCAACCTGGCCTTCGGAATGGACTACGAGATCCAGCCGGACGGCACCGTTGCGATCACGGGCAGCCTGGCCGGATACACCTTTGATACCCGTTACGTGATCGAGCGGGCCCCTGACACGTCCTACTATCCTTACCTGGCCAGACAAGTCAGCCGGCAGGTCACGCCTGGCCCCCATCCGACCACTGCTGCAGACCTGATGACCGCCCTGTTCGTGGCGAGGTGGTACGGCCTCACCGACCAGATCGACCTGTACATCCCTGATCCGGCGGTGCGGGCGGCCTTCATGGCCACTGACGTCGGCGAGGTCCGTTACGATCCCAGCCCGGTACGGGTGGGGAGGCTCGTGGAGACGGAGTATGGCCCCACCATCGAACCCGCTCAGCCCGGTCCGGATGGGTCCCTGGAGTTCATGGCGTCGGTCCAGGAGTACGAGGGCGGCTCCTACTGGACTGGTCGGGTTGTGATCGGCACCGGTGACGACGGGCGGATGGTGGTCAAGGACCTGGAGATCGTGGACCACGGCTGGGCCTACTGACACAGTGGGCCGGTTCTGCCGGAAGGGCCCCCGCTCGGCCGAGCGGAGGGGCCTCACACTCTAATGCGATCACCACATGTCGTCCTGCTCCGCTGTCACCCCGGCCGTCCGCTCGATGCGTGCGAACAGCAGAATCGCCAGGAGGGGCACCACCAGTCCGGAGGTCATCACGGTCATCTGCGTGGCGTACCCGAAGGCGTCGTAGAGCATGCCGCCCAGCAGCGGCCCGAGCATCCTCCCCACGGTCGAACCTGAGAGGATGAACCCTTGCAGCCTCCCCCGCATGGAAGGCGGTGAGAGGCGGGCGACGGTGGCGGGGAAGATGGGGTTGATCAGCATCTCGCCGAAGGTGAGCAGCACCATGGACACGACGAAGATGCCGTAGCGGTCGGAGGTCAGGAGCACCCCGAAGGCCAGCGCGTACAGCACCACCCCAACCGCCATCTGGGCGGCAGGCCGGCGCACGAGCCGGGTGATGAGCCCGGTGACCGGCTGGCCCACGAAGATCAGGAGGCCGTTGAGCGTCCAGAGCACGGAGAAGGCGGACAGGCCGAAGCCCAGCTCCTGCGTGCGGACCGAGTTGCCCGTCTGCCACTGGCCGTAGACGAGGGTGAGGCAGACGAAGGCCACGAAGAGCACGCAGATGGGGGTCCAGGGCACGGGCCGCTCCGGCCCGGGCTTCCGCTGCCCGCCAGACGCCTCCCAGGCCTCGTCAGCAGGCAGCCGGTCCTCGCGGATGAAGGCCGCGGTGAACAGGGCGTACAGCAGGAAGAGGACGCCGGCCCCGCCGAAGGCCAGCGCAAAGGAATGGTCAGCCAGGAAGCCGCCCAGGGCGGTGCCCGCGGCCACGCCCAGATTGCTGGCCACGTAGTTGAAGTTGAACGCCCTCCGCCCGTGGCCGGGCCAGACCCTGGACAGCATGGCGTTGACGGAGGAGAGCGGCAGCGACAGGGCGATGCCGTAGAGCACCATGCAGGCCACGTAGACGGACCATGAGGTCGTCTGCCCCAGCATGAACGTGATCGCCGTCGTGGCGAACAGGCCGCCCAGCATGACGGGGCGCGGGCCGATCCGGTCGTAGCCCCAGCCGCCCACCAGCTGGCCCAGCATGGCGCCGGCGGAGTGGAGCAGCAGCACCGTGCCGGCAACGGTCATCGACCGGCCCAGGTGCTCATGAATGTAGATCGTGGTAAGTGGCCAGATGAACGAGGATCCCGTGGAGTTAAGGAAGCTGCCGATGGCCAGGAACCAGAGCATGCGGGGGTAAGCGTCGACGGTGGCATGGAGCCGCGCAAGCAGGTTCAAGTCTGGTCCCTCCAGAGTGTAGGGCCGCCGCAACACCCCTAGTCTAGCACCTGGCCGGGCTGCGGTGAAGCGGGCAAAAGCGCCGCCGCCGCATCGGGCCAACAGTCAGCGGAGGCGCCCCGGACTCCCGTCCGGAGGCGCCTCCCCCCTGTGCCCCCGTCCGTCACCGGTCGGTCGAGAGCCCGTCACTGTTCGGCGAGAACCCCTCAATCCGCCAGGAGTCACCCTCCTGCACGGCGGTCAGGTACCAGCGGATGCCGTTAATCCAGCCATCATCGCCCGCCTCGCCCCCTCGCTCCGCCCAGACGGAGTCAGCGCCGGCGGCGGGCTGCACGTCGAAGGAGACCGCGTAGAGAATCAGCGCCTCCTCATCGCGGAGGACATGGATCTCCCCAACATCCCAGCGGTAGTCGATGAGGCGCTCCTCATCGGGAAGCGCCGGCAACGTCGTGTCGGCGAAGTAGCGACTCAGCAGCGCATTGGCCAGGTCCAGCTGCTGCACCGCGGTGCGCCGCCCGCCCGGGGCAAAGGGGCTCGGCACGGTGAAGCTGCCCGCTGCGGCCCAGCCGTCCATGCGCTGGTTCACCGCGCCGATCAGGTCGGCGAGCGCCCCGGCCACGTCGCCCCCCCGCTTGCCGGCCAGGTAGTGGGTGCGCACCAGCGAGAGCATCTCGTCCACGTCGACCCCGGCGGTACGGAAGTTGGCGCCCATGTAGAAGCGGATGTTGAAGTTGTCCCCGGCGTAGAGGATCAGGTACAGCGTATCAGGCCCGGGCACGCCCCACTCGGCAGCCACCCGGTCCAGGTAGGCGGTGAGGTCCTCCCCCTCGGTGCTGTCGACCACCAGGATCTTGTACTTCACCGGCCCTGTCGCCGACAGCGCAGCCTCCAGGGCGGCCGTGTTCCCCGGCAGCTGCCCCCCGGTGGTGTTCTGCACGGCCACGCCCGGCACGTTCTCGGGCACCGGACGGCCGGCTGCGTACGCCACGCCCACGGAACAGGCGATCACCGTGGCCAGGGCTGCGGTCACTCTGATGACTCCGTTCACTGTACATTACCTCCATCCTGGCATGAGTTCCGCACCCTCTACAACGAAGCACCCACCGGAAAAGTTACCGGTGGGTGCCATGTCCCTGGGACCCGCGGCCAGGACGTCATCGAGGGGCCACTGGCTGCGCACCCAGAAGCCCCGCCCGGGCCAGCGCCCGCCTCACCGCAGCGGCCCCCACCGCCGCCACGCCCACTTTCGCCAGGTCGAAGGGCACGAAGGGTAACACCCAACCGGCGAGAACCGCACTGAGCGCCTTCCCCCCCACCAGCCACGCCCAGCCGGCCCCGCAGGCGTAGATGAGGGCCAGCCCGGCCAGCATGGCCGCGGCTGGCCGCGCGGCGGCCTTGCGCATGGCCGACCCCTGCACCCCCGCCGGGCCCAGCTTGTCGGCTGGCGCCAGCACCGCCACCAGGGCTGCCGCCGGGGGGTAGCTCCAGAGGTAGCCGGCCGTCGGTCCCACCAGCACCTGCAGCCCGCCGGCGCCGCCAGCGAAGACGGGCAGCCCCGCGGCGCCCATCAGCAGGTAGAGCCCCATCGCGGCAGCGCTCCACGCCGGGCGGAGCAGGCCGCCGGCCAGCAGGACGACCAGCACCTGCAGCGTAACCGGCACCGCAGGCAGGCCGGGCAGGAAGAACCGCACCGGCGCCACAGCCGCGATCAGGGCGGCCATCACCGCGGCGAGGGCCAGGTCGCGCAACCGTGTCGCACGCACACAGAGGCACCCCCATATGTCAACCTAATGTTCACGCCAAGGTTAACATATGCGGGCGGGTTTTCGCAACTCTCCGTCAGGCGATCGGCCGTCCCACCGGGCGCCCCTCCACCAGGGCGTCGAGAACCTCGGCCACGCCATCCTCCATGTTGGACACCGTCTCCCGCTGCGCAACAGCCTTGAGCCCGGGGTGCGCGTTGGCCATGGCGACCCCCAGCCCGGCAGCGGCCAGCAGGTCAAGGTCGTTCAGGAAGTCGCCCATCGCCAGGGAGCGTTCCCGGGGGATGCCCAGGTAGTCCAGCAGCGCCCTGACGCCGGTCCCCTTTCCGCCTTCCGGGGGAAGAACCTCCAGGTAGGTCTGGTACGAGCGGACCAGCTTCACCGGCAGGCCGGCGGCCACGATGGACGCCTCGGCCCGGTCCAGCTGTTCCGGCGCGCCGATGGTCAGGATCTTCATCACGGTGCCGGCCGTGTCGGGGGCGAGGTCCGGGCACACGTCCACCGTGATTCCGTCCAGCTCCAGGTGCTCCGCGATGGTGGGCGTGATCTCCCGCACCACGCCCCTCCGGGTGCCATGGACGATGATATGCAGCCCGGCCTCCGTCAGCAGGGGCCAGACGGCAGAGACCACGGCGGGCGGCAGGGAGCGGACGACGAGGTCCCGGTCGGTCACCGGGTCGTAGAGGAGCGAACCGTTGAGCAGAACCAGCGGCGTCTTGAGCTCCAGCTCCCGGAAGTAGCGCTGCGAGGCCTCAACCCCGCGCCCCGTGGCGAACGAGAAACGGCCGCCGGCCGCCTCGAACCGCCGGATCGCTTCCTTGTTGCGCCGCGAGATCGTCTTGTCGTCCCGGAGCAGGGTGCCATCCATGTCCGAGATCACGAGGTCATACTGCAAACCAATCTCATCCTTTACTGTTTATGCTTTGTGCGGGATGGGGCGCCTCACGCATTTGCCCGGCCGGCAAGCCCCTCCACGTAGGCCCTGTCCTCCACACGCAGCACCTGCCTGTTGAGGAACTGGGACCCCGAGACCAGTACGACCACGCAGCCCAGGAGCGCAAGGCCGACGCCGGGGTACAGCCGCGCCGCCAGCCACCCGGCCAGCACCTGTCCCAGGGGGCCCAGCCCCTGCGCCATCACCCGCCGCACGGCGAAGACACGCCCTTGCGCCTCGCGGGGCACCTGCCCCTGCCAGATCGCCTGCGAGTGGGCGTTGGCCATGGGGCCGGTAAAGCTGATCAGGAAGGCCGCGGCCCCGGCGAGGTACAGGCCGGGCAGGAGCCCCAGCCCCACCTGGGCGGCGCCGCCCAGCGTCATGAAGAGCAGCAGGACCATCACCCGTCTGCGCCGCGCTCCGCCCCAGAGGCTGACCAGCACGCCCCCCACCAGGCCGCCTGCCGCCATCATGGTGTTCAGGGTGGCCAGGGCGGTCTCGTAGGTCATCCCGCGGGCCGCCCAGTCGGCGGCCAGGTTCACCTTCACGATGAGCGGAAGGAAGACCCCCAGGGGCAGGCAGAGGTTGACCACCGCGAAGGTCGCGAGGAGCCAGAGCAGCGGCGGCCGCCGCCGGATGTAGTCTATGCCGAAACGGACGTCCGACCAGAGCGACGCGGGCTCCCCCTGCTGCCGCACCGCCTGCAGGCTGCGGGGCGACGGGATGCGCAGCAGCGACAGCACCAGGGCGGCCTGGGCGAAGGAGAGCGCATCGACGCCCAGCGCCAGCGGGACGCCGCTCTCCATGCCGGCCAGCAGCGCCCCGACGGAACCGGCAATCTGCCCCTGCCGCGCCAGGGCGGGCAGGGCGATGAGCGACGCAGCAACGGCGGGCGAGAGCACCGACGACAGCGCCCAGATGGTCTGCATCATGCCGTTGGCCCGGGGCAGCTGCTCGTCCGTGACCAGCATGGCATACGAGGTATCGAACGCCGAATGGTGAACGGCGCCGGTGATGCCGAAGAGGCCGGCTACCAGCAGGACCATCCAGACCTGCAGCAGGCCGGACGCCGCCAGAAACGCGCAGACGGCCATCAGGAGGCAGTTCACCACATCCATGGCGAGCATCAGGCCCTTGCGGTCCAGCCGGTCGGCCAGTGCGCCCGCAACCGGCGTCGCCAGGAGCGTGGCCACCCCCATGGCCAGGCCCACGGCAGCCAGCGCCCAGGCCAGCTGCGGCTGCTGGTCCGGATGGGGGTAGACCACCTGGACCAGCCAGATGTCGATGGCGAACAGGGTCAGGGCCGAACCGAAGACCGAGACCGACTGCGAGGCCCAGAGGAACACGAACGTCCGGAACCCGTTGGGTGGCGGTTGATAACCCATCCGCTGCGCTCCTCCTTGGTGCGGTGCGCGAGTGGTTCTCCGCGTGCCCCGCCCTTCCCTCCCGGCAGGGGTGAGGCATGCACATGGGAATCAGCCTGCCCGGGAGGAGAGGATCTTGTGGAAGCTGCGGCCGGTGGACTGGGATCGTGCGTTTTGCCCCCGGCTGGGGTTCCGGCTGTGCGGGTTCGACGAACCGCTGTACGACCCGGAGGGTCCCGCCCGGGGCGAGGGGGCCCTGTACTTCACCAAGGAATTATGACAGCAACTGTGCCTGCAGTCGTAAGCAGACTGCAGGCACTCCGTTTTCAGCTTCCCCGGGGTTACGCCGGCCGCAGGGAGACCTCTCCCGAGAACACCCGGTGAACCCGTCCACCGTAGTCTCGCACCAGCAGGGCCCCGTCCTCGTCCACCTGCTCGGCAACGCCCTCCAGGACGGCCAGTCCGTCCACCCCGAGCACGCGCACGGGCTGCCCCAGGGTGACCGAGAGAGCACGCCAGCGGTCAAGCACCTGCGGGAAGCGGCCGGCGAGCAGGTCGTCGCAGGACTGCTCCAGCCGGGCCAGGATCGCCTGCACGAGGGCGGCCCGCCGGACCCCGACAGCGCCCTCCTCGGCCAGCGAGGTGGCGGTCTCCCGGAAGGCCGGATCCATCTCCTCCCTGCGGAGCCCCACGTTAACGCCGATGCCCACCACCACGAAGGAGACCCGGTCCATCTCCGCCTCCATCTCGGTGAGGATACCGCAGAGCTTGCGCCCGCGCAGCAGGACGTCGTTTGGCCACTTGATCCCGGCGGCGAGGTCAGCCACCTCCCGGACGGCCTCCGCCACGGCCACAGCCGCCGCCAGCGTGATGCGGGGGGCCTGGTGCAGCGGCAGGTCCGGCCTGAGCACCAGCGACATGGCGATGGCCGCCCCGGGAGGCGTGGACCACGCCCGGCCCAGGCGCCCCTTGCCCGCGGTCTGCTGGTCCGCCAGCACGAGCAGGCCCTCGGGCGCGCCCTGACGGGCCAGCTCCTTCGCCAGGTCGTTGGTGGAACCCACCGTCGGCCGGTACTCGATGACCCGCCCCAGCCGCCGGGCGGCGAGGCCGGTACGCACCTCCTCCGGCCTGATCAGGTCGGGCCGGACGGCCAGCCTGTAGCCCTTCCGGGGGGCGGCCTCCACCTGGTAGCCCAGCGATCGCAGCGCCTCCACCTGCTTCCAGACGGCGGTGCGGCTGACGCCGAGGCTGCGCGAGATGGCCTCCCCGCTCACCCAGCCCCCCTCGGCGGCGGCGAAGAGCGCCAGCAGGTCGGACGCGGCGCGTGTCGTCATGGCAGGCTCCCCCCAAGGCGATTTCCGTCTGGGTGCAGTTTACCCCAACACCGTATGGGCTTCAACCGCCGCGCTGGGGCACGTGCAGCACCGCCACGCCCTCGCTGCCTGTTCCGGGGCTGACCCGTGCGAACCGTAGTTCGAGGATGCCGTCCCCGTACCGGACTGCCGCCGCAGGCCGCACCGAGACCGGCAGCGTGACCAGACGCGCACAGTAGCCGGTGAACCGTTCCCGCTGTATGTACAGGCCGTCGGCGAAGGGATCGGGCAGGAAGGCCTCGATCAGCACCTCGGTGGGGCCGGCGAGGCCCACGGCGACCTGGCGCGGGTCCGTCAGCCCCGGCAGCACGGCCTCCACCACCACCTCGTGGGGAGTCACGTAGATGTCAAGCGGCGGCCCGGCCACGACCGGAGTCCGGGGTCTCTCGCCCTTCCCCCGGGCGGCACCTTTCTTCGGGGGCGCCGCCCGGGCCACCTCCTGCCAGAACTCCTCGCCGAAGGCGTTTCCCAGTACCTCCAGCTGCTCCGCAATCCGCTGGGCGGCCTCAACGGGGTCGGTCACCACCCCACACCTCCTTCGGGTGCCAAGTCAGGCGAACGGCCTCCGCCCGCAGGCGCATGTCGACGGACAGCAGGCCGTCCTGGAACGAGACAGCCACCCCGCCCGGGTCGACCGGCAGAGGCAGGTCGACGGTCCGGGAGAAGGGGCCGTATGTGCGCTCGTTGAGCGACAGGTTCTCCCGGGGCAGCGGGTGCCTGTACCCGACGGTTCCCTCCAGCAGGACCTGCCTGTCGCCCACGATGGAGACCCGCAGGTCGGAGGGCTTCACCCCCGGCAGCGCGGCCAGGAGCAGCAGGCGCTCGCCCCGTCGGACGAGGTCGACCGGCGGGCCGGCCCGCTCCGCGGGCGTCTCATGGTGTGCCCTTGTCATCCGTTCTGCTCCCTTCGGACTGCGGCGGGGGCCAGACCTGGACGCGGTGCGGTGGGGCACCCCCGGGTTCGGGAGCGGGGGCGGCACCGGATGCGGGCGGGGCCTCGGGCGGGGGCGGGCCCGACGGCGGCGCTGGAGCCGGGGACATCAAGGCCAGTCGACGGCTCACCACACTGTTGCGGAGGGTCGGCTGGATTCGCATCTCCTGCCGCTGCCCGTCGGGGGCTGCCACGCCCTTCTTCTGCTCACCCTGCGCCTGCTCGCGCTGCCGAACCGGCCTATCGCCGCCAGGCGGCTCAGGCTGTGCTGCGACACCCCGCTCAGGAGGTTGCAGCCTCAGGCTGTGCGTGATCCCGATGTTCAGCTCGCCCTGGAGTTCCTCCACGTCGATGTCACCGAGGTGAAAGGCCAGCGTCTGCACATCCAGCCGCTCCACCTGCAGGTGAACAGGGGGCCGGGCCAGGGCCTCCTCCAGGGTGGCCGCCAGCCTGTTCAGCGCCCCGACGGCCCGAGCCACCTGCGCCAGCAGCTCCTGGACCTGTCGGCCCAGCGGGTCACCCGGGCCGCCTGGATGGGGCTCGCTCATGCCGTCCCTCCTTCGCCCGCTCGCCGCTGCGGGCGCTGGCCTCCTGGCGGTCCCACCGGAACCGGAAGGTTCCGCTCTGAGCCGTGCCCCCCGGTGGAGCAGACCACGCGCGGGGCTGCACAACCGCCGGAAGAGACTCCGGACCCGCCTGACGCACCGAGGCGTCAGACGCCGGGCCCGGCTGGGCGCCAGCCCCGGACACCGAGTAGATCAGCCCCACGTTGATCCAGGACGAGGCCCAGTCCCCGTTGATGCCGATGAACTGGTTGCTGCTTCCCCCGCCTCCGTTGCCGCCGCCGCTCACGGACGTCATCCCCAGGCCCACGGTGCCCCCGCTCTGGCCGTTTACCTGCAGCAAGCCGACGTTGATGGCCGCAGACTGGTACGCCAAGGCCGGTCACCCCACTGCCTGGAACCCGGCCATGTTGGCGTAGGGGCTGTCGGTCCAGTCCGAGTCGTTCAGGAAGCCGTACCAGAGCCCGCTGTACGACCCGTCACCCAGCAGGTCCACCAGCGAGTTGCCCTTGTTGTTGCTGGCGTTGTAGCCAACCTCCGTCATGCCTGTGCCGACGATGCCGCTTGCGCTCACGCCGTTGATCTTGAAGGCCCAGATGTTGATCACGGGGGCCGAGTATGACGGTACCGGAAGCAGGGTTCCGAACCCGTACATCATGCCGGGGCCCTCCCTCCCAGCGAACCCCAAACGGGCCCGTCGAGGCCGTCGGCATCCACCACGATGCCGAACCCCAGCACCGCCGCACCGAAGTCGCCGGTCACGGCGCCGGCGGCCAGCGACCCCTTTGCTGACGACCGGGACTGGCGGATGACGGTCCGGCCCACGGAGACGACGCCCGAGACGGAGGTGACCTCCACGGCTCCGATGTGCAGACGGTCCACCGGCCATCACCTCCATGTGCGGCGGCCCCCCGCCGCTATCTCCACACTATGCGCCACCGGCATATGGTGACAGGAGAGGGGGGTCGCTGTGACCGTCGAGTTTCACATCCATATGATCAAGGTGAACGGCATCGAGTCCTCGTCCGCCTTCTCCATCGGAACCAACCTGCTGATCGGCTTCGGGAGCCAGAGCAAGTCGGTGAGCGGCGGCAGCTCCGTCACTGGAGACCACGGGAGCCTTCCCAGCCTCTTCAACGCCGTCGACGACCGCGACTACATAGACACCCCCGCCTGGCAGGTCGCACAGACGCAGGAGAGATGACATCCAGAGAGCCATCGCCCAAAGTGCGGCGGTGGCTCTCTGCAGTGGCGGAGTTGTGTCATTTTATAGTACACTTAAGGGGTGGTTTTTCGGTACTGGGGGATATCCATGCAACCTCTGTCTGAGCGCTGCACCGCCCAGCTCAAGGCACACCAGTACTGCGGCGGTGCCACCTGGCCCGGTCCGGTGCTGGCGGTCTGCCTGGCCAGGTGGGTCATGGCCATGCTGGTGATCGTGTTCGTGCAGAGCCTGCTGACGTGAGGCCAGGACCACCGATGGGTACACTGTGTGCTAGAATGAAGACATAGTTCTGACACGGGAGGTAATCGCATGCTTGAAGAGTTCAAGCGGTTCGCCCTCAAGGGAAACGTGCTCGACCTGGCCGTCGGCGTGGTCGTGGGCGCAGCGTTCAACCAGATCGTCACCTCCCTTGTCAACGACTTGCTGATGCCGCCTCTTGGCTTCATCGTGGGCAAGGTGGACTTCTCCAGCCTCTACATCAACCTGAGCCGTACCCAGTACGAGTCGCTGGCGGCGGCCCGCGAGGCCGGTGCGCCCGTCATCGCCTACGGCCTGTTTCTCAACAACGTCATCAACTTCATCATCGTGGCCTTCGCCGTCTTCCTGCTGGTGCGCCAGGTCAACCGCTGGCGCCCGACGCCGCCCGCCGAGCCGCCAAAGACGAAGGAGTGCCCGTACTGCCTCTCCACGGTACCCCTCAAGGCGACGCGCTGCGCCCACTGCACGGCTGAACTGCCAAAGGCGTGACTGCCATGGCGCCGCGCTGGCCAGGATGACCCGAACTGGTTTCGCTGGTGTGAGGCAGACGTGCATGGCACAACAAGAAGGGCAGCCGAGGGCGTCCGTCGCTCTCGGCTGCTCTGAACATGTTGAGATCACCTAGTCGTCGGTCAGGGCAGTGGTCGCAGCCTCCCGGGCCACGGCGTGCAGTGACAGGACCCGCGGCGGCAGCGCTGACCGGTCCCGTTCGTCGTCGTGCCAGCACACCAGGACATCCACGTCCTCCGGACTATGCTGCTTCTTGTACTCCGACGAGTACTTCTTCCACTCCGCCATGAGATACTGGTAGGTGGTGCGGTCGATGACGATTGCGTTCGGCCTGGTCGCCTCCTCGTACCGGGCCCCCAGCTTGGCGAGGAGTGCGCTGCTGATGCCGCAGCAGTACTGGTAGTCGGTGAACTCCTGGAGCACGCCGAACGCGATGTGCACATCGGTCTCGTTCTCGGGCTCCCAGTTGTTCAGGTTCTCGGGGCGGAAGGGTTCAATGTGAATGTGCCTCAGCTTCTGCCGCTCGAAGACGGTGGGGGTGCGGTTCGTCCCAGCAGGGGGCTCCTCAGCAGCAGGCGCCCCGTGCCGCAGGTTGGACCCGTGGATGATGATGGTCCCGCTGTCGCGCACGGAGAAGCTCAGCTCGTCGCCTCTCTTCAGCCGCAGCCGGGTGTGCAGCTCGGCCATTCCGGAGAGCAGACCCTGGGAGTTCAGCCGCCCCTCAACGGAGAAAGACGCGTCGTTGTCAAGCAGCACGGCGACCTTGCCCGGCCGAAGTTTCTCAAGCGCCTGGACGCCTACGTACAGTGAGCGGAGTTCGAGATAGCTGGACTTGATCTTCATCTTGTAGGTCTGATCTGACAACCGGTTCAACCTCCCGTATGCTCAGTCTCGAATCGGGCCAGACGCCATCGCCCTCCTGATGCCGCAGTACGGCGCTGCGCACGGGTGCCTCCGCACCCGCACGCCGGAACAGCCACACACGCCTATCTTAAAACGGCACGGCGGACATCTCCAAGAAAAAAAAGGGGCACCCCCCGAGGTCCCGCCCGTCATGCAGAGACCGCCCTCCGTCCCGTGGTTCGGGCCGGAGGGCGGTCGTGTGTGGAAGGGTTACAGTTCGATCCTTGTACCCAGCACCTTCAGGAACTGGCCGATCCAGGCCGGGTGTGCGGGCCAGGCGGGAGCGGTCACCAGGTTGCCGTCGGTGTGGGCCTGGTCCACCTCCAGGTTCACGTACTCGCCGCCTGCCAGCCCCACCTCCGGTGCACACGCGGGGTAGGCGGAGCAGGCCTTGCCCTTCAGAACACCGGCCGCCGCCAGCAACTGTGCGCCGTGGCAGACGGCGGCGATGGGCTTGTTGGCCTCGCCGAAGTGGCGTACCATCGCCAGCACCCGCTGGTCGAGGCGCAGGTACTCGGGCGCACGACCGCCCGGGACCACCAGGGCGTCGTACTCCTCTGCCTTCACCTGGTCGAAGTCCGCGTTCAGGGCGAAGTTGTGGCCGGGCTTCTCGCTGTACGTCTGGTCACCCTCAAAGTCGTGGATGGCCGTGCGCACCTTCTCCCCCGCCTTCTTGCCGGGGCAGACGGCATGCACGGTGTGGCCGACCGCCTGCAGCGCCTGGAAGGGCACCATTACCTCGTAATCCTCGACGAAGTCGCCAACGAGCATCAGGATCTTCTTCCCGCTCATCTCATCGACCCCTTTCTCGAAGGATTCTGGGCATGGTACGCATTTCGCCGCCGGGGCAGTACGGCCCTGCATACTTCTCGAAGAATTTAGGCAGAAGTCTGTGAGGCGCCAGTCCCGCAGTGTCGCCCGTATGGTCCCACGTGGTGCAGGTCGTGCACCCGGTACCCGTACCACGCTGCGGCACCCTCCGACGTCCACCGGGCGGGCGGTGCCCGACCGTGTTGGCTCAGTACAACGCGGGCCCCGGGCTCCGTCGCGACCCACCGTCGGGCCGCTGCAACGGAGCACCGGGGCCAACGTGGCCTTGTCGTGACTCCCCACGTCTGCAGAAGCGCCGGAGAGAACCGCTACCGCTCACTCGGAACCGTGCAGCTGTAGTCTTCGGGGCTGATGCGTTCCTCTGCGCTCCCGTGCTTGCGGATCACAATCCGCCACTGCGCCGGGCCCGTCTTCACGAACGACTCGATGGCGTGGCCGGCGCTGGACGCCCAGCGGGGCAGCGACTCGGTGGCCTGGTTGCAGTCGAAGTCGATCACCAGCCGGCCGCCCGGCTCCACCAGGTTGATCTTCTGCTTTGCAATCACCAGCGGGTAGGGGCAGGGCTCACCCAGCACATCCAGGAGCAGCTCCTTCGCCATCGCACACCACTCCTCCCTCAGTCACCATGTGCGAATCCGGGGGCCGCCCCCTGCCGCGCTTCCGCACGGCGGGCGGGCAGCACCAGGAAGAGATACGCCCCGAGCCAGGTGCCCAGGATGGTGAACAGGGTCGCCGTCCAGCCGTTCAGGGAGAACTGTGAGACAGCCGTCAGGCCGTTACCGATGTTGCACCCCCGGGCGAGTGTGGCGCCGAACCCCATCCCCAGGCCCCCGACGATGTGCTGCAGCAGCCGCACAGGCCCGGGGGCCCGCAGCCGGAACTCGCCGGCCGCCCGGGCGGCGATGAAGCCGCCGACGGGGATGCCCAGCACCAGGAAGGTGTTCCAGTCCAGGGTCCCGACGTCGCCAGAGGCCACCAGGAAGCGCAGGAGCCCTGCGGTGGCGCCGGTGATGCCCAGGCCGGCCATCCGCCCGGTGCTGATCGAGGTGAGCCAGGCGATGATCGCCACGGCGCCCACGGCCAGTCCGGTGACCTGCCAGGACCAGCCCCGGCCGAAGACCGCCCGCCACAGCGGCGACCGGCTTTCGTCCACGGGCACCCGCCAGGCCTGAGCGGGGGCACGCCGGCCGCCGAGAAGGAAGACCAGCGCAACCGCCCAGAGCGCCGCCACCAGGATCCAGGGGCTTACCCCGAGGGCGCCGTACAGGCTGGTCGATCCGTTCAGCGTGACGGTGGGCGCCTGAATCTGCTGCGTCAGCGGCGCCAGAACGCCCGTGCCGCGGGAGGCCAGGGCGCCGATGCCGTAGAAGACGGCGGCCACCAGCGAACCTACCATGCCCTCGCCGATGCGGTAATAGGTGCCCGAGGCGCAGCCGCCGGCGAGAATGAGCGACAGCCCGAAGATCAGCCCGCCCACCGAGGCCCCCAGCCACTGGAACGGATCGTTGCCAAACCTGATGATCCCGGCCGCATGCAGGGCGAAGATGCCCGTGGACTGGACCGCCAGCGACAGCACGTACGCCTTGAACAGGGTGGCGTCGCGGGTCAGGTAGAGGTCCCGGAACCCGCTGGTCATGCAGAACCGTCCCCGCTGAAGCACGAAGCCGAACAGAACCCCCGTCAGTCCCCCCGCAAGCAACACCCCAACCATGGCATCCTCCCCTAATTCCGAGTAAACCGATCTAGTTTTATGACATCCTGGTTGGAGTCGATTGTAAGGGGATATGCGGGAATCTGTCAACAGTGAATCGTGCGTCTCCGCGCGCATACGCGGGCCCGGGGACGTGCCGCCCAGCTCCTCGGGGCCGGCCCTGTGGCCCCGTGCACATGCCCACCCTCGTCTGCAAGGCTTCACCCCGGTGAAACCCACGTCGACTGGAAACCGTCTCCTCAGCGGAGGTGCTTTCCGGTGACGCGCTTTCGGGCGGCGATGCTGACTGCAGTCCTTCTCGTCTGCTCAGGACTGGCAGCACCAAGCCTGCCGCGGGAGGTGCCGCCGCGGGAGCGGCCTCCGGTGGCTGACCAGTCCCCGGACGGTGGACGTGAGCGAGATCCCCCGGGACCTGATCGCCCGCGCGGAGGCTCCGCCTGACAGCCCTTACACTGCCGAGTCGTTCGTGATCGGGAACGCATGGTGCGTGTGCGTGGACCTGCTGGTCGCCGCTGGGCACTTCGAACCCACAGGTCGGCCGGGCTTGGTTGTCCTGGAGGGTGACTCCGCCCACATGATCTCTCTGCCGATCAGTGCTGCGCATGGACCGGCGTTCGACTGCGAGCCCCTGATCACGCCGATCACAAAGGCATTCGGCCCGCGCTGGAAAGCGACCGGTCAGCTCGACTGCTACACCTGGCTGATCAACGCCGATGAGGGGCTGAAGGTCGGCGTGAGGGCCTACCCGCTCCAGACCGACTCGGACGGCCGGCTGGTGACGTTCCGTTCCGACCCAAGAAGGTAAGTGGTAAGGGCGTCGCCGCATCTGGCGGGGAAGCTTTCAGGATCTGGCCGGTGTGAGCCGAGGGCGTGCACCGCTCAACCTCCGCGGACAGGGACGGGCGTCGAAAAGTAGGGGGAAATCCTCCCTGTTCTTTTCACGAACTACAGGGAAAGGTTCCCCCTATTGCCCAGCTTAGAGGGGTGCCCTGAGCCTCAAACCCGCCCACCCGATCGACGGGGAGGCGGTTTCGACAGGATGCGTCAGTAGTCGACTGAGAGTTGGCTCAAACCAAATTTACATAACGGAGATATGGGGAGGGATTCCCTGCATTTCGTGAAAAGTACCGGGAGACTTTCCCCCTTTCTCTGGGCTCAAGGGCAGCCTCAGCAACGGAGCCACAGGGAGCCCGTGGCGAGGGGCGAGGGAAAAGGCGAGGGGAAACGGGCCGGGACTTGCGGGCGAGCCAACGCCAGAACCATGAGCGGACGCCCCCGGCAGCCCTTCTGACCATGTACCGCTGAGTCTCCTCAGGGCCAAAGCTGTCCCCGACAGGTGTCCAGGTTCTGCGGGCTGCTGCGTGAGCACGCGCAACCCCGGGCACACGCAAGGGGGCGCCCGGAGTTAGTCTGCGACCCGAGGGCGATCTCGCCATTCTGGCGAGACCGCCCCGGCTGTCTGCGGGGTTCGCCGGCCCGGCACGGCCGAGAGGGCGGTCTCGCCGCACTGGCGGGACCGCCCCCGTTCGCGTCCATATCGCTGGCTCGGCCGCCGGACTAGTTCTGGGTCTTCTCCTTGACGATGCGGCCCTCGTCCTCGGTCTGGGCGGGGGCGTCGCCGAAGAGCGCAGCCAGCTTCTCCTCCGCACGGCTCTTCGCGGCAGAGGTCTTCAGGTTCCGCATGCGGGCGTCGATCGAGTTCTTGCCCAGCTCGGCGATGGCCTCTTCCTTGGCCAGCTTGCCCTGGATCAGCTCCTCCGCCTGCTTCAGCCCCTCGTTGATCTTGCCGGCGCCGGACTCGGTGGCGAAGTTGGAGCGGAGCGTGTTCATCTCCTTCTTCAGGTCGGCCAGGTCGGACTGGACCTTCAGCTGCTCGATCTGGCTCATCTTCTGGAACATCTCGGCCTGGAAGTTCTCGAACTCCTGGCGGGCGTTGTCCGCCTCGGCCTTGATGGAGTTGTACGCCTCCAGGGCGGTGTTGTAGGCCGCCTCCAGGTGCTCCTCCTGGATGAGCAGCTGCAGCGCCAGCTCACGGTCGTTCTGCCGCTTGGCCTCCTGGATCAGCCGGCGGCACTCCTCCAGCTCCTTCTCGGCGGACTTCAGCTTGGCCGCCGCAACCTTTTCCCGGGCGATGATGTTGGCCGTGGTGGTGTTGTACCGGACCTTGGCGGCGTTCAGCTGGTTCTTCAGGTCCTCAAGCATGGCCTTCGGATTCTTCTCCTCCAGGCCGCCCACGAACAGCGAGAAGAAACCGCGGATCAACCGGCCCAGACGTGCGAAGAAGCCCATCTACCTCATCCTCCTTAAGTCTGCCTACCGTAGATTCATCAACTTAAAGCGCTGCACCCGCTCCTCCAGGGCCTTCCGGTCGTCCAGCAGGTCCCGGAACTCGGGGGGCAACACATCCTTATCGTCGCACTCGAGGATCGCCAGGTCGCTCATGAACTCCACCTGAGCCGTGGACGGGCGGATCCGCTCCAGGGCGCCGTCGATGTCCTCCTGGGTGATCTCGCTCCGGCCGGCGTCCTCGGCCAGCTCCCAGGCCTTGAGCACCACCGACTCCAGCTCGGCGCCGGTGTAGCCTTGCGTCCTGCTCGCGGCCTCCTCCCAATCGGGGTTCCCGGTCATCCCGTAGCGGCCGTGCACCGCCTGCAGGATGGCAACCCGCTCGGCCCAGCCCGGCAGCAGGAAGGGGATCTTCCGGTCGAAGCGGCCGGGCCGCTTGAGCGCCGGGTCCATCAGGTCGGGACGGTTCGTCGCCGCCACGAACACGATGCGCCCCCGGTTCGCCGGGTTCGACATGAAGTCCAGCATGCGGGCGAACAGCCGCTGCTGCACCCCCGAGTCGCCGCCGTTGCCCCGCTGCAGCAGCTGGTCGATCTCGTCGATCAGCACCAGGCACGGGGCCAGCGATTCGATGCCCAGCAGCGCCTTCTCCAGGTTCTGCTCGGAGAGGCCCACGTACGGCCCCAGGATCTTCCCGAAGTTCAGCTTCACGCCGTTCACCCCGGCCTCGGCCACCAGGGCGTAGAAGAAGGCCGACTTGCCGGTGCCCGAGGGGCCGGTGAGGAGCACCCCCAGCGGGACCCGCCGGTAGTTGCCGGTGCGCAGGGGCGCCACGATGTTCTTGGCGGCGAAGAGCTTCGCCTCGGTGAGGCCGCCCAGGGCGGTGAAGTCGAACCGGGGCTCAGCGATCTCCAGCACGTCGCCGAACTCGGCCCGGATCAGCGACTCCTTGCGGTCCCGGGCGAAGTCGACCGTGATCGGCTGGCCGGTGGCCTCGGCCCGGAGGCCGATGTCCTCGATCAGGATGCGGGAGAGCCCTGCGGTGGCGTTGGCCAGCTCCCGAGGCTCGATGGCGAGCTTCAGCCGCCGCTTCTCCACCATCGCCTCGATGTAGAGCTGCCGGGCTTCCAGGTCGGGCAGCGGCACCATGATCGACTCGATCTTGGTGGAGGCCAGCCTGAGGTGCGGGTGGAGCTCGGCCAGGGAACCGGCCAGCAGCACGACCGGACTGCCCATCCGGTTGAGGCGGACGTCACCGGCCCACTTCTTCACGAAGGTGAGCGCCCGCAGCTCCTCCTGGTCCATGGAGGCCAGCTCCTCCACGGGCAGGATCGTCTCGGCCTGCTCGATGACCACGGCGCTCGGCTCGCTGTAGATCAGCTTGTCGAGCAGGGCGAAGGCCTGCCCCGGGGCGATGGGGAGCTTGATGTCATCCTCGGGGCGGATTCGCTCTCCGGTGAGGATGCGGATGAACTCCTCCCGCATCCCCGGCCGCGAGAACGTGATGCCCTCCGCCCGGTTGTAGATGGCCACCACGCGTCGGGGCTTGCCCTGCGGCGCGTAGGCGGGGTTCTCCAGGAAGTCCTGAATCACCACATCCCGCACCCGCCGGTTGTCGGGCCCTGCATAGTCGTTCACGTTGAAGTGGAGCACAAACAGATTGGCAATCGAGCTCCGGTACTTGAACGTCAACTCCTCCAGCCACGCCGGGCGCAATCCGCCAGCCTCCCCTCTCCGAACGGGTCGTCTCGCTACCTAAAGATTCCCTTGCGAGCCCGGAAAGTTCGTGACACCCGAGACTTATGCTGTGCAGCCTGCCCCCAGGGCCACGCCGGACCGCCTGAACTACGTCCCAGGCCTGCGCCTGTCCCACGCCCGCCTCGCAATCCGGCCGGCCACGGCGCTGCTCAGCACCGCACCCACCAGCCCCTGGCCGATGCCGGCGAAGGCCGGGCCGTACGACTGCTCCCGCAGCGCCGGGATAGCCATCAGCAGGCCTATGGCCAGCCAGACGATCAGGGCGCCGCCGGGCAGAAGCCCGCCCAGCACGGCGGCGAAGGTCGCCCAGCCCCGGCGGGGCAGCCGCCCGGCCAGCCAGCCGATGCCGGCCCCGATGGCCGCCGCCATGGCCAGCACCACTGCGAAGCCCGTCCAGTAGTACGGACCCGTGCGGGGGCCCAGGAAGAGGCCCGACCGGTCCATCACGGCGAAGGACAAGTTCTGCCCGGGCAGGCTGGGGTACTCGGCCACGTACTCGGCGCCCTCCTGCCGAAAGTCGAGGTTGCCGGCAAAGTAATAGCGGCTCCCCGCAGGCGCCCCGACCCGGATCTCCAGCGGGCCGAACGAGGCCCACCCCTGGGCCGGCAGGAGCAGGTACTGGTAGTGGTAGACCCGGAGTGCGTAGCGGGTCCGGTCACGGGCCGCGGCGTGGTTGTAGCTGACGGTCAGCTCCCCCGTGGCCCCCTCCGGCAGGTCGACTGCAAACCGGAAGAAGCGGAGGGCCGGATCGGCGCCGTAGAACTCGCCGGGAGTGTACGGCTCGCCGGTGACGGGGTCCATTCAGACGTCCACGGTGGTCCAGGCATCCGCCATCACCGCCAGATCTTCCGTTGTGAACCCGGTCCTGTCCACGGCCTCGACCGCCAGGGGCTCCCCTGCCACGATGCTGTCAGGCCGGCGCTGTCACCGGAGTCCTGAACCACGAAGACGAAGGGCTGGGCCTCCAGCCCCGGGCCCCGGTTCTTCAGGGTGTAGCGGGCTGTAACGGTGGCCGTGCCCAGATCAGGATGCAGGTCAAACCGGAGCACCTCACCCACCACCTGCACCTGGTCGCTCGTCCCTGGCAACAGAGGGCCGCCGGTGTCGCCCCCGACTCGGGGCGGCGCGGCGTTGGCCTGCGCAACGGCGGGCAGCAGCGCCATCGCCAGCGTGATCAGCAGGAGCACGGGTGAGCGCCGACACCTGGTTAGACGCCCCATGCGACGGCCCTCCTTCAACTTTCTAACCCAAACCCGCGACATTTATAAAGAATGGGCTTAACTGACCAGGATAAACCCAAACTGCTCGCCGAGCCGCGCCTTCACGGCCTGCCGCAACGCCTGGTGCTCGGGCCTGAGCAGCTGCGGGTCCTCCTCGACCAGCCGGGCCGCCTCGGCCCGCGCCCGCTCCAGGATCGCCAGGTCGGCGATAGGGTTGGCCACCTTCAGGTCGGGCATGCCGTGCTGCCGCGTGCCGAAGAACTCGCCCGGTCCCCTGAGCTCCAGGTCCTTTTCGGCGAGGGTGAAGCCGTCGCTGTACTTCTGCATGATCTGCAGCCGCTCCCGCGCCTCGGCGTTCTTGGGGTCGGCGATGAGCACGCAGTAGGACTGGTGGTTGCCGCGGCCCACCCGGCCGCGCAGCTGGTGCAGCTGCGAGAGGCCGAAGCGGTCGGCCCCCTCGATGATCATCATCGAGGCGTTGGGCACATCCACGCCCACCTCGATGACCGTGGTGGCGACCAGCACCTGGATCTCGCCCCGCCGGAAGGCCTCCATCACCGCCTCCTTCTCCGCCGGCCGCAGCCGGCCGTGGAGCAGGCCGAGGCGGACGTCCGGGTACTCCGCCTGCAGCCGCTCATACCACTCGGTGGCGGCCTGGGCCTGAAGCTTGTCCGACTCCTCCACCAGCGGGCAGACCACGTAGCCCTGCCGGCCCGCCGGCACCTCAGTGCGCATCAGGTGGTTGTACACCTGCCTGCGGGCTGACTCCGGCCGCCAGTAGGTGCCCACCGGACGCCGCCCCGGGGGCAGCTCGTCGATGACGGAGACGTCCAGGTCGCCGTAGAGCGTGAGCGCCAGGGTGCGGGGGATGGGCGTGGCGGTCATCACCAGCACGTCCGGCACGACCTCGCCCTTCTGCTGCAGCCGGGCCCGCTGGCGCACGCCGAAGCGGTGCTGCTCGTCGGTGATGACGAGGCTCAGGTCCTTGAAGTTGACTCGATCCTCGATGAGGGCGTGGGTGCCCACGGCGATGTGGGCCGCGCCCATCTGCAGCAGCCCCAGGTTGGCCTCCCGCTCCTTCTTGGTGAGGCTGCCGGTCACCAGCACCACCTCCACTCCCAGCGGGGCGAAGATGCGGCGCAGGTTGATGTAGTGCTGCTCGGCCAGGATCTCGGTGGGCGCCATCAGAACGCCCTGGTGACCCGAGTCCACCGCCTTTGCGAGGGCGGCCACGGCCACCATCGTCTTGCCGGAGCCCACGTCGCCCTGGACCAGCCGGTTCATGGGCCTGGGCGACTCCATGTCTGCCGCCACCTGGCGGATCACCCGCTCCTGCGCGGCCGTCAGCCGGAAGGGCAGACTCGCCCGGAACTTCCGGGTCACCTCGCCCTCCGGCCCGTGGGCGATGCCCACCTGCTCCGCCACCGTCTGCCGCCGCACCAGGGCGAGGCCGGTCTGCAGCACCAGCAGTTCCTCGAAGGCGAGGGTCGTGCGGGCGCGCTCCTTCTGGGCCTCGGAGTCGGGAAAGTGGATCGCCTGCCAGGCCCCCGGCATCGGCATGAGCCCCTGCCGCTCCCGAACGGCAGGGGGCAGGGTGTCGGGCATCAGGTGGGCGGCGGACTGAAGGGCAATGTGAACCGCCCGCCGCACGTCCCGGGGGTTCAGCGACCCGGTGAGGGGATAGACCGGCACGATGCGGCCGGCGTGCAGTGGGTCTGAGGACGACTCCTCATCGATAATCTCCCACTCGGGGTTGACGATCTGAATCTGCGCCCCACGCCGCTCCACCGTGCCGGCGAAGAGGACCTTGGTGCCCACGGGGAAGCGCTTGGCCTGCCAGGGCTGGTTGAACCAGACCCCGGCTGCAGTGCCGGAGCCGTCGGAGATGATCACCTTGGTCAGGTTGAGGCGCCCCCGCACACGCTGGTCCTGCACCATCACCACGGTGCCCATCAGCGACTCCTGCTGACCGTTCTGCGCCTCTGCGATGTGCTTGAAATGGGAGTAATCCCGGTATGCCCGGGGAACGCGTTCGATCAGGTCGCGGACGGTGGCGATGCCCTGTTTGGCCAGGTCCTTGGCCCGGGCAGGCCCGATGCCCTTCAGGTACTGCACCGGCATGTTCAGGGGGTCGCCGAAGTAACCTTTGGGCTTGCCCTTCGAATCGCTGCCGCTCGTTGGCGTCACCCAACTCACCTCTCGGAGACCTGTTCGCCGGCGGACGACCCTGCCCCTGCCTCCGGCTACCCTCCGCTCCACATACGAGGCCGCAGGCACGCCACAATGCGGGCTCCCGCGCATCTCTGCGCGACTCGCCCGTTGCACAGACTGGCGTGCGTGCCTCCCTCCTGCAGCTCCGCAGCGGGTCCGGGTCCGGACAGCAAAGGTCCCCCTGGCAGCCCATCTGCCGGGGGGACCTTGTCATTTTCCTCAGGCTAGAGCTCGCCCAACTGCACCAAGAGCCGCTTCAGCACCACCACGGCCTCCGCCCGCGTGGCCGTCTCCAGCGGAGCGAACGTCTCCGCGGTGCGGCCCTTCATCAGGCCGAGGTGAAGCATCAGTGCCGCGTCGGCCTCCGCCCACGAGGCGATGGCGCTGCGGTCGGCCAGGGGGGCGATCAGCGCCTCCACCTCCGCAGGCGTGAGGGCGGCCCCCGTCGCGCCGTCCCGCAGCTGCAGCGCCCGGGCGAGGATGGCGGCCATCTCCTGGCGGGAGATCGGGTCCTGCGGCCGGAACGCGCCGGCAGAGCCCTGGATCAGCCCGGCCGCTGCGGCCGTCTCCGCGTCCGCGTAGAACCAGTCGCTGGCGGCCACGTCGGTGAAGGAGGGCTGCACGGGCGTCACCCGTTCCAGGCCCAACGTGCGGACCATCAGAGCGGCGAACTCCGCCCGCGTCACGGTGCCCGCGGGGTTGAAGCGGCCCGCCTCGTCGCCCCGGACGACGTGCCGGGCGGCCAGCACCTGGATGTCGGTGAAGGCCCAGTGGTCAGCCGGGACGTCGGGGAAGGTCCGGGTGTACGCCATCACGGCGTACTCGCTGAAGTGCCACAGGGCGGTCGCAATCACGCCCTGCTCCTCATCCACGCGGCCGCCCACATACGTCCAGGTCCCGCTCTCCGGGTCAAACCGGTAGATGCCCAGGAACTGCGGGTCTGCGGTCTCAGCATACGGCAGGGTCAGGGTCACGGGCTGGTCGAACCTGGTTACCCCCTGCTGGGTGCCGTCGGCGCCCACCAGCGCCATCTCCAACTGGACCGCGGCGCCCGCAGGCGTAATCCCCTGGTTCCGCACGCTGGCGGTCGACGGCGCTGCAACGGCAGAAACGGTGACCTGCAGCTGCGCCCCTGCCCCTGCGGAAGCCGTCGAGGCGATCACCTCGGCCGGGATCATCAGGTCGGCCACACCGGTCCGGATCACCAGGCTGCTCCCGGACGCCTGCAGCGCATCCAGCAGGTCGACAGGCAGGGTCACAGTGCTGACCGCTGCATTCGCAGCCGCCAGGTCCACGACGAGGTCGCCTTCGGTCAGCGCGGCCTCGACCTTCTCCGGGTCGATCTGGAGCGACACGCTGGTGGTGCCGTCCGGCAGCACAGCCTCGGTCAGCGTGCCCTGGTCGGTCTCGACGGTCTGGTCGCCGCCGGATGCCTCACCTGTTTCTGCGGACGCTCCGGTCTTGGGCTCGCCAGTCTCGGGTTCATCGGTCTCGCCGGGTTCCGGTGTGGGAGCCGGTTCCTCAGGCGTTACGGGAACCACCGGCTTCCCGCCGCCGCCACCGCCGCCGCCACCGCCCTGCTTCTGAAGCGTAACGGTCAGCGTTGCGGAGTCCAGCCCGTCAACCCGTGCCGTCAGGGTGAACGTGCCCGCCACGGAGCCGACGTAGTACACCTGTGCGGTGTGCTGGCCTCCCGGCAAGGTAAACTGGGTGATTCGATCCTTTCCTGCGGCATCGGCGAAGAAGGAACCACTCGTTGCGGTGAGCTCGACCGTTGTGTCGCTGTCCACCGCCACCGGCATGCCGAGTTCCCTGGTGATGGTCACCTGGACCGGCACGGGCACACCAACGTAGGCTGACGTGCTGCCTGCCAGCTTCACGCGCGCAGGTTCTGCCGGGATGGCAACCAGATCCCACCGGTACGAGTCATCCGTCACGGCGATCTCGTACCCGCCAGCGTCAAGGTTGCCCGAAAGGCTGATCTGCAGCCATCCCTCTGTCCGGCCGACAACGGTGGCCTGGACTCCGTCAAGCACCTGCCCTCCGCGCGTGACCTGCAGCTCGGGGGACGCGCCCAGCTGGATGCCATATGCGGGCAGGGCGACCTCGTGGCCGTCCAGCGGGATCCCGGCGTGAACCTTTGCCGGAGCCGGCTTCACGGTGACCGGGTCGGCCTTGCCTCCGGCCACCTCGAAGAGCACGTTGCTTTCGTACCCGATCCAACTGGACCAGTCGTCTGAGACGTACACGTTAACCCCGTTGACGGCATACTGGCCGTCCGGTGCATGGAGGTACCACTGGCCGACGCTGAACTGCGCGTCGAACTGCACACTGCCGCCTGCAGCCCCGATGGAGACCCATCCGGACTCCTGGGTATCCTGGCCTGCGATTATAACCTTCCCCGCCACGTTGGGCGCCGGCAGGCCCACTTCGATCTCATCGACCGGTTCAACGTCAGACTCCACCCTCACGGTGTACTGTTCGCCCAGGTAGTAGGTGTAGGCCCTGACAGTATACGACTGCGAGTTCCACACATAGACGTACACCAAATCCAGAACGTAGTCGCCCGGATCCAGGCGGGTGAGGAACCTTCCCTGCTCATCGGCGGCGAAGAACCGCCGTTCACCGTCCGAGCGCCGGATCCCGACACCCACGCTGCTCGGTGCCTCGTCGTCACCCAACGGCAGACTGTCCAGGCCCACGGTGCCCGACACGTTGGGCCGCAGCAGCACCACCTCGACCTTGCGCGGCGACGCCTCCGTTCCCGGGAAGAACTCCCTTCCTACCGGCTGTGCGTAGCTCCCGACGGAGACCTCACTCAGCACATACTCGCCAGACGGAAGGTAGAACGACGCAGCCCCGTTTTCATCTGTGGTAACGCAGGCGTATCGCCCGTCCAGCCAGCCGCCTTCCCGGGCAGCGGAGATGCAGGCTTGGGCGCCGGGCACGGCACCGGCTTCCCCGTCCACCACGGTGATGGTCACGTTCGGGTCTGGCTCAGACAGGAAGTAATAGTAGAGTGCATCCGTAACGGTGAAGGGGATATAGGTGGGCCGAGCTACGCCGTCTTTCCACCAAGTCTTGATGATGTAGTCCCCAGGGTCCAGGTCGGACTGGAACCGACCATTGACCACCACGAACCATTCCGAGCTCCCGCAGTCCGGAGAAAAACAGACCTCTACGTCGACATACGGCACCGGCTGACCCCGCCGGTCTGATACGGTGATCATCCGGCCCGAGGCCCAGTGCGTCTGCTCCCAGTGCTCGATCACGTAGCCGTCAAGGATCACGCTGATCTTCGCCTGCGCATACGGCGGCAGCGTCCCATCGATGGTGAACCGAACCTGGGAGGCCCCGACGACCTGCACGTCCCGGGCCGTCTGCACTTCGTCAGGCTCGTCGCCCCACTGCAGTTTCACTACCGGTGGGTTGGTAAAGGTCACGCCTGACGCCTCTGCGATGAGGGTCTGTTTCGGAACATCGCCAAGCACAGGCCACTCCAGTTTCAGGCCCACGTCGATGTGGTGCTCGACGACGTAGGATGGGTCGTAGGGAGACTCCATGCTTGCCTTCAGCAGGTACCGACCACTCCGCAAGCCGGGTACCAGGTCCACCTCGGCCGTCGCTGCGTCGATGTACCGTGGCGCCAGCTCCCTGACGACCCGCCTGCCGTCGTTCAGATCCAGGATCTCCACCCTGGGAAGCTGGTCCGGCCCAAAGGTCCACATGTCCCCTGCGCCGAGCACAATGGTCTGCTGCTCATAGAACGCAGGCAACCTGGCGTCTTCGGGCTCCAACTCGAACCGGGCGGGCATCAGGGCGACCATCGGATGTTCAAAGGTCTCCCAGTTCTCCCAGCCGTCGTCGCACCCGGTGTGGCACAGTTCGACAATCAACGTGTAGTTGCCCGGGTTCATGCGCTCAACGGTGATCCGGATGGTGTTCTCGTTCAGCACCTCCAGATCTTGCGACATGCTCCTTCCGTCGTGCGCCAACCTGGCCTCTACCTGTGCGCCGGCAAAGCTGATGCCAGTCCCCACAACGTCGAACTGGTAGCCGGGAGTCAAGGCGAAGAAGTAGTCGGGAGCAGAGATACCCGCCTGCGCACCGGCCGCCGCGATGCTGAGCTCCGACCCAACGGTGTTCTGTCCAGGACCCTGCTCTACGTCCTCGTCCTGTCCGGGTTCGGACTCGACGTCGCTGCCCTGCTCAGGGCCCGGCTCTGCATCACTGGTCTCCTCAGGACCCGGCTCTGCATCACTGCCCTCCTCAGGACTTGGCTCTACATCATTGCCCTCCTCAGGAACCGGCTCTCCATCGTTGCCCTCCTCAGGAGCTGGCTCTCCATCATCGCCCCCGTCAGGACCCGGCTCTGCACCCGTTTCGTCTGCGGGGGCCGGTATCCACTCTCCCGACAGGTCAGGCGCCGAAGCAGGCTCGTCCAACTCCACATCGACCGGGGAAGGAAGTTCACCGACGTCCGCCGTCGCCGCATCCAGTTCCGCTGCGGCTGCCCCGGCTGGCAGCGTGAGCTGAGCTACCAACACAACGGCCAGCAGGTATGTAAGCCAGGAATGAACACGTCGATACCTGTGCGACACTGAGCCACTAACCTCCTTGACATGAGATGCTGGGAATGGGTTGCCAGAGCAACCGGGGAGCCCGACTTGGCCCCCAAAGTAGAATTGGTTTGACATTTGACCAGTAGAGTCCTTCTCGCTTTGTTTTTACTACCGTGCATTCTTTCTATCTCCACAATGACTAATCGAAGATCAGTTCAGTCATAGACAGTGTTTCCATCGCAGTTAACGGAAGGTCACCCCGGCAGGCCGGCGGCGCGAAACGGACTGACCCGGCGGAGTTCCTTGCTCCGCCGGGTCAGCACGGGGACCGGCCGGCGGCCAGCCTTTCCACCAGTAGGTCGGGAAAGAACACCGCACCGGCATAGTCCACCAGCATCGCGACACACTCAAGCACGTCCGGTGATCCCTCCCCCGTCCCCCTCGGGTCCGGCGCGCAGGAGGGCCATCCCCGAGCCACGATCGGCGACTCCGGGACAGCCCCCGTCCATGGGTTCCAAGGCTCCGCTCACCTTGTAAGCACGTACAGAAGCGACACGACGATGACCGGCAGTGCGAGCAGGGTTCCGGTGATTCCCCAGGCCACCGGCTTGGCGTAGTTCAGCGTCAGACCGACACCCCATCGCCGCTCTACCCACAGATCCGGATCATCCGGGTTGCAGTAGAAGACTCCTGCCCGCCAGAAGCGCGGGTCGCTACGGTCAACCGGGCGGCCCACCATCAGGCCTCCCTCCCCCACACTTGCGCCAGGCGCCCTGCCAGCAGGTGCTGGTCAAGGTGATCACCGACTGCGCAAGCGCCTGTATCCATTCATTGTTCAGACGCTTTTGCTGTGCACTGCGGTTTGCGCGGCTTCGGAGACCCATGACGCCGCAGGGGCGTGGTCGCCCGGGCTGCGGATGCCTGCCAGGTCGGCTACGGTCGTATCGCCACGGCGCCGCGGACCTGCTGTCCGCAGCCGCCTCCGCGCGGCCCCTGCGGGGTCGGAACCCACGCGCAGAGGGCCGACCCCATGCCCCTCCGGGTCGGCCCCCGAGTTTTACCCTTACTCCAGCGAGAACACGTAGTAGTAAAGCGGCTGCCCGCCGTACTGGACCTCGACCTCGTGGTCCGGGAACCGCTGCCGCAGTTCCTCGCCCACGGCCGCGGCCCGCTCGGCCTCGACCCCCTCGCCGTAGTAGACGGTGATGACCTCGCCGCCGGCCTCCTCCACCATGGCGGAGAGCAGGTCCACCAGCACTGCCTCCGGCGCCTTGCCGGTCAGGTGGATCTTGCCGTTCCACAGGCCGAGGATGTCGCCTTCCTTGATCTCGAGGTCACCGTATGCGGTGTCCCGCACCGCGTAGGTGATCTCGCCGGTTTGAACGCCATCGATGACCTGCTTCATGCCGCTGAAGAGCCGTTCGGCGTCCTCCTCGTCGGGCATCCAGGCCACCATCGCCGAGATGCCCTGAGGCATCGAACGGGTCGGCACCACGTAGACCTTCTTATCGGTCAGCGTCGCAGCCTGTTCGGCGGCGAGGATGATGTTCTTGTTGTTGGGCAGCACGAACACCTGGCGGCTGGGGCAGCGCGCGATGGCGTCCAGCAGGTCCTGCGTGGACGGGTTCATGGTCTGCCCGCCCTGGATGACCGCGCTGACGCCCAGCGAGCGGAAGATCTCGGCCATGCCCTCACCCGCCGCCACCGCCACGACGGCCGTGGGCCGCTCCTCCTCCGCGGGCGGATCGCCCGCACCCGGGTCGCCGGCAAGGCTGGTGCCGGGGTTGGCTCCCGGATTGACCTTGGTGGCCGCACCGGCCGGTTCGCTGCGGTGCGCGTCACCCTGCACCCCCGCCTGGGTCCCGCCCTGCGCCCCCGCTGGGGCAGGCTGGGCGTTGCGGAGCAGATCGGCGTGCTGCTCCCGCATGTTGTGGATGACGATATCGATCAGGTCGCCGTACTGGATGGCCAGCGAGAGCACCGGGCCGGGGTTGGAGGCGTGAACGTGGACCTTCGCCAGATCCTCGCTGCCCACCACGTAGACCGAGTCGCCCCACTGCTCGAGCTCCCGGGCGAGGTTGTCCATCGGGATCGGGCCGCCGTCCTTGTAGCGCCGGACAAAGAACTCGCAGTCGTAGGGGAACCGGATGTCGGAGATCTCCTCGTCCACCACGAAGTCCACGCGGGCGGCCGGGGAGGTATCGTGCCGCACGGGAACCGAAGCCTCTGCCGGCGGCTGGACGTTCACCGCCGTCGTCGCCACGTCTGACGCCTTGCCGGAGAGGACCTCGTAGTAGCCGTGGTAGATCACCGTGAGCCCCTTGCCGCCGGAATCGACCACGCCGGCCTTCTTCAGCACGGGCAGGAGCTCAGGCGTCTTCGCCAGGGCCTCCTCAGCCGCCTCCACCGCTGCGCGCATCACCCCGGTGGCATCCGGGCTCTTCGGGCCGGCCTGCTGCGCCGCCGCCGCGGCCTCGCGGGCGACGGTGAGGATGGTGCCCTCCACGGGCTTCATCACGGCCTTGTAGGCGGTGTCCACGCCTTCCTGCAGCGCCCGGGCAAGTTCCCGCCCGTCCACGGTCACCTTGCCGTCCAGGTACTTCGCAAAGCCGCGGAAGAGCTGCGAGAGGATCACGCCGGAGTTGCCGCGGGCGCCCATCAGCGAACCCTGCGCCAGGGCGGCAGCCACCTCGCCCACGGTGCGGCCGCCGACCCGCTCCACCTCGCGGGTCGCCGAGCTGAGCGTCATGGACATGTTCGTGCCGGTGTCGCCGTCCGGAACGGGGAAGACGTTGAGGGCGTTGACCTCGTCCTTCTGTGCCTCAAGCCGCGCGGCGGCATGGAGGATCATCTGTGTCAGGACCTTGCCGTCGATGGTCTGGATGCTCAACCAAAGGTGCCTCCTCATCCCCGGCAGCTAGCCGCAGCGGGGCTCGTATTCTGGAGCCGAAACGGCATCTGCTCAGGCGTTCCCGAGCTTGACGCCGCGCACATGAATGTGTACCCCCCGCACCTTCAGGCCAGTGTAGCTCTCCACCACGTAACGCACCTTGTCGGTGACGTTTCTGCCAATCTCCGAGATGCGGGTTCCATAACCCACTACGATATACAGATCGATTTCAACAGAATCGCCGTCTACCTCAACCAGAACGCCCCGGGCCAGGTTCTCGCGTCCCAGCAGCTCCGAGATGCCGTCCTGGATGCGGGAAGAGGCCATGCCGACGATGCCGTAGCACTCCGTGGTGGCGATGCCGGCCATGGTGGCGATGACATCATCTGCGACGTAGATGCGCCCCAGTTCGGTATGGATCTCCTTCCCCACCGGGGCTCCCCCCTTCCAGCGGCGTTAAGTTCGTCCACGAAGACGCAAACTCCTGCCAGAGCACTGGATCTGCTGGTTCCTCTGCCGCTTGTCACCGATGGGGCCAATATGCTATGATGTGGATTGTGCTTTGATGAGGCAGAAGATGATCCTGGCCACGAGGAGGTGTCAAGCCATGGCTCGCCTTTGCGAGGTTTGCTCCAAGCGCGTGGTGCGTGGCAACAACGTCAGCCATGCCGAGAACAAGACCAAGCGGTCCTGGTCTCCCAACGTCCAGACCGTCCGGGCGGTGGTGAACGGCCGCGTCAAGCGGATCACCGTCTGCACCCGCTGCCTCCGCAGCGGGAAGGTCCAGCGGGCGATCTAGCCCACCGACCCCGTTCCATACTGTGTGCCAGCAAACCCGGCCGCCAGAACGGTGGCCGGGTTTTTGGCTTACTGTTGCGCTGCCATGCCCTTGCGGACGGCTCGGATTTCCTCCTCGGTGAACCGGTAGACCTCGTTGCAGAAGTGGCAGGTGAGCTCCGCCCCGTGGTCCTCCTCCACGAGGGCGGCGAGATCGGCGTCGTCGAGCAGAGCGATAGCGCCCAGGGCACGCTCCCGGCTGCAGCGGCACGCAAAGTGCAGGTCGCGCCGCTCGAGAACCTCGTAGTCGATGCCTTCCAGCACGGCGGCCAGGATCTCCTCGGGCGTCATGCCGCGCTCCACGGCGAGGCTCACCGAACCCAGCTTCGCCAGGTTCTCCTCCAGCCGGTCCCGGTCCGCGTCCGGCGTGGCCGGCAGGAGCTGCAGCATGTAGCCGCCGGCGGCGACCACCGACCCGTCGGGGTCCACCCGCACGCCGAGCCCCACGGCCGAAGGTGTCTGTTCCGACCGGGTGAGGTAGTAGGCCAGGTCCTCGCCGATCTCGCCTGAGACCAGCTCGGCCGAGCCGGTGTAGATGCCTTGCAGCGCAAGCTGGCGCGTGACGTGGAGCATGCCCGAGCCCACGGCCCCACCCACGTTCAGCTTGCCCTGCGACGTGCGGTCCAGGTCCACGTGGGGCTGGTTCACATAGCCCCGCACCTGGCCCTGCTCGTCGGCATCGCAGATGATGCCCTGCAGCGGCCCGTCGCCGGCCACACGCAGCGTGATGGACTCGTCGGGGTCTTTCAGCGTTGCCCCCAGCAGCGCGGTGGCCGTGAGGGCGCGGCCCAGCGCCGCAGTGGCGGTGGGCCAGGTATCGTGACGGCGCCGGGCCTCGTCCACCAGTGCGGTGGTGACGGCCGCAAAGGCACGCACGTTGCCTTCGGCGCCGATCGCCCGCACCAGATAGTCAGCCATGTCTGTGTACAACCTCCAAACGGCAAGTCTTCCCTATTATAGCCAAGCAACGACCCCGGCGGCAACAGTCCCGCCGGGGTGCCTGGGCTGCGACGAGTCGACGCGGCCGGCGCGAGGTCTGCGGGTGACCCAGTGCACGCTATGCGGCGTCCCTGCCTTCCCCCCGCTTGCCCGTGAACATTCGCATGATCGCCATTAACATTCGCCCCAAGGGTCGCGGCAGACGGATGACGGTGATGCGCACACAGGTGCCCCCCTTCCTGACCGAAGGCTCACCGGCCGATGAGCGTGTAGCCAAGGTAGGCGATCAGTACCCCGATCACCGCAGCGTAGACGAAGCCGGGCAGCGCCGTGAGTATGATCGACAACCCCACGAGGATCAGTGCGAAGCCCGCCAGCGTCTTCGGCGGCGGCCTGCGTCTCCCCAGCCCCATCCGCACGGTGACCCCTCCTCGTCCCGGCGAACCCATTCTTCACCCAACATACGTAGCCCGGGGTGAAAACTTGCCTCCGGAAACGGGGGGCAGGCCAGAAAGTCAGGCGACCGCAACAGAGAGGAGCCGCGACAGGTCGATGAGCACCACCAGCCGGTCGCCCATGCGGGCGACGCCGTAGACGTAATCCTGCCCCGCCACGGTGACCGAGGCGTCGGGCTGCGAGATCGCCCCGGGGTCGAGGCTGATCACCTGCTCCACCCCGTCCACGATGGCGGCGGCGGTGATACCCCCTGCGCTGAGCACCATGATGCGGGTGTCGCCGTCGCTCGGCCGGTCGGGCAGCCCGATGCGCTTGCGCAGGTCGATGATCGGCATGACCTCGCCCCGCAGGTCGATGACCCCCTCTACGTAATGGGGGGTGTTGGGAAGGCGAGTGATCGGCGTGAGGTAGCTCACCTCGCGCACCACCGCGATATCAGCACCGTACAGTTGATCATCCATGCGAAAAATCACGTACTGGCTCGCTTCCGCCATGCTGCCACCTCCGCTGATGTCCCTGCTGCCCGGCTACCCCCGCAGTGCGGCGATCGCCTGCGCGTAGTCGCCCTTCCCGAACACGGCCGTGCCCGCCACGAGGACCGTGGCGCCTGCGGTGATGCAGCGGGGGGCGGTGACGGGGTCGACCCCGCCGTCCACCTGGATCTCCACCCGGCCCTCCAGCCCGGCCTGCGCCAGCATCTCCCGCGCCTGGCTGATCTTCGGCAGGCAGGCCTCGATGAAACGCTGGCCGCCGAAGCCGGGGTTGACGGTCATGATCAGGATCAGGTCCACCATGTCCAGCACGTGGGCGAGCATGCTGACCGGGGTGTGGGGGTTCAGGGCAACCCCAGCCTTCACGCCGGACTCACGGATCTGCCCCAGCACCCGGTGCAGGTGGTCGCAGGCCTCCGCGTGGACGGTGATCAGGTCCGCCCCCGCCTTCACGAAGTCGCCCACGTAGCGCTCGGGCTGGCGGATCATCAGGTGGGCGTCGAAGAAGAGCTGCGACCGGGGCCGCAGCTTCGCAATCACCGGGGGGCCGAAGGTGATGTTGGGCACGAAGTGGCCGTCCATCACGTCCAGGTGGGCCCAGTCGGCTCCGGCGGCGGCAATGGCGGCCAACTCGCCGCCCAGGTTGGCGAAGTCGGCGGAGAGCAGGGATGGGGCGACCTTCACACGTGAGGGATCGAACACGGGTACTACCACCTCTTCATGGCCTCTACTTCGTCAAGCAGCAGCAGGTAGTTCTGGTAGCGGCTCTCCGGGATCTCCCCCGCCTCCACTGCGGCCCGCACCGCGCACTCGGGCTCGGCCCGGTGCAGGCAGTCGCCGTAGCGGCACTCTGCCTGATGGCGGACGAACTCGGGAAAGTGGTCCCGCAGCGTCCACTTGTCGATGTCCTGAAACTCCAGGTAGGTGAAGCCGGGTGCGTCGGCCACCAGCCCGCCCCCCGAGAGGGGGATCAGCTCGACGTGGCGGGTGGTGTGCCGTCCCTTGCGGGACTTGACGGACACGTCGCCGACCCGCACGTCCTCCCGATCCGGCTCCAGGGCTCGGATCAGGCGGGACTTGCCCACACCCGAGTGCCCGGCCAGCACCGAGGTCTTCCCGACCAGATGCGGGCGCAGCCCTGCCAGCCCCAGCCCTTCGCGGGCCGAGATGGGCAGCACCGGATAGCCCACCTGGTCGCGGTAGGTGCGCACGAAGGCGTCCACCGCCTCCGGCTCCACCAGGTCAATCTTGTTCAGCAGGATCAGCGGCGCCACCCCGGCCTGCTCCACGTGGATCAGCACCCGGTCGAGGAACAGGTAGTCCGCCTCCGGTTCCACGAGGGTGAAGACCACCAGGCACTGGTCCACGTTGGCCACGGGCGGCCGCTCCAGGCAGTTGCGCCGGGGCAGAACCTTCTCGATGCGGCCCTCGCCGTCGGGCTCAAGCCGCACCTCCACCTGGTCGCCGGCCCGCACCTGGGTCTGGTCGAGCCGGAACTTGCCCCGGGGACGGCACTCTACCTCCCTGCCTTCCACCAGAACGTAGTAAATGTTGGAATGCGAGCGAATGACCTGACCTACTGGCACACCAGGACCCCACCTCTTTCACTTGACGGGCACGCGCACGCGCTCCACGCCGTCCACGAAGACGATCAGGTAAGCATCGCCGTAGTACTTGTCCGACACGATGACCTGCCTGCCGCCCTCCATCTCCTCATCAACCAGGATGCGCTCCTCAGGCTCCGCCGCGCCCTCGATCTGATCCACCAGGACCACGGTGAACCGGGCCTTCTGCGTGGGCGAGACGGGCACCGTCAGGGGCTGCACGAAAGTCGTTCCCACCAGCTCCGGCCCGGAGGAGACCACCAGGTCCACCCGCTGCCCGGGCGTCACCTGCGTTCCTTCGGCGGGGACGGTCGAGAGAACCGTGCCCGCCGGCGCCGCGTTGGGCTGCTCGGCGACGGTGCCGGGCTGCAGCCCCACATCCGTCAGCGCCTTCTCAGCCTCTTCCCGGGTCTTGCCGGCGACGCTCGGCACCTTGAGCGGCCCCAGCGAGACGGTGAGGTTCACCTTCGAGCCCACCTTGAGCGGCGTCCGGGCGGCGGGAGCCTGGAAGATCACCTCGCCGGCCGGCCGGTTGGAGATCTCCTCCTTCACCTGGTCGACCTCGAACCGATCGGTCTTGAGGCGGGCCCGGGCGGCGTCAATCTGCATACCCACCACGTCGGGCAGTTCCACCGTCTCGGGGCCCTTCGAGACGACGAGCTCGATCACCGCCCCCTGCTTCACCATGGAGCCGGGCTCGGGGCGCGCCTCGAGGATGTAGTTGATCTCGAGGTCGCTGTGCCGCTCGGAGACGATGGTGCGCTGCAGATTGGCCGCGCGCAACAGCTCCTCCGCCTGCGTGATGTGCATGCCCACGATCGGCGGCACCTGCACCTCCGGCACGTCGAGGAACTTCCAGATCGCCCAGCCACCGGCGCCCAGTCCGCCGAGCAGCACGACGAGCACGGCCGACACGATGACGATGGTGCGCCGCCGGGCGCGCCCGGCCGCCGCCTCCGGGTCGCGCTTCGGCTTTGCCTTCGTGCGCCGGGCGCGGGTCGCCCGCACGTCCATGGTGGGGAAGTCGCCGCTCTGGATGTGCGAACGCCCCGCCAGGTGCAGCTGGAGGAAGTCGGCCAGGGCGTCCCGCATCTGCACGGCGCTGTCGAACCGGTCGTCAGGCTCCTTCTCCATCGCCCGCAGGATGATCTCGTCCATCTCCGCCGGCACCTCGGGGTTCAGCTGCGACGGCGGCTGAACGCGCTCCCGGAGGTGCTTCAGCGCCACCGTGATGGGGCTCTCCCCCTGGAAGGGGAGCGTGCCGGTGACCATCTCGTAGAGGACGACGCCCAGCGAGTAGAGGTCGGACTTCTCGCCGGCCGGCTGGCCGTCGGCCTGCTCGGGGCTGAAGTAGTGAGCGGAGCCCATCATGGCGCCGGTGCGGGTGACCGTGTCGGTGGTCACGGCCCGGGCGATGCCGAAGTCGGCCACCTTCACGCGGCCGTCCTGTCCCAGCAGGATGTTGTGCGGCTTGATGTCCCGGTGGACGATGCGCTGGGCGTGGGCGTGGGCCAGCGCGTCGGCGATGGCGATGCCGATGCGCGCGGCTTCGGCCACGGGCAGCGGCCCCTGCTCCTGGATGAGCGCCTTGAGCGTCTTGCCCGTGACCAGTTCCATGACGATGTAGTGAGTGTCACCGTCCTCGCCCACATCGAAGGTCTGCACGATGTTGGGGTGCGAAAGGCTGGCGGCGTTCTGCGCCTCGCGGCGGAAGCGGCGCACGAACTCGTCGTCGGCGCCGAACTGGCCGCGCAGGATCTTGACGGCCACCTCACGGCCCAGCTGAAGATCGGTGGCCCGGAAGACAAGGGCCATGCCGCCGCCGCCGATGCGTTCTTCAAGTCTATAGCGGTTGCCAAGCATTCTGCCGATCAAGGGCAGTTATCCCTCCCACCTGGCGGCAAGCACAGTGATGTTATCGTGGCCCCCGCGGCTGTTGGCCAGGCTGACCAGCCAGTCGGCCAGCGCCCCGGGGTCGTGTTGGTTGGCCGCTTCCTGGATTTCGCGGAGGCTCACCAGGTTCGAGAGCCCGTCGGTGCACAGCACAAGGATGTCGCCCGGACGCCACTCGAGCTCCAGATCCTCCACCAGGAGTTCATCACGAACGCCGAGGGCGCGGGTCAGCACGTGGCGCTGGGGGTGAACCGCGGCCTGCTCGTGGGTGAGGTGGCCGCTCTGGAGCAGTTCACCGGCAACGTTGTGATCTGACGTGATCTGGCGTGCGTTCTCGCCGCTGATCAGGAACGCCTTGCTGTCGCCCACATGGCCGACGTAGAGGTGCTCTGAAGCGACGATGACCGCGGTGATGGTCGTGCCCATGTTGGCCAGTTCGGCGTGGGTCAGCTGCGCGTCAAGGATCGCCCGGTTGGCCGCATGGATGGCCTCGGTCAGTCCCTGGCCGATGATGCCGTGACGGGCCCATGCCTCAACCCGGGGCAGAACATGGGCACGCAGCGTCGTGATGGCCAGCTGGGAGGCCACCTCGCCGCCGTCGTATCCGCCCATCCCATCCGCCACCGCCATCAGGGCGCCCCCGCCCGGAACGGAAAGCGGGTCGAACAGGTAGGCGTCCTGATTGCTGGGCCTTACTCTGCCGGGATCGGTCCGCTCGCTGAACACCAGCCTCACGGTGGTCTCATCTCCTCATCTGCCTGCGCTGCACACGGTTCCGCAGCTGGCCGCAGGCGGCGTCGATCTCTCCGCCCATCGACCGGCGGACCGTGGTGGCAACTCCGCTGGACTCGAGGATCGCCTTGAACCGGTTGATGCGCTCCTGACCCGGCCGCCGGTACTGCGGCCGCTCTTCCACGGGGTTCATGGGAATCAGGTTCACGTGAGCCAGGGAACCCTTCAGCAGGCGGGCCAGGGCGGCCGCCTCCTCCGGGCCGTCGTTGACCTGTTCGATGAGGATGTACTCGTAGGTCACCCGGCGGCCGGTCTTCTCGCCGTACGCCCGGGCGGCTGCGAGCACCTCCTCGATGGGCCAGATGCGAGCCACCGGCATCAGCTGCCGGCGCAGCTCGTTCGTCGGTGCGTGGAGGGAGAGCGCCAATGTGATGGGCAGCCCCTCCTCCGCCAGCTTCAGCATGCCGGGCACGATGCCCGACGTGGAGATGGTGATGTGGCGGTACCCGATGTTGAGCCCATCGGGCTCGTGCATGAGGCGGATCGCCTTCAGCACGTGGTCGTAGTTCTCGAGCGGCTCGCCCGAGCCCATCAACACCACCGAGCTGATGCGCTCACCCTCGGGCAGCTCCCGCTGCATCATCACAATCTGATCGACGATTTCGCCCGCCGCCAGGTTCCTGACCAGCCCGCCCACGGTGGAGGCGCAGAAGGTGCAGCCCATCCGGCAGCCGACCTGGGTCGTGATGCAGACCGAGTTTCCCCACATCTGCCGCATCAGGACCGACTCCACCTTCGACCCGTCGTGCAGCCGGAAGAGAAACTTGGTGGTGCCGGTCGTCTCGTCGTGCTGTTCGGTCTCCTTCTCAAGGAGCCGGAGGATGGTTCGCTCGGCCAGCCGCTCCCGCAGCCTGGCCGGCAGGTTCGTCATAGCGGCGAAGTCCTTGGCGCCCTTCTCATAGACCCACTGGAACAACTGCTTCGCCCGGAACCGGGGCTCGCCCAGTTCCGCCAGCAGGTCGGCCATCTCGTCTGGCGTCATGCCCACCAGGGGCGCCTTGCCCAGCGCCTCGAAGAGCAGCGCAGGGTCAGCGATCTTCAGCGGCACGTAGCCGGGTTCCTGCAATCGGGGCCCTCCCGTTCGGATCGATTCCATTGAAGACAAGGTCTACCTCTGAGTTTACCCCGCGGGCGCCAGTTCGGCAAACGTTTCGTGATGCAGCGAGTGGGCCGCACCCCCGCCGTTGGGGCGGGGTGCGGCCCCGTCGTTGCCGGGGCGCAGGCGGCGTCGAAGGGATGTCTGCACCGCCGCCGTCTGGGCGGGGGTGCCTGGGCCGTGTTATGTCAAGTGGAGTTGAAGACGTGTCAGACAGCTCCGGACCTTTATGTCAACCCGCCGGGTCCCCGCACATTAGGGGGAAACCGGAACCCTACTTTTCACGAGATACAGGGAGAACTTCCCCATATCTCCCCGGTAGCTGCCGGGCGAAGCACCGGAGACGCCACTCTGGCGACATGGCCCGACACGGTTCGACAACCCTCGACGGCGGTTGTCGCTCACGCAACGTGCCGAGTAACATGGGCGCAGCCTTCCATCAGAGATAGGGGGAGAGTTTCCCTGCACTTCGTGAAAACTGTGGGCCCAGTTTCCCCCCATTTCGCTGCCCCCCGTCCTATCCCCACCCCAAGACCTTCAGCAACTGAAGGAACAGCTGGTACCGGCGGGGGTTCAGCTGGCCGTCCTCGGCGGCGGCCCGGACTGCACATCCCTTCTCGTTTCGATGAAAGCAGCCGGGAGCGAGGCAACGTGCGGCGAAGGGTTGGAAATCCCTCAGGCCCTTCTGCAGGTCGGGCTTCCACATCCCCAGGTCCCGCAACGAGGGCAGGTCGATCGCCCAACCCACCCCCGGCAAGCGCACCGCCCGGGCCGTATGCGATGGACCCTTCCCCCGCACGGGCTCAACCGCACCCAGTCGCAGATAGAGCGTGGACTTGCCCGCGCCCGGGTTGGCCAGGATCGCAGGTGCACCTCCGTCCCCCTGCCCGTTGCCCAGCAGACGGCGCACATCGTCCAGATCCGAGTCGCTGGTCAGGTCGACCGCCAGGGAGTCGACGCCTGCGCTCCGGAAGGGAGCCAGCCACCGCTCCATCTGGCCCCGCTGGACCATGTCTGCCTTCGTGATGCACACCACGGCATCCAGCCCGTTGTACTCGGCGTAGAGCAAGTGCCGGGCGAGGACGGACGCGTGAAAATCGGGCTTGCGGGCAGAGAGCAGGATGACGAGGCGGGTGACGTTCGCCGCGACAGGCGTCTCCCGCTGGGTGTCTGCGTCCCGCCAGGCGGGAGCGTTGCGCCGGGGACGCACCGCCACGACCTGCCCTCCCCGGAGGAGCGGGACGTCGCCTGGGAGAAGCCCGCCGGGCAGCTGGCGGCGCAGTGCGTCCGCCACGGCTGCCTCGCGCTCCGCCTCGCCGTCCCAGATCCGGCAGCGGCGGGGGGATGCAGCCTCCAGGACAAGGGGGGCGGGGCAATCGGTTGCGGCCGCGCTCGATTTTGAGTCGGTTACGGACGTGCCCGTGCTGGCAGCGACCCGGGTGGAGTCGGGCGCCAGCGTCGCTTGGGCGGCAGGACGCATGGCCCTCGGCTGCGTGGCATCTGACGTAGCAGGCAACGATCCCGTCGGCACCGGGGATGCGGGTGCGGACGGAGCCATCTGCGGCATCTGGCCGACGGGCCCATCCGGCGTCCCCGTCGGCACGGGAGGTGCGGTCGAGGACATCGAAAACACATCCCGGGCCGCAGGGCGACCGTACAGCAACTCCCGGGCGCGCTCCACCACCGCCGCGGGCAGCCCCGCCCGGCCGGCGATCTCCAATCCGTGGCTCTCTCCCAGCGTGCCGTAGACCAGGCGGTAGGTGGGCTTCAGGCTCTCGCCGTCGAAGCCCATGCCGGCGATCTCGCAGCCGGGCGTCGTGCGGCCGAACTCCTTGATGTCCCTGAGGTGCGTGGTGACCAGCACGTAGGCCCCCTTCGCCTGGAAGGCCTCCAGCAACGCAATCCCCAGCGCGGTGCCCTCGTGGGGGTCGGTGCCGGAGCCCAGCTCGTCCAGCAGCACCAGCGTCTTGGAGCCAGCCACGGCCAGCATCGGCGCCACGTTGGCGATGTGCCCGGAGAAGGTGCTGAGCGACTGCTCCAGCGACTGCTGGTCGCCGATATCGGCGAAGAGCTGCTCGAAGAAGCAGAGGGTGGACCCCTCTCCGACCGGGATGTGCAGCCCCGACTGGGCGATGGCCACGAGCAGCCCCAGGGTCTTCAGGAGGAGCGTCTTGCCGCCCGTGTTGGGGCCGGTGACGATCAGCATCCGCCGGTCGGGGCTGAGCCGGATCCGGTTGCCGATGGCCTGCCGCCCCAGCAGCGGGTGGCGGGCGTCGATGAGGTCCACCTCTCCCGACTCGTTCCAGTGGACCGGGCGGGCGTCCCAGGCCTGGCTGAGGCGCCCGCGGGCGAAGATCAGGTCCAGCCGGGCCACGGCTTCCAGTGTGGCCATCAGCCGGTCCGCCTGCTCGGCCACCAGTCCGGAGAGGGTCGCCAGGACCCGCTCCACCTCGGCCGCCTCCATGGCCCGCCAGGTCTCCAACTCGGCGGATAGGCGGGCCACGGCCTCCGGCTCGACGAAGAGCGTGGCGCCGCTGGCCGAGGCGCCGTGCACCGTGCCGGGCACCTGAGCCCGTGCGCTGGCTTTGATGGGAATGACGTAGCGGCCGTTCCTTGTCGTGATCAACGCCTCCTGAACGTGGGAACGGTGCTGCCGGAGCAGCGACTGCAGCCGGTCCTGGATGCGCCCCTCCAGGGTGACGATCTCGCCCCTGATCTCCCGCAGGGCCCGCGACGCCCTGTCAGAGACCGCCCCCCGCTCGATGCAGCGGCGGATCTCCTCCTCGATGGCGTCGAACTGGCCGAAGTGCTCGGCGTGGCGTGCGATGCGGGGGGCAGCGGCCGCGTGCTGGGTCAGGAACCGGTGGAGGGCCCGGCAGCCGTATATGGTGTCGGCGACGGCCAGAAGCTGTTCCACCGTGAGGACCCCGCCGGTGGCGGCCCGACTGACCGGACTGCGAACGTCCTGGATGCCGCCGAAGGGGACCGCACGGCCGGCGTCCAGCAGGGCCCGGGCCTCGGCGGTCTCCTGCTGGACCGCCCGGGCGTCCTCCAGCGAGGGCAGGGGACCGGCGGCGAGGGCCAGTTCAGCGCCGAGCCGGCACGACGTCCGGGCAGCCAGTTCCTCCTGAATGCGGGGAAACTCGAGGGCGGCAAGGGTTGGCTGATGCATGGGGAACTTCCTCCTTCACAAGGCAGTCATGAGAAAGGGCCGCGGGCGTAGTCGCCCGCGGCCTGGAAATGAGCCGTGCCCCAGGGAAGCCTGCCCGCGCGGGGAGGCTGAGCCCTGGACGCAAATAGAGCTGCAAGGGCGTGCCTTACAGCTGCCCGTCATTTTCCCAATGAAGCAAGGGGCATGGTTACGCCGTTCGGACGGGCTATGCGGTTGTCACCTTCCCAACCCGAACGACGACACTCACACAACACAACCCCTTCACTCATCAATCGTGTCCCATTCTACCCTCTGGCTTCGGTCACCGTCAAGGGCCAGGGGGTACACTACCCTGCCTTCACCATCCGGGCGATGAAGAAGCCGTCGGTGCCGTGCACGTGCGGCAGAAGCTGCACGTACCCCTCCGCCTGCCCCTCCCGTGCGATCGTCGGCGGCAGGTGCGCCCAGATGTCGTCGAACCGGAACTCCGGGTGGCCGGCCACGAAGGCCTCGACCAGCTCCTGGTTCTCCTTGGGCTGGATGGTGCAGGTGGAGTAGACCAGCACCCCTCCCGGCTTCAGGGCCTTCGCCGCCGACTCCAGGATTGCCCGCTGAACCAGCACCAGGGCCTCCACGTCCTCCGGGTTCTTGCGCCACCGGGCGTCGGGCCGGCGGGACAGGGTGCCCAGACCGGAGCAGGGCAGGTCGCAGAGGATGGCGTCGGCCCGCCCGGGCATGACCTCGCCGATGTCCCGGGCGTCCAGGCACAGGCCCTCGACGATCGTGGCCCCGAGCCGCCGGGCGTTCTGCTCGATCAGGTCCACCTTGTGCGGGTGGATGTCCACGGCGATCACCCGGCCCTGGTTGCCCATCAGCTCCGCCAGGTGGGTGGACTTCCCGCCCGGGGCAGCGGCGACGTCGATCACCGTCCAGCCGGGCTGCGGATCCAGGACGGCGGCCACCAGCATGGACGACTCGTCCTGCACCGTGATCAGCCCCTGCTTCATCGCCTTCAGCCGGTCGAGCCAGGAGGCCGACGTGAGGTCGTGGATGATGAGTCCCTGCGGGGAGTGTCGGGTGGGCTCCGTGTTCACCCCCTCCTCAGCCAGGGCGGCCGCCACCTCCTCCCGGGTCGCCTTGAGCCGGTTGGCCCTGACGGTCAGCGGCGGTACCTCGTTTCCCGCCTCCAGCAGGCGGACGGCTTCGCCCCGGCCGAAACGCGCGAGCCACTCGGCCACGAGCCACTCGGGGTAGGAGTGCTTCACCGCAAGAGCGCGGACGGGCTCGGCCCCCTCGTCGGGCCACTGCAGTTCGGGCAGCCGGCGCAACAGGTTGCGCAGGACGCCGTTGACGAACTTGGCCAACCCGGGGTGGCCGTACTCCTTTGCCAGCTCCACCGCCTGGTCAACGGCGGCCGAATGGGGGATGCGGTCCATGTAGAGGATCTGGTAGACGGCCTCCCGCAGGATGTTGCGCACCCACGGGTCCATCTCATCCAGGGGACGGGTGGCCACCTGGCTGATGGCCCAGTCGAGCGTCGCCCGGCGGCGGGTGACGCCATAGGCCAGCTCGGTGGCCAGGGCGCGCTCACGTCCCTCCAGCCCGCTGCCGGAGAGGTGATGGTCCAGGGCGAGGTTGGCGTAGGCCGCCTTCACGTCGACGTCGCGCAGGGCGCGCAGCGCCGCCTCGCGGCCTGTGCGCGGGGGCTTGGGCTTGGGACGCGGCATGGGTTCGCCTCCAGTGAGTTGTACTGACTCCGCGGAAAGTGTACCGCAAGCAGGGTGAATGTGGCAAACCGATTCCACCCGACCACACCGTTTCGGCACTGCCGGCCCTGGCGGAGCCGTGGCCCTGTCTCACCAGGAGTTCGGGAACCCGAGCCCGACCTCATGGTTGGCCGGCAGCGGCAGGGCCTGGGATGCCTGCCCCACCTCGTAGATGATCGACCCGTCCGACTCCTGGGCCATCGCGCCCCGGTCAAGCACGTGTGCCAGCAGTTCGGCGGAGAACTCGTAGTGAAACCGATCAAGCGCAGAGAACACCTGCGGCAGGTCGTCCAGTCTCACCCGTGCGTCGACGATGGCCGTGGCTGAATCATAGCGGATGACGGCTCCGCCTACATCCCGCCCGGCGATTGCGATGGCCAGGCGCTCCTCGTTCCCGTCGGCCGACTGCACGTGAAGGAGTATGGGAACACGGCTGATGGTGACCACCTCCGGCAGCGGATGTGGGCCTAGGATTCCCATCCACGGAGGGACTCAACCCGGGGAGTCGGTCTCCGTCTCTGCTCCAGCGGCAGACGTCCAGTTCGCCGACTCGGCAAGTGGAACTCCGCCGCAGTTCCTGCCCCGGCTGGCTGCTCCCCTCACGTACAGACCGCCTGGTGTCGGCCAGGGGTTGCTCGGCGCACCCCGGGGCCAGAAGCACCAAAAGTGCGTGGCGCACAGCGGTGCGCCACGCACTTGCTATCACAGTCTTCAATTCTTCGGAGACCTCAAGCCCCGGAATGCATCCGGTCCGGGCAGACCTAGTCGTCCCGCGCCATGCCACGCAGGAAGAGCAGCCGCACCAGGCTCATGACCGCCGTGGCCGCGCCGGCCACGTAGGTGAGGGCGGCGGCGTTCAGCACCTTCCGGGCCCCGACGACCTCCCGGCCCGTCATGTACCCGCCGGTCTCCAGGATCTCCACCGCCCGGCTGGAGGCGTTGAACTCCACCGGCAGGGTGATCAGGTAGAACAGCACGGCCGCCAGGAAAAGGATAATGCCCAGGTCCATCAGCCAGCCGCCGCCGAAAACCAGCCCGAGGACGACCAGGAACGGGCCGAGGCTGTCCCCGATGCGGGCCACGGGCCAGATCGCGTTGCGCACGTGCAGCGGCACGTAGGAGAGCTCATGCTGGATGGCATGCCCCACCTCATGGGCCGCCACGCCGATGGCAGCGATGGAGTTGCTGTAGTAGGTCGAGTCCGACAGCCTGACCACCCGCTTCTGCGGGTCGTAGTGGTCGGTCAGGTTCCCCCGCACATGCTCGATGGGAACGTCGGTGAGCCCGTTGCGATCGAGGATATCACGGGCGACCTGCGCCGCGGTCACCCCAGACCGGGTGCCGACGCGCGACCATTCGGCGAACGAGCTCCGTACGCGCGCCTGCGCCCAGATGACGAGGATGATCGCCGGCAACAGGAAGATCATGGTGGGATCGAACACCGGGTAGAAGTACAACGCCAGGACCCTCCCATTCGCATCCTGAGTCCTACGGCCTGCATCCTGGCCGCTTGTCTATAAAGACTATGTGGGGGGGCTTGAAGGTTCGCACTGCGGGGCAGAAATCATTGCGAGAACCGGGTACCCACGCGCGCTCCGCCGCCGTTGACGTACGACCAGGCGTCCATCCGGCCCTTGCCTGGCGGCTGCACCTCCCGCACCAGGAGGGCACCGTCGCCTGTCGCCACCACGAAGCCCTCACCCCGCACCAGCTGCAACACGGTGCCGGGCTCGGCTCCCGGGGCGGTGTCCGGCAGCAGGGAAGTACGCCATACCTTAAGCGTTCCCTTCGGACCCGTCGTGTAAGCACCGGGCCACGGGTTGAGCGCACGGATCTGGTTGTGCAGCACCTGCGCGGGTCGGGACCAGTCGATCTGCTCGTCCTCCCGCTCCAGCTTGGAGGCGTAGGTCACGCCCTCCGCCGGCTGCGGAATGCGCGGCGCGTCGCCGGCCTCGATCCGGCGCAGGGTCTCCACCAGCAGTTCAGCCCCGACCTCCGCGAGCCGGTCGTGGACCTCGCCGCCGGTGGCGTCCGGCCCGATGGGCACGCGGGCCGTCAGACAGACGTCGCCCGTATCCATGCCCTCGTCCATCCACATGGTGCAGACGCCGGTCTCGGTGTCGCCCGCCATGATGGCCCGCTGGATCGGCGCCGCCCCCCGCCACCGGGGCAGCAGCGAGCCGTGCACGTTGATCGACCCCAGCGGGCTGATCTCCAGCGCCTCCCGGGAGAGGATCTGCCCGTACGCCACCACCACCGTCAGGTCAGCGCCCAGCTCCCTCAGCTGGGCGACCACCTCAGGACGCCGCAGCCGGCGGGGCTGGAAGAGCGGCAGGTTGTGGGCGAGTGCGACCTCCTTCACCGGGGACGGGCGGAGCTTCCCGCCGCGGCCGGCCGGCTTGTCGGGCTGGGTCACCACGCCCACCACCGGGTACCCGGCGGCCAGCAGCGCCTTCAGCGATGTCGCCGCAAACTCTGGGGTACCCATGAAGAGGATCTTCAGCAAATCTACTCCCCCTTCGCGGCCCCCGTGTCGGCCGCCGCGCCGGTGCGCGCCGCGGCGATCTCGGCGGCGTCTTCGGCCTGCTCAGCGCCTGTTCCAGACGCGGCCGCCTGGGCAGCCTCCTCCGCCTCCTCCTCGCCCTCGTTCACGGGCCGGAGGTCGGAGCACTTATCGGTGTAGAGGATGCCGTCCAGGTGGTCGATCTCGTGCTGGAAGATGCGGGCCAGCCAGCCCTCGGCATCGATCCAGACCTTCTTGCCCGTGCGGTCCAGCGCCACGACCTGCACCTTCTCGTAGCGCCACACGTCGCCCACCATCCCGGGGATGGAGAGGCAGCCCTCCGTGCCCTGCACCCAGCCCTCGGCCCTGGTGATCTCGGGGTTGATCAGCTGGTACAACTGGCCCTTCCCGTCCTGGGGGTCGACCACGATGATCCGCTTCGAGATGCCCACCTGCGGGGCAGCCAGGCCCACTCCGGGGGCGGCGTACATCGTCTCCGTCATATCGTCCAGCAGCTTGCGGACAGCGGCGTTGATCTTGGTGACCGGCTTCGCCTTCTTGCGCAGGACCTCCGCCGGCTCTTTCACGATTTCCAGTATGGCCATGCTCTGATACCCTCCGTCTACCTTTCTCGAAGCCCTCTGAGGCGGGGGCGCAGGCCGCTGCACTGCGGCCCCGCGCCGCACATGCATCCCTCGCACTACAGAATACTCACCGGGTCCACGTCCACAGACAGCGAGACCGCCCGGGACCTGCGCCACGTCCCCCGCCCGGCGGCGAATGCCGCACGGACCTCGGCCGTCATCGCCGCGATGTCGGGCCCCTTCAGCACCAGGTGGTGCCGGTACTTCCCCCGCAGCTTCGCCAGGGGGGCCGGCGCCGGGCCGAGGATCTGCCCGCTGAACCCGCCGTTCACCAGCAGTTGGTGCACCGACCGGGCGGTCTCCATCACTGCGGCCTCGTCCTCGCCCGAAAGCACCAGGTGGATCATGTGGGCGAAGGGCGGGTAATCCAGCTGCTCCCGGAACTTCACCTCCTCGGCGAAGAACCGGTGGTAGTCGTGCTCCGCCGCTGCCAGCAGCGATGCGTGGTCGGGCTGGTAGGTCTGCACCAGCACCCGGCCCGGCCGCTCGCCCCGTCCGGCCCGGCCCGCCACCTGTGTCACCAGCTGGAAGGTCCTCTCGGCCGCCCGGAAATCGGGCAGGTTCAGACTGGTGTCGGCCAGCACGACGCCGACGAGCGTCACGTCGGGGAAGTCCAGGCCCTTGGTGATCATCTGCGTGCCCACCAGCACGTCTACCTCGCGGTTGGCGAACCGCTTGAGGATAGCGGCGTGCGATCCCTTCCGCCGGGTGGTGTCCACGTCCATGCGGGCCACCCGGGCGGTCGGGTAGAGCTTGCGCAGCTCCTCCTCCACCCGCTCGGTGCCCGCCCCCAGGTGCCGGATGGCCTTTGACCCGCACTTGGGGCAGACGGTCGGCACCCGCGCCGTGTGGTCGCAGTAGTGGCAGGCCAGGTGGTCGTCGCCCAGGTGGTACGTCATGGCGACGGCGCAGTTCGGGCACTGAACCGCCTCGCCGCAGGTCCGGCACATGATAAAGGTATTGTAACCTCTGCGGTTCAGGAAGAGAATCGCCTGCTCCCGTGCCGCCAGCGTCTGATCCAGCGCCTCGACCAGCGCCCGGGAGAAGATCGACCGGTTTCCGGCCCGCAGCTCCTCTCGCATGTCGACCAGCGTGACCCGGGGCATGGGCCGGTCGTCGACCCGGTGGTCCAGCGACACCAGCCGGTAGACCCCGGTCTGGGCCAGGTGGAACGACTCCAGCGCCGGCGTCGCCGACCCCAGCACCAGAAGGGCGTCCTCCAGACGGGCCCGCTCGGCGGCTACTTCCCGGGCATGGTAGGCCGGAGGCGGCGACTCCTGCTTGTAGGACTGCTCGTGCTCCTCGTCGATGATGATGAGGCCCACGTTCTCGAAGGGGGCGAACACGGCGGACCGGGCGCCGACGACGATGGAGACCTCGCCCCGGCGTATCCGCTGCCACTCGTCGAACTTCTCGCCCGCCGACAGGGCCGAGTGGAGCACCGCAACCTCGCCCCCGAAGCGGGCCCGGAACCGCTGGATCATCTGCGGCGTCAGCGAGATCTCGGGCACGAGGCAGATGGCGTTGCGCCCCATCTCCCGCACCATGGCGATGGCCCTGAGGTAGAGCTCGGTCTTGCCCGATCCGGTCACACCGTGGACCAGCACCGGCTGCCGGAACCCCGGCGGGGCGATCAGCTCCTGCCGGATAGAGTCCAGCGCCTGCCGCTGCTCCGCGGTGAGCGCCGGCGGCGGCGTCGGAGTCACCCGCTCGCCGGCGAAGGGATCACGCCGCCGGGCGACCCGGCCCGCCACCAGCCACCCCTTCTCCAGGGCCGCCTTGATCGGCCCGGCGATGGACTCGCCCAGGTCGGCCAGCACCTGCGCCCGCTCGGCCTCGCCGCCAACCCGGGCCATGTACGTGAGCAGCTCGGCCTGGCGGGGGGCCCGCCTGCCCAGCTGCTCTGCCAGGCCCTCCACGTCGTCGACGTTCAGCCGGTAGCTGGTGATGGTGAGCGTGCGGACCTCCTGCCGACGCGCCTCGGGCGGCAGCAGGAGGCGCAGGGCGGCCGGAAAGGTGGAGAGGTACCGGTCGGCGGTCCAGCGGGCCAGCTGCACCAGCGGCGCCGGAATCGGCGGGATCTCGGGCAGCACGCCGGCGATCTCCTTCAGGGCGACGCCTGCCGGCGGCCGCTCGGCAGGGCCGACGTAGAGGCCCACCATGCGCTGGTGGCCGAAGGGCACCCGCACCCACTGCCCGGGCTGAAGCCGCCCGGCCAGGCTGCGGGGGATCAGGTAGGTAAAGAGCTTGTCCGTACCCTCGGCGGTCACGTCCACCGCAACCTGGGCGAGCTCGGCGCCACCCGCAGGCAGGTCGCCTGGTACAGGGCGACTGCCTGCGCCGCTCGGCTGGTCGGACTCGCCGGCGCCCTTCCGCTGGCCGGCTGCCGTCCTCACGGCGGCAGGCCATCCATCACGCTCACGCATGCCCCTGCGCCCCGCCCTCCAGCAGCGCCGCAGCCCGGTCCAGGATGCGGTCGGCGACCTCACGCTTGGACATCAGGGGCAGCTCCTCCGCCCCGTCCGGCGTGACGAAGACGACCCGGTTGGTCTCGGTGCCGAAGCCTGCGCCCTCCGCTGTTACGTCGTTGGCGACCACGAAATCGGCACGCTTGCTGACCAGCTTCTGCCGGGCGTTCTCCAGCAGGTTCTCCGTCTCGGCGGCGAAGGCGACGGTCACCTGGCCGGGGCGCTTCCGCCGCCCGAGCTCGGCAATGATGTCGGGGTTCTTCACAAGGGTGACGGTCAGCTCGTCGCCGGCCTTCTTGATCTTCTCCGGCGCCACGGTCGCCGGCCGGTAGTCGGCCGGCGCAGCCGCCGCCACCGTGACGTCGGCCGCCGGGAACTCGGCGAGGCAGGCCTCCAGCATCTGCTGGCAGGACTCGACGGGCACCAGCCGGACTCCCTGCGGCGCCTCCAGGGTGGTGGGACCGCTGACCAGCACCACCTCCGCCCCCCGTGCAGCGGCTGCGGCGGCGATCGCGTAGCCCATCCGGCCCGTGGAGCGGTTGCCGATGAAGCGGACGGGGTCGAAGGGCTCCCGGGTGGTGCCGGCGGTGACGAGCACGCGGCGCCCCGACAGGTCTCGGCCTCCGACGCGGCCAGGCACAGCGGCCACATCGCCGGTTCCCGGCCCGGCCTTGGCGCCGCCCACTCCGAGCAGCTCCAGCGCCCGCTCGACGATGGCGGCTGGCTCCGGCAGGCGCCCCTTGCCCATCAGCCCGGAGGCGAGCCGCCCCTCCTCCGGCTCCATGATCGCCCAGCCCAGCTCGGCCAGGATGCGCAGGTTCCGCTGCGTGAGCGGGTTGGCATACATCTCCGCCTCCATCGCCGGCGCCACCAGCACCGGACAGCGGACCCCCAGCGCGGTGACGGTGATCCAGTCGCCCGCGTGGCCGCCGGCCAGCCGGGCGATGGTGTTGGCGGTGGCCGGGGCGATGATCAGGAGCTCGGCCCGGTGGGTGAGCGTCACGTGGTCCACGTGGCCGTGCACCTGCTCGCCCATCAGGTCGACCTTGACCGGGTTGCCCGAAATCGCCTGGAACGTCAGCGGAGCCACCAGGCGGGTGGCCGCCTCCGTCATGAGCACATGGACCTCCGCCCCCAGCTTCACCAGCCGGGAGCAGATCTCAACTGCCTTGTAGGCTGCAATTCCGCCGCTGACTCCGAGCAGGACCGTCTTCCCGTGCAGCATCGCCGACCCTTCCTTTGCGGTCAACTTGCCAAAACAGATAGAAGAGGGCGCCCGGGGCGGGCGCCCTCAACGGGCGGACTGGTGAACCTCATCCGAGCTGGGTGGGCTTGCCGCGCTCAAAGAAGAGCTTGCCGGCGCCCAACTCCTCCAGCGCAATCGTAACAGGCTTGTTGGACTGGGACTCGACCAGCTTCGGCTTGCCGTCCTGCAGGTCCCGCGCACGGCGGGCCGCCAGGATGACAAGCGTGTACTTGGAGTCCACCAGTTCCATGAGCTGATCAAGAGAGGGCTTGATCATTCTTCGGTGAGCGCTCCCTTCTCAAGCAGAGTCTGGATCAGCAAGGCCCCACCCCGCGCCGTGCGTGCCTTCTCGGCGGTGATGATCGCCCGCAGTTCCGCAACAGCCCGGTTGAGGTCGTCGTTGACGATCACGTAGTCGTAAGTGAGACCCTCCCGGATCCACTCCGGGGCCTCAGAAAGCCGCCTGGCCACCGCCTCGGGCGTCTCGGTGCCCCGTGCGGCGATGCGCTGCCGCAGCGCCTCCATCGACGGCGGGAGCACGAACACGGAGACCGCGTCGGGGTAATGCTCGCGCACGGCCCGTGCGCCCACCCGGTCGATGTCCAGGATCACGTCCTGGCCCCCCGCCGTCACCTCTTCCACGTACGAGCGGGGGGTGCCGTAGTAGTTGCCGTAGACCTCGGCCCACTCCAGGAACTCCCCTGCGGCGATGCGACGCTGGAACTCCTCACGGGAGATGAAGTAGTACTCCACGCCGTCCACCTCGCCCGGGCGCCTGGGCCGGGTGGTACAGGAAACGGAAAAGCGAATGTCAGGAGCCTCGGCCAGCAGGGCCCGACAGATGGTGCCCTTCCCCACGGCCGACGGCCCCGTGACCACGATGAGGAGACCCCTGGGAATGCTGGGCATGGTTATGCTTCGCCCTCTTCTTCTACGTCGTCAGTAATGCTGCTGGCTTCCCTGGCGGTGAGCCGGTTGGCCACGGTCTCGGGCTGAACGGCCGAGAGCACCACGTGGTCCGAGTCGGTGATGACCACTGCCCGGGTGCGCCGGCCGTAGGTCGCATCAATCAGTGTACCCCTGTCGCGCGCTTCAGAGATGATGCGCTTGATGGGGGCGGACTCCGGACTCACGATCGCGACGATCCGGTTCGCAGCCACGATGTTGCCAAAGCCGATGTTGACCAGCTTGATCTCTCCCACAGCCCGGGCCTCCCTCTTGGTTGCTCCATTACTCGAGATTCTGTACCTGCTCCCTGATCTTCTCCAACTCGCTCTTGGCCTCAACCACCGCTGCGGTGAGCACTGCGTCGTTGGCCTTGGAGCCGATGGTGTTGACCTCGCGCCCCAGTTCCTGCACGAGGAAGTCCAGCTTCCGCCCCACGGCCTCGTCGGCCTGGAGCGCCTGCCGGAACTGGGCGATGTGGCTGGCCAGCCGCTGGGTCTCCTCCGTGATGTCCGCCCGATCGGCGAACAGGGCAACCTCCTGGGCCAGCCGCTGCGGGTCCACCGGGTTGGTGGGGGGCAACAGTTCCTCCAGCCGCCGGGTCAGCCGCTGGCGGTACTCCTCCACAACCTCCGGAGCCCGGGATGCCGCGGCGGCGCGGAATGAGTCGATGCGGGCAATCCGCTCCGTCAGGTCTGCCGCCAGAGCCGCCCCCTCCCGCTCGCGCATGGCGACCAGCCGGGAGACCGCCTGGTCGAGGGCGGGTTCCATCACCGCCCAGATCTGCTCGTCGGTCACCGCGCCTTCCGCCACGGAGAGAACCTCCGGCAGTCTGGCCAACGTATCGACCGATATCTCCGGATTGCTCCCAATCTCTTCCGCTAGCTGCCTCAAAGCATTATAATACGCCAGCGCCAGGTTCTTGTCAACCTTTGCCTCCCGTGCCTGGGCCGAGGGCTCCCAGGCGACAAACACCTCCAGCCGGCCCCGGTTGATCCGGCCCAGAACCCGCTTGCGGGCCGGCTCCTCCAGTGCACTGAACTGGCGCGGCATGCGGAACACCACCTCGGAGAACCGGTGGTTCACCGCCTTGATCTCCACCGTGATCCTGCCCGCTTCCCCCTCGGCCTCGCCGCGGCCAAAACCGGTCATGCTGCGTACCAAGCGCGTGGCGACCTCCTCCGGCGGCGGGCAGCCTGCCGCCCGCCTGTCTGGTTAAGCTTACTTGATCGGTTCGCTACACAAAAAACCGCTTCCTCCTCATCCTACCCATCATTCGCCCCGGGAAGCCCGAAACCCCCTCCGCCGTGTCTATGCGGAGGGGGTTCGTTCGTCATGGTGTGGTCCCGGTTCCCGGAACCCCGCCCGTGCTTCCCGCTCTCGCGCCGGGGCTGGTGGGGGTTGGCGTGCTCGGGGTCGGCGTGCCCGGGATCGCTGTACGTGGCGTCGTGGTGTCTGGGGTTGTTGCGCCTGGCGTCGTTTCGCCTGGGGTTGTTGTGCCCGGCGTCGTTGCGCCCGGCGTCGTTGTGCCTGGCGTCGTTGTGCCGTTGCGCCGGCGGGCCTCACTGCCAGGACCGGCGGAGGTTGCCCGCTGCGTGATGGCCGTCAGTTCAGCCATGAACTCGGTGATCGGCTGCCCGGCCCGCACGGCCGCCGTGATCTCGGCCAGGCGGCTCCGGTCGCCCTCGTCGTTCACCACACGGATGTCCGCCACCCGGGGGCAGGCCAGGCGAACCCGGTCCACCGCGCTCAGGCGGTTCATCGCAGAGGAACCGAGCGCGCCGTAGCGGGTCGTGCCCACGTCCGTGCGGGTCCCCGTGGCGACTCCTGTACCCGTGCGGTTGCCCGCGGCGGCGCCGGTACCCGCCATCCCTGCGGCGGTGCCGGCACCCGGGACCGCACGGTTACCGGCTGCGGTTCCCGGGCCCACGCCCGCCGGGGTGCCTGCGGTCGGCCACCCGCTGACGCCGGCGTTCGTGCCGACCCCAACACCCGCCGGGACTCCCACGGTCGGATCCCTGAGGGGTGTCACGCCCTCCAGCGGCATGCCGTCATCGGTGCCCACGCCCCCGCCGGTGAGCGCGCCCGTCCGGGTCTGAGGGATGATGCCCGCCTGGGTCTGGGCCCTGATGCCCGCCGCCACCCCCTCGCCGGTTGCGCGGCCCGCATCGTTGGCGCCGGCGCCCGGAGCGGCAGGGGTGCCCGGCGTCTGAGTGGCTCTCGTGCCCGTCACGGGGATGTTCTGTGACTCCCTGGGCAGGGCCACGAGGGCGACGTTGCCGATGATCAGGCCGTTGGCGGTGACGTTGCGGTTGGCGCCGTTGACGGTGCCGCCCCAGAAGGCGGCGGAGTCCACGGCGTTGCCCAGGGCCGCGGCGCACTGGTCGTTGTCACCTGTCGTGGTAAAGACATTGCTCTGGTTCAGTCGGTTCGCGTTCTGCGGCTGGGCAGTGCACCCGGCGGCCATCACTGCGGCCGCCGTGGCGAGGCCGAGCCACTTCGCTAGTGGTAGGCGTTTCACGGCCGATCTTCCTTCCTGCAGGACTTGCTTCACGGCGTGCACGGGCACGCCTGCATGCGCGACCTGCGGATAGGTTGACCGGAATCGGTGAACGCTATGCTTCCTCCTCGATGTGCACGCGTGTGCGCAGCGGTCGGCCGAACAGAATCAGACGGCGGACGCCGACGATCACCTCGCCGGCGCTGGCCAGCAGCAGCACCACCAGCCACTGCCAGAGCTGGAGCGGCGCCGTGCCGAACACGCCGGCCAGCGGGGGCCAGTAGACAGCGAGCAGCAGGGCGGTGACCGACGAGGCGACGGCGGCCACGAGCCACGGGTTCGAAGACAGCGGGGTCTCCCAGATGGCCCGCCGCTCAGAGCGGCAGTCGAACACGTGGATCAACTGGGCGCAGACCAGGGTGGCCAGCGCCATGGTGCGGGCCGGGCCGAGGACGGCCGGATCGTCGTACGGTGCTACTCCGGGCGTGCCCGGCAGCGTGAAGAAGGCGATGAGGAAGGACGCCAGGGTGCCCAGGCCGATGAGCACGCCGCGCCCCAGCACCTTGATGCCCAGCCGGCGGGCAAACACGCCCTCGTCGGGCCGGCGCGGCGGCCGGCGCATCACGTCCGGGTCGGTTGGGTCCACGCCCAGCGCCATCGCCGGCAGCCCGTCGGTGACGAGGTTGACGAACAGGATCTGGATGGGCAGGAGCGGCAGCGGCATCCGCATGATGGCGGCCAGGAACATCGTAAGCACCTCGCCGGTGTTGCAGGAGAGCAGGTAGCGGATGAACTTGCGGATGTTGTCGTAGATGCCCCGCCCTTCCTCCACCGCGGCGACGATGGTCGCGAAGTTGTCGTCGGCGAGGATCATGGCCGACGCTTCCTTGGTAACGTCGGTGCCCGTTCGGCCCATGGCAATGCCGATGTCGGCCTCCTTCACCGCTGGGGCGTCGTTCACGCCGTCGCCGGTCATGGCGACCACCTCCCCCAGCGCCCGCAGCGCCCGGACGATCTGCAGCTTGTGCTGGGGCGAGACCCGGGCGAAGACCCGGCACTCCTGCACCGCTTCGATGAGCTGGGAGTCGGTCATGTGGTCGAGGTCCCGCCCGGTGAGGGCCTTGCCCCCCGGGCCGACGATGCCCAGCTCCCTCGCGACGGCCAGGGCGGTGGCCGGGTGGTCGCCGGTGATCATCACCGTGCGGATGCCGGCCCGGCTGGCCTCCGCCACGGCCTTCTTCACTTCGGGCCGCGGCGGGTCAATCATGCCGAAGAGGCCCAGGAAGACCAGGTTCCGCTCCAGCTGCGCCGAGGCCTGATCGGTGGTGAGGTCCCTGAGTCCGTCGGGCCGCTCCCCCGGTGCGAGGGGCCGCGGGCGGAAGGCGACGGCCAGGACCCTGAGGGCCTCGTCGGCCATGCGCTGGTTTTCGTCCAGGATGGCCTGGCGGTCCTCGTCCGTCAGGGCCACGACCCGCCCGTCTCGCAGGATGTGGGTGGAAAGCTCCAGGATGACGTCGGGTGCGCCCTTGACGTGCAGCGTGAGGCCGCCGCCCTCGTCGCCCGTGAGCACGCTCATCCGGCGCCGCTCCGACTCGAAAGGTACCTCCAGGACGCGGGGGAAGCGGTCGTGCAGGACGGCGGGGCGGTAGCCGCCCTTCTGCGCCGCCACCACCAGGGCGCCCTCCGTCGGGTCACCCTGGATGGCGTACTCGCCCCTGCCCGCCGGGGCGCGGGGAGTCCCGGCGCGCTCGTCATCCCGTGCGCCTTGCCGGCCCGTCCACGCCGCACCCCGGCCCGCCCGGCCGCTCCGGGCGCCCCTGCGCAAGGAACGCCGTCCAGGCGCGGACTGGACCAACTGTGCGTTGGAGCAGAGCGCCGCCGACTTCAAGGCCTGGGCAAGGTCCGGCTCCTCCTGCGGGCTCACCGTCACATCGCCCCGGAGGAACTCCCCCGCCGGGCGGTAGCCGTCGCCGGACACCGTGTAGCGGCGCCCGCCCGCCCAGGCGGCCCGGACCATCATCTCGTTCTTGGTGAGGGTCCCGGTCTTGTCCGAGCAGATCACGGTGGCGCAGCCCAGCGTCTCCACAGCCTGGAGCCTGCGCACGATCGCGTTCCGCCGGATCATACGCTGCACCCCGAGGGCCAGGGCGACCGTGACGATGGCCGGCAGCCCCTCAGGGATGGCGGCCACAGCCAGGGACACGCCGGCCAGGAAAAGCTGCGAGATGCCGGAGCGCGTCAGCGCCTCCTCCCGCAGCAGGCCGGCCAGCACCACGATGGTGCAGACCGCCAGGCAGGCGGCCACCAGCCACTTGCCCAGCTGGGCCAGCCGCTTCTGCAGCGGGGTCTCCTCATCGCCCACCTCCTGGATGAGGTCGGCGATGCGGCCCATCTCCGTCTGCATGCCGGTGGCGACGACGAGCGCCGCCCCCCGGCCCCGGGTGGCGGTGGTGCCCATGTAGAGCATGTTGCGCCGGTCGCCCAGGGGGGCGTCGGCCGCTCCGGTCCAGCCGGCCGACTTGCGCACGGGCAGCGACTCCCCGGTGAGCGCCGACTCCTCGACCTCCAGCCCGGTGGCCTCCACCAGCCGGGCGTCAGCCGGGATGCGGTCGCCCGCCTCCAGCAGGAGCAGGTCGCCGGGCACCAGATCCCGTGCGGCCACCGTCATCTCCTGCCCCCCGCGCCGGACGCGCGCAGTGGGCGCCGTCAGGTCCTTCAGCGCCTCGAGTGACCGCTCGGCCCGGAACTCCTGCACGAAGCCGAGCACGGCGTTCAGGATCACGATCACCACGATGGTGATGGCGTCCGCCGTCTCGCCCATACCGTAGGAGATGGCGGTCGCCACCAGGAGCACGACGACCATGAAGTCCTGAAACTGCGCCAGCAGGATGCGCCACCAGGGTACCCGGGGCGCCCCCGCCAGCAGGTTGGGGCCGAACTCGTCCAGCCGCCGTCGGCACTCCGCCTCGGAAAGGCCGGCGGCCGCGTCGCTTCCGAGGGCGGCAGTGACCTCTTCCGCCCCCATCTGGTGCCAGGGTTTCGACATGCGGACTTCACCTCTGTCCAACGGTACGCACGAGGACAGAGGGGTAGACCGGGGGAGTGGACAAAGCTCAGTCCGCCGCCAACTCGTCCGCCGTCGGCGTGGTGAGCCGCCTGAACACCTCGGCCACCGGCACGATGTCGTGGATCTCGCCGATCCGGCCGCCGCAGAAGATCAGGCCGTTCTCCACCCGCCCCTGCTGGGCGTTGTTGAGGGCGTTCCAGATGCAGTGGGAGCGGCCCTCGTCCCGGTGCAGGCAGTGCTTCAGGCAGTTGGTGCAGCTGTACGTGCCGCCGTTCTCCCGGGTTCGCGGCAGGGCCTCGAAGGGCACGTGGGGCACAATGGAGCGACTGGCGTAGCCGGTGGGGCTCCAGTCGGTCACCTTCGAGCCGGTCGCGGCCAGCCACTTCGCCTTCATCTCAGGCGAGGCGGCTGACTCCTCGGTCATGGCGAAGCGGATGCCCATCTGCACGCCGTCGGCGCCCATCGCCAGGGCGCGCAGCAGGTCCTGCCGGGTGAGCAGCCCGCCGGCGGCGATGATTGGCCCGGCGAAGCCCGCCTCCTTCAGTGCGGCGCGCACCGGCGGGAAGAGGTCCCATGTGGAGATCTCGGGGTCTTCCGGACCCAGGTGGCCGCCGGCCTGGCCGCTCTCCACCACGATGCCGGTGACGCCCGGGGTGCGTGCGGCGATCCGGGCTGCCTTGACGGACGAGATGATGCAGAACGCCGGGATGCCGGCCTCGTGCAGCTTCTTGAAGGGGCCGCGGGCAAACCCGGCGCCGATGGCCACGTAGTCCACCCGCTCCTCGATGCAGACCTCCAGGAGCCGGTCGAAGATGTACCCGGCATACATCAGGTTCACGCCCACCACGCCGTCGGTGAGCGCCCGGGCCGCACGGATCTCCCGGCGCAGTTCGCCCGGCGGTATCCCCATCCCGCCGATCGTGCCGACGCCGCCGCAGTTCGCCACCGCAGCCGCAAGCCGGTGCAGGGCGATCCGCACCGACATCCCGCCCTGTACGATGCAGAGTCGGGCCACCTTGTTGCCAACGCGCAGCGCGGGCAGGTTCATATCGTTCAGCCCCTTTTAGGTCCACCTATTAGTAGCTGGTCCCCAGTCTACCCTGCTGCGCAGGATTCAGCCTCTGCCCAGGGGCATATTTCGGCCTCTGCCCGTGGACAGATCAGGGGCCCTTCCCATGGCAGGAACTGGGCCGCCGTGGTATCCTGTAGTTGTAGAAGGACTCACCTGACAAAGGAGCCCGCTTCATGGCCTTTGACAGTACCGTGATGGCCGCCGTGGTGGGCGAGCTGAACCAGCGGCTGCTGGGTGCCAGGATCACCAAGATCTACCAGCCCGAAGCCGACGAACTGGCCCTGCTATGCCATGCGGGCGGCGAGAACTACCGCCTCCTCCTCTCTGCCAATCCCCGCCATGCGCGGTTGCATCTGACCCGCATCGAGAAACGCAACCCGCCTTCTCCTCCGGTGTTCTGCATGCTCATGCGGAAGTACGTGGAGGGCGGGCGGATCACCGAGGTCGCCCAGGTGGGCCGCGACCGCATCTGCCGGATCGCCATCCGGGCCACGGATGAGCTCGGGAACCCGGTGACCTACCGGCTCGTGACCGAGGTGATGGGCAAGCACTCCAACATCGTGCTGATCAGCCCGCAGGGGCGGATCGTGGATGCCATCCGCCGGGTCACCGAAGAGGTCAACCGGTACCGGGAGCTGCTCCCCGGCCTGGCCTACGTGCCCCCGCCTCCCACCGGCAAGCTGGACCCGGCCCGGGTCACCGCCGCCGACCTGACGCCGCCGGACCCGGATCTGCCCGCCTGGCAGGTCCTGCTGGACCGGGTGGACGGACTCGGCCCCCTGCTCGCCCGGGAAGCGGTGTTCCGCACGGGGGCCCCGGCGGACGCCCCGCTGAGCTCTGTGGACCCGGCCGCCCTGGCCGCGGCCGTGCGGGATCTGGCAACCGTCGGCGCTGCCGTCGGCCCCCGGCTGCTCTACACCGCCGACGGGCGTCTGAAGGAGTATCACGTGCTGGAGATGCGCCACTGGCCCGGTCCGGTGGAAACCGGGTTCGACTCGGTCTCCGCCTGCCTCGACGCCTACTATGGGCGCCGTGCCGAGGAAGAGCACTTCCGGGCGCTGCGGGGCAGCCTGGCCCGGCTGGTGCGCGACGAGATCGCCCGGGTGCGCAAGAAGCACCGGGCGCAGGAGGAGTCGCTCGCCACCGCGGAGGCGGCAGAGACCTATCGCATTCAGGGTGAGCTGATCACCGCACACCTCTGGAAGATCACCAGGGGTATCACAGAAGTCCGGGTGGAGAACTACTACGACCCGGAAGGCGGCGAGATCGTCATCCCGCTCGATCCGGCCCTCAGCCCCACCGAGAACGCCCAGGCCTACTACCGGCGGTACCAGAAGGCCCGCAGCGGGCTGGCGGCCATCCAGGAGCAACTGGCGAAAAGCGCCGCCGAACTGGCGTACCTGGAGCAGGTCGAGGTGGCGCTGGAGCAGGCGGAGTCGCTTCCCGACCTGGAGGAGATCCGGCGGGAGCTGACCGCTGAAGGCTACCTGAAGGGCCACACCGCAGGGCGGAAGGCGGAACAGGGCCGGCGCCGTCCCCCCGGCGAGGGGAAGGAGCAGAAAGCGCAGCCGCCCATCACGCTCCGCTCGTCCGACGGGCTCGAGATCTGGGTGGGACGCAACAACCGGCAGAACGACTACCTCACGCTCAAGCTGGCCGCACCCCAGGATCTCTGGTTCCACACCAAGGAAATCCCCGGCTCCCACGTGATCCTCCGGGTGCCGCCGGGGAAGGAGGTGCCGGAGCGCTCCATCCACGAGGCGGCGGCGCTTGCGGCCTACCACTCGAAGGCCCGGCAGTCGTCCGGCGTTCCCGTCGACTACACGGCCCGCAAGCACGTGCGCAAGCCCGGAGGGGCACGGCCTGGAATGGTCATCTATGACAACCAGAAAACGCTGTGGGTAACGCCGGATCCGGCGCTGTTCCCCATCCTGCAGAGGGGGTGGTCCGATGGGGGAGACAGAACTCAACCTGATGATACAGACCGTGGCCAAGGCAATCGCAGGCAGAACTGACCTCCCGGACGTACGGCCCGGAAAGCATGAGATCTGGCTGACGTTCATACGCCGTATCGGGCCAAGCGAAGAACGGGTCGTACCCGGGCAGAAGCGAGTGCTGTCAGTGTCCACCGGTCGGGAACTGCTCTATGCGGTGGCCCGGGAAGTGGTGCTGACGGTCTTCGGCGACGTGGTGCAGGTGGTGAAAGACCTGCCCAACCTCAAGGTTCGCCTGCTGGATCGACGGGCAGACGTTCACCTTCCGGGGGCACCGCCCCTGGACCAGGCCGGGCAGATCTGGCTGAAGGTAACAGTGCGTCGGTACGAACCCGGACTGCTGGAACGGCTTTTCGGGGAGCGCACTAACGCCGGATAAGAGATGGGGAGGCGCTCACATGTCTGCAACGGTGTACCTGAACGGAGAGTATGTTCCTTATGAGAGGGCCCTGATCTCCGTCGAGGATCGGGCCTTTCTCTTCGCAGACGGCATCTACGAGGTGGTCCGGGTGTACGGCGGCCGGCCGTTCGACCTGGAGCCGCACCTGGCGCGGTTTGCACGCAGCGCCAGAGAACTGCGCCTGCCCGAGCCGGACGCGGAGAACCTGGCGGCGGTGACCCGCGAACTCATCCAGCGCAACGGGCTGAACGAGGGGACCGTGTACTTCCAGATCACCCGCGGGGCGCATGGACCCCGTGCACACGTCTTCCCCACGGGGGCAGTGGCGCCGACGGTCGTGGTGCTGACGCACCCGCTCTCGCCCGAGGGGTTGGCCGCAATCGAACAGCACCTTCGGGAGGGCGTGGCGGCCATCACGGTGCCGGAGCAGCGCTGGGCCCGCTGCGACATCAAGAGCGTGTCGCTCCTGCCCAACGTCCTGGCCAAGCAGCAGGCTGCGGAACACGGTGCCTACGAGGCGCTCTTCGTGCGGGACGGGTTCGTCATCGAGGGCAGCAGCAGCAACCTCTTCGCCGTCCTCGGCGGCGAGATCGTCACCTATCCCGCCTGCAACTACATCCTGAACGGCATCGCTCGCCAGCGCGCGATCCGCACCGCCCGGGAACTGGGCTACACCGTGCGGGAGGAGGGCATCCCGCTCGGTGCGCTGTCTCGCTGCCAGGAGCTCTTCCTGACTTCGACAACCGCCGAGGTCACGCCGATTGTCACCGTGGACGGCCAGCCGATCGGCGGCGGCGCCGTCGGTCCGGTGGTGCGGGCACTTCAGGCGGCGTACCGGGAGGCCGTGCAGGCGCTGGGATAGATGGTCTCGGGGGCGGCGATCCGAGCCGCCCCCTCTTGATGCCTACTGAGTGGCCTCCGGGGCACCGCCCGCCCTGGAGGCCTGTTGATGCGCTCACCTTCCCGTACCAGGGTATCGCCCACGCGCCTGGAGCTGACGAGCCGTCCGGCGCGGTGCCCGTTCCCGCCACAACACCTGCACGTCGCCGCTCGTATTATCTAGCGAGACGGAAAAACCGCCGCCCGGCTGAACCTGGCGGCGAGATCCTGCAGGGAGGGACTGCCATGGGTCTGTTCGACGGCCTGATGGGCAACGCATCGGAGGTAAGCGCATCTGAAGCGGATCAGGAGTTCAGGTCGATCCTGGCGCAGGGGGAGAGCATCGAGAAGGCGTACCGTCTGATCCGCGACATGTTCCTGTTCACCAACCGGCGGCTGATCCTGGTCGATAAGCAGGGGCTCACGGGGCGGAAGATCGAGTACCACTCCATCCCGTACCGCTCGATCACACACTTCGCCATCGAGACGGCGGGCCACTTCGACCTGGACGCCGAGCTGAAGCTGTGGGTGACCGGCACCGCGGAACCGATCGCGAAGCAGTTCAACCGGAGCCTCAACATCTACGAACTCCAGCAGGTGCTGGCCCACTACGTCCTGCGCTGACGCCGACTGGCCCCCCTCTGCCGCACGGGTCGGTCGTCGGCCACGCCCCCGTCACCAGCGGTTCTGCTCCGCCAGAGCCGACCGCAGCCAGGCCGGCAGTTGGGGCAGCACGCGATCCATTCCCGGGGTCTCTCCCCGGCGGCGCGCCTCCCACCACGGACGCAGAGCCGCGGCAAAGGGGCGGATGGCCGTCACGCCGGCTGCCACCTGTGACTCGAGATAGGCTGCGGCATCGTCCGGGCGGCCCAGGTAGTCCAGGTAGAAGAGAGTGGAGGCACGAACCATCGTCTCCACCCAGCGGAACGTCGGGTCGCCGTAGTACCGCGCGAAGCGTCCCGCCGGCGGGAAGTCGGTCTCGACAAAGGCGCACTCGCGCGGAACGTCGGGGTAGAGCCGCTGGATGTCGTCCAGCACGGGATGGCTCGTCTCGTGCTGCGCCACGATCAGGAGGTCCGCCTGGTCCGGAGGGGCGGCTCCGCGTGGCAGACAGACGGCGTAGGTTTCCTGGACGTTGGCTACCCCCACTCCTCGAAGCCCCCCGCCGGCCATGTTCCACAGGGGGACGGCAACCGCACGGTAGGGGAAGCGTCCCCAAAAGAGCTTCTGGAAGGCCTCCAGCTGCGCATCCGCCAGCAGGTCAGCAACGGTTGCGGCGACGGCCTGCCATTCCGCATCCTGGTCGGCGAGGAGATCGCCCACCCGCAGATCATGCCAGACCTGGCGCAGCGCCTGAGCCAGAGCCGCCCGGTCCACGTCGCCGAAGTGCGCCTCCACGAAGGGCGGCACACCGTCCGGGCAGGCGTCGTCAAACGCGGGAGGCGCACCCAGTTGAATGGCCTGCATCGCCAGCCCCAGCAGGTCGTGCCGCTCGTACTCCGCCCTGAGCCAGCGCACAGCGGGGTGATCTGCCGCGCCCGCGAGGCGGCGCCGGGTATCGACAACCAGGTAATGCTCCTGCTCTGCCTGTGATGGGGTGCCAAGACCGAACGTGGTGGACAGGGTGCCCGCAGCAGGCGCCGCGGATCCTGCCGTCAGGGCGGCGGCCAGCGTCAGGAGACGGGGGTCAGGTCGGACCTCCATGGGACTGAGCCCTCCTTCCTGGCAATCAGGCCCCGGACTGCGCGCTCAGGAAGCGGAGGCAGGGGGCGATTACCTGCGGCAGCGCCGCCACGGAGCGCTCCCAGTTGCCCTTCATGTTGAACCCGTGGTCGAGGTCGGGGATGACCACCCACTCGGCGTCGGCCCGCTCCCGGGCCGCCGCGCATTCCGGCATGTGGTAGACGGGGTCATCCGTGCCGATGACGACCAGTGTGTGCAGTTCGCCCACGGGCTCCTGGAGGAAGGCGGGCACCGGGGTCAGGATCAGGAGCGAGGGCCGGTACGCCGACAGGCTCCGGGCCAGCGGCAGGGCGATGGCTGAACCCAGAGACTTGGCGGCGATACAGATCTGCTTGTAGCCGTTCGGCAACACCTTGTCCACGGCCGCCCGGACATCGGCCAGCATCGCCGGGCCGTCAACATCGGCGCCCGTCTGCTGGAAGGCGTAGGCTGTCGAGAGCGCGTCCCAGCCCGCCGCGACGGCAGCCTGCTTCAGGTAGAAGAACGCCGGCGCGTCGCAACTGTAGTTGTTGCCGGGCAGCATCACCAGGAGCTTGTCACTGCCCCCCTCCGGCCCCATCAGCCGGTTCTGGATCGTGACGCCGGAACCAGACGGCGTCGGCACTGCTTCGATCCGCACCAAGGAAAGTCCCTCCATTCCACGTTGCTCAAGCCCTCAACCATCCCGACGGGTCCTTCCATGTGTGTCACCAAGCGCCGACCAGCTTCTGAACGGCGTCGTGCCACACAGCTCGCCATCGAGCACAGCCGAACGCCCGCCACCCCCCGGGTACACGTCCCGAGTTCAGGCATCTCAACCTTCCTTGCGGGACGCAGAACTGTCTCCTGACGCTCCCGCCGGATGCCCCTGCAGTCGTCGGACCCCAGCTACTGCGCAGCCGTCTCTTCTCCTTGTGTCACACTTCTCTGCAAATCGGTCGTCATCCTCCTGAAGGGCGCTGGCCGGGCAGTCCCCGCCCCCGATGCGGCGGCTCACAGCAGTGCGGAGAGGCGCGCACATGTGCAGGTGTCGGCGCGACGGGTTCGGTCCCCTCTCAGTCCTTGTAGGGATCGAGTTCGTCGGGGGCGGCCATGATGACGCAGACCGGGGCGAGGACATGGAGGACCTCCAGCGTCGGCGCGTGGCAGGCCAGGACCTGCCGGAGCGGGCGGTAGACCGCCGGGGCCTCGTCGGCCCCTGCGCCCCGAAGCTCCACCCCTGCGGCGGCGAGCCGCCGCCGGACAGACTCCATGTCGATGGCGCCTCCCACCCGGACCCGCTTGCCGCCCTGCCGCTTCCACTTCCCCGCGGCCTGCGTGCGGGACATCACCCGGCCTGCGCCGTGGACGGTGCTGTAGAGGGCAGCCCGGGCCTCATCCCCGTCTCTGCCTCGCACCACGACGGCAATGTCGCCCATCGAGCCGCCGATGAAGCCCAACTGTCCCGGGAAGAGCGGCGTGGCGCCCTTGCGGATCGCCCACCCCTTCACACCGCCATGCTCCTCGTGCCAGGCGTAGTTGTGGTGGTTGTGAACGGAGAACGTCGCCGCTGCCCCCAGGATCCGCAGCACCCGCTCCACCACGTAGTCGCGCCCGGCGTAGGCGTACCGGCCGGCCAGCCGCATGGCGGCGATGTAGGCCTGGCCGAGCTCCGATGCGACGGGGATCAGGGTGGGGGGCTGGTCCATGGACTCGCCCGGTGCCCGCACGTCCCAGTCCCGCCCGGCCGCCAGGTTGAGGAAGCCCGAGGCCGTCCGGTGCCCGAAACCGCGTGAGCCGAAATGGACGGCAACCCAGACCGGGGCGGCGTCAGGAACCGGATCCCCCAGCTTCCAGTCGGGTGACACCTCCGCCATGAGGTCCACGTAGTGGTTTCCGGCCCCCACCGTTCCCAGCTGGTCCTGGGCGAGGGGCTTCAAGGTGTGCAGGTAGGGCACATCGACCCAGGTGGGGTCGTCGAACAGTTCGTGGTCGACCCTGACGGCATTCTTGCGGCCGATGCCGAAGGAGACCTGCCGGAAGATCTCGCTGGCCAGACTGCCCTTGTCGGCCTTGATGTCGCCGTAGGTCAGGTTCGTGCGGACGGCCTTGTTCCCGCAGGCGATGTCGTAGCCCACGCCGGAGGGCGAGACGAACCTGTCGTAGAAGAGCACCCCGCCGATGGGCTGGCTGTACCCCTTGTGACCGTCGGCCATCAGCGCCGCACCGACCGCGTCCCCCACCGCAGCGCACGTCTCGAGCTGGGCCAGGGTCTCCCGGTCGTGCTCGCCAAACACGGGAAACCGCCCGTGCATGGAAAATGGCATCGCCTCCCAACCTCCCGCCCTCCTCATTCGCCGCACGGGCACAGTCTCCCTGGCGGGGCACTGCAAGCCCCCGGACCACCCACGGCCCCTGCGTCGCCGCCGGCCTCCGGTACGTCGCCGGCCGCGGGTGTCTTCTCCGGCGAGCCACCCCAGACCCCCGAACAGTCAGCGCCCCCGGGGGCGACGCCCATGCGGGCGCGAAAACCGCCCTGCTCACCAGCAGGGCGGCCTGGGCTAGAGTTGGCTGAAGCTGTAGTACAGGTTCGGACGGGGCGGGTCCATCTCCTGCAGCCGGGCGATGCGCCGGCGCGTGGGCGGGTGGCTGCTGAAGAGGGCCGCCAGTCCGGTGGGCTCCACCGGGGACGGGTAACCCAGGAGCCGCTGCCACCAGGTCGGCCGGTTCAGCTGCTCCAGCCGCCAGAGCGCCCGGGCCATGAGCTGCGGCGATCCCACGAGGGCGGCAGCGCCGGCGTCGGCCAGGTACTCCCGCTCCCGGGAGATGCCCATCCGCATGGCAAGGGCGAGGGCCGGGATCCCGCCGGCGATCAGCAGTGCGAGAGACAGTTCGCCCAGACCGACCGGAGCGCCGAGCAGCCAGGCGAAGACCACTCCGAAGCGACCTATCTCGGCCAGCACCGTCGCCGCTCCGGCCAGGCCGGCAGCCACCATGTTGAGCGGCAGGTCGCCGTGCCGGATGTGGGAGAGTTCGTGTGCGATGACGGCCGCCACCTCGTCGGCAGGCATGTGGCGCAGGAGAGGCCGGGTCACGCCGATGGCGCTGCTGGTGGCGGTGGCCACCGCAACGGCGTTGGCCATCTCGCCCGGAAGTAGGTAGAGACGCGGCGTCGGCAGGCCGGCCTCACGGGCCAGGGCAGCAACCAACTCGTACAGTTCAGGGGCCTCGAACCACTGCAGGGGCCGGCCGCCCATCTGGCGCAGCGACGCGGCGGCCCGTCCCCGGTAGGCCGCCGTGCTGGTGAGGAGCGATACCACAATCACCACTGCGGCACCCACGGGGCCCAGCATCGTCCAGCCAACCAGGCCAGTCAGGGCGAACAGGGCGACGAGCAGCAGAACCGTGCGGAAGGTAAGCATCACCGCATCCCTCCTCCGCCTCTTATGGTGCAACGAATGTCAAAGAAAGTCAAGATCAAATCAGCAGCCCCTCCTCCTCATTGGCATCGGGGGCTCTCCGTAATGCCGCGCCCTTCCGGCCGGGGCCGAACCTGCACGGATGCAGAGGATCCCGGAGGCGCGACGGCGATGCTGGGGAGACGGGGCGGGAACACGTACCTCGATGAAGGATTAAAGGACGCCTCGCGGAAGAACATGGAGTATCTGGTGGTCGTGGATCACACGGACGGCGACTGGGCTACAGTCCACAGTAGTGGTGTAAAAAGCACCCCGACTAGATGGTCATCTCCGGCAACCATCTAAGGGGGTGCAG
>ENA-OWPA01000062-OWPA01000062.1-bioreactor-metagenome-genome-assembly--contig:-NODE-62-length-196879-cov-7.383563_pt1 | contig 196879 bp, 172 predicted proteins | sample MGYA00238139_ERZ651803 | MGnify/ENA primary metagenome ERZ651803 (study PRJEB26909, sample SAMN07631231) | bioreactor metagenome | isolation source: Switchgrass digestor | place: USA: Dartmouth...
CAGAGCAACCGCAGCATCGGAAAGGGCTTTTCGCCGAAGGGTCGTATCCTTGCCTGGGGGTGCGATTGCCTGGGTCGGCGGACAATATCCGTCGGACTGCCGCATGATGCGGAGCGCTGTCATTGCCACGATAGATTTTTCGTAGCCATGGACGCTTTTCCGTACCATGGCTTTTATTTTACCTGTGGATCTTATTAAAAGATTATCTGGAATAAATGGGAGGAAAAAGATGATGAAAAAGTTTTTGGCCGCTTTACTTGTATGTGTGATGTCACTGTCTCTGGCAGCATGCGGCAACAGCAAAACAAATGTTGGGGAAAATTCCGTATTAAAAACCGGCGTACTGCGTGTCGGCATGGAATGTGCTTATGCACCATATAACTGGACTCAGTCTGATGATTCCAACGGCGCTGTACCTATTTTCAACAGCAGCGATTATGCCAACGGCTATGATGTAATGATGGCTAAGAAGATATGTGAGTCGAACAACTGGAAGCTTGAGATACATAAGCTGGACTGGGATTCCATCCCTCTGGCTGTGCAGTCCGGTGAGATCGACGTCGGTATCTGCGGTCAGTCCATAACTGCGAAACGCAAACAAACGGTCGATTTCACAACACCCTATTACTATGCGTCTATTGTGACACTGGTAAAAGCAGACGGAAAATACGCAAATGCAGCCGGTATTTCCGATCTGGAAGGAGCAACCTGCACATCACAGATCAATACAGTCTGGTATGATGTATGCCTGCCTCAGATCAAAAACGCAAACATACAGCCGGCACAGGAAACCGCACCGGCAATGCTGGTTGCACTTGAATCCGGTACTGTCGACCTGGTTTGTACTGATTACCCGACTGCCCTGGCAGCCGTAGTTGCATATCCTGATCTGAAGCTTCTTGATTTCACCGATACCGATGATAACTACAAGGTATCCGAAGAAGAGATCAATATCGGCATAAGCTGCATGAAAGGCAATACCGAGCTTGTCGATACACTCAACAGTGTACTGGAAACAATGACAAAGGAAGATTACGATAAAATGATGAATGAAGCTATTAACATACAGCCGTTGTCAGAATAAGAGATACTCAGGAAACGGGAGCGGTTATATACTCCGCTCTCATTTAATTACAATACAGCTTACTTGTAATACAGCGGTTCAGATAAATTTTCGGTTACGGATGAAATCATTTTATCTCACATGACAATGCTTCAGAAAGGGGTTCTGCAATTATGACAAGCAGTCTGCCAACTGATTTTCTGGGACGAATAATCTATCTTATCACAAATTACACCAGTTCATTTCTGCGCGGTGCCGCCACTACGATTGCAATTGCATTAGTCGGTACAGCAGTTGGCTGCCTCATTGGCTTTATTGTCGGCATTATACAGACAATTCCGGTCAGTGCGAATGACTCGAAGTTAAAGAAAATTTTGCTGGGGTTTGTGAATGTAATTTTGAAAATATATGTTGAGGTATTCCGCGGAACGCCTATGATAGTACAGGCAATGTTTATTTACTATGGCGCGTTGATGTACCTTGATATCAATATGGGAATGTGGTTTGCAGCCTTCTTTATTGTATCAATCAATACCGGCGCTTACATGGCTGAGACCGTACGCGGAGGCATCATTTCGGTTGACTGGGGACAGACTGAGGGAGCAATGGCAATTGGCATGACTCATTTCCAGACAATGTTGTATGTCGTTTTCCCGCAGACCCTGCGCAATATTATTCCGCAGATCGGAAACAATCTGATCATCAATATCAAGGACTCCTCCGTACTGAGCGTCATCGGTACGGTTGAACTGTTCTACGCTGCAAAACAGACGGCTGGAGCCTACTACTGGTATTTTGAAAGTATGACGATTGCAATGGCAATTTATCTTGTAATGACGCTGCTTACTTCGTTCCTGCTGCGCAAGTGGGAGAAAAAACTGGACGGTTCCGCAGTCTTTGATCTGGCAACCACTGACACTCTGGCGCATACCAGTGGAATGCTGCATGGACCGGAAAGAAAGCAGAGGGGGATATAAGAATGAGTGATGAGATCATCAGGGTAAGCCATTTGGGAAAGACTTTCGGAAAAAATGTCGTACTGCGGGATATTAATTTTACGGTATCCAGGGGTGATGTTACTTCCATCATAGGATCTTCCGGTTCAGGCAAATCGACTCTGCTGCGCTGCATCAATTTGCTGGAGACACCTACCTCGGGCGAAATACTTTATCACGGCGAGCCTATTAACAGCAGAAAGGTCAATGCTTCGGAATACCGCACCCATGTCGGTATGGTTTTTCAGTCCTTTAACCTGTTCAATAATATGTCAGTTCTCGATAACTGCGTTATCGGTCAGACAAAGGTGCTGAAGAAGAAAAAGGAAGATGCGGTTGCCAATGCAATGAAATACCTGGAAAAGGTAGGAATGGCGCCATACATCAACGCAAAGCCGAATCAGCTGTCGGGCGGACAGAAGCAGCGTGTTGCAATTGCCCGGGCGCTTGCAATGGAGCCGGAGGTTCTGCTGTTTGACGAGCCGACCTCGGCGCTCGACCCGGAAATGGTCGGTGAGGTGCTTGAAGTAATGCGCAGCCTGGCGCGCGATGGGATGACTATGATGGTTGTAACGCATGAAATGGCATTTGCACGTGATGTAAGCAATCATGTTGTTTTTATGTCAGAAGGCGTAATTTGCGAAGAAGGAACCCCGGATGAAATTTTTGAATGCCCTAAAAATGCAAGGACGAAGGAGTTCCTTGCACGTTTTACACAGAGCCGCGGACTTGCACTTTCTTCCTGATGAGGGATTCTGAACTCTGCTGCTGATATAAAAGTAATATGATGAATAAGTTGAACGGCTCGGGATCAGGCGGTGGTGCATGGTTCTAATCCCATCCCGCGCTCTAAACAGAAAAGATATCCATTCGGATATCTTTTTTTATTTCGGGTCCATCTAAAGATACTTTGTTTTTGTGAAAGTCAGGATCTTCCTTCTCTTGAGTTTTTAAAATAAATGAGGTTAACGGGTATCTGCTAATGCTAAGCACAACCCACTCTTATTTATACAATCTACTCATACAAAAATAAAATATCAAATACTGGCGACGGAGCATGGCCAATAAAAAGAGAGATAAAAGATTTCTTATGCTTTTGAGTACCCAATTGAGTATGTTAAATATGGATGTCCCGGAACGCGCTTTCCTTGATATTACTTCTTTACATATTTCTTGTTTTGACTTTGTCCCGATTACGATAATAAAATAGGATAAGATAAAAGAGATGTGTACTGTGACATCATGTTGTATATATCATGATGCCTGATAAGTCTTTTTTGTTTAGAATAAGCTGCAGGATGATCAACTGTATGAGGCTCTTTAAGAAAATAGACACATCGGCATTGTTCCTTATCGTGGAGGGCATTGTCTACACAACTGTACTGAATCTTTACAATCCGTTTACCCAAATGTTTGCAAAGAGAATGGGAGGAGCGGATATACATATTACGCTGATCAACGCGATCCCGCCACTGGTGGCGATATTTTCACTGCTGCCGGGCGGCATACTCATAGAACATCTTAACAGGAAAAAGAAAACAGTCATGCTGATGCTGGCGGCCATGAGCATATTTTTTGCATCCATAGCATTTGTCCCGGTAATCCCGGATGAAAGCAAAGTGGTCGTCTATGTAATACTTCTCGGATTGCTGAACTGTCCGGGTTCGCTGTATCTCAGCACCTGGCAGTCATATTTTGCCGACAATTTCGAGGGAACTTATGCAAGCAGGATATACACGGTCAGAAGCAAGTACAGCACATTCTTCGGGCTGGTAACTGTCCTTGTGACCGGCCTTATGCTAAGCAATATACCAAAGTCAGATGAAGAAAGATTGTTCCTTTACCAGCTTTTTTACGGGGCGTGCTTCCTTCTGACGCTGCTTCAGGCTTTTCTGTTTTCAAAGGTAAAAGGCAGACAGGAAAAATATGCCGGGAAAGGGAACAAGGACGACACACTGCTTCCAGGGGACAGGAGTAAACCTGGCGGGGCGGAAGGGCTGATCAGGACCGGCAAAGAAGGACCAGGCAAGGCTGCGGGAAGAAAGATATTCCGGAAGGAGGACTTCACCGGTATGCTGAAGAACAGGCCGTTCCTTGTGTACTGCCTGTGCGGCTTTGTTTTCCACATGTCCTGGCAGATGGCATGGCCGCTGATCTTTATATACAATACGGACTATGCTCACCTTGGTGAACTGCAGTTAAGCCTTGTAAATGTTGCTACAGGCCTGACACAGTTTTTGTCATTCTCGTTCTGGAACAAGCTGATAGACAAAAAAGGAAGCAGCTTTGTGATAATATTTGGAGCTGCCGGCCTGGCGTTCAATCCTTTGGTCTATACTGCAAAGGTGGGTTTTGCTGCTATTCTGGTCATGAACATCTTTTCAGGGGTTTTTCAGGCAGCTTTCAACATAGCTTTGTTCCTCTGCCTGCTGGATACGCTCCCTGAAAATGAAAAAACCGTATACATCTCGGCTTTCAATACACTGACCAATCTGACAGGCTTTATTGCTCCGCTGATAGGCCTGTGGATATTCAACCATACCAATATGTATATGGCCATGGCAATTGCAGCAGTATGCAGATTTGCAGGTACTATGCTGTATCTGATCAGATGGCTCAGGCAAAGGAACAATACCATCGGAAACGGTAAAAATACAGAGGCAGGGATTTAGAGAATAAGATGAAGCAGCCGGCCCGCCTTTCAGGCGGCAGGCACGGGGAGGAGACATATCTTCTTCTCCCGGATCATTTCTCATAACGTAATCTTTCCGTAAACAACAATTACCTCAGATCAAGGTGTTATAATACTGTTGGCATACAGCAGCAATCAAATGGTATACTGTAAATAACTGTATGAGAAAAACGTTATGCAGTGTGCCGGTTGATTATTGGCATGATGCGGAGTAACTGCTGCGAACGATACATGGTTACTTGTCATACTGTACGTAACGTATATTGGTGTCTGTAATATGTAAAGGAGGCATATCGTGAATAAACTGAACAAGAAACCTGTTGTTGGCATACCAATGGGAGATCCCGCCGGAATAGGGCCTGAGATCGTACTCAAGGCACTTAATAACAAAAGCCTTTACGATGTGTGCAGGCCGCTGGTGATAGGCAGCCTGGATGTCTTAATGGAAATGGAAAGCATAGTTGGCACAGGCTGCAGTTTCAATACTGTGGATGATCCTGAAAATGGCGTATTTAAGTATGGAGTCATAGATTTAATAGATCTTGCCAATGTAAATGTTGAAAGCCTCAAAATGGGATGTGTCCAGGCGGAAGCCGGACGGGCGGCTTATGAGTATATAAAGCATTCTTCGGAGCTGGCTATGGCAGGCAAATTAACCGCGGTTGCTACCACACCCATAAACAAGGAGGCATTAAAGGCCGCAGGGGTGAAGCAGACAGGTCATACTGAAATACTGGCTGACCTCACCGGTACCCATGATCCGCTGACCATGTTCCAGGTCCGGACACTGAGGGTGTTTTTCCTTACCAGGCATGTTTCTCTCAGAAAAGCCTGCGATATGGTAACAAAAGAACGCCTGACAGACTATATCGTAAGGTGCTGTGAGGCCCTCGGAATGCTGGGCCTGTCATCACCGACACTGGCGGTGGCCGGTTTGAACCCGCATAACGGAGAGCACGGACTTTTTGGCGATGAGGAAGTAAAAGAAATCGAACCGGCTGTCCAGGCTGCCAGGGCAAAAGGGATCACAGTCGTCGGACCCGTTCCGGCAGACTCTGTTTTCCACCAGGCACTGCATGGGAAATATGATGCAGTTCTGTCTTTGTATCATGATCAGGGACACATTGCAACAAAGACGCTGGATTTTGAAAGAACCATTTCTCTTACGATAGGCATGCCGTATCTTCGGACTTCAGTCGATCACGGAACAGCATTCGACATAGCCGGAAAAGGTATTGCCGGAGCTGTCAGCATGGAAGAGGCAATCAGACTGGCAGCCCTGTACGGACCGGGATACAAAGCTGCACATTGCTAATTGCTGTTCAATTGGGTATATTATTGTGAGGGAAACTCAACTTTGATTAAATGCGTGTTGATACGCATAGATGGAGGTAATTGTGCAGGTAATTATCAGAGACGACATACTGCAGAGTGTTGAAAAGCCTGCAAGATATACAGGCGGAGAACTGAACAGTGTTATCAAGGATCCGGAGAAGGTGGACATACATTTTGCCTTTTGTTTTCCTGACGTATATGAGGTGGGGATGTCCCACCTGGGTATGAGGATCCTTTACGGACTGCTCAATGAGAGGGACGATACATACTGTGAAAGGGTATTTGCTCCGTGGACCGATATGGAAGCAAAAATGAGGGAAAACAAAATACCGCTTTTTTCACTTGAAACACGAAGCCCTGTGAGCGGCTTTGATATAGTTGGCTTTACTTTGCAGTATGAAATGAGCTATACAAATATACTAAATATGCTGGATCTGGCGGGTATACCGCTGAAAAGCTCCGACAGGCAGGAAGGCATGCCCTTTGTCTGCGCAGGAGGTCCATGCGCGTATAATCCTGAACCGCTGGCGGATTTTGTGGATTTCTTCATGCTTGGCGAGGGTGAAGAAATAATAAACGAAGTGATGGATGTATACAGGCAGTGGAAGAAGGATGGAGCGCCCAGGGAAGATTTCCTCGGCAGGATAGTTAAAATAGAAGGAATATACGTACCGGCTTTTTACGAGCCTGAGTACAACGACGACGGGACGCTGAAGGCGGTCAGGCCTTTGGATGATTCATATCCTGCCAGAATCAGGAAAAGGATAATAAAGGATCTTGACAGCGTGTACTTTCCGGAAAAAGCGATAGTACCGTATATAAATATAGTACATGACAGGGTAATGCTGGAGCTTTTCCGCGGCTGTACAAGGGGCTGCAGGTTCTGCCAGGCAGGCTATATCTACCGGCCGGTAAGGGAAAGGTCTCCTGAAAGACTGACGGAGCTGGCGAAAAAACTCCAGGAAAGCACAGGCTATGAGGAGATATCGCTGACGTCGCTGAGCACCAGCGATTATTCAGGACTTCCGGAGCTTACGTCAGAACTCATAAAGGAAATGGAACCCAAAAAAGTAAATCTTGCGCTGCCGTCCCTGCGTATAGATTCATTTTCGCTGGACCTTATGGAGAAAGTACAGAAGGTCAGGAAAAGCGGCCTGACATTTGCACCGGAGGCAGGTACTCAAAGGCTAAGGGACATCATCAACAAAGGTGTTACCGAGGAAGATCTGCTCAATTCTGTGTCAATGGCATTCAGGGGCGGATGGAACGGCGTCAAGCTGTACTTTATGATCGGACTGCCATATGAGACGCCGGATGATGTGGAAGGCATAGCCAGGCTCGGAAAGATGGTCGTCGAGGAATACTACAGGATTCCAAAGGCAGAAAGGGGCAGGGGCCTGGAGGTAACCATCAGCACATCTTCATTTGTCCCCAAGCCTTTTACTCCATTCCAGTGGGAGGCACAGGACAGCATAGAGACCCTCAGGGAGAAACAAAAATTCCTGAAGGATAAAATACGGGACAAGCATCTGAAATATAACTGGCATGATCCTGAGTTAAGCATGCTGGAGGCTGTCTTCGCAAGAGGAGACAGACGCGTTGGAAAGGTACTGGCCAGGGCATGGGAGCTTGGCTGCCGGTTTGACAGCTGGGGTGAACATTTCAGGTTTGATGCATGGATTCAGGCTTTCGATGACTGCGGCCTTGACCCTGCATTTTATGCCAACAGGGAGAGAGGCACTGAAGAAATTTTCCCGTGGGATCATATAGATGTGGGAGTAACAAAGAAACACCTGCTGCGTGAGAGACAAAAGGCGCAGCGCGGAGAAGTGACGCCAAACTGCATGACATCATGCGTGGGATGCGGCGCGGCGGTTTTCGGCCGGGGCATATGCGTGGACAGGAACGGCGGAGCGGACTGTTCCGGAATTTGTACTGAACAGGCCGGACAATCCGGTATGGATGCAGGACGCACAAACAGGCCTGATGCTTCTGACGGGGGGAATATCAGTGAGTAATATGCGTATAAGGTTTATACGGGGTGAAGCAGTTAAATTTATTTCACACCTTGATCTGATGAAAGTGTTTGAAAGGGCAATAAGGCGTTCCGGCCTTCCAATATCATATTCCAAAGGGTTCAATCCCCACCCGCATATTATTTTCGGGCTGCCGCTGGCTGTAGGCATGACAAGCGAATGCGAACATGCTGACCTGGAACTGGATGAGGAGATAAAGCCTGAAGAGCTTGTGCATATGCTCAATGCCTCCCTGCCGGAAGGCATCAGGGTCACAGGTGCCGCCGTCAATCACTCAAGGAAGAACATTATGGCGACGATATGCCGTGCTGACTATATACTTGAAGTTTACACTGAAGAAGCGATCCCGTGGGAAAAAGCAGCCGGAGCTCTGAAAGCGATACTCGGGTCTGAAAGTGTTATAGTTGACAGGGAAACCAGAGGCAAGGACGGGCGTACTGCCGTCAGGGAAACGGAAATAAGGCCGCTCATTATCGATGCGGATATAGAACGGATAATGACGCCGCCGCCCGGATATGAAGGCTTCGGGTCGGCATTTTTGATAAAGACAGCGCTGAAGGCGGGAAGTGTGGCCAATCTTAACCCCGGACTGCTGGTGAAGGCATTGGAAAATCAGTGGGGTGCTGTTGCTGCTGCAGTAAGGATGCACCGCAAAGCAGTATACACAGACAACGGCAAAGGAATGGCTGATCCCATGGACACAGCTTCCCTGTCCTGACAGATAGAGAGGTGTTTTTTTGAAAAAGCAGTTGATTGTTGATATCGGTGCCGGTGAAAACAGGGTCGCGCTGCTGGAAGATAATGAACTGGCGGAGATATATATAGAAAAAACCGACGCAGAGACTATGGTAGGCAATATATACAGAGCCAAAGTCAGCAGCGTATTGCCGGGGATGCAGGCAGCTTTTGTTGATATTGGCTATGACAAGAATGCATTCCTTTATGCAGGTGACATAATAGCAAAGAAGTATTACAGCGATGATGAGACTGATACTGTTCATGACAGCAGGGACTACAACATCAGTGACCTTGTCAGCGCCGGACAGGAACTTACCGTGCAGGTCATCAAGGAGCCTATAGGCTCGAAGGGGCCGAGGGTGACCACGAATATAACGCTGCCGGGACGGCATCTTGTACTGCTCCCGGGTGCTGATTATACCGGTGTTTCCCGCAGAATTGAGAATGAAGCTGAGAGGATAAAGCTCAAGAAGATAGCTGAAGAACTTAAGCCCGATGGAATGGGACTCATTGTCAGGACTGCTTCTGAAGGCATGGAAAAGGAAGATTTTACTGATGATCTGAATTTTTTGCTGAAATTGTGGAACAGCATTATGGAAAAGGAAAAAAGTGGTCCTGTGCCACGCTGTATACATAAGGATCTTAATCTTGTATACAGAATTGTACGTGACATGTTCACGAAGGATATTGATAAATTTATTGTAAACGACCGCAGCTACTATGAAAAGGTGATTGAGCTCACCGACATCGTATCGCCGGGGCTCAGACGCCGGGTAGAGTATTTTGGCAGAGAATACGACCTGTTCGGATACTACCAGCTGGAATCCAAGCTGGCAAAGGCGCTGTCACGCAAGGTCTGGCTGAAATGCGGCGGTTATATTGTTATTGACAGGACTGAAGCTTTGACGGTAATAGACGTGAATACCGGCAAATACGTGGGGAAAAACAGCCTTGAAGAGACAGTGCTCAAAACCAACCTGGAAGCGGCCGAAGAAATCGCAAGACAGATACGGCTCAGAGATATCGGCGGCATTATAATCATTGACTTTATCGATATGCATGAGCAGGAACATCAGCAGATGGTCATGGATAAGCTAAGACAGGCTCTGAAAAGGGACAGGACCAAGACCACTGTTGTGGGCATGACAGGCCTGGGGCTGATCGAGATGACCAGAAAAAAAGTAAGACAGGAACTGTCCACTGTTTTACATGTAGACTGTCCATATTGCGAAGGAACAGGCAAAGTGCCTTCAAACAGCCCGATTCTCAAAAATGTGCATAAATCGTCGGCTGCTGATGAAAACCAGCAGGGGGGTCCTGGACAATTGCACTGATATGCGTTAACGGACCGGCATAAGGATTACTTGCCGGCCGATGCCCGAACTGCTGTTTCGATAAACATAATTGACGTTGACATCAGTATCTTCATGTGTTAAAATATTTCGGTAACCGCTCGGCCAGGGCTTCAAAATGCTGTTGATACGGCGGCGGGACGGCCGGTATAAGGCATTCCCGCGGTTTGAATACAATAGCTGCCTGATGGTCCGGCGAGTCTGTCAACAGGAGGTATATACCATGTACGCAGTAATAGAAACAGGCGGAAAGCAGTATAAAGTACAGGAAGGCGATGTAGTATTCGTTGAGAAGCTGGAAGCCGAAGACGGCGCAACTGTCACATTCGACAAGGTCCTGGCTGTATCAAGCGAGGGCAGCGTTACTTTCGGCAGGCCGCTGGTAGAGAATGCAAGCGTTTCCGCAAAGGTGCTCGGACAGGGAAGGGCAAAAAAGATCATCGTTTTCAAGTACAAGCCTAAGAAAGGTTACAGAAAGAAAGCGGGTCACAGACAGCCTTTCACTAAAGTACAGATCGAAAAGATCAGTGTTGGATAATGATAAGGGTTGTAATAACAAGGAATTCGGAAGGTTCTATCAGCAGACTGGAGATCGACGGGCATTCAGGTTACGCGGAAGCGGGGTCTGACATAATATGCTCGGCGGTATCCGTCACAGCCTATACGGCTGCAGGTGCGCTTGAAAGCCTGGCAGGACTGAAGCGATGTTACAGGCAAAGAGATGGACATATGACTATACAGCTTCCAAAAGATATGGACGACAAGCAAAAAGCAACTGCGGCAATTATAATGGAAACAGCGGTTATAGGCTTCAAACAGATAGAGCACTCTTATGGAGAATATGTATCGGTATTGGATGAGGAGGTGTAATCCGATGATTAAAATTAATCTTCAGCTGTTTGCTCACAAGAAAGGAGTCGGCAGTTCAAGAAACGGCCGTGACAGTGAATCAAAGAGACTCGGAGTCAAGAAGGGCGACGGACAGTATGTGCTGGCCGGGAATATAATCGTAAGACAGAGAGGCACAAAGATACATCCCGGAGTGAATGTAGGCAAAGGCAAGGATGATACGCTGTTTGCCATGGTAGATGGTAAGGTCAAGTTTGAAAGACTGGGCAGAGATAAGAAACAGGTTAGTATAGTAACAATGTAATAGGCAAAAAATAAGTCCCGGGACAAAAGAACCGGGACTTTTTTACATAAAGACTCATTCGATGAACAGAAAGATTAGGATACATTTCTCGAGAGGAAAACAATATGTTCGTAGATCGTGCAAAAATTACAATAAAAGCAGGTGACGGCGGAAACGGCATAGTTTCATTCCACAGAGAAAAATTTGTAGCAGCCGGGGGACCTGACGGCGGTGACGGCGGTAAGGGCGGCGATATTGTCTTTGAAGTGGATGAAGGCCTGAGAACACTTATTGATTTCAGGTATAAAAGAAAATATGTCGCCGAATCAGGTCAGAACGGCGGCACAGCCAGGCGCACCGGCAGGAGCGGCAGTGATCTTGTGATCAAGGTGCCTCCGGGAACGCTGGTAAAAGACGCAGAGACAGGACGTATCCTGGCTGATATGGTCGAACCCGGGCAAAGAACCGTAGTGGCAAAAGGAGGAAAAGGCGGGGCAGGCAATCAGCATTTCGCCACATCCACCAGGCAGGTACCTAATTTTGCGAAGCCGGGCGATCCCGGAGAGGAGTATGTGGTCGAACTTGAGCTCAAACTGATCGCTGATGTAGGACTGGTGGGCTTTCCCAACGCCGGTAAATCAACGATATTATCGATGGTTTCCGCTGCAAGGCCGAAAATAGCTGATTATCCTTTCACAACACTGGAGCCGAATCTTGGCGTAGTCAGAGTCGATGAAGGCACCAGCTTTTTGATGGCCGATATACCTGGCCTTATTGAGGGCGCTCATGAGGGAGTAGGACTGGGATTTGATTTCCTGAGGCACGTGGAAAGAAACAGGCTGCTTCTGCACGTAGTGGACGTTGCCGGAGTTGACGGCCGTGACCCTGTTGACGATTTTGAAAAAATAAACGAGGAGCTGCGGCTGTACAGTCCGAAGCTGGCGGAGAGACCGCAGGTGGTTGCGGCTAACAAGACGGATCTTCCTCAGGGTAAGGAAAACCTGGAAAGGTTTAAAGACGCAGTTGAGAAAAAGGGGTTCAAAGTTTTCCCGATATCTGCCGCTTCCAATACAGGCGTGAAAGAATTAATGCAGTATATAGCGGCTAGGCTGAAAGAACTCCCCGAATCGGTCCCGCTGGCAGACGACGGCAAGGAGGTCGTCTACACGACGAAGGAAGAGGAGCCTTTCACAATACGCAGGGAAGGCGATGTTTATATCATCGAGGGCAACTGGATCAGAAAGGTAGTTGGCTCAACCAATTTCAACGCATATGAGTCGCTTCAGTATTTCCAGCGTTCACTCAGAGCGAAGGGAGTTATCGATGCGCTTGAAAATATGGGTATTAACGAAGGCGATACTGTCAGAATATATGATATAGAATTTGAATACATGAGATAGCAGCACACTGGTTGGCAAAAATGCGCCATGCCGGAACGCAGCCTGCCTGCGTCTGTCGCGGATGGGCAGTGCAGTGGCGCATAAAAGATGGTACAGCTGCATATCAGGCATATTTAATGATATCTGTTGATAAGGAAGGTAATTTATGCTGACAAGCAAACAGAGAAGTTATTTACGAAGCCTTGCCAATACTATGGAACCGATATTTCAGGTCGGCAAGGGAGGCATAGGCGATAACCTTATAAAGCAATTTGACGATGCCCTCGAAGCACGGGAACTTATAAAGGCGACCGTCCTGAGGAATGCTGAAACGGATGCGCGGGAAACGGCTGAAGAAATCGCTGAAAGAACCGGTGCCGAGGTTGTCCAGGTCATCGGCAACAGGTTCGTGCTGTACAGAGAGTCGGAAAAACATAATGAAATCACCGCTGCTTTGTCAGTGATTCGATAATTTCTGCGTATATGGCGGCGGAATGCTTTTTCCAGTTGTCACATACATCCAGAGCATCTTTTTTCGTACCGACCGCAGCCCTGAGTTCAATGAGAGGGAAGCCTTTCTCTCTCATTTTGCATATAACCACATATTTATTTTCACTTTCAGGAACGTAATCCGCCGTAATAAGCAGGTCTTCCTCTATTTCCCTCCGGACAGCCGGCACGATGTCATCGAGTTGTTTTCTCACAACAGGTGATATTGTGTTCATTAAGTACCGCAGGGTTTTCTTTCCTGTTTCAGTCAGAATGTAGTTGCCGGAAGATCCTGCCGTTGACTGGCCGGACCGCGCCTCTGCCATGTTTTCGGCTGATTTGTCATTGTTTATGACGGAAATCATGCTGCTTTCGCATAGCTCATTGATGCACTGCTGGAGCATAAAGTAATTCATCAGGCGTGTTTCCAGCACCAGCCCTGTTATATTCCCGTTGCTGACGGGCATATTGAACTTATGCAATATATACATTATGATAAGTTTATTCTGTACTATCTCTTTGCTGCTGCCAAGCGGATTCATATCTGCCTCCCGCATACTTCTGTATAATCTTGTTTTAATATATCCAGTCCGGCCGCGTTGATTTCAGCAGTACGAACCGAAACATCCGAAACAATTATAGCACATTGCGGGGATATCCTCTATCGGATTTCCTGTTGTCATTAATGTGAAAAATGCAGTATGTTATGTCGTAACTGGAACAAGTGGAATGTTAATATGGTTTAAATCAGGAGGCTGTGGTATTATAAACTATATACGGCATTTCACAAAGGAGAAGGATCGATGCAACAGCTTGAAGAACTGGAGCGACTGCTTTCAGAATCGGGTGCGACCTTTACAGGATATTCTGATGTAACCGGAAAAACCAACTGCTTCAATAATCTGCATTATGCCATTACCATCGGGGTGCGCCTGTCTGATGCTATTATAGATGAAATATCGGACAAGCCCACATTCACATATTTCCACCATTACAGGACAGTTAATGCATTATTGGACCAGATTGCTCTGAAGGGCACTTTGTTCATCCAGGATCATGGATTTAATGCAGCAGCAGTTCCTGCCTCCCAGACAGTAAATGATACCGGCATGCCATACAGTGCCATTTTTCCTCATAAAACGGCAGCTGTTCTGGCAGGTCTGGGCAGTATCGGCAAAAACGGGCTTTTCATTCACAAAACATATGGTCCGCGGGTACGGCTGGCCACTATCCTTACCGATATGCCTGTGACTGCTGAAAAACCATCATCTTCCTCCATGACCGGCGCGGACAAAACCGTATCGCCGTGCACAGGCTGTAATCTTTGTGTGGAGGCATGCCCTGCCATGGCGCTGACGGGCAGACAGTGGCATGAAGGTATTGCCCGGGATGAAATCGTTGACGCCAGGGCATGCAGTGACTATATGAATGCCAAATTCAAGCATATTGGACGGGGTTCCGTGTGCGGTATATGCATCCGGGTTTGTCCTGTGCGCTGCAGAAAATAACATGTTTTATGAAAATCTTTCATAAAAATTGATAGACTAAAACGGGGGGATGCATAATGGTGAAAAAGCAGATCATAGCCATGCTGCTTGCCGGCGGGCAGGGAAGCAGGCTCGGAGTCCTTACCAAAAAAGCTGCCAAACCGGCTGTGTTGTATGGCGGCAAATACAGGATAATCGATTTTTCATTAAGTAACTGCATAAATTCGGGTATTGATACGGTAGGAATCCTTACGCAGTATCAGCCTTTGAAACTGAATAATCACATAGGTATCGGAAAGCCGTGGGATATGGACAGAATGAACGGCGGTGTTACCATACTTTCTCCGTATATGAAGGAAGACAGCGGAGAATGGTACAAGGGTACTGCCAATGCCATCAGCCAGAATATTGACTATGTTGACAAAATGGCACCCAAATATGTGATCATTCTGTCAGGCGACCATATATACAAAATGAACTATTCTGAAATGCTGAAATTTCATGTAAAAAGCAATGCGGAAGCTACCATTTCTGTTATCGATGTTCCTTATGAGGATGCGTCAAGATACGGCATCATGAATACGGAACCTGACGGCAGGATATATGAATTTGAGGAGAAACCAAAAAAACCCAAAAGCACACTGGCATCAATGGGTGTTTATATATTTACCTGGGAGATCCTGCGGGAATATCTGATCCGTGATGATCAAAAGGCTGACTCCAGTCACGATTTCGGAAAAGATGTCATACCGGCCATGCTTTCGGATGGAAGACGCATGTATGCATATAAGTTCCAGGGATATTGGAAGGATGTCGGAACGATACAGGCATTTTGGGAATCGAATATGGACCTGGTCAAAAGAGTACCGGAATTCAACCTGTATGACCCTGACTGGAAGATATATACGCCTAATCCTGTCAAGCCTCCTCATTATGTTGCGCCGACAGGCAGTGTAAAAACATCGGTAGTTGCCGAAGGCTGCATGATATACGGGAAAGTCAGGAATTCCGTCCTTTTCCCCGGAGTTTATGTTGAAAAAGGTGCGCTGATAGAAAATTCCATAGTTATGTCGAATTCTCATGTTGCTGAAGGGTGCGTGCTGGACCACTGCATCATCGGTGAAGATGTGATTGTTGGAAAAGGAGTTAATATAGGAGTCGGCGAGAACATCCCGAATGAAGACAAGCCAGGTATATATAATTCGGGAATCACGGTGGTAGGCGAAGGAGCCAGGATACCGGAAGGTACCGTAATAGGAAAGAATGTCATGATAGATATGCACGTTCTTCCGGAAGACTTCTGCTCAGACCGTATACCGTCGGGATCCAGCATATATAAAGGTGGTGAGAGAGAATGACAAATACGATGGGTATCATTTTGTCCGGCTGGAAGAAACCTGCGCTCAAGGATCTTTCATACAAAAGGTCCGTTTCTGCCATACCTTTCGGCGGCAAATACAGGGCTATAGATTTTGTATTGTCCAATATGGTCAATTCAGGAATAACAAACGTTGGGGTGCTTACCCAATACAGTTTCCGTTCACTGATGGACCATCTTGGTTCAGGCAAGGAATGGGACCTTGACAGAAGGTATGACGGCCTGTTCATTTTCCCGCCTTCCCTGTCTGATGATGAAAGCGGCTGGTACAGGGGAAGCGCGGACGCCATGTATCATAACCTGTCATTCCTCAAGCGGAGCAATGAGGAATATGTGATCATTTCCCAGGGAAACAGCATATTCAAGATGCAGATGGGCGATATGCTGGAGTATCACCAGGCTGTCAATGCCGATATCACACTGGCATACAGGAAAATGTACGATTACAGCAGGGAAGACCTTTCCAGCCTCGGTATAGTAAAGCTGGATGAAAACAACAGGATCATAGACCTGCAGGAAAAGCCTCTTAATCCCCAGTCGGATCTGGCATCTATAGGGGTCTATATGATCAGGAGGTCACTGCTCATATCCCTGCTTGAAGAGTGCATCGCCCATGGAGATTATGACTTCGTAAAGGATATAATGATCAAAAAGCTTGACATACTGAGCATCTACGGGTATGAATTCAAGGGGTACTGGCGTAATATAAGCTCTGTGCGCAATTACTACAGGTGTTCGATGGATATGCTGAATCCTGCCGTAAGGGAAGAGCTTTTTGTAAAAAATGGCAAGATATATACCAAGGTTAAGGATGAGGCACCGGCAAAATACAATGAGGAAGCCGAAGTCAGGAATTCTATCGTTGCAGATGGGTGCTTTATAGAAGGAGTCGTGGAGAACAGCATATTGTTCAGAGGCGTCACCGTAGCAAAAGGTGCTGTGATCAGAAACAGCATTATTATGCAGGGAGCGGTGATAGAACAGGATGCTTCGCTCAATTATGCGATCCTTGATAAAAATGTCGTACTGACGAAGGGAAAATGCCTGAAAGGCGAATATGACTATCCGGTCGTTGTGAGCAAAAATTCTGTGGTTTAGACAGGAACGTAGACATTCACAGAAGCAAACAATTACACAGCCAGACGGATTCGCCGGCTAATAAATCAACATTGAAGATTTTAAGTATTATGCGTTCTGCAATTGCGGCGTATCCGGCTGTGCTCAATATACATCAATTAAAATGAAAATACAGGAATTACTTGCAGGGGTTATATAACATATGACAAAGAGACTGAAAGCTGACTTGATGCTGCTTGCAATAACAACAGTCTGGGGTGCGTCGTTCCCGCTGATGAAAATAGTGTTCGATTACATCCCGGCGTTTGCTTTTTTATCGATAAGATTCCTGGTGGCTGCAGCAGTGCTGAGCGCCATCTGCTTTAAAAGCTTTGCGAAACTGGATAAAAGGACCATTGTCGATGGGATTATCCTAGGATTGTTTATGTTCGGAGGCATGGGTTTTCAGGCTGTCGGACTGTATACTACATCAGCTTCGAATTCCGGTTTCATAACAGGACTGAACGTTGTGCTGGTACCGATAGTTTCAGCCGTACTTCTGAAGAAAAAGCCTGACAGGTCTTCTGTAATAGGTGTTATCCTGGCCTTCGCAGGTTTATTTTTTATGTCCGGCGGACTGAATCCGGATTTCAATTTCGGCGATTTCCTTACATTTTTGTGCGCCATCTGCTGGACTTTCCAGATAATTTTCGTCGACAGGTTCACCGGAACTGAAGATGCCCGCCTGCTGACGATAATCCAGCTGCTGTTTACCGGTGCTGCGAGTACAGTATTGTGGTTGACTGTTGATATAGGTAAACCTGTCGTAATCAACGGTACTGTTATTGTGATTATACTGATCACATCCGTTTTTGGGTCGGCGCTGGCTTACCTGGTTCAAACTATTGCCCAGAAAGATACGACACCCACCCACACCTCCCTTATATTCACAGCAGAGCCCGTGTTTGCTGCCATATTTGCCATGATCATACCGAATGCAGCAGGTGAAACTGAAATGCCTGAGCTGATGAAAGCCTTAGGCTGTCTGCTGATACTCGCAGGAACGATGATATCGGAGCTCAGACTGGGTCAGAATAAGAAAAATATCGACATAAAAGGATAGACAGGCAGCTTCATATTTCAAAGTGAATAAATATTGACCAATCCTATGCAAAATGTTACCATTAAGCCATAACTTCCTGCAGTATGTCTGAACCCGGACCTGTCGGGACTGACATGCTTATTTAAAATCGCCGGAGTTATTTTGAATAAGGAAGGTGCGCATTATGGCGGACTGGAATTCGGCACAATACCTGAAGTTTGAAAAAGAACGGACACAACCGGCTGTAGATCTGGTTAACCGAATCGATGCAGTTGAACCGAAGAAAATAATAGATATCGGTTGCGGACCGGGGAACAGCACGGCGGTATTGGCAAAAAGGTTTTCAGGATCATACATTCTTGGCGTTGACAATTCTGAGGATATGATTGCTGCTGCAAAGAAGAATCATCCGTATCTTAATTTTAAGTTGTGTGATGTAAGTCATGAGTTGTCCGGATTGGATCACGATTTTGACATTGTGTTCTCAAATGCATGTATCCAGTGGGTGCCAGATCATAAAGAGCTAATAAAGCAGCTTATGGGCCTGCTCAGGAAAGGCGGCATCCTGGCAGTACAGATCCCTGTAAATTTCGATGAGCCTATTCACAGGATAATAAAGGAAGTCAGCACATCGGACAAGTGGAAAGGCTGTTTCACTGAGACCAGGATTTTTCACACGCTTACTCAAAGTGAATATTTTGATATTTTGTCTGAACTGACAGAAAACTTTACTCTTTGGGAAACCGTATATTACCATGTGATGAAAAGCCACAATGACATTTTGGAGTGGTACCGCGGTACGGGATTAAGGCCTTATCTTGATGTGTTGGATAAAGAGAAGCGGGCTGATTTTGAAAATGATATTATGGAGCGTGTAAAGGTGAGCTATACTGTGCAGAAAAACGGGGAGATAATCTTTAAATTCCCGAGGTTCTTTTTCACAGCATACTCGAGGGGATAAAAACAATTCGCAAATAATTATGCGGTTTGTATCGGAACAGAAGGTTCGATTTTACTCATTTGCAGAACAGTTTTTCTCATTTGCGGAGTATGCTCGGCCTGATGAGGCAGTTTCAACCAGGCAGGACGTTTTACATTGCAGTAATGGTACAGCGATTGGGGGTTAAGTGTATATGTATGAACTTACCCGAGGAAACAGCAAACTGGCAAAGAGTATTGTAAAAAGCTACAGTGATATGAGTTTTGCCGGTATCGTGGCCGGAAACAATGCAGGATGTATATGGGTGGACGATTTGGAGAATCCCGTTTCGGCGCTGGTGTGGTCCGATGGCTTAGAGGGCTTCCAGTTCATGGGATCCCACACAAATGAAGTTTTTATTAACGAGTTCAGATATTATTTTGATACGCACATATTACACTTTCTTAAAGAGAAAAATCTGAGAACATTCGAATTTGCAGCAGATACGGAGGAATGGTACCCAATTATTAAAAATGTGTTCTCCGATTACGAAGTAAATGAAGAGTATACAAGTCGGATGGAAATCAGCCAAAGGAAGAAAAAATAGTACTTCCCGAGTCATATTATTTACATAAAGTCGACTGCAGTCTGCTTGCGGGTCTGAGCACAGACTCCAGAATAACTAACCAGGATTTTTTGCTCGATTATATAAATCAGTTCTGGGGCTCAGTTGAGAACTACATTAAATTGGGGACAGGTTTTCTTATAACGAATGATGATAAAATCGTCAGTTTTGCTTTATCAACCGGATTGTATGAAAATACAGTTACTGTCGGTGTGGAAACTTTGTCGGAACACAGGAGGAAAGGCCTTGCCGGTATTGTGGTCAAAACATTGCTTAAAGAATTGTATGACCGGGACTGTATCGTCTGGTGGGACTGTACGGAAAGCAACATCGCTTCTCGAAAAACTGTTGAGAGTGCCGGGTTTAAAATTGATCATAAGTACAAGGTATGCTGGTTTGATCTTTAAGAAATATCCGGCAAAAGAATTATGGCAAAGCGACAGAGTGTTTTTCAAAAACTATCAAAAGAGCGTTGGAGTTGCTGCGGATAAATGAGATCTCCTTACAAGACACCTGTGCGTGGCCGCATGACAGTTCATACGACACATATTTATTTATACAGCACCTTATTTTTTTATGACATACAGTTGTCATATTAAATAGTGCAAAATAGAAATAAAACTGTACAGGAGGCTCATTATGAAAACGAATATTTCATTTGAAGTCGTAAATTTCAAAGCCGTAAGGTTTATCGGCAAAGAGGTTACCGTCGGCAGGAAAAACCCTGTTCCTAAGCTGTGGGAGGACATGCTTAATGACGGCACGATCGAGTTTCTTCAAAACATGCCCGAGAGAGTGTCGCCGAGGGGAGACACGATCGGCTGGATGGGCGATTATAATCCTGAGACCCGAGAGTTTACATATATAGCGGGAATATTTACAAAACCGGGTACCGCCGTCCCTGAAGGTTTTTCTTATCGTGACATTCCTGATTGTATGATGGGTATCGGCTGGATTCAGGGTACCACACCTGATCTGGAAAAAGGAGCTCATGTCAAAACAGAGAAAATAATGAGGGAAAACGGATATGAGCCTGACTACTCTATAGTTGGGATTTCAATGGAATATTACTCATTTGAAAAATACGCAAATGTCAGGGAAGACGGAAATAACATCTTTACCTTTGGTTACTATCTGCCCTGTAAAAAAACGACCTGAGGTATTGCTGCCTTCACCGGTGCTTAAGGTTTTGGAGGATCTATGACTGTTGAGGAGATCATCAGCTATTGTCTTAAGAAAGACGGAGCATATATCGATTTTCCTTTCGGAGAAATACCGATATGCTTCAAAGTTGCCAAAAAGCTGTTTGCCCAGTTATATCCCAGGCCTGAGGATTATAAGATAACGCTGAATTGTGACAGAGTCATGGGGGAGATATACAGGAGCAAATATCCCGGGATAGTAGTGCGGGGCTACCACTGTCCGCCGCGCCTTCAGCCGTATTTTAATACGGTTCATCTCAGCAGGGGTATTTCGGATGACGAGCTGACGGCGATGATCGACCATTCATATGCCGTGGTTATCGGAAAGCTGCCTAAAAAGGTGAGAGAGAGCATTGTGAGCGTACAGAAAGAAGCTGATACAAAATCTGCAGCGGTCCGCTTTAGCCGGAATTAATAAATTCAAGAGCATTGGAGTAACATTGTAATATCGGCATGGGAAAATCAATGGTTAGCTGTATTGATTATATCTATACTCTGCTGAGGATTTGGAGGTCAATATTATGTTTAAAACGGAGGAGTTCAGAAATATTGTCTGTTCATTTAACAACAGGCTCGCGGAAGTTGCAGAAAATATAACGGACACAAGACTTTCTGAGGACAAGTGGTCGCTGAAGGAGATAATCGGCCATCTTATAGATTCAGCATCAAACAATCACCAGCGCTTTGTAAGACTTCAATCTGGTGATCTGATCCATTTCCCGGGCTATGACGCAGAACCCTGGGTAAACGTGCAAAAGTACAATAGTATGGACTGGAAAGATATCACGACGCTTTGGTATAGTTATAACTGCATGCTGCTGAATGTAATTGACAATATTGATGAGAAGGCTGCTTATAATGTATGGAAGACAGGTGAGACGGAATTATCGCTGGATTTTCTGGTGAATGACTACTTCCGGCATATGAAATGGCATATAGAGCAGTTTGAAAACAGGCTGAACGAGATAAACGAGTATTTAAATGGCAGTGCCTGTGGCGGCGGCGAGAACCGTACCGCGCCGATGCGTAAAGGAAAAATGCAGTTTTCAGGTATATGCCTCATAACAAAAGATGTTCCGCGGCTTTCCGGATTCTACAGGGAGATCCTGAATACAGTGGGAGAGGGCGATGATATACATATGGAGCTGAATGCCCATGGTACGAGCTTAGCCATATTCTCTGAAAAAGGTATGGAGGAAATGGCGCCGGGGTCGATGAAGGTGTCCGGTAACGGAAACCTGACCATCAACTTCGAAGTAGAAGATACCGATGCTGAATATGAAAGGATAAAAGCCATGGGAGCGAGCATTGTCAAGCATCCCCAGACGCATCCATGGAACGCCAGGTCATTCTGGTTCAGGGATCCTGACGGCAACATAGTCAACTTCTTCAAAAAGCTGTGATAAACCCTGAGACATATGATAAGCATGCAAGGCAGTATAAAGACCATTGCTTACAGAGACATGACTTTGACATTGGAGGGATAAACTTGGATGTGAAAATCATTGGTGGAGCGGACGGCCCGACATCTGTCTTTATAACCGGTTCCGGATTTTATGTATTAATTTCAATAATTGCTTTGTGTATCGTGATTGCCGTATATTTGATCCATAGAAAAAGAAATAGAAAAAGAAAAGCAAAAATGGGCAAGTAATTTTATGTTTAGTTGACAGTAAACGCACGACAAATTAACATGGCAAAAAGGCTTGCAAAAACGAGCAGATTAATTGGCGCAGAAAACAGAGGAATACATAGGCTAATCTTCTGAAAATGAAATGATCGCCCTGTTTTTACAGACTGAAAGCAGACCGGGGCTTGTACTACAGCCCCGGGATGTTTTCAGGATGTAGCAGCGGACTGGTCAGACTGATACAGTATGAGGTGGAATGTTATGCTGCATAGTATTTTTCACATTAATGTAAACCGAAAAGTTGTTTGTGTTATTTTGCTGATATTGCTGTGTTCAGTGCTTATGTTAACTTCGCGCAGCTTACTTTTCAGAACGAGGACATACCAGGTGACAGAAACATACAGATTCCTTTGCGCCGAGGGTTCAAAATCATTTCTGATGGTAGATTTGCCGGTCAGTTATGGTTATCAGGCTATTGGAGATATAACGGTAAGGAATGCCGATGAATATTACTTTGAAGAAAAAGACGGTTACCAGGTCCTCCATGCGGTAATGACAGGTGACGGCGGAGAAAAGGCCATTGAGATAGACTATACAGTCACACTGTACGCCGGTGAGCAGACATGGGACCTGGACGTAAGGGACGAACACCTCAAGCCGTCTGAAAATATTGATTCGGACAATGAAAGCATTATTGAAGCAATACGTCCACTTATCGCTGAAAATGACGATTATCAGACAGCAAAAAATATATTGGCCTTTGTCTCAAAAACAGTCAAATTTGATAAAACCACAAAAATCAGCGTGAAAACTGAACCGGCATCTGAGATATTGATGAAGAAAAAAGGCATATGCAATGACTATGCAAACCTGGCGGCAGCAATGCTCAGGGCAGCCGGTATTCCGGCCAGAAATGTATCCGGACTTGTTTTTGATAGGCTGGCTGACGCATCGGATTGGTCGCATCCCGGCAGTTCTCATGCATGGGTTGAGTTTTTTGCAGACAAAAAATGGCATTTTGCCGACCCGACATGGGGAAACCTGTATTTTGACAATCCGGACGGATTTCATCTTTCATACGGAGCAGAGCTTGTGGATATCTTCACTGATGAATATCAGGCACAGTTCGGTGAACTAAAGAAAAGTATTGAAGATAACGGGTATAAGCTTGTCGGGTCAATGTCGGCTCCGCTGAAATTCACGGCATGGTCGGAGGACCAGGATGCCTTGCTGACACCAAGGGCAGAAGTGACCAGAGTAAGCGAAAGTCAATGAAATAACCTCTTTATGAAATAACCTCTTTATATTATGAAAATGGCGATTTTTCTATCATATATTAACAGGGAATGCATTTTTGTTTTCCGGGTTACAGCATAACACCTCCCTCCTCTTAAAGCACTTCTGATGCAGGGCTGTTTTCCGTAAAGATAAATTTAATTACGCCGAAGTGTTATAATTAGTACATATGTCAAAAAGGAGATACTGATGCATGGAATTGCCGTTCGAACTGCGGGCTGCGCTGGAGCAGCAGCTGCAGGATATACAATATGGACAGATGCTCCGCGATTCGCAGAATATAAGCGTCAGGTACAGGACTCAGAGCGGCAGAGGCGAACGCCTGCTTACGAGTGACAGTGAAGCTTTGTCATATGCCGTATCCAGGATGCCGGCAACATACGGAGCAGTCCGCACAGCCCTTGAAAAAACCCTAGAAAAAGTCGATTGCCGCCCCGGGACGATGCTTGATGCCGGAGCCGGTACAGGCGCGGCTTCATGGGCGGCTGCCGGCCTGCTGGATCTTGACAGCATCAGCTGCCTTGAACGAGAGAGAGCGATGCGCTCACTGGGCATCAGGCTGATGGAAAGCGGGACCCAGGTGCTGCGCAGAGCAGAATGGATCGAACATGACCTTGAGACAGATGATATACCCGGAAAGGCTGACCTGGTTGTTGCATCATATGTACTCAATGAAATGACCGGTGAAGTCCGGAGGCGGGCAGCACGGAAGCTGTGGGATGCTGCAGGTATGATTCTGCTTCTGGTTGAGCCCGGGACACCTGCCGGCTTTTCAAATCTGAATGAAGTACGCAGGACCCTCCTTGAGCAGGGGGCAATTATTGCAGCACCATGTTCCCGTTCAGCCGACTGCCCGATGGAAGCGGGTGACTGGTGCCATTTCACCTGCCGTGTGGCAAGAAGCCGGCTGCACCGTCAGCTGAAGGGCGGAGATGCGCCTTATGAAGATGAAAAATTCTCCTATCTGGCATTTGTACGTGAAGCTTACATACGCGAAGCATACGGCGATGACAGCATGCGTATCCTGCGCCATCCACAGGTACGGGGCGGCCATGTAATGCTTGAAGTGTGTACAAAGGACGGCATTACGGAACTAACCCTCAGCAAAAAGGACGGCGCCAGTTACAAAAGAGCACGAAAAGCTGCATCCGGTGATGAATTATGATAAAATTAGGGAAAATTCTGCATGGACTGTAAGCAACATAACAGGGAGACAGCTGATAACATGTTTATGTACATATTTTCAATCGTACTTATAGTTGCATCAAACGTAATGTATAATATATGCCAGAAATCAACGCCGGAGAAGGCAAATCCGTTCGTTGCCCTGCTGGTGACATATGCCACGGCGATTGTTATGACAGCAATAATCCTTATCGTTTACAAACCGGAAAAAAGTTTGGCTGAATCCATGAAACAGCTAAACTGGACCAGCGTCGTGCTTGGCATATCCATTATCGGGCTGGAGCTTGGCTATCTTATGGCATACAGAGCAGGCTGGAACATAAGCGTGGGGTCACTTGTGGCCAACATTATACTTGCCCTTATGCTAATTCCGATAGGGATATTGCTTTATCATGAAAAATTCGAACTGAACAAGATTATTGGTTCTGTCTTTTGTATAATAGGTTTGATTTTGATAAATAGAAAATAGAACATATACATCAAGTATATAATGGAAAAACAAGCAGATATAAGATATAATAATATTAAAATGTAATCACGATTATAAACCGACCAGCAGAAATGAAAATGGAGAATTGCCATGAAGAGCAAAGTTAACTGTGAGCACTGTGTATATTATGAGTTTGATGATGAATATGGCTGCTATGTATGCATGATGGATCTTGATGAAGACGAGTTTGCCAGATTCATGATGAAGTCATTTGATAACTGTCCGTATTTCCGTCTCAATGATGAATATAAGACTGCCAGAAAGCAGATGTGATCTGATAATAGCCGTATATCAGCAAAAAGTGACAAGTTTGTATTTATACTTAAGCATAATTCGAAACTTTTTGCAATTGGTATACGTCTGACAGGCAGAGGTGATTTTATGAAAAAACTGCCGGGAAAGAAAACGTTTACTGCCGTTATGGCAGTATTTCTGGCAATTGTATTAACAGGCTGCAGCAAAACGCAGCCTTCGTCAGGAAACAGCAATCCGGGGAGTCTTGCAGCAGGTGTAACCCAGGATGAAAATGATCTTTCGGAAGGCTTTTCTATGGCCGGGAAGACTGGCAGCGGCCAGGCTGATGTCGCAGGTAACAATAGCGCAGAAAATGATGATGCAGATGTATCCAATGCCGCGGACGGCAGGCCATACAGGCTGAAAGAGCCTGAGTTTATCGATACCGGCAGCATTACATTATGCAAAGTGGCACAAGACTACATAAATTTGTCAGATGACGAATTTGACATGAAATACACGGATGACGAATTATGGGAACTGGGCGCATATGACAGGCTGCTTTTCACTGAACGTACAAAGGGCAGTATTATTGCAGGCATAGGCATAGGAAGCACACTGCAGCAGGTCCTTGATACTTTTGGCAAAAGCCAGTTTGGTACGGAAGCTGCCGCCAGCGATTTGTCATCCGATTACAACAGGTATCTTCTCTGCGGCTACAAGACAAGACATTATTATTTTGCTTTCCAGATAGACCCGGATACGAACCTTGTAAAAACCATATGCTTCAGAAAACGGTATGAGCTGCCTGATGACAAGAAAGATATGCTGACAGTACTGGCAGGGTATAATGACTGGTACACAGAAGGCAACATGGAGAAGCTGATTTATGAATGGGGAGAATATTTCGGGAATAACATGGCCTATTTTGCACAATTAAGCCGGGGAACTATGACATTAATATCTGATTACGGTTTTACCTCCACATCAGGCATAGATTTGAAGTATTATGTATACTCAGACTACAGCGGCGATATCCCGGTCATTCCGCCCGGAAGATCTGAATTCAGCGGCAAAGATTATGATGTATTGACCATACTGGATGTGGATTATCCTCAATGGCGGATATACAAGATATACAATTACCTGGCCGAAAGAGATGATGCAATAAAAAATGGGAAAGGTGTATTTTCACCGGACGGCAGCCTGTTTGCCTACGCTGTGGATGCGGATCAGCTTGATATGAGATCCTCAGGATTATACGAACATGCTCATGTCATATTCCATGATATGCGGGGAGAACATCCTGATAAGCACATATATTTTGGACATTATTCAACGCCGGTCGGTTTTATAGGCGACCGATACTTTGTTGAGAGCAACATGATGGGGCTGCATGTGCTCAATGTGAAGAACTGGGACATGGTTTACAGTGAAGATGACATGGATGGCGGGAACGATTTGCGGATTGATGAAAAATCCAGGCGGATCGTGGACCAGGACGGAAATGTCCGGTACAGATATGAACTTACTGCCGATGGAGATTTGAATATATATAAAGTTAACAGGTAAAATTTCAGGCTGAAAGAATGATCCAATTTCCAAAATATGTTGAAAAATTTTCATGCTTGTGATATAATATAAGATACGGCTGGCAGAAGTCAGTACCTCTGAGATCGCAGGAAGCTTCAGAGACATCATGTACGCGGCTGAAACCGCAAAAACATTTAAACTTAATAAATCAGAATCGGTACCACGAAGGTATTTGCTTTCATGAAGAAGGCTTCTTTATTGAACGATAACCGCGTGGTTTTTTTATGCGGTTTCTTCATATCCTTAATCGTATCAGGACAGGATGCAGTAACCTGCGGTTATGACTGGTGCCTGATCAGCATTTTTGTAAGTCAGAGGGGGAAATGTTAGTGAGATTATCATCAGCATTGAGAAACCTGGTCTTTGCCGGACTGCTTCTGGCATTGGGACTGCTGCTGCCGTTTTTGACAGGCCAGATTCCAGAAATCGGACAAATGCTTCTGCCGATGCATATACCTGTATTGCTGGCCGGTTTTGTCTGCGGCTGGCCTTATGGCCTGGCTGTGGGATTTATAACGCCACTGCTGCGCAGCCAGCTGTTCGGTATGCCGCCAATTACGTCTGCTGTCGCCATGGCTTTTGAACTGGCCGCTTACGGTTTTTCAACAGGCCTTTTTTACAAATTGCTGCCGAAGAAGAAAATATTCATATATGCTTCTTTGCTTATATCCATGATATGCGGCAGGATCATATGGGGAATAGTCAGCCTGGTAATCTATGGCCTCCAGGGTAAATCGTTTACATGGCAGTTATTTGCGGCAGGTGCAGTAGTAAACGCTATCCCGGGGATAATACTGCAGATTGTGGTTATACCACCCATTATTATGGCACTGAAGAAAGGCAATTTGCTGAAAGATGAACAATATGAACGAGTTGGAAGAGATCCTCATCAGCCACTATAAAAAATATCCATGTATGCAGATACAGGATGCAGTCAAGCTGATATATCAGAATGAATTTGCGGGAGGCCACCTTATCAGCAATGAGGCTGAAAGCCTTGCCCGCCTGCGGGAAGAAATCGTGACAGGGGGACAGACGCAGTGTCACGGTGATCATGGACAAGGTACCTGTCCCCTTGCCCAATCTGTCCGGCCATCCTGCGGCGAACCCCTTTTTGAAGAAATAGGCAACGGCCTTTGCAGGCTGAACCTTAGAGGGCTTGCGGACCGTACTGTCAGCCTTGAAACGGTAAACAGATTTTTTATTTATACATCCGAAACTATAAAAGGAACGGTCCGGGTATTTGAAAAAAAGCTCGGGATATTATTGGATTGCTGTGATAAAGGCACTCTGACTTTTAAAAGAGATGAAGCTGAAGAATATGTCAGCGCATATAAAAAGCAGGGTTATCCGCCGGTAAGTCATAGCGCCATATACCGTGAAATGTACCATCCGGCATATCGCATCGTATTGTCTGATTTCTGCAGGTATTTTGATATTTTCTGCCGGATAGATGAACTGTTAAAAAGAGCGGAATCTTCACAGTACGCTAAGGATCATATAACAGTTGCTGTCGATGGAGGAAGCTGCTCCGGGAAAAGCACACTGGCAGCTTTGCTGCATAAGATCTATGACTGCAACTTGTTCCATATGGATGATTTTTTCCTGACTCCTGAGCTGAGGACTGAAGAACGGCTCAGGGAAACGGGTGGGAATGTGGATTATGTCAGGTTTAAAGATGAAGTCATAAATGGGATCCAAAGCAGACGCAGTTTTGAATACCGTATATACGATTGTTCCGCAAAAACGATGCAGCAGGCTGTAAGTGTAACACCCAAAAAGCTGAATATAGTCGAAGGGGCTTACAGCATGCATCCGACATTATCTGATTATTATGATCTTAAGATCTTTCTTAACATAGAAGCGGATGAGCAAAGCCGCCGCATCCTTAAAAGAAATGGACCTGTAATGCACAAACGTTTTATGGAAGAATGGGTACCGAAGGAAAATGCCTATTTCAAGAAGTTTGACGTAGCGTCCAAATGCGATTTAGTATTCTGATCTGCAGGGACATGGGACAGGTTCCTTGTCCCTGCAGTCTGGAATAGGAACCTGTCCCCTTGTCCTACCTACCTGTCGATTACTGCCACAGCACATCTTTCGTCAGCATATTAATCTGTTTGTCATTACGCAGGAAATAATCGTACATGTTTCATCACATTTGCTATACTGCTGTTTTCAGATTCCAATACCTGAACAGCGGAGGCTATGCAGCGGAATAATCAATGATAACAGGGAGCTGGAAAAATGGTATAATGAAAATGGATTTGATGAAACCGGCACAAAATATTCAGTCATATACCTTCTAAAGTATACTTTAGAAGGCAGCAGAGCAGTGATTATTCAGGCATTTCTATGATTTAAGGAACTCTTTTTGGAGGGCTTAAATATGATAAAAATGCTTGCCTTGGATCTTGATAATACGCTGCTTCGGTCTGACAAATCAATTTCGCGATATACTGAGCAAATCCTGAAAAAAGCCAGTAATGCAGGAATCAAAATAGTGTTTGCGACCGGAAGGCCATACAGGGCGATAAGAAATTACATGGAGCAGGTCGGGTGCAGCAGTGCTGTCTGCCATAATGGCGCAACAGCCATGGTGGATGGGAAAAGAACAGACGACTGTTACTGCATTCCGTATGAAAAAGCGGCAAATCTTCTGAAAACACTTCAAATCAGGTATCCCGGCAAAAAACTGTCAGTTGAAATGAATGACAGGCTGTATGCCAATTTCGACGCAGTATCTGTATGGGGCAATGCGCCTAAGGACAGGGAAATACTTGAGACAGCTTCTGTGCAGACAGATTTTACTGATTTGCCCGGAGCTGACGCCGACAAAATTTTAATTGAAATAAGTGGCGAGGATGAATATAACGAGATAATGTCACTCCTGCCGGATGGTCTGTATGGACTCATGTCAGATGGAAAAACGTTATGCCAGGTAATGAACAGAAATGCCACTAAGCTCAATGCAGTAAAGCGTATGGCAAAGCGGCTGGGAATTTCGATGTCAGAAATAGCAGCCTTCGGTGATGATTACAATGACCTTGAAATGATAAAATATTCAGGTATTGGTGTTGCCATGGGCAATGCAATCGAAGAAGTCCGACGGGCTGCTGACGTGATAACTGCATCCAATAACGAAGATGGTGTTGCCAGGTATATTAGTGAACACATACTGAATTCAACTGCTGCAGTATAGGGACAAGGGACAGGTACCTTGTCCCGGAACACGAGAAAATACCTTGTCCCGGGATACCGGGAATGCCCCCGGTACGGGAGAAGGCACATTTTCCATGCATAAAAGCATTCAGGAGATTTGCCGCCGTCCCCGAATTTAAAGGGATGCCTGTTTGTCCGTTTCATCAGCTGTCTTCTATAGCGTTACTGTTATCTCAGCCCATGCGGTTTTCACATGATGTTTTGTGTTTTGGTGTTCTATGATAAAATTGAATTAATATAGATATTACTTATCAGATTATGACACAGATGTCCCACCGGAGGGGTATATGAGCTTCAGAATTGTTTACGGAAGAGCAGGAAGCGGAAAATCCAGCTTTTGTTACAGCGAAATACGTGATGCGGTTAACAGGAATAAGGCCGGTGAAAGTCAAAAGCCACTATTGCTTATCGTACCTGAGCAATTTTCACTTCAGGCAGAAAAGAACCTGGCGAGGATTTCAGGCGCTTCAGGAATATATACAGCAGAAGTATTGAGCTTCAGAAGGCTTGCCTTCAGAGTGTTCAGTGAAGTTGGCGGGATCACGCGCCGGCATTTGGATGCTGCCGGCAAAAGCATGCTGCTTTTCCGTATACTTGACAGACTGGGGAGCGAACTGAAGGTGTTTTCAAGGGCAGCACTCAGAAAAGGCTTTACTGAAACAATATCCAGTGCCATTACAGAATTCAAAAGATATGACGTATCCCCTGAAGAACTGGCGGAAGCTGCGAAGAAAATCGACGACGGGCTTATACTGAAAGACAAGCTCAATGATCTGTCACTGGTTTATGCTGAGTTTGAGAAGCTTCTACATCAGAATTACCTGGATGCTGACGATGACCTTATGGAATTGTACAGGAAGCTGGATCAGTCGTCACAATATGATGGAGCTGAGATATGGATAGATGAGTTTTCCGGTTTTACGCCGCAGGAGTATAAAATAATAGGAAAGCTGCTCAAAAAAGCATCCAGAGTTACCGTCTGCCTTTGTACTGACTGTCTTTCGGCTGAACCGGCCGAAGGTACGCCAATGGTTTTCGAACCTGTCAGGAAAACTGCTGTAAGACTCCTGCGGTTAGCCCAGGAGGAAGGAACGGCAGTAGAGAAGCCTGTAAAACTTGGCGGCGTACAGGTCTTGCCAGGCAGCCATGCATCGGAGACGGCGGCGGGCGGTATTTCGGTACGGTTCAAAGAATCAGAAGCATTGGGCCATCTTGAGAGAAACTTTTATAAATATCCATACAGCAAATATATAAAAAGAACGGATGATATATGCATAACAACCTCGTCAAATCCGTATGCGGAGGTCGAGGATGCTGCCAGAGATATTTTAAGGCTTTGCAGAGAGTGCGGCTGCAGATACAGGGACATTGCCGTGACGATGAGGAATCCGGACAGCTACAGCAGCATTGTGAAAAGTGTTTTTACACGTTTTGGCATACCCTTTTTCCTGGATGGGAAAAGAGATATAAACGGTCATCCGCTGATCATTTTCATTTTGTCGGCCCTTGAGATATTTTCGAGCAACTGGTCGTATGAAGCAGTTTTCAGATATGCAAAGACCGGGCTGACGTCCGTGGACAGGGAAGATATCGATATACTAGAAAATTATGTGCTGGCCAACGGGATCAAGGGCAATATGTGGAAAAGGGAAGACGACTGGGATTATCCGGCAGATCCCAGCAGCAGGGACAACGGACCTTCTGAGAGGGAAACCAGGCTCCTTGAAAGGATCAACGCAGCCAGAAGGAAGCTTACAGTTCCGCTGGAGAACTTCAGGAACAGGACAAAGGGCGGAGCCAATGCGGTGGTTTTCTGCACAGCTTTATATGATTTGCTTTGCGAGACAGGCGCAGCGCAAAAGGTGGAAGAACTGTCCCGGATGTTTGCGGACGCCGGCATGCTCGACAGGGCCAATGAGTACAGACAGGTCTGGAACATGGTCATGGATGTTTTTACACAGATAACTGAAGTCCTCGGCGATGAGACTATCGGTACAGAACGCTTTTCAGATATTCTGGCTGCGGGCTTTGAAGGACACAAAATGGGCCTTATTCCGCCGTCGCTCGATCAGGTCCTGGTGAGCAGTATTGAAAGAGCCAGAAGTCATGACATAAAAGCGCTTTACATCCTGGGTGCCAACGAGGGAGTCCTGCCGGGAAGCATGGGCGATGACGGACTGCTTTCGGACAGCGACAGGGACAGCCTCAGTGAGCTGGGCCTTGAGCTTGCCGGAAATACAAAGAGCCGCTGCCTGGAAGAAAGGTTCATGATATACATGGCACTTGCGACACCTTCCAGGTACCTGTACCTGAGCTGTCCTGCTGCTGACAGGGAAGGAAGGGCACTAAGGCCATCACGGGTATTGTCAGAAGTGAAAAGGATCATTCCCAATGTCACAGTAAGAAGCACTGTTACAGGCGACTCTGACTGCCTGCCAGGCCCATCGGCACCGGAACCTATGTTTGATGAAATGGTATCCCAGCTTCGCCGCTGTTATGACGGCGCTGAGATAAACCCGGCCTGGAAACATGTATACAAATGGTTCTGCAGCAGACCGGAATGGAAGGATAAAGCTGGCGTTGTCCTTGACGGGCTCAAATATTCCAACCAGGCAAAAAGCTTAACCGGGGACAGAGCTGCCAGACTTTTCGGAAAACCTGTTTTTACCAGCGTTTCAAGAATGGAGGCCTATGCGGCGTGTCCGTTTGCTTTTTATGTTAAATATGGCCTTAAGGCAAAAGAAAGGAAGATTTTCAGCTTTAACCCCGTCGATGCCGGTACTTTCATGCACAATATTATTGATGAGTTTTCCAGGACCCTTGTAAAAAACAACATAAGCTGGAGAAATCTTGACAAAGCATGGTGCACCGAGCAGGTTTCCAGGCTGGTGGACAGCCATCTGACATCAAAAGGAAGAAATGTTCTCGGAAGCAGCAGGAGATATCTTTACCTGTCGGACAGGCTGAAACAGACCATTGTTAAGGCTGTTATGCTCATAAGCAAACATATCAGCATGAGCAGCTTCGAGCCTTGCGGATATGAAGTTGAATTCGGTGATAAAGGCAGATATCCGGCCATAACGATAGAACTTCCGTCTGGAGACTGTATCAAGCTGACCGGACGAATAGACAGAATTGATAAAATGACAAACGAGGACGGAACGTATCTTCGGATCATAGATTACAAATCAGGCAACAGGGCGCTGAAGCTGGGAGACGTGTATTATGGGCTGCAGCTCCAGCTCCTGACATATCTCGATGCTGTTCTTGGGCTTGAAGAGGAAGAGGACGCAGCAACTATGCCCGAAACAGGAAGTAAAAAGCTTCTGCCGGCAGGAGTATTGTATTTCAGACTTGACGATCCTCTTATACGGTGCTCAAGAGAAAGCACTGAAGAAGAAATAGAAAAGGCGCTGATGAAAGAGCTCAGGATGAAGGGCCTTCTTCTTGCCGATGTTAAGCTGATTAAGGAAATGGACAGGGAAATGACCGGCGATTCACTTATTATCCCTGCAAGGATAAAAAAGGATGGTTCGCTGGGAAAATCATCTGCCGCCACCGAAGAACAGTTTAAAATACTGCGAAGATATGTGACAAAGCTGCTGGCTTCAATTGGCAAGGGAATACTCGACGGCAATGTCACCGTCAGCCCGTACAAAAAGCGTTCTGTCACTGCCTGCAGTTACTGTGTGTACAGTTCTGTATGCCAGTTCGATACATCGATGCGGGATAACAGGTACCGTATTCTTGCCGACCTGGATGAGGATGAGATATGGCATATGATGGCCGCCTCGCAGACTGAATCAGATAAAGACGGACATAAAGTTTAGAAGCATCTGATGTGTTCAAAAGCACCAGGAGCCGGAGTTATAAGACATATGTTTAAATAAGGCTTATATTGCAGGAGACAAATATTGCTGGGAAAGTATATACTGCCCGAGCACGGACAGTACTGAACCAGGTGTATCAGATAAGTATTCGGGGGTTCACATAAATGGGGAACAAATGGACAAAAGAACAGCTTGATGCCATCACTGAAAGGGACTGCAACCTGCTTGTTGCAGCAGCGGCAGGCGCCGGTAAGACTGCTGTACTTGTGGAGAGGATAATACGAAAAATTACCGACGACAAAAATCCCGTGGATATAGACAGGCTGCTGGTCGTTACATTCACCAATGCAGCAGCGACCGAGATGAGGGAGAGGATAGGAAATGCCCTGGCAGAGGCGCTGGATAAGAATCCTTCCTCTGCAAACCTGCAAAAGCAGATGGCGCTGCTGGACCGCGCCAGCATCATGACACTTCATTCCTTTTGCCTTGAGGTAGTAAGGAGCCATTTTCACGCACTTGACCTGGACCCTCTTTTCCGGATCGCCGATGAGACAGAATCTGCATTGATCCGGCTTGATGCACTGGAAGAATTATTTGAAGAAAAATATGAAAATGAAGATAAAGACAGTATGTTTTTCAAACTTGTCGAAAGCTATGGGGGAGGCCGTGACGACAGTTCGCTGCGCGAGATTATCATGACGGTCCATCGTTTTATCAGCAGTTACCCGTGGCCTGAACAATGGCTTTCCGAACAGGCGGAGGCATATAATGCAGACGATCCTGAACGTTTCAGCATCACGCAATGGACTCAGATACTGCTCAAAGGTGCTGCCGCCGAACTGCAGGGCATTAAGTCGATGCTTGAAAGGGCGGCTGAGCATGCGGGTTGTGCCGAAGGGCTGGAACCATACTGCGGTGCTCTTGATTCTGATATTGCAGAAATCGACAGGATGCTTTCACTCTGCAGCGAAGCAATTACATCGCATGAAGCAGCCGGCAGTGATACTGCCGCAAATGCCGCCTGGGACGACCTTCATAATGCTTTGGTGTCCTTTGAGCCGGTCCGGCTTCCCAGGTGCGGTAAAAATGCCGACAAGGATGTCCAGGAAGAAGTTAAGGCTGCAAGAAAGATAATGAAAGAAAAGATCAGGAAGCTCTATGCCGGCGGTTTTGATGCCACATCTGCGGAAATCAGGGAAGATCTGGGCAAACTCTATCCAGTTGTAAAATACCTTTCAGGAATGGTATCGGAATTCGATGCCATATACCGCCAGAAGAAAAAGGATAAGGGCCTTATTGATTTCAACGATCTGGAACATTACTGCCTGCAGGTGCTGTTCAGTGACGGAAAGCCAACGGCCGCTGCAAGAGAGCTCAGGGAACGTTATGAAGAAATATTGATAGACGAATACCAGGACAGCAACCTGATACAGGAGCTGATCATATCAGCAGTATCAGGCAATGATGACGGCAGATACAATATTTTTATGGTCGGTGATGTAAAGCAAAGTATATACAGATTCAGACAGGCAATGCCTGAACTGTTTCTGTCGAAATATATGACCTATCACCATGAAAAAGGCCATGAAAACAGAGTCATTCAGCTTTTTAAAAACTTCAGAAGCAGGCGTGAAGTTATAAATGGAGTCAATTATATTTTCAGGCAGATAATGTCCGAAGAAGTCGGGGAACTTGAATACACAGAAAACGAATACCTGAGCCCGGGGGCTGAGTTTCCTGAACCTGAGAACAACTGCATTGCAGGAGGACCTGTCGAAATTCATATCCTGGACTTGTCATCACAGAAAAATGAGATAATTCAAGGAGCTTCTGACGATCAGGAAAAAGATACGGATACCGGCTTTACGCAGGAGGACAGGGAGACAGGGAAAGCTGCCGGACCGGGAAAGTCCGCTGCCGGTGGCGATGTTGATGACAGTTCGGGTGAAGATGGTCAGCAGGCTGGCGAAGGTGAAGACTATACCGAAGAAGAGGAATCTCTGGATAATATCCAATACGAAGCCCGATTAGTCGGCAACAGGATAAAAAGCCTCGTTACACACGAGCCGGGCGGATTCAGTGTGTTTGACAAGAAAATGGGCAGATACAGACCAGCCGAATACAAAGACATTGTCATACTTATGAGAGCCACCAGAAACTGGGGCGATGTTTTTGCTGACGAACTTGCCCGGATGGGGATACCGGTTTATGCAGACACAGGCCTGGGGTACTTCAGAACTGTTGAGGTAGAAACGATGCTGTCACTTTTGCAGATCATAGATAATCCACTGCAGGATATCCCGATGCTGGCGGTTCTTCGTTCTCCGATAGGCGGATTCAGTACGGACGATCTTGCAGACATAAGGCTTACCGACAGGTCCGTATCTATTTATGAAGCAATGGTTAAGCTGGCAGGAATGGAGGCCGGAACGAACGAAGACGAAAATGAGCAGAACACTGAACCAGCAGATGAAAATGACACTGAGAGTACTGTACAGGTGCAGGAACCGGCAATTGTCACAAAGACACGGAAATTCTTCACCAACCTTAACAGGTGGAGAGATGCATCGCAATATTTGCCTACGGACGAACTGGTATGGCAGCTCATGATCGAAACCGGTTATTACAGTTATGCAGGGGCACTGCCGGGAGGAGCCGGGAGGCAGGCAAATCTTCGCATGCTGTTTGAAAGAGCAAGGCAATTTGAAGAAACCAGCTACCGCGGACTTTTCAATTTCATAAACTTTATCAATAAACTAAAAAGCGGCGGCGGAGACATGGGCAGTGCAAAAATCCTCGGCGAGAACGACAATGTGGTCAGGATCATGAGCATCCACAAGAGCAAAGGCTTGGAGTTTCCGATCGTTATTGTGGCAGGATGCGGCAAGAGATTTAATATGCAGGACCTGAACCCGGCTATATTGCTGCACCAGAAACTGGGATTCGGCCCGGACCTGGTGGATCTTGACAAAAGGACTGTCATGCCTTCGCTTCCTAAGTATGCAATCAGGCAAAAGCTTAAGATGGAAACGCTTTCGGAGGAAATGCGAATACTTTATGTCGCTTTTACAAGGGCCAGGGAGAAACTTATTATCACAGGCAGCGTAAGGGAACATGAAAAAGCGTGCGCTTCCTGGTGCAGAATGGCTGCAGGCAGTGACGCAAAATTGTCGGTTTATGACATGATGCAGGCGTCTTCGTACCTGGACTGGATAGGGCCGGCTGTTGCCAGGCATGCTTCAGCCCGTGCCGTAAGGCAGGCCGGGAATACGGACGCAGATATGCTGATCAGCGGCATCGATGATAATGATGTATTGCTGGAAATAAAGCTGTGGGGCACAGGTGCGTCAAAGCTTGAAAAAAGTGAGCATGAAGCGGCAGAGTCAATAGAAGACTGGCTTTCCGGCCGGCAGGAAAAGTCGGATGGTCAGCTGAAAGGGCAGCCGGAAGAAAACGAAACAGGAGAGAAAACGGAAGGACAGGAAACAGGAAAGGAAGCAGAACATGAAACAGCTGAGAAGCTGATAAAAGCCCTGGAATGGAAGTATCCGTATCAGATGCTGTCGCGGGTGCCTGCCAAGATATCTGTAACTGAGCTCAAGCGGAGGTCACTCATTGAGGGAAATATAGATGCTGCCGAACCGTTCATGCGCCCTATGGTGGAACGTCCATTGTTCATGGAACCCGAAAAGGAACTGAGTGCGGCACACAGGGGAACAGTAATGCATTTCGTAATGCAGCACCTGGACCTTGAAAAACTTGCGGCAGTAGCGGGAATATCGTCTGCACAGGATAATATATCGCTGGTACGGGATGATGCATTATCAGCGATGGTTAATACATCACCGGAACCGGATGGTGAATCCCTGGCGCCAAAAGGTACATCGGCAGTGCAGGATATTACAGCACATGTACCGGATGATACGTCAAAAACCGAATTAAGTAATCATCAGAAGAGTGATCTTAAAGAAGAAATACGGCGGCAGGTAGCAGTTATGAAGGAAAAGGAACTTCTGACAGAGGCGGAAGCTGAATCTGTCAGTGTAAACGCCCTGGCAGTTTTCTTCTGTTCTGCTGTCGGCAGACGTATGCTGTCCATGTGCAGGTCCATACACAGGGAGACTGCCTTCACCATTGAGCTTAAATGCTCAGAAGTGATGAAGACACTGGCAGAAGGGGAGGCATGCGATGAGACGATGCTTCTCCAGGGTGTTATTGATTGCTGGTTTGAAGACCGAGACGGACTGGTGCTGCTGGATTACAAGACAGACTATGTTCCGCAGGGACATTCTGAACTTATCAGGGAGAGGTACAAGACACAGATAGAATATTACACAAAAGCGCTGGAGAAGATTACCGGCAAAAAAGTGACAGAAAGATATCTGTACCTGTTTTACAACGGTGAACTTCTGAGCTGCTGATCCGGCTTCAGGCTGCTTTGGCCGGGATACTGGCTGCCGGACAGAAAGGAGACAAGAGGTGCAAGAGCTGAAATTCAGGGGCATGTACAACAGGAAACCGGCAGGGAAGTGGGATGAGGCATATCCGTCCGGGAATGGCACCGAGGGTATTCTTGTCATGGGTGAACCCTATGACGAAACTATAATATTCAATCATGAAAGGCTTTTTCTTCCTGTCCCTGTCAACGCAATGTCGACAGTCCCCGATATGGCTGATGAACTTCCTGCAGTACGGGACATGATAAGGAGCGGACGATGCAGAGAAGCTACGGAGTATTATCTCAAAAAGATCCATGAAAAAGGCTTTCCTTCAGAGTTGCTCTGGACCGACCCTTTTCATCCGGCATTTGATCTTCGGATTAAAACCAGAAAAGCAGGCAGTACGGATAACTACTGCAGAAGGCTGGACTTCAGCACAGGAGAGACCGTGGTCTCATGGACCGATGACTGCGGCACAGTTGAAAGGCGGGCTTTTGTTTCGAGAAAACGCAATGCTGCAGTTATCAGGCTGAGTATGTCTGCAGGCAGACCGGCTGACTCATCTGCCGAAGTATTATCTTATGCCGGAGACAGGACGGAATATTGTGCTGACGAGGCAGCCTATGTAATATCGCTGGCGGAACGCAAAGGCGGAAAGCATATAAAGCCTGTTGTAATATCTGCCTGCGGAACAGATAATCTTATATGGGCCTGGCAGGAATCAGCAGGAGCAAAAGTGGACCGGCCTGAACAGGCAGGAACAGGGTATAACTGGCCGGAAACGACAAAAATCAAAAGTGACCGACCGGAGCCAGCAAAAATCAAAAGTGACCGAACGGAATCGGCAGTAAGCGGAAAAACAGCTAATAATCAGTGCTGCGGTCAGCCGGGAAATGAAAAGCCCGAAAGTTGCAGGACAGCTCTGGATGCAGCTGCGGCCGATGACGCGTGGCTGCTGTTCCGGTGCCTTTATGAAGTTGGAAACGGCGGTTATTGCGGTATTGTCAGGCTGCATACAACCGGCGGGAATGTTAAAATAAGGGACAATGCCATTGAGATAGAAAGTACCGATGAAGTACTGATAGCTGCGCGTGTCGTTCCTTTTGCGGACGTAAGTTTATTCAGCCTGTATGCACAAGCAGCAGAACTGGCGCAGATACCTGCGGATTACGGGACGCTGCTTCAGGAGCACGTTGCCATCCACGGTGAGTTGTTTGGCAGGATGCGGCTTGACCTGGACGATGACCCGGACAAATACGCGCTGAGCAACGAAGAACTGATGGATCTGGCTGACAAAGGTATTTTCCCGCCGGCTTTTATGGAAAAGATGCATGATTTAGGGCGTTATCTTCTCATTTCCAGCAGCGGGCAGCTGCCTCCGAACCTGCAGGGGGTCTGGAACGGCTCATGGAACCCGCCGTGGAGTTCCGACTATACACTCGATGAAAACCTGCAAATGATGATGTGGCCTGTAATGCCGGGGAATATGCCCGAACTGGCTCAAAGCTATTTCAGTCTTATTGAATCCTATGTCGAGGATTGGAAAACCAATGCAGGAATTTTTTACGGATGCCGGGGAGTCATGGCCGGCTCACGGTCCAGCACCAGCGGCCTGCATAAGCATTTCTGCGCGGATTTCCCCATGATGTTCTGGACAGCCGGCGCGGGATGGCTTGCACAGATGTTTTATGACTACTGGCAGTTTACAGGCGACAACGAATTTTTGCGTGAGCACACGGTCCCGTTGCTCAGGGAAGTGGCGCTGTTTTATGAAGATTTCCTGGTAATGGGCAGTGACGGAAAATATGAGTTCATTCCGTCATATTCTCCCGAAAATACTCCTTCCAATTCGGACAGTCCTGCAGCAATAAATGCCACAATGGACATCGCTGTTGCAAAAGAGGTACTGACCAATCTGATCAGCGCCTGTGAAGTGCTTGACATCGCAAAGGAAAACATACCGAAATGGCGGAAAATGCTGGAGAGGATGCCGGACTATATGATCAACAGTGACGGAGCGCTTAAAGAATGGTCCCATCCTGCGTTTGAAGATGATTACCACCACAGGCACTCGTCACATCTTTATCCGGTATTTCCGGGCTTTGAAGTGACACAGGAAAGCACGCCTGAACTGTACCGGGCATGCCTCAGGGCAGCCGAACTTAGACTCACAGACGGCATCGAGGCCATTACAGGCTGGGGTCTTGCACATCTTGCCAATATCAGCGCCAGACTGAAAGACGGCGAACTGAGCTTTAAGGCATTATGCAGGATAATAGACAAATTCCTGCTGCCTAACCTGTTCACATGCCATAATGAAGGAGAGCTGTTCCAGATGGACGCAAATCTGGGCTTTACCGCTGCCATAATGGAAATGCTTGTATTCTCTGTGCCCGGACTGATCGAGTTGCTGCCGGCACTGCCTGCTCAGCTTTCAAAAGGCTCGGTTTCAGGTATGCTCTGCAGGGGCTGCATTACACTTGATGAACTTAAGTGGGATATAAACGGCAGATTTATATCGGCTGTTTTCAGATCAAAATCAGAACAGTCGGTAAGAGTAAGAGTACCGGGGACCATAGCATCATACAGGGTCATGGCTGGTGAAAACCAGGAGGCCATATCATGTGAAAACCAGGGGGTCACATCCATTAAAAACTATGGAGCCATGCATGGTAAAAACAACTGGATCATAGCCGGTGAAAACAAAAGTACCGCATCAGATGAAAACCGGAAGGCCATTTCAGATGAAAACAGAGCGGCCGCATCCTGTGAAAACCGCAACAGCCATGAAGACGGAAATCCGGACAGAAACCCTGATATAGGGCAGCCATGGCACAGCAGCGGCATTGATACGTCCTGTGCAGACAAAGCTGCGTCAGAAATCCGGATCAGTCTTAAAAAAGATTTGCCGGTTAAGCTTATGGTACAGCTCAAAGAATAGGTGTTCAGACTCAGGTATTTAGCTCATTTGCAGCTATGCGGTATTGCTCTGGAACAAATTGCGAGATTATGTCGTCTGATTATGCAAAAAATAAATAATATATACAAAGGAAACGGGGAGAAAAATGGGCAGCAAAAGATTAGTTTTTGTCAGGTTCGCAGTAATTATTCTGATATTGGGGCTTCTGCTCCAGGGCTGTGCGAGCAGCAAGTTCCAATTGTATGATCAGCAGGAAAAGGACAGGTCGGGTGAATCGGGGACCGGTGATGCACAAGTGCCTGATCTTTTGGCACAGCCAGGTGAAGAAAGATCTGATAGTGAAAACAATCCGGAAGAAGGCAATTCGCAGCAGGAAAACGATTCCGGAAACACAGACGGATCAGCAGGGGATAAGGATGTCCCCGAACCTATCGACCTGGAGAAAGTCAAGCCTAATGAAGCTGGCAGAATCATGGTCGTCATGTTTCACAATTTCATTGAGAAATATGAACAAGGAGACAAGGATTATACAACTACCTTCGATGATTTCAGAAAACTGCTTGAGACTTTGTATAATGACGGTTACAGGCTGATAAACCTGAATGACTATTTGAACGGTAATATAGACGTGCCTGCAGGATGTATTCCCATGGTGTTTACATTTGACGATGGTACTGCCGGCCAGTTCAGCCTGACAGAAGAAAATGGCGAACTGAAAGTGAATCCCGATTCCGCAGTCGGCATCATGGAAGAGTTCAACAGGCTCCATCCTGATTTCGGACTTAAGGGAACCTTTTTTGTCTATCTTGGCAACAAGAATACTTTCGGCAAAACAGGAACGCTGGAGCAGCGGCTCCGGTATCTGATCGGCAAGGGCTTTGAAATAGGAAATCACACTTACACGCACATAAATCTCAAAAAAGACGGAAAAACGGCAGAGATCATACAAAAAGAGATAGGCGGCAATCAGAAAGCAATGTATGAGCTGATACCAGGTTATACATTTACAGCGTTTTCACTTCCCTTCGGCGCGCCGTCGACGGATCTCATGGAGTATGTGATAAAAGGTGAGTATGAAGGTACAGTATATGAAAACAAGGCAATAATGGAAGTTGGCTGGGACCCGGCCCAATCGCCGTTCAGCATCAAATTTGACCCTCTTTCGGTACACAGGGTCAGATCATCAGGGATCGAGCCCGTTGATGCTGATCTCGGATGGTGGCTGGAGAATATGAAGCGGAGCAATGAGTTTGTCAGCGACGGCGATCCTGATACCGTAACCGTTCCGGAATCATATGCGGATCTGGTGGATCGGGAGAAGCTGGGTGGAAGAAAGCTTGTAATATACTGAATACTGAATACTGACTGACTGCCAGCCTGCCCTGACGGGCAGGAATCAAGTCATGGACGGCAGGCTCTTCCTGATGACATCAGATATCAGTGCATGTCCTGCTTCATTGGGATGGATGCCGTCCTCGCACAGCAGGCTCAGGTAGTTCCTTGCCTCGAGGAAAGCTTTGCGTATGTCTATCAGCATTACGTTCTTGACAGTTGCGATTTTCAGTACTGTCAGGTTGTACATTTCGTGCCACCTGTATATGCGCTCCACGTCACCAAGCCAGTGGAGGATATTATCTGCGTTCAGGCCTTTTGAGATCCATTCGAAATACCTGTGGGCATTAAGCGGGGGGAGCGTGAACATAACCGGTTTGCTCCCTTTTCCACGGACACTGTCAATGACTTCCGAATAGATGGACTCAAACTCATCCAAAGGTGTTTTGGGCAGGTGTATGTCGTCAGGTCTTTCGGAAACCGCCTTCCAGTCGAAATCGCAATCGTTGCCGCCAAACTCGAGGGCTGTGTAATTATAGTTGGGGAGGGTTTCCAGGTGCTTTTCGATAATTTTTTTGCCTGCAGTTATGGTACAGCCGAATTTTGCATAATTGTCCACCTTTATGGAACTGTTCATTCCCAGCATATTGAGAAAGCTGTTCTTCAGGAATATGTATCTTCCTTTTATGGCATCGAATATAACACCTTTCATTATCGAATCGCCAAAAATGCAAACCGAACTGATCATAGTACTGCCACCTTTGTTTAAATAATAGCACAATCTAATATTGAATATTATATTATCTGATAATTTATATGTCAATATACGGGGAACTGTATTAATGCAAGCTATTTGCAATATAAGGTTATCTGTAGTAGAATATTAGGAGAAACTGTCGAAATAGTTTGGATCAGGAGATCGGAAAAAATATCCGGTATTTAACCGGTCAAAAAGCTGGTTAACTAAATGGGGGAAAACAGTAAATGGCAGACAGAGAGCAGACAAAAAAGGAACAGACCAAAAAAGTGAAAGGAACTGGCGGGACAGAGCATGACCAGACAATCAGGACTGACGGATCAGACGCTGGGGATATGAATCCGGATGATGCGGCATGCTGCGATGTCAGTGCAAAATTGAAGGAGCTTAAGGAAAAGCTTGGCACCGAACGCCCGGTCAGCTGGTCTCAGTTTCCTGATATAGGCCTGTATAAGGATCAGGTCGTATCATATATGTACAGACAGCTCATTAACTTTGAAGAGGGCGGACAGCTTACAGCAGCGATGGTCAATAACTATATAAAGGACGGTTTGCTGCCAAGGGCGGAAGGGAAGAAATACTCACGTGAACATCTGGCCGGCCTGACAGAGATATGCCTGCTCAAACAGGTGCTTTCGGTAAAAAGTACAGGCTTTTTGCTGAAACAGCTGCATAATGATGCTGATTACGAAAAATTCTACACCAGGTTTCTGACCATCCTGGATGAAGCCATGGAGAATACGGCCGGAAAGCTCGATGTCAGCTGGGAGCCGGAAATATTGCCGGAGGTCGCACTCAGGATGGCGATAACGAGCTATTGTGACAAGCTTGTCTGTGAAAGGCTGCTTGGAATAATACAGAGCAGGATATCACCGGAAGGACAGAAGAAAGCAGAAAAGAAGCAGGATAAAAACCGGGGATAGAGCAAAAAATACCAGTGAACAAAAAGTTAACATAAATCGTCTATATTAGTGAAATCAAATACAGGGCTTTATATGGCATCTCTTGTCGATTATGCCTGTCTTATGGCAATATAAGGAATAATTGTGTTTAAACAACATAATGTCTTTTCACCTGTAAATCATTATGGGTTTCCATAACACGCTCATTATGGTAAACTTAATAGTGCCGAATCCCTGATGCAAGGGAACGGGGGATATTTTCTTCTGGGGTGAAGCCATTTTTTTGGCAGGGTATACTCTTTTACCTAACCCGTCAACTAACCTCGCAGGCAATAAAAAAGAGGGGGCTACATAAAATGTCACAAAAGAAGAAATGTCTGATTTCATTTTCCGCACTTTTGATGGTCGTTTTTTTATCCGTCCAGTCCGCTTTTGCTTATTCTGATATAACGCTGAAAAAGGGTATGAGAGGCAATGATGTTTATGCACTTCAGACTGATCTGAAAAAATTGGGATTTATGAGTGTAAACCCTACAGGATATTATGGCGATATCACAAAGGCTGCTGTACTGAAAATGCAGAAAAAGTACGGGCTTCTGCAGGACGGCATCGCCGGGAAACAGACATTGGGCAAGCTGGACAGCCTGATGGGACGTGAAGGAACAAATAAAACCGGGACAGCGGTTTCTGCGGCATCGGCTGCAAGATCGGCGGCCGCATCATCCAGAGTTACTTCCCGTTCAGCTGAAAGTATTATCAGTTACGCCAAAAGATTCGTCGGCGTAAAATATGTGTGGGGAGGCACCAGCGTAAAGGGTTTTGATTGTTCAGGCTTTGTAAGATTTGTGTTCAGTCATTTTGACGTTTCGTTGAACAGAAGTTCCACAGCGCAGGCAAAGAACGGGTCATATGTAAAGAAGGCCAGCCTGCTGCCCGGAGACCTGGTGTTTTTTGACACTAACGGGGGACTGAACAAGATAAATCACGTTGGTATTTATATAGGAAACGGCAAGATGATACATTCTTCTTCCAGTCATAAAGGAGTCGTGATATCTGACATCAGCAGCGGATTTTATGCAAAAACCTATATGACGGCCAGAAGAGTATTGTAATAAACGATCTCACAACAATACAAACAGCAATGTGCGGACTTCATGGTATCGGCAGATACTGTGAAGTTCTTTTTTTTTGCTTACATGACACAGATGCCATAAAATGAAGACTGTTATCCCATATGCATTGATGGTATAATTTTATTAATATATAACAGATAAGCCATGTCAATAAGGAAATATATTTCAGCTTGCCGACAATATACAGACAACACATACCGGATAATACGTCAATAAACGAAAATACCGGTGCTTACGCTATTTTCAGGGGGAATGCTTCGTGCGCATTTTGCATACTTCCGACTGGCATCTGGGCAGAAGCCTTGAACATATCAGCCGGATAGATGAACAGAAGGCTTTCATAGATGAACTGGCAAACATCGCTGATGATCAGCAGGTCGACCTGGTACTGGTAGCCGGAGACATATATGACACATACAATCCTTCGGCCGCAGCGGAGGAATTGTTTTATGAAGCAATGGACAGGCTGGGAGGAAAGGGCAGGAGAGCTGTGGTGGTTATCGCCGGCAACCATGACAATCCGGAAAGGCTTTGTGCCGCCAGCCCGCTGGCATACAGGAATGGAATAATACTGCTCGGTTATCCGTCAAGCAATGCGGGAGAATATAAAATTGGCGCGGAGGGCATCGACATTATTGATGCCGGACCGGGCTGGCTGGAGTTAAGTCTGGCCAGGCTGGAACATAACGCTGTAATATTAACGATGCCTTATCCTTCAGAGGCCAGGCTGGAAGAACTGATTTCCCGGGAAGCTGATGAGGATGAGCTGCAAAAGGCATATTCCGACAAGATAAAAGGCATTTTTTCTTCGCTGTCCGCGAAGTTCAGGGATGACACTGTCAATCTGATAGTTGCTCATCTGTTCCTTATGGGAGGCAGTACTTCAGATTCCGAAAGAACTCTGCAGGTTGGAGGCGCAATGACAGTGGAGCCTTCTGCCATACCTGAAAAAGCACATTATGCAGCTTTGGGCCATCTGCACAGGCCTCAGCAGATAAAAAGCGCTCCATGCCCGGCATATTATGCAGGTTCGCCCCTGGCATACAGCTTTTCAGAGGCGGATTATGCCAAAGCGGTTTTCATAGTTGATGCTGTGCCCGGCAGGGAAGCAGAGGTAAAACCGATCTATCTTAACAGCGGCAAGCCGTTAAAAAGATGGTGCGCCGACAGGGGGATCGGCCAGGCTCTGGAATGGTGTGAGCAGGGAAGGGATACGAATGCGTGGATCGATCTTGAAATCGTTACTGACAGGGTCTTAACTGCAGATGAACATAAAGCAATACGAAGCCTGCATCCCGGTATTATAAATATCCGTCCCAGAATCATTGCGGAAGAAACGGAGCAGCCGAACGTTGCAGGCAGAGAAGGAAGGAAGATAGACGAACTTTTCAGGGATTATTACAAATACAGGACGGGAGCCGAGATACCGGACGAAATGATGCAGGCATTCATTGAGATTATAAATGATGAAAGTGAAGAGAATGGCGACGAGGCAACATATGGTACTTATGCTGACCAGGCGGAAAACGATGCGGCTGAAGAGGAGGCAGATGTAAGTGAGACCCAGGCTTCTTGAGATAGAAGGACTTCAGAGCTTTACCAAAACCCAGGTGATAAACTTCGATATATTGGGCGAAACGGGACTGTTTGGCATTTTTGGCCCTACCGGAAGTGGTAAGTCCACTATTCTTGATGCCATTACATTTGCGCTGTACGGCAGGGTAAAAAGAGCTGAAAACGGGACACAGGGCATAATAAATACAGGGTGCAGAACTGTCCGGGTATCCTTTACGTTTGACCTTAACAAAAACGGCAAAAGGACGACTTACAGGGTAGAGAGGACTTACCAGAGGAAGAAAAACTCGCCTAACGCGTGTGAACCCAGGATAGCAAGGCTAATTGAAGTGACTGATGAGGGGGAAATCCCGCTGTGTGACAAGGCCACGGAAGTCACTAATTCCGTCAGGGAGCTGATCGGCCTGGGAAATGAGGACTTTACGCGTGCTGTAGTGCTTCCGCAGAACAGTTTCCATGAGTTTCTGATGCTTAAGAACTCCGAGAGGAGGGGCATGCTGGAAAGGATCTTTTATCTGGAGGAATACGGAAAACTCCTCAATGATAAGGTCGCCAGGAAAATTTCGGCGCTCAGGAGCCGGATAGATATGATTTCAGGAGAACTGATGGGATATGCGGATGCTTCCGATGAAGCCATGGAAGAAGCCCAGAAAGCCATGAAAGCCGCCGAGGAGGACAGGAAACGGACAGAAAAAGAACTGATAAATATGGAGTCGAAGTACAACGAGGCAAAGGAAGTCTGGACCCTGGTATGTGAACTGGATGAGCTCAGCAGGAAAGAAAGGTCCCACAGGTTATCGGAGTCTGAAATATCGGCAAAAAGGATTAAGCTGGAGAAAGCAGTGAGGGCGGACAGTCTTGCGGACATGATCCGTAAGAATGCTGAGCTGGAAGACAAGCTGAAACAGACAGAAAGTGAATTAAAGAGCATAATGGATGTTTTGCCTGCAGTTAAAGAAAAACTGGTGTGCACAAAAGCAGAGTATGAAAGGGTAAAGCAGGAGGCAGCCACAGATCAGCAGAAGCTTGTAGAGCAAAGGACCAGGCTTAAGGATGCGCTTGACGTAAAAGCAGAGGTGGCGGCTCTTTCGGACAGGATCAATGAGCTGACGATGTCTGTAACCGGGACCCTGAAAAAAATTGATGCAAAATCTGCTGATATTGAAAAAGAAAACAAAGAATTAAACAGCCTGAAGGACAAGCTGGAAAAGCTCGTTTCGCAGTGCGTGCCGCTCAGAACGGAGCCGGAGTACAGGCAGCAGATCCAGCAGGGTGCGGTTATCGAGAAAGAGGCTGCAGCGCTGGGAAAAAGTGTGACTCAGTTACTTGAAAGAAAAAAATCGCTGGTGAAGACAATAAATGAGCTTGAAAAAAAGCTGGAAGGGATAGACAAAGAAGTTGCGGACAGTACAGCCACACGTGATGCACTTGCAGAATCAATAAAAAAGCATGAGTCTGAAAAACCGGCAGACAGGGACTTGCTGATAAAACAGATGGAGAAGGTGCATAAAGCACGGGGTGTTTATCAGGTACTTAAAGTCAGGGAAAGCGAGGCAAAACTTTCAGCATCCAGGGCAGAAGCCATCGCAAAAGAACTGGAAAAGATGAAAGCGAAAGCTGCCGGACTTGATAAGGCACGTTCCGATGCATCGGACATTTATGAAAAATGCCGCCGGGAGCTTGATGAATGCCTGCAGGAACTTGACAAAAATGCCGCCTGTACATTGGCAAGGCTTCTGAAAGAAGGCGAACCATGTCCAGTGTGCGGTTCGCTGGAGCATCCTTCACCGGCTGCCGGCAATACTGACGGGACATCCATACTTGAGCAAAAAGCTGAAAATGCCCGCGCAAGGCTTGCCGAAGCCGAGGCATCACTGAGACGGGCGGAAAATGATGCATTGATCTTTGCTGAAAATATGAAATCTGTTTCACAGCAACTGGAACAGGCCCGAAAAGATGCTCATCAGAAAGAAAATGAGTATGAAGGGGAGAGGCAGAAACTGCCTGAAGAGTGGAAAAACCTTGAGACGGAACAGATCCTTCAGAAGATAGAAAAATATGAAAATAACATAAAGGCAAAACAGCAAGCCATCGAAACGTGGGAAACAAAACTCACGGAGCATAAGGAACAGCTGACGCAGTGTGACGGAACATTATCGGAACTGAAAATATCAGAAAAGAGTATAAGTACCGAACTTAAGGTAAACAATAACAACCTTATGCAGCTGGAGGAAGAACTCGGGCAGACATCCCGGAATCTCAGCGAAGTCAGGAAGGAGATCTCAAAGTACCTGGAAAAATACCGGGTTGTCAGCTGCACGGCCGAGCTTGCCAGGCTGGCTGAAAATGACCGCATGCTGGGCATAATCGAGTCCGAGACAGAGAAGGTGAGGAAAGCGGCGGATGACGTGAAAGGCCGTATCGATCTTCTGAATGATGAACTGGCAGGACTAAGTGAAGAGAAAATAAAACTGGAGGCAGACTTATCCGGGCTGGAAGTCCAGAGAAAGGAAAAGGAAAATAAACTGGCCGAACTTGCCCCGGGAGCTGATATAGAAGAAGAGATAAGGCTGATAGATGAAAAGCTCAGGAGTTTTGCTGAAGCGGATAAAAAATATTCGCTTATCATAGAAGAACTGGAAAAACAGTATAATGACCTGGCCATAAATAAATCAAACCTTGACAGCAGGATAAGCTTTTTTGCGGAGAGCCTTGCCGCCGACAGGGAAAAGCTCAGCGCTGCGCTTGCAGACAATGGATTCGGCGGACCCGATGAAGTGCTCGGAAGCATATTGCCGCAGGATTTGCAAAAAGCAATAAAGGCGGAAATAGATGAGTATGACCAGGAACTGATAAATATACAGGCGCAGAAGGGGATGCTGCAAAAGAAACTGAAGTCGCGGACCATTACCGAGGAAGAGTGGAACCGGATTGAGAATTCATACATGGAGCTGCAGGAACATTCGAAGAAAGTTGTGTCCGAAAGTGAAGTGGCAAAAAACAACTACAGCAATATAACCAGGAAGCATGAAAGGTGGAAGGAACTGCAGCAGCTCCTGGCCGATGCATCACATAAGCACGGACTTTACGAACAGATACAGAAGCTTCTGAAAGCAGGCCATGGCAAGGATAACAGCTTTATTGACTTTATTGCTGAAGAAAGGCTCCGTTATGTAGCTGCCAGGGCGTCATCCATTCTTGGCGTGATGACCGGGCACAGATACGCGCTGGAGCTGGACACTGAATCCGGCTTTATTATCAGGGACGATGCAGACGGCGGTATCCACAGAATGGTCACTACGCTGTCCGGAGGAGAGACTTTCCTGACCTCCCTCTCACTGGCCCTGGCATTGTCGGAGCAAATACAGCTGAAGGGACAAAGCCCTCTGGAGTTCTTTTTCCTTGATGAAGGTTTCGGAACTTTGGATCAGAAGCTCCTTGACACCGTAATGGATTCACTGGAGAGACTGAGTTCCGGTGAACGTGTAATCGGGATCATCAGTCATGTTCCGGAACTGAAAGAAAGGATCAGCAGGCGGCTTATTGTAACTCCTCCGGACTTTGAAAGTACAGGAAGTACTGTCATGATAGAGAAAGCATGAAGTATAAAGTTTGCTATTATAACCATATTATTATATAATTGTTAGTGTCAGCTTAAGCTTATCGTCATTATTTATCGAAGGCAGTTAGTACAGAAATAAGCAATAGGGGAGTGATATGATGGCGGTTAGAAAGGAAGAAAAAGCTTTGAAAGAAACTGTTGCCAAAGAAAAAAAGGCTGTAAAAAAGACTCTGACAGATAATGATGTAAAGCGTAAGGCGATTAAGCTGGTAGTGGCACACCTGAAGAAGAAACTTCCTGAAGGCGATTTTATCGGTAAAGAACTCATTACAAACTGGATCAGCGAGATGGAAGAGTTGCTCATGAAGGAAGAATTTGTTTTAGTCGACTATATTGAAATGAGACGTAACCTTAATGATGTCATTGAACGTACTGTAAACGAGGAATTGAGATTCAAACTTCGGGACTCGTGGTATAGTCTGGGCAGGGCCTTTGACAAGAAGGTCAAGCAGAAGTAGTATATCCAGACAATGCGAGCCCGGTGACACCGGGTTTTTTTATTGGCAAAAAATGTGGGATGGTATTGATACCTGCTTTAAGGCATCAATACCATCCCGCAAACTTTTAGATGCTGAAAACGTCTGTACATGCTTTTACACCTATCACGTGTATGCTGTATGCCTGGGCTCAGATATGCGTACCACTTTTGATTTTATATACCGTACACTATCCGGGCAGCGTACGCCGGCTGACCCGGTTCCTGCTGATGCGGGGTCAGAACACAGAACTTCAGAGTTCAGACCTGCACCCGGCGAGAAATTGCCGGCCGCTTTCTATGGCAGCCATCACGCTTTCAGCAGCAGGCCCGCCGGGGAGTTTGCGGCCTGATACGCATTTTTCCAGGCTTATTTCCTCATAGACGTCATCCTCTATCCTGGGAGAAAACTCCTTCATTTCTTCCATTGTCAGATCATTTATCGATTTATTGTTATTTATGCAGTACAGCACCATTTTACCGATGATCTCATGGGCACTGCGGAACGGTATACCTTTTTTCACCAGGTAATCGGCGATATCCGTAGCATTGGTAAATCCGCCGCCGGCAGCTTTATACATGTTTTCCTTTTTGATTTTCATTGTGGAAAGCATCTTTGTAAAAACCGGCAGGCACCCCTTTACGGTATCAACAGCGTCAAAAATTGCTTCCTTGTCTTCCTGCATATCCTTATTGTATGCCAGAGGAAGCGATTTCATCATAGTCAGCAGCGTCATAAGCGAACCATAGACCCGCCCCGTTTTGCCCCTGACAAGTTCAGCCACATCAGGGTTTTTCTTTTGAGGCATTATACTGCTGCCCGTACTGAATGCATCATCCATCTCGACGAATGAAAACTCCGCGGATGACCAGAGTATCAGTTCCTCACTGAAACGGCTCAGGTGCATCATCACTATTGACAGGCACGAAGCAAGTTCTATGGCGAAGTCCCTGTCACTGACTCCGTCAAGACTGTTTTGCGTTATATCGGAAAAACCAAGCTTTTCGGCAACGAACTTCCTGTCCAGCGGATATGTCGTACCTGCCAGAGCTCCTGATCCCAGGGGCATTACGTCCATACGGCCGTAGCAGTCATCCAGCCTTTCAACATCACGCCTGAACATCTGGAAGTATGCCATCATATGGTGGGCCAGCGTTATAGGCTGAGCTCTCTGCAGATGCGTATATCCGGGCATTATGGTGTCGGTGTTTTTTTCAGCGATGGCTATGAGCGTATCCAGAAGTCCAAACAGCATGCGTTTTATTTCCTTAACCTCGTCTTTCAGGTACATGCGTAAATCAAGGGCTACCTGGTCATTACGGCTCCTGCCCGTATGGAGTTTTTTGCCCGTTTCTCCGATGCGCTCGATAAGCAGCTTCTCAATATTCATGTGTATGTCTTCGGCATCCACTTCGAACTGCACAAGGCCATTTTCGATATCATGGAGGATATCATTGAGAGCAGCACATATCTTCTGTGCATCGGCAGCAGGGATTATGCCGCATTTTCCCAGCATTTCGGCATGGGCTATGCTTCCTTTTATATCCTGCCTGTACATCCTTGAATCAAAGTGAATGGATGAATGGAAATCGTCTACGGATTTATCTGTTCCGGAAGTAAATCTGCCTCCCCAGAGTTTCATATATCATTCCTCTTTTTCTTATATTATTGTGCAAAAAAGCGAGCTTGCCGAAGTTTATGGCAGCGGCAATACTCGCTCACTGGACCTGCCGGGTTACTGTTTGTCTTTCATCTTGTCTTTCATCATCAGCGCCCTTACCTTTATCGGCAGTCCAAACAGATTTATGAAGCCTTCTGCGTCTTTCTGGTTATAAACTTCATCCCTGCCGAAGGTCGAAAGTTCTTCGCTGTAAAGAGAGTAAGGTGACTGAGCGCCTGCAGGCATGCAGTTGCCTTTATAAAGTTTCATGCGCACCGTACCGGTTACTGTTTTCTGCGTACTATCAACAAATGCTGACAATGCTTCCCTGAGAGGAGTGTACCACTGGCCGAAGTATACGAGCTCAGCAAATCTCTGGGCTACGAGATCCTTGTAATGCAGTGTATCTCTGTCGAGACAGAGAAGCTCAAGTTCCCTGTGAGCCGCATAGAGAATCGTACCGCCGGGTGTTTCGTAAACGCCGCGCGACTTCATTCCCACGAGCCTGTTTTCTACCATATCGACGATGCCGACGCCATTTTCACCGCCCAGCTTATTAAGCGTTTCGATCAGTTCTATAGGTCCTAACTCTTTACCGTTGATCTTTCTGGGAATGCCCTCTTCAAAGTAGATCTCTACATATGTAGGCTTGTCGGGAGCTTTCTCAGGAGGTACCATCAGTTTCAGCAGCTTGTCATACCGGGGCTCGTTCCACGGATCTTCAAGGTCAAGTCCTTCGTGGCTGAGATGCCAGATGTTCCTGTCCATGCTGTAGCTGTCTTTTTTTGAGAACGGTATCGGTATGTTCCTGGCCTGTGCATAGTCGATTTCGTCTTCTCTTGATTTAATGTCCCAGATTCTCCAGGGAGCAATTATTTTAAGATGAGGCGCCAGTGCTTTGACGGTAAGCTCGAACCTTACCTGGTCGTTTCCTTTGCCGGTGGCGCCGTGACATATGGCAGTGGCACCTTCCTTTTCAGCGATCTCCACCAGTCTCTTTGCTATGATAGGCCTTGCAAAGGATGTACCCAGCAGGTATTTGCCTTCATATACCGCGTTGGCTTTGACAGTGGGGTATATAAAATCGGTTATGAATTCCTCCCTCAGGTCTTCGATATATATTTTGCTTGCACCTGTTTTTATGGCTTTTTCCTTCAGCGGAAGAAGCTCCTCGCCCTGTCCGACATCTGCTGCCATCGCTATGACTTCATAATCATAGTTTTCTTTCAGCCATGGTATTATTATGGATGTGTCCAGACCGCCCGAATAGGCCAGTACTACTTTTTCCTTTTGGCTCATATCAATTCCTCCGTATCTGTGCTAGAATAATAGCTGTATGATGTATGCAGCAACTGACGCTCATTTATACATCTTTCAGTATTCATTTTAATCAACATGCAATGATTATACAACATAACGAATAATTATGCAATATCAATTATAAATATACATAGGTGACGTCAATGATCATTATGGGGATAGACCCTGGATTTGCAATAACAGGATATGGTATAGTAAAATACGAGGGGAACAAATTTTCGCCTGTCGAATACGGCGCGGTGCTGACAAAGGCCGGAGAATCCTTTGCCGGCAGGCTTTTGAAGCTTGACAATGAGATAGGTGAGATAATCCGGAGGTTCAGACCGGATGCCATCGCAGTAGAGGAACTGTTTTTCAATAAAAACATCAAAACGGCAATTACGGCGGCGCATGGAAGAGGGATAGTACTTGCTGCGGCAGCCAGGTCTGGAACTGACGTATTCGAATACACGCCGCTGCAGGTAAAACAGGCGGTAGTAGGCTATGGACGCGCTGAAAAAGCGCAGGTGCAGCAAATGGTGAAAGTTATACTGAACCTGCCTGAGATCCCGAAGCCTGATGATACGGCAGATGCCCTGGCAGTTGCCATATGTCACGGCCATTCCCACAGGCTGTCTGCACTTGATATCAGGTAATGGAGATTAAAACGGAAAAAATCATATGGTGAGGAGTTTACGGAGGCAATATGTACGCGTATATAAAAGGCAGGCTGGAGGCAAAGGGAAACGACTATATAATAATTGAAGCCGGCGGAATAGGATACAGGATATATACGACGCTGACAACGCTTGAAGCGGCAGGCCAGGTGGGAAGCGAGTTCAAGGCGTATACCTACCTTTATGTGAGAGAAGACATGATGAGTCTTTATGGTTTCGCCACCCATGAAGAACTGTCGGCATTCGAACTGCTGCTCACAGTATCCGGAGTGGGACCTAAAGTCGCACTGTCGATCCTGTCTGCGGTGTCCCCGTCCAGGTTCAGCCTTGCAGTCATCACCGATGACGCCAGAACTCTGACAAAGGCGCAGGGCGTTGGTGCCAAAATGGCACAGAGGATAATACTGGAACTTAAGGACAAGATCAAAAAGCAGCAGCTGGCTGTCAATGAGCAGGCAGATCCTGAAACGGCCGCCGCAGCGCATGAAGGTTCGAGAATGTCTGAAGCCGTCAGCGCGCTCATGGTACTCGGATATTCACAGGTGGAGGCCGCAAGAGCGGTAGCATCCGTTTATTCGGATGATCTGGACCTGGAGACGATAATAAAGAACGCCCTTAAGGGGCTAATGAGATAAAAAGTTTCACTGGTAAAAATATGAAGTGAATTTGAGTTTAAATCTGAATGAAGATGGTCAACCGCTATGATGAGCGTATGGAGGAAGGATAATGGATGAAGAGAGACTGATCGAGCCCAAAGCAGTCGGTGAAGATATCGATGAAACCAGCCTGAGGCCCAGAAGGCTCGATGAGTATATTGGACAAACAAAAGTGAAGGAAAATCTGAAAGTGTTCATTGAAGCTGCCAAAAGGCGCAAGGAAGCACTGGACCATGTTCTGCTTTACGGACCGCCCGGACTGGGAAAAACCACTCTGGCCGGGATCATAGCGTCTGAACTGGGAGTTAATCTGCGGATAACATCCGGCCCTGCCATCGAGAAACCCGGCGACCTGGCAGCGATACTTACCAACCTTGGTAATTTCGACGTTTTGTTTATTGATGAAATACACAGGCTGAACAGAAGCGTTGAAGAAATCCTTTATCCTGCCATGGAGGATTATGCGCTGGATATAATTATCGGCAAGGGACCGAGCGCGCGTTCCATCAGGCTCGACCTGCCCAGGTTCACGCTTGTGGGAGCCACTACCAGGGCAGGACTGCTGACATCGCCGCTGCGTGACAGGTTTGGCGTGATCAACCGCCTCGAAATGTATACAACGCAGGAGCTCAGCCTTATCGTCAAGCGTTCAGCTTCGATACTGGGCATAGAAATCGATGACAAAGGGGCAGAGGAGATAGCGAGAAGATCCAGGGGAACACCCAGGATCGCCAACAGGCTTCTGAAAAGGGTACGGGACTTCGCACAGGTAAAAGGTGCCGGAGTCATCGATGAGAGTACGGCAGCCATGGCACTGGACGCTCTTGAGGTTGATGCGATAGGTCTTGACGCGACCGACAGGAACTTGCTGCTGAGCATAATAGAAAAATTCGGAGGAGGGCCTGTCGGGCTGGATACTCTTGCAGCCTGCATAGGAGAGGAACCGGATACGATAGAGGATGTTTATGAACCATATCTTCTGCAGCTTGGCTTTATCAACAAGACTCCGAGGGGCAGGATGACCACGAAGCTGGCCTATGATCATCTTGGCATTAAGATGAAAGGCGGCTGGTACGAGCAGGAGGAACTGAAGCTCGACTGAACTAAAATATGAACAATGAAAGTAAAACGCTGTTTGTTGCTTTATACGGAAAAGCGGCTATGAGCAGGGCAGGCGGTATCTGACCTTTCATGGACCACAGCTCCTTTTGCCACGACGAGCGTGGCCCCGGAAGAACCGCAGTGCGGAGATTGCACCATTTGCGTGGATGTATGTCCTAATGGAGCACTGCTCGGCAAATGGATAAAGAAGCAGTTTACAGGACAAACAGCTTCTTTTGGGATACAACAGGCAATGAAGTTTTGGAGGCTATAGAGCTTCCGCTCTATGGAGCCTTCGTTTCAGAAGAGAAATGCCTGCTTTTTGGTGATGTCTCAGGGAAAAAGGTACTGGAAATAGGCTGAGGAAACGGACGGTCGCTTCAATATCTGGGGGAGCGCAAAGCATCTGAATTATGGGGAATTGATATATCAGAAAAGCAAATCGAAAAGGCCAGGCAAAATATAGAGGCATGCGGCCTTTCAGCGAAACTGATCTGTTCTCCCATGGAAGAAGACTGTGGTATACCTGAGGATTATTTCGATTATGTGTACTCGATTTATGCAATAGGATGGACTACCGACCTTGAAGGTACTTTCCGCCGTATCGCTTCTTATCTGAAAAAAGGCGGGATATTTATTTTCAGCTGGTCTCACCCGATACATAAATGTGTTGTTGCGGAAAATGATACATTGACTTTCAGGAAGAGTTATTTTGATGAATCCTGGTATTCCGTAACTCTTGATGAAGGTACGCTGACAATGTCAGACCGTAAACTGTCGACTTATGTAAATGCACTGGCCAAATCAGGATTTTTCATTGAGCAGATGATCGAGCAGTCCGACAGCGATCTTATACGTCCGCAAGGCAGCTGCAGCGATTTTGCGAAGAAAGCCATGATGCTTCCCGTTACTTTTGTAATCAGGTCAAGAAAACTTTAAATGGACTCAACTGCCAGGAACTCTGCTGCAGGTACCAGGTGCAGATTTGCTTACATGTTCAGACACAAGCTTGCTTACAGGCTGTTAATTGCTTTCTTGGCAGAAAATCATCCATTAATTACAAATCTGAGCACTGCTGTAATTTTTTAAGTTAACATAAATCTATATGCAGCAGAAACACTGTATGATCCTAATCTTACCTCAAAGCCTGTCATATCAATTGTTACAATATAGTTAAATTATAATTAACATTCTGAAAAAAAGCCCAATCTTGTCGAATTTTATGTTAACCTAATAAATAAGTCCCAGGCAAGCTGTTCCGGGATACCTTTCTGAAAAACAAAAGATAATTAGATGAGGGGGCAACATGAGGAAATTTCTTGCAGCATTTATATCATTAATTTCTGTAATAACATTCACAGGAGGTTTTTTCTCTTATGCTCAAAACACGTACATATCTGAAGCCGGCTTAACAGGCGGAAATCCTGCCATCAGTGATTGCGTTTCGCCTGTCAGTATCAGCATGGCTGCCGAAGTAAATCCAGCAACAGAAAATACGTTGCCTGTCCGGAATACAGCATCAGCGATAAGTATGACATTAGCTGAAAATACGGTATCGGCTCAGAATACGACACCGCCGGAAGAAAACACAACGTCTGAAAATACAGAATCAGATCCGGCTGCTGCTGCATCCGGCAACGGTTTACCTGACAGCACAGAGAAGCAGAACACAGCTAAAAACGAAAAAGGCGTTCTTGGAAAGATCAGTTACTCAAAAATCGGCGGCAATGACGGCAGGGAATATGAGCAAATACATATCAATGCATCCGGATATGCAAGTTACGGCACAATGGAGCTTACAGAGCCTCTTCGGCTTGTAATCGACCTTAAAAATACACAGGTACCTGGCGAAATGGGCATAGTACAAGCCGGCGGCAATTATGTAAAAAGGATCAGATTCGCGCAGTTTACTGTAAGTACTGCGAGAGTAGTACTAGATTTAAAAAAGGAGTATGCTTACTCGATAGAACAGACGGATGGCGGCCTGACAGTTTTGGTATACAAACCTGAAACGGGCAGTATATCAGGCAAAAACAAAGCTATCAGGTTAGGCGGCGGTTATGGAATAGAGCTCACAGGAAGCGGGATCAATGAGAAGGTAACCGTTAAACTGGGAAGCTGTGAGAACTACAGCATAGCAAGGGTTACAAATCCTGAAAAACTGATCATTACGATACCCGATGCTGGCATATCAGGCAGGGATACGCAGATTGAGACAGCCGGCAGCCGTGTGAGCTCAATAGGGTATAAAAAATCGGGACAGTCAGGAGCAGTCATAACCATTGGTCTGACATCACAGTTCCAGTATACAGCCGAAGAATCTGACGGCAAGCTTGTCCTGTCATTCAGGTGGCCTTCATATAAAAACATCATATATGAGAATAATCAGGACAGAGTTCATCTTGTGATAAAAAAAGCCAGACTCACTGAAGGCACAAAAAACCTGAAGCCTCTCTATACCGAATCGCTGGATGAATCTTCCAATGTATACATGGTGACATTCCCGGCAGAGAATGCCGACATAGGTGAAGGAATCCTTGATATCAATGATTCGTATCTGAAGTCGTTTGAGGTAAAGAAAAACAGTGACGGTACGACCTCACTGATATTTACCGGACAGTCACCTAACAGGTATCTTGTTTACACCAGGGATTCAGGTGATACTGCGATTACTATAGTAAAAGAATCCGATGCCGGCAGGAATCTGGTCGTGATCGATGCCGGCCACGGCGGTACAGCCTCTGGTGCATACTATGGAAAACTGTATGAAAAAAGTTTGAACCTTGATATAGCCAAACGGCTTAATGCTCTGCTGGAAAAAGCGGGCATCGCCACTTATATGATCAGGTCCGATGATACCAATGTAGATAATTACGAGCGGGTTTATATCGCAAATATGCTTGATGCCGGGCTGTATTTAAGTGTGCATAATAATGCGGCGGCTTCAAAAAGCATAAAAGGCATAATGACGCTTTACTGCCCGTCTTCAGAATCAGGCTTTACCGGAAAGGACTTTGCAGAGATAGTGCAGAACGAACTTCTGAATACGCTGAAGAATAAGAACCTGAATGTCAGGTCCAGGCCTGATCTGATCGTACTAAGAGAAACAAATATGCCGGCAGTGATAGCTGAAGTAGCCTTCCTTTCTAACAGCCAGGACAGGGCAAATCTTCAGAAGGAGTCATACAGGCAAAAAGCAGCCCAGGCATTATATAACTCTGTGATAAAAGCTTTGGACAAAGCCGGAGGGAATGAACAGCCAAAAAATGCTGATACGGATGCATAAATGCAATCAGTTTAATCGTGGAAAACCTCGGTAGTAAGTGCCTGGTTAACTGGAGATAATTTATATAATTTTTTAATAAAAAAGACCGGTAGAATTTATGAATTCTACTGATTTTTTTTGCCATACCTGTATGATAACATTATTAAAGATTTTATCTCGGCGATGAGAACTATTGAAAATTAAATAATGAATGTGGTCTGATCACGGGAAATACTAAATACTTCTTAAGTTGTCCATAATCTCCATGAAATTAAATTTATAACAGGAGGGACATTATGAAAAAGTTTTTAGCCTTTTTCCTAGTTATACAGATCACAGCTTTGATTCTTTCAGGATGTTCGATACCTTTCTTCGGAAAGTCGGAAAACCAGACGGACAAAGGGACCAACACTCTGGATATGATCGGGCTCGATGACAGTACTGAAGGGGCGGACAGCGGAACGGTGGACAGCACACCTGGAAATCATCAGCCGGATGAAAGTCAGCAGCCAGATGCTTCACAGGCAGACCGTACGCCAAACAGCAGTTCAGAGAGCAATACATCCGGTACTTTACAGGACAGCGGCCTGACAGGCAGCGGCGATAAAGATGCGATGGCAGGTTCTGTTTATTTTGGAGACGACGGCGTTGCCGGCTCGACTTATACAGATGCCGACTCTGACAGCAGCGCTGCGGCAGATAAAGGGAATACCAGCAATTACGCTGACGGCGGATATTCATCAGGATATGATGAGAATTCAGGCTCTGCCGGTACAATGTCAGACGGGACGGGACAATATGATACAGGAGTCCTTGGGGTGCAGCAGTTTAAAGCTGATTCCTTCTCTGAACCCAGAAGACCTGTGACGGTGTACTACCAGGACGAAGACGGCTGTATCGTCCCCATGACAAGATGGATACAACCGCAGCCGGGTATTGCCAGGGCAGCTGTGAGCCTTGCAATAGACAGCCCTGTGACACGGGAGGAAACCGCCTATTATGGTGTCTATCCGATATTGCCCGAGAATACCGAAATACTGGGAATCGATATTCGGAACGGCACTGCAGTTATCGACTTTAACAGAAATCTGCTCAACTATGGCACAGCTTATTCCGAACGGAATATTGTTGCTGCGGTAGTATATACACTGACAGAGTTTGATACGATCGATAAAGTTAAGATCCTCATCAATGGATATACACCAGGTTTGCTCAAATACGGCACTGACTTGTCGGACGCCATCGGCAGGGAGGATATTATGGTCAATGCCAACCTGGCCGGTTTGCCTTCGGGAAAAGAAAAACTGGACTTATATTATATGAAGAAGGCAAATGACAGTTTTGCGTATCCCGTACCCGTATCAGTGATGATCGACAGTGATCAGACGGATTCACTGCCGGAATTGCTGATTACACAGCTGCTTTCTTACAGGCCTGAAGGTGGTATATATTCAGAAATGCCTGAAGGAACATATCTGAATGACTGCTATGTACGCAATGGCATACTTACTCTTGATTTTAACGGCAAACTCCTTTCATATCAGGACAAATCAAGAGAAGAAGCTATACTGAAGCAGCTTGCCTATACATTAAGGCAATGCGAAGGAATTACGAAGGTTAATATACTGGTGGACGGGCGGAGCGCCGAGCTTCCCGGAGGTACGAATGTTTCGGCAGGCCTGGCGGTCCCGGTGACCATAAACGATGTAATGGACAGAGGATAGATAAAATGGATGTCAAAAAACCAGAAAAAGGCCGCAGGAAAATTATCGCGGCCACAAAAAACAGGGGGAAGCTGAAAGAGATCGGGCAGCTGCTCTCAGGGCTGCCCTATGAGGTCATTTCAATGACCGATGCCGGAGTGAAAGAAGATATTGACGAAACTGGCGCTACCTTTGAGGAGAATGCTTTAATTAAAGCCAGGGCAGTATGGAAAGTTACCGGTGAAACCGTGCTGGCGGATGATTCAGGCCTCGAGGTAGACTATCTGGGAGGAGCGCCTGGTGTCTATTCTGCGAGATATGCAGGAGAAGGTGCTACGGATCAGGACAGGAACAATAAGCTGCTTGCTGCTCTCGCAGGCGTTCCGGCGGAGAAAAGAACTGCAAGATTCGTATGTGTCATAGCGATTATTTTCCCTGACGGCAGAGAAAAACTGGTCCGTGGTACATGTGAAGGCTATATTGCAGCCGAGCCATGCGGCAGCAATGGTTTTGGCTATGATCCGCTGATGTATATACCGGAGCTGGGAATGACAATCGCGCAGATGGATGACGATATGAAAAACAAAATAAGCCACCGGGGAAATGCCATGAGGCAGGTACTTGAGATCCTCCGGAGCGAAAGCGGTGAATAGAAATTACCGTTTGCGGGCAGTGCGTTTAACGGGGGTTTTTGCTATTATGAAAATTTTGGTATTAAGCGATACACATGGTGATATAAAAAGGGCAGAAAAAGCCATAAGAGCAAACAGGAAGGTCGACCTGATCATACATCTCGGCGATTATTTCAGGGATGCACAGAAGTTATCGGAGATCTTTCCTGATATCCCCATGGAATATATATATGGCAACTGTGATTTTTTGATAGGCGACGTAGCCGGCGAAAAACTGCTGGAAATATGCGGTAAAAGGATATTCATGACCCATGGACACAGGTATTCTGTAAAATGGGACTATGAGAAGCTGTATGCGAAGGCGCGGGAACAGCACGCCGATGTCCTGCTTTTTGGGCATACGCATATTCCGGAAATCATTCAGAAAGAAAATTACTATATCGTAAATCCGGGAAGTATAGCTGAGCCAAGAGGCATTTCAGAAGAATCATATGCAATAATCGAGATTGCCGACGGCATGGTCAGACCTGCCATATACCAGGTATAATGCCGGCTACAGATACAACACCGGTCATTACCTGATATAGTGCAGCCATAAGCCATAGATATATATAGCACCGGTCATAATGCCGGCCATAAGTATAATACCGGACATATTCCCGATATAATTGCAGTCATTTACCGGATACATCAATGCTTTAAAAGCTCCACAGTCTCATCAATGATTAGTGGCAGCAGCCGCCGCATTTGCTGTAATTCGGGCATTGGGGCACTTCAGATTTCCCTGAATGGATAATATTTATATTCGTAAACACTGTTTCCAGTTCAGTGCTGCCGCACTTTGGACATTTTATTCGTTTGTTTTCTCGGTCACTCATCGATGCCATGATATTAAAAACTTCACCGCAGCTGCATTTAAGATCATAGAAAGGCATTTGGACACCTCCGATGTATTGCCGCGTTATACTGTTGTATATCAGTTTATCATATTGTGCAGGCGCGTTAAATATCATTTATTATTTATACATAACATAATATTAATGCATAATATTAGATTACATAATATAAAAGCGATATAAAAGCGCCGATTTATGCCGGTATGTCAGTGGGGCCCGCATCAGCAAAACAGCATTGAATTGTGTTTCTGGTATGTAGTATCGCGTGAATACATCAATGCATCGGCCGGAATTGTCATATTGACATAGCCCTTCATGTATGCAACGATTATACTGACATTAACTTTATAGAAAGTTTTAAACAATATTTGGCGATATATCTATCGGAAGAAAGAAACATAAAGAAAGAAACATAAAGAAGGTTTACATGGGAAAAGAGTTTGCAATGGGGAAAAAGGAAGCAGCGAGAAAGTCCGGTATGATAACTGACCGTAAGATAAAACAGGAAGATAAACGTGAAGCTAAACATGAAGTCAAACAGGAAGACAAAAAGAAAAACAAGCTGAAAGAAGTGAAAAACCGGCACTTGACAAATATCAGCCTGCCTTTTGCAGATGAAGCTGATAATCGGAAGGCCGCCTTGTTTTTCGGTGATCTTGAGCAGCGCATAATATTGCCGAGAGCTGAAAAAAACGCACTGATTGAAGATTTTGAAAAAGCGCTGGAATTTTATGCTGCCTCCGGCCTGTCAGCTGATGATGCTCTGGAGCGCCTTGATGCAAAAAATCTCGGAGGTTTTTACAGCCGTCCTGCAAATACCTGGTATGCCCTGGACAATGCCGCAAGAATATACCCGTTTTCAATGAAGCATGACTATATGGCGGTATTCAGACTTTCGGCGTATCTGAAGGAAGATGTTGTACCGGAGATCCTTCAGATGGCGCTGACTTTTACCATCAAGCGCTTCCCGAGTTTTGCTACGACAGTCAAGAAGGGATTCTTCTGGCACTACCTGGATTCCACAAAACGCAGGTATGTTGTGGAACCGGAAACGGGTATGCCCTGCCAGCCTATCCGTATAGGGAGGAGCGGTTCACAGTCCTTTCGTGTGCTCTATTATAAGAACCGCATCAGTGCTGAGTTCTTCCATATACTAACAGACGGAACAGGCGGGATGTGTTTTCTCAAGACGCTTATTGCGGAGTATTTCAGACTGCTTGGCGTTCCGTCTTCATGCGGCAATGGTATTTTGCCCGTAAATGGCATAGTTTCCCCGGGCGAAATTACAAATGAATTTCTTAATATCCATCCAGAAGGTGCGGCTTCCGGCTTTGTGGACAAGGCTGCTGTACAATACGGCGGCAAACTGGCCCGCGTAAAGCCGTGCCGGGTCATCCATTTTAAGATTGACGCCGCATCGCTGAAGGACGTTGCAGTCAGAAAAGGCGCGACTGTTACGGCGTACATACTTTCACTTATGTTTGTTGCCGGAAGAAGGGCATCTGATGCAATTGACGGTGAATTCAACATACAGGTCCCCGTAAATATGAGAAAATTCTATCCTTCGGAGACCCTGAGGAATTTTTCAATGTATTGCGGAATACGGCTGCCGCTGGCGGATATCAGGGATACGGACGCGCTGATTCCGGAGATCATGCGTCAGCTCAGGGAGAAAGCCTCCTGCCGGGCTATGAATGAAATGGTTAACGCAACAAACAGGCTGATAAACGCGATCCGCTTTATTCCACTTTTTCTCAAGGCGCCTGTCGCAAGAGAGGTATATGGTTTTCTCGGAGACAGGATTTTCAGCAACACACTTTCCAACCTGGGCGTAGTCTCATTGCCGCCGGAACTGGCAGAACGGACAGAAAGCATGGATTTTGTCCTGGGAGCGGCAATTACCAACCGCGCAAGCTGTTCCATGCTGACTTTCGGAAAGTGGACGACGCTGTCCGTGTCCAAGAATACGGCAGATCCGTCATTTGAAGAAGCAATATACGATCTTCTTTGCCGGGATGGCCTTAACCCGGTTGTTGAAGGGAGTGAACTCATTGCAGATTAATATATCTTATCCGAAGCCACAGAAAAGGAAAAGCCGCCGCAGCCTGGTTATCGGTATTGCCGGGAACGGTTTTCTGCTTACTGCGCTTATGTGCGCGGTAATTAACATCTGGTCAGGCGGCAAGGCGTGGAGTATCATCGTAATCTGGTCGCTGTACATGGCCTGGACAATGCTTGTTTCACCTGACATGATTGATTACAACCGTATCAGCCAGTTTACCAAGGCCATTGTGCAAAGCTGCATACTGCTTGTCCTGATTGACATTTTTATCACATCAGGATGGTCTGTAAATGTTGTATCTATAATATGCTTCGGCGCACTGATTGCTGTCTGTTTGCTGCTGTATACGGATTTTGAGCGGCAGAGACACAATTTGCTTCCAATGATACTGCTGACAGGGCTTTCGCTGATTGTATCCGTGATTCTGCTGATTACTGAAAGGGAACGTGTACGCTGGCAGGTTCCTGTTACGTGTGCGTTGTCTTTCGCTGTTCTAGTGGCTTGTGTGAAAACTATGAGCGGTAATCTCAAAAATGAACTGAAAAAGATGTTCCATACCTTATGACAGATGGTACTGCAGATGATGGTATACTGATGGTAGTGTTGAGTGATCCTCAAAAACTGGCCGAGAACACTGCCGTTGGCTGAGTTGCATTACATGGAACTGAGAAGTACCACGGAATTGAGATGTGCCACTGGAATATGTATTATCACAATTATGTGGCGCCGCATTGGGAAAAGGGTGTTACATTAGTCAAGAAGTACTGTAATCAAGAGGTACAATGATATGATATTGAGTGTCAGCCGGAGAACCGATATACCGGCTTTTTATTCAAAATGGTTTTTCAGAAGGCTTGAAGAAGGCTGTGTCCTGGTACGCAATCCTATGAATCACCGCCAGGTGAGCAGCATAGCATTATCTCCGTCAACGGTCGACTGCATCGTATTTTGGACAAAGGATCCGTCTGCTATGCTGGACAGGCTGGATAATCTTTCAGGCTATCATTACTATTTTCTGATAACGGTTAATGCATATGGGAAAAACATCGAGAGAAACCTGCCTGATGCACAAAGGATAGTCGGCGCCTTTCGTACGCTTTCCGGGAGAATAGGCCCCAAAAGGACGGTATGGCGCTATGATCCGATAATTATTACTGACAGCATGGATATTGAATATCACTGCAGGCATTTCGGAGAGCTGGCAAGCCTTCTTGATGGTTATACTGAGCGCTGTATCATAAGCTTTTTTGATGAATACCAAAAAACCCGGCGAAATATGAGAGGTATCGGCGTGGTGGAACCCGATGATGAGTTAATGACGGAGTTAGCCGCAAGGCTCAGCGAGATAGCCTGCAGGCATGGAATACGGATGTATTCCTGCTGTGAAAACATCGATCCTGCACGTACCGGTGTCGAACATGGAAGCTGTATAGATGCGGGCCTGATTTCAGAAATCACCGGGAAGCAGTTATCGGCGGGAAAAGATAAAAACCAGCGGGACACATGCAGATGTGCTGAAAGCGTGGACATAGGCGCATACAACAGCTGCGGTTCCGGATGCAGATACTGTTATGCCAATTACAGCGATGAAACAGTCAGAAGCAATATGCAAAAGCATGATCCGGATTCGCCGATGCTGGTTGGCAATATCGAACCCGGCGACAGGATTACACAGCGGGATATGAGGTCTCTTTTCAGGCCATGCGGCAGCCAGGTAAGCATCGACGACCTGTACCGGTCAGAATGACAGGTAAAGTCCGCATCAGTCATAATTTGTGCATCAGTTCCGATTCTTTAATTGGAGGGTAATCGAATCTGGGTTGTTCTCCATCTTTATTCTTTTCATAAATACACCACCGTATCACTGGATTTTTTTGAGTAATCCGATGGTCTATAGATGGATTGCAATAAATAAAAAACCCTCGAAATTTAGTAATTTCAAGGGTTTGGCGTGCCTGAAGGGATTCGAACCCCCGGCCAACGGATTAGAAGTCCGTTGCTCTATCCAGCTGAGCTACAGGCACATACTCCGGATTCCAAGTGTCTGTGTTGCATCATTCATGCCCGGTATATAAAACCAATGGAGCGGGTGATGGGAATCGAACCCACGCAATCAGCTTGGAAGGCTGATGTTCTACCATTGAACTACACCCGCAGGCATCGCTGCAACTTCCGACTTTCATATTATACAGTCGGGGTACGTGTTTGTCAATGCCATTAGTTTGGTTTTTTTCTTGTGCAACAGTACGAATCCATATTGCGTGGAATTGGGGCAAAATGTGGTTTGTTGTCTGAATATAATCAATTACTGATGAGATCCTGCACAAAACACCGGTTTTCAGTGCACTGCTGCGGAAACGAGGCAGGTTGTATTATCAAAGGATAAGTTATATAATAGGTACTGGCTGCATACATAAAAATTGGATATGCGGTCAAAATTTTTTTGTTACGTACATTGGGGGAATTAAGTAATGCTGTTATATATTTGTATTGCAGTGGGAGCTTTTTTTATTCTGTTCTGGTGCGCTCAGCTGATATTCTTCAGATTGCATATGAACTGGACAAATCGTATCATACCCTCGGATGAACAGGATGAAAACGTAGGAGTATCCATAATTCATCCCATCAAAGACCTTGATTTTGAACTGGAGAAAAACCTGGAATCATGGTTCAGACAAAACTATACGGGGCCTGTGCAGCATATATTCAGTTTTCAGGATCCTGATGACCCTGCAATACCTGTAGTACGTTCAGTGATCGAAGCTCATCCGTCTGTTGACTGCGAAATAATAGTAAATCCGGTAATGCCGGGGTTGAACGGAAAAAGCTCCAATATGGTAAACGGCATGAAGCATGCTAAGTATGACATCGTTCTTTTCGGAGACAGCGATGTACGTGTAAAACAGGATTTCATACTGAAAATGGTAAGACCGCTCAGGGATGAAAAGGTTGGAATGACCACCTGTGGTCAGGTCAATATGGGCGGCACTGATTTCTGGACAAGGTTCTTTACATTCGTTCAGAACAGTGAAACAGACTTTATATGGGCATTCCTGACTAAACTGGGCGTAGACGTCGGCGCAACCGGTGCGGCTTTTGCAATGAGAAAGAAGCTTCTGACGGAAGTAGGCGGACTTGAAGCCTTCGGATCTTCACTCCTTGAAGACCTCCATCTTGGCAATACATTGTACAAAATGGGCTATAAACTGATACTTGGACCATTCATAGAATGCCATGTACAGAAACTGGGCAGGGAAAAGTCGTTCAATTATGCCAAAAGGCTGTCAGTCGGAATAAAAACACATATTGCAGTCGAACTTCCGACTTTCATACTGATGGTATTCTGGTACTGGATACTTTTCCTGCTGGGCTTCATTTTTGCAGATCCGGTAGTTGTATATCTGTCATTTGTGTTCATGGCTCTGAGGGTTGTCCAGGGCATGATCATGAGAGTATTGACGAAAAACAAGGTTATGCTCACAGATGTGATTATTCCGTTGTTCTTTGATTTGTTTGCAGCATTTTATCTGATATTTGCCAGCAAAAATCCGTGTGTTACATGGAGAGGAATAAAGTATTCGGTCAAAAATGGCGGCTATATCGAGGAAACTTACGAGGAAGATGATCTGAAAGTTGATGAAAAGGGACTCAATGTCTGACAGATAAACTGGCAGACTGCGCCGTGCCGTATACCGCTGGCATGGGACCTCCAACGACCTGAGACCTTCAGAAACATCTGGCACCCGAGAACCATATTATCTGTATTAGAAACTAAAAATGGCTCTAAAAAAAGGAACTCTGTTTCAGAGTTCCTTTCTGTATATGCGGTAGGTTTTGTACCGGGTGGCCCCGGTGCTCTCTATATCAGACCTCATACGGACATTCGTTTCTCCTATTGTTGAGGCTTCACCGGCAATATAGCCTTTTCTGGCTGCATTTTTGAAAATTGTATGATATATGGCAAAAGATACGCCCTTGCTCCTGAATTCAGGAATGACGAACATCACGAATACTCTGATGAATTTAATCTTCCGCTTATACCAGATATACTTGACTGCTCCAAGCGGTGTTATCCTACCGTTGAGGTGTTTGATCACTTCGTTATAGTCTGGCAATGTTATCGCAAAACCTATGGCCTGATCCCCGCAGCGGGCAATCGGTATCAGGTCGGGGTCTGCCAGAGGTTTGAGCCTTTTTGCCATATCCTTTATTTCATCCAGAGTAGGAGGTACAAGATCCGGCCATTCTTCCGGCATTGCCTTGTCCATCACCTGTTTGAGGGCTTTTATATCTTCATCGAGATTGTTGAAATCGATCGTATCCACTCTGAAACCATAACGTTTTTGGGCATATTCTATAACCCTGGATGGATCTTTCTTAAAAAGCGCGTCCTTGTCCAGGTAATAAGCAAATACGTCATAATCTTTAACAAACCCGTATCGTTCAATAAAATCAACATAATAAGAAGGATTGTATGAGTTCATTAGCACCGGAGGCCTGTCAAAACAATCCACAAGCAGTCCCTTGTTTTCATCTCCGTCAGTACCCGTGACGGCACACGGACCGCATACGAAATCTGCGCCGTTTTTCTTTGCCCACTGTGCCGCAGTATCCAGAAGTGCTTCGGCAACATCATAATCATTTATGCATTCGAACATGGAGAAAAAGGCCATATTCATGTTCTTCTTGCTGTTCAGGTTAGTATCAATGCCGACATAAACCCTTCCCACAGGTTTGTCGCCGTGATACGCCAGAAAAAGCTCACGTATTATCTTGCTCAATGTCGGATTCTTTTCAGGATCGAGAGATGACCTGACATCACTGATTAGGGGCGGGACCCAGCACGGGTCACCTTTGTATATTTCCCAGGGAAGCTTAATGAACTTTTTCATATCAGCAGCTGATACAACCGGTTTTATAACTGGTTTCATCGATATACCTCCATAGACGCTTCACAGATTATGTAAATGTCAGGTGCTGTGCAAACTGTGCCCAAGCGCCTGATAAATTTCAGAACAGGCGAAACTGCACTGCATATAGGAGAAACGCCCTGTATATTATAGCATATTGACTGCTTGTAAAAAAACTGATATGTTTATATCGAATGTGATTTAATAGTTTACTGCATTAAAGTGATTATAGTGATCGGAGATGTTTGATCTATGAATTCGAAAATAAAAGATCAGTTGACCGACAGACTTTTTGAGGCAATATTGCTTTTGAAGAATATAGAAGAGTGCTATAATTTCTTTGAAGACATATGTACTGTTTCAGAAATAAAAGCTATGGCTCAGAGACTGGAAGTTGCCAAAATGCTTGAGGCAGGTTATACTTACATGGATATATCCGAAAAAACGGGAGCCAGCACAGCTACGATAAGCAGAGTTAACCGCTGCCTGAATTACGGCTCCGACGGTTACAGGACGGTACTCAAGCGGCTTGAAGGAAAGGAAGATCAGGCTTGATCAGGAGTCTGCTCGTAGGCTTTCTGATATTATCGGCGCTCACAACAAAGGGTGCTGGTTTTCAGATCGTCAATAATCTGAATATAACGCCGGAAATGCTGCCGGACATTATAAACGCAGCTGTTTCGTCATGCGCTGAAATTTCAGGCGTACCGTCTGCAGACAGAGACATTCTTGCTAAAAAAAATTATTCACATGATAAATATAAAAAAGCTTATAAAACAATAAGAAACGGATTTGAATACGAATTCAGCGATCAGGCGTTACCGGCCCTACCGGCGGTCCGGTATGATGACTCCGGACTGTGCGGCAGTGTCATTTGTCTTACACCGGATCATGTACTGCCGGGAGAATCCGGCCTCACATCAGGTCTGTCCCCTCCATATAAGCAATGACGGCTCAGTTGGTGTACTTTTCCGGAAACCTATACAGCGGAGCGGACTCATTCTCCGCAATATTACCTTTTTCCGGGGAGTTGCACGAACCTGTTTTCCGGAGCGATTTCCCAGGAAATAATACTATGTTGTGACAGCGGGATCAATCCAGTAATGCAAAATTATTTATATAAGGCATGGAGGTAAATATGTTTAAGAATATAATGGAAAAGATCATTGGGACATACAGTGAAAGGGAATTAAAGAGAATAATCCCGATAGTCGATAAGATAGAAGCGCTCGGACCTGAAATGAAGTCGTTATCAGATGCAGAACTCAGAGGCAAAACAGATGAGTTCAAAAAGAGGCTTGCACAGGGCGAGACCCTGGATGATATTCTGCCCGAAGCATTTGCAGTAGTCAGAGAAACTTCTGACAGGGTTCTTGGTATGAGACATTTCCGTGTGCAGCTGATTGGCGGCATAGTGCTTCATCAGGGCAGGATAGCAGAGATGAAGACCGGTGAAGGAAAAACGCTGGTGGCAACGCTGCCCGTATATCTCAATGCCCTCGAAGGCAAGGGCGTCCATGTGGTCACGGTAAATGATTACCTTGCCAGGCGTGACAGCGAATGGATGGGCAAGATATACAATTTCCTCGGGCTCAGCGTCGGGCTGATCGTACATGGCCTTGACAATGCACAGAGGAAAAAGGCATACGCCAGCGATATAACCTATGGAACCAACAATGAGTTCGGATTCGACTATTTAAGAGATAATATGGTAATTTACAAGGATGACATGGTGCAAAGAGAACTTCACTATGCCATCGTCGACGAAGTTGACAGCATACTGATAGATGAAGCCAGGACGCCTCTTATTATTTCAGGGACAGGCGACAAATCCACTGATTTATATAAAAAAGCTGACGCTTTTGTATCCAGGCTCAAAGCAAAGGTATTTGCTGAAACCGATGACAAAGAGCAGGATGACGATGTGGATGCAGATTATATAGTCGATGAAAAAGCGCATACAGCAGCGCTCACGGCCAGAGGAGTAGCGAAGGCGGAGCAGTTCTTCGGCATAGAAAATCTGGCGGATCCGGAGAATCTGACCCTTTCCCACCACATTAACCAGGCCCTGAAAGCTCACGGCCTTATGAAGAGAGACAGGGAATATGTAGTAAAAGACGGCGAGGTCATAATAGTCGATGAATTCACAGGCCGTCTGATGTTTGGAAGAAGATACAGTGACGGACTGCATCAGGCTATAGAGGCAAAAGAAAATGTAAAGGTCGAAAGGGAAAGCAAAACCCTGGCAACCATAACATTCCAGAACTATTTCAGAATGTATAAAAAGCTTGCCGGCATGACGGGTACTGCCCTTACAGAGGAACAGGAGTTCCAGGCCATATATAAGCTCGATGTTATTGAAATACCGACCAACAAGCCGATGATCAGGGTCGATTATCCGGACTGTGTATATAAAAACGAAGCCGGCAAATTCAATGCTGTTATAAACGAAATCATAGAGTGTCATAAAAGAGGACAGCCGGTATTGATAGGCACCATATCAATAGAGAAATCGGAACTTCTGAGCAGTATGCTGAGAAAAAGAGGGATACCTCACCATGTACTCAACGCCAAGTACCATGAGAAGGAAGCTGAGATCATTGCACAGGCGGGCAGATTCGGAGCTGTGACGATAGCTACCAACATGGCTGGCCGAGGAACCGACATCATGCTCGGCGGAAACGCTGAGTTCATGGCCAAGCAGGAGCTCAGGAAGCAGGGTTATCCTGAGGAACTTATACGGGAATCCAACAGCTTCAATGATACCGACGATGAAGAGATCCTTAAGGTCAGGGCAGCGTACAGGCAGCTGTATGAATCTTTCAGGGAAGAGATAAATGAAGAGAAGGAAAAAGTTATTGAGGCAGGCGGCCTTCATATCATAGGAACGGAACGTCATGAGTCAAGGCGTATAGACAATCAGCTGCGCGGCCGTTCAGGACGTCAGGGCGATCCGGGATCATCCCGCTTCTATATTTCGCTGGAGGATGATCTGATGAGGCTCTTCGGTTCCGACAGGCTCACTAACATAGTTAACGCGCTGGGCCTTGAGGATGACCAGCCCATCGAGCACAAAATGCTGTCCAATGCCATAGAAAATGCGCAAAGAAGAGTTGAAGGCAAAAACTTTGATATCAGAAAACGTGTCCTTCAGTATGACGATGTAATGAATAAACAGAGGGAAATCATATATGCGCAGAGGAAACAGGTACTCAACGGGGAGAATCTGAGAGATTCGTTCATGAAAATGATTGACAGCACGGTGGATCATCTGGTTTCTTCGTTCTGCGGTGAGAACCAGTATCCCGACATGTGGGACTGGGACGGTTTAAAAGCACAGGTACAAAGCATTTTGCCGTCAGCGGATGTGCTTAATATATCAAGAGAGGAAATGGAGAATTTCACGAAGGATGATTTGCGTCAAACGCTGCATGACGCCATAGTTAAAGCGTATGATGCCAAGGAAGCCGAGTTTGGCCCGGAAATGATGCGTGAGCTGGAAAGAATAGTACTGCTGCGCACAGTTGATGAGAAATGGATGGATCATATTGATGCCATGGATCAGCTGCGTTATGGCATTGGCATGAGGGCGTACGGGCAGAGGGATCCTGTTGTAGAATACAAATTTGAAGGCTTCGAAATGTTCGAAGAAATGATCAGGAGCATACAGCAGGATTCAATACGAATGATCCTTCGTATGCGGGTAGACCGCGAGCATGGAGCTCCGAAAAGAGAAAAAGTTGCGGAGCCTGTCACCGCAAGCCACGGCGACAGCGTCGGCGGCCCCCGCAAACCGGTCACACGCAGCAGCGTAAAGGTGGGCAGGAATGATCCGTGTCCGTGCGGCAGCGGCAAAAAATATAAAAAATGCTGCGGGGCAAACATTAGTGAGTAATATGTCCCGAATAGAAGGAAATTCGGTATGAAAAACGGTATAGTTGCAAGAGCGGAAAAGACAGGTAATGAAAATGACTTATGAAGAAGCACTGACATATATTCACAGCGCACACAAATTCGGCAAAAAACTGGGCCTGCACAATATAGGCAAACTGCTTTCACTGATGGGCAATCCCCAAAAAAAATTGCGTTTTGTCCATATAGCAGGAACAAATGGCAAGGGTTCTACGTCTGCATTTATTGGCAGCATTTTATCGGAAGCGGGTTATAAAACGGGGATTTATACGTCTCCATATATACAGAGGTTCACTGAAAGGATAAGGATCGGCAATGACGAGATAACAGGCAGTGAACTTGCCGAGATAACGGCCGTTGTCAAAAACTGTGCCGAGAAAATGACACAGGCTGGTGAAAATCATCCTACTGAGTTTGAGATAATCACAGCCATCGCTTTTGAATATTATTACAGGAAGAAATGCGATATAGTTGTGCTTGAAACAGGCCTGGGGGGCAGATTCGATTCCACCAACATCATAGATGTGCCGGATCTGGCTGTTATCACGTCAATAAGTCTCGATCATACCGAAAGGCTCGGCAATACACTGAGCGAGATCGCATTTGAAAAGGCAGGAATAATAAAGCCCGGAGGCGATGTCCTGCTTTACAGCCAGAACAGAGAGGCTGAACAGGTCATTGAGAAAGCATGTATCGAGAGGGGAGCCAGGCTCCACAGAGCAGATTTTTCAAGTATAGTTCTGCATGAGTTTGGCATTGACGGACAGGTATTCAGCTACGGCGGCTTTGACAGACTGAGGATAGGCCTGCTCGGAAGACACCAGACCCGCAATGCTGCTGTAGCAGTAACGGCAGCACTGCTTCTGGCTCAAAAAGGATATGCGATAACTGAAGATAATATAAGAAAGGGACTGGAAACTACAAAATGGCCGGGCAGGCTGGAAGTTATGTCACGAAAACCCGTGCTCATCATAGACGGAGCCCATAATCCGGAAGGTGCGTCAGTTTTGAAAAGCACACTGGATGAGTATTTCCCCGGCAGACCGGTGATACTCATAATGGGTGTGGCAGCCGACAAGGATTATATGACAATGATAAAAACTATGGTGCCGGGATGCAAAAAATTTGTGGCAGTAGAAACCCTTACGGACAGAACGCTTCCGGCAGAAGAACTTGCTCGCTATGCAGGCATATATTGTAAAAATGTAAGTATAAATGATACAATTGAAGAAGCGGTAAATACAAGTTTGAAAACAGCAGGAGCTGATGATGTTATTTGTGCATTCGGCTCACTGTACTTTATGGGTGCGATACGCAGCATGTTTGGCCTGTAGAGGGACCTGGCCTTATGCAGGCAGCATTTATACATGTCAGCAATTCCGGAGGTGAGGTTGGATGGATATTAAGGCAGAACTGAATTACTTCAAGGCTATCGACCTGGAGGAACTGGTTAAAGGGGGTGAACAGATCCCCGATAATATCCGTAATTCGATTTTTCTTTACAATAAGGCCATCGAAAGCCTCAGATCCGGCAGTGAAGATATAGCCATCATAGAACTCAAGAAGGCTGTGGCTATGAATCCGCAATTCAACGAAGCCCTTAACCTGCTGGGAGTCTGTTACAGTTATACAGGTGAAAATGAAAAAGCGGTTGAAGTGTTTAAAAGAGTTCTTAAATCAGAATCTAACAGCGTTTATGCGGTAAAATTCATGCAGCGGGCCGGACTGGGGGATGTTTTGCCCACAGAGCAAAAACCCAGGCTGCGCACTGATACACAGCAGGATCAAAAGAGCGCTGAACCCTTGAAAAGGATCAGGGACAGGAAACCTGACAAAAAGGACAAGATTGTTATACTGAAAAACAAAAATACCATCAGCATGGCTATAGCTGCTGGAGCTGGCCTGGCAGCAGGTTTGCTGATATCATTGCTTATATCGGCGGCGGTTCCTGATCCGGAGCCTGTACAGCTGCCGCCGAAGCAGGAAGAAATTGATGCGGCGGTCAACGAGGCTAAAGATGAATTCGACAAACAGTATTCAGAACTGAAAAGCAAATATGAATCATTGCAGAATGACTGGGAGAACGCTGTAAAGCAGGCCGATTATTACAAAGCATCACTAAGGCTTTATGAAGTCGAAGATATGGCAGACAAAAGGGAATACCGGGATGCGGCCGATATGCTGTTGCTCATGAAGACCGTCGAATTCAGGGATGCAGAAAAGGAGAAATATGACGCACTGTACAATAAAATAATGCCGCAGGCGGCGAAATCGGCATACGAAACCGGCTACAAACAATATAATGCCAGGCAGTACGAGGATGCGCTGAAGAGCTTTGAAAAGGTGAAGCTGTATGATCCACAGTACAGTAAAATGGATGCGGCCATGTATTATACGGGACGCTGCTATCAGATAATGAAAGAAACGCGAAGTGCAATAGCTGTCTACCAGGAGCTTGCAGACAACTACCCTGCCAGCTGGTATACCAGAAATGCGCAGGTCAGGCTGAATGAACTGACCAAAGTACCGTAAATCTCTTCATAACATCGCCTGGGATATATCGTATAAATATAAAGCTATGCTGCAAAAACATAGCTTTTATTTTTTACTCTTTTGTATTATTATTAATAAAGCATCAATGCAGTATACATGGTGCACTGAACTAATTTGCCGGGGAGGTCTGGAAATGTATTATATAAGTACACGCGGCGGGACATGCAGAATAACGTCGGCAGAGGCAATAAAACGCGGTCTGGCTCCTGACGGCGGCCTGTTTGTACCTGAAACTGCAGTTAAGCTTACACCTTCGGAAATATCATCACTTACTGAGATGGATTACAGAGAGAGAGCAGTTTTTATACTGCAGCGTTTTCTTGATGACTACACTCCGGAGGAACTGGCGGAATGTGTCAGAGGAGCCTATGGAAGCAATTTTGATGATAAAAGGATAGCGCCGGTAGTTAAGCTTAATGACAATGCCTATATTCTTGAGCTCTGGCATGGGCCGACCTGTGCATTTAAAGATGTGGCGCTTCAGATATTGCCGCGCCTTTTGGTCAGGGCCAACAAAAAAACAGGTGAAAGCGCCCGGACTGTTATACTGGTGGCAACTTCAGGAGATACTGGCAAGGCAGCTCTTGAAGGTTTTAAAGATGTTGAGGGAACTAAAATTATTGTCTTCTTCCCTGAAAACGGCGTGAGCCAGGTCCAGAAACTGCAGATGGTGACGCAGGAAGGTTCGAATGTATATGCTGTGGCCGTAAGGGGCAATTTTGATGATACTCAGAACGGCGTAAAAACCATTTTTTCTGATAAAGAATTATCTGACATGATGCTGAGAAACGGATACAAGTTCTCCTCTGCGAATTCCATAAACTGGGGCAGGCTGGTACCTCAAATAGTTTACTATTTTTCAGCATATGCCGATATGGTGGCTTCAGGAGAAATCGACGACGGCGAGCCGATCAATTTCACCGTGCCAACAGGCAATTTCGGAAATATACTTGCTGCATGGTATGCCCGTGAGATGGGTCTGCCTATAAGAAAGCTCATATGTGCATCCAATGACAACAATGTTCTTACGGAATTTATCAATACGGGAGTTTATAACCGGGAACGCGAATTTAAAAAGACCATATCTCCTTCTATGGATATCCTGATTTCAAGCAACCTCGAAAGGCTTCTTTTTGAACTAACAGGCCATGACGGAGCTCAGGTGCTTGACTGGATGAACAGGCTGAAAAATGAGGGCAGATATGCTATAACTAACGGAGTTAAGAGAAAACTGCAGGAAATGTATTGGGCAGCTTACTCTACCGAGCATGAAACCCTGGAGACCATCAGAGACGTATACAAGGACTATGAATACCTGATAGATACCCACACCGCAGTTGGCGTCGATGTTTATGACAAATATGTCATATCTACCGGCGACATGACAAAAACTGTCATAGCTTCTACTGCAAGTCCCTTCAAATTTAACAGAAGTGTAGCCGAAGCGGTATTTGGCGAGGAATCTCTTGCGGGACTTGATGAGTTCGATCTGCTCAGGCTGCTTTCAAGGCAGTGCGGCCTTGATATCCCGTCGGGCCTTGCCGGACTTCAGGAAAAGAAAATCCTGCATAACAGGGTTTGTGACAAAGATGAAATGAAGGACCAGGTAATACAGATACTTAATCTGAAATAAGCAAACGGATTGTATACTTAATCCGGCACAGTGTCATGTACCGATGCGGCAAAACAGCAGTACTGCCAAAAATAACAGCGGAATTATCAAAGCGATCAGTATGATCGCTTTTTTTCCGCGTGTTATGTTAATAACAGTCAGACGCTGCACCAGCTTATTTTTTGCACCTTTTCCATGTATGTAAAAAACAGTTAATTTCCTCATAATTTATTATATTCGCATTTTAGCTGCCGATATTCACAGGCGGCAGCCTTTTTCACCATTACTGAGCCAAATTTATACCTGCTGCCTTTTCAATATAGCCGGGTCGGCTTCTACACGCGTTTGGCCGCACTTTTTTACTGCCTGCTGCCTTTATACACCTGTTGCCTGTTTATTCCGCATGCAAAAAATTAACATAGTTTATGTTGCCTGCAATAAGTTAACATAATTTGTTCATTGATTTACTTCGGGGCATCCTGTAAGGTTATAACTAAATGATATTAATTATAATGGGCCAATATTTGGCATATGCCTTTTTTACAGTGAACAGGAGGAGTATTTTTGAGGTCAGAAAGCAGAGGATTAAGATATACGGGAATAAAGACAGCAGCGTTGATTTGCGTCATAGCCATGCTATTTGCTGCGTTGTCGGTAAATACGCTGATATCCGGCTCTGCCCGGAATACGGCGGCAAAGATAATAAAGAATGAACGTTTCAATATGTCTTACATCTATTTCGGAAGTACCGCATCATATACAGGGTTCGTGGATAATACCGGAGGGTCGCTGGATCATATCGCACCAAGCTACTTTGATCTTAATAAGGACGGAACGCTGAAACTGACCGGAGCCATCGACAGGAACTTCATCGATGCCATGCATAAAAGAGGTATAAAAGTGACACCATTTCTGAGCAATCACTGGGACAGGGAATCAGGCGTGAATGCGCTGAACAAGCCTGAAATACTTGCATCACAGATAGCAGATGCCATTGTGAAATATAATCTGGACGGTGTTGATGTTGATATAGAAAACATGACCGAAACGGAAAGAGACAAGTATACTGAGTTTGTCAGGATACTGAGGAATAAGCTGCCCTTGGTCAAAACTGTTTCCGTGGCTGTTGCACCCAATCCATACAAACTGAAAAAAGGCTGGCATGCTTCCTATGATTTTGCCGCACTTCAGAAATATGCGGATTATCTGATGCTGATGACCTATGATCAGCATTACCAGGGATATGTAAGCATAACTGGAGGAGCTGGACCGGTAGCAGGATACGATTTTGTGGAGAAATCGATAAAAGCGGCTTTGGAAGAGGTACCGGCTGAAAAGCTCGTGCTGGGGATACCGTTTTACGGAAGACTTTGGAAACAGGGTGCTTTGTATGGCGGCTATGGTATCAGCAACAATACGGTAGAAGCATGGATTAAGGAATTTAAAGGCAAAGTTGTGTTTGACAAGGTTCAAAAATCTCCGAAAGCTGTTTTAACGATTAAGCCGTCCGACAGGAAGCCTGCTGTATTTGGCGTTACTCTTGAAGCTGGCACGTATGAAATATGGTATGAGAACGAAGCCTCGATCAAAAGCAAACTTGAGCTGGTTCAGAAATATAATCTGAAAGGTACCGGGAGCTGGAGCCTGGGGCAGGAAACGAAAGACACCTGGGACTATTACTCACTGTGGCTCAATGGCATATATTTCAGCGATATCCAGGATCACTGGGCAAAGGAATCTATCCTGTCAGCTATGGATAATGGCTGGATGGAAGGAGTATCAGCTTCCAGGTTCGAGCCGGAATCGCCCATGACCAGGGCACAGGCTGCAGTGCTGCTTGTAAGGGTGCTTGGCATCAGCGGACAGGCAGCATCAGGCAGGCCGGTATTCACAGATATCTCCGGACACTGGGCACAGGAAGAAATTGAGACCGCCGCAAAGGCCGGCATACTGAAAGGCGTTGGCAGCAGCAAATTTGAACCTGATAAGGTGCTAACCAGGGAGCAGATGGCCGTGGTACTTGACAGACTGTTGCTGGACGGTCAGAACAGTACGCAGGATTATAGAAATTCAAATGGTACGGCAGACGAAAAAGATGGCAATGCAAATCCCGTGGAATTTAAAGATACCGATAAGTTTGCCGCATGGTCATATGAAGCCATTGCCAGAATGACAGCAGCAGGTTTCATAGAAGGTTATCCTGACGGCACATTCAGACCGGTTGAAGCGATAAAGCGCGGTCAGATGGCAGTTTTGATTACCAGAACAGCTCCGGCCCTAAACGGGGCCGGAAACTGATGCTGGTTTAGCATCCAGGGGCAGCACACCTTATCGGAGCCTGGAACCGATAGGGTTTAATAGCTTAACTGCTTCGCAGATTATCGAAGCCGGAGCTGACCAGTACAGGAATGACAGGAGCCCGGGGTTTATCTGCAAAGAGACAGCAGGAACCGGACTGAACTGTACAGCGACAACAGAACATGGATCAGCACAGGGATGGCCGGATCAGTTCTGATCAGTATAAGAAAAATGTTGATGCAAATGTGCTGTCAATGCCTTATAAGTCATGTACAGCAAAGACTTCGGGACAGCAATTTGTACTTTGTATACAATTGTTAAAAAATTAATTAATGTCAAATCTATGGCGCATGTGTTACATACGTGATAGAATATTTACAGAAACATTGAAATTATTCAGTCACAAGTGTAATACAAAACCATTCTGTTTATGTCGGACCATATATCGATCGGATTAGATCGGATTCAAAGTGAATCAAAATTAGGCTTTTTGACAGCAAAGACAGAGATAGAGCAATACCTGAAAAAATGAAAAATAAAAGATAAATTTACAGAGACACTGCAGCTTATGATTTGTGAGGTGGTATATTTGGTCAAAGCAGTAAAGTCGTTCAGGGGAGGCATAAAACCTCGCCACCATAAGGAAACGGCCGGACTGGATACGGTCAGGGTGCCGCTGCCTTCGAAAGTCCTCATTCCTATGCTCCAGCATATCGGCGCTCCATGTACGCCCATGGTGAAAAAAGGTGACAGAGTGCTTGTGGGCCAGAAGATCGGGGATTCGGATAAGCCGGTATCAGCACCTGTGCATTCAAGTGTTTCAGGTACGGTAACAGATGTCAGGCCTTTCCTTTATTCATCCGGGGTTGAAGTAATGGCGGTGGAGATCAAGCCCGACGGGCTTCAGGAGGTACATGAAAGTGTCGCCCCGCCTGTATGCAGCAACAGGGAAAGCATGCTCAGGGCCGTCAGAGAATCAGGGATCGTCGGCCTGGGCGGTGCAGGATTCCCGACCAGTATCAAACTGTCGCCTCCTCCGGGCAAGACGGTAGATATTCTTGTGGTTAACGGTGCTGAATGCGAGCCCTATATCACCTCGGACTTCAGGGAGATGATGGAGAATCCTGAAGGCATCATACAAGGCATCAGGAAAGTGATGGAGATCACTGGTATTCCAAAGGCTTATATTGGCATAGAGTCAAACAAACAGGATGCCATCGACAGAATATCAATGTATTTGAAAGATGCAAACGATATTGAAATAGTAAGCCTGCCCGTCCGATATCCGCAGGGAGGTGAAAAGCAGCTGATCTACGCTGTAACCGGCAGGAAGGTCCCGGCAGGGAAACTCCCGGCCGATGCGGGCGTGCTGGTTCAGAATGTGACTACGGTATCATTTATTGCAGAGTACTTCAAAACAGGCATGCCATTGATCAAAAAGAAGATTACCGTAGACGGAGGAGCTGTGGCAAAGCCCATGAATGTGGAAGCCCTGATAGGCACGCCGATCAGAGAAGTGTTCGATTTCTGCGGAGGCTTCATAGACGAACCAAGAAAGATCATCATGGGCGGACCCATGATGGGAGTTGCCCAGTACTCTCTGGAGAACCCGGTATTAAAGCAGACCAATGCGCTTCTGGCATTTAATGAGAATGAAGCTGAGGAGCCGAAGGAATCTGTATGCATACGCTGCGGCAAATGTGTTGCGGCATGTCCGATGAACCTTCTGCCCCTGTATATAAATTCCAACGTTGTAAGAGGCAATTTTGAGGAGACTTTGAAGTATCACGTCAATGACTGTATTGAATGCGGCTGCTGCTCTTATGTATGTCCGGCTTCCAGGCATCTGGTCCAGTCGATGCGCATTGCAAAAGCAGAGCTCAGAAAGATGGCAGCAAAGAAGCAGGGAGGGAAAAACTAGCATGGAAATAAACCTTTTGGCTGGCTCATCACCGCATATAAAAAGTGGTGAAAGCACGCAGAAAATAATGAGGGATGTCATTATAGCGTTATTACCTGCAACAATTGCTGCGGTATACTTTTTCGAAGTACAGGCCGCCATGCTTATCCTTGTGACTGTTATATCGTGTGTAGCGTCAGAATACCTGTGGTGCAGGATAACTAAGAAGAAAAATACGATAACAGACCTCAGTGCAGTAGTTACAGGCATGTTGCTGGCATTCAACCTGCCTCCGGCTTTACCTCTGTGGATAGCGGTCATTGGAGGCGTGTTTGCAACTATTATAGTAAAGCAGCTGTTTGGAGGACTTGGTCATAACTTTGTAAATCCGGCACTGGCAGCCAGAGCATTTCTGATGGCATCATGGCCGGTGCAGATGACAACATGGCAAACGCCGGGCTGGGACGCCGTAAGCTCAGCTACGCCGCTGGCAATTATGAAATACGGAAGTGAAGCGCCCGGAGAGATGCCGGGAATATGGGACATGTTTATTGGAAACATTGGCGGCTGTATTGGAGAGACGTCTGCACTGGCATTGCTTATAGGGGCCGCGTATCTCGTGGCAAGAAAGGTCATTACGCTGGAGCTGCCCCTGGCATATATAGGGACAGTAGGATTCATGACATGGATGCTGGACGGTGAAAGCCTGTTTACCGGGAATTTCGTTTATCACATATTTGCCGGAGGACTTATACTCGGTGCGTTCTTCATGGCAACAGACTACACGACATCGCCTGTTACATTCACAGGAAGAATTATAATGGGGATCGGCTGCGGGCTTCTAACATCAGTTATCAGGCTTTATGGGGGATATCCTGAAGGAGTGTCCTATTCCATACTTCTGATGAATCTTGTGGTTCCCATGATAGACAGATACATCATACCGAAAAGCTTCGGAGGAGGTGCCGTTAAAAATGCGTGATATGATAAAACCCACGCTGTCGCTGTTTATAATTTGCCTGGTAACGGCATTCTGCCTGGCTTTCGTAAATTTCATAACAAAAGATACTATTGCGCAAAGAGCTGCTTTGGATGCAGAAGAGCAAAGGAAACAGGTAATGACTGAAGCAGACAGCTTCGAGAAACTGGAGAACTGGAAAGATCTCGATGAAAGCGGCCTGATAGAAGAAGTTTATGCAGCATACGACGGGGACAAACTTGCCGGTTATGTATTTTCCGCATTGCCTGTCGGGTTCGGAGGCGAGATAGCTGTAACGGTTGGTGTCAGCAAAGATAACAAAATCAGCGGCATCACTGTCGGTGATAATGAAGAGACGCCGGGCCTTGGCAGCAAGACTGCCGAAGAGAAATTTACAGGGCAGTTTGCAGGCAAGGACATAACCAAGGGAATTAAGATAGTCAAGCAGGCAGTATCATCAGATGATGAGATACAGGCTGTCACCGGCGCTACGGTCAGCAGCAGGGCTGTGACTCGTGCAGTACAGGCCTGTGCGGATCTTGGTGAAAAGCTGCTGAAGGAGCAGATTGGAGGCGGTTCTCAATGAAATTGTTCAAAATATTCAGGAATGGTATTATTGATGAAAATCCTACGTTCCGTCTTGTACTGGGCACCTGCCCGACACTTGCAATAACGACTTCCGCGATAAACGGTATAGGTATGGGGCTTGCGGCTACCGTTGTTTTGATTGGATCCAACGCGGTCATTTCACTGCTGCGGAAGTTTATACCCAGCAAGGTCAGGATGCCTGCATTCGTGACTATCATAGCCGGCTTTGTAACGATCGTGCAAATGCTTCTCAAAGCTTATGTACCGGCACTTGACAAAGCTTTGGGTATTTATATTCCTTTAATCGTCGTCAACTGCATCATAATGGCAAGGGCTGAATCATTTGCGTCAAAAAACCCCGTACTGGATTCGATTGTTGACGGCCTTGGGATGGGCATTGGCTTTACACTGGCGATAACTGCGATAGGAAGTGTCAGGGAAATACTTGGCAATGGAAGCATATTCGGATTCAAGCTGTTCGGAGAATCGGCAAGTCCTGCACTCGCCATGATTCTTCCTCCCGGCGGGTTCCTTGTGTTTGGACTTGCAATAGGCCTTGTAAACCTTCTGACCAACAGGCAGGTATCGGCAGCCGGCTGCGGTGCTGCTCTAGCCGGCTGTGAAGGCTGCGGCGGCCACTGCAGCGCCGGGGCATCAGAAGAGGAGGTGCGCTCATAATGCTTGAGAGTATTCTTATAACGTTTTTATCGGCAGTATTCATAAACAACTTTGTTGTTGTGAAGTTCCTGGGAATATGCCCCTTCCTTGGTGTATCAAAGAAAATAAACACAGCTGTTGGAATGGGCGTTGCAGTTATATTTGTCATGACTTTTTCATCAGCGGCCACATGGGCTGTACAGGAATTTTTGCTAAAACCGCTGGATCTTGAATATCTGCAGACTATAGCTTTCATTCTTGTTATCGCAGCGCTGGTACAGCTTGTGGAAATGGTACTGCAAAAAACCAGCCAGGCGCTGTATAAGGCTTTGGGTGTATACCTTCCGCTGATTACGACAAACTGTGCGGTACTTGGTGTGTGCCTGCTGAACCTTGAAATACAGGGTGAAGCCAGATTCCTTATGTCCGTACTGAACGGCGCTTTTTCAGGAGTAGGCTTCACACTGGCGATAGTGCTGTTTGCAGGCATCAGGGAACGCCTGGAAACCGCAGATATACCCAAATGTCTTGAGGGCTTTCCGATATCTTTGATTTCTGCGTCACTGGTATCTCTGGCGTTTCTTGGGTTCCAGGGTTTGATTAATTAGGCCGGAGGGTTGAAAAATGGGAGAAATATTGATAGCAGTCTTGATAATCAGCGGCCTTGGACTGGTTTTCGGCATCGGATTGTCATATGCATCCAGGGTATTCGCAGTGAAAATCGACGAAAGAGTTGTGCAGATAAGGGAAGTGCTTCCTGGAGCCAACTGCGGAGCGTGCGGCTTTACTGGTTGTGACGGTTATGCCGGTGCCATTGTGGAAGGCAGGGCGCCAACCAACGCCTGCCCTGTCGGCGGAAGTGCAGTGGCAGAAAAGGTTGCCGCAATCATGGGCGTGGAGCCGGAAGGTGTAAAAAGAACTGCTGCCAGGGTACTCTGCAACGGGCGGTGCAGTGTAAGCAAAGAGAAATACGAGTATCAGGGCATAGACAGCTGTGCTGCTGCAGCTCAGCTGTACGCAGGCCATAAAGCCTGTGCATATGGATGCCTGGGGCATGGCGATTGCCTGAAGGCATGCCCATTTGATGCTATTGTTATGGTCGGCGGAATAGCCAGGATTGTGGAGGACCGATGCAAAGCGTGCGGTAAGTGCGTTCTGGCATGTCCTAAGAACCTGATCGAAATTATTGATAAAACAAAAAAATACTCTGTCATGTGCAGGTCCAGGGATAAAGGTGCCGTAACGAGGAGCAACTGCCAGGTCGGCTGCATTGGCTGCACCCGCTGTGTCAAAGCTTGCCCGCAGCAGGCAATTTTCATGGAGGGGACACTTGCCAGGATCAACTACGATAAATGCGATAACTGCGGCGAGTGTACAAAGGTATGCCCGACAATGGCCATCAGGGTTATGGACTTCGGCGAATGACAGGCATATAATATGATTTGCATTAGGCTGAATACTGGTATATAATAATAAAAAACTAAATAAGACAGTTCGAAACCATCCTGTCTATAAACAAAACTACGGAGCTCCTGCGTTGGCTGATATGCCGGCTGCGGGTTTTAAAACGTTTATGGGGGACGGATTTCGTCCCTTTTTTATTGCAGTTGATGGCCGAACGGGAAAGGACGGAAATATGAAAAACAGAGCACAGACCATTGAAAACGGAAACAAAAACAGAACCAGGAGAGGCTACATCAGGTATATCACAGAAGCTGCGGTAATTGCAGCTATGTATGCAGCACTGACGATAATCATCCCAGGAGGTTCAGGTCAGATCCAGGTGAGAGTCGCGGAGGCTCTGACTGTTCTGCCTTATTTTACTCCGGCGGCAATACCCGGACTTTTTGCAGGCTGCATTACATCTAATATTTTTGTGGGAGCAGGTATGTACGATATAATATTTGGCAGCCTGGCAACTCTTTCAGCTGCTTTCTTCACAAGCAAGATGCCGTCCAAAGCTCTTGCTCCGCTGCCGCCTGTTATTTTTAACGCGGTAATAGTTGCTTTCGTGCTGAATGCAACGATAAACGCACCACTGTTTCTCACAATGCTTACCGTAGGACTTGGTGAACTGGTCGCGTGTTACGGCCTTGGATATCCGCTTATTCTTTTTTTGGAAAAGAACCGTGAAAAAATTTTCAGAAGACAGTAACACTTCAAATGCCTGAGTGCCGCCGGCAAAAAGGCCGGCGGCCTTAACTTTACCGCAGGTTTGACTTCGTTTTGAGATAATGGCTTCATACGCGGATAATGGCCGCCGCACCTGCAAAGCATATTATGCTTGACATGACAGAGACAGTGTACTAAGATATACCTATAATATAATATATCTGGGGAGCTGGAAAAGATCCGGCTGAGAGGGAACTGCATCGTTCCGACCCATTAAACCTGAGACGGATAATGCCGGCGGAGGGAGTATATGCAATTGTTGATGATATCATCAGACCCTTTGTCAGTTTCAGGCGAAGGGTTTTTATTATGTCGGCTGTGTATTGCCGGTTGCGCGCACCGGTACAGCAGCATCCTTCTCTGATCGATTCTGATCGATTCCCGGATCATATTATACGCCAATGGAGGCTGTTCACAACCGCGGCGTTTATTTGCACACTGTCTGAATTTAAGACCCTTTGTGCTGAAGAAGCCGATGACATGTGAACTGAATTTGAATGGAGGGATTTCAATATGAAAAAATACAATACATGGATGCTGGTGGAAGCCGGGATGATGATAGCCTTATCCGTAATCCTCAGTGAGTTTGTGAAATTATTTAAAATGCCGATGGGCGGTTCGGTAACTCTGGGAGGAATGGTGCCGCTGTTCCTGTTTGCTTTCAGATGGGGCGGGAAGCAGGGCATGGTCGCGGGCGCGGTCTATGGCATACTGGATCTTATAATAGGGTATAGTTCGATGCATCCCATAGCTATGATCCTGGACTACCCGCTTGCATATGCAATGCTGGGGCTTGCCGGCTTTTTCAGAAAGACGCCTGCGGGCTATATCGGCGGCGTAGTCACCGGAGTTTTTGCCCGGTTTGTCTGCCATGTCCTGTCAGGGGTAATATTCTATGCAAGCTATGCACCGGAAGGTCAGGCCCCGCTGCTTTATTCCATATTGTACAACGGCACTTTCCTTGGACCGGAACTGGTCATTACTGTTGTACTTACGCTGGTCATACTGAAGTTCGCACATCTGCCCGAGCCGAAAAGACAGCATAATGTAACCAAATCCTGATAATCGGGGCTTAAAACTGCATTACATGTCCGGTCAGGGCGTTCCAGCTGCCGTTATTCTTCTGCAGATCACACGGGCGGCATAAACACCGCTGGCGCCGGCCTGTGACAAGCCACGGGTTATACCGGCGCCGTCGCCCACAGCGAACATATTAGGCAGCTTTGTTTCCAGCTCATTGGTAAGTTCGAGCCGTGCACTGTAAAATTTTACTTCGACACCGTAGAGCAAAGTATCGTAATTGGCAGTACCGGGCGCTATCTTATCGAGCGCGAAAATCATCTCTATTATATTGTCAAGATGCCTCTTTGTAAGCACCAGACTTAAGTCACCGGGGGTCGCGTTCAGTGTTGGCTTCGTAAAGCTTCTGCTCAGCCTGTGCTCATTTGTTCTCATACCTTTCAGAAGATCGCCGAAACGCTGGACAAGTACCCCTCCGCCCAGCATGTTGGAAAGGGATGCTATACGCTTGCCGTACTGGTATGGTTCATTGAACGGCTGGGTGAATCTGTTGCTGACCAGCAGGGCAAAATTGGTGTTTTCACTTCTGAGTTCAGGGTCTGAATAACTGTGTCCGTTCACCGTAATAATGCCGTCAACATTTTCAGTAACTACATGGCCGTAAGGATTCATGCAGAATGTGCGTACAATATCGCCATATTGCTTTGTACGGTATTTCAGCTTTGCTTCATATACAGCATTTGTGATATGCTCGAATACTTTCGCAGGAAGCTCGACCCTTACGCCTATATCGACCTGATTGTTGATCAGGGTGAGGCCAAGGTCCCTGCATTGCTTTGAAAACCATTCGGCCCCCGAACGACCGGGCGCAGCTATCAGGTATGTGCATTTGATGATATCGCCGTTTGCCATCTCCAGCAGATAGCCCTTATTTTCCGGAACTATCCGCCTGACCTGAGAGTCGCAGCGTATTTCAACACGTTCTTTCAGGTAATCATATAAATTACTTAGGATCTGCCGGTTATTCTCCGTACCGAGGTGTTTTACTTCGGCATGCAGCAGGTGGAGGTCATGCTCCAGCGCCAGTTTTTCGATCCTTGCGGCTTCTTCGCTCCTGGTACTGAAGCGTTCGGTTGGTGCCCCGAACTTTATATTGATGCTGTCAATATATTCAAACAACTGCCTGCATTCGCTGTCAGGCACATACTCATTGAGCCAGCCGCCAAACTCCGTTGTGAAATTGAACTTTCCGTCCGAATAGGCGCCTGCACCCCCAAAACCGTTCATGATCCCGCAGCTGCGGCAGTTTACGCAGTTAACTGCCTTTTTTTCGATTATTGGGCACTTCCGCTGATATATATCACTGCCCTGTTCAAGCATAACAATCTTTATCGACGGAAGACAGCGTGCAAATTCATACCCGGCAAAAATTCCCGCTGTTCCGCAGCCTATTATTGCAGCATCATAAGTATCATAGCTCATAAAATCACACTCCATAATAATTTTACACATTTGGATATAATTTTCACAAGAGGGAAAAGCATGACAAGGAACATGTCTCCATGTCCCGCTCCTGATCAGGTTCCTCAGATTTCCTCATCAAGCCCCTTGACAATATCCTTTACAGGCCTTAAAATATAAATTGCTCGGAAGCATGGGCGTTTAACTCAGCTGGTAGAGTGTCATCTTGACGTGGTGAAAGTCATAGGTTCGAGTCCTATAACGCCCACCATAATGAAAACCATCTGTCGGTATCGGCAGATGGTTTTTGCGTAAAAGTGTTGAACTCTTTCCTTCAAAGGTGTATATTGATTCTGTCAGATAATTTGGGGCTGTAACTCAGAGGGAGAGTGTCACATTCGCATTGTGAAAGCCGTGGGTTCAAATCCCATCAGCTCCACCAGCCAGGGACAGGGGTACAGGTACCTTGTCCCTGTTTTTATGAATATGGCCTGTCTTATCTGAGAGACAAGTCAATATTTTCCCGGAAAAATTCCTGTATTGCCGGGTATGCCTTCCTGTAATACTGTATTTGAAAGTAATTCAGAAAATATTTCAAATGTCTTAATGAAATTGACTGTGCAATATAAATGTAATATAATAGAAATAGTGCAATATATTTACAAACATCAAGATGTTTAGTCAACACATTTCAATTCATTTTTAAGGGGAGTTGCTCAAATGAAAAGAAAGCTACTTTTTCTGTTTGCTTTTATTCTGATGCTTTTCATGTGTTTAATGTCTTTTGACGCTTTTGCATCAACAGGAACAGATATGATGATTCAGGTCAATACAACAGTGACTGAAAATCTCGGAAGCTGGGATGAACAGGATATTTTCCGCTTCAGGCTGGATCAGCCCGGCAGTTTGCAGGCCGTCAGACTCCAGAACATATACCTGGAATCTTAGCTTATTCAGAATCGACAGCAACGGTCAGACGTACGTACTGGGGAATTATTACAATGGTGATACAAGTTCATCAGTTAATGCAACAAAAACCATGTATTCAAATAAGTTCAGATTATCAGCCGGTGATTATTATATCCGTATACAGGATTCTGATCGTTACACCAATGGCGATTATACGATAACGGTTCTTTCAGATGTGGTTGCCGACATACCGGCTCCATGGGCAAAGGCAGAGGTAGAAGCGGCAATAAATAAGCGGCTTGTACCGGAATATATGCAAAAAAAGTATACCCAAAATATAAACAGAAATGATTTTTGCTATCTCGTAATTAATTTAATTACAGTAAAGACGGGCAGGAATATCAACGAGATCCTGGCAGCAAAGGGGAAAAACCTTGATTACAGTGCATTTTCTGATACAAGTGATCCGACGGTCCTTGCGGCCTATGCGCTGGGAATAGTTAATGGAAAAGGCAGCAACAGGTTTGATCCCGATGGTTACATTACAAGGCAGGAAGCTGCTGTCATGCTGCAAAGGACAGCAAATGTACTGGGTTTTACTGTTTCTGATGGCCCGTCAGTGGATTTTGCAGATAAAAATGAATTTGCAGGCTGGGCTGTCAATGGTATCGCTTTTGCTTCAGCAGCGACTGACAAAACCAATGGTAATAAGGTAATGGGGGGAACCGGAAATGGAAGGTTTTCTCCGCATGGAACATATACACGCCAGCAGGCATTTATTACAATGATTCGCCTGTACAATGCCATGAATTAGCCTTTGTAAAATTTTAGGGATGAGGCAGCGAAATGACGGCTGCCTTATCCCTTTTTTACAGATTTGGTATATTAGATAAAAGGGATATAAAGGATTTGTGAGGTGTTGCGGATGTCAGTATCCAAAGCATGGTATTGGAGTAAGGATTATATCCTGTATGGCTGCAGCCGAGTGAGGAAAGCTATTATATAGCTCAGCGCTGGAAAGATATCCGTGATGTTCTGGATTTTGGCTGCGGACTGGGCAGACATGCGATATTTTTTGCAAAACAGGGATTTCGCGTCAGTGCTTTTTACTTGTCTGAAGAAGCAACAGAGTATTCATTTCACACACCGATTCCGCAGGGATAAGAAAAATTATACCGGACCGGGACAGTGAACCTGTCCCATGTCCCCATGTCCCACCGGTATTTCCCAAGCCTTGATAATATATTCCGGAATGATATAATTATACACAGTCATTTGACAGACTGTCTATTTTTATACTGGAGGTGTTTATGTCTCTACAGGATATAATCAGTATCATAACTGCATTGCTTATGACTTCATCCAATGTTTCGGGACCGGCTTATGTGCCGGTGCAGACAGAATGCATCAAAAATATTCCTGCTGAGCAGGTTGCCTTTGTGATGGACAAGTTGTATGATTCGGCTGATTTGCTTGCCGCTGCAAGTGCCGCAGCCACAATGTCAGGGGCTAAGCCCGCTGTAGCAGCAGCCATGACGGGTATGACTGAAGATATCCTAAGCTCAGTTGCCGGCGAACAGACTGTATCAGAGGAAGCTGCCGAGCCCCAGGATGATGAAAGCCTTTGGTACTGTCCTGAAATACCGATGAAGAAAGAGCATCAGAAGCTGTTATATGAATGCTGTATCGAAAGAGGCCTTGACTATATAGATATGCTGGCGCTGATATCACTGGAAAGCAATTTTCAGGAGAAATGTTCGAACGGGAAATTCAAAGGTTATTTTCAAATAAATGCCGAACACGGAGCGAAGCTTTCAAAGTTGCTTAACACTGCAAATAACCCGCTTGACGGTGCAACAAACATAAAGTGGGGCACTGCTTATTACAGCTGGATATTGCTTGATGGACGCGTCAGCGGTCTTGAGGGAAAGGCAAAAAGAGATGCGGCACTGTCCATATATCAGCGCGGTACCGGCGGTTATGACAAGTATGGAATAAATAAAAAATACCTTGAAAAGTACTATAAAAAAAGAGCTGTAATAGTGTCATATTTTCAAAATTAGGCAGATTAAACTCGTCGTTGATTATCTTTCCTATTTGAATATTTCGGCAGTTGTATGGTAGAATTGTTGTGAAGTTGACATAACTTATGCTATTGTCAATTATGCAGCAGAGGGGTCACACAATATGCCGAATATACCTTTGACAGAGATTGTAATGGGATTATCAAGCGCCATCGACCTTGTATCTCCCCAAATGGCGGATCATCACAAACGCGTTGCGTATATAGCCAGCATTATAGCTTCAGAAATGGGACTGCCGGAGAAAGACAGGCAACAGATACTCATGGCGGGTCTTTTGCATGATTGCGGTGCAATTGAGGATGAGGAAAGGCTCAGGACTTTCAGCTATGATTTCGGCGATTCTGCGGAAGAACGGCTAAAGCATGGCACTATGGGCTGGCAGATTCTCAACAGGATCGATGAACTGCGTTGTCCGGCTGAAATTATCAAATACCATCATCTGTATTGGAATGAATCGGAGTTTTTCCGTTATAAAGATGCTGACATACCGTTGGGAAGTTACATACTGCACGTTGCCGATAGGGTGGATGTCCTGATGGACAGGTCTGAGGAAGTACTGCAGCAAAGGCCATTTATCAGGGAAACAATCTGCAGCGGTAAAGGCACTATGTTTATGCCTGACGTTGTTGATGCATTGTTAATGGTATTTGACAAGGAATATTTCTGGTTTGACCTTATAAGTCCTTATATAGACGGGATTCTTAATGATTTGCTCATACAGGAAAGAAAAATGGTCGATATGGATAAAATGCGGATTATAGCGGAAGCATTTACAGGCATTATCGACTACAGAAGCAGCTTTACAGCCGACCATTCGATGGGTGTTGCAGAATGTGCTGTGCAGCTTTCACAAAAAATGGGCCTTTCAGAAATTGAGACAAAAATGATGGAAATAGCCGGGTTGCTGCATGATCTGGGCAAACTGGCAATTCCGGTAGAAATACTGGAAAAACCGGGTCCCCTCAACAGCATGGAATTCAATATAATGAAAAAACACCCCTATTACTCATACAGGATTCTCGGACGGATAAGCGGATTTGAAAGAATAAATGAGATGGCCTCATTTCACCATGAAAGGATCGATGGTACGGGATATCCGTTTAAGCTGGATGGCCGCAGCCTGAGCCTTGGAGCAAGAATAATGGCTGTCAGTGATGTGTTTACGGCTCTGACGGAAAAAAGACCTTACAGAAATGCAATGTCAACTGATGAAGCAATTAAATTCATAAGCAAAATGGTTATGGACAATCACCTTGATGGTGATGTGGCTGATTGCCTGAAACTCAATGTGGATGAAATCAACGGTATGAAACTCCGGGCTCAGCAAATGAGGACAACAGAGTTTGCAGTAAAGAGAATTTACAGCCATAAAAGAAGGGCCTGATGAAGTGCGGCTCAAATGTCAGACACATTCCGGAGTTTGCAGGTGCACTTCACAGAGCCCTTTTTTCGCCGTTATTTTAATGTTTTCTGTCCATCAGCCAATGTTTTTGCTGGTAATACTGCAGTCAGATAAAGTACAGTGGTACAGCAGACCAAAGGAAGCGGTTCAATAGAAGGGGTAACCATAAGAGCCGCCGTAGAAAGGTGATCCGAAGAAGAAGGGGCGCCTTCTCCTGCGGATCAGACCTCCGATCAGAAGGGCTCCTATAAAGTCTCTTAAAATACGCCTGCCGCCGCCGAAAAACTGCCTTTCTTCAGCAACCGGGCTGTTTTTGATGGCTGCTTCAACGTCAGCTTCCACTTTCTTGTAAATATCAGATACCATTGATTCGTATTCTGTTTTTGACGGGCATTTATCGCCATTCTTGCTTGCCCATTTGTCACATTCGCTTTCTACTACTGGCTGTATTATATTGTATGTCTGCGGATATAAGTTCTCAAGATCCTCAGTGGACATTTCAGCAAACTGGTTGTACTGAGCGGGAGAAACAGCCATAGAACTGCAGACGTTTTGCATGGACATTGGGCTGTATGCATTCTGATACGGCATAACATTGGCGTTCTGCATTGGCATCATACCGGTATTGGACATCGGCATCATGTTGGCGTTCTGCATTGGCATCATACCGGTATTGGACATCGGCATCACATTGGCGCCCTGCATCGGCAACATGCCGGCATTGGACATCGGCATCATATTGGCGCCCTGCATCGGCATCATGCCGGCATTTGACATCGGCATCACATTAGCGCCCTGCACAGGCATCACATTGGCAGTGTCCATCGGCATTGTCTGTGTATTACGATAATAGCTGTACATCGATCATCCTCCTATCCCTATTAACAACATAACAATTCATTACGTTACAATTTATGTTATGAAAAAATCAAAAGAATAGTTACGATTTATTATTTTATGTAATGCGAATTTCATATGTTTTTTATGGAGCGGGAAAGTTATATGATACGTCTAATATTTTGAAAGGATGAAAATTTAATATATGTGACATTTCGTTGTTCCTGAAGTACTGCCTGTTCAGCAGAAGTGTCACGATACCTGGAGAAGAAGGAGGCGGCAGATGTATCCCCTTTCGGTACCAAAGGAGAATGAACCCAAAGTAAAAGCTGATATTTCAGAAGAAGTAAAACGTATGATGGATCAGTACGGCAATGACGTATTGAGAACTGCCTTCATGTATCTTAAAGACAGGCAGAGGGCTGAAGATGCCTTTCAGGAGGTCTTTATAAAGGTATACAGAAAGTATGGCGATTTTAAAGGTGAAAGCAGCGAGAAAACCTGGATCATAAAAATAACGATCAACCTTTGCAAAGATATCCTGCGTAGTTCATGGCTGAAAAGAGTCATCATAACGGACCGGATCGGAGCCGGGAAGAGCGTATCTGACATAGAAGAGAGATATATAAGAAAGGATGAGAACAAGAGAGTCTTTAGCGCTGTGTTATCACTTCCGCCGGCATTAAGGGAGGTTATAATACTTTACTATTACCACGGATTCGACACTCCTGAGGTCAGCAGTATTCTCGGTACAAAACAGGGAACTGTAAGAAGCAGACTCCACAGAGCGAGGGAGATACTGAAATCGAAGCTGGGAGGGGGAACAGGGACAGGTGAGTGATATCAGGGATTTCAGAAAAATCGCTGATGAAGCGATGTGGAACATAAATGTAACGGATGAAATGAAGAATGAAGTTTTAAGAAAATGCGGCCAAAAGCAGCATGTACGGATGCCAGCACTCAGAATTGCAGCAGCGGCAGCATGCGGAGTGATCGTTGCCGGTATGCTGTATTTAGCAGGAATACTGAAGCCGATACTGCCGGATCATCCGGGAAATGCCCCGGAAAGTCAGCAGCCAGGTATTTTTTCGGCAGCGGATAATGCAGCAGATAATCAGGAAGTTGATCCGGCAGACCATGGTATGGGTATAATGAGTGAACAGGTCAAACAGTGGCAGCCTGCTTCCCTGGAGGAGGCAGGAAAAAATTTCGGAGAAGGTTTCCTGATACCGTCCGGTATACCGGACGAATACGGACAGGCTGACATATATGCGTCAGGAAATGAAATTGGTCAGGCAGACAGGGTAGTCATAAGTTATTCTACGGAAGAACATTTATTTGAGATAATCGAGGAAAAAACAAATGATACCGTGGAATTTGCAGATTTCGAGGAAGTTGACATTAACGGCGTCAAGGGATATTTAATGTCGGAGGATATGGGAACAGAAACGTATTACACACAGCTATGCTGGACTGATAATGGCATTATGTACACCATAGTCGGATCACTGACAAGACAGGAGGCAATAGAAATTGCAAGAGCAATGAACATCGGAAACCGGCAATAATAACGTCAGCGAATAAGGACAATACAGGCAGCAGAAACACAAACACAATAACTATCAGCAACAACATAAGTAACAAACAACATTATCGTCAGCAACTGACAACAATCTGGAGGGATAATTATGTACAGAACGAAAGCGGCAAAAGTATTTATAGCTGGCTTAAGTCTGGCAATGGCACTATCGGCGGCGGTATATGCGGAAAAAATGCCTGAAGAGGAAATTACGGTTCAGTTAAACAGTACGACAGAGCAATCTGAAGCTGTTGCACCGGACACACCGGTTTCTGATAACGGTCAGGTATTAATGCCTGAAGACACTGACGGACCGGCAGTAAGCGGCTTTGCAGGGAAAGGGGAAAGCGGTTCCGCCGGGACATCGGAGCCTGAGGATGCAATAATCTATGAAAACGGGGAGATTTACCGGAAGCAGCTGGAAGCAGACAGGTATCTGTTTGAGGATCACGCTGATGAAATAGCATCACGGGGCATTACCATAACCCACACCTTCCCTGCTGAAGAGTATGTTGAAATCGGTATTACGCCATACAATGAAGAGAATGCTGACTTCATTTATCAGGCATTGGGGAAGGACATGATAAAGGTTGTTGAAGGTATACAGGTTGTAGCCTATGATATTGCTGCACCTGCCGGTGAAAGTGAAGTTTACGGCACTGAATCGTACACTGGTGATGCAGAAGAATCAGCAACTGCCGATGATCAGAACGTTTCGGTAACGTCCGGTGCCGTGCCGGCCCCGGCAGAGCAGACAGCATCGACGCCTTTGATTGCAGGCACTGCAGCCGCAGCAGCAATATTGCTGGGAGGTATTCTTCTGACCGGCCGCAGGCTAAAAACCGCAAAGAGGTAAGCTGCAGTATGAGAATTTGATAATCGGTAATAAGAGGAACTGACAGATCCTGAATTTTATTTGGAATAGGCCTGAAAAGGCTTATTTTTTTTGAAGAATTGCAGTAAAAAATAACGTATATATTTATACAATCAAAATATTCAATGAAAATATCGGAGGTATATGGTATGATAATAACAACGACACCTTCTGTTGAAGGAAGAAAAATCAGGGAATACAGGGGCATAGTGTTTGGCGAAGTGGTTTCCGGTGTGAACTTCCTCAAGGATTTCGCAGCTGGATTAACAAACTTCTTCGGTGGAAGATCAGGTTCCTATGAAGGAGAACTGATCGATGCCAGGGATCAGGCTATAATGGAGATGATCCGCAGAGCTGAAGAAAACGGAGCCAATGCTGTTGTGGGTGTTGACGTCGATTATGAAGTGCTGGGAGAGGGCAACATGCTCATGGTCACAGCATCAGGTACGGCAGTGATACTGGAGTAAGCCGGAAGACTATGACGGCCTGAGGTGAATCCGGATCAGTTTCTGATCAGCCTGCACCCTGCAAAAAGACAGTTTGAGAAAGCAATACAGACAGAGAGAGTAACAGAGAACATATGAAGATACAGCACCAGAGTATGTTTTTAACCGAAGCAGTGCCGGGATCGGGCATGTGGAATGGCATCAAGGCTTTTGACGATGCCGTTTACGGGTTTATTTCCGGCTTTATTTCTGATAATATGACGCGATTTGCGAAGATCATGACGTTCATGGGTTCGCAGTGGGTTATTATCATACTTACTGTATTAATTCCGTCTCTGATATTTATTCTCAGAAAAAAGAAGTATTACCGGCCCGGGCTGCTGATACCTGCAAACATAGCTTTCGGAGCTCTATTCAGTCAGATACTCAAGTTTATATTCCGCAGACCCAGGCCGGAAGTGCTCAGACTCATTGAAGAGACCGGATACAGTTTTCCAAGCGGCCATTCGATGAATTCCGTTATTTTTTACGGTTTTGCCGCATACCTGCTTGTCAGGTACTGCAGGCACCGGAGCAAATATCTTATTGCAGGTATCATCGGTGTGCTGATAGTGCTGATCGGCCTGAGCAGGATCTATCTTGGCGTGCATTATGCCAGTGATGTACTGGGAGGTTTGCTGATCGGCACAGGTTGGCTTATCCTTGCAATAAGAGTTTCAGAAAAAATATTGAAGTAAAGTTACATGGGACCGTTACCGGTAGCTGCAGGAGAGTTTTTTCAGGACCGCCTGCCGTTATTATAGCCCGAAGAGCTGAAATTCACATGAGCAAATACGACGAACTCATCGCCGTGGGCACGGCCTATAGCATACTTTTCAAAAAATTTCCCGGCATTCTCTTTTATGATGTTGTAACAGGCAACTATGACCTTGTCACCGACATCAAAGCCATAATCATCATTGACCTGTTTGAAATGGCTGATGAATTCTTCTTCAATGTCTATTACAGGTATTATACCGAAAACGGGATCACGGCTTCGCATCTGTATGATCCGGATATCCTTGGGTGGATAGGCCTTCCGCATAACGCTTCTTGCGATGACATCAAAAAACGGTTCAGAGAGCTTGCAAAAAAGTACCACCCGGATATGGGCTGAGACAGCGGCGACTTTATCAGACTTATGGAAAATTATCACAGACTGATGGATTGAGATATAATCAGTGGAATCAGTCAGGACTTTGAAGTGTATTTTGTGTTGTAACCATTGTTTTCCCCTGGCCGCATAATATTTGGGTAATAAATGTCGGCCTTTATATCAAGTGACATCTGCTTTAACATTTTATATACATTGTATGGGTCCGGTATATGTGAAAGATTTGCCCTGACCCCGGTATTTTTCGGGTTGAGACGCACAGAGCCGCAGTTGCGGAGTTTATCTATCAGGCCTACGTTCACATCGGGACTTGAAATTGCCGTATAATCCAATGCTGCGATATCCCTGCCGATAATTCCTGATGCTAAATAGATACGTTTGTCTGTAATAATGTACTGTACGTATTTCCAGTTGATTGCCCTGTAAATGGGCATAAATACGAATATAATAAGAATTATGATAATCGCGGACCCGATATTGAAACCACTATATGAATTTTCCAATGTTTTGGACAGATAAACAATTAAAGCATAACCGGCTGTCATTAAAAGCGCAATCAGATACTGGACAGGACTGCCGATTATGTACGCTACTTTGTCCGGTTTGCCCTCCCATATCAGGTTTTCACCGGGCTCAATCATATCCTTTATCATCTCTCAGGCTCCTTTCGGCGGATCAGTCTTACCTGGCACCGGTTATTCAGGATGATAATTTGTATTATATCCTGTGTTGTTTTCGGGCCTCAGGGCATTTGGATAATAAATGTCGCTCCTGATGTCAAGTGTCATCTTTTTGACCAGTTCAAACACTTTGTATGGTTCGTAAATATGCAGCAGAGCCGGTGCAAATGTATACATTTTCCGACCTTCACTGTCTGTGACATACCGCGGACCGAGATATACAGAGCCGCAATTCCGTATTTTATCCATGAAGTCCACATTGACCTGCGGATTATGGATATCGGCAAATTCTGTGACAGATATATCTCTGCCGATTATACCATTTTCGATATATATACGTTTGTTGGTAATGGCATAATTTGTGACTTTCCAGTTCATCAACCGGTAGACAGGCAATGCTACGCCCATGATAATAGCGGGGATAAGCTGAGACACCATCAAAATTACATAGATGGTCAGCTGTTCACCTCCTGCGGCAGCGGCAACAACAACAAAACCCAGAAGAAGCAGCGATGCTATGAAAAAGACGCCGGCGATAACAAGCAAAAATACAGGCCCGACAACATATGCCGTCTTATCCGGCTTGCCTTCCCAGATCAGATTCTCATCGGGATCAAACATATCTTTGATCATGCAAAAACCCCCGCTAAACCATGCTAATGTATAATATTGCTTTTCTTCTGATTGATACTACCGGCTGTAAACAGTATTATACTCAACCGGGCAAATATTGTCAATCCGGATGTTTATTGGAATAAAACGCAAAATGAAACCAGCCCATATCGGCTTCATTTTGTGCTGCCGGCTAAAATCACTGTTTTCAGAAATAGGTGCAGAATATTATGGTGACGACAGATAGTCTACATTGACAAAAGCTCCTGTGTACTGTTGAAATCATGCCCGAGCACAAATACATCCACCGATAAATCTTTTTCACCCACAGTGTTCATAATCTTATCGATGTCACCGTCATTGCGGTTGTTCGAGATAGCGTAAACCATATTGCATGAAACAGGGTATATCTTTTTGAACATCTTTTTCATACCGCCGGCAATGTCAGGAATGTTGAATTTAAGGCGGCCGTTATAAGCGGCTCTCACAACCAGCAGGTCAAGATCAAGATTTTCTGCCTGTTTGATTTCTTTATCGAGATCTTTTCTGAAGATCTCTGCATAGTTGGGCATAAGCATTGTTTCCTGCTCCTCGATAATGTTAAGATTATGCAGGACCGGAGCGATGTGGCCTGATATAGTCTCCAGGGTAAGCACATTTTCCTGGTCACTGATCAGACTGCCTGAAAAGCTGAAAACTATAATAACGCCAAGCATATTGATGTCTGATCTGTCCAGGTAAATCGGGACTATCAAAGCGCCGGTGATGGCGCCGAAAGCTTCAGTTATATTCTGACCGAAAAACTTCTTCAGCTCATTTTTTTCCAGTATCAGGACAGTTTTGCCCTTCATTACGCTGTTCCAGTATTTATTTGTCTTTATTGAAGTACAGTTGTCATTGATCCCGCAGCTGCACCTGACATTGAACAACTTTTTGCCATCATCGTACAGAGCGAGCAGGCACTTTTCTGCAAGAAACGATACTGTGAGTGTCTGAACGGTGATTTCAAGCAATGTCTGCAGATCCGCCGAACTGTTGATGTTTCTGACGAGTGTGTTTAATGATATCAGGCGATCGAGCTTACTTTGGATCAAAGCTTTTTGCTCCTCGACCTTTTTGAAGTTCTTTGCATTTGAAATAGCAATATATGTGGATGATGCGAGGCTTTCGACCAGCTCAAATATATTCCTTTTATATTCGGTACCGGTCACCGTGGCTCCGAGGGTTACGAATCCAAGCAGATTTCTGCCTTTATTAAGCAGTATGATGTACCGGGCTTTAAGACATGACAGGCTGATTATGCCGGCAGTGAAGAGACTGTTGAAGTATTCGGCGTCGCTGTCGTCTGAGACGTCTATGATGATCCTGTTGGGATCAACTTCAGCGCCTTCATTCATTTCCAGGACTATATCAGGTTTTGCGTCATTCTCAAATATGAATCTGTATGACCGTAATACGTATTTTTCGCTTTTTTCATCGTATAAAACGAATCCTGTTGCAGAGCTCTGGGTCAGTTCGGAAAAAACATCTATGGACAGGCTGTACAGCGAATCCAGGTCAAGTTGGCTCAGCAGCGCTTTTGACGACTGGTTTATGGCGAAAAGGTTGAATATTTTTTCATCCAGGCTTTTATTCTTTATCTGAAGTTCACTGTATGATCTGTAATTCCTCATTGCGCTGTTGCACAGGTTCATAAGGACCTGGCATATTATAAGATCGTCATCATCAAAGCTTTCCGCAGATCTTTCGGGTATCAGCAGGAAACCTTCAAGTGTGGTATCCACTATTATTGGCACAGCCAACTCTATGCTGCAGTTCTGATAAATGTCCTCATCAAAATATTTCAAAATCGCATTTCGCCCGGAAAGTATGCTCCCATGGAAAACAGGCAGGTCATTCAGGCGCTGGCTGCTTTTTATGACCGACACGCCGATATTCCGCCCTTTTTCCCTGACCAATACATATTTATCGTCCTTTTTGCAGAACAGGGAAGAACTTTCCAGTGTTAAGAGTTCATTTATGAAATCAAAAGCAGCCAGCATAATCTGCTCCGAATTCAACTGCTGGGAAAAATAATCAACTGCCATTATCAGTCCGGAGTAACGGAACATTTTACCCGAAATGGATTTTTCCTTTTTTTGCACATCTACCTGTTCAAGTATCTTATCATAGTCCATTATAAAATCCCCTCCAATGGCAGATTTCTATAATTCCTTTATTTCCATGTCCTGTATGAAGAAGCAGGGTGCTAAAATTGATTTCCTGATCTCTTTAATATCGCTTTTTATCTGGATCATTGTGTTAGGGTATACTTTTCTAAGAATATTTACCTCGCCTTCACCTTTGACCTGGAAGTATTTCTTAATTTTTTTTATTTCGTTTTCAAGCTGTTTTATCCTGTCTTTGCATTCGAAGTACTTATCTCTTATGGATTCATAGTCTTTAAACTGCTTCGATGTATTTAACGGGGAGTTGTTATATAACGCAAAGAGCTGTTTTGCCTTTGAAAGCTCCATTCTTGCCCTGATAAGCGATTCATTCAGATTATCCAGTTCTTCTTTCATTTTACTCCGGTCGAATCCGGCCACTATTATTTCTGTACGGTTTTCATGTTCATTGCCGATATATGCTGCTTCAACTTTTTGCTCCGCTTCGATCTTCCCGCCGATTATCCTGCCCCTGGATGATTCGACAATGACCTGCTTTGCCCTGATATTGCTGTTGAGGCAGTAATAACCGACGTAAACTATGCCGCTGCAGATGACTGTTGCGTCCGAAATATACTTGGTGTAAATGTCCTTTGTCGATTTTATAACAGCCTTGTTTCTTCCGGCTATACCACCTTTTATAAGTATATTTCCGCCGCGGCTGACGACTTCCTTTACACTTCCTACTCCGAACTCCCCCAGGATTTCTATGTCATCTCTGGCAGCAACGGAGAAATTATCTGCTATGGAGCCTCTTACGGTAAGGTACCCGTCAAAGTCTATATTTCCCGTATTGAAATCTACATTGTCCATTATTTCAAGATAGTTTGAAACACTGATCATGTCGCCGTTATAGTGCACTGCTCCGTTTATTTTTGAAAACAGCCGGGTGACACCATCGGAGTATTCTTCCCTGACAGTGGCGGGATCATAAAAAAGTGGAAATCTTTTCCCTTTTAGCTGGTGGATTGTCTCGCCTTTGACAGATTTGCCGGGTGTTCCGTCAGTCGGTTCTGTCCTTTCTCCCAGCCAGTCGCCTTCTTTGACCTTATTTATAAGGTTCAGCTCGTAATAGTCTGCTCTGCCGTCTTCTTTTATTTCCGGTTTCGGTTCTTTGAGTTCGTACATTCTGATAACGGAATCACGGCCATTAACAGGCGGTATTCCTTCAGCAATCAGGATAGGTTCTCCGATGCGCAGGCCGTTGAGCAGGACATCCTTTTTGATCCCGAAAACAACTCCCCTTTCCCACAGTTTGATGAGTATTTCCCGGATGAGGTCGGCCCTGTTGGATTCTGAAAGCTCAGATTCATCTATATGGAGCGAGATATAGGCATGCATATCGTTATCGGTCAGTTCGACAACGATCCTTTCATCTATCGAACCGATTCTGACCTGTGGATGCGGTGCGTGGAGCAAAGCTTTTCTGATGGAAATGAAACTGGTTATCCTGATTTCAGGATGTTTTTCCATTATTGCGTTAAAATCATACATCGAATAGCCTTTTTTATAAGTTTCGAGATATACACCGTCATCCAGTTTTGCGATCCTTAGGAAATCATTTTTAATAATGTTCATATTATCACCGCAGCAATATAATAGAGACTGTGTATCTAATACTATTCGATAAATATCTTTTGTTTCCTCCTTTTTTCGACTTAATTATTTAAATTTGACATTTAAGAATGAGTTATGGAGCATGTTTATCTTTATGGGTGCATAAAGCCGTGTTTCTCATGAATGCAGAAATAAGGTATAATGGGTTTGGGAGTGAGATTATTGAATAACAGCGGAAAAACTGATTTTAGATCAAAAACATCAATACTGTTCGATCTTGACGGAACACTTACCGATCCTGGTATCGGGATAACAAGATCTGTAAACTATGCGCTGGAATCTTTCGGGATTCATACTGAGGATCTGAATGAACTTTGTAAGTTTATTGGTCCGCCGCTTAAGGAATCGTTCATGATATATTATGGATTTACAGAAAAGCAGGCATTGGCAGCAGTTGAAAAATACAGGGAATATTTCAGGGAGAAAGGCATATATGAAAATGAAATGATGGAAGGGATAGACGTTTTGCTCAGAAGGCTGGCAGATGATGGAAGACAGCTGATAGTGGCGACATCGAAGCCAAAAGTTTTCGCAGATATCATACTTGAACATTTCGATATTATGAAATACTTCAGTCTTGTATGCGGCAGTGAGCTGGACGGCACGAGAGTCAATAAGGATGAAGTGATAAGGTATGCTATTGACAAAGCCGGCATACAGGATCTCAGTTCCGCCGTCATGGTAGGGGACCGTGAACATGATGTCATTGGCGCCGGGAAAGTTGGGATGGACTGTATCGGCTGCCTGTTCGGCTATGGTACCCGTGACGAACTGCAGGCTGCAGGAGCGGCACTTATTGTCGGAACTGTGGAAGAACTGGGAACAGTACTGCTGGGTTAATGACGTATCTGTAAAAAGAGTGCGGAACTGTCAGGCCATGTTGGCAAACATAACTAAAGAGGCACAGAAAATTGGGACAGCGTGTATATGATTTCAGTAGAACGGCAGTGTGCATATGTGAAGCGAAAAGGAGGAAGTTATTTTGCGGATCGAATTGCGGGAGTGTTCAGTTAACGACGGATATGAAATACTGGAAATGCTTCGGGAGATAGGGCGCGGAGAAAACGGTTTCGAGAACAGTGTATACAATATCCGTGATGAGGAATTCCGTGGCGTAATCCACAGCTGGATAGATGCATCCCGTGGGATAGGTCTGAGACCCGATCATGTCCCTCAGACTGTTTACTGGCTCTATGCTGACGACCGTCCGGTCGGTATAGCAAAGCTTCGAAGTTATCTGAATGATAGGCTCAGAAGCCATGGAGGACATATCGGCTACTGTATACGTCCGTCAGAAAGAAAAAAAGGCTATGGGACGATCATTCTGGGTGAAGTGCTGAAAAAGGCGTCAGAAATGAAAATTCCAAGAGCACTTATAACATGTAATGATGACAATACGGCTTCCAGGCGGGTGATAGAGAAGAACGGCGGCATACTTGAGAAAGTGACCGGCGGTACATGCCTGTACTGGATCCGTCTGGACGGGGAGAAAGGCATGCGTGAGATCCACCCCGATGATTATTATGAAATGATCCGGCTCTGGATGGATACACCCGGGATAGGTATCAGCGAAGCAGACTCTGAAAGCAGGATACGTGATTTTCTGCTGAGGAATCCGGGCTTCAGCTGGTGCTTCAAAGATGAGGACAGGATAGTGGCGACATCTCTTTGCGGGCACGACGGCAGAAGGGGTTATATTTACCATACAGCAGTATTGCCTCAATACAGGGGACGGGGCATAGGACGCATGCTGGTCGAAAAGAACCTCCTCAAGCTTAAGGAGGCTGGCATTGAAAAATGCCATATTTTTGCTTTTGCTGACAATGAACTGGGTAATGCTTTCTGGAACGCAATTGGATGGGAAAAGCGCAATGATATATGTGTCTGTTCACGGAGCATATGAACCTGGTACACACGGCATAATTTCAGAGCAGAACATATTACAGAAAAGTATAAATTACCGGACAAGTTGTATTGAAGAATAAATACGGCAGATTTTGTGACAGTTCAATTAATACTGTTAATACTGTAAAAAATCACAATTCCTGTCTGGCACAATGGAAACAGATGAGGAAGATACCGGTCAGGACACAATTAAGGGCGCCGGCCTTCCATTTGCGAAAGCAGCGCCCTTTGCCGGACCGGCATGTTTTACTTTTTTGTATAACATGAGCAGCCTCTTTTCTGGCTCGTTTATATACTGAGGATAATATAACCCTGTGAAATACTCACATGATCGCCTTATTACTGGACTGGAGCGGTCTGGGGCTGACGTTTTGCGATCAGGTATGTGACTGTACCGAACAGCACAGCCGCTGTTATAAAACTGATCGGAGCCAGCAGTATGCCGTTTGGTTTGCCGATGAACAGTACAGTTTCAATCAATTTTATGATGTCCAGTGATTTGGCGCTAAACGGCAATGCCAGGAAAACAAGGCCAAAGCCGACCCAGAACAGTATAATGAAATATTTGCCGAATTTGTACGCCAGTGCTCCGTACAGCATGGAGAAGGCCGTGAGCGCTATTAACATAGCTGTGCAGAACAGCAGTACGGATGCTTTACTGCAGCCGGGATATATTATCTGGAGCAGGTTTACTGTTGTATTGGAATCGCCCGCAAGCATCCTGTTAATCAGTGAATCAGTAATATCGAAAATAAATGTAAGGAATGTCAGTATAAACGATAATACTATGTTTGACAATGATGAAGAAACAAATATCGTTTTTCTTGTGTTGCCGTTGATCATCAGATAATTGAATGACTGCCTGTAATCAGCTATGACATATACAAAGGCGAAAAACACTGCCCCGATAATAAAGCCTGAACTGAAGCTGTTTGTTGTGATGTCACCTCCGGATAAGAGGGGAATGCACAATAGTCCGATACTGACGAGAAAATAAATAACTGTAAAATATATGATGCTTATAATCATATTTTTTGTTTGGAAACGCAAACACGTGGAGATTCTTTTCATAACTTTTCCTCCTTGCTGCTGTCTGTAAGGTAAATAAACAGTTTCTGTACCGGTATAGGGGCGATATCCACGTTGCAGGATTTAAGTTCTCTCATGCTTTCTTCGGTGAGTTTTTCGAAAATTGCAGATATCCTGACATTACCTACGATTTCATCATGAATAACGTTGTGGCCTGCCGCGGCCGATTCTACATCTGCCGGCCTGCCGGATATATAAAAGGCCATTTCCCTGAGGTCTGTAACCTGCATCTGGCTTACCAGTTCGCCTTCCCTTATAATCAGTACATCTTCGAAAACATCTGCGGATTCTTCGATCAGGTGGGTTGAAATAATAAGTGTCCTGGGATTTTTAGCATAGTCGTCGAGAAGTTCCCTGTAGAACAGGTCCCTGACTGCTGCGTCAAGGCCAAGTACAGGCTCATCGAATATTGTGAGTGGAGCTCTTGATGCAAGACCAATAATGATGCGCAATATGGATTCATAACCTCTTGAAAGCGCTTTATATTTCTTTCTTTTATCAAGGTTAAACTTGTCACAGAGCTGGTCTGCATACTGCATATCAAAATTGTCAAAGAACATTGCTGCTGAATTGAATATTTCTGATACTTTAGTGGATGTTATAAAATAGTTTTTCTCAGGCATATAACATATGCAGGGAAGGATTTCCTGGTTCTCAACAGCATTCCTGCCCATGACCATGACTTCGCCGCTGTCTGCAAATATCCTTGAAGTTATTATATCCAGCAGTGTCGTTTTGCCAGCGCCGTTTCGCCCAAGCAAGCCGTATATTTTATTGCTTTCAAGCTTTACCGAGAAGTTTTTCAGAGCAGTTACATCCCTGTATTTTTTAGTAAGCCCGCTGACCTCAAGTATGAAACTGCTCATTTGCTCCATGTTATTCATTAACTTCGCCTCCTTTTTTGATCATTTCGATAATTTCATCAATTCCGATTCCAAGATTTTTTGCTTCTTCCAGCAATGTTACAATGAATTTGTCATAAAAGCTGTTTTTGCGTTCTTTCAGGATCAATTCTCTTGCGCCGGCCTTTACAAACATACCTATCCCTCGCTTTTTATAAAGAATGCCCCGGTCAACAAGCATGTTTATTCCTTTGCCGGCTGTTGCCGGGTTTATTTTATAAATAACAGCCATCTGGTTCGTTGATGGTATTTGAGTCTCTTCTTCAATCACACCCTTTACGATATCATCCTCGATACTCTCTGCGATCTGCAGATATATGGATTTTTCATTGCTGAAATCAAGCTTCAATATTACACCTCCTCTTATATACTCAACCGGTTAATTACTTGTGTAATTAACTATATAACAAATCGGGATGAAAAGCAATACCAAATTGAAATCTGTTGGATTTCCAGTTAATGAGTTTGCAGTAAAAAAGACGTCAGCCTCTTGCATCAGAGGAGACGTCTTTTACATCTTTGCTTAACGGATACGGTCTGAACTGAAAAATGACTTATTTGCTGTCCTGGCAGCGGACCGGGTATTATGAAGTTTCCCGGCTCACTGCAGTTTGTCAGGCCGCTGCTTTATACCGGCAGAATATCAGCGTGAGCTGGAGAAATAGGATACAATGGCTTCTGCCAGCTTTTTGGCGAGATATTTCTGTTCTATGTCACTTGTCAGCACTTCAAATTCCGCAGGATTTGGTACAAAGCCCATTTCAATCAGCATGGATGGTGTCCATGTCCCACGGACCACATAGAAGTTTGCCCATTTGATGCCCTTGTTGGTGCGGCCGGCTTTTGCCGCCCCGTCTGCAAGCTTTTTCGACAGGGATTTGGCTATCGCTTCCTTGTAGTGAACCGAAAAGCCCTCAATTTTGGATATATCTACGTTTTCAGCCATGCTGTTGGAGTGGATCGAAAGAAACATATCCGGTTTTGCGTTCCTGGAAGCTGTAAGTCTGTCTGAAAGTGAAACTGCAACATCGGTGTCCCTGGTCATAAGCACCTTTGCACCAAGCTTCTGCAGTTCGGTTTTCAGCTTGAGGGCTGTTTCCAGATTGATCTTTTTTTCGGCATAAGCAGTTCCCAATGGCCCTGTGGCGCCTGAGTCCGTGCCTCCGTGACCAGGGTCCAGCATTATGGTGATGCCGGCAAGGGGTTTGCTCCCTGACGATGCTTTTACCGGCCTTTTTATATGCACTGTTATACCGTCGGTGGTCTTCTCAATGTAATATCCTTCGATATGGGCGCCGGATTTTATTGTCAGCATATACTGGCCAATGTGCCCGGATTTGACGAACTCTGCTTTCTCAAACAGCGAATCTGAAGGCAGTACAGGCAGTTTGCCTGATGTTGCAGCTGATATGTTTACTTTCAGTTTTGTACCGTCGAAGGAAGCTGTTGCAGCCAGCGACGAAGGGTATGCCAGCTTCAGGGTATCCCATTTGGTTCCTGTCCTGTATATTGCCGAAGTTACTTTCGTATTAAGGGATGCTTTGGATGTATATGTTGATATGCTTATTTTCCTGACCCACAGGCCTGATGCCAGCCTTGCGTAACTTCCGGTCATGCCGGTGACATAGTCGACCATTCCCCTGCGCAGTTCATATGCAGCTCCGGCTGAGGAATCGGGAGTTTCGAAGGTATCAATATCTTCATTTATTATCTCGGCATAAAAGGGCGAACCTTTCATTATAACGCCTACTTTGGCCGGAGCCTTACAGGTTTTGACGGTGCCATTGTAGTTCATGGTATAGACCGGCTCGCCGAGATCAATGTTGCGGGGAGTGCCGGTATATGATGGTATTGTGTATGTGTACGTGAATTTTGCCTGATACAGACCGCCGCTTTTTGATGACGTGGTCATATTGTAGGTTTTGCCGCCTATACTTACGGTAACTTTTGCACCTGCAGGAGCCTGACATGACAGAGTGATCTTTTCACCGGGCATCCTGTACTCCTGTGACTGAGGAAACACTGATGATGCCACTATTCCTGCCTTGCTCATTTTTGCCGCGGCGGAGGAGCCTGCAGTTCTGGTGATAATTCTTGTCACATAGGATCCTTCCTGAGAAAAAGTAAAGGTATTGGCTCCTTTTTCAAGGCCGACCAGAAGACCGAAGTAACCTTTGGAAGAACGGTTTTCAACCAGTTTCCCGTTGATATACAGCGGCTTTGAAGGGTCGGATGTACCGGTGAGATAGTATTTGCTGTAGCCTGTACTGATATTGCCGGAAGGCCATGCCACGGTTACGGGTATGTCGGCTGTTTTCCCGTCGATACGCTCATAGACGCTTTTGATTGTGGCCATCAATGCCGGATATTTTGCAATTGATGTGTAATTATAGAACACACTGCCCTTTACTTCCGGATAGTTTCTGTTAAGCAGCATCTGTTTTTCTATTTCAGCGACACCGTACCATGGACTGGTTTTGCTGGAATCTCCTGCTTTGTATGCTGCATGCCCTATATACAGGTCCACCGATGTTCCGCTGACGACATCTTTCCACCACGACAGAAGTTTGCTGTAGTCGGCGGTCTTGTAACCGATGTTCCAGTAGATCTGCGGGCAGATATAATCCAGAAGGCCTTCTTTGACCCATTTCCTTGAATCGGCATAGTGGTCATAATATGTTTCAAGTCCGCTGGTGTCGCTTCCAAGCGGGTTGTTTTTTTTATTGGCCCAGATGCCAAAGGGGCTTACGCCGAAACGTATGTTTTTGCCGGATGCCTTTATGGCCTTGTTCACGTCTGTAATCAGTGCAGTTATATTGTCTCTGCGCCATTGCCCGATATCCTTGTATCCTTTGCCGTATTTGGCAAATGTTTTGGAATCGTTGAAATCTCTTCCCGGGTAAAAATAATCGTCAAAATGGATACCGTCTATATCATAGTTGCTGACTATTTCCATAATGCCGTCGACAATGAGCTTGCGTACCTCCGGGATACCGGGGTCGAAGTACAGGTTGTTGTCGGAATATGTTACTACCCATCCGGGATTTTTGCGCGCAGGATGGCTGGAATGCAGCGAACTGATCGTTGGCTTGGCTTCGGAAGCTGTTTTTTTGGTTATGCGGAACGGATTGATCCATGCGTGCAGTTCTATGCCGCGTTTATGAGCTTCTGCTATCCAGAAAGCCAGTGGATCAAAATCTCCGTCCGGAGCCTTACCCTGGGCGCCTGTCAGATATTTTGACCAGGGGAAATACCTGGATTTATAAAAGGCATCGGCAGTCGGCCTTACCTGCAGAAACACCGCGTTAATCCCCATATCGCGGGCATTATCCAGTATGTTCAGCGCTTCGCTTTTCAGGACTTCCGGATCTGTTGAAGGCTTGGACGGATAGTCTATGTTAACGACTGTTGCTACCCACATCCCGCGCATTTCGGTGCTGGCCCTGACCGGTGTGCTTTTGCTGTTCTTGTTTTGAGTGCCTGAATTTACAGCCATGACAGTCGTTTCTGACAAAAATGCCATACCCTTCATCACATCGTCAGACAATGACAGGATGTCTGTGTAGCCTGCGGCAGAACTGCTTCCTGCCTGGCCGGCAGATGCCGGAACTGCAGTATTCTGTCCCGCGGCACATGCGTTGGCAGATGCAAGTACAAACAGCATGGCTGCCATCATTATGGCTGATAGGATTCGCTTTGGCAAAATATTCATCATTAGCTCCTTTGCAGTTTATTATAGTTATTTCGACATAATATTTCTGCAAAAGTTCCGCTAAAACCTGTGATGTTAAATATATTTTAAACATTTGTAATTAATAAGTAACATTACTGCCTGTGTGAATCTGCATAGTTTTTTAACGGAAATTTGCGGTGTTTTCATGAAACACGGCTGATTTTGAAAATATTATTGCTGATCATGCGGCATATTTATTTAGTAATGATTTATACAACAGGCGGTGTATGCTTTGCCGGGGAAGATAACTGATATACTGCTGTATATTACTCTTTTTATTGCAATTGTTATATATTTATATATCAGCGTGCTGCCGGCGGAACCTGCTGCGGGATCAGAGAATGACGGATATTCGGATGACAGGATAAAATGCAGCTGTGACGGGCACGAACGGTCTTTTGCCGATGATGACTATTCCTCTGCGGCTCCGGATGATTCTGAAGACGAGACTGCCGCTGTCAATAATATGACTGTAGAAACCGACGATGACGGCAGTTTGCGGGAAGATGCCAGTTCTATTCACACACAGGAGGAGAACGGCACGAAGAAACATGATGTCAGCCCGTCAGGCTGGCATCTGTATGTGGATCTTGATCAAAAGATGATGTATGTGTACAGAGACGGAGAGCTTATCAAAAAGTATGGCGTTTCGGGCGGAAAACCAAGTTCTCCGTCGCCGCTGGGCACATGGAAGATTATCAACAAGGATACCTGGGGTGAAGGTTTCGGCGGAGCCTGGCTCGGGCTCAACGTACCATGGGGCCGGTACGGCATCCACGGTACCAAAGAACCCTGGGCTATTGGCAAGGTCAATAACTCAAAGGGCTGCATCAGGATGAAGAATGAAGATGCGAGAGAACTGTACAGGCTTGTGCCGTATAATACGATTGTTACAATCGTTTATGAAAACATACCTTTTTACCCCATGAGAGATGGCGATGTCGGGTCAGATGTACTGGCTGTGGAAAGGGCTCTGAAGAAGCTGGGTTACTATCATGGAAGTGAGGACGGAGTATTCGGCAGTGCTTTGAAGAATGCTGTATTAGATTTTCAGAAAGACAATAAACTATATGCCACAGGTGTTATAAATAACAGCACATATGAGCGCATAATGGAATTGGAAAAGGAATACGATGAGAAGCAAAGAAAGATAAAGGAGGAACAGGAGAGCAGACTGCGTGAAAGTGAACGCGAATAAATGTTTGTACAGAATGCGTATGAAATGTTTTTTGCCATTTAAAAGCATAAACTGTTATAAAATTCTTGACTAATGTACGTTTTTGCTTTACCATATATTCATGTGATTTGCACAAGTACCCAAATACAGGGAAAGGAGGCAGGAAGGTGTCAACTATATTTAACAGAATCAGAATCACATTGGGAAGAGCAAATGCAGTAAAAAACGGCAACTTAAGAAAAATGGCATCCGATAACCCTGCCTTGCCCGAAAGTATTGTGTGATGTTCCGGACACTATGAACAGGAAGGCTGCGGTTATCTCCGCGGCCTTTAATTTTTTAAAAGGCCGTATGCAGAGTCTGCGGCCTTTTTTCATTTTGTGACTGCAATACTTTGGGGCATGGCTGTTTGTCGGCAACGAAGAAAACCCGGATTACTTCTGAGCTAAGGGGGGAATATGATTTGAAGCGATTGCTGAAATTGATGTTGAAACGATGGTATATTTATTTGCTGGGTGTTGTGGCATTACTGACATCCATCGCGCTGGATATGTATAACCCGTATTTCGTGGGAGAGATCATCGACAGAGTAGTGATGAATGGTGAAATGCCATACCTCAGGAAGGCTCTACTGGCCCTTGCTGCGATAACTATAGGGCGTGCTGTTCTCGGATATACGAAAGAGTACAGTTTTGATGTTTCCAGCTCCAGGGTTATTGTGGATTTACGCAGAGAGCTGTTTGAACATATACAGAAACTTTCATTCTCTTTTTTTGACAAAAACAATACCGGAGAGTTGATGTCCAGGATAAAAGAAGATACGGAAAACATAATGAATGCTATCTGTTATGGTTTCATGCTGTTCCTGGAGCAGGTAATATATTTTATCATTGCTTCTGTGATCCTTCTGAGAATCAACTGGAAGCTGGCACTGGTGAGCCTTTTTACAATGCCGCTGATAGGTTTTGTCGTGTTCAGGTTTGAAAGGCAGGTCGGCATGAAGTACGAAAGGATCAGTGACCAGAGGGCGGTGCTCAACACCACTGCACAGGAAAATATAGCCGGGGTCAGGGTGGTTAAGGCTTTTGGCCGGGAGAAGCATGAGATTCAGAAATTCTTAAAGCAGAATGAAGAGAATTACAGGATAAATTATGATCTGGTCAAATCAATGGCCAGGTATAATCCTCCCATAGAGTTTTTGTCAAATCTGGTATCGGTGATTGTCATCACGGTAGGAGGCTATTTCGTAATTGGCGGAGATATGTCCCTTGGTACGCTTGTGGCTTTCAGCAACTATATCGGAATGCTGGTATGGCCGATGCGCAATATGGGCTGGCTTACAAATGTCATTGCCCAGTGTGCCGCATCGGTGAAAAAGATAGATAAGCTTTTCGGGGAAAAACCTGAAATAAAAAACTGCGATGCGCCGAGAACTCCGAAAAAGCTGTGCGGTCATGTGGAGTTCAGAAATGTATGCTTTAATTTTGCCGGGACAAATGTACTGGAAAACATAAACATAGACGCAAAGCCCGGAAGCACTGTGGCAATAATGGGTATGACCGGGGCCGGGAAAAGTTCGCTTATCAACCTGATAGGGAGATACTATGACTGTACGGGCGGAAGTGTACTTTTCGACGGGATCGATGTAAAGGAGATGGATCTTGCCGTACTCAGGAAAAGTGTATCGGTGGTTATGCAGGATACATTCCTGTTCTCGGATACTATCGAGGAGAATATAAAATTCGGTGCAGGAGAGGTATCTGAGGACGTATTCATGTCAGCATGCAAAGATGCAATGGTTGACGAATTTGTGTCCCAGATGCCCGAAGGTTATCAGACAGTGATAGGAGAGAGGGGCCTCGGCCTGTCCGGCGGCCAGAAGCAAAGGATATCCATAGCCAGGGCCCTTGTCAGGGATGCAAAAGTACTTATACTTGATGATTCGACCAGCGCACTGGATATGGAAACTGAATATGCAATACAGAAGGCCCTCGAACGAAGGAAAGGGATTACTACCTTCATAATAGCCCACAGAGTGTCTGCGGTTAAAAATGCGGATGAAATACTGTATTTCGAAAACGGCAGGATAGCCGAAAGAGGCACCCATGATGAGCTTCTCAGACTTAAGGGCAGATATTATGAAACTTATTGCGAACAGTACCGCGACTATGTGGAAGCTTTGGAAAAAGAGGTGGTATAAATGCCGATAAACAATTTCAGAGAAGATGAGGAACTGCAGCAGAGCCTTAATATAACCATAATAAAAAGACTGCTGACATACCTGAAACCGTATATATGGCCTGTTATTAAGACATTGCTGCTGATGATGGTCGTTGTGGCCGCAGAACTGCTAAATCCGTACCTGATGAAGATTGGTATAGACAGGTTTATAGCTCGGCACGACTGGCGGAATCTGTTCCTGCTGGGAGGCGTAATGATAATTATTAATCTTGCAGCTGTCATATGTTCGCGCTACAGGATGCTGATAATGGGCCGGGTATCCAACAGTATCCTGCTGACAATAAGGCAGCAGTTATACTCGCATATACAGAAGCTTTCATTCTCGTTTTTTGACAGCAGGCCTGCAGGAAAGATACTTGCCAGGATAATAGGAGATGTAAACTCGCTGAATGACCTGTTTACCAACAGTGTCACCAGCCTTATACCGGAACTTGTCAAAATAGTATCTGTTATCATTATTATGATGGTGATGAATTACAGGCTGGGGCTCGTAGCCCTTGCCACGCTGCCGGTAATGATCCTGGCGTTTTTCTTCATATCGACCACATCCAGAAAGAGGTGGCAGGTATACAGGAAAAAAACATCAAACCTCAACGCATTCACCCACGAGGACTTTTCAGGAATCAGGGTCGTGCAGAGCTTTGCGGCGGAAAATGAGACATCAAATACTTTCCTGAAGCTCTGCAATGAATGGAAAAACGCGTTTGTCAGAGCTGTCAGGATGAATGACTTTTTCTGGCCTTCCGTGGAGATGTCCTGGGGAGTCGGGACGATACTGGTATTCTGGTTTGGTGCAGGCATGATCGAATCAAAAACCATAACACCGGGTCTGCTTGTAGCATTCACCACCTATGTGTCGATGTTCTGGCAGCCCATCATGAATATCAGCAACTTTTACAATCAGCTGGTCACGAATATGTCCGGTGCCGAAAGAATATTTGAAATACTTGACATCAAGCCTGATATAAGCGACAGGATAAACGCCAGGCCAATGCCCAAAATAAAAGGTGATGTTTCATTCAGAAATGTAACATTCGGATATGACGATGGACAGCAGGTGCTTAAAAATGTCAGCTTCGATGTATCGGCAGGGCAGACCATAGCACTGGTTGGTTCCACCGGAGCGGGCAAGACGACGATCGTGAACCTGATAAGCCGCTTTTATGAGGTCACATCAGGTGAAGTGCTGATAGACGGCTGGAATGTAAATGATGTAACGCTGGAGAGCCTGAGAAGCCAGATCGGCATGATGCCTCAGGATACGTTCCTGTTTTCCGGCAGTATCATGGAGAACATACGGTACGGCAAGCTGGATGCTGCCGATGAAGAAGTGATTGCAGCTGCAAAGGCTGTATCGGCGCATGATTTTATTATGAAGCTCGAGAAGGGCTATGACACTGATGTGAATGAACGCGGAACAAGGCTTTCTGCCGGACAGAGACAGCTTATTGCATTTGCCAGGACGTTGCTGGCCGATCCGCGGATACTGATACTCGATGAAGCTACCGCAAGTATCGATACGCATACGGAAAAACTGGTCCAGCAGGGGATCAAACGGCTCCTTCGGGGGCGGACATCCTTCGTGATAGCCCACAGGCTTTCAACCATACGAAATGCCGACCGGATCATGGTCATTGAGGACGGCGGCATAGTGGAGTCCGGTACCCATGAAGAACTCATCAGGATGAAAGGCCATTATTACAGACTGTATACTTCGCAGTTCAGGTTCCTCAACGATGAAGAGGAAGCGGGCTGATGCGGCGTAATGACAGGAACGGTTCAGACGTTTTGCCAAAAAACGGAGAACCGTTCTTTTTTTATTGACTGATGCAAATTAAAGTGATAAATATAATATAATATTTTATTTGCAGATTTGGCAATTATATGCGGCGTTGGCACAAAGCATAAACAGAAGCTGGTGAGATAATGAGTACTGTCAGTTTTTATGAACTGAAATGTAATGATGAAGAAAAAGCCGTGGAACTGGCAGACCTGGCAAGAGAAATATGGACGGAACACTATACACCGATAATTGGCCCTGAGCAGGTAGAGTACATGCTTTCCAGGTTCCAGAGCGCGGGGCAGATTCTGAAGGATATATGTTCCAACGGCTACAGGTATTTTATTGCATATGATGGCGCAAAGCCTGCCGGTTACTTTGCCGTAAAACCGGAGAGGGATGATAATGCACTTTTCCTCAGCAAGTTCTATGTAAAAAAGAGCAGCAGGGGCCGCGGCATAGGCAGGCTTATGCTGGACAGGATGCTTCGGATAGCGGCAGAAAACAGGCTGGATCATATCTGGCTGACTGTGAACAAACATAATACCGTATCCATCAGTATATATAAAAAACTGGGCTTCAGTATCACCGAAGAAATGGTGACTGATATAGGGAACGGTTTTGTAATGGATGATTACAAAATGAGAATGGATATAAGATGATAATATTTTCAGATATGGAGGTGTGTTTCGTTGGACAACAATAACCTGACGATGTTAACTGATTTTTATGAGATAACGATGGCAAACGGATATCTGCAGAGCGGAATGAAAGACAAGATAGCGTATTTTGATATGTTTTTCAGAAAAGTTCCTGATAATGGCGGATTTGCAATAATGGCCGGCGTTGAGCAGCTGATACAGTATATTAAAGAGCTGAAATTTGAAGATGATGACATAGAGTACCTGAGGACTAAAAAAATATTCTCGGAAGAGTTCCTTGAGTATCTTCGCAATTTCAGGTTCGAATGTGATATATGGGCTATACCTGAAGGAACACCTATTTTCCCGAATGAGCCTATCGTTACGGTAAGAGGTCCCGTGATGCAGGCACAGTTTATTGAGACGATGCTTCTGATTTCAATAAATCATCAGAGCCTTATAGCAACGAAAGCCAACAGGATAGTTACCGCAGCGCAGGGAAGGCCTGTGATGGAATTTGGCTCAAGGAGGGCCCAGGGATACAGTGGCGCAGTCAATGGCGCCAGAGCGGCATACATAGGCGGCTGCGTAGGTACAGCGTGTACCATTGCAGACAAGCAGTACGGTATACCGGCTCTCGGCACCATGGCCCACAGCTGGGTGCAGATGTTCCCGTCAGAACTTGAGGCGTTCAGAGCCTATGCCCGTATATATCCGTCAGACTGCACGCTGCTTGTGGATACTTACAATGTGCTCAGGTCCGGTGTTCCGAATGCAATAAAGGTATTCAATGAAGAGATCCTGCCAAGGGGCTACAGACCTAAGGGCATAAGGATAGATTCCGGTGATATTACGTATTTGTCACGCAAAGCCAGAAAGATGCTGGATGAGGCTGGATTCCCGGACTGCAAAATAGTAGCTTCGAATGCTCTTGATGAGTATATTATAAGAGATATCCTTACCCAGGGTGCCTGCATCGATTCATTCGGAGTAGGTGAAAGACTTATTACATCAAGGTCAGAACCGGTTTTCGGAGGAGTGTACAAGCTCTGCGCCATTGAAGAGGATGGCAGGATTATCCCGAAGATAAAGGTGAGCGAGAACGTAGGAAAGATCACCAATCCGGGCTATAAGAAGGTCTGGAGGCTTTTCGACAGGGAGACCGGCAAGGCAATTGCGGACGTGCTGACGCTGCATGATGAGGTAATTGATGACAGCAAACCATATGAAATATTTGATCCTGAATTTACATGGAAGAGAAAAATGCTGACGAACTTCCGTGCTCAGAAACTTATGGTTCAGCTTTTTGACAAGGGAAGGTGCGTTTATGAATCACCTGAGCTCAACAGGATCAGGGATTATTGTCGCGAGCAGGTCGCAACTCTCTGGGAAGAGGTAACGAGATTCGAAAATCCCCACGAGTACTATGTTGACCTTTCAAAGCCTTTATGGGATCTGAAAGCGAAGCTGCTGCATGAATATTCCATGTAGAAAAACACAAAAACCGTTTCAGTGAACTGGACTTTATAGCCTTTTACCCGGACGGAGGATCAGACAAATGAAATCATACCGCAAAGAGCTTTATTTCAATACACCGACCAGAAGAGCCTATATCAATATTACTCCGCAGGTTCAGAAATGTATTGACGAGAGCGGAATCAAAGAGGGCCTGGTGCTGGTCAACGCTATGAATATCACTGCCAGCGTGTTCGTCAATGATGATGAGCCGGGACTCCACCACGACTTTGAGGTCTGGCTGGAAAAGCTTGCGCCTGAAAAGCCGTATGACCAGTACTCCCACAACGGTTTCGAGGACAATGCGGACGCGCATCTGAAGCGGCAGATCATGGGACGTGAAGTCATTGCGGCAGTAACGAACGGAAAGCTCGACTTCGGGACCTGGGAACAGATATTTTACGGCGAATATGACGGCAAACGCCCCAAAAGGGTGCTTGTAAAGATAATCGGCGAGTGAGATTCTAATAAAAGGGAATGTCTGCAGTATAATGTCAGTGCGGTCCATCGTGACTGAAGTGAGGTAATTGTATGCCTGAAACTGTCCGCGAAATAAGGCGGGATGAAATAGGAAAACTGCTGGATCTTTACAAATATCTGAATCCGGAAGATCCGGATATTCCCGGTGATGAATTAAATGTTCTGTGGGATAAGATCATAAACGATCCGCGGCAGAGCATTTTTGTAATTGAATCAGATGGAGTGCTTGCAGCATCATGTACACTTATCGTCATTGATAATCTGACCAGAGGCGGCAGGCCGTACGGACTGATTGAAAACGTGGTGACCCACGGCAGCTTCAGAAGAAGAGGGTTCGGTACGGCGGTTCTGAAGAAGGCAGTCGAAAAGGCACGTGAAAAAGGCTGCTATAAGGTGATGCTGCTGACCGGCAGAAAGGACGAGGGCACACTTACATTCTATGAAAAGGCAGGATTTGAACGCGGTGTGAAAACCGGGTTCATTATTAAGTTCTGATAAGAATACGGCAGAGGTAAGAGTATACATTGAGAATAATCCAGAAAAACTTTCCTGATTAAAATTGTTGAATGTTGACAATAAGAATACAAATTAATATAATAACAAAAATACAATTGTTCATTGATACAATCATCCGATCAAAAGCGATGACGGAGAAGAAGTAGGAATAAAGAATCCCGACAGAGAGTTCCCGGACGGTGAGAGGGGCGGGGAAGCTTATTCTGAATACATCTCCCAGCTGCAGACTGAAAATGCGGACACATCGGCTGATCTGAGCGGGATCGCGTACAGGCTGACTGGAGCGGGATCTCAGCTCAGGTGATACGACCGGTGTTATCTGCTGCATGAGTAGGTTGTGCCGGAAGCCTGCGACCGTTACAGCGCTAGTGGATAATGTGACTGCATACGCACTGCCGTAAACATGGGATTGCTGCATGATATCATCATGGCAGATCTGCCGCACAGCACACGTCCATAATAAGGTCGATGCCGCAAGGTGTTGATAAACTGAGGTGGTACCACGGAGCCATAGCTCTCGTCCTCTGATAATATCGGAGGACGGGAGCTTTTTTATTACCAGGGTGTATCAAAGAACAACGTAACTCATAAGAACATTAACTCCATTTAGAATAAAGAAAGGGTGGTATTTTGATATCAGTTGAAGAGCAGATGCGGATAATATCCAAGGGAGCAGAGGAGATAATCGACACGGCAGAGCTTGAAGAAAAGCTCCGCAGTTCACAGAAAACAGGCAGGCCTCTGACAGTAAAGCTGGGCCTGGATCCGACGGCACCGGACATACACCTGGGACATACTGTAGTGCTCCGGAAGATCAGGCAGTTTCAGGATCTTGGGCACAGGGCGGTGATAATCATCGGGGATTTCACAGGGATGATCGGCGACCCCACCGGAAGATCCAAGACCCGCAGGCAGCTTACCCGCGAAGAGGTGATTGAAAATGCCAGGACCTATGAAACACAGATGTACAAGATTCTGGACAAGGACAAGACGGAACTGTGCTTCAACAGCGAATGGCTTTCCAGGATGAACTTTTCGGACGTGATAGGACTGGCATCCAAATACACCGTAGCAAGGATGCTCGAGCGGGAGGATTTTCATAACCGTATTATGAATAATGAACCCATAGGAATCCATGAGTTTTTTTACCCGCTGATGCAGGGCTATGATTCTGTTGTAATTAAGGCGGATGTCGAGCTCGGAGGGACGGAGCAGAGATTCAATGTCCTGATGGGCAGAAAGCTGCAGAAGGATTTCGGCCAGCAAAGCCAGACGGCATTATTCATGCCTGTACTTGAAGGGACAGATGGAACAGAGAAGATGAGCAAAAGCCTGGGTAACTATATAGGTATAGATGAGGATGCCGGGATTATGTATGGTAAGGTCATGTCCATACCTGATGAACTCATAATAAAGTATTTTGAGCTTGTGACAGATGTCCACCCTGATGAGATAGCAGTAATGAAAAGAGCTCTTCGCAATAGCGAAGTAAATCCCAGGGATCTCAAGATGAAGCTCGCCTATGAAATAACAAGGCTGTACCATGGGGCGGATGCGGCAGGTCAGGCGGAAAAGAGCTTCATATCCGTTTTTCAGAAGAAGGGCATCCCTGATGACATCATGGAATGCAAGATTGAAAGAGAATTGATCTCAGATACCGGCGTCGATATGGCTGCGCTTCTGGTCTCACTTGGCTTCTGCCCGAGCAAAAGTGAAGCCAGGAGGCTCATATCACAGGGAGCAGTTAAGATAAACGGAGAGAAGCTGGACGGCTTTACCATAGCTGCTATTAATAACGGTGATATCATACAGGCCGGGAGGCTGAAGTTTGCGAGGGTCAGATTTTAGCTATTGGAAAGCAAAAAAATGTCTGGTATCCTATAAATGAATACAGAATGAAAAAGCATTATCGAGTAAGCTGGTGTGACCGCAGGAAGGGTTACATCAAAGAAGATATGCTGATATGCTAAGGATTGGAGAGTAATATGCCAAAGACATTATATGTTACGGATCTGGATGGCACACTTTTGAACAGTAATAAAGAACTCAGTCCCATGACAAGGAAAACAGTAAACAGTTTTATAGCTGATGGTGGTTACTTCACAGTAGCCACAGCCAGAACCGCAGCATCGGCGTCCATAATCCTGGCGGGTCTGGATCTCAGCCTGCCGGCGGTATTGATGAACGGTGCTGTATTTTATGATTTTAAGCATAAAAAATACATCAGGACCGAAACGATCGCAGAAACCGAGGCCTGTACGATTGCTGACACCATAAAACAGCACGGCATCAGCGGATTTATGTTTGCTGTCAGAAACAATACCCTGGTCACATATTATGAAAACCTGAAAACACAGCATATGAAGGAATATTACGCTGAAAGAGTCCGGAGGTATTATAAGTCCTTTGAGAAGGTAGAGGATTTCAGGCATACTGCAGCCGGGAACGATGTCATATATTTTACGATGACAGACGAGTATGACGCACTTTCGGGCCTGTACAATGAACTGGTGAATGTGGCAGGCATCGATATGGCGTTTTACAAGGACGTATATTCGGATAATTTGTGGTATCTTGAGATATACAGTATAAATGCCTCAAAATATAATGCCGTCAGCTATTTGCGAAGCTATTACGGGTTTGACCGTGTCGTGGGATATGGCGATAACCTTAATGATATACCTTTTTTAAAAGCGTGTGATGAGTTTTATGCGGTATCCAATGCTGTGGATGAACTGAAAGCACTGTCCACGGCCGTAATTGACAGCAACCTCAATGACGGTGTGGCAAAGCACCTCGCCCGGATGGAATCTGTCTTATTGTGAGGTCTGAAGGTATGAAAATTAACAGGCTTCTGGAAATGACGATGATATTGCTGAGCAAGGGATATGTCACTGCCGGGGAACTGGCAGACAGATTCGGCGTATCGACCCGTACCATTTACAGGGATATCGATGCGCTGTCCTGTGCCGGCGTTCCTGTTTATACCTGCAAAGGAATCAATGGAGGCATATATCTGATGGAAGGCTATGCACTGGACAAAACCATCGTCAGTGAACACGATGCAGACAGCCTGATGCTTGCCCTGAAAACTATGCAGGTGACAAAATATCCGGATATTGATATAACTCTAAGCAAAATCGGCGCATTGTTCAAAAGAAACGGCCGGAACGACTGGGTTCACATAGAATTTTCTCCATGGGGAAGCAAACCAAATGAGGAAAATAAGTTTCTGAATATAAAAATGGCTATATTAAATAAGAAGGTTATTAAATTTGACTATATAAATTCTCAGGGCGAGAAAAGCACCCGTTCTGTCGAGCCCATGCAGCTGATATACAAGGGGCAGGCATGGTATCTGCGGGGCTGGTGTAAAAGCAGGGATGCCATGAGATTGTTCAGGATATCCCGCATAAAAAATCTGGCGGTAACCGATGTCAGTTTCAGCACCAGGAGCATTGACACTTTGCCACTGGCCGGATCAGATAATGCTCCGGAACATACACATATTGTAAAGGCGAGGCTTAGGTTCGCGCCAGAAGTGCTGTACAGGGTATATGATGATTTCGATGAGGATAAAATATGCAGAAATGACGACGGGACATGCGAAGTGACGGTCGAATACCCTGAGGACGAATGGGTGTACAGCTACATATTATCTTTTGGAAGCAGTGTTCAGGTGCTGTGGCCTGAAAAACTCAGGAATGCTATAAGGGACAGGTTGAACAAAGCGCTGGAGTTTTACCTGCAGCCATGACGTTCATAATGAAGATGAATACGAAGGAGGGGTTATTTTGGCATTCTTTAAAGAATTTAAGGAATTCGCAGTGAAAGGCAACGTAGTCGATCTTGCAGTCGGTGTTATTATTGGCGGGGCTTTCAGCAAAATCGTTTCATCACTGGTAAATGACATAATAATGCCGCTGCTGAGTCTTGTTACAAAACAGGGAGATCTGAGTTTTGAAAACCTGTTTATCGCGCTGGACGGAGAACATTATGAGTCATTGGCTGCTGCACAGCAGGCAGGTGCGCCTACATTTAACTACGGCCTGTTTTTGACAAATGTGCTGGATTTTCTGATTATTTCGCTTGTAATATTTATTCTGATAAGACAAATCAACAGGTTTAAAAAGAAACCTGCCGCAGAACCGGTCATGACAAAGGAGTGCCCTTACTGCCGCACTACTATACATAAAGAAGCTGTCAGATGCCCTCACTGCACATCCGAGCTTCACTGATACAGACTGCAGTGTAATAACGCTGATTCAGAATCTTACGGAAGAGGCAGTATAATACATACAGACAAGTCAGGAGTGATTTGAATGGGATTTTATGAAGAAATCTCACCATATTATGATGATATTTTCACTGCCGGAGAAGAACAACTCAGGTTTATTGCTGATACAGCGGGACTTCCGCCAAAAAGACTTCTCGATGTTGCGTGCGGTACAGGACTGTATTCTGTGAAGCTGTCACAGCTTGGATATGATGTTTGGGCCTGCGACGCAGATGCTGAAATGATCAGGCGGGCAAAGGAAAAAGCTGAAAGCGCCAATGCCGGTGTCAGGCTTTTTACAGCTGATATGACTGAACCTGGCTTTTTAAAAGAAATCAGGCCGGAAAGCGGGAATGATCCTGAGTTCGACTGCATTTTCTGTATAGGTAATTCAATAGTGCATCTTAAAAGTGAGGATGCCATAAGAAATGCTGTCAGACAGATGAAAGCGCTGCTTGCGGATCATGGGAGCCTGATATTGCAAATCATCAATTTCGACCGTGTGCTTAATCATGAGATAAGGACCCTGCCAACGATCAGGAATGATGAGAAAGGCATTATATTCCGGAGAAACTATGAACCGGACAGTTCATCAGGCCTTATACATTTTGATACTGTCCTGACGCTGAACCGTGAAGAGGTTCCGCTGGTATTAAACAACAGGGTAGACCTGTTCCCGCTTGTGTCAGAGCAGCTCAGATGCATACTCAACGATGCCGGGCTTGGAATGACCGAGTTTTATGGCGATTTCAGCAAAGCACGGTTTGATCCTGACCAGTCATTCATGCTGGTCGCGGTTGCCCGTCAAGTATAGTCATCCTGTACAGTATAAATATTGGACCTGCCCGGAGCATCAGGCTTTTCAAAGATCAACGAAGGAGATGACGGTATGGTAGAGATCAAAAAGGTCAATACAAAAGAAGAAATGGATATGGTGTATGATATCAGGCGTGAAGTGTTCATAAGGGAACAGGGGATACCCGAGGAGATAGAAATGGACGATCTCGATGCAGAGGCAATCCATGTCCTTGCAGTTGTAAACGGCGTACCTGCCGGCTGCGGGAGACTGCTCATGAACGGAAACGACGCAAAGATTGGAAGGGTCGCAGTCAGGAAAGATATGCGCCGCACCGGGATAGGTGACGGCATATGCAGACTTCTTATTTCCATGGCACTGGACAGAGGAGCTGAAAAGATTACGGCAAATGCCCAGCTTTCGGCGGAAGGCTTTTATTCAAAACTTGGCTTTGTCAGGGAAGGAGAAGTATTTAAAGAAGCTGGTATCGATCATGTCAGGATGGTCAGAGCGGTTTAGCACAGCCGCCTGGCCGCTGTTTCCCTCAAAATAATCATCCAGGTCTCAAGATCAGCGCACATCTGTATAATACATCTGTTTTATATACTCAATACTCAGTTTATTGCTGTATAACCGCCTGTATAAGTACCTGTTTCCGGTCAGCGGTATATTTGCCGCTGATTAGTTTCTGATCATGTGTCAAAAAATGGAAACCGGAAACATTTTATCTTCGAATAACTAAGCAAAAATATTCCATAGACGATATTGACATTCATTATCAATTAGACTATAATCTAAGTAAATGATAACGATTATCAATACGGGAGATGTGTTATGACACTGGATAAAGCGAAACGCGGAGATGAAATCGAAATAATCCATATCAATGATGCCAGGATCCGTGCACAGGCGATAAGACTCGGCATATCTGAAGGTGCGAGGATGCTTTGCTCGGAAAAAGTGCCTGCAGGACCAATCATTCTTAAAAACAGGATGCAGGAAGTGGCAATAGGCCGAAAGATAGCACATATGATTAAAGTTGAAAGGGTCGGTTGATCGTCATGTCTAGCCCAAAAACCGTCAAAACCGAAGATGTAGTCCCGGAGGGGGCTCCCAGGCTGGTCCTGGCGGGTAATCCTAACGTAGGCAAGTCGGTTTTTTTTAATGCCCTTACGGGTATGTATGTAGATGTCTCAAATTTCCCCGGTACTACGGTAGAAATAAGCAGGGGCAAATTCCGCAACTATTTGGTGGAAGATACTCCAGGGGTCTACGGTGTTTCATCTTTTAATGACGAAGAGACAGTAGCCCGTGATATAATTCTGGAAGCCGATGTGATCCTTAATGTTGTTGATGCCGTACACATGCATCGCGATCTTTTTTTGACCCAGCAGATGATCGACATGGGCAAAAAGCTAATTGTAGCGCTCAATCAAATGGATGAGGCAGAAAAGAACGGCATCAGGATAGATGTTCAAAAGCTTTCTGATATGCTGGGCGTGCCTGTTATCGGGACAATGGCAGTTAAAAACATAGGTATCAGCGATGTAATAGATAAAATAGAAGAGGCTTCGCAGGGAAACAGACTGCCGGGTATGGAGGAAATGCTAAAACCATATGTGGAAAAGGGCCTGACAGAAGCTGAGGCATTAATGATCCTCGAAGATGACAGTGAAATCTGCAAAAGGAAAAATATGAGCCCTGCAGGTTCACAGGAAGAATTGTACAAACGCAGGCGCGCAAGGGTCGATGAGATAATATCGGCAGTAGTCGCTGAAAGCAATGACAAGGCAAGTTTTTCAGTGAAACTGGGACGCCTTATGTTAAAGCCGTTCCCAGGCATTCCGATGCTTTTGGTCACATTGTTTGCAGTCTTTATGTTTGTCGGAGTATTTATGGGACAAACAGTTGTTGAACTGACTGAAGAGAAAATAATGGCAGGTTTATACCAGCCATTTGTTACAAATCTCATTGGAAAGATAATACCCATCGACTCATTTTTTGGACAGCTTCTGGCAGGTGAGTTCGGACTGCTTACTATGACACCGGTTTATATACTGGGCCTGCTGCTTCCCCTTGTTGTGGGATTTTACCTGATGCTGTCGATACTTGAGGATTCCGGATATCTGCCCAGGATAGCTGTTCTTTCCGACAGGATGATGAACAGGGTAGGCCTCAACGGCAGGGCCATAATTCCCACCATACTGGCCTTTGGATGTTTTACTGCCGCTACTATGACAACAAGACTCCTTGGATCGAAAAGAGAACGTGTCATAGCCACAGCGCTTCTGGGACTGACTATCCCATGTTCTGCTCAGTTGGGTATTATTGCGGGCATACTTGCATCTATGGGCTTACCTTATATACTGTTTTATATTTTTGTACTGGTACTGTTGTTCGGACTGGTAGGGAAACTGCTCAACAAGGTTTTGCCCGGTGAATCGAGCAGCCTTTTGATCGATCTTCCTGCCATAAGGCTTCCGGGTATCAGAAACGTGTTGAAAAAAACCTTTGTTAAGACTAAAATATTCTTAAAAGATGCAACTCCGCTTTTTGCACTGGGAGCTGTAATAATTACGTTACTCCGGTATTTTGGAATACTTGAGGCGATTCAGGATGCCATTGCACCACTGACAGTATCATGGCTTAATCTGCCCAAGGAAATGGCAACTGTGTTTATCATGGGAATGATCCGCAGAGACTTCGGCGCAGCCGGACTAAGCAGTATTGCACTGACAAAGTCCCAGATGATGACGGCACTTATAACCATCACGCTGTTTGTTCCGTGTATAGCATCAGTAATAGTTATTTTCAAGGAAAGGACCAAGGGCGAGGCAGTTCTTATATGGATGGGAAGTCTGGTGACGGCATTTGTTGTAGGAGGTCTGGTATCAAAGTTTTTGATGTTGTTCCCGGCGGGGTGAATCGATATGAAAAAAGTATGTCATGTATGTAAATATGAGTTTGATACTGAAAAATCGCTGAAATGTCCAAGATGCGGAGCAACCGTACAGTTAAAAAGCGGCTGTGAAAACTGCAGAGGATGCTTGTTATGGAAGTCATGCAAGGCAAAGTAGCAAGCTGATCCGACAGCAGCCGGCCTGCATATAATGCGGCAGAATGGAATATTAGCAGCCGCCAGGAGGTAAAATGATGAGCGTGTCGGATGAGCGTAATCTTAAGGAGCTGCTGAAAAAAAGCGGCTACAAGTTTACTGGTCAGAGAAGTGCAGTTTTGGATGTTCTTCTTAAATACAGCGGCAGTCACCTGAGTATCGATGATATATACAAATATGTAAGACAGACAAACCCGGATATAGGTATTGCGACTGTATATCGTACACTGACTATTTTAGAAAAAATCGGAGTTGTGGTTAAGCTGGATCTTGATGACGGATTAAGCCGTTATGAGCTGGCAAGGCAGGATGAAGACCATCGTCATCATCACCTGATATGCAACAAATGCGGCAGTGTTTCGGAGGTTGAAGAGGATCTGCTCGATTCACTGGAAGAACAGATCCTGCTTAAGAATGATTTCCTGGTTACAGATCACAGGGTTATGTTTTACGGCCTTTGCCATAACTGCAGATGATTAAGCAGCTCATTTAATAATTACACTGTCTTTGACAAATACTGTATTAATGCTTCGGTGTTCAAGACATATAATACCGGTATGTTTGAAAATATGGTCTGGTAATGTATCGGAGGTTGCCGCATGGATAAACTCTTTACAGGAATAAGCCCAGTATATCAGGTACTGATAGCTACAGGTTTTTCATATTTCATGACAGCGGTTGGCGCCGCTTTGGTCTTCTTTTTCAAAACCATCAATAAAAAGGTCATGGACACGATGCTTGGGTTTGCAGCCGGTGTAATGATTGCAGCCAGCTTTTGGTCACTGCTGGCTCCATCAATTGAGCTGTCGGGAGAACTGGGTATCACGATATGGCTGCCTCCGCTGATCGGGTTCCTGGCGGGAGGCTTGTTCCTTAAGCTGGCAGACTCGCTTATGCCGCACCTGCATATAGGTGCGCCGACTGAAAAGGCTGAAGGGATCAAATCAAGATGGAAACGAAGCATACTGCTTGTGACCGCGATAACACTGCATAATATACCTGAAGGTCTTGCTGTCGGCGTTGCAATGGGAGCAGCTGCCAACAATCTTGGGTCCGCAACTATCGCCGGAGCCCTGATACTTACCCTGGGAATGGGACTGCAGAACCTGCCCGAAGGAGCGGCGGTATCTATACCGCTGAGGCGCGAGGGCGTTTCAAGACTTAAATGTTTCTGGTACGGTCAGGCTTCAGGACTGGTGGAACCTGTGGCAGGTGTTATCGGAGCTGTTGCTGTAATGGCAGTTCGTCCGCTGCTGCCGTATGCCTTATCATTTGCCGCAGGTGCTATGATTTATGTCGTGGTTGAGGAATTGCTGCCGGAAGCACAGTCATCATCCAATTCGGATTATTCGACCATAGGATGTCTGCTGGGTTTTGCACTGATGATGGTTCTGGATGTTGCACTGTCCTGACGATCTGAATATGACGAATCTCAATTATAAGGTTCCGAATGACCTGTGCCGTAAAATGTACCGGCCGGGCATATCAGCTGTATATCCGGCCGGTATAATAGTTCGTAATGTGATCTGTTATGATTAGTGCGCATATCATACCGCATATAACATTTCTCATTAACTGATGTCACATGCAGTTATCTTCATATATAACAATTGTCTTTGAATATTTACTGAGACTGATTTTTACCCGGTTATATTTCCGTCGATGCTTATGGTAATAACATTCCACGGTATCAGCCTGCCGCTTGAGAGCATGGCATTTTTTACTGCATTGACCAGGCCGCCGCAGCATGGAACTTCCATACGCAGGACTGTAATACTTTTAATATTGCTGCAGGAAAGTATTTGTGCCAGTTTTTTCGAATAGTCCGTGTCGTCCAGTTTAGGACATCCGATAATCGTTATCCTGTCTTTCATAAAATCCTGGTGAATATTGGCATATGCAAATGCAGTACAATCAGCGGCAACTAAAAGATCTGCGTTGTCAAAGTATGGCGCATCGGGCGGTACCAGCCTGATCTGGCATGGCCACTGCCCCAGCTGCGATTCTTCATGCTGAACTGCAGTTCTGTGTGATCCGGCTCTGGCTTCACTATCGGCCTTGGTGGTATCGCTATGTTTTGCAATAATGCGGGCACGTGATCCGGGGCATCCGGGAAAAAGGGAGGCAGGACCGGGCTTATTCTCAGTAATATGTTTCTTTACGGCCTCTTCATCGAAATCCCCGGCTTCATGTTCGATTATTTCAATAGCTCCTGTGGGGCATTGAGGCAGGCAGTTGCCAAGGCCGTCACAGTAAGTATCTGATATGAGCTTTGCTTTGCCGCCGATTATTTTAAGTGCGCCTTCATGGCAGGCATTGACACAGAGCCCGCATCCATTGCATTTTTCTTCATTTATGCTGATGATTTTTCTTATCATAATGTTCCTTCCTTTCCTATCAGTGCTTTAATTCTGTTCTGCTTTCATGGCCTGATTATATCGCGGTTCTGCCCAGCAGTCTGTAACCATGGTTACAGAATTTTATAAACCTATAATTTTATAAACCAATTAACTGGAGAAGGTTTCAGAAAGGCCTTTTTTCTGATATAATACATAATAACGGTCTTTTTTAGCATTATCTTTACTAATATTCTCATTGTTACCTATGATTGTGCAGCCCCTTATACAGTGGCATAGCTCTTTGTACAAACGAATAATAATAAGAAAAGGAAGTGATGTGTTTGAATGTACTCCTTGATAAGTTCAAAGAAGTTCTTATTTCAGTATTGCCTATAACAGTGATCGTACTAATCCTTAATTTTACTTTGGTGCCGCTGGGAATACCGACGCTTGTCAGATTTCTTGCCGGAGCTTTGCTGGTTGCCGTTGGTCTGACCATTTTTCTGATCGGTGTTGATCTGGGAATAACGCCGGTAGGAAAACTGATGGGGACAAGTCTTGCAAAAACCAATAAGATATGGATTGTTGTTGTATCCGGAGTTATACTTGGTTTCTTCATTTCAATAGCAGAACCTGATCTGCATATATTGGCCGGACAGGTCGACAGCGTAACAAATGGGATTGTATCAAAATGGATGCTGGTTGCGGTCGTATCAGTTGGCATTGCACTGCTGCTGGCGGCAGGATTGATGCGGATAGTGATGAATATACCTCTTTATAAGACATTGACCATGTTTTACCTTATTATTTTTGTCCTTGCTTTCTTTTCTTCTCCTGTATTTCTGGCCATTGCTTTCGATGCTTCAGGTGCGACTACCGGCGCGCTTACGGTGCCTTTTGTTCTGGCGCTGGCCATTGGTATATCAGCGCTTAAAAAGGACAGTAAGGCTTCCGAAAAGGACAGCTTCGGACTGGTGGGTATCATATCGGCAGGAGCTATCATGTCGGTGCTGGCCATGAGTATTATAAAAAGGACAGATGAAATCTCAGGAACACTGGATTCCAGTCAGTATTTTACAGATTCTGTCATTGCACCGTTCCTGAATATTCTTCCCGATATGGCCAGGGATTCTGTGATTGCGCTGCTGCCGATGCTTGTGTTATTCATAATATTCCAGGTAATATCATTCAGGCTGAACAGAAAGCATTTCAGGGCAATAACCATGGGATTTGTATATACTTTTATTGGCCTGACGCTTTTTTTGACAGGCGTCAATGCTGGATTCATGGATGTGGGAACGATTGTCGGCTACGGGATTGCAGCCAGGGGAAATACCCTGCTGACAGTTTGTATCGGATTCCTGCTTGGAGTGGTTACAATACTGGCAGAACCCGCAGTGTATGTTCTGACTCACCAGATAGAGGATGTTACCAGCGGATATGTCAACAGAAAACTTGTCATGTCTGCTCTTGCAATAGGCATAGGCACTGCCGTGGCAATGTCGATGCTGAGGATTATCATTCCTGGTATAAAACTATGGCATTACCTGTTGCCAGGGTATATAATATCTATTATTCTGTCATTCTTTACGCCAAAACTGTTTGTAGGCATAGCTTTTGATTCAGGAGGAGTCGCTTCCGGACCTATGACTGCCACATTCATCCTTGCTTTTGCTCAGGGCGTGGCAGATGCCATCGAAGGCGCTGACGTACTTGCGGATGGATTCGGAATGATCTCAATGGTGGCTATGACACCGCTTATTGCACTGCAGATACTGGGCCTGATCTATAAGGCCAAGTCCCACAAAGGAGGATTGACTGATGACGGGAAATATTGAAGGAAAAACTATTGAATTGATATGTGTCATCGTTAACTGCGGGCATGGCAGCAAGGTACTGAAAACGGCAAGACATTATGGTGTTAACGGAGGAACTATATTTATCGGAAGAGGAACGGTACATAACCGTTTACTTGAATTTCTGAGCCTGTATGATGTGAGAAAGGAAATAGTACTGATGGCCGCTGAAAGCTCTGTGGCTGAAAGTGCGGTTGAGACGCTTAATGAGGAGATGCATTTTGACAGGCCGCACCATGGTATAGCTTTCAGTATGCCGATTACCAGGATCATCGGCAGCAGATGCATTAGCTGCGAATCAACTTCAGTAAGAGGTGAAAACGATATGTATAATGCGATTGTTACCATAGTCGACAAAGGCAGGGCGGAAGATGTAATAGAGGCTGCGGAAAAAGCTGGTTCAACGGGCGGAACCATCATCAACGCAAGAGGCGCAGGTGTGCATGAAACAAGCAAGCTTTTTTCGATGGAAATAGAGCCTGAAAAGGAGATTGTGCTCATCCTGGCAAACAAAGAATCAACGGACAGGATCGCTGAATCTATAAATGAAAGCCTTAAGATTGATGAACCCGGAAAAGGCATAATTTTCATACAGGAAGTAAGCAAAACATATGGACTTTACAAACCTGACATGAACTGATCTGTCCGGCGTACCGGCAGTGCTGGTCAATATATTATGCTCATTGTTCTTTGTATTTATGAGCCGGAAGCTGCTTGAACAAAGTGAGCTAATGAGCTGATCCCGTGGACGGTTCCTGCCGGAACCGCCCCGCGGCAGCGATGTTTCAGGTTACGGTGTCCCGGCAGCTGTATTTCCGGCGACGATGCTGCTGGCAGCGTTGTCCCTGTGGCAGCAGCGCCGGCTGTGATAATGTTATGGCAGCAGTGTACCGCGGCAGCGATTGCTGCAGCAATGATTGCCGGCAGAAATGATCCTGGCGGCGATATTCTCCGGCTAATGCCGTTCACCCTCCAGGGGTGTTGTCTTTTTCGGCGTGGCTGTCGTCATTTTCTCTTCCCAGGCCTGTTTCCATTGTTTTTATGGATTCGAGAGCCGGACCTTCTATTATATCGCCATTATATGTGAATCTTGAACCGTGGCAGGGACAATCCCAGGATAACTCTGCGGAGTTCCACTTAAGTTCACAGCCAAGATGTGTGCATGTTGTGCTGACATAGTGTAGCTTTCCGTTATCATCCCTGTATACGCCGACTTTATTTCCGTCAACTTCAGTTATCACGGCCTGACCTTTTTTTACTTTCGCTGTTTCATCAGGTATATTCAGTTTGCCGGATATAAGACTGACTGCTACATCAAAGTTTTCTTTTATAAAGTTTTTGGCTGATGCGCCGGGAGTGAATCGTGATGGACTGTAAACTTCCTCCCACGGGCTTTCTCCTTTTACGATCAGGTCAGATATGAGCATTGCTGAAGCGGTACCGTTTGTAATGCCCCATTTGTCGAAGCCGGTGGCTACAAATATTCCTTCGCTGCCTGATGTCATCTTTCCTGCGAACGGAATCTCATCCATGGCCGTATAGTCCTGAGCCGACCACCTGTATGGAATGCTGATGATGTCAAACATTGGTTTTGCATAGTCTCGTATAACTTCATAATGGTTTTGAAGATCGTTTCCGTGGCCGGTTTTATGATTTTCTCCGCCAACCAGGACCAAGTTCAGGCCGCTTCCTGTGTATGACCGAAGAGTCCTGGATGGTTGCTCGGCGTTGATGTACATGCCTTCCGGAAAACTGCCGTTTATCTGCATTGCCATAAGATAGGTACGCTGAGGATAAACCCTGGCAAAATAAAGGCCTGGCTTATCGTAAAAAGGATAGCGGGTTGCCTGGATTACATATTTTGCTCTTATCTTCCTGCCGCTGTCTGTTATAACAGTATGCGGATCGCCTTCCTGTATATCAACTGCCCGTGTGTTTTCATATATGGCGCAGCCTTTTTCCGTTACCAGTGAAGCCAGTGCCAGAAGATACTTCCGCGGATGAAAATATGCCTGGTTTGTAAATTTCATGGCACCTTCGATCCCAAAGGGAAGATCGAGCGTATCAGTATATTCTGCCGGCAGACCCAGCTTTTGAGCTGCCAGAGTTTCATCTTCAAGCTTTTGTATATTGCCGCAGTTCTGAGTGAACACATAGGCCGGGACTCTTTTGAAATCACAATCGATATTGTTTTCACGGATCGTATTTTCTATGAAATCTATAGCAGCCTGATTTGCCTGTGCATATTGTCCGGCTCTTTCTTCGCCGACTGCATTGATCATTTTATAGTATTTCATAGTATGCTGTGAAGTTATTTTTGCTGTGGTATGGCCTGAGACACCTTTGGCAATGCGGTTTGCTTCAATGACTGCTGTTTTCAGGCCGCTTTTATGCAGAAGATAAGCAGCCGTAAGGCCTGTGATTCCGCCGCCGATAATTGCAACATCGGTCTGGATGTTTTCTTTTAGTTCGGGATAGTTTGTGTTGTTTGTTGTATCGATCCATAGTGATACTGGTACGTCACTTAATTTAATGCTTTCTCCATTGTTCCTGCTCATAAAAATTCCTCCGCAACGGGCTGCCTTATTCATGACAGCGGTATTGAACAGCCGCAATCGGCCGGACAGGCATACGGCGCTCTTTAATTGCCTGAGACTGCACATTCATTAATATCTGGCTTTGTATACCGTCACAGATAGCTTCGTATGCCGTCATAGATATATCATCTCAGGAAAATCGTGATTTCATTCAAAAAGACCCGGCTTAACCAAAAGAAATATCATCTGAAGATTTAATGTGAAATGTGACTGCAGATAACAGAATGGCTCTCTGTTGCCGGAAGTAAAAAATGCTCACTTATGGACTTTTTTTAATCCATGAGCGAGCATTTTACATTTGCAGCGGGTTTTTCCTGCAGTCAGAACTGATCCATACTTGTATATGATGAATTTATTTCTGATTTTATCCTGCTGATGACTCCTGTCACGTATATGCTGCAGCAGATATAGAACAGGAGCCACATGAACGGTATCCCCACCTCAAGTATATCCAGAATTGTAAAAACAATCAGAGGCAAAGTCATGGAATAGACGCTTATTTTGAATATACTCCGGTACGAAAGGGAAGTACCCTTGACCGAATTGACGGCTTTGCCAATAAGGCTGACGATCAAAGCAGAGACAAATTTGGATATCATGAAGAATACAGCCGCGATAATAAGGTATACGACAAACAGGGGCTTTACAACAGGCATGCTGCTGATCAGGTCATCGCGTGTCAGATCCAGTCCTTTGTACAGGCTCAGGGGAATTTCTGAACGGTCCACATAATTTTTTATTATGACCTTATCGCTGGTAATAAGCATAACGATATCATAGGAGTTAAGGATCCTGTCTTCTGCATCGGAGCCGGTGTCGATTACGATCGGTATATCGGCTTTGTCGATAACAAAGGGCATTTCTCCGCTGAAATACAGCTTTCCGTCACTGAAACGGAAATCCGGCATGTCTTCAGAGATAAATTCGGCAGCAACATCGATAACATCATCATACCTGTTATATTCGGTGATATATAATGCCGCTGAGAGTATAAGCGTGAGCAGAAGCAGGTATACGACAGCCTTTCCCGTACTCTGCCTGAGGAAAAGCCTGTATTTGTCAAAGCTGGTGATGCTGTAATAGAAACGCTTGAAAATCGATAATTTTGTTTCGTTCATATGGGCCTCCAACATTTAAACCTATTTATCATACTTATTATACAATACAGGCAAAAATATTCAAAACAAATTATTGTGTCCTGTATCCTGACTAAAATATGTATGAACGTAAGGGTGACAGCAGCCTGATAAAAACACTCAATAATCTTGACATTGTATATATTCTGAAGTAAACTGTACATAGATGTATATATACAGTTAAAACACCAAATGGATTTGTGTGAAATGGCAGGTACCATGTCATAAGAAAAACAGGACCACTGAAAATGTATTATTTAAAAGTTTTCAGCGGCCCGGGATGGTGAGGTGATCGATTGTTCATAGCATTGTCCAACAATGACCCGACTCCGCTGTATGAACAGATCAAGAAACAGATCACGGAGCAGATAATCAGCGGGGAGCTGCCTCCGGGGTTCATGCTGCCGTCAATAAGGGCATTGGCAAAGGAGCTTGGAATAAGTGTTATAACGGTAAAAAAAGCATATGAAGACCTGGAAGCAGGAGGCTATATTGTTACCAATCATGGGAAAGGCTCATTTGTCGCACAGGCGGGTGCCGAGTTTGCCAGGGAGACTAGACTGAAAAAGATACAGCAAAGCTATGAAAGCGGGATCGCATTATGCAGAGAGCTGGGGATGGATAACGAAGAGATTATGAAGATTTTTTCAGATATTCTCGATGAATTTGACCGACAGTGACAGGCATGTACGCTTCGGGACAGAAAGAATGCAGTGATTGGAGTGATATTGAATGAGCATGGTTATCAGTATTAACGGCCTATATAAGAGATATGATAAGTTCTCACTGAAAGATGTGAGTTTCCAGGTACCCAAAGGATATATAATGGGATTCATCGGAAGGAACGGGGCAGGAAAGAGTACAGTCATCAAATGCATCATGGATATGATACCTTTTGAATCAGGTACTATTGAACTGTTCGGACTTGATAACAGGCGCTTTGCCAATGAGATCAAAAAAAGAGTCGGCTATGTCAGTGAAGAGCAATATTTTTATGAGAACATGACAGCTGGATGGTCACTGGAATTCTTCGGCGGCTTTTTCCCGGACTGGGATAATGATTTTGGCTCTTCCCTGCTCAAAAGGTTCGGCATTGATCCGGCAAAAAAGGTGAGTGAACTGTCAAAGGGAATGAAAGTAAAGCTTGCACTTGCCATTGCGCTGGGACACAGGCCGGAACTTCTTATTCTCGATGAGCCTACTTCAGGACTGGACCCGGTGATCAGGAGCGAGATACTTGAACTGCTCGCTGAAACTGTACAGGATGAGAACTGCTCGGTTTTCTTCTCTTCCCATATAACGTCAGATATTGAAAAGATTGCCGATTATGTAACGCTCATTGATGACGGCAGAATAATTCTGAGCGATGAGAAAGATTCTATAATAAGCAAATGGAAAATGTTCAAGGTAGAAAACAGCTGCTGCGGAGAAGAGCTGTTAGGTCGCCTGATCGGGGTAAAAAAAGGTGAATTCGGGTTCAGCGGTATAACGGATAAACCGGAAAGCTTCATAAAAGAACTTAACAGGCGCTACCCGGGAGCCAGGTACAAAATGGAGAATATAACGCTTGATGATCTTCTTGTAAGGATCGCAAAGGAGAGTGAGGCGGTATGATGAATGATGTAATGAGGATTGTGGTAAAGGATTTCCAGATACAGGCCAAATCCATCAGGAACTATGTTATTGCAATACTCTTTTTCGTGCTGATTTTTACTGCGATGGGCCTGGGACAGAATCTGATGCTGCTGCCGCTGGTGGCACTGTTTGTGATGTATCGTTTCATAAACTATTCGATGTATGAGGATGAAAAAAACAATACACTGAGGCTTCTGGCGGCTCTTCCGGTCAGACGTGATGCGATAGTTTTTGCACGTTACCTGAGTTGCGGAATATTCGCAGTTGCACTGTGCATCATGCTTGGCGTCATATCGGCGCTGGTATCACCCTATGAAGCCGGTTCAACAGCTGCAGTGCTGTGTGTTTTCTTCGTGTATATGATAATGATGTCGGTATATATGCCTATTGGCTTCAGGCTGGGCTATATAAAAGCAGTAAGCATAAACAGATTCATCTTCCTTGGCGTGTTTATCCTGCTTGGTGCCATACCTGTGCTGCTCGGAAGCAAAAACGGAATGCAGGGTGGGAATGCACTGGAAGGATTTATCGAATTGCTGGCCGGATCTGACGGGCTGCTGATTGTCGCAGGATTTGCCCTGGTTACATTATTGCTGTATATTATTTCTATGAAAATATCAGTGGTATTTTTCAGAAAACGGACTTTATTCTAGGAGGAGCAATGTCTAAACTGCATCTGATAGCCACATCAGCATTCGGGATAGAATCGGTGGTGGCAAGGGAACTGAAATGGCTGGGCTATGACGACCAGCAGGTCGAAAACGGCAGGGTCACTTTTGCGGGCGATGAGGAGGCCATTTGCAGATCGAACATATGGCTTCGCTCTGCAGACCGCGTACTTGTTAAAATGGGTGAGTTCAAAGCACTGACATTTGACGAACTGTTTGAAGGAACAAAGGCACTGCCGTGGGACGAATGGCTTCCTGAGAACGCAGAATTCCCTGTGGAAGGAAAATCAGTGAATTCTCAGCTTTCAAGTGTGCCGGACTGCCAGGCTATTGTCAAGAAAGCAATTGTTGAAAAAATGAAACAGAGATACAAAAAAGAGTGGTTCGAAGAAAACGGCCCGCTTTACAGGATCGAGGTGAGCCTGCTTAAGGACATGGCCACTCTTACCATAGATACATCAGGCCCCGGACTCCATAAACGGGGATACAGGGACCTTGTCTCAGGAGCGCCGCTTAAGGAGACGCTGGCATCGGCACTGCTTCTTATCAGCAGGTGGAAACCTGACAGGGTACTGATCGATCCTTTCTGCGGCTCAGGCACTATCCCTATCGAAGCCGCAATGATAGCGGCTAATATCGCACCCGGCGCAAAACGCAGCTTTACCGCGGAAAACTGGCACCAGGTACCGGCCGGGATGTGGAAAAAGGCAAGGGAGGAAGCGGCAGATAAGGAAAGGCACGGCTGCGAGTTCAGGATCCGCGGCTCAGACATAGATGACAGGGTCCTCAGCCTGGCAAGGCATCATGCTGAAAAGGCCGGCGTTTCCGAATATATACACCTGCAGCGGATGGATTTTTCGGATATAAGTTCAAAATACAAATACGGTTTTATTATTTGCAATCCCCCGTATGGAGAACGCATTGGAGAATTGCGTGAAGTAGAGCTGCTGTACAGGGAAATGGGCAAAGTTTTCAAAAAGTTTGATACCTGGTCGTTCTATGTAATCACGTCGCATCCGCGGTTCGAAACGCTGATAGGGCGCAGGGCTGATAAGAAGAGAAAGCTGTATAATGGCAGGATATTGTGCAATTACTATCAGTTTTTCGGGCCACCGCCGCCGAGACAGGCAGCCGGACAGTTTTCAGACCCGGAGAACTGAACATGAAACCTTTGCGGCAATGCCTGGAACATTCATCTGTATACTGACAGTCTTTACTGTGTAAAAAGCCTTTAAAACAAAAATCAAAGGCTTTTTAGGTGTGCATTGTTTTTCTGACCGGCTGGACATCTATACTATTTTTGCATTTTTAATACCCTTCAGGTGACGCTGATTGCTGAAAACATCAATAACAGACGGAGGATTTGACGTAAAAGCTGCCGTATATTAATATATAACTATTATTAGTCATGGCAGTTTTTTTGCAGGACGGTAGGAAGGTTGGTTATATGCTTTTAGAAGTCAAAAGATCAAAAACCTCAGGTACAGTAAGGATACCGGGGTCCAAGTCCCATACCATCAGGGCGCTCTTCATCGCCGGTCTGGCAGAAGGGAGATCGGTGATTTCTCACCCGCTTTTATCAAAAGATGCTTTTTCGGCGGTCGATGTTTGCAAGGCATTTGGAGCCGGTTTTGAGCATTCAGAAGACAATTTCATTATTAATGGATTTGGCCCGGTCCCGTCAGTTCCGGAAGATGTCATCGATGTAGGCAATTCAGGCACATCTCTCAGATTTGCCATGATGACAGCCGGCCTCGCTGACGGATATACGGTTTTCACCGGTGACAGTCAGATCAGGCGCCGGCCTTTGGGTCCGCTGATCAAAGCAATGAATAAACTGGGCGGTGATGTTTTTTCAACACGCGGCAATGATATGGCGCCGGTCGTGGTAAAAGGCAGGCTGAAAGGCGGCAGTACGGAACTGGATGCATTTTCATCCCAGTATCTTTCGTCAATACTTATCAACGCTCCGCTGCTGGAACATGATACCGAGGTACTGATTACCAGGATCAATGAAAAGCCCTATGTCGGGATGACCTTGTGGTGGCTCGACAGGCAGGGTATTGAGTATCAGAACGATGATTTCAGAAGAATATACATAAAAGGCGGACAAAAGTATAAGGCCTTCAATACTGTTATACCGGGAGATTTTTCATCAGCGACGTTTTTTATGGTTCTGGCTGCGGTATCGGAAGGGGAAATTACACTTGAAAATCTCAATATGAGCGATCCGCAGGGTGACAAAGCTGTACTCGGATATCTTAAGGAGATGGGAGCTGAAGTCAGATGTTGTGAAAACAGTGTAACAGTAAAAGGCAGAGGACTTAAGGGTATTGAAATAGATATGAACGCCACGCCTGATGCATTGCCGGCAATGGCAGTTGCAGGCTGTTTTGCGGATGGAGAGACAAGACTGGTCAATGTCCCGCAGGCAAGAATCAAGGAAACAGACAGGATACGTGTAATGTGTACTGAACTGACCAAAATGGGCGCTGATATTGAAGAGTTGCCTGATGGGCTCGTTGTAAGGAAAAGCAGGCTTAAGGGCTGCATGGTGGACGGCCATGGAGATCACCGCGCGGTGATGGCGCTGGCGGTGGCCGGGCTCAATGCAGATGGTGAAACCTGCATTTCAACGGCTGAGGCTATGAGTGTCACTTTCCCTGATTTCCCGATGCTGATCAGGGAATGCGGCGGTGATATACGGCTGGAAGAAGAATTACCGGAAAAATAAACGACCGGATGCAAATCATGATGATATGACGTATAATGAGTAGTTGTTTTTATTTATCAGCCAGAATCAACAAACCGGAGGTAACAGATGTTTGGCAATACATTCGGAAGGATGTTCAGAGTAACAACGTGTGGTGAGTCGTATTCAGGCGGCTTCAGAAAGCATCTGCCGATACCGCCTGAACTGTACGGCGGCCAGATGGTGATTGTTGACGGAGTCCCGCCGGGACTGAAAATCACAGCAGAAATGATCGAGGAGGAGCTAGACAAGCGCAGACCCGGTCTTTCGAAGCTGAGCACTCCCAGGAAGGAGAAAGACAAGGTTTATATATTCTCGGGAGTTATGGAGAACGATCTTACCACCGGCGCCCCTGTTGGTATGATAATACCAAGCAGTGATATAGAGGATGCACATATACAGCAGCATAAAGACAACAGGGAACTGGTCAGGCCCGGACAGGCATCTTATACATACTTTAAAAAATACGGCAGGTATTATGACTGGGCCGGCGCAGGAAGGGCATCGGCAAGGGAAACTGCCGCCAGAGTCGCGGGCGGTGCAGTGGCCAAGCTCATACTGGATACCATGGGCATTGACGTAATAGCGTATGTGGTTGAGTCCCATGGCATAAAAGCGGCTCCTGTCACATATGAAACAGCCAGGGCAAATTACCGTAAAAATGAAATAAACTGCCCTGATCCTGAAAAAGCCAGGGAAATGATAGAAGATATCATGAAGGTGAAAGCTGCCGGTGATTCCTGCGGAGGCGTGATAGAAATCATCGCCAAAGGTGTACCGGCTGGGATTGGCGAACCTGTCTTTGATAAGCTGAGTGCCATGATCGCCCACGCTATAATGTCTATCGGCGGAATAAAAGGCGTCGAGATCGGTGATGGCTTTGCATTTGCAGGAATGACCGGGTCCCAGTCAAATGATACGCCCTATTTCGATAAAGAAGAAGGCAGGATACGTTTTAGGACCAATCGTGCCGGCGGTATCCTGGGAGGTATATCCAACGGCGAGGAGATAAGGGTAAGGGCAGTTTGCAAGCCGACACCGACCATACTTATGAGCCAGGAGACCGTTAACATCGCGACATCGGAAAATGTAAGACATGTCTTTGCTTCCAGGAGTGATCCTACCATATGTACCAGGGTTTATCCTGTATGCGAAGCAATGATGAGAATCGTACTGCTTGACGCTATTTACATGTCCAGGGCTTACAGAAGTGTGACATCCGATATCGACCCGGACTGGGAGGATATATGAGAGCACCGTATAACGACGGAAAGAATATAGTTCTGATTGGTATGCCGGGTTCAGGTAAAAGCACGGTGGGGCCGATCCTTGCACAAAAAACAGGAATGGGCTTTGTTGACACTGATCAACTGATAAAGGATGCTGACGGGCGTAATCTTGGCGATATAGTAAAGGAAGACGGATATGAGCGGTTTTTGGAACTGCAGCAGCAAATAATAACATCGAAGGTCTTCCGCAATCATGTCATAGCTACAGGAGGAAGTGTCGTTAAAAGTGAAAGCCTCATGCGGTATCTGAAAGAAACGGGAGTTGCCATATATCTTGATGAGGACCCTGTGGTGCTGGAGAGCAGGCTTGATCCCGGAAGAAGACTTGCAAGACTTAAGGGGCAGACATTCAGTGACCTATACATGGAACGAAGACCTCTTTATGTCAGATATGCTGACAGAATAATAGATTGTATCGGCAAGACGGCCGATGAGATAGTACAGGAGATAATTGAAAATGTCTGAACGTATTTCCGTTTTGGTTGCAGATGACAATTCTGACTTTTGCAGGCTGTTATGTGAAAGGATAAACGATGCCGGTGATATGTATGTAATTGGAACTGCAGGCGATGGAAAGACTGCCGTGAAGATGATATACGAGCTTGAACCGGATATAGTACTGCTGGATATTATTATGCCGAGACTGGACGGCATTGGGGTACTTGAGAGAATCAGGAAGGATAAACCGGCCAAAATGCCTTTAATGTGCGTAATTACTGCAATTGGAAATGATATTGTAATAAGAAACTCACTGGAACTGGGAGCCGATTTTTATATAATGAAGCCGTTCGATATCGATATTTTGATAACACGTATAAGGCAGATGCACAATGAGAGGTATTACGGAGTGGATGATGGAAACGTCATCAGCGGCGGCTCAGATAAATCTTCAAATCATGCGGACAGTGTGGAGAAAGTTATAACGGAGGTTATCAGAAACATCGGTATAACTCCGAACCTGGCAGGATACAGTTTCCTGAGGGAGGCTGTCGTCCTGGCGGTGAATCAGCCTGAGAGACTGAATAGTATTTCCAAAAACATATATCCCGAGATTGCGAAGAAACACGGCACCAGTGCCCGGAATATAGACAGGGTTATAAGGTGTGCTGTAATAAGTGCGCAAAAAAAGACAATAAACGCAAAATCAGCAAATCAGGATACTGCAATTCTGATAAACAGTCAAAATAGTCAAAATATCGCACAATTAATCCGTTATCTGACAGAGTTGGCCAGGAAAAAATTAGCATCACAGGACACAGCAAAACATGAAGGAATGGAAAACCGAAAAATATGAACAAAAAAGCTGCCAAAAGGCAGCTTTTTCACTATGGACAAATTTTCTTCTTTATTATGGACAATTATTACTTCTTGTTGACTATATCTTTTAACACTTTACCAGCTTTAAATACAGGAGCTTTTGAAGCGGGGATAGTGATTTCTTTCTTGGTCTGAGGATTTCTTCCTTTTCTGGCTGCTCTTTCTCTGACTTCAAATGTTCCGAATCCAACAAGAACAACTTTGTCTCCGCCTTTGAGTGCGTCTTCAACGGAACTGATAAAAGCATTAAGAGCCGCTTCGCTGTTTTTCTTGTTTAAACCCGATTTTGAGGCAATAGAATTAATTAAATCTGTTTTGTTCATTAATACAACCTCCTAAATTTGGAATTCGACATTATTTTATAATGAAAGCTGCGTAAAGTCAAGCATTTCGCAATAATTTAGTAAATTTGAACTACACAAAATATGTAAATATGACTAATTTTTCTGATTACGACATAATTCGTATTTCTACGCCGTTTTTCAACAAACTGTTCAGTTTTTTTACGAAACGTTCTCCTGCGTTTTTATCATGTGATTTTCCAAGAACAATAAAATCAATATCGTTTTCATCGGCATAATCAGCTATGGCTTTTGGAACATCATCTGATTTGAGTACCGAAAGATTCGCTCCGACTTTTTTTGAAATGCCGAAGAGATATTCGAGAGCTTCTGACTCTTTGACACTGTCCAGAAAGTTCAGATCATTCCTGACTACGTTTATGATAAACAGGTTGCCTCCGTACTCCCTTGCAAGTTCATAAGCCTTATTTATCAAGCGTTCACATGTTTTTTGCTGTGTTACGCATACAAGAATGTTCATAGTATCTTATAAAGCCCCTTTTCTGTTGTTTGTAATCACACATACATTATACCGCCAAACTGTGCAAAAGTCTTTTGGGAAGATGTGAATTTTGCGTTAACGACAACTCCCCGAATCGCCGCTTTACAGCTTTGCCCTGCGAATCTTGTTTTGGGTATGCAAATCATATATTATTATATTAATATTGTTCATGTCAAAGATAAGATACGTGATACAGCCATGCGCAGTCAGACTTAAACTCAGGGGGTAATGCCCGGTGCATATTGGCCGTACGGAACGTGAACGGGGGGACTCAATGAAGCAGATACATGCCGCACAGATAACAGATGTGGTCGAGAGACTATGTATCAGTGCCAATTACAATCTTAACAGTGACATAATGCATGCTCTTGAAGATGGTATCCGGTACGAGGAATCTGAAACGGGGAAGAGGATACTGCGGCAGCTGGCCGAAAATGCCAGGATGGCGGCCCGTGAACGTATGGCCATATGTCAGGATACCGGTATGGCAGTTGTATTCATTGACATAGGGCAGGATGTGCATATAACCGGCGGAAGCCTGAGCGAAGCTGTTAATGAAGGCGTACGGAGAGGCTATGAGAAGGGTTTCTTAAGGAAATCAGTCGTATCAGATCCTCTCGACAGGATGAATACAGGCGATAATACCCCGGCAGTTATACATTATGATATCGTTGACGGGGACAGCCTCAAAATAACTGTGGCACCAAAGGGGTTTGGCAGTGAAAACATGAGCGGTGTCAGAATGCTCAAGCCGTCTGACGGAGCAGAGGGAGTAAAGGAGTTCATATTGGAAACAGTGGACAAAGCCGGGCCGAATCCCTGTCCGCCGATTGTGGTCGGGGTAGGCATCGGCGGAACGATGGAGAAAGCGGCGCTTCTTGCCAAGAAAGCTCTTTTGAGGCCGGTAGACAGGCGCAGCGACAATGAAAGGATCCGGCTGCTTGAGGAAGAAATGCTCGAAAGAATAAATGCCCTGGGCATCGGACCTGCAGGCCTGGGCGGCAGATTAACAGCGATGGCCGTCAATATAGAAGTTTTTCCCACGCATATAGCCGGACTGCCTGTGGCGGTCAATATAAGCTGTCATGTTACAAGGCATGCAGAGGCGGTGCTTTAGGATACACCTTGTTTTGTGATGACCCGTAATACGTGAGCCTGGTCCCGAAGAAGATCTCCGGATTCTGCGGGAGAAGCACGGAACGGGGAACACAGCAGCTGTCTGTGACTGCAGGCTGGTTATTGGAGGATGACAATGGAAGATGTTATTACAATAAATACACCATTGACAAAAGAAGAGGCAAAACGGCTGAAGGCGGGAGATGCAGTTGAAATAAGCGGTGTTGTTTACGCCGCCAGGGATGCTGCCCACAAAAAGCTTATCACATTGCTGGATGAAGGTCGGGAACTTCCCTTTGATATAAAGGATCAGGTCATATACTATGTGGGCCCATGCCCGGCAGGACCCGGACAGGTGATTGGATCGGCTGGCCCTACGACAAGCGGCAGGATGGATGCGTATACACCGAGGCTTATTGAACTGGGGCTGACCGGAATGATCGGGAAAGGGCTCAGAAGCGGTCCGGTAATTGAGGCAATGAAGCGGTACGGAGCTGTTTACTTTGGTGCCGCTGGCGGTGCCGGTGCATTGCTGTCCAAATGCATTATTTCTGAACAGATTGTGGCTTTCCCTGAACTTGGTACTGAAGCGCTTAGAAAACTTGAAGTCAGGAAATTCCCTGCAATCGTGGTCATCGACAGCGTGGGAAACGATCTTTACGGTATAGGCCGTGAAAGGTACAGAAAACAGCAGCTTCAATTAAATTTTTGATGAAGAACGGATAAAATCTGTGTTAATGAAGTTGAAAACAGGGTATATTTTATATAATTAATAGTGTATAATGAACTGGAGTTTATGTTCATCTCCCGGCGAGACGGCAATATTCCTGCCGAGGGGTAAATAATGGCACAGTATAATTTGGTATAGGAGGTACCATTATGGCAAAAGTAACTAAAGACATGATCATAGGTGATATTCTGAGACTTGACAGGGGAACTGCACCGATACTGCTAAAAATCGGCATGCACTGCCTCGGCTGCCCAGCATCGTCCGGTGAGAGCCTTGAGGATGCATGTGCTGTCCATGGTGTAGATGTTGATGCGATTGTCAGGGAACTCAATGATTATCTGGAATCAAAACAGGGCTGACATATTCCTGATATATTAAAAATCCATGATTGACAAAACCATGGATCATACTGTATGATATATACTTGTGTGGCGGACACACGAGTATATATCATAATATTCGGGCCATTAGCTCAGTCGGCAGAGCACTTGACTTTTAATCAAGGTGTCCGGCGTTCGAATCGCCGATGGCTCACCAGCAAGAATCCATGAAAGTATATTTTCAGGGATTCTTGTTCTTTTTTATGGCAGATTTTCTGCAAACGGACAATTTATTCTGACTAAAGTGTTATAATATCTGGCGGAGGCAGAAATGCACGAGACGGTACTTATGAAAAATCTGCTTGGGGCTGTGGAGCAGACAGCTGAAAAGCATCATATAACGCGGGTGAACCGTGTTGTCGTATCTGTGGGAAAACTCGCGAATGTACTGCCGGATGCGCTTACATTTGCGTTTGAAGCACTGACGCAGGACGGGCTCATGAAAGGTGCGGAACTTGAAATAAAATCCATACCTGCAGTAGCGCACTGTGATGACTGCGGATCTGAATATCAGGCGGATGAGTTTCCGATCATCTGCCCGGTATGCAAAAGCACAACTTTCAGAATAGTAAGCGGTGAAGAAGTATACGTTGAAAGTATAGACTGCGAGGAATGAAATATGGCAAAAATTGATATCAATCAGGATTTGAATTCTCTCAATAACCGGAAAGCGGCGGAAAACAGAAACAAGTTCAAATCACACGGTATATACGTGATAAATATGATGGGTTCGCCCGGCGCCGGCAAAACAACTCTTCTGGAGAATATACTGCCCAGGCTGAATGATCATTTACGCACGGCTGTTATTGAAGGTGACCTTGCCACGCAAAATGATGCGCTCCGCATTGAAAAAACAGGCGTCAAGGCCCTGCAGATCAATACGGACGGAGGGTGCCACCTGGATTCAGAGATGATAGAAAATCAGCTGCGCAGGCTGGATCTTGATTCACTGGATCTCATAATAATCGAAAATGTCGGCAACCTGGTTTGCCCTGCATCCTTCGATCTGGGTGAGGATATGCGTATGGTCGTTTTAAGTGTCGCGGAAGGCGAGGATAAGCCGGCAAAATATCCGACAGCATTCTTAAATGCTGATACGGCGGTAATTACAAAGACGGATCTGCTGCCTTATGTAAATGTGGATGTCGATGTGATGAAAAAGCATATCGCCGGAATAAATCCAAAAGTAATTGTTTTCGAAACAGCAAAAAAAGACGGAGTATATGTGGCGGATCAGCTTGTTGAATATATTATTGATCAGGCCAGACGAAAAAAGAGCATATGATCCGGTATTCACTTACAATCAGGGGAATTGTACAGGGAGTCGGGTTCCGGCCGTTTATGTTCCGGCTTGCGAAATCGCATTCGGTCTGCGGATATGTAAAAAACACATCCGAAGGCGTATATGCCGAGATAGAGGGAGAAGAAGCAGCCTGTGACAGCTTTGTTGATGATTTGAAAAATCATCCTCCTGCTTTGGCGAAAATAAACAGTGTGCAGGTGGAAACACAGCAGCCGCGCGGCGATAAGGATTTTGTCATCCTGGAAAGCAGCTATGGCGTGAGAAATGCACTGATATCACCGGATATCGGAATCTGTGATGACTGTAAAGCAGATATTGAAGACAGAAACAACAGGCGGTACCGTTATGCTTTTACCAATTGCACGAACTGCGGGCCGCGTTTTACAATCATCCGGGATATCCCATATGACCGCAAAAATACGACTATGGCTGAGTTTATCCAATGTGCGGACTGTCAGCATGAATATGAGGATCCGTATGACAGGCGATTTCATGCGCAGCCCAATGCCTGCCCTGTATGCGGGCCAAAGCTCAGCTTCTATATAGCAGGGCAGCTGAAGCAGGGAGATCCGTATGCATTGTTCAGTGAATGCATAAATCAAGGCATGATAGTTGCCGTTAAAGGGATCGGCGGATATCATCTTGCCTGCGACGCCCAAAATGAAGATGCTGTTGCCAGGCTCAGGAAAAGAAAAATCCGTTATGACAAGCCATTTGCTGTGATGATGCGCGATATCGATACGGTCAGGCGATATTGCGAGATAGATGAGACAGAAGAGGCGGCGCTGACCTGTGCCAGGAAACCGATCATACTGCTGAAAAAGAAAAAGAACTGTAAAATCGCAGAAGATACGGCGCCAAATAACAAGCGGCTGGGAGTTATGCTTCCGTATACACCTTTACATTGCATAATAATGGAAAAATTTGATGCGCTTGTGATGACAAGTGCAAATGTATCGGACCGTCCCATGATATATGATGACAATGAAGCCATGGACAGGCTTTTTAACATTGCGGATGCGGTATTGACGCACAACAGAAAGATATACCGCAGGATGGATGACAGCGTCTGCATGGCTGTATCAGGCAGGGTGAGGATGGTAAGGCGCGCGCGTGGTTATGCGCCGGAGCCTCTGAAACTGAAAAAGAACAAAAGTGTGATACTGGCTTTGGGATCACAGCAAAAAAATACATTTTGCCTGGCAAAAGACGAGAATGCCTTTTTAAGCGGGCATATAGGCGATCTGGACGATATGGACACCGTACGGGCTTACGAATCGGAGATACAGTCATATATGAGGATATTTGAGGCTGAACCGGATATCATTGCATGCGATATGCACCCGGACTATGTTTCCACCAGGTATGCCGAACGCTTCAGAAATATTCTGCCCATATATGAAATACAGCATCACCATGCGCATTTTGCATCTGTGCTTGCAGAGCATGATATCTATGAAAATGCAGTCGGGCTGATCCTTGACGGCACAGGATACGGGAAAGACGGTGCCGTCTGGGGAGGCGAAGCGCTGTGGGGAAATGTCGCTGCCAGTAAAAGGATCGGCCATATGCTTTATGCTCCCCTCCTGGGAGGAGAGGCTGCGATACGTGAACCCTGGCGCATGGCTCTGGCGATGATGTGTATTTCGTGCGGGAAAGATGCTGCACTGGATTATTTTGATGAATATGGCGATAAGGCGGAAATACTGCTGAAGGCCAGTGAACGTGGGATCAATTCGCCGCTGACATCAGGTGCTGGGCGGCTTTTTGACGCTGTTGCTGCTCTTGCGGGGTTAAGGACATATATCACATATGAAGGACAGGCTGCCGTTGAACTCGAACAGGTGGCAGATGATTCTGCGGACGGGAGTTATGGCATTGATATTGTGCTGGAGTCTGGCATGATGATATTTGACTGGCGTCAGATGATCCGTGATATAGTGCGTGATGTCAGAAGCGGCAGCAGCGCCGGCGAGATATCGACCAGGTTCCATCGTGCCATGGTACAGCTGATTGTCGATGCGGCATCAATGGCCAGAAAGCAATACGGCGGCAATACAGTCGCACTGTCGGGCGGTGTGTTCCAGAATGCACATATTTTGGGCAGTGCGGCTGAAAAACTTGAAAAGCACGGTTTTGATGTCCGGTCAAACGAAAAGGTGCCTGCCAATGACGGAGGGATATCATACGGTCAGGCAGCCGCGGCTGCAGCACAGTTAAGCGGCGGTATGCAGGAGGAAACACGGCTGCGGATGGCAGAAAGTGAGAAGCGGCGGATGACAGGCAGCAGAAGAAATATGTGAGAAGATGAGAAATACAGGATGACAGAAGAGAAAAGTGAGATATGCTTTCTCTGCCGGTATTTTAAAATGGAGCAAAAGCTTTGTGATTACGGTAAAGGCTGAGAATGAGATAAAAGCGAGGTGCTGATTATGTGTCTGGCAATACCAGGAACTATAAAACAGATACAGGGTGAATACGCACAGGTGGATTACGGCGGTGTATCCAAACAGGCAAGCATCAGACTGTTCAGAAATGCCAGAGTGGGTGACCGGGTCCTTGTGCATGCCGGTTTTATAATACAGATACTGGACAAGGATGATGGCGAAGAACTTGAAAAACTGATCGGGGAAACGATGGGTTTTACAAATGCAGATGAGATATAGATTTGAAGATATCAAAAAGCGCATAGATGAGCTCGCTGAAAAAATGGGACAGGTCACTGTCATGGAAGTGTGCGGCACCCATACTGCCAATATACACAAGTATGGGATACATGAGCTCCTGCCCGGCAATATCAGGCTGGTGTCAGGCCCGGGCTGCCCTGTGTGTGTAACGGATCAGAAAGATATCGCCGCGGCACTCTCACTGGTGGAACATGAGAATGTGATATTTGCATGCTTTGGTGATATGATGCGGGTTCCGTGCGGTGACAGGAGCCTTTATTCACTGTATGAAAGCGGGAAGGATGTAAGAGTCGTAACATCAGCTCTGGATGCTTTGCAAATCGCACGGGATAATCCGGACAGACAGACGGTATATTTCGGGATAGGTTTTGAAACCACAGTGCCGCAAACCGCTGCATTGATCGAGGCTGCGGATGAATGCGGCATACGGAACCTCAGCGTGCTAAGCGCCCATAAGACCATGCCGCAGGCAATCAGGCAGCTCCTGGGAAATGGCAGCGGCATAGATGCGCTGATGTGTCCGGGACATGTGGCAGCAATCACCGGCGCCGGCGCTTTTGATTTTGTGGCTGATGAGCTTAGGCTGCCCGCAGTTGTGGCAGGCTTTGAAGCTTATGATATTATGGCGGCTCTCCTTCGTATTTTGTATATGCTGCAAAACGGAGAAAGAAAATGTGTGAATATGTATCCGCGGGCTGTCACCAGGCATGGGAACCGCGAAGCCCTTTCGCTTATATACAAAGTATTTGAACCATGTGATGCCGTCTGGCGGGGCCTGGGTAAAATAAAAGACAGCGGTCTTGGAATAAAAGAGCGCTACAGGAGATTTGATGCACTGCACAGATTCAATATCAGACCCTATGATGTAAAAGAAGCAAAGGGCTGCATTTGTGCAAGCATCCTGTGCGGCAAGAAAACTCCCGCCGACTGTTTGAACTTCGGACGGGAATGTACACCGGAAAGGCCGCTGGGACCATGCATGGTATCGGCCGAAGGCAGCTGCGCTGCGGCAATAAGGTACGGTGACACTCCTCTGCAAGGGGCATTCCTCTACGGCGGAGGAATGTCACGCGTTTGAACGGGTGCGGTGACGATCGAAAGAGGTAAAGGGACACTCCTCTGCAAGGGGCATTCCTTTACGGCGGAGGAATGTCACGCGTTTTAGTGAGATGTAGCATAGGTAATGGCGGGTGATTTAATATGGACAAAAAAATAACACTGGCCCACGGTTCAGGCGGCCAGGCATACAGGGAACTGGTGCAGGAGGTTTTTTTGCCTGCATTTTCAAATGATATTTTAAGGCCGCTTACAGATTCTGCTGTATGCAGTGCCGGCGAAAAGATTGCAATGACTACAGACAGTTATGTAATAAAACCGCTGTTTTTCCCCGGAGGAGATATCGGAAGGCTATGTGTCAGCGGTACGGTCAATGACCTGGCTGTCAGTGGTGCATGCCCCAGATATATATCCGTCGGTATGATCATTGAGGCCGGATTTGATATGGAGACACTTGCCCGGATCGTTGAATCTATTGCAGTGACAGCAAAGGAAGCAGGTGTGTTTGTTGTCACCGGAGACACTAAAGTGGTTGAAGGTGGCAGTGTTGACGGTATTTTTATAAATACGGCAGGTGTTGGAGTGTTCTCAGATACGAGGCCTCCGCTGGCTCAAAGGATAGCTGCGGGAGATAAGATCATAATCAGCGGCTGTATGGCCTCACACGGGATGGCGATAATGGCTGCGAGGGAAAACATGGGATTTGATCCGCCGATAAAGAGTGATGTGGCACCTCTTGCGGCGCTTGCAGACAGAGTGCTGCAGAATGACTGTGTGATCAGCGCAATGCGTGATCCGACACGCGGCGGTGTGGCGGCTACTCTTTGTGAATGGGTTACAGGCGATACCGATATCGTGATATATGATAACTTATTGCCGGTACGGCCTGATGTATCGGCGGCATGTGAGATACTGGGAATTGATCCCCTTTATATTGCCAATGAGGGCATCATGCTTTTATCAGTGCCGGAACGTTATGCAGATGAAGTGCTCGCGTGTTTGCATTCGGCAGATGCGGGGAAAAATGCGGCAGTAATAGGAGAGGTCAGGAAGGGCAGCGGTAATGTATATTCCTTAACAGAATATGGGACAAGCAGGAAAATAATGATGCCCCGGGGTGAGTTGCTTCCCAGGATATGCTGAAAAAGGTACAGGGGCACTTCTCCACAGTCGGTATTCCTTCATGACTGGGAAATGTCCCTGCATGAGATTGACGGCCACGGCTGAAATTCGCATGCTGGCATTTTAGCAGAATAGACCATTTTCACAGAACAAACCATATCCCGGAATGAGCATGAGCATCGAATTACGCTTGACTGTATAACTTGTTTGTATTACAATTCTCATTAAAGATAATATTGTATACAAAATACACATGTATTTAGGTGTAATGGACTTGTAAGGTGGAACAAAATTATGGGAAGATATGTACTCATTGTGTGTATTGCAGTACCATTGCTTGGCGCTTTTCTTCTGCCGGTTTTAGGAAGAATAAATGTCAGGCTCAGAAATATAGCGGCGTTGGCTTTTGTGGCCGGCGCTTTTATTTGTGCAGCTTTTGCATTGCCGGGTGTTATTTCAGGCTCACCGCTATATTTGCATTATGAACTGCCGCTGGGACTGAGCTTTGGCTTTTATGCCGATGCACTGGCGGTTTTTATGGCAATGACAGCATCCCTTGTGGCCTCCGTCATTATCCTCTATTCATTTGGCTATATAGCGGAATATGATAACCAGAATGAATATTACATGATGGTTTGCCTGTTCATAGGCGCTATGATGGGACTGGTCTTTTCCACAAATCTTATATTCATATATACGTTTTGGGAAATATCAGCAATATGCTGCTGGAGACTGATTGGTTTCTACCGTGAAGAGGAAACTGTACGGGCTGCAAACAAAGCATTTATCATAACTGTGGCCGGAGCACTTATCATGCTCACAGGATTCGTCGGTATTTTCGGAGAGACCGGCACATTCGATCTTATGGCCATGAAGGGTACGCACATACCGGCCTGGACGGTTGTTCTGATATTATTCGGAATGCTTTCGAAATCCGCAACTTTTCCTTTGCACAGCTGGCTGCCTGATGCAGGAGTTGCACCTACACCGGTGACATCACTTCTGCATGCGGCAGTGCTTGTAAAGATTGGTGTCTATGCATATGTAAGGCTGTTTGTTGTAACATTTAAAATAGATGATGTATTCACTTCCGCAGTTCCTATAATTGCTGCAGTAAGTGCTCTCATAAGCGCTGGAGTGGCGATGCGTGAAAACAATATCAAAAGGGTTATCGCCTACTCAACCATAAGTCAGCTTGCGTTTATCCTTGTGGGGCTGTCCTGCGGCAATGAAACCGGCGTCGTCGGCGGGATGCTGTATATCCTGATGCACAGTGCCGCAAAGGGTGGACTGTTCCTTTGCGCAGGTATAGTGGAGCACAATTTGCATACCAAGGATATGAGCAAAATGGGCGGCCTGTATAAAAAAATGCCGCTGACTGCGCTGGCGTTTATTTTATGTGCTTTTTCAGTAATGGGGATACCTCCCTTCGGAGGCTTTTTCGCAAAATATCTCGTTATCGCCGGAATTATTTCGTCGGGGAACATTGCACTTGGAATAGTGTTTATACTTGGTGCCGTCATGACCGTCCTGTATCTTACAAGACTCTTTGTCAAGGTATTCCTCGGACCGCCGCAGACATGCACTGACGTAAAGGAAGGAACGCCTCTGATGGTAGCATCTGTTATGATACTTGCCGTACTGACGCTGGTACTTGGTGTATTTATCAGCTTACCTTCAGGGCTTGCATCTCTGACAGGGGGGTGGATGTAATATGCTGGATCAGATCAGCTCATTCCTGAACAGCGGTACAAATCTTATATTATTCATGATAATATTGCCTGCTGTGTTTGGAGCTGCAGCCGGGCTATTCGGGAAAAAATATGTTACAAGGCTTATACTTGCTGTGCTGTCAGCGACCGTCAATCTTTTGTTTGCCGTGAGCCTCTTGCAGTCGGAAGGTTTCTGTGTGACTGTTCCGTTTGCATCGCATGGACTGGATATAGCGTTTAATGTTTATGGATTTTCGTCCATGTTTCTGACTTTTACAGCCGCGGGCTTCCTGCTGGTCAGCTTATACAGTGTCGTTTTTCTCAGGGATAAAAGCTATGCAGGACTTTTCATGCTTTATCTTAATATAAGCATTGCCATGATAAATGGCGCACTTTTATCGGATAACCTTGGTGTAATGCTCTTTTTCTGGGAAGGGCTCCTGTGTACTCTATTTGGAATACTGCTAATAAACAACCGGGAGAATCCGAAGGCAGCTGTAAAAGCACTGGTGCTGTCCGGAACAGCAGACCTTCTTCTGATGCTTGGCATAATAATTACCGCATATCAGGCAGGAACTCCTTATATATCACAGATGCAGAAATTGCCTGTATCCGGGGTATCCGGAATCGGGTTCGTGTGCATGATGTTTGGAGCTGTCGGCAAGGCGGGCTCTTTGCCTTTCCACAGCTGGATACCGGTTGCGGCTGATGATGCTCCCACTCCGTTTTTGGCAGCTTTCCCCGGTATGCTTGAGAAATTCCTCGGGATATACCTTGCTGTGCGCATTGTAACAGACATTTATGACCTGCAGCCGGGAAGCGGTATGAGTATAGCTGTTATGACACTGGGGACGCTCACTATAATCATCGGTGTTGCAATGGCATTAATACAGAAGGATATGAAACGATTACTTGCATATCATGCGATCAGCCAGGTGGGATATATGGTGCTGGGTATAGGAACGGCGCTTCCTGTCGGCATCATTGGCGGCCTTTTCCATATGCTTAACCATGTCGCGTATAAAAGCTGCCTGTTTATGACTGCCGGCAGCATAGAAAAGCAGACAGGAACGACAGATCTCAGAAAAATCGGCGGCCTTGCAAAACTTATGCCTGCAACTGCGGCATGCTTTATTGTAAGCGGGCTGGCCATTGCAGGTGTGCCGCCATTCAATGGCTTTTTCTCCAAAGAGCTTATTTTTGATGCAGCGCTGGAAAGTAATGTTGTCTTCTATATAGGTGCGCTTCTTGGTGCGTTCCTGACGGCAGTTTCATTCCTGAAAATGGGGCGTGCGGCTTTTGCCGGAGAATTAAAGCTTCCGCAGGACAGGAAGAATGTACGGGAAACGAGTTTCGGCATGCTTTTGCCAATGTGTGTTCTGGCTGTACTGTGCATTCTGTTCGGAGTGGCAAATACTTTGCCGCTGGATGGCCTCCTGTCACCTGCGCTGGGATATACGGAAAGCTATTCAGGATGGCCGCATTCGGCAGTGCTGGTTATCATTTCGGTAATTGTACTGGCCCTGGCTGTTTGTGATCATATATACGGATGCAGAAAATCAGGCAGTGCGATCAATGCTGCAGATCATATCCATTATGCGCCCGTATTGAAAAATGTATATGATGCCGCGGAAAAGCAATGGTTTGATCCGTATAGCTGGATCATTCACGTGGTGAATGCTTATTCTGCGCTGTGCACGTATATAGAGCGCGGCGTCAGCTGGTTTTATGATGTCGCAGCGGTTAACGCTGTAAAGGGCGCGGGCAATCTGCTGCACCGCATCAGCAACGGCAGCCTGGCGCGTTATCTTGTTGCTGCGGTTGCCGGTGTCGGCTGTATTGTGATCATATTCCTGGCAGTTCTGTTGTGATGGGGGTGTTCTGAATAATGAGTGCTATGGCTTATATTGCGGTTTCGTTTCTTGTTGTGCCGCTTATCATCATAATAATAAATAACCTGATTTCCAGAAAGGCTGCCGGAAAAGTGAGCTTGTATATGGCCTGTGCCTGTGCAGTCATCCAGATGGCGTCTTCGGTTACGGATTTTTTCCTGCTTTCAGCCAAACATTTGCATGAATATAAGTTTACCCTGCTCTGGAATATGGAAGAAGCTGGCGCCGAACATTTCGGAGTGACTTCGCTTTCACTGGTGATACTGTTTTGCATAGGTTTTGTATCACTGATATCAGTGCTGATCGCATTTAAGACAATTGAGCACAAGAAAATTTCGTATGTTAACCTTTTAATGACACTGATCCTCGGAATGAACGGGATGGTGATTGTTACCGATCTGTTTTCACTTTATGTATTCCTGGAAATCGTCGGTATATCAAGCTTTGTCCTGATTGCCATGTTTCAGTCCGAGACTGGCCTTGAAGGCGCATTCAAGTATCTTGTGATGTCTGCGCTGGCGAGCATATTCATATTGACAGGACTGTCATTTATCTTCATGTATACAGGTAGCCTGCAATATTCGCAGATCGGCGATATTCTCAGTGTGAAGGATGGTTCGCAGCAAACACTCATATATGCTGCTGTTATTCTTCTGATTTCAGGCTTTGCTGTAAAAACAGGATCTGTTCCGTTCCACAGCTGGCTTCCTGATGCGCATCAAAGTGCAGATACGGCCGTATCCGTACTGCTGAGCGGTATCGTTATAAAGGTGGCCGGAATATACAGCTTTATTGTCCTGACAAATTTATTCAGCGGTGTTCCGGCAATCAACCTGACACTGGCAATAATGGGAATCGTCTCAATAGTTACAGGAGCGCTGCTGGCTTTACGGCAAACGCATTTTAAACGTATTGTCGCGTATTCAAGCGTGAGCCAGATGGGGTATATATTACTTGGAATAAGTACAGGCAGCACCCTTGGATTGGTGGGAGCAGTAGCCCATATATTTAACCATGCAACATTCAAGAGCACATTATTTGCCAACGCAGCCGCTTTGCATGAGCAGACCGGAACACTTGACATAAATGAAATGGGCGGGCTGCAAAAGAAGATGCCTGTGACAGGCTTCTCCAACATTGCTGCTTTTTTATCGACAGCGGGCATACCGCCTTTTGCCGGATTCTGGAGCAAGCTTTTGATCATCATGGCACTCTGGAAAAACAGTATGCAGGTATATGCAGGGATTGCGCTTTTTTCCAGCATATTGACCGCAGCATATTTCCTGAGGATGCAGAAAAAAGTGTTCTTTGGCAAAGTCCCGGCCAAATATGCAGAACTTAAGGAAATTGGCGGCAGCATAAAATTTGCCGAGATAATGCTTACCATTGTAATCATAGGGGCAGGAGTATGTTTTCCTCTGGCGCTTATGTATCTTAAGGGAAGAGGAATACTCTGAAAGGAGGAATTTGCTGTGGAAACTGTCATATATATTTGCCTTGGGCTGATGTTGATTTTCGGAGTTATGGCCGTTATGCTTCACAGCATGACCAAATCTGCCATAGCCCTGGCCGCAGCGAGCGCGGCTCTTGGGATTATAATGTATGAAATGGGCGCTGTATGGACGGCATTAATTGAGATTTCCGTCTGTTCGGGCCTGGTAACGGTAATATTTATAAGTGCTATCAGCCTGTCCAATATGGACAAGAAAGAACTCGAGAAGGTTTATGAGGATAAAAAGCGTATGTCTTTATTGCCTGTTATCCTTATAGTCAGCGGCGTTGTATTGGTTATTGCCGCAATATCGGCTGGTGTTTCTCTGCCGGAGGCAAATCAGACTGTCAATACTTCCGGCGATTTGCGCGAGATATTGTGGAACAATCGTCAGGCGGACATCTGGGGCCAGATCATCATTATGATAACCGGTTCGGCCGCGGTTGTGGTTTTGTTCAGGGAGCGTGATTGAATTATGAATGCGTCGGGATTTGGAAATATTATTCTCATTACAGGGCTTTTGCTGATAATATCAGGATGTTACTGCCTGATACGCACGTATCATTTGCTTAAAATTACCATAGGAATAGAGCTGGCAATGAAAGCTGTCACGATGTTTATTACACTTGCAGGATATATTAATGGAAACATCGATCTTGCTCAGGCTTTTGCCATTACTTCAATCGTGATCGAGGTCGTTGTTACTGTTGTTGCTGCAGGGATAGCCATAAACCTTTACAGAAAATATGGAAGTATGGATGTCCGTAATTTAAGAAAACTTAAAGGATAGCAGGTGAAATAATGGATGCCATAATACTTGCACCGCCGATTGCTTTTTTGATATTTGCTGTTATATTTTCCGGATGCTCCAGGGGCTTTTCGCGGTTTTCGCATGAAAGTTCGGGAAGGGAAGACGGATTGGATTCGTATGCCTGCGGGCAGCGGGATGTCCGAAATTATGTAAACCCTGATTACAGCCAGTTCTTTCCCTTCGCATTTTTGTTTACGATCATGCATGTACTGGTGCTCGTGGTGGCGACTGCTCCGTATGATGCACCGGTTCTGCCTGTTGTGTTCATAGCGGCAGGTATATTTTGTCTGATAATGATATTCAAGAGGTGAAAGGCTTTGGGACTTTTGCAGAAAGCAATCAACTGGGGGACACGAAAGTCGCCCTGGATAATACACTTCAATGCAGGCGCATGCAATGGCTGTGACATTGAAACGATAGACGCGCTGACACCCAGGTTTGACCTGGAACGTATAGGGGTTTTGCAGGAAGGAAGCCCCCGCCATGCAGATATACTTGTATGCACCGGTGCCGTTACCCTTCAGACACGGGACCGCCTTAAGCAAATATATGATCAGATGCCTGAACCGAAGTATGTCATAGCAATAGGTACCTGCGCCTGTACGGGCGGGATATTCGACGGCTGTTATTGCGTCACTGGCGGCATCGATACTGTGATACCCGTGGATGTTTATATCCCGGGATGTGCTGTGCGGCCGGAAGCAATAATAAGTGCCGTACGGAAACTGTTGGACACACTGAAGCCTCAGAAGGAAGGAGGCGGCAGGAATGCAGGCTGAACAGGAATTAGTCGACAGGTTCTGTGAGAAGTTCGGTTTTTTGCAGAACAAAATATATGTGAAAAGACAAAAACGCATATTTACAGAGTTTCTTGCAAAGGAAGAATTTGAACAGGTGCTGCATTATGCTCATGATGAACTTGGATTTTACAGGGCCAGTCATGTTGTCGGAACAGACGAAGGCGATGATTTGGGATTTATCTACCTGTTGTCCAATGAGGACGGAATCATTCTGGCACTTAAGGAAAAAGCGCCAAAATCCGATCCTGTAATCAATTCGATGACAGGCATATATCCGTCATTGGAACAGCACGAACGGGAGCTGGTGGATTTGTTTGGCGCTGTTGTGGAAGGTCTGCCTGAAGGCCCGTCATACCCGCTGCCCGACGGCTGGCCGAAAGGAAGTTATCCCATGCGCAAGGACTGGGATCCCAAATATTTCGATAAAAATACAATGACATATAATCCGCCGGCGGATGATGCCAAAAAGGAGGGCGGAAATAAGTGAGCAGGAAAGGCAAGGATAACAGGATAGTGCTGCCGATCGGCCCGCAGCATCCTTCACTAAAGGAGCCGGCCTCTTTCAGGATAACTCTTGAAGGAGAAAAGGTTGTAAATGCCGTAATAGGTGTGGGTTACAACCACAGAGGACTTGAGAAAGCCTGCGAGAGCAGGAATTATGTACAGGATCTGTATCTTATTGAGCGTGTCTGCGGTATTTGTTCCCATACGCACAGTACTGCTTACTGCCAGGGAATAGAGGAGCTGGCCGGACTCACGATACCGAGGCGTGCGGCCTATATTCGTGTAATAGTGGCGGAGCTTGAGCGCCTGCACAGCCATTTGCTCTGGCTTGGTGTCGCTGCTCATGAGATTGGTTTTGATACATTGTTTATGTACACCTGGCGTGACCGCGAAAAAGTTCTGGATATATTGGCGGAGGTTTGCGGGAACCGTGTAAATTACGGCATCAATACCATTGGCGGTGTACGCAGGGACGTAGATGAATCAATGCTGCAGGATATATCGAAAATGGCAGATGCACTGGAAGACCAGATAAAATACTATCTTGATCTTGCCATGACTGAGACAACGCTTTCGGTGAGACTTGCGGGCGTTGGAAAGCTTTCGTACGATGACGCGCTGAGGTTCGGCGTAGTAGGGCCTGTAGCACGCAGTGCTGGTATTGCTGATGATATCCGTGTTACGGAACCGTATGCGGCATACGATGAAGTTCCTGTCAGGCCTGTAACGGATACACGCGCAGATGTTCTGGGACGTACGGTCGTACGGATAAAAGAGATGCTTGAAAGTATAAATATTATCCGGTTCTGCATCAGGAATATTCCTGACGGAGATATTGCGGTAAAAGCTCCGCTTCGTATTCCTGCAGGTGAGGTAATAAGCAGGACAGAAGCTCCGCGCGGTGAAAATATACACTACATCCGGTCCAATGGTACCGACAAACCGGACAGGGTGCGTGTGCGTGCGCCAAGCGAGGCAAACTGGCGTGGTGTGAAGCACATGCTGGAAGGCGGTTATCTTGCGGATGTACCTATTACTATTGCTGCCATAGACCCTTGTTATTCATGTACAGACCGAGCGATCATTGTCGATTCAGGAAGCAGGACAGAGGTCATGGACTGGCAGAGTCTCAGGCAGTACAGTATAGACTGGTACAAAAAGCAGGGTGTAGATACAGCTTCTGCTAAAGTATCTGCGAAGGAATATTTTTAGCGATATGGCTCAAGTTTGCGTTATTTCTTCATTTATTATATTGAGATATACTGAAATCATAACTGGAGTGTAAAGAGGATCGGTATGCTTGTGAGTTTACTAAAAATACTAATATTTCCCGGGTTTCTGTTTTTGGCGGTATATGCCATGGTATGTGAATACATTGACAGAAAGGTATATGCCAGACTGCAAAACCGGATGGGCCCGCCGTGGTATCAGCCGCTGGCGGATTTCCTGAAGCTTCTCGGCAAGGAGACTATTATTCCCGCGGATGCAAACAGGAGAATGTTTCAGATCCTGCCGGTGATATCGCTTTCTGCGGTGGCGGCTTCATTCATTTATGTACCTGTTGTGGGCGGATCTGCTGTTTATTCGTTTGAAGGTGATCTTATTGTAGTGCTGTACTTTTTGACTATTCCCACAATATGCTCATTTTTAGGCGGCTGGTACTCAAGGGGAGTGTATTCCACGATCGGTTCGGTACGTACGCTGACCCAGATGTTCGCATACGAGGTGCCGCTTTTTATGGCACTGCTGGCGCCTTCACTCATTGCAAAAACATGGTCTGTGACGGGAATGGCGTCATTTTACTCCGAACACCCCCTGTATGTACTTATCAATATCCCCGCGTTTTTCACGGCACTGATTGCAGGACAGGGGAAGCTTGAGAGAGCTCCTTTCGATTCGCCTGAAGCAGAAACCGAAATCGTATCGGGAGCATTGGTGGAATACAGCGGGAGATTGCTGGCGATTTTCAGGATGTCCATGGATTGTGAGCTTGTGTTGGTGGCTTCACTTATTTCGGCGATATTTCTTCCGTTCATGACAGGAATCGTGATACTGGACTTTGTACTTTATTTAGCAAAAACACTTGCCGTGCTTTTAATCCTTACATTAATGCGTTCTGCAATGGCACGGCTCAGGGTCGACCAGATGGTAAACTTCTGCTGGAGGTATCTGACTCCGGCAGCAGTAATACAGATTATTCTGGATCTTATTATAAGGGGTGGATTGGCTGTATGAAGAGCAGACCTGCCAGAATATTGAATATGGCCGTCAGACAGGTTTTTAAGAAACCTGCAACAATACTCTATCCGGATGGTGAAATGCAGATTGCAGACAATTACCGGGGAAGGCTCATGTATGACCCTGCCAGTTGCGTCGGATGTAACATGTGTGTACGTTATTGCCCCGCAGGTGCGCTGAAAATCATAAATGAGGGAACGAAGGAAGACAGGAAAATGAGGGCTTATCTTGATGTCGGCCACTGCATATTCTGCTGCCAGTGCGTCGATACATGCCCTAAAAAGTGTATATCCTTCAGCCAGAATATTGATCTGTCAAGTATGAAAAAAGAGGATCTGAGGGTGCGCCTTGATGGAGATTCGTGATTACCTTAAAAGCAATATAAAGCCCGGCCGAAAATATGCCGTTCTGGGCATTGGGTCGACGCAGAGATCCGACGATGCTGCAGGGATGTATTTTATTGAACTCCTCAGCGGCATGCTAAAGCAGGATAATGTTCTTTTGATCGCCGGTTCGACTGCACCCGAAAATTTCACCGGAGTTATAAAGAATTTTGGCCCGGATGTGCTTTTTATCGTGGATGCGGCACACATGGGGCTTCTGCCCGGTGAAGCAAAGGTTGTGCCCGCCTGCGATATAGGCGGACTTTCTTTTTCTACGCACATGCTGCCGCTGACCGTGATGCTCCGATATCTCGAAGCCGAGCTGGACTGTGATGTGATGTTCATAGGGATACAGCCCGCAAGCACGGACTATGGCCTTGAAATGTGCAATGAAGTAAAAGAAGGGGTAAAGATGATTGCAGAAGAGTTCTACAGGTGCTTTGCCTAGACTTATATTCACAGCGAATTAGGCAAATTCCTGTCCCTGATTTACAGCTTCAACGACAGGAACATTCATATCTTTGACGAAGGAACGGCTGATCTTGGCGGAAGATACAAATCAGCCGATTTTCATTTATCGTGCAAATCATGTGGTTATCGAAGACATAACAATTTATCAAAGATATAACAATTCATGACAATCCACGCTGGATGAAGAATTTTGTAGAATGCAAAGATATCCGGCTGGAAAACCTTATGATCAAAGGACAACCGCGGATATCGAAAAAGACGGTATGCATTTTCGCTGATGCATGAAGGCCTTTATAACAGGATGCAATATTAACATTGTGGATGACTGTATTGCATTGGATGGCATTACTGACCGGGAAAAACTTTGTAAGAAGTTTTTATTCTGTTTATCAGACAGCAAAATGCGACAGATTCAGGCAAATTGAGACAAAAAGTACAAATTGCTATATATTGACAACAATAGTGTACATGCTATAATTAAAAGTACTACAAGTGTATAGCATTTACATACAAAATGTCAATATCCAGGGATTTGAGCTTTGAATTGAGTAAAACTGCATCTTAAGCACGGTTATGGAAGCCGTATGGGGCATCATTCTCCAGAAATACAATTTTAAAGATGATGTTGTATTTGGTAAGGTCGTTTCCGGCCGAATGATTTCGGAACAATAGACCTGGCCCGCAGTAAAGTACCTGTACAACTTGTGTAATTCACCTTTTTATATAAATGATATTTGCAGGAAATGGGATTGTGATGAAGGAAAAACCCGGTATGCCTGCAACTATAGTTATGGTTATGGAGGCACAAACACTTTTGTTATCCTGAGAGAAGCAAACGAACCCGGAAAATGCAATAAATCCGAACGTGAAGAATTGTTTATACTGACAGCCAAAACAAAAAAATCTCTGGATGAAAATATAAAGTCATATATATCATTTCTTTCAAACGCAGAGAACAGAAACCTTACCGAGATTTGCTATAACGCGAGTACGCGGAGGATTTTATTTGAAGACTACAGGCTGGCTGTCATAGCCCGGGATTCCGTGGATCTGTTGTCGAAACTTAAATCGTTTCAAATCGACGGATATTGTGATGGAGTATTTTATGGAGAAAAAAACAACATACACACTGATAAACCCAGATACGAATCGACTGTTGGCAAGGACAGGCTGACAATTGCAAAAGATTTTACGGATGGAATAAATTTCAAATTCTCAGAGTTATTCAGTGATCTGAATTTAGGGTTTTGCGAACTTCCTCGCTATGTATTCGACAAAGAAAGATGCTGGTGCGAAAACAGGGCCAAACAACGCGGAATGTACCTTGGATAGCTAAAGTAAAGGGGAAATGTGTTATGGATCGGTTAAAGCTGTTTTGTATACCCTATTCAGGGGGGACTGCCTATGCATATACGAAATGGAATGCATCATTGCCTGAAAATATTGAGATATGTCCAATAGAATTGTCCGGACACGGAAAAAGGATAATGGAACCTTTGTATGACAGCATGGAAGAGGCCGTGGATGATGTGGCTGAACAAATGGACAAGCAGATCAGGATGAATGATACATATGCAATATGGGGCCACAGCATGGGCTCATTGATTGCGTATGAGACATATTACAGGCTGAAAGAGATGGAGGTTCCGTTGCCGTGTCATATGTTTTTTTCGGGAAGAAAATCTCCTCAAAATATGTCAAATACTACTTCGTATCATTTACTGCCCGATGACGAATTCATAAATGCTGTCATGTCTTACGGAGGGTCAACCAAAACGGCTATGGAAAATGAGGAACTGCGGAACTTGTTTCTGCCCATTTTAAGATCGGATTTTAAAATAAGTGAGACCTATATTTATAAACCAAAAGCCGGGAAACTTGCATGTGATATAACAATTGTCAACGGAGATGACGATTTGAGCGTAAAAGATGCAGATATGGAAGAATGGAAACTGTGTACAGATAAACAATGCAATATTGTTGTTTTTCCCGGTGACCATTTTTTCCTGTTTAACAACAGTTTATACATAACTGATATGCCTAGGAACATGTTTAGTAAAACAAAACAATTAAAGACAAGTTTAATGACTTGGTGAGGAGGTTTGAAATGGTAATCGAAGCATTGGATCTGGTGAAAAAGTATAAGAATATTACAGCTGTTGACAGGGTGAGCCTTGGCATAAAGGAAGGAGAAATATTTGGATTGCTTGGCCCGAACGGTGCAGGCAAAACGACGACTATCAGCGCACTGCTGGGGCTTATTAGAATGGATGGAGGACAAGTCAAAATTTATGGGAAAGAGTTCAGACAAAACTCCAGGGACATTAAGAGGAAGATAGGTTATGTTCCCCAGGAATTTGCATTCTTTGAGGAATTAAGCGCCTACGATAATGTTACATACTGGGGTAAACTGTACGGGTTGAAAGGAAATGACCTGTATGATTCGGTGAAAGAAACACTTGATGTTACAGGTTTATGGGACAGGCGCAAAAGTAAGGCCAAAACTTTTTCCGGAGGCATGAAAAGACGTCTGAATATCGCATGTGCCATTGTACATAAACCCAAAATACTTGTCATGGACGAACCTACAGTTGGCGTCGATGCCCAGTCCAGAAACAATATTCTTGAAGCTGTAAGAGGATTGAACAAAAACGGGACCACTGTATTATACACATCTCACTATATGGAGAAATCGAAGCAATATGTGACCGTGTCGCGATTATGGATTTCGGCAGAGTCATAATACAAGGTACTATTGACGAAATTATTGATTCAACAATTGCTGAAAAAGTTATCAGGATTAATTTTTCACATGATATTGATGAAGCTGTAAAGAAGATAAAAGACGGGAATATAGAAGGTATAACAGAAATTAAAAATGATGGAACGGCTGTGGATATAAAATTTGCCGGGAATTTTACAAATATATTGAAAGCAATTTTCGAACTGGATATTGATGTAAAAGATCTCTCACTGGAAAAACCTAACCTGGAGACTGTGTTTCTGAAATTAACCGGAAAGAAGTTAAGGGATTGATTTTGAACCTGGTGAAAGGAGATTATTTGATGAACATACTTAATCAGTTGTTTTACTCGGCAAAGAGAGTAATAGTCGATATTAAGCCACTTTCAGTCAGAATGATCAGTTTTATTGTACTGATCCTGATCCTTGGGACAGCTTTCAGTGAGGCTTTTGAAGTATCTTCCCTGGATAAAATCAGGGTTGGATATTTAAATGAGGACACGGGAGACAATGGTCAGGCTATAATCGATACGCTGCTGCAGGAGGAATCGATAAAGTCCCTGGTTGAATTTGAAAAATGCAATTCTTTTGAAGATGGAGAAGAGGCCGTAAATACGCAGGAACTTGGTGCGTTTGTATATATTCCGGACGATTTTACCGATAGAATTAAGAGCGAAAACAGGAATGGCGATATAGAGGTATACTGCAAGAAATATTCGGGCGTAAATGCGACTATTATACAATGTGTTATGGATAGCTTTGCAAATGGATTAAACACTGCATGGACAGTTAAAAACATGACAGGATCCGTTGAAAATTTCAGCTTCGATGTAAGCAACAACCTTGAGAAAATGCCTGTATCACAGAATAATAATATAAGTGCTATTGCTTACTATTCAATGTCGATGCTTCTTATGCTTATCATGTACGGAATGGAATACGGGTGTTATGGAATGAGTGAAGACATAACAGGTGCATTGGGCGACCGCACAAGATTGTCACCGATTTACGCAATAGAACAGTTCACAGGCAAGATAACAGGGTTTTCTCTGGCTACATTTATAGAAGCAGTCATATTGATAATATTTACGAATCTGGTTTTCGACGTGTATTGGGGAAATAACATATTCTTACTTATGCTTACAGTACTTGTATTTTGCTTCTTGTGTAATATATTGGGAATGACGCTGATATCAGTTACAAAAGATCTGAAAAAAGCAGCAGGTTTGTTTCTCCCGCTGGTATTCATTTTTACATTCCTGGCCGGCGGATTTGTTGCGACCGAGTTTGGCGGCCTGGAAAGGATATCTCCCAGTTATTATGCCAAGTCGGCTATTCTCAACATTATGAATAATGGAGAAGCTAATGTCACATTGAGATATACGGGTATTATGCTATGTATTGCCATAGTGCTGACTATTGTCAGTATATTTTCTGTTAGGAGGAAAAGAGCATGACTGTTTTGAGCACTAACCTGAAAAGGATATTTTGCAAAAAGGTAAATATAATTTTCATGCTGATTATACCGCTTGCAGTTAATATTTTTGTGGTTTCACTTTCCACGCAGGTAGCCAGGTACAACCTTGGAATTGTGGATAACGACAGGACTCAGTTTACTGAAGAGTTTATTTCTATGCTTGAGAATCAGGGGAAAGTGACAGTAATGAAAAGTAGTGATGATATCCACAATCTCCTGATCAACAGAAAAATTGATTGCGTTTTTGAAATAGACGCAGGGTTTACAAAAGAACTTATAGAAGGAAACGAACCAAAAATAAAAAGTTATGCTCTGGACGATACAAATCAGTCTGCTCCGATAGAAACCAGCGTATCCAGTTATTTGGCAGCAATGAAGAACATAGCCGCAGTGTCTGATAAAAATGAAGCCGCATTTTATGAAGGCTTAAAAGAATATAAAAAAAGTAAGTATCAGGTTAAATATATGAATTTTTCCTCGAACTACAAAGAGGATATCAGGACGGCATCATCTTCCCTTGGTTATCTTGCGTTTGCAATGCTGCTTCTGGTTACTTTTTCCACATCTTTGCTGCTGGACGACAGGTTGAAAGGCATATATAACAGGACTATGCTGACGCCTGTCAGCCAGTCCGCCTACTACGTTCAACATCTGCTAAGCTATTTTATTATTGCAGTGATCCAGGTTATTGTCCTGATAACAGTTTTGCCTAAAGTATCAAACGTCAGATATGGAAGTACTCCGGACGTGGTTATTAGGCTGATTGTCGTATGCTGTATTTTTGCTCTGGTATGCATATCGATAGGGTTGTTCATAAATCTTTTTTCTAAAAATACATTAACTGCAGGTGCTCTAAGCACCCTGATAGATATACCTATGATAATGGTAAGCGGTTGTCTGTGGCCTAAAGAACTGATGCCTGATTATTTGCAGAAAATCGGTAGTTTTATGCCAACAGCCTGGTTCCTGAGTGCATCGGAGAGTATTCTCAATGGGCAGAATTTCTGGGACTTTAAGAACGAGATATTGTATATGCTGGCATTTGTAATAGTTATATCTTCCATTGCACTTGCAATCAGAAGCAGGTCATTTGGACCCCTGAAATTCAGAATTACCGGCAGGCAGGATGGTTTAAGTGGTTGATGTTTATGCAATAAGCATTGATGAAGAGATTAGCGGTGAAAAACTTAATAAATTATTATCGGCAATATCTGAGGAAAAAAGAGAGCGAATCAGTTGTTTCCGTTTTAAACGCGACATTTTAAGATCAATGTATGGAGAATTGCTTGTGCGTTACATAGTAAGCAAAAGGAAAAGGATCGATTTTGATGATATAAAATTCGTATATAACACATATGGAAAACCTTATATTAAAGATATATCAGATTTATATTTCAATGTATCACACTCGGGAAAGTGGGTCGCCTGTGCTTTTGGGCAGATGGAAGTGGGGATAGACATTGAATTGATAAGAGACATTGATATTGAAATAGCCAGGGATTTTCTTGCTCCACCGGAATATGATTCACTGATGAAGAGGACTGATTATGCTCGGCTTGAATATTTTTATGACCTGTGGACACTCAAGGAGAGTTATATTAAATGGACCGGAAAAGGTTTATCAATACCGCTCAGCAGTTTCCGGATTGTCCAATGTAACAGTTCATCAGAGATTAGGGTTTTCAATAATGAAAAAGTAAGATTAAAACAGTTTTTATTGGATAAAGAGTACAAAATGTCAGTATGCTCAGAAGAATCATGCATAAATGAACCTGTTATCCTATCCGCTGATTTTATTGAAAATGTAACAGGGTAAAATGCCAGCCTGATAGATTCTGCTGAAAATGCAAACGCAACAGAACTTCGGCAAAGCGACAGACTTTCGGCAAATAAATCGGGAGGAATATATGAAGGAAAATTTGCTGTTATCAAATAAAGGTGTATGTGGGGATATATTCGTGTACAAGAGTGTGCATGACAACAAGGAATTCATATCGCTTAAAACATCGAAAGGTTATACGCATTCGAACGTTTGCGTTTCTGATCCGAAGGCGTCGCAGCCACAGTTTTCATTTACTGTATTGAGCAAATTTTTAAAGACTGAAAAGGTCTTAATTCTGGGAGCTGGTCTTTTTACCAATGCGCTCCAGATTAACAGCCTTAACAGAAATGCAAGGATATTTGTTGTAGATATTGAAGGCAGCCTTTATGAAGCAGCAAAAAAGTATTTGAAGATTGACGAATATAAGAACATTGAGTTCGAAGTCTGTGATGCAAGGGATTACCTGAGTAAAAGCAGGGAGCTTTACGATTATATCATCGTGGATGTTTTCAATGATAATATAATGCCAGACCATTGCATGACAGTGGAGTTTTTCCGTTTGATATCTGACAGGCTCGAAGATGATGGTATTTTGGTTATTAATACAAATATGCCGCTGTTAAGGTTCTTTCCAAAGAAAGATAAACTTCTCAATCCTGTTTACAATCTCCATTCAACAATATATAATGCGGGGTTCAGAGCAATATACCATAATGATTCATTTAATCTTGGCGTTCTGTATGTATTCAAGAAAAACATGGACAATTTCTTTGCAGATACGCTGAAATCCGTTTACCGGCAAGAGAACGCTGATATAAATATAAAAGCTGCCATTGGAGCAATTAACTTAATGACTTATAAAATTTCAGAAAAGGTTAAGGCTTTTCAGCCATATACTGATCTGCAAAAACTGGAATATGGAAAAGCATTTTATTCTTATATTATGAAACATGTCATGGATTTCCGGGAAGACGAATCAAGGGGTAATAATGCCCCGCATGACCTAATATCAGGCATTACATATAAATACTTTATTCAAAGCATAAGAGAAATGAAAAATATAAAAAGTGGTTTTGAGATTAATAGTGTGGATTATTATAACAAAATTAAGAAGGCTGTTATGGCAAACGGTGACAGCTTAAGTCCAAAAGATTTACTTAGCCGGGTGTGCTTTGGCCTGGAACTGGAAGATAAGCTCGTGGAAGATTCTTCAAAAATACGATCCTGGAAGTATATCATTGCCCTTAATAAATTAAAGAAGAATGATGTCCGGGGAGCAATGCACTGGTTTGAAGCCTGAATGTCGCATACAAATGACTTGGCAATTTTACTAAAATGCTGTAATATAAAACCATCCGGTATTCGGGTCAATATTATCTTAATCCGGGGGGTTTATGCCGGTCAGGATTGCTATTTGCGATGATACAGAAGAAGATGTAGCGTTATTGACAGAAGCTATTTACTCATATGACAGTACCATCGATATCATTTCCTTCACAGACGGAGAATCTCTGATCGGGGAGATCATGGATCCGGAAAATGATGTGGACATCCTTTTCCTGGACATATACATGCCGGGGACTGACGGTATTGATATTGCACGGAAGGTACAAAGCGTAAAAGACGATGTCCGGATCATTTTCATATCATCCAGCAGTGAGTATTATGCACAGGCATATGAGGTGTTTGCCTTCAACTATCTGTTAAAGCCTTTTGACAGGAAAAGACTTTACGAAATTCTGAACCGGGCTGTCACCGAGCTAAAAAAAGACAGTACTACGAAAATCTGCTTTACATATAAATCAACCGTATACAGGGTTGACTGTCGTGAAATCTTTTATATTGAAAGCAGAGATAAGCTTATTCTGTATCATATGGTTTACGGAAGCACGTTACAATGCTACGGCAAGCTGGACGATATAGAAAAAGAGCTGCCGGACAGAAACTTCATCCGCTGCCATAAGAGCTATATCGTAAATGCATCATTAATTACGGAAATGGGAAACAACTATTTCCGTATCGGGCAAATCATGATCAGTATTTCAAAAAAATATCTAAAGCATGCCAAAGAGCAATATTACGCATACTTGTTTTCCAATATGGACACTCGCTGAAATGAGACGATATAGTATACATAATGATTTGGCTTATTTCTGTAAAATAAGTATAATTATACAATTCTGCATCCATTTTCGACATTTTATGAGGCTATTTTCGTAAATTCAAATCCTGTTGCCAAAATTTTTTTATAATTATATTGAGAAATTTCATTTTGGGAGTTAACAGAAAATACCACATGCAGATTTTTCTATTTATACAGTAACTTTGGGGGGATTCTTCACAATGAGCGGTACTAAAAAGAAAATCATTATGTTTCTTTTTGTTTTTTCACTGGCGCCGGTCTTCATGCTGGTGTTTCATGAAAATGCCGACGCGGCGGGCGGTATTGTGTATGAGCCAATGACCACGGAATACGGCATTTTCAACAAGTACAATTTTAATGATTATAATTTTTACACTTATTACACCGACGCATCGCACCCTTACTTCAACACGCTGCCGTTATTCAAATCTAATGGATCCAGCCTTGAACCCGGAAAAAGATATGAAAGGCTGATGGCAAAATATACATGGGATAATTTCGCCTATACGGTCGACGAAGATACAGGGGAAAGGCAGATGACCACCTATGGCTGGATGATGGATGACCACCAGCTGCTGGTGAGTGTGAAAGGAAAGTTCCATAACGATGCACACCATCATCATAAAGAGGGAACCTTGTTTAAAGGATATGACACCGTCGGATACCAGAGAGCTACTCTTGTATTTAACAGAAATGTAAGCAACATGATCGGCGGAAGTTCATTTGCTGATGAAGGGACGTCGACTAAAGTTATCGGAGGAGTCAGCGACAAGAAGGTTACGGATGATAAAAATGATACAATCTATGTGAATAAAGGTACGAGCTATACTGAAGTATATCCTTTTGCTTTTTCGGCCGACGAAGTCTCAAGTAATCTGGACCTGGTTTTTAGAGTCCTTTCCACGAACTATCCGTGTGATGACGGCAAGGTCTGGGTAGAAAACCTTGCCGTGACATTTGCAGACGTTAAAAACCCAAGGGTCTATAATTATACTTTCTACGATGAAAACTGGAACAAAAGCTACGGATTCAAAGCGGGACAGACATTCTACCTGAAGCTGGAGTTTAACGAGCCGATCCGCTTTGCCGACAACAGTGCAGACCACGGCGACATATATATCGAAATGGCAAATGCTAACAATTACAGGATAAAGGGATACCTTACCGAATTAAAAGAGAACTACCTGATTTTCAAATTTGATAAAAACGATACGACCTTATCGGATCTTCCCGCAGAAAACAGGGATATCGAGCTGACCTCCATTGACCTGACTAATCTTTTCGGGGAGAGAAACTGGGAACTGAATGGTATACTGGGGCAGAAAGCCATCCGCGAAGGGCAGTCACTGGCGCAGGATTTTCGGTCAACTGTGGGCGATGACGGAACTGTCAAGTATAAGTACGGCTATGATTATTCCAGAAGCCTGGTAACAGATATTGCCGGAAATCCGCTTGAAGAAATGGCGGATCCGAATAATATCGATGAAGACGGAAATCCGGTACCGCTTAAGAACCAGGTCTACACAATGCACTTTGCCATACATGTTGGCGGGAAAAGCCCTGAAGTCTACAGTATCGAGAGCGAAGCCTTCACGAACAACAACAACGTTAAACAGGCACTGGGCAAAACAAATCCGTCGTCCAGAGACTGGCCGGATGACAGTGATACCCACGCGGGACCCGGCGACATCATAAGGTTTAGAATCAAATTCAGTGAACATATCCTGGCAAACGGCAAATATGTAAAGGGTGCCCTCCCCGGCCTGAAGGCAAGGCTGAATGTAAAGGACGAGAACGGTAATTATGTCGAGCTTCTTGCGGCCAGGGTTTATACGATGGACTTTGTGGGTAATGAAGCCATTAACTTCAACCTCAAGGATTTTAAGACAGAAGTTACATTCCAGGATTTTTGGGTTAAAGAAGGTTATACTTACGAAGACCCGCAGATCAAAATAAAACAGATCGTCGTTGACGAAGGTCTCAGAATAACAGATCTCGAAGGCAATGAGTACGATTACACGACCGACCTGATAGCAACCGGGAAAAATACGAATGCCATTTATGTCGACGTAACCGGCCCCGCAATCACAATAACGATAGAACCGTCAACTGAGGGGACTTATAAGCCGATCCCGGAAAAGTACGATGAAACAAACAGGGAAAAAGTAATACAGTTCTGCTTTCCCCTGCAAATTTCCAAAAAATACGAGAATGCGCCCAATGAGAGTGACGTTGACGGCATCTATGGCAAATTCAAACTGATCAATGGAATAGAAAACGCGTTCTTCAAGTACGAGTATGCCGTGACGGCAACGCCGGCGCCTCCGGAAGACGATCGGATCGCCGAAGGGCCGGATGATTACGGATGGCATATCGGGTACTCAGGAACCGGGTTCAGTGACAATTATTTTACATTCAGGCAGATAGCGTCCGGTACCTATATCCACATACGGCTTATTGACGACGAGAACTATAATATCGATTCCATGACTTTGAGGGTAGTGGCCAATGATTACGCCGGGGCATCATCAGAAGAGTCCTTCCTGCTGGATTATACGGTCGACGGACAAGAGCCTTCCGCGACGGCAGTAAACTACAGTAAAGTATATGACGATGCCGCAAAAACCGGGACCATCACCGTAAATATAAAGGTTACCGACAGTATGAGCGGTTTGAAGGAAGCATATTACATGTGGGTCGATCAGGGCGCCAATCCGCCTGAAGCTGACGAAGCGGGATGGACATTGGCGGGAACATTCAGCGAGGGCACAAATGAGGTTGTTATTCCGGCAGTAAAAAGGGATATAATCACTTATGCCGGAGACTTGTACGTAAAGGCTGTGGACAGGTTCCTGAATGTATCGGTGACTAAGGCAGGAACCTATGCTTATTCAGTCGAGGCTCCTGAATATAATCTTGCTTATACTGAGAACAGGACATCAGAGGCAGAGCTTTACATCTCGGACATTAGTTCCGGCACTGCTGTTGCTGTTTTGATAAAAAATCCTGCCGTGGATGATAACAGCTATTTTGTAAGCATTATCGATGACGATAGTTTCAGCGGAGGAGATGTTTTAGACAACAGTTCATTCTCCAGCAAAGGTTTTGGTGATGTATACAGCTGGCAGGTCTATAGGGTAACGACAGAAGATGGCAGTCAATATAAGTTCGAGTACGTGGGCGCACCAGAATCCCTTAATTTCGGTGAGAATGTCTGGCGTTACTGGAAGCCGCTGAATGATATAATCAATGGACAATATTACGGCGAACTGAAAGTAACACTGCTGGCAGGTTCATCACCGCTCGATCCTTCAACTTTCGATGTACTGGATGAGGACACTGTAAAAGTAAGTGATGCTTTCATTTATAATATAGACGCCGCACACGGATGCTTACTTCTTGCTGAGGCGGGAGGCAATGCTGCTCCGGTTTATCCGCAGGAAATCACGCTGAAGTCGGCTCCCGGCCTGGAAAGTGTGTATAAAGTTGATATCACGACTACGGATGTATTGGATAGACTGATCAGCTACAGAAGGGACAAATCTGTGCTCATGAGCGGCAACAGTCACGGCTTCGACCCCGATGACGATTCAGACCGCATGCTGTCCACACTGGAAGGGGTTAGAATCAAATTAAATATTCAGAACATTCTTTTCAATAAATGGGGCATAGATGATATAGACTTCCAGAATTCCTATGTTTCAGTTATAAGGGTAACTAACGAACGACTTACCGGATATGACGGCAATACATATGCTACGATAAAGGGACTTGAACGGAAGGCGGAACAGACTATTGCTCTTCCGGCTGCGGATTATCCAAGCGGAAGATATAAAATAGAGCTTCATCTTATAGCTGCTGCCAGCGGCAAAGACTATACGTTTTCCTTTGACAATGATGGCAGGATCTTTGTCGACGGCACGAAGGCATCTGAGGATTTTGGCTTTGCAGGCTATAGTTATTCGTTCAGCAATACTCAGTACAACATTGATGTGGTTACTGAAAAGTATTATGGACCGGTATATGGCGTGACAGATGATAACGGGGACCCGTTGTCAGGATATCCGTCCGGGCAGCTTTTAAGGTTCCCTGTCAACAGTCGGGAAGACGGATCTCTTAACAGTATGTGGCTGTACTTTACCGTTGACGACATGCCGGAGTACCCTGGTGAAACAACTTATGAGATCATCGGCGCAAGAGCCATAAAGGTGTGGAATGAGACAGCCGGCGTCGATGCCGCTGAGTCCAGGGCCAAAGCTTCATGGTATTATGCACTGGATGCCACGAATGCTTACAATAGCATGTTCAGCTTTTATATTCCTAAGTTCGTGGACAGCGAGGATCAGGTACTGGCTGCATATGGCGATGATGGCATGTACGGATATCTGCCGCTTATAAAAAATAAAATGAATACGGTCGCTATCCAGGTAATAAACGCCAACGGGATTGCCTCACAGGTCAAGTATGTATATATAGAGCCAATTGATGCCAAAGTTTCAGGAACTCTGTCCATAACCGATACCCAGAAGCCTGTGAAGGAAGGAAAACTCGCATTCAAACCTTCTGTGTACCAGTCGATGGATGATGTTGAAGCCATTTATGTATATGACGGGTATGCACAAAAACTTGTGGGCAATTTGAAAGATAATTATGACACCTATGACAATTCATATTATATGGTACTTAAAGATCCCGGCTACCATAAGTATTATGTGTATGCTGTGGACATGTTCGGAAATTACAAGTCTGGCCATTGATGAAATATTCCTTGAAGGAGCCCGATACGTATTGAGGCCTGGTGTTGGCTGCTTCAATGGTGAGCCCGTCCGGATCCGATGTGTATCCGAATGGGTCCGTCAATGTGGCATACAGTGTGTGGGAAACGCTTTCACCTTCCGGCACTGAACTGTCGTACCTGGCAATGCCGTAAACGGTGATTTACAAATTCTCATTATCGTTCATCCCGGTCTGGGTCTCAACCCTGTATATACCATATATATTAGGCTCAGTGGCTTCATATATAATATTCGTTCCCAAATACTCGCCCCGCGCCATCGAGGCATGCAAAAAGCTCGACAATCGGCAGGCGGGATTTGTATCGGTGGAGGCAAGAACGGTAAAAAACCAGCTCCTTATAAAAATTGAAAATTCTTACAACGGCTGTCTGAGTATCCAGAACGGAGAATATATTTCAACCAAAAATGATAAATCCCATGGATTAGGCATGAAAAATATCAAGAAGGTAATAGAATCATACAGAGGTTTCGTAAAGACTGAACAAACCAGGGATGTTTTTGCTTTTATGGCTGCATTCCCTGTTGAAGAAAAGAATACAGAAAAGGAAAAGAACTGAAAGCAGTATAATCAGCTGTATGCCGGCCGGGACAAAAACAAATGCTGCCCGCTGTATGAGCAGCAAAAGGTTTTGCATGAGCAGCAGATACACCTGATGACAGGTTTAAGTTATCAGTTGCAGGGTTCAGTTAACATATCTCATGTTTCTCTGTTAACATGCCTCTGTTCCGATTCCGGGTCCCAGCCGCAGCACACGCAGCTGTGCCTATTTGCACGGCGCTTTGTCAGGCGGACATTTTTCGTAATATTCGCCGTAATACTTATGTGTCGCGTCCTCGTATTTATGCACATGCCCGTCGGCTTCCTCCGTAATCCCGCAGTACATGTGATAGTGTTTGCCGCCCACATATATGGCCGGTCCTGTGACATTGTGATATTCATGCGAATGACCGTCCTCAACAGATGTTTTGCCGCTCATGTGGTGGACATGACCGGGTTCGTCCGGATCACAGCTCGTCATTCCTTCATAGTTATGCCAGTGATGATCATCGATAGTTGTTTTACCTAAATAATAATGCGAATGCATCTGCAACACCTCCAGTACAATGTATATTATGTTAACTCCATGCCTTGTGTGAATGGTTTTCGAACAAAAACAGCAATTGATTTCAGGGACTTCGTCTGGTAGAATATGTCCGTTGAGTCCCCAAACAGGAAAACATTTTGCTATATTTTATTACAACATATGAACTCCGGAGGCGACACAAATTGGAACAGCATGGTGAAATACTGGTTGATATCTACAGTATCGATTATCTTCTGAGATGCAATGTTCTCGATTTATCACAGCAAATAATTAAGTTATCACCCGTTTGCGGGAAAACAGATATGTTTCAGAAATACGACCCGGTCGTGCTGGTTGCAAATGATGCAGGTAATATAACTGCCACTGCCGCGGATGTAACAGGCATAGACAGATCATCGGAATCCATCACACTGAGTATACGCAAATATGAGGTACCGGAAGAAGAACGTGTCTTTGAAAGATATCCAGCATCGCTGATGATAAGTGCCAGGAAAAAGTATCTGAATAAAAGGATTCACATGCTTGTAAAGAGCATAAGTCTTTACGGGTTGGAGGCAATATCTGAGGTGGAGCTGGACGAGGAAGAGTGTATAGATATGGACCTCATAACAAGAAAAAACATGTTTTATTTCAGCGGCAAAGTTATATGTAAAAAGCAGCTGGACAGTATTTTTGAATACGGGCTCCAGTTTACCCATTATGATGTTGCCACCAGATACCTTTTCCAGGATTACCTTACAAATCAGGCAAGCAACTACTCGAACATGATACCCAGAGCAAAATGAACCATTATAAAATGTCATTCCTGTTGTATACGGATCCTGACAGACCTCATGCTGGTCTGATCAGAGATCCGCATCACCGTTTAATTTTCAGCAGACATGCAAAACTTCTGCAAGTCTGTCTTTAATTCTTCATGCCGGTATATACAAAAGCAGCGGTTCTGAGCTTTTAAGCTTGTGCGGCGACGGTTTCGACAGGGTTCATAAAATTTTGCTGGCGCTGGGAAACGATATGCAAAAGTTGCTGAAGTCCTATATTGCCGCCATATTCACAGGCGTAACAGCAGGGATTTGCGTTTCCCTGCTGCTGGGCACAGGATTCTGTCTGCCCATAAAGCCAATGATATTAGTGGCTTACTATTTGATTCTCCGACATTGCACACATTATGTTAACTCAATACTGTATGTGAATGATGCAGACATGAGTAAAGATTTGACGTTTTCTTTTGCTTCCCGGTCAAATCATTTTCTGCGGCAGAACCGGATGTAGTCGGCATATTCGATGTAAGTGAACGCTGACAGATATCGTTCCGGGCGGCCACCATCATTGCCCTGCACTTCATTTCAATTGGTTTATATCTGGCTGTTATTTTGAACATCAGCGATATCCGTCAGGACAAGTCCCTTGTTTTTTTCTTCAGCCCACCGGATATTCCAGTCGTTTTCGAACAGCAGCACAGGCCTTTGCTCTTTATCTTCGACCAGCATCGTAGAACTTGTCAGGTTGAGGTTTTTGGCATCATCGATTTCTGATGCGATCCATCTTGCATGCTTAAGCGGCAGAATCTGTACTCTCAGATCGACACCGTATTCATGTTTCAGCCTGTGCTCGAGAACTTCGAACTGCAGTACGCCTACAGCACCGACGATCAATGTTTCCATACCATAATCGGGCTGCTTGAATACCTGTATGGCGCCTTCCTGCGAAAGCTGGGTGATGCCTTTTATAAATTGCTTCCTTTTCATTGAATCTGCCGGTGAGACCCTGGCAAAGTGTTCTGCAGGGAAGACCGGTATACCTTCGAACCGGAAATGTTTGTTTCCTTCGCACAAAGTGTCACCGATCCTGAATATACCGGGATCGAATACTCCTATTATATCACCGGGATATGCTTCTTCAACGATGGCACGTTCCTGAGCCATGAACTGCTGCGGCTGTGCCAGCTTTATCTCTCTGCCGGCCTGTACATGATACACGGACATACCTCGGGTAAATCTGCCGGAACAGATGCGTATAAATGCGATCCTGTCCCTGTGGGTCGGATTCATGTTTGCCTGTATCTTGAAGACGAAACCGGAAAACTTGTCTGATACGGGATCGATCTCACCGGCATCGGACATCCTGATTCCCGGAGCCGGAGCCATCCTGAGGAACTCTTCAAGGAAAGGCTGTACACCGAAGTTGGTCATTGCGCTTCCGAAAAACATAGGAGTCAGTTCGCCCTGGCGGACCTTTTCCATGGAGAATTCATCGCCTGCCATATCCAGCAGTTCTATTTCCTCGCAGAGCCTGTCGTGATAATGGTTCCCCAGCAGGTCGGCAAAAACAGGATCATCAACACTGCCTTTTACGGAACTGACTGTCGTCTGGCCGTGTTTTCCGCCTTCATACAACTCCACCTGTTTAAGCTTGCGGTTGTATACGCCTTTGAAATCACCGTCGGTGCCGATGGGCCAGTTCATTGGATATGAACGGATCCCCAGCACGTTTTCTATCTCTTCCATAAGCTCAAACGGATCCTTGCTGGCCCTGTCCATCTTGTTGACAAAGGTGAATATGGGAATTCCTCTCATTTTACATACATGAAAGAGCTTAATGGTCTGGGCTTCGACGCCTTTTGCCCCGTCGATGAGCATAACCGCACTGTCGGCAGCCATCAGCGTACGGTATGTATCCTCACTGAAATCCTGGTGACCGGGTGTATCAAGTATATTGATAAAGTAGCCGCCGTATTCAAACTGCATTACACTGGAGGTGACAGATATTCCTCTCTGCTTTTCTATCTCCATCCAGTCTGATACTGCGTAATTGCCGGATTTTCTGGCTTTGACCGCACCCGCGAGCCTGATGGCTCCCCCGTAAAGGAGCAGTTTTTCCGTTATGGTGGTTTTGCCGGCGTCAGGATGCGATATTATTGCGAAGGTCCTTCTCCGATTTATTTCATAACTCAGTTTATCCAAAATGCCTTGTTCGACTTTTTCTGCCATTTGTATGATCATTCCCCGTTTTGATTTTTACATTTCATATTAACTTATATTAAAGGTTCCTGTCAAATTGCATGTAATTATATTATAATATAATAGAGTATTATCCAAAACAGTGAGGAGAAAACAAATGACAGGTACAAAAGAACAGGTAAAGGTTACTGTGGATTCATGTGATACGGTGCTGGTGCCGAAGGGCACGACGCTTCTGGAACTGTCCCGCAGGTACAGCAGCTATCATAAAGAGGCCATCATAGCTGCGAAAGTTGATTATGACATAAAAGAGCTGACATATGAGCTGCAAAGCGACTGCAATGTCAGATTCATCGATCTGACCGAGGAAGACGGCATGAGGATATACAGAAGGAGCCTGTATTTCATCTTTATGAAAGCAGCCAATGACCTGTTCCCCGAAAGGCGTGTCATTATCAGCCACGCTGTAAGCAAAGGGCTGTTTTGTGAGCTGAGAGGAGACAAGACGCTTGAACCGGAAGATGTCGAGCGTATAGAAAAACGTATGCATGAGATCGTCGATGAGGCGATACCGTTCCTGAAGAGAGAATTGCCGCTGTCAGAGGCTGAGGCACTGTTCGAGTCAACAGGCAGAATGGACAGGTACCATACAATAGAACACAGGAACAAAGAGCTGGTGACCATATATGATTGCGGAGGCATGGATGATTATTTTTATGGATACATGGCTCCTGATACAGGATATATAAAGGTCTTTGGCCTCAAATACTACGAAGGCGGACTTATTATTCAGTTTCCTGACAAGTCCTCTCCGAGGACTCTGCCTGAGTTTGCGGAGCAGAAAAAACTGTTCAGCATTTATCTGGAATTCAAAAAGTGGGGACGCATACTGGAGGTCGAGAATGTAGGCGCATTGAACGGCCTTGTAAAAGAAGGCAGGGCCACTGATATAATCAGGATATCTGAAGCACTGCATGAAAAAAAGATAGCAAGTATTGCAGACATGATTTCCAACAGCAGCCACAGAAAACGCATCGTACTTATATCCGGACCGTCATCTTCGGGAAAAACGACATTTGCCCAGAGACTTTCGATACAATTGAGGGTAAACGGCCTCAAGCCTGTTACCATATCGCTGGATGACTATTTTGTGAACCGTGAGGAAACGCCCAGGGATGAAAACGGCGATTATGACTACGAAGCACTGGAAGCGATAGATATCAGTCTGTTTAACAGGCAGCTCAACGAACTGATAGATGGCAGGGAAGTAGAACTGCCGATATTCAACTTCACTACCGGCACAAGGGAGCCTGTGGGCAAAAAGCTGAAAATAGATGAAGACAGTGTGCTTGTTATCGAAGGCATCCATGGGCTGAATGAAAAGCTGACGGCGGAGATACCCAGGGAAAGCAAATTCAAAATATATGTAAGTGCGCTAACATCGATGAATATAGATGACCATAACAGGATCCCCACTACTGACAACAGGATAATCAGGCGCATAGTCAGGGATCACCAGTTCAGGGGCAGCAATGCGCTGAGCACTATAAAGCGGTGGCCTTCAGTAAGACGTGGTGAGGAAAGGAACATTTTCCCGTTCCAGGAAAGTGCCGATGTTATGTTCAACTCGGCTATGATGTATGAGCTGGGTGTACTTAAGACATATGCAGAGCCGCTGCTCAGAGAGATAGAATGCAATACGGAAGAGTATTCCGAAGCCAAAAGGCTGCTGGAATTTCTCAGCTATTTTCTTCCGATTGACAGCAAAGATGTCCCTGCCAACTCCATAATAAGGGAGTTTATTGGGGGCAGCTGTTTCTATTAGGTATGAGAAAGCTCCATAACGCGGAGCATATGTGCGTCATGGAGCTTTTAAACAGAGCAGACCGGCAGTAAGGTTATATCATTCATTATTGCCGGAATAAGAGAAAGTAGCACAGTCGGTCTGTTCAGATGACACAGAATCTCTCGGTTCGACCTGGATCTGTGATGCGGCGCAGTGATCGCCCTGCATATAATAATAGCAAGTGTTGACAGAACATTTGACGCCTTCATTGGGTCGGTCCATTTTGCTTACTCGCATAATTTCGCCTCCTGTAGGATTTGACTTTCAGAATTATTATTTGCTGATCGGTATTATTTATTAGTCTTATCGCATATTCATTTTTTTCTATGGAACAGCAGAAAATAGCTGATCATTTCTGCATCTGCAATAATCCGTTGCATTATATGCGCAATAACGGTTATGCAATTTGTAATATAAGTTTATTTAGTTTATTGAAATATTTCATTTTATCAAATAGTTTCATTGATTATTCTGGTAATAAGGAGTATACTTATTAATATAATATTAAAAAGGTCATTTTCAGGAGGGAAGCATATGGCGTATTTGTTGGGAATAGATATCGGAACATCAGGTACCAAAACAGTTTTATTCGATGAGACCGGCAGAACGATATCCAGTGCACTTGAAGAGTATCCGCTGTATCAGCCGGAAATAGGCTGGGCGGAACAGGACCCCGAAGACTGGTGGAAGGCTTCATGTGCCGGTATCCGCAAAGTGTTGGCGAAAAGCGGGGTCAAACCGGAAGATATCAGCGGCATAGGGCTGTCCGGTCAGATGCACGGCATGGTCCTCCTGGGTGCCGACGGCAATGTGCTCAGACGTTCCATAATCTGGTGCGACCAGAGAACAACTGCAGAATGTGAACAGATCACATCCATCATTGGTGCAAAGAGGCTTATTGAAATTACAGCGAATCCGGCTCTTGTAGGCTTTACCGCATCGAAGATCATGTGGGTGAAGAACAACGAGCCGGCTATTTATGAGAAAATAAAGAAAATACTTCTTCCGAAAGACTATGTAAGATACAGGCTCACAGGCGAATTTGCCACTGAAGTGTCAGATGCCAGCGGTATGCAGCTTATGGATATACCGGGAAGGTGCTGGAGCGACGAAGTACTTTCCAAGCTGGAGATAGACAAGGAATGGCTGGGTGATCTGTATGAATCCCAGGTAGTCAGCGGCTATGTCAGCCAGGCGGCAGCGGCTGAGACAGGACTGAAAGCCGGTACACCTGTGGTCGGAGGTGCCGGTGACCAGGCTGCCGGAGCTGTCGGCAATGGTATAGTAAAGCCGGGTGTAGTATCTTCCACCATAGGCACATCAGGCGTTGTATTTGCTTACCTGGATAAAATAAGCATCGACCCTCTGGGAAGGGTACAAACGTTCTGTCATGCGGTCCCCAACACATGGCATGTGATGGGTGTGACCCAGGCTGCAGGTTTTTCACTGAAATGGTTCAGGGATAACCTTTGCAGCGAGGAAATGGCAGTTGCAGCCCGCATGGACAAGGATCCGTATGTGCTTATGGATCAGGAAGCTGAGAAAGTAAGGCCCGGCAGCAACGGACTTATTTATCTGCCTTATCTCATAGGCGAAAGAACTCCTCATCTGGATGCGGATGCACGCGGAGTCTTCTTCGGCCTTTCCACTGTCCACAGGAAGAGCGATATGATACGTGCTGTCATGGAAGGTGTTGTATACAGCCTCAAAGACTGTCTTTCCATTATTTCAGATATGGGTGTCGACGCAAGCGAAGTGAGAGCTTCCGGAGGCGGAGGAAAGAGCAGGCTCTGGAAGCAGATGCAGGCTGATATATTCGGTATTCCGATAACAACGACAAATTCCAGCGAAGGTCCGGCCCTGGGAGTTGCTTTGCTGGCCGGTGTCGGTACAGGCGTTTACAAAGATGTTGCGGAAGCATGCGATACCGCTATTAAAGCTACTGATGTCCAGCAGCCGAATGCCGGCAACACACAGATATACTCGAAATTCTATGATTTGTATTGCCAGTTATACAGATCACTTAAAAACGATTTCAAGGATCTGGCACAGATAATGAAGAGCATTTGAGGATGACCAATGACAAAATCAAAAACAGGAAACAGCAAGTTCTTAAAGGCGTACAACGAAACAGGCATTCTTGATTTGATCCGTATTAAGCAAGCTGTTTCAAGGGCTGACCTGTCCAAGGAAACCGGATTGTCTCCCACAGCCATTGGTGTGATAGTATCATCACTGATTGAAAAGGGTTACATACATGAGATAGGCACCGGTGAATCCAGGGGAGGCAGAAAGCCCGTATTGCTGGAACTAAAACCAGATTCCTGCTACTCTGTGGGATTGGATATAGAAGTTGACAGCATACAATATGTCCTGATGGATATCACCGGCAGACTGGCGGCCGAAGGTTCGGTGCGTATTGACGATAATTCGGCGGAAGCGGCTGTAATGGCTTCCGAGGCATGCATCAGAGAGTTGCTGGATAAACATTCAATAGGTATGGAGAGAATGCTGGGAATCGGGATCTCGGTTCCCGGCATGGTAGATTCGGTATCCCACCGGGTGGTGCTGGCGCCCAACCTTGGGTGGGAGGATGAAGATCCGGCAGCTATGCTCAGTGAACGTATCGGACTTCCTGTTTATACAGAAAATGAGGCAATGGCGTCAGCCATTTGTGAAAATTGGATAGGATCATGTCAGACAGCCGGCAACTTCGTGTGTGTAAATATCAAATCTGGTATCGGGGCAGGCATATTTACAGGAGGCAGGCCTTACAGAGGGACCGGGGGAAGTGCAGGAGAGGTCGGTCATATAGTTGTCAATGAGAACGGACCCAGGTGCGGCTGCGGCAACTATGGATGCCTTGAGACGATGGCTTCAACAGCCAGTATCGTTGAAAAGGCCAGGAGAATGGTAAGGCAGGGAGTTGTATCCAGCCTCAATGACATTGAAAATGTGGACGAGATATCTCTCGGTGATATTGTTGCAGCTGCCAGAGCCGGGGACGCAGCGGCGATCAACGTTCTGGAAGAGGCTGCCCGCTATCTTGGCATAGCTCTTGCAAACCTGGTCAATACGCTCAATCCGTCCAGGATCGTACTTGGAAAAGATTTTACTATATACGGCGACCTGGTATTGGATAAACTGAGAAACATCATTGACTGTAAAGCACTCAGAAGGGCGGCCTCCAGCGTGGAACTCGTCATATCGGATATAGGGGAGAGAGCGTCCGTGCTGGGAGCTGCGATAATTCCGTTAAAGAAACTGTTTGGCAGATAAATTTGCCAAAGGAATGGAATAATTGAAGGAAAATAAAACAAAGGAGGTACATTATGGCAGAGTTTTTTAAAGAGGTAAAAAAGATCAGGTATGAAGGCAAGGATTCCGACAACCCGTTGGCATACAAATACTACAATGCCGATGAAGTTGTTGCGGGCAAAAGGATGGAGGACCATCTGAGATTTGCTGTAGCTTACTGGCATACGTTCCAGGCTACCGGCACTGATCCCTTTGGCCCGGTAGGTACCGCAATCAGACCCTGGAACAATATCACCGATCCCATGGATCTGGCAAAGGCAAAAGTCGAGGCTAACTTCGAATTTTGCGAAAAGCTCGGCGTACCGTTCTTCTGCTTCCATGACAGGGATATTGCTCCGGAAGCCGATAATCTGAGAGAGACCAACAAGAGACTCGATATTATCACTGCAGCAATTAAGGACAGGATGAAAGACAGCAGCGTCAAGCTCCTGTGGGGTACAAGCAATGCGTTCGGTAACCCCAGATTCACCCATGGAGCTTCGACATCGCCTAATGCAGATGTATTTGCATACACATGTGCCCAGGTAAAAAAGGCAATGGAGATCACAAAGGAACTGGGTGGACAGAACTACGTATTCTGGGGCGGCAGAGAAGGTTACGAGACACTGCTCAACACGAATATGAAACTTGAGCTTGACAATATGGCCCGTTTCCTCAGAATGGCAGTGGATTATGCCAAAGAGATCGGATTTGAAGGCCAGTTCCTGATTGAACCCAAGCCGAAGGAACCAACAAAGCATCAGTATGATTTCGATTCCGCAACAGTGATAGGCTTCCTTAAGACATACGGGCTGGATCCGTACTTCAAGCTCAATATCGAAGCTAACCATGCTACGCTGGCACAGCATACTTTCCAGCATGAACTTCGTGTTGCACGCATCAATAACATGCTCGGCAGCATCGATGCGAACCAGGGCGATCTGATGCTCGGATGGGATACCGACCAGTTCCCGACAAACATTTACGAGACCACACTGGCTATGCTGGAAGTCCTCAAGATGGGCGGCTTCACCAAGGGCGGCCTTAACTTTGACGCCAAGGTCAGAAGAGGATCCTTTGATGTGCTTGATATGTTCTATGCCCATATCGCAGGCATTGATACATTCGCAAAAGGACTGAGGATCGCGGCTAAGATCATCGAAGACGGTAAATTTGACAAATTTATCGAAGACAGATACTCCAGCTACACCAAAGGCATAGGCAAGGACATCGTGGATGGCAAAGTCGGCTTCAAAGAACTCGAACAGTACGTTCTGGGACTCGATAAGGTCACGCTGTCATCAGGCAGACAGGAAATGCTCGAATCGCTGCTCAACAGCTATGTACTGGAGAACTGACAGCCTTCCGGACTGAAAGCTGATATGTGGCTGTCTTAACAGAATGAGATTGTAACAAAGTAAAATGAAATTATAACAGAATAAAATCATCTGTCTCGGCCATCTGTTTCAGCTGGTGGCTTGGCCATCTGTCATTGCGATGAGGTGGTGTGATGTATAACCGGCAGTCGTGCGTGAATTCGCTCAATTGCCGGTTTTTTGTTCAAAAATTGCTGCTTTTCAAATGGGCCGTTCATTACTTACTCTTATTCTAGTAAGATTTACGTAGTTACATCAGCTCCGTTTCCGCATACAATGAAAGGTAGCAGAGCATGACAGGTGAAGGACCATGGTATATTTGATCAGGACCCCGGGACCTGTCAGACCATATGACAGGGACAAAGCTGTGCAGTATGCGCACAAATGGGCATATGCCAGGAATCCTGCCTATTATGATTTTGAAAAGCTGGGCGGAGACTGTACCAATTTCGCATCACAATGCATATATGCGGGAAGCGGTATAATGAACTATACACCTGTATATGGATGGTATTATATCAGTTCATACAGCAGGACGGCTTCATGGACCGGCGTAAATCATCTTTATAATTTCCTGACAAATAACGAAGGACCCGGACCTTTTGCAGAGGTAACGGACGTATCTGACGCTGAACCGGGAGATATAGCACAGATTTCATTTTCGGACAGCAGCCACTTTCATCATTCTCCCGTCATAGTAAAGGTATCAGACAATAAAAGTATAGACGGCATCCTGGTAGCCGCCCATACTTTTGATACTGACTATTACAGACTGTTGGATTTTGAACCTGTGCATATAAGATTCCTGCATATAATCGGTGTCAGAACCTGATTGTTAGGATTCCGGAGCCTCCGCTGCCTTATGTACTGTTCCGGCGTTCTCTGTGCTGACCGGAGTGTCTTCTTCCTTTATAATTTTATCAAGATCGATCAGTAAAATGAGCCTGTCGCCGATTTTAGCAGTACCGCTGAGAAATTTGTCCCTGACAGTTGACAAAGCTTTCGGTACCGGTTCGAACTGACTGTCATCAATTGTAACTATTTCTCTTATACCGTCTATAATCAGTCCGACGATGGAGTCTGCTGCGCTGGTGATTATCACCTTTGTATCCTCGCTGAATTCAGGACATGGCATGTGAAAACGTTTTCTCAGGTTGAATATGGTATGGACTTTGCCCCTTATATTTGCAAAACCTTCGATATATTCAGGTGTATTCGGTATTTTGAATATTTTGGGCAGCGGTTCTATGATGCTGATCTTTTCGATATCAAGGCCGAATTCTTCACCATTTATTAAGAATACGGCATACTGCTTCAAACCCACATTGACCCCTCCCGGCTATCTATATTCCTGTATATGTTATATCGGCAAAAATACCTTGTTCCAAAACAAAATTTCTGCCCTGTTACGAACGGTAGCTGGAGTTTATCTTTACATAGTCATAGGTCAGATCACATGTCATCACATGATCAGAGTATACGCCCTTGTTAAGCCTTACCAGCAGCTTTACTTCACTTCTGTCCATAGCTTCCTTCGCAAGCGCTTCGTCAAAATCTGCCGCACTTCCGCCTTTGCAGACGAGCACATCGCCAATGTAAATATCGACATTATTGGGATCGAACTCTGCTCCGGAATAGCCTACAGCAGTAAAGATCCTGCCCCAGTTGGCGTCACTGCCGAATACGGCTGTCTTGACCAGGGGAGATTTTGCTATGGCGCATGCTGCTTTATATGCATCGTCCGGACTTCCTGCTCCTTCGACAACCACATCTATCAGCTTGGTGGCTCCTTCTCCGTCACGGGCTATGAGTTTGGCCAGATGGGAGCAGACATATTCAAGACCACTGACGAAGGTTTCATAGTCTTCTCCTTCATTTATAATACCGGCATTTTCAGCCATTCCATTGGCAAAAATGACAACCATGTCGCAGACGCTGGTATCACCATCAACAGAAACCCTGTTGAACGTAGTCCTGACTACTTCTTTGAGAGCTTTGTCCAGCAGTTTTCTGGATATGTTGGCATCTGTTGTTATGATGCCTATCATCGTTGCCATGTTGGGGTGGATCATTCCTGAACCTTTGGCCATACCGCCTATTACTACTTTTGTATCCTGCAGTTCGAGCTCTATGGCTATTTCCTTGGGAATCGTATCGGTTGTCATAATGGCTTCCATGGCATCATGGCCGCCGTCAGGAGCCATTCCGGATACGAGAGATTCTATTGCAGGACGTATAGCGTCCATATCGAGCCGCTTTCCTATTACGCCGGTGGATGCAACCAGAATATCCTGTGGTGTGCAGTCCAGCAAGCCTGAAGTCAAAGTGGCTATTTCAAGGGCATCCCTGTAACCCTGTTCTCCTACGCATGCATTTGCGTTGCCGCTGTTGATGACGATTGCATTCGCATAGCCGCTTTTTATGTGATCTATTGTCAGCTGCAGTGAGTGCCCTTTTACTTTATTGGTCGTGAAAACGCCTGCAACTGCAGCGCTGTCTTCTGAGCAAACTATCGCGAGGTCCTTTTTCCCGTCCTTTTTAAGTCCGCATGACACTCCGGTCGCAAAAAATCCTTCAGGGGCTGTAACTCCGCCATTTATAATATTCATTTTATCTTATCACTCCAAGCCGAAATAAAGTTTTTATTCTACCTTCTGCTTAAGGCAAATAATTTATACATACTGCTTAAGACAAATAAATTATACATAATTATGGCAATGGGTTCAATAAAATGAATAAATAAAAGGGAGGCATATACAAGTTCAGCCTTGTTTGGTATAACTTGTTTGGTATAATTGGAAAAGATGAATTGCTTGAGTAAATCTGGGGCGCTCATTTTACGCCATTCAGATTGCTATAAATGGGGACAGTATTTATGTATTCATCATTGAAAAATGGTACGCCGGTTGTGGACAGAAATGTTACGAAGCCGGATTTAATCCCTTGACACCTTTTTTTGTTTCATATATTATAGTAAACAATATATACCTAAAAACATAGTGAAGCTACAAAGATTATGATCGGGAGGAGTAAGCAGGGTCTGCCCCTGAAAGACATGTGGTCTGCAGCATTCGGATAGATATGCTGCATTCGGCTGCAGGTCATGTAAGAGAGAAAGGCTCACAGGCTGAGAGGCCTTTCGGGGAAAAGAATGCTGAAGGTCGCCCGGGAGTTCTGCAGCAAAAAGACCGTCAAGAGTCATAAGAAACAGTAAGACGTCCTTTTATTTGATCAATGGACTCCTTACATGGAAAGTACGGTAAAAACTGCAGCGGTTGGATCCGTTATATCCATGAGCTGCCCCGACAGGGGAATTTTGGTGGTACCGCGGAGTATAGCCCTTCGTCCAATGGATCTGGATGAAGGGCTTTTGTTTATGGAAAGGAAGGAATTTATGCTGCTACTGAAAATACTGGCCGGACTGATAATCATAACCGGCTTTATAATGGTACTTGCGGCCAAAAGTATAGTAAAAAAGTTTGGCCTGGACAAGAAGATCAAACTTGATAATGAAACCGGGATAGAACCGGAAGAAGCCGATGATATCAGAATGCTTAAGGCAACTGTGAACATCAAGCTCTACGGCATGCTGGTCGTATTGCCCGGCCTGGTTCTTACACTCATTGCTTTCAGGTGATTTTGCCTGTTTGCCGGCCAATTTAAACGGCACGGGCATATGGACATACCCGCACTGAGTTAATTATGGCGGCCGATGTATAAATATCTGTGCGGTGTAAGTCCCTGCGGCAGGATGAAGAAGACGACCAGCTTGGTGAAATCCGTATGATCACCGGAAATTTTCCGGTTTATCTGTCAGATTATTAAACGGCTGTAACTGCATACGAGAACAGAAGGAGGAATTTGAATGGAACGGATAAAAGATTTGGCAAAAACTTATGATCCGTCACAGGTAGAGGACAGACTTTATAAGAAATGGATGGAAAAAGGGTACTTCCATGCCGAGCCGGACAGTGGAAAAACACCCTATACGATAGTAATCCCGCCGCCAAACATAACCGGGCAGCTGCATATGGGGCATGCCCTCGACAACACCCTGCAGGACATACTCATCAGGTGGAGAAGGATGCAGGGCTACTGTACACTGTGGCTTCCGGGCACTGACCATGCAAGTATAGCTACTGAGGCCAAGATAGTAGAGAACATGGCAAAAGAAGGCCTAAAAAAAGAGGACATCGGCCGGGAAAAGTTCCTGGAAAGGGCATGGGAATGGAAGAGAGTCTATGGAGGCCGCATAGTTGAGCAGCTCAAAAAGCTTGGCAGTTCCTGCGACTGGGAAAGAGAAAGGTTTACGCTGGACGAAGGCCTGTCGAAGGCCGTTGTAGAGGTATTCGTCAAGCTTTATGAAAAAGGACTCATCTACAGGGGAGACAGGATAATTAACTGGTGCCCGAAGTGCAGGACATCCATATCCGACGCGGAAGTTGAGTATGAAGAACAGGAAGGCAGCTTCTGGCATATAAAGTATCCGATTAAAGACAGTGATGAATTTATCGTAGTTGCCACCACAAGACCGGAAACCATGCTTGGTGACACTGCTGTAGCAGTTAATCCTGATGATGAGAGATATACGTCACTGATCGGAAAGACAGTCATACTTCCGTTAATGAACAGGGAGATTCCGATAATAGCAGATTCATACGTGGACAAAGAATTTGGTACCGGCGCTGTCAAAATAACCCCTGCGCACGATCCCAACGACTTTGAGGTTGGCCTGCGGCATGGACTGCAGCAGATAAGAGTTATGGACGACTGCGCAAGAATGAATGAAGCTGCCGGCAAATACGCGGGAATGGACAGATACGAAGCCAGGAAGAAGATCGTGGAGGATCTGAAGGAGCTTGGCCTGCTGGTGAAGATAGAAGGACATAAGCACAATGTCGGCACATGCTACAGGTGCAATACCGTTATCGAGCCAATCATGTCAAGACAGTGGTTCGTAAAAATGAAGCCCCTGGCAGAGCCGGCTATTGAAGCTGTAAGAAACGGCACCATCAAGTTTGTGCCTGAGAGATTTTCAAAGATATATTTCAACTGGATGGAGAATATACAGGACTGGTGCATATCAAGACAGCTCTGGTGGGGACACAGGATACCTGCGTATTATTGTCAGGACTGCGGAGAGACGATGGTTTTGCGCGAAAGTCCGCAATGCTGTACAAAATGCGGAAGCACCAGGGTGGAACAGGATCCCGATACGCTGGATACCTGGTTCAGTTCGGCACTGTGGCCGTTCTCCACACTGGGGTGGCCTGAGAAAACGAAGGATCTCGAATATTTCTACCCGACGAGCGTGCTTGTGACCGGCTATGATATCATTTTCTTCTGGGTCGCGAGAATGATATTCTCCGGTATTGAACACATGGGAAAAGAGCCGTTTAAGCATGTATTCATACATGGCATAGTAAGAGATGCCCAGGGAAGAAAAATGAGCAAATCTCTCGGCAACGGGATAGATCCCCTGGAAGTAATTGCACAGTACGGGACAGATGCGCTTCGTTTTGCCCTTATAATCGGAAACTCTCCGGGGAACGATCTCAGGTTCTCAAATGAAAAACTGGAGTCCAGCAGGAATTTTGCCAACAAGATATGGAACGCAACCAGGTTCGTGCTGATGAATTTCGATGAGGATATTGATTTCAGCAAGGTTGATAAAACCAAATTCACAACAGCTGACAAATGGATCCTCAGCAGGGCAAACACCCTTGCGGCGGAAGTAACCGAGAACCTTGAAAACTTTGAGCTGGGTATTGCGCTGCAGAAGATATACGAGTTTATATGGGAAGAATTCTGTGACTGGTATATTGAGATTGTCAAGCCAAGACTCTTTGACAGGGAAGATAATACCAGACTTGAAGCACAGTGGGTGCTTAACCATGTCCTCGGCACTGCAATGAAGCTGCTCCATCCTTACATGCCGTTTATTACTGAAGAGATATACATGCATCTGATACACGATGATGAAAGCATTATGATCTCAAAATGGCCTGCGTATGACGAAGGGATGCATTTCCCTGAGGACGAGAAGGATATGGAGCTTATCATGGCTTCAATTAAAGCTGTCAGGAACATCAAGGTCGAAATGAATGTTCCTCCGTCCAAGAAAATCAAACTTATATTTGTTGCCGGAGCTTCAGAAGGAAATATTCTAAGGAACGGCGCCAGGTTCATCGAACGTCTGGCTGGTGCTTCCGAGACGATAATACAGGCAGACAAGGCCGGTATTCCGTCCGATGCCGTGACAGCAGTGGTACCGGGTGCCGAAATATTCATCCCCCTGGAGGATTTGGTTGATATAAAGAAGGAACTCGAAAGGCTTGAGAAAGAAAAGGAAAACCTGGAAAAGGAACTTGACAGGGTAAACGGTAAGCTCAGTAATGAAGGTTTCATTTCAAAAGCACCTGCAAAGGTTATTGATGAGGAAAGGGCCAAGAAGGAAAAATATTCCCGGATGTATGAGAAGGTACTTGCCCGTATCGCAAGCCTGAAGAAATAATATTGGATGACAGAATGCCTGCAGACTGGTCGTGAGCCTGCAGGTATTTTTATGTTGCTGTGATGCCTTTTGATGCAGCTGCGCCCGTGGGATGCCCGGCTTCAGGCGTTTCGGGTGCCTTTAGGTATACTGATTCCATGCGTATATCCATTTATACGCATAAGTGATATAATTAGAGCACAGTAGAGGACAATGGGCAAAGGAACAGTACGGGACTGCTTCAGACAGCGGGGCCGGGTGGGGGACGGTTCTTCCGCCGGGGCCAGGCAGATTGATAGTTCTTCTGTTCGGCTCGGACAGGAATCATTTCTCACATGCAAGTGGGAGACTGTCTCATATCTGTAATTCAGACCAGGGTAGTCCTTCATTGGAAGATGCTCCTTAGGATGCAGTTTTGTACAATATTAGTGAAATTAAGTGAAAAGGCAGGGTTTATCAATGAAGTATGGATTTGTAAAGGTCGCTGCAGCAGTGCCGGAACTAAAAGTGGCAGCGTGCAGCTATAATACTGAAAAGATAGCAGGTATGATAAGGGATGCTGAGAATGCCGGCGCCGAAATAGTTGTGTTTCCGGAGTTATCCATTACAGCATACACATGCGGTGATCTGCTGCAGCAGGACAAACTGCTCAGAGCGGCTGTGGACGGACTTGGCAGACTTGCCGCAGCGACAAAAGGCCTTAAGATCACTGCGATAGCCGGCCTGCCTTTGATGGTCGACAATCAGCTGTTCAACTGTGCGGCGGTTCTGCAGAACGGAGAAATACTGGGTATAGTGCCTAAGACATATATACCCGGTTACAGCGAATTTTACGAAGAACGCTGGTTTGCGCCTGGGAGGAATGCTCACAGCGATTCGGTTGAACTGTTCGGCAAAAAAGTACCGTTCGGGACAGACCTTCTGTTTGTATCATGCAATTCCGGCACAGTGACACAGGACAGTACTCAACAGGTTTGCTTCGGAATAGAAATATGCGAGGATCTGTGGAACCCTGTCCCGCCAAGCGCATACCTCGCGACTGCAGGCGCATCTGTTATATTCAACCTTTCCGCAAGCAATGAACTTATCGGTAAGGCTGAATACAGGAAAGAACTGGTTAAAAGCCAGTCGGCCAGGTGTATTTCCGGATATGTATACGTATCGAGCGGCGTAAATGAGTCCACAACAGATGTAGTATTCGGCGGCCATGCGCTGATAGCTGAAAACGGCACGGTACTGTGCGAATCCGAAAGGTTCCTCCGCAGGGGCCATATGCTGATAAGCGAGATAGATGTACAGAGACTGCAGAATTACAGGATCAAAAATACCAGCTTTATGGACGGAGTTGATGGCCGCAGTTTCAGAAAGATACCATTCAGGCTTTTTGACGAAGCCGCAGATACCGCAAACAGCGATTACGCGGATAAAAAGTGTGCAGATGCCATAGCAGAACTCCGCGCTTTCAGACTTACGAGATATATTGACCCGTATCCCTTCGTACCATCGGATAAGAAGGAAAGGGACAGGAGATGTTCTGAAATATTGGCTATCCAGACGGCCGGACTGGCAAAAAGACTTGAACACACCGGCGCAAGAAAAGCAGTGATCGGGATATCCGGCGGGCTGGACTCCACGCTGGCGCTGATTGTTACGGCAAAAACATTTGATCTGCTGAATATACCGCGGGAAAATATTCTGGCCATAACTATGCCCGGCTTTGGCACCACTGATACCACCTATGAGAATGCAGTGCAGCTTATACGTTCATTTGGCGCAGAATTCCGTGAGATCAACATAAAGAAGGCATGCCTGCAGCACTTTGAAGACATTGGTCACGACCCGGCGGTGCATGATATCACATATGAAAATGTGCAGGCGAGGGAAAGGACGCAGATACTCATGGATCTGGCCAATAAACTGAATGGTATCGTTGTGGGCACCGGAGATCTTTCCGAACTCGCTCTCGGCTGGTGTACCTATAACGGTGACCATATGGCCATGTATTCGGTGAACTGCGGTGTTCCCAAGACACTCATAAGGCATCTGGTGCAATGGGCTGCCGACAGCATGGCAGACAGGACGACTGCGGAAGTTTTGAGGAGGATCCTCGATACCCCCATATCACCTGAACTCCTGCCCCCGGATGATCAGGGAAAGATAAAACAAAAGACGGAAGATGTTGTTGGCCCTTATGAACTGCACGATTTCTTCCTTTACCATATGATACGGTGCGGCGCATCGCCCAGGAAGGTGCTTTTCCTGGCGGAGCATGCTTTTGAAGGCAAATATGATGTTCAGACCATCAGATCATGGCTGAGGATCTTTATAAAGAGGTTCTTTTCACAGCAGTTCAAACGCTCGTGCCTGCCTGACGGACCAAAAGTCGGTACCATAAGTCTGTCACCGAGGGGAGACTGGCGCATGCCGAGCGATGCATCAGCTGATAATTGGCTTAATGAGCTTGATATGCCGGACTGATGCCTGAATATAAAAGTTGGCATAATTGGGGTGCTGCAAGCAAGCCACCCCGTTTATGCCACACATATGCATAACACGGCGAATTGATACTTGACAAAACAGGCGGCATGCCTTACAATAGCATATGTCGCTGCGAAAGTTAATATACGGTGGGCTTAGCTCAGTTGGTTAGAGTGCCAGGTTGTGGCCCTGGAGGTCATGGGTTCGACCCCCATAGCTCACCCCAAAAACAAGAGGCCGTTGATGAAGCCTCTTGTTTGCTTTAATTATAGGCAATACCGGTAAAACGGCAAGTATGGACAGACTGCAAAATGGCATTTGAAGAGCAAGCAGGAGCCTGATACAGCGGCTGACCGACTTATGTATGACACGCGGAGAGTTCAGCCAAGACTGTTATTTTTGCTTGACAAATAGCTCTGTTGCCTTTATAATTGACTTTGCGCTATTAAGTGATGGGATGTAGCCAAGCCGGTAAGGCACAGGACTTTGACTCCTGCATTTCGCTGGTTCGAGTCCAGCCATCCCAGCCATCGTATATCACCGCATAAAGCGGTTGGATTGAAAGCTGCGGGACATTTGCCTGAAGCTTTCAGATATGGGCCATTAGCTCAGTCGGCAGAGCACTTGACTTTTAATCAAGGTGTCCGGCGTTCGAATCGCCGATGGCTCACCAATAAAAACCCTTGAGAACACTGCGTTCCAAGGGCTTTTATTTTATCCGGGAGCGGCAAGCTATTAGACAAAATAGAAAGGCAACTCGTTCTATTGGCTCGCAGAACTGACGAAGGCAGGGAGCAAAAGAAAACATAGAAAAAGACTCGTTTGAGTAACGGGCCTTCCTCATTTTTTATCTGTAAAGTCTAACATTCAGTGATTACTTTAATTTGGTTTATTAAAGCTTGCCGGCTGTGGGCTATCAGCATTAAAAAACTGGTCACCCGGTGTAGAAAGATTGAAATACAGCTTAGAGTCTTTTGTAATTCCCCAATCTTTTAATGAACCGGTATCCTGAATTCTATTAAACGCTTCTCTAAACATAG